>Ga0209483_1000006_pt1 | contig 258137 bp, 258 predicted proteins | sample NGEPerA_FD_184508 | JGI IMG/M metagenome (GOLD analysis project Ga0209483, IMG submission 184508) | Arctic peat soil microbial communities from the Barrow Environmental Observatory site, Barrow, Alaska, USA - NGEE PermafrostL2-A... | ecosystem: Environmental > Terrestrial > Soil > Wetlands >... | reverse complement strand
GGTGTCAGTACAACGAAGATCGACCTCACTCAGCACTCGGCAACTTGACGCCGAATGCCTTTGCCGACCAAGCTAGCAAAGCTCGAAAAGTTGCCTAGCTCCCGGACCACAAACGGGGAGCAGACCACGGTTGTTATAGGCCTTGGTAAAGCCCGGATTGAGTTTGAGGGCGCGGTCATAATCCGCGATGGCGCGATCGAGATCGCCCTTTGCCTGATAGGCGTCGCCGCGGTTGGTGAGGAAATTGGCCTGCGGCGCCAGCCGGATCGCTTCGGCGTAATCCGCGATGGCGCGGTCGTAGTCGCTGTTGTCGGAGTAAGATAAGCCGCGGTTATCGAAATATTCTGGCACCAGCGGATCGAGCTTGATCGCTTCGCTCTCGTCGGCCAGCGCCTGATCGTTGCGGCCGAGCTTCTTGTAGGCCGCGCCGCGGTTGGTGAAAGCGCGCGAGCGCCGAGGATCGAGCTTGATCGATTCGTCATAGTCCTTGATCGCGGCCTCGTAGTCGCCCTTGAAATAATGCGCCGCGCCGCGATCCATAAACGCCAGCGAAAATTTCGGGTCGATCCTCACCGCCTCGTTGTAATCGTCAATGGCGCGGTCGTATTGACGGTTGTTGTTGAACACGTTGCCGCGGTTGTCGAAGGCCTGGGCATCGTTGGGAGCGAGCCGTACCGCCTCGTTGGCATCGGCCAGCGCGCGGTCGTACCGGCCGGCGCTGCGAAAGGCGTTGGAGCGCTCGCGGAAGGCGCGCCCGTTTTTCGGATCGAGCGCGATGGCGCGGTCGAAGTCCGCGAAGGCGGACTGCATCTTGTTCATGTACCAGTTGGCTCGGCCGCGATTGACAAAGGCCGCGGTCGGCGGCGCGTCCTTGGCGTCCGCGATCACCGCGGTGCAGGCGGCGACGCGCTGCTCGGGCGAGAACGCGCTGTCGTCGTCGGCCGCACAGATGTCGGCATTGGCGCTGGATTGCGCCAGAACCGGCGCGGCGAAGACGGCGGCAAAACAGACGGCAAGCAAAGGCATCGAGCGGCGCATGGAAATCTCCCTGCAGCAGGCGCGGGTCAGCGGCGGTCGAGGGCGCCGCTTAGCTTGGTCGCGGGCGGACACAAAAAGGTTCACGCCGACGCGGCGGTCTTTTCCTTCAAATGCGGGAAGCGTTCGCTCAACAGCGAGCCGGGATAGTAAGTCGGCTTGAAAGCGGGATGCGCGCGAATGTTGTCGAACCAGGTGACGATGCGCGGCAGATCCTGCCACTGACCGGCCATGCCGAGATCGTCCATGCGCACCAGCGCGGGCATCACCGCCGCATCGGCGAGCGTGATCTTTTTGCCCAGCAGCCACGGTCCGCTGCTCTTTTTGATTTCGGTATCCATCCGCTCATAGGTGCGGCGCAGGCGGCTGAGCGCGGCGTCCATCTCCGCCTTGGGGAAGCCGGTCTGCCCCATCGCCATCATGAATTCGCGCCGCAGCGGTTTTGACTCCGCCATCGCCACGAAGGCCGCGCGGCTCATTTTCTGGAAGCTCGGCAGGAAGGCGAGATTGAAGGTCGGTACCCGCACGGCCGCAGCCGGCATCTCGTCGATGAAATGCATCAGCGCGCGCATGCGGGCGCGCTCGACCGGCGATTCCGGGGTGAAGCTGGCCTGCGGCGCAACCTCGTCGAGATATTCGGTGATGACGGTGGAATCGATGACGATGGCGCCGTCGTGATCGAGCGTGGGCACCACCCCATTCGGATTGAGCTTGAGGTAGTCGGGCTTGAGCTGGTCGCCTTCGAGCAGATTCAGCTTCACTTCGTCGAACGGAATGTTTTTTCCGTTGAATACAAAGCGAACCCGCTGGCTGCAGGTCGATTGTGGCGCGTTGTAGAGCTTAAAAGTCATGTGCGTGTCCGTGTGCGGTCGCTGACATAGCCGGATATTGCGGCATGCGAGCCATGCAAATCCAGAAGCAAAATTTACGGCCATTTTACTTGTGGGAGAGGCGCAGGGTCGATTGACTGACACTCGTGCGCAGCCGCTGTTTTCCTCCCTTTAGGCTACGGCGGCGTGAATCCTCCACCTTATGCACACAGGGCCCCTGAAAAGGGGCCCTTTTTTTGGTGCACACATCCCGCAAGCGGGATGTGTGATGCCCCTGAAAAGGGACCTTTTTTATGTGCCGGCGGTTTCCCAGAATAGCGCCTATTCCAACCCCGTCCCGACGTTCTTGTTTTCCGGGGTGAGCTTCATGCCGGCGGCTAGCGCCATGGTCTCGGCCAGCGCGGCGAAGTCCTTGGCCAGATATTCTTCCGGATTTTTTTGCAGCTGAGCGGCGCCGAAATGACCCTGCAGCACTTCGCGGGTCGCGGCGGTCACCGGCATCGGCACGTCCCATTCGCGGGCGAGCTCCAGGCCCAAATCGAGATCCTTGCGCAGCAGCTCGGGTGTGAAGGTGGTGGTCCAGTCGAGATTGACCAGCGCCGGCGTCTTGTACTTGGTGAACATCGAGCCCATCACGCCGTTATTCATGAAAGCCAGAAATGCGTGACGCGGCACGCCCATCTTGTTGGCGAGCAGCGTGATCTCGATCAGGTTTTCGATCACCACGCCGAGCATGACGTTGTGCGCGATCTTGCAGATGCGCGCGAGCTCACCCTCCCCGACATAGGACACGCCCTGCGGCGCGAACACCTCGATCAGCGGCATCGCGATCTTGGCGTCGGCTTCCGGGCCCGACACCACCGACGACAATTTGCCGGCCTTGATCACCTTGGCGTTGCCGGACACCGGTGCCGCCAGGAAGCTCACGCCCTTCTCGGTCAGGCGCTTGCGGATGGCGGCGGATTCCTCGACCGAGATCGACGAACAGTCGACCAGCATCTTCGGCTTCTTAGCGCCGCTGAGCAGACCGTCTTTGCCGAACACGACTTCCTCGACGTCCTTGCCGGTTGAGACGATGGCGAACACGACGTCGCAGTCCGCCAGTTCGATCGGCTTGTCGACCAGTTTGCCACCTTTGGCAGCGAGCGGCTCAGCCTTGGCGCGGGTGCGGTTCCAGATCGTGACGTCGTGGCCGGCCTTGAGCAGGCGCTCCGCCATGGGCGTGCCCATGCGTCCGGCGCCGATCCAGCCGATCTTTTGCGTATTCTTCGACATCACGAAACTCCCGTTGAGACTGCGCTGCGACACCCGCGCGCCACGCCGGGCGTTTAGCCGTTCTGGCATCAATCCGCCAGTGCTTGTGGTCGCGGTTGAAGGCGCACTATCCTGCCCACGATGCAGGATGCCGTCACCATCACAGTCACCGGGGCGCCGGAACGGCCAGCGAGTAGCGCGAGCAACCGGCTGCGCCTGATTTGGCGCAACGTATTTCCGTTTCTGGTGGTGGGTGGGATCTGGGAGATCGTCGCGTGGGCGAGCGTGTTTCCGCACCGGCTGTTTCCGCCGCTCGAGGAAGTGGCAGCCTCGTTCGTGCAGCTCACGCTCTCCGGCATCCTGTTGCACCACACCATCGAGACCGTGCTGCGCCTGCTCTCGGGCTTCGCACTCGCGGCCATTTTCGGCGTCAGCATCGGCGTGCTGATGGGCCGCTCGCGGCGGGCCGAGGATATCTTGCTGCCGCTGGTGTCGATCTTCGCACCGATCCCTGGGCTGGCTTATGCGCCGCTGTTCTTGCTGTGGTTCGGGCTGGGCAACGTCTCCGCCGTCTTGCTGGTCGGCTTCGTGTCGATGTTCGCAATTATTTTCAACAGCTGGACCGGCGTCAAAGCGGTGAAGGAAATCTGGGTGCGCTCGGCGCAATCGATGGGAGCCGACGACCGGCGGCTGTTCAGCCACGTCATCCTGCCCGGCGCATTGCCCTATATCCTGACCGGGTTGCGGCTTGGCCTGGCGCAAGCCTGGCGCATTCTGGTGGCGGTCGAGATGCTGGCCGCCGTACCCTGGGGCCTCGGCTGGCTGATCTTCGGCGCGCGCAAGTTCCTCAACACCGACGTCATGCTGGCAGGCATCGTGGTGATCGCCATCATCGGACTGATGCTGGAAAAACTCGTGTTCCAGAAGATCGAGAATTACACCGTCGTGCGCTGGGGGATGATCACCTCATGACCCCAAACGGACAACGCACCCGCACGCTGATCCGCGGCGCACTCTCGCTGGCCGCGACCGCGGCGCTTTACGAAGCGGTGGCACGCAGCGGCTTTTTTCCGGCGGTATTGCTGCCGACCATCCCGACCGTGGCGCAGACGCTGTTTGCGATGATCGCCGACGGCAGCATGATCGAGCACGCGGCGTTCACGCTGTACCGGGTGTTGTTCGGTTTCGCGCTCGCCGTGGTGGTCGGACTGCCACTCGGCATCCTGATGGCGCGTTTCCAAAGAATCGAAAACTTCTTCCTGCCGCTGATCAGCGCTCTGATGCCGATCCCCTCTTTCGCGCTGGTGCCGCTGTTCATGCTGTGGTTCGGCATCGGCAATCTGACCACGATCTTGATCGTGCTCTATGCCGCGACGTTCCCGATGGTGTTCAACACCTGGTCGGGCGTGCGCTCGGTCAATCCGCTGTGGCTGCGTGCGGCCGGTGCCATGGGCGCCGACGAGAATTCGCTGTTCTGGAAGGTGATCATTCCGGGCGCCTCACCCTTCATCATCACCGGCATGCGGCAGGCGTTCCTACGCTCGTGGATCGCGGTGGTCGGCGCCGAGATGATCGCAGCCTCGGATTGGGGACTGGGCTGGGTGATTTTCGACGCCAAGGAATTCCTCAACGCCGACATCATGCTGGCCGCGCTGATCGTGATCGGCGGCATCGGATTTGCCTTCGAACGCCTGGTGTTCGGCTCGCTTGAGCGCGCCACCGTGCAGCGTTGGGGCATGTCGCGCGTGGCGAAGGGCTAGCGCTACTCGGGCTGTGCGCCGGTTTCCTTGATGACGCTGACGTATTTTTCGCTCTCCGCTCTGGTGAAGGCGGCGAACTGCGCGACCGACTTGATGCGGATTTCGGCGCCCAGATCCGCGAACTTCTTCTTGATCTCGTCGCTGGCGAGGATCTTATTGATCTCAGCATTGAGCCGCTTCACCACCGCATCCGGCGTGCCGTGCGGCGCGAAGATGCCCTGCCAAAGCGTGAAGTCGAAGTTTTTGATGCCGCTGATTTCCGCCACGCTCGGCACGTCGGGCGCCGACGGCGCGCGCGTGGCCGACGACACCGCCAGCAGCTTCAGCGAGCCCGCTTTCATCAGCGGCGTCACCGCGGGAAAACCGGGAAAATACATATCGACATGCGCACCCACGAGATCGTTGAGCGCGGGGCCGGCGCCCTTGTAGGGCACGTGCGTCATGTTGGCTTTGGTACGAAGCTTGAGCAGCTCACCGGCGAAATGCCCGGGCGTACCGGTGCCGGCCGAGGCATAAGTCGACGGCTTGCCGGATTTCAGAAAGGCCAGATAGTCGGCCATGGTCGAATAGGGCGCGTTGGCAGGCACGACCAGCGCCAGCGGGACGACGGAGGCCAGCGCAATCGGCTGCAGATCTTTGTCGGCGTCGAAGCCGACGTCTTTCATCCAGTGCTGATTGATCGAAATTTCCCCGGTCTGCCCGAGCAGCAACATGTAGCCATCGGGCGTAGCGGTCGCGACGGTGCGCGCGCCGATGTTGCCGCTAGCGCCGGCGCGATTTTCAACGATGATGCTCTGGCCGAGCGCTGCGCCGAGCTTGTCGGACAAAATCCGCGCCACGACATCGCCGGTGCCGCCGGCCGAATAAGCGACGATCATGTGGATCGGACGGTTTGGATAGTCTTGTGCGACAGCCTGCCCGCCACAAAGCACAGCGCACGTCGAGATTGCCAAGGCAGCCAAGCGCACGGCGCAAAGCGTTTTCATGATGATCCTCCCCTTCCGATGCCCGGACCGGTCCAGCGCGGCCGTCCGGCTTTTTTTATCGCGCCAGTATAGTATCGTCCGCGACCGCTCCGGGATAGGCCATGGCCCATATTGAAATTCGCGACGTCACGCTGGTCTACGATACGCCCGGCGGCAAAGTGCCGGGGGTCAAAGACGTCAGCCTCGATATCGCGGCTTCCGAGTTTCTCTGCATCGTCGGTCCGTCCGGCTGCGGCAAGTCGACGCTGCTCAACATGATCGCCGGATTCCTGATGCCGGCCGCGGGCGAGATCCGCATCGGCGGCAAGACGGTGACCGGCCACGGCATGGACCGCGGCGTGGTGTTCCAGGATTTCGCGCAGCTCTTCCCCTGGCGTACCGCGCTCGGCAATGTCTCATTCGGGCTGGAAATGAAGGGCGTTCCCAAGGAGGAACGTGAAAAGATCGCGCACGAACAATTGCGCCTGGTGAAATTAGAGAAATTCACCAGGTCGTTCCCGCACCATTTGTCCGGCGGCATGCAGCAGCGGGTCGCCATCGCCCGCGCGCTGGCGTACAATCCGGCGGTGCTGCTGATGGACGAGCCATTCGCAGCGCTCGACGCGCTGACGCGCGACGACATGCAGCGGCTGCTCGCCGACGTATGGCGGGAAACCCGCAAGACGGTGATCTACGTGACGCACAATGTCGCGGAGGCGGTTTATCTGGCGGACCGGGTGGTGGTGATGAGCCCGCATCCCGGCACGGTGCAAGCCGTGATCACGATTTCGCTGCCGCGCCCGCGCGACCCGCTGAGCGTGGAATTTCTCGAATGTCAGAAAGAATTACTGCAACATCTCGGCCACGACACGAACGCCGGCGAAACGGCGAAGGCCAACGGCAAAGCAAAACTCCAGGGAGGATCAACATGACCATTCTGCAAAAGGGCATTACCCGGCGCGATGCGCTGGCTGCAACCGGCGCCGGCGTGCTGGCGACCGGGCTTGGAATGCGTCCGTCGTTTGCCGCGCTGGAAACGGTGCGGCAGGGCTACCAAACCAATATGTGGGGCATGCCGACTTATTACCTGCTGCGCTCCGGGCTGCTGGAAAAGCACGGCGTCAAGTTCGAAGAATTCGCGGTGCCGTCGGGCAACCTCACGATGCAGCAGATGGTGGCGCGCCAGGTCGACATGGGCACCTATGCCGGACCCTCGCTCGCGCTCGGCCACGACAAAGGCGGCATGGTCGCCATCGTCATGATCGAATATGTCGGCAGGACCGCGCGCGTGATGGCGCGCAAGGACCTCGGCATCACCAAGGTCGAACAGTTGAAGGGGCTCAAGGTCGCCAATCAGACCGGCTCGTCCACCGGCAACATTTTCGTCGACCAGATCGCGACCAAGGCCGGACTGCACAAAGGCGACTACCAGGAAATCCGCATGAACGTCGACGATATGGTGGCCGCGATGGCGGCCAAGACCGTCGACGCCATGTGCAATGTCGAGCCGTACAACGCGATCGCTGAAGCCGAGGGGCTGGCAGTGACGATTTCCGAGTTCGACAAGTTCGACCGGCTGCCGGTGTTCATGGCGGCGACGCCCGAATTCGTCGAGAAGAACGCGGAGACCGTAGTCGCCTATCTCAAGGCCTGGCTCGAAGTGGCGAAGGACTTTAAGAGCCAGCCGGCCAAAGTGGCGGACGTGATCTATTCGTTTTACACCTCGAAGGGCTACACGCTGTCGAAGGACACCTTCACCAAGGCGCTGGCGCGCGTCGAGGTGCAGCCCGGCTGGCCGAGCGATCTCAAGCCCTATATGCAGATGCAGGCCGAAGTCCTGCTGAAGGAAAAGAAAATCAAGGCGATCCCCGACTGGGACAAGGTGCTGCGCACCGACTTCCTCAAACAGGCGAGCGCCTGACGTTACTCACGATGAACCTTGGGCCGGCGCATCGCGCGCCGGCCTTGCCACGACAAAGCTAGGAGACGTGAATGCCCGCCGCAAGCAATCCGCTGACCCAGACCGGGGAACCGACCACCTGGAATTTCAAGCTACTCGCCCAGAACGACCTCGGCGGGTTCGGCGGCATGGGCGAAGGCATGGCGGTGCAGGTCGCCAAGGACGGCCGCCGCATCATCTGGCTTGCGCATGAGAGCGCGCCGAAAAATTTCACCGGTGTCGACGTGTCCGATCCGCGCAATCCGAAAGTCATCGTGCAGACCGATCTACCGCACGCCCAGGTACGCTCGAACTCACTGGAAATGTCGGGCGATATTCTGGCGGTCGCCTACCAGACTCAGAAAACCGGAATGAAGCCGGCGGGCTTTGAACTGTTCGACTGCTCGGTGCCGGAGAAGCCGAAATCGATTTCGTTCTTCGACTGCTCGGGCGCGACCTCGCGCGGCGTGCATCAATTGTGGTTCTGCGACGGCGAGTATGTCCACATGGCGTCTGGCGCGCCCGATTTCAAACCGAGCCATCCGAGCGACGATCAGTTCTACCGCTGCATCGACGTGCGCAATCCGTCGAAGCCGGTCGAGGTCGGCCGCTGGTGGATGCCCGGCACCAGCGCCACCGATAACGTCGCGCCGCCGCCGCGCCACCCGCTCGACAAGGGCTACCGCGCGCACAACACCAACGTCTATCCGGACCGGCCGGACCGGCTCTATCTCTGCTACATCGACGGCGGCATGTTCGTGATGGACATCAAGGACAAAGCCAATCCGAAGATGATCTCGCACTGGACCAATTCGCCGCCCTATACCGGCTTCATGCACACGGCGGTGCCGCTGTTCGATCGAAACCTGATGCTGGTCACGGACGAGTCGACCGAGAACAACGCCAAGGACTGGCCGAAACTCATCTGGGTGCTCGACATGCGTGACGAGACGCATCCGATCTCGATCGCCACCTGCCCGCTGCCGCCGGTCGACGCCTATGCCAATCGCGGCGGCCGGTTCGGCGCGCACAACATCCATGAGAACACGCCGGTGCCGACCGCCTGGAAATCCGACCAGATCGTGCTCGGTACCTTCTTCAACGGCGGCATGCGCGCCTTCGACATTTCCAATCCGTACCAGCCGAAGGAAGTCGCCGCCTTCGTGCCGCCGGCGCCGAAAGGCTCGACGCTCGGCGCCATTCAGCTCAACGACGTCTATGTCGACGAGCGCGAGATCGTCTACACCGTCGATCGCTTCAGCGGCGGGCTTTACACGCTGGAGATGGATTTCTGATCGTCCCTCGCCCCGCGCGGCGCGGCGCGGTAAAGTAGCGGGATGAACGAACTCTTCCCCTCTCCGGCCGCCGGCTTGTTCGGGCGCAAGCTCAAGCGTGCGCGCGGTCACCGCGTTCCGGTGACCGTGATCACCGGCTTTCTCGGCGCCGGCAAAACCACGTTGCTGCGCCGGTTTCTCGGCCTGCCGGAGGGCCAAGGCACCGCCGTGGTGGTGAATGAATTCGGCGCCACCGGCATCGACGATGCGCTGGTGCGCTCGAGCGCCGACGAGACCGTGCTGCTCGGCAATGGCTGCCTGTGCTGCATCACACGCAGCGATCTGCAGCAGGCGCTGCGCCGCATGGTGATCGAGCGCGAGCGCGGCGAACTGCCGGACTTCAAGCGCATCGTGATCGAGACCTCGGGGCTGGCCGATCCCAGCCCGATCTTGCAGACCTTCGCCACCGACCGCGCGCTCGGCGAGATTTTCCATATCGAGGCGGTGGTGACCGTGGTCGACGCCGAGACCGGCGGCGAGACGCTGTCCTGGTCGGCGGAAGCGCGCAAGCAGGTGATCCTGGCTGACCGGCTGGTGGTGACCAAGACCGATATCGCCGGCAAAGGCGCGGCGAGCAGGCTCACAGCGACATTGCGCGCGCTCAATGCGGGCGCGGAAATTCTCGAAGCGGTCAATGGCGTGCTCGATCCCGCCCGGCTCACCGAGCCGGCCAGCGATCAACGCAACACGTTCATGGCCGAGGCCGTGCATAGCGACGGCATCGGCTCATTCGTGCTGACGCAAGATGTACCGATGCCGTGGCCGGCTTTCGCCAAGGCCATGGACACGCTGATTGCCTTGCGCGGTCCGGATCTGCTGCGGGTGAAGGGCTTTCTGGCTGTGGAAGGCTGCCAAGGCCCGGTAGTGGTTCAGTTTGTACAACACTTGGCCCATCCGCCGATCGAGCTGACGGCGTGGCCGGACGGCAATCGCCAGAGCCGCGTGGTGTTCATCACCAAGAATATTTCGGAGCGCCAAGTGCGCGATCTGTTCGCAGCGGTGCGCGCCTTCGTCTGATTACTCGCGTTCTCTGCCAGCGATCTCCGCCTGCCAGGGCGCGACCTTGCGCTCGACGAAACCGATCAGCCAATTCAGGCCGATCGCCATCACCATCAAAATGATGATCGGCACGAACATGGTAGCGGTGTCGAAATTATTGGCGGAATTGATGATCACCGCGCCAAGGCCGGAGATCGTCGTGAAGAATTCCGCGATCACCATGGCGACCACGGCGCGGCCGACCGCCAGGCGAACGCCCGCCATGATATAAGGCAGCGTCGCCGGCAAGATGATACGGCGCAGGATTACGTGATTGGGCGCCACGAATGACTTGCCGACCTCAACCAGCGTCTTGGGCACCGCGACCACGCCGAGCCAGGTGTTGATGCAGATCGGAAACAGCGACATCAAAAACACCACCGCGACTTTGACCTTGAAGCCCAGGCCCAGCCACAGAATCAACAGCGGCACCAGCGCCACCAGCGGCATGGCGTAGCCGGCGGTGACGTAGATGCCGAATGCCGCCTCCGCCGCTCGGAAGCGGCCGATGACGAGACCGATGGGGATGCCGGCGACGATGGCGAGCCCATAGCCGACGAAGAACGGCTGCAGGCTCTCGAACAGCGCGCTGCCCAATTGGCCGCTGCGCAACAGTTCCCAGAACGCCACCGCGATCGCGCTCGGATAGGAGCCGAACACCGGATTGACGTCGCGGCCGAAGATTTCCCACAGCAACAGCAGACAGGCAACCGAAAAAACCGTGACGGCCCAACGCGGAATCTGGCGCCGTTCGAGCGAGTCCATCTCCGACTCGTCGGCGGCTTTGGTTTGCTTGTTCGTGATGTCGACCATGATTTTCAATGCACGCTGGGCGCGTCGTGCAGCATGCGCCAGATTTTGTAGCGGATGTCGGCGAATTCGGGCAGGCCGCGCACGATGCTTAAATCGGCGCGCGGGCGCGCCAGCGGCACATCGATGATTTCATGGACCCGGCCGCGATCCATCACCACGATGCGGTCGGCGATCAGCACCGCCTCGTCGAGATCGTGGGTGACGAACAGAATGGTCTTCTTGGTGCGGGCGTGGATTTCCAGAAGCTCGGCCTGCAAGGATTCGCGCGTCTGCGCATCGAGCGCGCCGAACGGCTCGTCCATCAGCAGAACCTTGGGATCGATGGCGAGCGCGCGGGCGATACCGACGCGCTGCTTCATGCCGCCGGAAAGCTGATGCGGACGGCGGTTTTTCGAATCGGCGAGGCCGACCAGCTCGAGATATTTCTCCGCGGTGTCGCGCAGCTCGGCGCCCCGAATGCCCTTCATTTCCAGCCCGAACATGACGTTCTGCTGGGCGGACAGCCAGGGCAACAACTCGGCGTGCTGGAACACCATGCCGCGGTCATGGCCGCAGCCATGCACCTCGCGGCCGTCGACCGTGACGCGGCCGGCATTGGCCGGATCGAGCCCCATGGCGACGCGCAGCGCGGTGGTCTTGCCGCAGCCGGACGGCCCGATCAGCGCGACGATCTCGCCGTCGCGCACGCTGAAGCTGACATGATCGAGCGCCTGCACGTGATGCAGTTCGCCGTCCACGCGCAAGGTGAAGCGCTTGGATACGTCGACGAAACTCACCTCACCCATTCAAAGTGCTCCGCACTGATGCGCTTTCAGTGGCTCATGCCTACCAGCTTGAGCGCCTTTTCGCGATACTCCGGCGCGGTGACGGTCTTCATATCGAGCGGCTGGGCAAGCTTGCCGGCCTTCACCATCTGCTCCTGGATCCATAGGATTTTCTCGGCCGGCAACGGCAGCGTCGGGTCGACCGCATGGTGCTCGACCGCATCGTCATAGACAAAGGCCGGGCGCGGGTCATCGGGCTTGACCTTGATGAGGTCGCGCGTCAGCGCGATGGCGGCGTCCCGGTTCGCCAATGCAAAGCGCAGCGCATTGATCTCGGCGGCCAGGAACTTCACGGCATCGTTGCCGCGCTCGGCCAGTTTCTTGGCGGTGGAGATCAGGCAGACCCGCAGGAAGTTCGGCACCGCGTCGCGGCCGGCGACCAGCAAATGCACGTCCTTCGGCGCAACCGGCTGGTATTCGTTCGAAATCACCGCGGCGTCGACCACGCCGCCGATCAACGCCTGATAGCGGTCATGGTCGCTGCCGATGGCGGCGAGCTTCACGTCCTTATCCGAGACGCCGTATTTCTCCAGCGCGGACCGCGCCAGCATGTCGGGCATGGAATTCGGCGCCGAGACGGCGACCGACTTTCCTTTCAGATCGGCGATCTTGGTTATGTTTCCCTTGGCGTAGATGCCGTGCGGCACCACGACCCAGTGGCAGCCGAGGATTTTGGTGTCGGCGCCCTTGGAGTCGGCGGCGAACACGCCCTGCGGGCCGCCCTCGAAACTATCGAGTTCCCCGGCAATCAGCGCTTTGAGCGCGATCTGGTCGTCCTTGAACTGTGAAATCTCGATCTTGAGACCCTGCTTAGCGGCGAAGTCGCGCGTCGACACCATCATAAAAATGCCGGCGTCGGCCTTGGCGTTGATCAGGCCGTGCTTCCAGACTTTGTCTTGCGCTGCGGCAGGCGTTGCGCATATGCCGGCCATCACGGCGGCAAGCGCAACGTGCCAGGTTTTGGCGATGGTCATGGCGCGGTTCCTCCCTCTGAGGCCTTTTGGCAGGCCTTTTCCGCGTTTATTCCTGGCGACTTTAACATCATTTTGATGTGCAAGTCCGTTCCCAAGACCAGTGTGCGGGACTAGGCTTGGCCCTGCAAGCGCCGGTCCGCGCATGATCCCGAAAATTGGGGAACCGGTTCTCGGACAAGATCATGCGCAACCGATAAAGGCGCGCTCGCGGCTAGCCGCGATGGGCGATCGGCCGTAAGCCACCGTCCTAATTCTCAGGGAGCGACCCATGAGCCAAAAGTTCAACCTCACCATCAATGGCAAAGCACACACAGTCGATGCCGACCCCGACATGCCGCTGCTGTACGCCTTGCGCAACGATGTCGGCCTCAACAATCCGCATTTCGGCTGCGGGCTGGCGCAATGTGGCGCCTGCACCGTGCAGCTTGACGGCCAGGCGATCCGCTCCTGCGTCACGCCCCTCTCGGCGGTGGGCGAGGGCAAGATCGTGACGCTCGCCGGTCTCGGCACGCCCGAGAAGCCGCATCCGATACAGACGGCCTATGTCGAGGAACAAGTGCCGCAATGCGGCTATTGCATCAACGGCTGGATCATGACCGCCGCCGCATTCCTCGCGACCAAGAAGAAACCGAGCGAGGCCGAGATCAAGGACGCGCTCTCCGGTCTCAAGTGCCGCTGCGGTACGCACATCAGCATTCTCAAGGCGGTCAAGCGTGCCGCCGAGATGATGGGTTGAGGGAGAGCGCCATGACAAAATTCGAAAAGACCTCGTCGTTCTCCCGCCGCTCGGTGCTGCTCGGGGGCGGCGCACTGGTGGTCTCGGTCGGCGCGGCCGTATCGCTCGATACCGTGATGTCGATCGGCACAGCTTACGCGCAAGGCGCCAAGCCACCGCTGACGCCGGATCAATTGTCGTCTTACATCGCCGTCAATGCCGACGGCAGCGTGGCCGCCTATTTCGGCAAGATGGACATGGGCCATGGGCTCCATGTCGCCATCGCGCAGATCGTCGCCGAGGAGCTCGACGTTCCGTTCAAGAGCGTCAAGGTCTTCATGGGCGATACCGCCAATTCGGTGAACCAGGGCGGCGCCTCGGGCTCCACCGGCATCCAGCTCGGCGGCAAGCAGATGCGCATGGCGTCGGCGGAAGCGCGCCGCGTGCTGGTCGAGATGGCCGCCATCCTGTTGTCGGTGCCTGCCGACAAACTCATCGTCACCGATGGCGTGGTGAGCGCCAGCGACGACAAGTCGAAGCGTATTTCCTACGCGGAAATGCTCGGCGGAAAATATTTCAATGTCCAGCTCGACTGGAACAAGCAATACGGCAATGCGCTCTACGCCCCCGGCAAGGCGCAGCCGAAAAAGCCGAGCGAGCATAAAATCGTGGGCCAGCCAATCAAGCGCGAGGACGTCGCCCCCAAGGTGTTCGCGCAGGAAAACTTCGTCACCGACATCAAAGTGCCGGGCATGGTGCACGGCCGCATGATCCGTCCGGCCGTCGCCGGCAGCGTGCCGGTGAAGGTGGACGAGAGTTCGATCCAGAACATTCCCGGCGCCAAAGTGGTCTGGGACAAGGGCTTCCTCGGCGTCGTTGCCGACAAAGAATGGGACGCCATCCAGGCGGCGGAAAAACTGAAGGTGGAATGGTCGGCGGTCGAGCCGCCATTCCCGGATCAGGCGTCGCTGTACGATCACATCCGCAAGGCGCCCGTGCGCAAGGCGCAGATCGAGAAGCAGAACGGCGACGTCGATGCGGCCTTTGCCAGCGCCTCCAAAGTGATCGCGGCCGATTACGAATGGCCGTTCCAGTCGCATGCCAGCATGGGCCCGGCTTGCGCGCTGATCGAGATCAAAGACGATCAAGTCACCTGCTGGAGTGGGACGCAGAAGTCCCACTTCGTGCAGGAGGGACTGGCGCTCACGCTCGGCGTGCCGCTCGACAAGGTGCACGTGATCCATACGGCCGGCCCCGGCTCCTACGGCCGCAACGACGCCGACGACGCCGCGATGGACGCCGCCGTGCTCGCAAAAGCGGTCGACAAACCGGTGCGGCTGCAATACATGCGCGACCAGGGCACCGGCTGGGATCCTAAAGGCCCCGCCTCCACTCACAAAGCGCGCGTGGCGCTCGATGCGTCGGGCAAGGTTACGGCCTACGAGTTTTCCAGCAAGGGATTCTCCCGGGTAGACGTCAATACCAATGGCGGCAAGCCCTACGACACACTCAGCGGACAGACGATGGGCGTGGCACTCAAATCCGGCGACGGGTTCGGCGTGCCGGCGGAATCCTACGCCTTCGACAACAAGAAGCTGTCGTGGGAAACGATAGCGCCGCTGCTCGATCGTTCGTCGCCGCTGCGCACGTCGCACTTACGCGATCCGGTCGGACCGCAGATTCATTTCGCCAGCGAGTCGTTCATCGACGAGGTGGCGGCAGCGGTGAACGCCGACGCGATCGAATTCCGGCTGCGTCACATCAAGGAGCCGCGCGACGTCGCCGTCATCAAGGCGGCGGCCGAGAAAGCAAACTGGGACACGCGGCCATCGCCGCGCAAAGACCAGGCCGGCAACAAAGTGTCCGGCCGCGGCATTGCTTACGCGCAGCGCAACGGCACGCGGGTGGCGGTGATTGCCGAGGTCGATGTCGACCGTTCGACCGGCAAGATTTTCGCCCACAAGTTCACGGTCGCGCACGACTGCGGACAGATCATCAATCCGGACGGGCTGGTGAAATGCATCGAGGGCAACATCGTGCAGGGCGTTTCCCGCACACTGTGGGAGGAAGTCACCTTCGACAAGAAGTCGGTTACCAGCGTGGATTGGATTACCTATCCGATCCTCGACATCACGGAAACGCCGGGCGAGGTGAACGTCGTGCTGATCAATTACCCGGAACTGCCACCGTCCGGCGCCGGCGAGCCGTCGATCCGTCCAGTGGCGGCGGCGATTGCCAACGCCATCTTCGACGCGACCGGCGTGCGCATCAGGCGCGTGCCGTTCTCGCCGGAGCGGGTGAAGGCGGCGCTGAGCTGAACAATCAGGCGGGCGCGAGACGGGAGATACTGTCTCGCGCCGCCTTGATGATCTCCGGTACCGCCGCGTCGTTGCCCGGCGCCATGATGTGGACGCCGGCGACCTGCGGGATGCCGGCCAATTCGCGCACCAGTTCGAGACAGATCCGGCGGCCTTCGGCCGCTGGGTCGCTCGCGGCATCCATGCGCGCCACCAGTGCGTCCGGGATGATGGCGCCGAACAATTTTTCCTTGATCCAGCGCGCCGACTTGGCCGAGCGCAGCGGCGCAATGCCGACGATGAGTGACATCTTGGCGATCAAGCCGTGCTCGGCCAGCCGCGCGACGTAGCGGTGGACCACGCCGGCATCCATGCAGAACTGCGTCTGCACGAATTGCGCGCCGGACGCGACCTTGGCGGCAAGGCCGGTCGGCGCCCAACCGGGCTTCGGGTCGACCGGATTGTCGGCGCCGCCGAGAAAAAAGGCGACCGTGCCGGTGACCTTGCGACCCGACGGCAATTCGCCGGTATCTCGCAGGCGCCGCGCGGTTTCGAGTAACTGGCGCGGATCGAGATCGAACACCGGCTTGGCGTCGGGCTGATCGCCCGCGCTCGGATCATCGCCGCGCAGCATCAGCAGATTGCGCACGCCGGACGCCGCCGCGCTGAGCAAGTCGCTCTGCAGAGCAATACGGTTGCGGTCGCGGCAGGTGAGCTGGAGGACCGGTTCGATGCCCTGCTCGACCAGCATCGCCGCCGCGGTCACCGCGCCGAGATGCGGGCGCGCGCCGGCGCCGTCGGTGATGTTCACCGCGTCGGCCAGACCCTTGAGCGGCAGCGCCTTGGCGAGAAATTCGCCGCGGTCGGCCGTGACCAGCGGCGTGACTTCCGCCGTGATCACAAAGCGCTTGGCGCGCAGCTTGTCTTGCAGTGTCGTAGCCATAGGCCCAGTCTCAAAATTAAGTAGACCTTGTAACCACAAGAATGAGACATTTGCCAGGAATGGCGCGAATGCCGCGCGGCTATACAGGTCCCTATGTTTCAACCGGCGAAATCCCTCGACGACGCGCTCGCGGCCGTGACCGACGGCAGCATGGTTGTGGTGCCGCGCGAAGTCTCGGGCGTGCCGATGGAGGCGACGCGCGCGCTGATCCGGCGCGGTGTCAAGCGGCTGCATCTGGTGGCGCTACCGACCTCGAGCCTGCAAGCGGATTTGCTGATCGGCGCCGGTTGTATCGCAACCCTGGAAACCAGCGCGGTGAGCCTGGGCGAGTTCGGCCCGGCTCCCCGATTCACCGCCGCTGTGATCTCAGGCGCGATCAAGATGCTGGACGCCACGTGTCCGGCGCTCCATGCGGCGTTGCAGGCGGCGGAGAAAGGCGTGCCGTTCATGCCGCTGCGAGGGCTGATCGGATCGGACGTTTTGAAATACCGCGACGATTGGAAAGTCATCGACAGCCCATTCGGCAATTCCGATCCGATTGTTTTGTTGCCGGCGATCAAGCCGGATGTGGCATTGTTGCACGCACCGATGGCCGATCGTTTCGGCAATGTGTGGATCGGGCGGCAGCGCGAACTCGCCACCATGGCGCACGCCGCGGACAAGACCGTCGTGACGGTCGAAAAGATTCACGACGGTAATTTGCTCGACGATCCGGTGCTCGCCGCCGGCACCCTGCCGGGATTCTATGTCGACAGCATCGCGGTGGCGGAGCGCGGCGCCTGGCCGCTCGGACTGCCGGACCACTACGCCGCCGATGCCGATCATCTGGCAGAATATGCCCGTATGGCGGCGACGCCTGAGGGCTTCACGGCCTATTGCGAAAAATATGTCTATGCCAAGCGCGCCGCGTAGTTTCCGCGACGAAGAGTTGCTCGCCGACGTGATCGCGCGGCTGATCGGCGACGTGCGGCATGTCGCGGTGGGGAATGCCTCGCCGATCCCGGCGACCGCCGCGTTGCTGGCGCGTGAGCGCGGCAACGGAAAGCCTTACGTCTCGCTGCTGCAAAGCCGCAAGCATAATTTTTTCACCGACGGCGCGCGCGAATTGTTCGACTGCGCCGGGCAAGGCCGCATCGATGTGTTTTTTCTGTCCGGCGGCCAGATCGACTGCCAAGGCAACGTCAATCTGGTGTCGACCGGCGACTACGAACATCCCAAGGTGCGCTTCCCCGGTTCGTTCGGCTCGGCCTATCTGTACTACGTCGTACCGAAGGTGGTCCTGTTCCGGGTCGAGCATTCGCGCCGCACGCTGGTGCCCAAGGTCGACTTCATCAGCGCCCCGGGCGCCAACGCGCAGAACATCTATCGCCCCGGCGGGCCGATCGCGCTGGTCACCAACCGCTGCCTGTTCTCCTTCGCGGCCGGCCGCTTCACGCTCGCAAGCGTGCATCCCGGCCACACGGTCGAGGAAGTGGTCGAGAACACCGGCTTCGATTTCGACCGGCCGGCGGACGTGCCGGAGACGCCGGCGCCCTCGTCCGCCACGCTCAAGCTGATGCGCGAGACGGTGGCGCCGCAACTGGCCGAGGTCTATCCGCAGTTCGCGGCGCAGGTGTTCGGCGTCGGGCAAACCGCTTTCGCGGGCTGAAAAGCACGCCCTTCCAGTCACTTCACGCCTAAGCTAGGGTGCCGCGCGAACAACAAAAAACATCGAAGGAACACGTCCGGTGCAAACAGTCGAGGTTGCGGTAATTGGAGTCGGATGGGTCGGCGGCACGCGCGCGGAAACGCTGTCGCGCACCGCGCTGGTCGACAAATTGCACTTGTGCGACATCAAGCCGGACCGGCTCGCCGAGATGAAGGCGCTGTACAAGCCGGCGACCGCGACACTCGATTATCGGGATATCATCAAAAACGAAAAAATTTCGGTGGTCTATATTTCGACCACGCCGGAGACCAACCACTATCCGATCGCGCGCGACTGCCTGAAGAACGGCAAGAACGTGATGCTGGAAAAGCCGATCGCGCTCGAACTGTGGGAAGCCGACGAGCTGATTCACATCGCCAAGCAGAACCATCTGAAGTTCACCATCGGCTATTCGCAGCGCTTCAACACCAAGATCGCTTACGCCAAGAAAAAGATCGCCGATGGCACGCTCGGCAACGTCGTCTCGGTGCTGGTCAGCCGCAATCTGTCGCGCAGCCTGGGCAAGAAGATCGCCGGCCGCGTGCGGTTGTCGCCGGTGGTGATGGAATCGACCCACGACCTCGATTTCGTGTTCTGGCTGCTGGAACCGGCCAAGCCCGTGCGAGTCTATAGCCAGGGCGCCTATGGCTACATGAAGCCGGTCAACGGCTCGCATGACGTGATGTTCACCACCGTCACCATGGACAACGGCGTGGTGGTGATGATCGGCGGCGGCTGGAATTTCCCGGTGAGCTATCCGAACTACTGTTCGACCTGGATCGAGATCACCGGCACCGAAGGCGCGCTGGTGCTCGACGACACCCAGCGCGACAACTGGCTCAATACCATGAGCAACGGCCAGGTGTTCCCGATGTCGACCATGCCGGGCGAGCAGGTCGGCGAGGTGTTCGCCGGCGGCATGGGGCCGGAAACCATCCACTTCCTGGAAGCCTGCATCCGCGACACGCCGGTCATGGTCACACCAGCGAGTGCGCGGCGGGTGATGGAAACCTACAGCGCGGCGGACTTGTCAGCCGATCGCAATGAGCCGGTCGATCTGCCGCTCTCAAACGAGACGATTTCGCAGATCGCTGAATTCAAGGAAAAGAACCGGTCGGGAGCCAATCCGGGATGAAGAAGTCTGCCAAGGGTGTCGGCCTCGCGATCATCGGCGGCGGCCGTGTCGGCCTGTTCCGCGGCGAGGTGGCGGCGCGCCATCCGGCGGTCGAGTGGATCGGGCTCGCCGAAAAGAACCCGAACCGCGCCGGCGAAGTCGGCCCCAGGATCAGCGCCGATTTCGTCACGCAAAGCCACGTCGAATTGCTCAAGCGCCCGGAAGTGACCGCCGCGATCATCTGCACCGACGAACATCTGCACGTCGACCCGATCATGGCGGCGGTCGAGCGCGGCATTCCGATGCTGATCGAAAAGCCGCTGGCGACCAATCTGGCGCAATCGGCGAAGGTGCTCAAAGCCATCCAGGACGCCAAGCTCGACGCCGTGGTCGGCTATACGCAGCGGTTCCGCCGCCGCTGGTTGGCGGCCAAGGAAAAATGCCGCACCGGCGCGCTTGGTGACGTCACGATGGTGACTTCACGCGCCTTCATGAACCGCCTCGTCGCCATCGATAATTACAAGCGCACCGACGATCCGTCGTCGATCTCGCCGATGGTGATTTCCGGCACGCACGCACTCGACATCTGCATGTGGTGCCTGGAACCGAAGCAGCCGGTCGAATGCTACGCGCGCTCGATCGACAAGGTGCTGGGCCCGCTCTACCAAGGCATCGACGCCACCGCCGGGATGATCATGTTCGGCGACGGCACGGTCTATCATCTCAACATGTCCTGGGCGTTGCCGGTGACCTGGCCGGCGGCGGTCTATTCGCTCGAGGTCGGCATCGTCGGCACTACCGGCGTGCTCACGATCGACGACACCCACCGCGATATCGTGCTGGCGGTGTCGAAGGGCCAGTCGGAAGGCTATAACCCCGACGCCACGCGGCTGGTCGATTTCATGGGCAGCTATCCGCCCGGCGACATGGCGCTCGGCGAATTGCGCGGGCCGATGGCGGAAGAAACCGATAGCTGGCTCAATCGCGTTTCGCTCGGACTGCCGACTGCGGCGGCGACGGTGGAAGAAGCGCACCGTAATCTGATGCTGACCAAGGCATTGGATCTGTCGGCCAAGCGCAAGCAGCCGGTGAAGCTGCCGCTCGATCCGGATGACGTGAAGGCGGCGGCTTAAGTATCAAAACGGCTTGTCGCCCGTAATGGTGCAGCGGCGCATGACGCGCTTGAAACGGGCCTCGTCGAAGCCGGTGGCGCGATGCAGCGTGCAGCGGTTGTCCCACACCATACATTCGCGCGGCTGCCAGGTGTGCGAGTAAATATTTTCCGGCTGCGTGGTGAGCACGTTGAGTTCCTCGATCAGCGCGCGACCTTCGTCGTAGTCCATGCCTTCTATCGATTCGGCATGGTCGCCCAGGAAAATCGCCTTCTTGCCCGTCTCGGGGTGCGTGCGCACGATCGGATGCGCGACCGGCGGCACCTCGGCCGATTGCTTGGCGGTGAGCGGGTCTTCGCCGTGGCGGCGCTTACGCGAAAAAGTGAAATTGTGGATCGCCCTCTTGCCGTCGATCTTTTTCTTGATGTCGGCGGGAAGCTGCTCGTAACCCGCAACCATATCGGCGAACTGCGTTTGACCGCCATCGCCCGGCGGCGGCACGACTTCCGAATACATCATGGTGGCCTGGCCGGTGCGCTCCTTCCAGGAGCCGTCGGTATGCCAATACAAAGTGCCGCGATCGGGATGCTTGCCGCTCGGATTGCCGTCCTTGTCGAGGTTAGACAACATATAGATCTCGGGATGGCCGTAGCCGTGATACTGGCTGAGAACGTGCACGTTCACCTCGCCGAAATTTTTCGCGAAGGCCACTTGCGTCGCCGGCGGCAGATCGACGTTACGGAACAGGATCAGCTCGTAGTCGAGGAAGGCCTCGTAGACCTTGGCAAAGATCGCGGGCGACACCGCCTGTTCGAGCGTGATGCCGGTGATCTCGCAGCCGAGCACCGGATGCAACGGCGTGACCTGGAACGGCCAATCGCGAAGTGCACGTTGTGGTTTGAGCTGGGCCTGAGCCATGACAACCTCCCGGCAGGGTTCGGCTATCGCGAGTATGGCAGCGCTTGCGCGCGCTTCCTAGCCTGCCTTAGCGCTCCCGCAGCGGCTCGATCGACAGTTCAGTAGCCAGTTTGTCGAGCTGCGTCAGCAATTCGGGCGGCAGCATGAGACCGTTGCTCAACCGGTCGGCGCGGCGCTTGGCGCGTTGATCGCCCGGCAGCCGCACGGTTTCGCCCGGCAGCGTCTTGGAAATGCGCAGTTCGCGGCTATGGCGGTCGACTTCCGATTTGAATTGCTCAATCGGCTGGAAGCGCGCCGGATCGAGCGCCAGCACGAACTGGCCGGTATTGGTGACCTGATCGGGCGCGGCGTTGAAGTCGACACAGTCGCGGCCGAACAGCGCGCCGTTGAGCGTGCCGGCCAGCAGGCCGATGATCAGCGCCAGTCCCGCGCCTTTGTAGCCCGCCATCGGCAGCAGCAGCGCCTCGATGCTTTTTTGTGGATCGGTGACCGGCTCGCCGGTTTTCGGATCGATCATCCAGTCGCCGTGCAGCGGACGCTTGAGCAATTTGTGGTTCTTGATGGTGCCGTAAGACACGATCGAGGTCGCGATATCGAGCACGATCGGCGGTTCCTCGCCGGCTGGGATCGCGACCGCCAGCGGATTGGTGCCGAGCAGCGGCTCGGCGCCGCCCGCCAGCGGCATGTGATTGGCGTTGGCGACCGCCGCATACATGCCGATCATGTCGGCCTTGAGCGGCAACGCGGCGTAGACCCCGGCGGCGCCGGCATGGCCGGACATGCGGCAGCCGGCCCAGGCGACGCCGCATTCGCGCGCCATTTCGATGGCCATTTCCGCGGTGCGCGACACCACAAGATGTCCCATGCCGTTATCGCCGTCGATCAGCGCGGTGGCCGGCGCGGTGCGCTTGACGGTGATGTTGGGGCGCGCGTTGGTCGAGCCGAGCTTCAACCGCTGCACATATTGCGGCAGGCGGAACACGCCGTGCGCGTCGGCGCCGGTGAGATCGGCTTCCAGCATCAGCTCGGCGATCTTGGCGGCATCGGCCGCCGGAACGCCGGCTTTCATCATGGTGTCGACGATCAGGCCGGTCACGGCTGCGGTCGGGATGCGGCTGATGTTGGTCGTCTGCACGTTCATGACTTCCTCGAAAACAATCTCTCGGCGTGGCCGCCGAGGATGGCGGCCTTGTCGGCATCGGAAATTTTCAGGCCGCGCACATGCGCGACGCAATCCATCATCGCCATATCATAAGGATAATCGCTGCCGAGCATGACGCGCTCGCTGCCGACCAGGCCGATCATCGCCTCCAGCGTTTTATCGGAATGCAGGATAGTGTCGTACATGAAGCGCTTGGCGACGTTCTTCGGCTGTGCCGGCACGTTCTTTTTCGGCTCGGGCCGCACCTTCCAGCCGTGCTCCCAGCGCGCCGCCTGATAGGGCGTGAAGCCGCCGCCATGGGCCAGCATAAATTTCAGTTTCGGATAGCGGTCGAGCACGCCACCGAACAGCAGACAGGCCGCGGCAATGGTCGTATCGAGCGGATTACCGATCAGGTTCTGCAAGTAATAGGATTTCAGCCGGTCGGCGCCGGCGACGTTGTTGGGATGGATGAACATGAAGGCGTCGAGCTCCTGTGCCGTCGCCCACAGCGGCTCGAAGCTCGGATCGTCCAGATTCTTGCCCATGATGTTGGAGGCAAACATCGAGCCCTTGAGGCCGAGTTTGGTCATGGCACGCTTGAGCTCGTCTGCAGCAGCCTTGGGATCCTGCATCGGCAAAGTGGCGATGCCTGAGAAGCGGTCCGGATGGGCGGCGATATGTTTCGCCATCTGGTCGTTCTGGATCGCGGCGAGCACGGCGGCCAGCGCGGGTTCCTGATTGTAGAGATAGGTCTGCGGCGTGGCCGAGAGCACATGCACGTCAACACCCGTGTCATCCATATCGCGCAGACGGCGCGGAATATCGAAGCCGCCAGTCGGGAACGGCCGGTAGACGACGCCGTTGACATCGAGCGCCGCGTTCTCCGCATCGTCGGGCGTGATAGTCACTTTCACCCCCGCTTTGGTCAGCAGGCTGGCGGTTTCCTGGGTCAGGATGTGGGTGTGGGTATCGATCGTGCGAGGTTGAGCCATTTCGTCCCCTGAAATTCGTCTTTTTGTGATGCCCTAAGCGTCTGAGTGCCGCAGCCGTGCAGCGGACGCAAGCCCCTGTCGCAACCCGAACTTTGGGTTATAAACGAGGGCCCTTACCTCTCGGAAGCCCAATGGATTCAGGAACAAATCAACATGGAACGCGCGAGGTCCGGCTCGAGGACGACGCCCTTGTGCGCGGCGCAGGCCGCTTCATCGACGACGCACGGTTCCCCAATCAGGCCTTCGCGGTGTTCGTGCGCTCGCCGCACGCTTTTGCCCGCATTGCCTCGGTCGACACCGCCGCGGCACGCACCTCCAAGGGCGTCCTGGCCGTGCTCACGGCCAAGGACATGCAAGAGGCGGGGTTGAAGACCGCAGGGCGGCACCCGCCGCTGAAAGGCCGCGGTGGCACGGAACTGATCCAGCCATTCCGCCCGACACTCGCGGGCGAGCGCGTGCTCTATGTCGGCGAGGCCGTAGCGATGGTCGTTGCGGAAACAGTCGACCAGGCGCAGGACGGCGCCGATCTCGTCACCGTGGAATACGAGGAGCAATCGGCCGTCGTCGATCCGCGCGAAGCCCTCAAGCCGAACGCGCCGCAGCTCCATCCGGAAGCGCCCGGCAACGTTGCCATCGACTGGCCGGGCATGGTCGACAGCCCCGAGAACGAGCGCGAGGTCGACGCGATCATCAAGAGCGCTGCGCATGTCGCGCGGGTGAGCGTCTTCAACCAACGCCTGATGGTCGCCTCGATGGAAACGCGTGGCGCCAATGCCTTCTACGACCCAAAGACCGACAGTTATTCGCTGCGCGCATGCTCGCAGAGCGCCGGCACCGTACGCAACCAGACCGCGCCGGTGCTCGGCGTCCCGAATGAAAAATTACGCGTAACGACCGAGGACGTCGGCGGCGCCTTCGGCATGAAGACGCCGGTCTATCCGGAATACCCGGCGGTGTGCGTCGCCGCCAAGAAAATCGGGCGGCCGGTGGCGTGGATGTCTACGCGCTCCGAAGCCTTCATGACCGATACGCCGGGCCGAGACACGGTAACCGAAACCGAGCTCGCGCTCGACGAGGGCGGAAAATTTCTTGCGCTGCGCATGAAGCATCTGTGCGGCCAGGGCGCCTACATCTCGCCCGCCGGCGTCGGCATCAACACCAACAATCCGGCGCGCTGCCTCCCCGGCATGTACCGCATTCCAAAGATCGATTTCTCGTCGCGCTGCGTGTTCACCAACACCGCGCCGATGGGCCCCTACCGGGGCGCCGGACGGCCCGAAGCCAATTACGCGCTCGATCGCGTCGTGGAAGAAGCCGCGCGCATCACCGGCATCGACACCGCGCGCCTGCGTAAGAAGAACCTCATTCCGAAATCGGAAATGCCGTACAAGACCGCGGTCACGACCACCTATGACAGCGGCGACTTCTCCGGCGCTTTCGCCAAGGCGGTGGAGCTTTCGGAATATGACAGCTTCAACAAGCGCAAGCGCGAGTCGGCGAAGCGCAAAAAGTGGCGCGGCATCGGCATTTCCTGCATGCTCGAACACGCCGGCGCGCTACCGACCGAAGGCGCCCTCCTGCAATTTCCCGGCAGCGACACGCTGGTGATGGCGCTGAACGTGCAATCAACCGGACAGGCTCATGCGACGGTATTCGGCCGCGTGCTGGCGGAAAAGCTTGGTATCGACCGCAAGCATATCGTGCACAGGCACGGCGATTCGGCGTTCGAGATTCCGGGCTTCGCCTCGGTCGGCTCACGTTCGGCGATGGCCGCAAGCCATGCGATCGTGCGGACCGCCGACGTGATGCTCGCAAAGGGCAAGAAGGTCGCAGCAGCGCTGCTTGAGGCGTCGGAAGGCGATATCCAGTACGGCGGAGGCAACTTCTCGGTGGTCGGCACCGACCGCAAAGTCTCGCTGTTCGAAGCCGCCGCACGCGCCAAGGAGGCGAACGAGACTCTCGACACCAAGGAGAAGGCGGAAACGCCTTTGACGTTTCCGAATGGCGTGCATATCGCCGAAGTCGAGATCGATCCCGAAACCGGGCATCTCGACCTCGTGCGTTACACCGCGGTGGATGATTGCGGCAACATGCTCAACCCGATGGTGGTCGAGGGCCAGGTGCAGGGAAGTCTTGCGAACGGTCTTGGCCAGGCGCTGACCGAATGCGTCGTCTACGACCAGAGCGGACAGCTCGTGACCGGCTCGTTCATGGACTACGCCATGCCGCGCGCGCATCACATGCCGATCGAATTTCGCGAAGCGACCCATTGCGTGCCGGCGACCACCAACCCGCTCGGCGTCAAGGGCATCGGCGAAGCCGGCACCACGGCGGCAATCGCGGCCGTGATGAACGCCGTCGCACACGCCATCCCGAACGGCGCGGCCGATCACATGGACATGCCGGCGACGCCCGCCAAAATATGGGAAGCGTGTCGGAAGGCGATGGCGAAGTAACTTACGCCTGCGAAATGAACTTCGTGTTCATGTAGGCCTGCAGGCCCTCGATGCCGCCTTCGGAGCCGTAACCCGATTCCTTGACGCCGCCGAACGGCGTCTCCGGCGTCGAGATCGCGATGCTGTTCACGCCCACCATGCCGGACTGGATGGCATCGCCGATGGCCGCGGCCTGCATACCCGACGACGTGAAGGCGTAAGCCGCCAGCCCGAACGGCAGCGAATTGGCACGCTCGACCACCTCGTCGAAAGTCTTGAACGGCACGATCGGCGCCACCGGACCGAACGGCTCTTCGGTCATAATCTTCGAGTCGTCCGGCACGTCGGTGATCACGGTCGGCTGGAAGAAGAAGCCCTGGTTGCCGTGCCGCGAGCCGCCGGTGACGACCTTGCCGCCGCGGCTCTTGGCGTCGTTGACGAAACTCTCCATGGCGTCGAGCCGACGCGCATTGGCGAGCGGGCCGAGCGTGATGCCCTTCTCCATGCCGTCGCCCATCTTGAGGCCCTTGGCGTATTCGGTGAAGCGGGCGAGGAACTTGTTGTAGCCCTTCTCCTGCACGTAGAAGCGGGTCGGCGAGATGCAGACTTGGCCGGCGTTGCGGTACTTGAACGCAGCGATGGTGTCGGCGGCCTTTTCCGGGTCGGCGTCGTCGAACACCACGACCGGCGAATGTCCGCCGAGCTCCATGGTGGCTTTTTTCATGCCCTTGGCGGCGAGGCCAGCGAGATGCTTGCCGACCGGAATCGAGCCGGTAAAGGAAATCTTCTTCACGACTTTCGCCGGGATCAGATGCTCCGACACATTGGCCGGCACGCCGAACACCAGATTGAGCACGCCCGCCGGCAGACCAGCATCGGCGAAGCATTTCACCAGCTCGACCGCGCCGGCCGGTGTTTCCTCCGAGGCCTTGAGAATGAGCGAACAGCCGGCGGCGAGCGCGCCGGCGATTTTGCGGACCGGCGTCAGCGTCGGGAAATTCCACGGCGTGAACGCCGCCACCACGCCGACCGGTTCCTGCAACACAAGCTGGCGCACGCCCTTCTGGCGGCCCGGCACCACGCGACCATAAGTGCGGCGGCCTTCCTCGGCGTACCAGTCGATGATGTCGGCCGAGGTCAGCACCTCGGCGCGCGACTCGGCGTAGACCTTGCCCTGCTCGTTGGTCTGCACAGTGGAAACGTGTTCGTGGCGTTCGCGCAGCAGGTCCGCGGCCTTGCGCATGATCTTGGCGCGATCGTAAGCGGAGGTCGCCTTCCACACCTGGAAGCCTTTGGCTGCAGCGGCGAGCGCGGCGTCGAGATCGGCAGCGGAGGCATGCGGCAGATGCCCGAGCACCTTGCCGGTCGCCGGGTTGATCACGTCTTCGCCCTTGCGGCCTTCGCCGTTGAGCCACTGTCCGTCGATGAAAAGCTTGAGCTCGGTGTACATGGCAGCCTCGTTGTTACCCGGAACTAACGTGGACGTGAAATAGCACTTTAAGGCGCGCGCGGCTACGACCCCAGATAAGCGCCGCCGCTGACATGGATGGTCTGGCCCGTGACGTAACGTCCGCCGGGCCCGCACAGAAAACGGATCATGGCGGCAACGTCGTCGGGCTTGCCGCGCTCGCCGGTAATGGTGCCGTGGGTGAGATGATGCGCCGGGTTGGGCGAGGAGCCAGGACGCGTGGTGTCGATGGCGCCCGGCACCACGCAATTGGCAGTGATGTGGTCGGCGGCGAGATCGTGCGCAAGCGCGCGGGTGAAGCCGAGCAGCGCGGTTTTCGCGGTCATCACGTGGGCACGACCTTTCGAGCCGATATGAGCGCTCAGGCCCCCGACATTGATGATGGTGCCGCCGCCGGCTTTTTTCATGGCCGGCAGGCAGGCATGCACGCCGTGAAACGCCGAGTCGAGCGTGGTGCCCATCACCTCGCGCCAATCGGCGTAGCTCATCTTGTCGATCGGCTGCTCGCGGCGCAGCGAAGCATTGTTGACAAGGATGTCGATGCGGCCGAAACGCTTGAGCGCGGCCTGCGCCATCGCCTCGACCGCAGCGGGATCGGCGACATCGGCGAGCGCCGCAATCGCCTTGCCGCCGGCGGCCTCGATCTCGCGCACGACGCCATCGGCTTCCGCCTGATTTGAACGCACATTGACCACCACCGACGCACCGGCTTGCGCTAATTGCAGCGCAATGGCGCGGCCGATATTGCGCCCGGCGCCGGTGACGACGGCGACTTTACCGGCGAGCTCTTTGTCTGCAGCCATTTATTTACCCCCGAAACGAAGCCAGATCGATCTTGCCATTGTACAGCGTCGCCAACAGCTTGAGCGCAGCGGCGCTGCGCTTGTCGTCCCAGCCGCCGTGACGCGCGTTGAGCGCGAATTTCTCCGCGATGTCGGCGCGCGTCAGCGGCTCATTAGCACCTCCTCGAAAGTGAGGTTGCCGTTCTTCAATCACGCTGCCGTCATTGAGCACGGCGCGGATGTGGCCGGTGAAGCCGTTCGGATAAGGATTATCCGGGTCAATCACGTAGCGCACCTTGGCGGCGAGCGCGAGCACGGCCGGGTCATGTACTGCCTGGTCGGTGAAGTCGCCGAGCCCGACCCCGCCCTTCGCAAAACCGGTAGCAAGGATGAACGGCGTCGCGAATTTCGCGGCATAGCCGTTGGGCGGACGCTGCTTGGCGGCGAGCGGCTCCCACAGCCGGTGCACGGTGCCTTCCGCCACCTCGCAGACCATTTCCTTGATGTCCCCGGCCTTGATGCCGCGCGCCGCCAGCCGCCGGGCGCAATCGATGTAAGGATGCGCCATGGTGCCGCAGGGATAAGGCTTGAAGGCGAGCGTCTCGGTCACCCAGGTCTCGCCGAAGTCTTCGAGCGCGGCGTAGTCGCCTTGCGTGGTGTGCGCGAAGCCGTGAAACAATCCGTGCACGCCCTCGAACACCGTACGGGGCCCAAGAAAACCACCGCGCGCCAGCAGCGCCGCGCGGATGCCCGATTGCGCGGCCCAGCCGGGATGCAGCCGCTTGGTCCAGGTGCCTTCGGCGAGATATTCGATGATGCCGGAGGCGAAGCTGCCGGCGATGCCGAGCGCATCGACGAGTTGTTTGGCGTTGAGGCCCAATGCAGCGCCGACGCCAGCGGCCGTGCCCATCACGCCGAAAATCGCGGTCGGGTGGAAGCCGGCTTTGTGCACCGCCTTCGGCACCACGGTGGAAAGCCGACACATCGCCTCGGTGCCGACCGCGATGCCGAGCAGCGCCGCGGCGCCATCCGCCTTGTGGCGTTCACAGGCCGCCAGCACCGCCGGCACCACCACCGCTCCGGCATGCACCGGCCCGCCCTCGAAGGTGTCGTCGAAATCCTCGCCATGTGCCGCGGTGCCGTTGACGAAAGCGGCGCCGGCCGAGCTCAGCGTACGAGCGTGGCCGATCGCCGTGCATGGCCCGTCATCGTCGAGGCCGGCAAGTGCTGCCTTGACGTAATCTTCGTTGCGCGCGGTGAGGCAAAGCCCGGCAACGTCCACCAGCAGGTCCTCGCATTTGACGCGGACGGCGGACGGCAGTTTTTTGACATCGAACGCAACGATGCGCGCGGCGAGCTGTTCGGCGACGGAAACTTTGGGAAGATTACCGGTCACGAATGTCACCCAACCGCGACGTTACGACGCGTGTTTCGTCCACGCAGGCTGTTGGCCAGCGCCACGATGGTAAACGTGAGCACCAGCATCAGCAGGCCAAGAACGGAAATAGCGGCGAGATCGCCGCTTTCGTTGAGATCGTAAATCAGCACCGACAGCACCTTGGTTTCCGAGGTGAACAGCATGATCGCCGCCGACAATTCGCGGATCACGCCGACGAAGATGAAGCACCAGGTGGCGATCACACTGGTGCGCAACAGTGGCGCGGTGATCTGCCAGAGCGCGCGCAGCCGCGTGGCGCCCAGAATGCGGCTGGCGTCTTCCAGCTCGGGATGCACCGAACGGAACGCCGATTGCAGTTGCTGATAGGCCGCCGGCATCGCCAGCGTCACGAAAGCGATCAGCAGAATCCAGATGGTACCGTAGAGCACGAAAGGCGGTCGCGTGTAGGTGAAGAACAATCCGACGCCGAGCACGATGCCGGGAATGGCGACCGGCGCGGTCGCCAGAAATCCAAGCACGCGATAGCCGGTGACGGCCTGGCGTGCGTTTACGTAAGCAATCACCAGCGCCAGGATGGTGCCGGCGGTCGCAGCCAGCGTGCCAAGAATGAACGTGTTGCGCAGCGCGAGCTGGGTTGCCGACAATTCGTAGAAAACGAAATGCACGTTCTGCAAGGTGAAATTGCTGAGCGAGATCAGATGCGAAGCCACCTTGGAAAACGCCGCATTGAAAAGCGCGAAATAAGGCAGGAAAACCGGACACATCAGCACGATCATGGCGACCGCCAGCATGACCCAGCGCCACAGGCCCAGCCGCACGATGCGCGGCTCGCTGTTCTTGCCGCCGACCACCGAATAGCCGCGCCGGCCGAGCGCCATATGCTCGGCGCGCAGCAGGATGACGGTGAGGATCAGCAGCGGCAGCGACGCAGCGGCGGCGAGTTCGGGCTTGGGCGGAAACTGGAACAGGCTCCAGATTTTGGTGGTCATGGTGTGGAAGCCGGCCGGCATCGCCAGGATCGCCGGCGAGCCGAACAGCGTCATGGCCTGCAGGAACGCCACCAGCGCGCCGGCCAGCACCGCCGGCAGCGCCAGCGGAATGGTAATGCGGCGCGCGGTGTCCCAGGTACTGCCGCCGAGAATGGCGGAGGCATCTTCCAGATCGCCGGGCGTGCGGTCGAGCGCGTTGGCGACCAACACGAACACATAGGGAAATGTGTAGCAACTGATGACGAAGACAAGCCCGGAGAAGCTGTAAATATTAAGCAGATGCGCGTCCGGCGGCGCGCCGGTGATCTCGCGATAAAGCTGGTTGAGCAGGCCGCTATTGGGCGCCGCCAGCAGCTCCCAGGCGATGGCGCCGAGGAACGGCGGCGTCACGAACGACGCCGTTACCAGAAGCCGCACGGTACGGCGCAGCGGCATGTCGGTGCGCGCCACCAGCCAGCCCATCGGCGCTGCCACAACGCAGCAGATTAGCGCCGACAGAGTCGCAAGCGTGAACGTGGTGAGCAGCGGATCGAGAAAGTCGGCATCCGATACCAAGCGGCCGAAATTGGCGACAGTGAATGCGCCATTTTTGTCGATGAAGGCGTAGTAGACCAGCCACGACAGCGGCATCACGATCAGCACGAACAGAACCAACGCGAACGCCAATAGCACCGGCTTCGACCAGTCGATGCCGAATTTCCGTTGCGCCGACGCCTGTGTTGCTGGAATAGCGACTGTCATCACACCTTGAAAATTTCTTCGTACCGCTTCTTGACCGCGTCGGCCTGCGTGTAGACGCCCTGCGGATCCTCCGCCATCAGTTTGATGTCGGCGAGCTTGCGGACGCCGGGCTTTTCAACGGCCTGGCCATGCGGCGAATACTGGCGGGCATCGTCGACGATCATCTGTTGGCCCTCGCGCGAGTGCATCCAGTTCTGGAACAGGCGCGCGGCGTTCGGATTGGGTGCGGCCTTGAAGACCGCGCTCGGCCCGGTAGCGAGCGGCGTGCCCTCCTCCGGATAGACGATCTCGACCGGCTGGCCGGCTTCTTTGCCGCGGATGACGAGATAGCCGGCGCCGTCCACCATGACCGCGCGTTCGCCGAGCGCTATTCTTTTTGGCGTGTCGGTGGCAGATTGGACCTGCATGACGTTCTGCGTCGCCAGCTTCACGAAGTAGTCCCAGCCCAGGTCACGCGCGACCTCGAACGTCGAATTCATGATCGTTCCGCTATAGGCCGGATGCGCCTTGACCAGTTTGCCCTTCCATTTCGGATCGAGTAGGTCCTTGAAGCTTTTCGGCGCCTCTTCCTTCTTTACCAGGTTCGTGTTGTAGGCGATCGGCGAAATCAGAATTCGCGTCGTTATGCTCAGCCCCTCCGGGTCGTAGTAACGCTTGTCGTAATACTTCGCGACCTCTTCGGGGATGTAGGGCGCGAGCCAGCCGTTGCTTTTCCAGATGATGCAATGCGCCTGGTCCGCGGTGTTGACGACATCGACAGCGTGGATGTTGGAGGAATATTCCTGACCGATGCGGGTAAAAACGCGCTCGGCGCCGGATCGCTCCACGCGCACAACGATGCCGGGAAACTTCGCCTCGAATGCCTTGCCGAGGCGTTCCGCGAACTGCAAATCCATCGCCGTGTAAAACGCAAGCTTGCCTTCTTTTTTCGCCGATTCGATCAGAGCCGGCGTCACCGCCTCCGCCGCAGGCGCTGCGGCGGCTCGCACGGCAAAGGCGCTGAGGCCAAGCGCCCCAGCACCTTTGAGCACATCGCGTTTCGAAAACCGTTTGGTCATGGCGTGCTCTGTTTCTCTAAACATGGAACAGCTTGACGTAGTGCGCCTTGATCTCTTCGCCCTGCTTCAACACCGCCGCCGCGTCGTCTTTCATCTGCTTAATCTGGCTGAGCGGCGTGCGGCCGGGCTTGTCCTTGGCGTTGGGATGCGCCGAGCGCAGGCCGCCGATGTCGATGCAGAGCTGCTGGCATTCGGGCGTGAAACAGAAGCTCTGGAACAATTTCGCGGCGTTCGGATTGGGCGCGGCCTTGAACATGCCGTTCGGTCCGACGATCAGCGGCGTGCCTTCGGTGGCGTAGACCGGCTCGACCGGCTGGCCGCTCTCCTTTTCCGCGAAAATCAGATATTCGACGCCATCGGCCATCACCGCGCGTTCGCCGAGCGCGATTTTCTTCGGCGGATCGGCGGCCGACTGCACCTGCAGCACGTTCTGCTGGGCGAGTTTCTCGAAGTAGCCCCAACCGAGATCGCGCGAGGTCTGGTAGGTCGCGGTCATGATGGTGCCGCTGTAACCCGGATGCGCCTTGACGATCTTGCCCTTCCATTGCGGCAGCAGCAGATCGGCGAAGCTCTTGGGCGCGTCTTCCTTTTTCACCAGCGTGGTGTTGTAGGCGATGATGCAAAGATAAACGCGGAAACTGGCGAACATGCCGTCCACGTCCTTGTGCTCGGCCGGATAGAACTTGGCCACGTCTTCCGGAACGTAGGGCTCCAGCATGCCCTGCTCTTTCCAGTAGACCAGCAGCGCCGCATCGGATGAGTTGACCACGTCGACGGCGTGCACATTGGCGGAATATTCCTGGCTGATGCGCTGCAGCAGACGCTCCGCACCGCTGCGCTCGACCTTGCAGGTGACGCCCGGATATTTGGCCTCGAACGCCTTGCCGATCTGCTCGGACAGCTTCAGGTCGATCGAGGTGTACCAGGTGACCTTGCCTTCCTTCTTGGCGGCCTCGATCAGCGCCGGCGTAACCGGGCTCGATGGTGGCGCCGCCGACAGCACGCGGGTCGAGAACGCGGCGCCCGCGACGAGCGCGCCCGAACCTATCACCACGTCGCGGCGTGAGATTTTTGAACCCTTCATCGCGTATCCTCCAAAGCTTGGCCAAATGGCCTTCTTGTTGTTTCGCCCCGCGAACGTCTTCTTGTTAGCCCAAGAGCTTGCTAGCCCATGAGCGCCCGGCATTTTTCCGGCGGCAGGAGCAGCCAGACGGCGCTGCCCTGCGCGATGCTCTCAGTCGCAGCGGTAACGGCGCGCAATTGCGTGCCGTCCTTGGCCTCAACCATATAGTCCCGGCTGCCGCCGAGAAAGACCTGCCGCGTCACCGTGGCAGGCACCACGTTTTCCGCCTGCGGCTGCGTCGCGGATAACTTGATGTCATGCGGGCGGATCGAGACCGAGGTGGCGGCGCCGGCGGCAATCTTTTCGCCGACACAGCGCAGCGATACGCCGGCGAAATCGACGTGGGTTGCGTCCAGGCCTTTGCCCTTGATCACATTGCTAGAGCCGATGAAGCGCGCGACGAATTCCGAGCGCGGCCGGTCGTAGATGTCTTCCGGCGTTCCGGCCTGCTCGATCTTGCCGGCATTCATGACGGCAATGAGATCCGCCGTGGTCATCGCCTCCGACTGATCGTGGGTGACATAAACCGTGGTGTAACGATAAGTGTCGTGCAGGCGGCGCACCTCGAAGCGCATTTCCTCGCGCAAATTGGCGTCGAGATTGGATAGCGGTTCGTCGAGCAACAGCGTCTCCGGTTCGACGATCAGGGCGCGGGCCAGCGCGACACGCTGCTGCTGACCGCCGGACAATTCGCCGGGATAACGCTGCGCCAGCGGCGCCAGCTTGGTGGTGGCAAGAATAGCGTCGAGTTTCTTGCCGATGGTGGCGCGATCCATTTTGCGCAGCTTGAGGCCGTAGACGATGTTCTCGGCCACCGTCATGTGCGGCCACAGCGCGTAGCTCTGGAAGATCATCGACATGCTGCGCCGTTCGGGCGGCAGCGAATGGGCGGGCGATGAAATCAATTTGTCGCCGACAAGGATCTCACCGGCGCTCGGCTCGACGAAGCCGGCGATCAGCCGCAGCGTCGTGGTCTTGCCGCAGCCCGAGGGGCCGAGCAGGCAGACCAGATGGCCGTGCTCGATGGCAAGCGAAATGTCGTCCACCACCGCGACATCGCCATATCGCTTGGTCAGGCCCCGCAACTCAACCGACGCCACGCAAATCCTCCCGTTATTTGAGCTCCTCCCCGTTTTCCCGGGGAGTGAAATTTCTTATGAGCCGGTGAAGGCCGGCTTGCGTTTTTCCATGAACGCAGTGCGGCCTTCCTTGTAATCGCTGCTAGCGAAGCACTCCGCCACCAGATCGGCGCAGCGCTTGAGATTGCGGTCGCCGCCGTCATTGACGGCCTCGCCGACGATGTATTTGACCGCATTCACAGTGAGCGGCGCGTTGCCGCTGATTGTGGCGGCATAGTCCTGCACATATTTCTCGAGGTCGGCTTCCGGTAGCACGCGGTTGACCAGGCCCATCTGCAAGGCCTCGGCGGCGGTGAACTGGCGTGCGGTGAAGAAAATTTCCTTGGCAAAGGACGGCCCGACTACATCGACCAGCTTCTTGATGCCCTTGAAGCCGTAGCCTAAGCCGAGCTTCGCCGCCGGCACGCCGAATTTCGAATTGTCCGAGCAGATGCGCAGATCACAGCACAGCGCCAGACCGACGCCGCCGCCGATGCAATAGCCGCGGATCATGGCGATGGTCGGCTTGGGGAATTCGTAGACCGCGCTGTTGGCCTTATCGACCACGACATTGTAGTGATCGATCGCCTCCTTGCTGGAGCGCTCGCTTTCGAACTTGGAAATGTCGGCGCCCGACACGAAGGCCTTGCCGCCGGCACCGGTGACCACCACGACGCGGACCGCCTTGTCGGCGGCAAAGCCGGCGAGAATGCCCTGCGCGGCCTCCCACATGTCCAGCGACACCGCGTTGTGACGCTCGGGATTGTTGAAGATCATATAGCCGACGCCGCCCTCTTTGCGGGACAGCATTTTGTCGGTTTGTGACATTGCTTGCTCCTTAAACTGCTTTCGACTCGTGCAGCGTCTTGATTTCATCGGCGCCGAAACCGAATTCGGTGAGAATCTCGTCGGTATGCTCGCCGAGGTTCGGCGGCCGCGCCGCGATCTTGCTCGGCGTGCGCGACAGCTTGAACGGTTGGCCGACCAGACCGAGCCGGCTGCCGTCGGAACGCGCGGATTCCTGCGCTATGCCGAGATGCTTGACCTGCGGATCGGCGAAGACCTGATCGATCGAATAGATCGGGCCGCAAGGCACGCCGACTTTGTTGAAGATGTCGACCCACTCGGCGCTCGATTTCCTCGCGGTCGCTTTGTCGATTTCGGCATTGAGGACGTCGCGGTTTTGCAGCCGCAGCTTGCCGCTCTTGTAGTCGGGGGACGCGATCCATTCCGGATAGCCGACCGCGTTGCAGAAACGTTCCCAAATCACCGCGCCGGCGACCGCGATATTCAGATATCCGTCTTTGGTTTTGAACACGCCGGTCGGAATCGAGGTCGGGTGATTGTTGCCGGCCTGCTTCGACACCAGCCCTTCGGTCAGAAAGCGCGAAGCCTGGAAATCGAGCATGAAGATTTGCGCCTGCAGCAGCGAGGTCGACACCCACTGACCTTCGCCGGAGGTCTCGCGTTCGAGCAGCGCCGTCATGATGCCGAGCGCACAAAACAGTCCGGCGGTGAGATCGGCGACCGGAATACCGACACGCACCGGGCCCTGCCCCGGCAGGCCGGTGATGGACATCAGCCCGCCCATGCCTTGCGCGATCTGGTCGAAGCCCGGGCGCTTGGCGTAAGGCCCGTCCTGGCCGAAACCGGAGATGCTACCAAGGATGATGCGCTTGTTGATCTTTCGCAGGCTGTCGTAGTCAATGCCAAGCCGATCCTTCACGTCGGGACGAAAATTCTCCACCACCACGTCGGCTTTCTCAACCAGCCGCTTGAATGCCGCGAGACCTTGCGGCGATTTCAGGTCGAGCGTCATGCTGCGCTTGTTGCGTTGAAGGTTCTGGAAGTCCGAGCCTTCGCGCGGACCACCGGGTCCTTCGCCGTCGACGAGATGCGGCGGCGTTTCGATCTTGACGATGTTGGCGCCCCAGTCGGCGAGCTGGCGGACGCAGGTCGGCCCCGAGCGCACGCGGGTGAGATCGAGGACGGTAAAGCGGGAAAGGGCCTGGGAGGCCCTGGGAAAGGGCATTTCAACGGCTCCGGGTCGCTTGCAATGGGCTGAATTGGAGTTTTCGAGCCCGACATTCCCCGATCTAAAGCGCCTTGTCCATGAGGTGAAATGGGTGGTTTCCGCCAGTTTAGTCATCATTTGGCGGAATAGTCGCGAAACCTGCCTTGAAAAGACCACCACCACCTGTCATATGACCGCCAACGGATGAACACCCGATCTCGGGTTTGCGGGCTGCGTGCACGAAACTCATTAAAACGAATTTCGCCCCGCCTCTTCCGTTTCTCAACCTGACGACAACCCTGGCCACGCGGGATGTCTTTGAACCCCGCGATTCCGCCGTTCGCATCAGCGACCCGGCCGGCTCGCCTTATTAAGAAAGAGACTCTTTGACTTCATTCAACGATTTCGGCCTCGTAGAGCCGATCGTCCGCGCGCTTGCGGAAGAAAAATACCTCACTCCCACGCCGATCCAAGCCCAGACCATTCCGATCGCCATGCAAGGCCGCGATGTCATCGGCATTGCGCAGACCGGAACCGGCAAGACCGCGGCATTCGCGCTGCCGATCATCAATCACCTGCACACCAAGCGGCTGCGGCCCGACAAAAAAGCCTGCCGCGTTCTGGTGCTCTCGCCGACCCGCGAACTGTCCGGCCAGATTGCCGACAGCTTCCGCGCCTATGGCCGGCACATCCGCCCGCTCTCCATCGCGCTCGCCATCGGCGGCGTGCCGATCAACAAACAAATCCGCTCGCTGGCGCACGGCGTCGAAGTGCTGGTGGCCACGCCCGGCCGCCTCCTCGACTTGGTGAACCAGCGCGCGCTACGCCTTGACCAGGTCGAGGTGTTGGTGCTTGACGAAGCCGACCGCATGCTCGACATGGGCTTCATCCACGACATCAAGCGGATCGTTGCCATGTTGCGCAAAGAACGGCAGACGCTGTTCTTCTCCGCCACCATGCCGCAGGAAATCACCAGGCTCGCCGACGCGATGCTGCGCGATCCTTCCCGCGTGTCGGTGACGCCGGCGGCGTCCACGGTCGAGAAGGTCGAACAACGCGTCATCCTGACCGACAAAGCATCGAAGCCGGCGCTGCTGGCCGAGCTGCTCAAGAGCGAGACGGTCGACCGCGTCCTCGTATTCACCCGCACCAAGCACGGCGCCGACAAGGTCGTGCGCGCCCTGCAGAAATCCGGCTTCAGCGCCGAAGCGATCCACGGCAACAAGTCGCAGAACCAGCGCGAGCGCGTGCTCGCCGCCTTCCGTGACGGCAAATTGCGCACCTTGATCGCCACCGACATTGCCGCCCGCGGCATCGACGTCGACGGTGTCAGCCATGTGTTCAATTACGACCTGCCGAACATCCCCGAATCTTACGTCCACCGCATCGGCCGCACCGCGCGCGCCGGCGCCGCCGGCGTGGCGATCTCGTTCTGCGACTATGAGGAAGCGCCGTTCCTGCGCGATATCGAACGGCTGATCCGCATGTCGATCCCCTCGACCGACCGCCGCACCGGCCAACGCCCCGCCTATAACCCGGACCAGAAAAATGCCGGCCACCGCCACAATGGCCGGCCGCAACGCAACAATCGCCAGCAGCGCGGGCATGGTGGCGGCAACGGCCATCACGGCAATAACGGCCACCGCTCCCACAACGGCCACCAAAACCGCCCGAGCCAGAACGGCCATCAGGGCGGCCACGCCCAGGCCCCCCGGCAGGAAGCCGCTTCAGGGGAGCCAAACAGCATCGGAAATGTTACATTCCTCCAGCGCCCGAATGAGCCGCGTCGCAACGCCGGCCACCGCGGGCAGCGCTAGGGAGACGAACTGGATGGCGAAGGAAGAACTGCTGGAGTTCGACGGCACGGTGACCGAGGTTCTGCCGGACGGCAATTTCCGGGTGAAACTCGATAACGAGCACGAGGTGCTGGCCTATACCGCCGGCAAGATGCGCAAGTTCCGCATCCGCACCGGCGTCGGCGACCGCGTGATCGTGGAAATGTCGCCTTATGACTTGCAGCGCGGACGCATCAGCTTCCGCCACAAGGGCGACGCACCGATGCCTGGCCCGCAGCAGCGCCGGCCGAACTTCCGGCGGCGTTAGAGCTTATTAGAGGCTGGGGGCACGTTTCGATCGCAGGAGTGCGGCGTGCCATGAAAGTTTCTTCAATGTCGCGTCTCGCGCTGGCGATCATCCTCGCCGGCGCACTCGGTTCCGCCGCTGCGCAAGAAAAACCGCAGGACAAGCCACAAGAAAAACCGGCCCGAGCCGAGCAGCACGAAACCGGCAAAGGCGTCCTGCGCCTGCTGCCGGCCGATGCCGTCACCGAGCATTCGATCAACACCCCGCGAGGCAAGCTCGCCTATACGGCGACGGCCGGAACGCTGGCGTTCTACGACCAATCCGGCAACCAGAGCGCGGCGGTGTTCTACACCGCCTATGTGGCAAAGGGCGCGCCTGCAAACCGGCCACTTACCTTTGTGTTCAATGGCGGGCCGGGCGCGGCGTCGGCCTTCCTGCATCTCGGCCTAGTCGGGCCGCGCATTCTCGATCTCGGGCCGGACGGCCGCGATGCCGCGACCGCGACGTTGCGCGACAATCCCGACACCTGGCTCAATTTCACCGATTTGGTGCTGATCGATCCGATCGGCACCGGCTGGAGCCGCGCGGTCAATCCGGACGACGGCAAGCATTTCTGGAGCATCCGCGCTGACGCCGATTCATTCGCCAAGGCGATTTCGCTCTACGTCACCAAGAACAACCGCGACACGTCGCCGAAATATCTGTTCGGCGAAAGTTATGGCGGCTTTCGCGCCGCCAAGGTGGCGCGCGCGCTGCAACGCGACCAGGGCATCGTTACCTCCGGTATCGTGATGCTGTCGCCGATGCTGCAAGGCTGGCTCACTTTTGGCGACGACGAGTCCGCCCTGCGCGCGGCTTTGCAATTACCGTCGCTGGCGGCGGCCGCGCTCGAGCGCAAGAATGCTTTCAGCCCTGCCGCGTTGGCCGAGGCGGAAAAATTCGCCATGACGGACTATCTGGTGACCATGGCCGCCGCGGGCCCGCAAGGCGTCACGGCCAAGGCGTTCTACGGCCGCGTGGCGCAGATGACCGGTTTGCCGGTCGACGTGGTGACGCAGGCGCGCGGCTTCGTGGCGGACGCATTTGTGAAAAGCCTGCGCCCGGACGGCAAGATCGTGAGCCGCTACGACGCAAATTTCGCGGTCGACGACCCCTATCCGGAAAATCGTTCGGCGCACGGACCGGACCCGATCCTCGACGGCGTGTCGCGCGCCTACGGCGGCGCCATGGCCGCTTATGCCCGCAACGAGCTCGGTTTCAAAACCGAGATGACTTATGCGCTGCTCGCCAACGACGTAACCGGTCATTGGGACTGGCAGGGCGGCCGGATGCAGGCCAGCGCCGAAGACGATCTGCGCACGCTACTCGCGTTCAACCCGTCATTCCGCCTGCTGATCGCGCATGGGCTTTCGGACATGGTCACGCCCTACGGCATGACCCGCTACGTGCTCGATCACCTGCCGCAGGCCGATGCACCGGGGCGCACGCAGCTCAAGCTCTATCGCGGCGGGCACATGGTTTATCTCGATGCGCAGTCGCGCAAGGCGTTCAGCGCCGATGCCGCGACGTTTTATCGGAGCGCCGAATAGATCAGGCGTGTTCGGCGTATTCGAGCACGTCGAATCCGACCAGTCGGTCCACGACATAAATCAGCCCGCGCTTATCGAGCATCACGTCGTTGCTTTGCGGCGCGGCGCGCCCACCCGCCGGTTCCGGAATAAAATAACCTACCTCACGCGGCGCCGACGCGTCGGCCACGTCGATGATGCGCAAGCCGCCGCCGAACCATACTGCGTGCACTAGCGTACCGGTCATGCGTTCATGGAACTGATGCGCGCCGAAACGCGCGCCGGCGGTGCGGGCAAACGGCGAGTCCAACTCGCTCACCTCGAACAGCGACAGCGGTTTGACGTTGGCATAATCGCTGATGTCGAAGACACAGATGCCGGCGTGCGGCCGGCCGCGGCGGACTTGTTCCTCATTGGCGCTCTGCGCCTGGTCTTCTTCGTCGATGGTTAGCGCGATGCGCTTGCCGCCGATCTTGCCGGGCACCGGCATCGCGGTGTGGGTCGGCTCCGGAAATGGCGGGTGATAATTGTAGGACGCTACCGTTTTCGGCTTGCCGAGATCGGCCACGTCGACGATGCGGAAGCCGCCATGCCAGCAACTGGCGAACATTTCATGACCGAAGCGCAGCGCATGATGCAGCCGATGGCGCTTGCCGGACCAGCTTGGTTTTTCGCCAGCGGCGATATTCTGCCCCGGCAGCCACCAGCGCGAGACTTCCCTTGGGGCTTTCGGATCACGCAGGTCGTACGTGACCAGGATATTGCCGATGAAACCGTCCATCTCGGTGGAGATGTAGGCGTAGCGCTCATCCATATCGAAGCGATGCACGCCGATGCCGCCGGTCAGCTGATGATGGATCAGCCTGGGCTTTGACGGGTCGGCGACGTCGTAAATGCGAAAGCCGCCATTGCGGTAAGGCTGCTTCTCGGCAGCCTCGATCTCGACAATATCGGCTTCGCTCACGCTAAGCTTTTGCGCCAATTCGGCGCGCGTCGGATCGCGCCCAAGGGCGGCATCCTGTTCGCGGCGCACGCCCGGCATCTGCTCGGCGCGCCGTCCGATCGGCGTCGGATTACGTTCGTGATTGACCAGCATCAAGTCGCCGGCCACTCGCACCTTGTGGCTATGCGAGGTGGGATCGTCGAGCGTCACGGTTGCCACCAGCCGCGGCTTTGTCGGGTCAGAGATATCGACAATCGAGGTGCCGAGGTTCTGCTTATTCGGGATATGCCCCACAAAAGCGTAAGAACCGGCAATGGTGACTTGGCCCGCGCCGGGCAGATCGAGATGGCCCAGACGCCGCACATTTCGCGCGAGCGCGCCATTGGGATTGGTCATGGTTTTTCCCTGCGCATGATCTCATCCGAAAACCGGTTCCCACTTTTCGGGGTCATGCGCGACTACTTATCCACCGTTGCGCCGGAGGCTTTCACGATCGCCGTCCATTTCGGAATTTCCGTCGCGATATAGGCCGCGAATTCGCTCGGCGTGTCGCCGACGATATCGACGCCGAGCCGGCCGAGCGAGGCCTGCACGCCCGGATCGTGCAGCGCCTTGACCGCCGCATCGTGCAGCTTGGCGATGATTTCCGGCGATGTGCCGGCGGGCGCGACCAATCCGTGCCATGTGCTGGCCTCGAAACCTTTCAAGCCGGCTTCGTCCATGGTCGGCAGATCCGGCAGGATCGTCGTGCGCTTGAGGGTGGTCACGGCGATGGCACGCACCTTGCCGCCTTTGATGAAACCAACCACCGACGCGGCGGTGGCAAACATCATCTGGTCGTGGCCGCCGATCACATCCTGCAACGCCGGCGCCGCGCCCTTGTAAGGCACGTGCACGATATCGACATGCGCCTCGGCCTTGAACAACTCGCCGGCGAGATGCGCGGCCGCGCCATAGCCGGACGAGGCGAAATTGATCTTGCCGGGCTGCGCCTTGCAAAGCGCGATCAGTTCTTTCAGCGAATGCGCCGGGACATCCGGATTGACCACCAGAATATTAGCCTGGGTGCCGATCAGCGTGATCGGCACGAAGTCTTTTTCAGGACTATAGGTCAGCGTTTTGTACAGGCTCTCATTGGTGGCGAGGATACTGTTATTGCCCATCAGCAGCGTGTAGCCGTCGTTTGCTGCGTGCGCGACCGCATCGGCCGCGATGTTGCCGCCGGCGCCGGGCTTGTTCTCGATCACGAACGGCGCGCCGAGCAGCTCTTCCATTTTCTTGCCAACGATGCGGGCGAGTACGTCGCTCGGGCCGCCGGGCGTGAACGCCACCACCAGCGTCACCGGCCGGCTCGGATAATCGGCGGCGTGGACTGGCGCGGCGAGACCCAGCAAGGCGGCCAAGGCGGCAATGCCGCCCAACAGCGCGGCGCGGCGCGCCCGATTCACGAGAAATGCCATCGCAATTCACTCTCCGGCTTGATGTCGCGCCCCTAGAAATCTGGCGGTCCCGAGAGGAGTCGAACCTCCGACCTTCGGTTTAGGAAACCGCTGCTCTATCCTGCTGAGCTACGGGACCGATGCGTCGCGATTTAGCACAAGGTTGCGATTTGCGCACGCCGGCCGCTATTGCGGTTTGAGGCCCGACAGCGCGACCACGTCCTTCCACATCGCCCGCTCCTTATTGGCAAAGGCGATCGCCTCCTCCGGCGTGCTGGAAAGCACGCGCGCGCCGGCCACAAGAAAGCGCTTCTGGATCGCGATATCGGCCGCGATCTGCTTCATGGTGGTGGATAGCTTGTCGACGATCGGGCGCGGCGTGGCGGCCGGCAACACGAAGGCCGCCCACGAGGTGACGACGAAATCCTTCATGCCCGCTTCCGCCATGGTCGGCACGTCCGGCAAAGTCGGCCAGCGCTTGGCCGAGGTCACCGCCAGCGCGCGCATTTTTCCCGACTCGATAAGCCCGATGTAAGAGGCGAGATTATCAATCGCGAAATCCACCGCGCCTGACAGCATCGCGGGGATGGTCTGCGCCGCGCCGCGGAACGGCACATGGACGGCATCGAGACCGGCGCGTTTGTCGAATAGCACGCCGGACAGATGCGGCGAGGTGCCGATGCCGGGACTGCCGAAGCTGACATGGCCCTTCTGCTTGGCCCAGGTGATGAATTCGGCAACCGTCTTGGCCGGCACGTGCTCGGTAGCGACGACGAAAACATTCGGCAATTCCCATGTCAGCGACGCCGGGATCAGGTCGCGCTCCGGGTCGTACGGCATATCTTTGTAGAGGAACTGGTTGATGGCGAAATGACCGATGGTGGCGGCGCCGATGGTGTAGCCGTCCGGCGTGCTGCCGGTGACGGTGGCAATGCCGATATTGCCGCCGGCGCCGGGACGGTTTTCGATCACGAAAGGCTGGCCGTAGATCTGGTTCATCCGGTCGGCCAGGATGCGCGCCAGCACGTCGGTCGAGCCGCCGGGCGGATAAGGCACGATGACCTTCACTGCGCGGTCGGGCCACCCAGGTTGGGCGCGCGCGCCGGTCGCGATCAACAGGCTCGCGGCGGCGGCCGTTTGCAGAAACGCGCGGCGATTGGGCGGCTGGCGCTGATACATTGATCCCTCCCCGGTGGTCACAATGGCGGCTATGATCCGCCGGCATTGTAGCGAGTTCCGGCAACCGGCCGCCATCATGAAACGCCGTTTGCGACGCATTCTTGGGATCGCCGCCGCATGCGCCTTCCTTGGGTGCAATGCGGCAGCGCAGGAGCCCTGCAAGCTCACCAGCATCGGTACTGGGGACGTCGCTGCGACGCGTGACGGACGGACGCTATTGCTCAGCGACGGCCGCGAAGTGCGGCTCGCGGGAATCGAGACCACCGACGACAGTCGTACGACGCTGCAGGCGCTGACCGCAGGACACACGCTGCGGCTCGAAAGTCTCGGCGCGGCCGAGCGTGATCGTTACGGGCGCATAGTTGCATTTGCTTTTGCGGGTGATGCTCAACAATCCGTTCAGCAGGCTTTGCTGGAACAGGGCCGCGCCGGGGTGTCGGCGCGGGTGGGCGATAAAGCCTGCGCCGACGGGCTTTTGAGCGCCGAGCGGGCGGCGCGCGCAGCCGGCCGCGGGCTTTGGGCCGATCCCAATTTCGCCCCTTTGTCGGCGGAAAACCTGTCCCGCCAGCAAACCGTGCGGGGTCAGTTCGCGCTGGCGGAAGGCAAGGTATTGTCGGTGCGCGAGAGTGGGGCCACTATATGTGAACTTCGGGCGGCGCTGGACGCGGGATTTCACCGTCATCATTTTGCGGCGCCTTGGCAAAGCTTTCACCACCGCCGGGGTAGAACCTAAAAAACTCGAAGGCCGCCGCATCCGGGTGCGCGGCTGGATCGAGCAGCGCGGCGGCCCGATCATCACGGCCGAGGCGCCCGAGCAGATCGAAGTTTTAGACTGAGTATGCGGGTCATGGCTGGATCACCGATCACGGCAAAGCGATGGCGCGGCTTGTTTCACACCTTGGCGCTCGCCGTGCTGTTGGCCGGCTGCACCAGCACCCCGGATATCAAACAGGTTTCGCTGCCCGTTCCGCAGACCGCCGAGCAGGCCGATTCGCAACCGGCGGAAACGCGCGAACATCTACGCATCCTGGCGTCCTATGGCGGCATTTACGAAAACGCCCGGCTGCAGGCGGAGATCGGGAAAACCGTCGACCGGCTGGTGGCGGCCTCGGAACGGCCGAACCTCAAATACAACGTCACGATCCTCAACTCGCCCGCGATCAATGCCTTCGCGTTGCCGAACGGCCATCTCTACGTAACGCGCGGACTGATCGCGCTCGCCAATGATAAAGCCGAGCTCGCCTCGGTGCTAGCGCACGAAATGGGTCACGTGATCGCCAACCATGCCGAGATCCGCGAAGACCAGGCGCGGCAGGCCGCGCTGATCGGCCACGTGGTCAGCGACGTGCTCAGCGATCCGCAGATGGGCGCGCTGGCGCTCGCGAAATCCAAGTACACGCTGGCGGCGTTCTCGCGCGCGCAGGAATTCGAGGCCGACGGTATCGGCGTCGGCATTTCCGCGCGTGCCGGCTTCGATCCGTACGGCGCTTCGCGCTTCCTCACCGATATGCAGCGCAACGCCGATCTCAAGCCCGCCGGCAGCAGTGATACGCGCCCGCCCGATTTTCTCGTCGGCCATCCGGCGACACCCGAGCGGGTCAAGAACGCGCTCGCCAATGCACGCCAGTTCAGCAGTCCGGGCGCCGGCGAACGCGATCGCGACCAATATCTCGGCGATATCGAGGGCCTGCCCTATGGCGAGGACCCGAGCGAAGGTTTCGTGCGCGGGCGGCGTTTCCTGCATCCCAAGCTCGGCTTTACTTTTTTGGCGCCGCCGGGATTCTCACTCGACAATACCGCGCAAGCGGTACTCGGCCTCAAGGAAGGCAACGAGGCGATGCGGCTCGACGTGGTCAGCGTGCCGGCCGAGCAGACCCTGCCCGATTATTTGAAATCGGGATGGATGGAGAAAGTCGACCACGCCAGTGTCGAGCAATTCACCATCAATGGATTCACCGCCGCCACCGCGACCGCCCGCGGCGACGACTGGTCGTTCCGCCTGTTCGCCGTGCGCTTCGGAAGCGATGTCTACCGTTTCATTTTCGCGGCGAAAAATATGACGACCGCGGTCGACCGTTCGTTCCGTGAATCGATTTCGAGCTTCCGCCGCATGAGCCTGCAGGAAAGCGAGCAAGTTCATCCGCTGCGTCTTAAGATCATCACGGTCGGCGCCAAGGACACTGTGGAATCGCTGGCGCGCCACATGGCGACCGCCGATCATGCGCTCGACCGCTTCCGCGTGCTCAACGGGCTCGGGCCCAACGATGCACTCAAGCCAGGCGCGAAGGTGAAGCTGGTGGTGGACTAGGACGCGCTCGGCGCATTTCGTCTCGATTCAGCGATTTTTTTGTCCCATCAGGCGGCAACGCTGATCGTGCCCTCGCGATTGTCCACCATGACGGGAGCATGAAGATACTCGACGGTGGCCGACGAGCCGTATTTGGCCACGCCGAACTTCTCCCATTCCGGCGTGAACATCCGGTCCGCGTCGGCACGGGAGGCCCAAAGGTAAATGCCTCCGGCACGCCGACCATCTTCGCTCATCCAATAATTTTTTCGGATCATGCCCGGCACGCCGCGATATTTTGGCGCCGTTCCCTGAAACACTTTTGTGATGTCTTCGAGGGTCGTCGGCTTCGCCAAATTGAATGTGACAATGGTTATGATCATTGATTCCTCCTGAATGAAACACAAAAATAGCAGATTGAAATGCCGCCGAGGAGTCGTCCGGCGCGCCCGCAAAATGAAGGTAGCTCTTCTTCCACGACGTGTTAAATTCGCCGTCTTCGGAGGTTTCAACCGTGAAATCCGAAGGCGGATGCTACTGCCGAAAAATTCGCTACGTGGCCGACGGCGAACCTCGCCTCAAGGCGCAGTGCCATTGCCGCGAATGCCAGTATATCAGCGGCGGCGCGCCGAACATGTTCATGCTCGTGGCGCCGCAGGGCTTTCGTTACACGAGCGGCGAACCGCGCGAATTCTCGCGTTCCGATCTCGAAAGCCCGGTGACGCGCGAATTTTGCGGCGAATGCGGGACCCATCTCGCAACGCGACGACCGGGTCTGCCATGGATTGTCCTCAAGGTCGGCACGCTTGACGATCCTGCTCTGTTTGGCGCGCCGCAAATGGCGATCTATACCGTCGACAAACAGCCCTTCCATATTATTTCCGAAGGCTTGCAGACATTTGAGCGTTTGCCGCCGCGCTAGCCGCCCTCACCCGCCTCGTGATTGATCGTGAATTCCGGCGGCACGTCCGGACCCCAGAGATAGAACGAATCCTCCGGCTTGTGGTCGGCCGAGGGCCAGAGATTCTCTTTCGGGATGTAGTCGATATCGCAGGAATATTCCGAGAAGCTGCCCCACGGATCGCGCACATAGTGGAAATAATTCGAGCCGAGTACGTGGCGCCCCAAGCCCCAGCCCTTCGTCCAGCCCTTGTCGTGCATGCGCATGGCGCCGAGCCCGATATCGTTGATGCTCGACACATCCCAGCTGCAATGATGGAAGCCGGGCGCGCTCGATTTCACCAGCGCCAGCAAATGATGATCGCTGCCGTGGATGCCGTGCATGAAGGCGACGAGATCGGATGCGCGGTCTGACAGCCTTAAGCCCAGCGTGCGCTCGTAGAACTTGATCGAGGCATCGACATCGGCGGTGAAAATCAGCACATGCGACAGCCGGCGCGGCCGCACCGGCGGCGCGCTCTGGCGGATGGTGGCGCCGGCTTGGCCCGCCGGCGCGGGCGACCACTGGCTGTCGGATTTTCCCGCCGGCGACACCTTGAGGCCGACCTTCACCTCGATCAGAACGTTTTCATGATTGCGGAACCAGAAGCCGTTGCTTTCGAAGCCGGGAGGCGGGTCGATCAGCGTGACGCCGCTGCTCTCGATGCGAGCCTTGAGCCGCGGCAGATCGTCGGCGTAGCAGCCGAAAGAAAGATGATGCAGCGCCTTGGTCTTGCCCTCCACCACCGAGCCCCAGCGGTGCTCGTGGCCGAAGGTCTTGATCGCCAGCGTGTTGCCGTCGCGCGCGATGTCGAGGCCGAAATTGCCGTAGAATTCCTGCGCGACATTGGCGTCGGGAACCGCCAGCACGAACTGGTCGAGCGAATGCACGCCGAGGGCGCCGGTTTCCTGGGTTGGCGCGACATAGCCGCGAATGGCGGTCATCGATATCTCCGTTGCGTTGCAATGGGCGTTTGAGTCTATCTAAACGCGCCGGGCCGAACGAGCAACCCGCGGCGTCCGCCAAGAGCGCTAGGCCCTACCTCGCTTGCTCACAGGCACGGCATGAACGCAGTTCCGCCAGTCGGCGAGCGGCTGCACGGCGCCCTGCGTGCCGGTGGCACGCGACATCAGCACCGCCTCCCCGGCGCCTTCCGCCTGCCAGGAGGTACGAAATTTCTGCCACGCCCAACCATTCGGCCGATCGAGTTCCGCCGGACGCCAATTCCGTCCGCCGTCGGTTGAAACCTCGACGGCGGCCACACCACCATCGGCCCACGCCCAGCCCCATATTTCGATGGTCTGCCTACCGATTTGCGCGGCCGGCGCGGGGCTCACGATCACCGACTCCGGCGCAATCTGCCAGACCGGCCGCGTGCCGCCTTCGACCGCGTCATTATAGAGCTGCGTGGTGAAAGGCCCCTGCGCGCGGCGATCGGCAAGATGCAGCCGCGACAGCCATTTGACCGAATTGGTCCCGTAAAATCCCGGCACAAGCAGGCGCAGCGGAGATCCGTGTTCGGCATCGAGCGGCTCGCCGTTGACCTCGTAGGCGAGCAAGATATCGCCTTGCTCGAGCCGGTTGAGCGGGCAATCTTTCAGATAAAGGTCCGAACGAATGACTTGGTATTCGCCGGAATCCAATCCATACGACCAGAGAAACCGCGCCTCGGGCAAAACGCCTAACCCGTCGAGCAATGTTTTCAAATCAACGCCGCCCCAAACAACATTGCCGACGCGGCGCGTGGCGATCGTCGGGTTCGACGGATATCCGGCGCATTGATGAAAGGCCTCGACCTGTTTCTTCGGCATTTGCCGGATCTGATCGAAGCTCAACGTCGCGGGCTCGCGCACCAGGCCCGTGATGCTCAGCGTCCATGTCTTGACGTCGATGCGAGGAACGCCGACATGCGCGAGCACGAACAGATCGCGCTGCGCGGTAATCTTGCTCAGCAATTGATGCGGCAACAACGGCACGCGGCGGAACGTCCGCGGCGGGTCCATGGTGACCGCCGCCTGCGCGCGTCGTTCTTGGCCGGCGACTTCCGCCATGAACTTATCCAAACAAGATTATGGTCAAGTCTGTTCTACCACGCCGCCAAAACAAAAAAGCCCGGCATCGCTGCCGGGCCTTTCAATTCGTAGTGCCGCGATGGACGAGGCCGTTAGGCCGCCTCTTCCTCGGTGGCGGGTTCGGCATCCGCCTCATCGGCGGGCTTGGGCCCACGCCGAGGGCCCTTGGCGAGCGCACCTTCGATTTCCTTGATCGCCTCGGTCTCGGTGATCTTCTGCACCGCCGCGATCTCGCGCGACAGCCGGTCGAGGGCCGCCTCGTAAAGCTGCCGCTCGGAATAAGACTGTTCCGGCTGGGTGTCCGACCGGTACAGGTCGCGCACCACTTCGGCGATGGCGACGATGTCGCCGGAATTGATCTTGGCTTCGTATTCCTGCGCCCGGCGCGACCACATGGTGCGCTTGATGCGGGCACGGCCCTTGAGCGTCTCGAGCGCGCGCTTGACCAGCGGAGCTTCCGCCAGCTTGCGCATGCCGACCGACACGATCTTGGCGGTCGGAACCCGCAGCGTCATCTTGTCCTTGATGAAGTTGATGACGAACAGCTCGAGCTTCGCACCGGCGATCTCCTGCTCTTCGATGGCCAGAATCTGGCCGACCCCGTGAGCCGGGTAGACGATGAACTCGTTGGTCTTGAAGCCTTGTCGCTGGGTAGTCTTCTTGTTGGTAGGCATTCCGGGCAAAACTCCTTCACCGGCGCCTTTGCGGCTGCCGGCCATTTTGGCTGAGGGGGCCCCGGCGCGAACGGCGCCGCGCGAGGCATGTGAGGTCCGCCGCGCTTCGGCAGACTTTTTGGGTCGCCGGCTCATGCCGGTGGAACCTTTCTTAGCTTTTTGACGCGGTTTTCCTGCCACTGCTCACGCGTGGGTTACACGCCCTCTTGTCAAAACCCTTGGGTACAGCCGCGAAAAATAAGGCTCCCGAGAGGGGGAGCGCATCCGTAGCGGCGTTTTTCATCTTCATCGGATTTCCTATATATAGCACATTTTTGGCCAAAATCAAAGCCTTATGGCGCTGCAAAAGCGCAATTCAGAGCTATCCAGCCTGCAATTTTGTCATATCGGTTAACGTCGGCAGCGGCCGGGGCCGTCACAAGGGCCCGCAAAGGTTACCGGTGACAGGCTGGCGCGGCTTAATCGCCGGCCCCACCCTTGGGCGAGAAAAATTTCTTGAACTTGTCCGGCACGCCTTCAAATTCCTTGGAGTCGGCCGGCGGCTCCTTTTTGACCGTGATATTCGGCCAGATCTTGGCGTATTCGGCGTTCACTTCCAGCCACTGCTCCAGACCCGGTTCGGTATCCGGCTTGATCGCCTCGATCGGGCATTCCGGCTCGCAGACGCCGCAATCAATGCATTCGTCTGGGTGAATGACCAGCATGTTCTCGCCTTCGTAGAAGCAGTCCACCGGACACACCTCCACGCAGTCCATCAATTTGCACTTAATGCAGCTTTCGTTGACGACGTAGGTCATTCCGGCTCCGAAACTCACGATTATCAGCGTGTTGCCTATCGTAGCGCTATTTGGACCGCAAGCCACGCTCAAGCGCCCAAATACCTTACCGGGAATTGCCGCCCTCAGGCACGGCCTTGGCCCCGGAACTCCTTGTCAAATCACGGTAAAGCGCCCGGGCGGCGGGCGCGTCCCCGCGTTTGTCGCAAAAGCCCTCGACCCGAATCACCTTGATCGCGCGGTCGAGCGCCAGCGTCACCACGTCGGCGGCCCGCACCGGGTGGCCTGGCGCCGTCACGCGCCGGCCGTTGAGCCGGACATGACCGGCTTTCATGAGCCCGGCCGCATCGCTGCGCGTGCGCACCATGCGCGCATGCCACAGCCATTTGTCGATGCGTTGGCGGTCCACGCCTTACGATTCTTTGGTGCTCTGCTCGAGCTGCTGCTTGAGCGCCGCAAGCTTGGCGAAAGGCGAATTGGGATCGGCCTGTTTGCCGCTGCTGGTTTTCGAGCCGCCGAAAGGCTTTGCATAATACTGCTCGCGTTCGGCACGCTCGACCCGGTCGCCTTTGTCGCGGCGCGGCGGACGGTCGCGGCGTTGCGCGTTGTCCTTGCGCTCGAAGCTTTTGCTTTGACGCTCGACGCGCTGCTGGCGCGCTTGGCGTTCCTGACGCTCTTGGCGATCGCGGCGCTGCTGATGATCCTTGCGCTCGGGGGCATCCGCAGTTGCTGGCGCTGCTGCAGTTTCGGCGGGAACAGCGGCGGGAGTCTCGGCGGTTTGCGCGGGTGCCTGCTCGGCGGTTTTTTGCGCACGGGCGGGACGGCGCGGGCGATGCGGCCGCTTCTCGTGCCGGCCGGCCGGGCGCCAGACTTCGATCATCGCCGGCTCGGCAGCGGCAAGAGGCGCCGGAGCTTCGCTGTTGTTCTGCTCGACGTTCTCAGACGTGACATCTGGTCTGACCAGAACAACATCTTCTTCTTTTTTTACGTCCGGCTCGGTCGGCAGAACATCGGCAGCCGGCGATTCTTGTTCTGCGGCCGCGCTCGCGACCTCGATCGGCGGTGACTCGACTTGCGGCACATCGGTCGGCGGCATTTGGGCCGGCGGCACGTCGACCGACGGAGCCGCCTCAGCCGGTTTCGGCTTGCGGTCCATGCGATAGCCCAGCGAGCGCAGGATCGATGCGAAGTCTTCGCCCGAGGCGCCGGTCAGCGAGGTCATCGCGCCGGTCACCGTGAAACCGCGGCCGTCGAACACACCTTCCGGCTTCGGGCCGGGCGAGGCTTCGCGCCATGACAAAATCGGGCGGATCAGATCGGCGAGCCGCTCCAGAATATCGACACGCACCGCGCGCTCGCCGCAGATGCGATACCCGGCGGTGCGGTAGAGCGGCTTCGGCGTCTCCTTGTCGACCGGCATCGAGGTGCGACCGCTCGCCGCCAAATGCAGCAATTCGGCAACGCCCTTGGCGTCCGGCGCCTCGTGCTTGAGCGCCCAAAGTTGAGTCGCCAGCGAGCGCGGCAACGGCTTGAGCAAAATCGGCAAATAGATGTGATAGGCGCCGAAGCGTACGCCGTATTTGCGCAACGTGGCGCGCGACGGCTGGTCGAGGCCCTTGACCTCCTCGGCCACTTTCTGACGTTCCAACACGCCGAGCGATTCCACCACTTGAAACGCGATGCCGCGCGCCATGCCAATGACGTCATCGGCTGCGGTGAGCGAGAACAGCGGCGCCAGCACTTTTTCGATATGGGTCTTGAGCCAGAGATCGAGCCGGGTCTGCACCAGCTCTTTCGCCGGTCCGGTCAGATGCTCGTCGGCGGCGATGCGTACGCGCGGCCGCAACACGTCGTCGCCAGCCGTCAGCCTGCCGACCACGTCGCCTGACCAGCGCAGCGCGCCGTCGTTCGCCATCGTCAGTTGATCGTTCGACGCCTGCGACAATTTGGTGGCGCGCGTCTCGATCTCGCCGGCCAAGGCCTTTTGCGCGGCAGCGTTGAGCGCCTTGGCGTCGGAGCCGGCGCCGGAGACATCGGGCGCGAACATGAATCCGTCGAGCCGGCCGATGACATGGCCCTCGACGGTGACTTCGCCAGTTTTTCCGATTTCGGTTTCCAACATCGTGTTCTCTCGCAGCCTCCGCATCAGCACGCTGGTGCGGCGGTCCACGAAGCGTTCGGCCAGTCTTTCATGCAGTGCATCGGACAGCTTGTCTTCGACCGCGCGGGTGACGCCCTGCCAGTGCTCGGGATCGGCCAGCCAATCCGGGCGATTGGCGACATAAGTCCAGGTCCTGACATGCGCGATCCGGTTGGAGAGGGTATCGATGTCGCCATCGGTCCGGTCGGCTTGCGCCACTTGTTGACTGAACCAATCGGCGGGGATGTTACCCTCTCGCATCAGGAATCCATAGAGGGTGACCGCCAGTTCGGCGTGGGTGGCGGGCGCGATCTTGCGATAATCGGGAACCTGGCAGGCATCCCACAACCGCTCGACGGTGTGAGGCTTTACCGCCATCGCGCGGACATCCTCGTCGCGCGCGGCGTGTTCCAAAACGAGAATGTCCTCGGCGGTCGGCGCGCGCGTGAGCCCCGGCTCGCTCGGCGAGGCTGAAAGCGAGGCCTGCAACGCGCCAATCGACGCGAAATCGAGATCGGAATTGCGCCATTGCAGCAAACGGATCGGCTCGAAATTGTGGCTTTCCAACGCCTGCACCAGTTCCGGCTCGAACGGGTCGCAGCGTCCGGTGGTGCCGAAGGTGCCGTCGCGGGTGGCGCGCCCGGCGCGGCCGGCGATCTGCGCCAGTTCGGCGGGGTTGAGCTTGCGGAATTGATAGCCGTCGAACTTACGGTCGGCCGCGAAGGCGACGTGATCGACGTCGAGATTGAGGCCCATGCCGATGGCGTCGGTGGCGACCAGATAATCGACATCACCGGACTGATAGAGCGCGACTTGGGCGTTTCTTGTGCGCGGTGAGAGCGCGCCCAGCACCACCGCGGCGCCGCCACGCTGGCGGCGGATCAATTCGGCAATGGCGTAAACTTCCTCGGCCGAAAACGCAACGATGGCCGAGCGCGGCGGCAAGCGCGTGAGCTTTTTCTCGCCGGAGTAAGTCAGCGTCGACAGCCGCGGCCGGCTGACGATGTGGGCACCCGGTAGCAGCTTTTCGACCATCGGCCGCACCGTGGCGGCGCCGAGTACCAGCGTTTCCTCGCGTGCGCGCATATTGAGCATGCGGTCGGTGAACACGTGGCCGCGCACGAAGTCGGCGCCGAGCTGCACCTCGTCGATCGCCAGGAACGCCACGTCGAGATCGCGCGGCATGGCCTCGACAGTGGCCACCCAGAAGCGCGGGTTCGGCGGCTTGATCTTTTCTTCGCCGGTGATGAGCGCCACAGCGTCGGCACCGGACCGGTCGACCACCTTGTTGTAGACCTCGCGCGCCAATAGCCGTAGCGGCAGCCCGATCATGCCCGACGAGTGCGCCAGCATGCGCTCGATGGCGAGGTGGGTTTTGCCGGTATTGGTTGGGCCCAGCACGGCGGTCACGCCGGCGCCGCGCGCGCGCGCTGACCGGTTCGGCTGGGGAGAAAAGGAGATCGGCATTACGCGTTCACAAGGCCGGACATGAGGGAGGAAGGCATTTCTGTATCACAATGCGACGACAGCGCACGCCGCGGTTAAGTATTAGAACGAGTCTGGAACGAACCGCGCCCGAATCACTGACTCGGGCTCTATGCGGGTTCGTTCACGGCGACATCTGGCAAGCCCACCCCCCAGGACCACAAGATGGGGTAGTTCGACCCGATTCAAAAGCCTGTTAGGACCCTCTAAACGTTAACAGCGGGCAAAGACTCCGCCGGCCAAAGAGTCAAGCGTGATTCGCTCACTGCGTCTTCGGGCCGTTGGCGGAGGCGCGGGTCGGCAGCGCAGTCGAGACAAATTCGCTGGCTTCCATCACCACCTGCCCGATCGGCGTCGGCCCCTGCACGCGATACGGCGCCAGCACGCGCGTGCCGGCAATCGGCGCCAGCCAGACTTCGATGTCGCGCTGCTTGGACACGTAGCGGATGGCCGCGCGTGATGGGATGTAGCCGGCGATCGGCGAGAAATAGACCGCACACACCACCACCGGACCGGCATAGCCCTTGTCGGCCTTGACGTGGTCGAGGCGCTTGAAGGCGAGTTGCAGGTCGTAGCGCAGCCGTCCGTCGAACACTGATGTGGTGCGGTTACAGGCCTCTTGCGACAGCGGATCGCCCGTGCCCGGCGTGCGCAACAGCGAGGCCGTCATCGGGTCGAGGATGCCCTTGCGGTGCTCGTCGGTGATCGGGACGCGCTCGGGATCGGTGTCGAGCGGCGGCTCAAGCCGGGATTCCTTGACGGTGCCGTTGGTGACCGTGAGATGGACCTCATCGGACTTTTTGCTGGTGGCGATCATGGAGGCATAGACCGAGGATACCGGCTGACCGGCCTGCAACGTGCCGTGCGCGGAGCTGTTGCCCTGGCCACTGCTGAAAGCGCGCATCAGACCGCTGGTGCGGCCGCTCGCCACCGAGTTGTAATGGGTGTCGGTAATGTCGACCGTCCAGGTGCCCTTGCCGATCGGGATGCCGGCGATCGTCACCGAATAGCGCGCTTCCAGCTTGCCCTGCGCGCGCGCTCCAGCGGGCGCGGCAACGCCGAACGCCAAGGCAAGCATCAGCATGAGGGGCAAATCGCGGCGTAGTGCCAGCACGAAGGTATTCTCTCTTTCGCACCGGCGCGATTGTCTCGCCCGGTAATGGCCGACGCCAAGTATATAGCCGGCTGATTTGACCGGCTTGCAAGGGGCGCGGCGCGTGGCCTGCCGGCCGCCCCACAGGAAAGCACTGAAACCGTCGGGCTTCGATAGAGCACTTTAAGTCGGCGTCGAATGCGTCGAATGTTTGATCCCGGGCGGTTTTTCGACCAACGGGAGGCGGCATTGCCGCCGCATAAAAAGGGTTAAAAGCGCTGAATTGGCGCGTCTTGACGCTTCGTAGCCCGCTCTCTATACGTCCGGCCGACTTCCACGATCATCGGATTGACCGGCGCTATCGGCGCGGGCGTATTTTGAGGAACGAGCCATGGCATGGCGTTGCGATCTGACCGGCAAGGGACCGCTGTCGGGCCATAAAGTGAGCCACTCCAACATCAAGACCAAGCGCCGGTTCATGCCGAACCTGCGCAACGTCACGCTGATTTCCGACGCGCTCGACCGCCGGTTTCGGGTACGGGTGTCGGCCAACGCGCTGCGGACCGTCGACCATCGCGGCGGGCTCGATGCCTTCCTCCTCAAGGCCAAGGACGCCGACCTCGCGCCCAAGATGCTCGACGTCAAGCGACAGATCGTGAAGAAGCAAGCCAAGGCGAGCTGAACGTTTTTCTAAGCGCTCGCTAAGCTGTCATGCCCGGCCTTGCGCCGGGCATTATCTTTTCAATCGCCGACCAGTGCGAATTGCAGCAGCAGATTGCGCTGGATGAATGAGAAATTATCGTCCGACACCAGCGTGATGATGGTCTCCCCGTCAGCGTTGCGATGCACCGCGATGCCTTCCATGTTGTCGATCTGGTAGGCGAAGTCGGCGACGATCAGCACCTTGCCGTCGATCATGGTGTCCGGCTTGATCATCGCAAGCGGGATGCGGCGGATGCGCATGCGGATGTTGCGCAGCCGCGTATAGCTGCGCTCGAGCAACAGCAGATCCGCCGGCGGCAAAATCGTGCAGTCGCTGACATCGAAGCCGTCGCTGCGCTTGACCGAAAACCGCGCCACCTTGTCGCCCTTGAGCAGATACGAGCGATGATTGCCCTGCGCGTCGAGGCTGCGCTCGGTAACGCCGATCAGAACGCCTGCAAGCGGCGCGCCGGGCGGCGGCACCGTCAGGCACTCCAGGCTTTTGTTGAAGGTGAAGGTCTTGAAATCGTCCGGCACCGGAATTGGCTCGCCGCGGGCCTTGAGGCCGTCGCGGCGATAATTGAAACGCACGATTTTTTCGACGCGCTCGATGCCAACATAGAGCATGCCGTCGGCCTCCGCGAGCGACTCGGTATCGAACCAGCCGGGCGCGGCCAGCGGTCTGCCGTCGGGGCCCAGCATCGGCGCCATCTCGGCGTCGGCAATGCCAGCCGGCTTGCCGTCTTCGTAGACGATGCGCGCGCGCAGCCACGAGCCGTTATCGGTCAGCGCCAGGAAGTGGCTGCCGTCCGGCTCCATGTGCAGCGCCGAGATGCCACCGAACGCGGGGTCGCTCGACGTGAGCGCGAGACCGCCGCGGAATTCCAGTGCGCCAAAACGCAATTGCGCGGGATCGCGGGTATCGAACGACGTGATCTGCGTGGCGCGCACGTCGATGGGACCGAGCGCGCGGCTGGTGTGCAGCTCTTCGGACAACGCATAGCCGGCAATAAAGAGAAACGCTACAAGCCCGATGCCGGCAGTGAGCCAGCGTCTGGTCACGCCACGCGCCTGCGGCGCACCGGTCCGCGCCGCGGCTGGTCGGAGGCGTTTTCCTCGAACAGCTCGGCCAGCTTCTCGGTCATGGCACCGCCCAACTCTTCGGCATCGACGATGGTGACGGCGCGGCGGTAATAACGCGTGACGTCGTGGCCGATGCCGATGGCGATCAATTCGACCGGCGAACGGGTTTCGATGTCCTCGATCACCCAGCGCAGATGGCGCTCGAGATAATTGCCGGGATTGACCGACAGCGTGGAATCGTCGACCGGCGCGCCGTCGGAAATCATCATCAGGATTTTGCGCTGCTCGGTACGTCCCAACAGACGCTTATGCGCCCAGTCGAGCGCCTCGCCGTCAATGTTTTCCTTGAGCAGGCCTTCGCGCATCATCAGCCCGAGGTTCTTGCGCGCGCGCCGCCAGGGCGCGTCGGCCGATTTGTAGATGATGTGGCGCAGATCGTTCAGGCGGCCGGGATTGGCCGGCTTGCCAGCGGTGAGCCATTGCTCGCGCGACTGGCCGCCCTTCCAGGCGCGGGTGGTGAAGCCGAGGATTTCGACCTTGACGCCGCAGCGCTCCAGCGTGCGCGCCAGAATATCGGCGCAGGTGGCGGCAACCGTGATCGGGCGACCGCGCATCGAGCCGGAATTGTCCAAGAGCAGCGTCACCACGGTGTCGCGGAACTGCATGTCTTTCTCGGCCTTGAACGACAGCGGATGCATCGGGTCGATGACGATGCGCGACAGCCGGGCCGGATCGAGCTGGCCTTCCTCGAGGTCGAATTCCCAGGAGCGGTTCTGCTGCGCCATCAGCCGGCGCTGCAAGCGGTTGGCGAGGCGGGCGACTACGCCCTGCAAATTCGACAGTTGCTTGTCGAGATAGCCGCGCAGACGGTCCAGTTCCTCGGCCTCGCACAGCTCCTCGGCGGCGATGGTCTCATCGAATTTCATGGTGAAGGCGCGGTAGTCCGGGCCGCGCGGCTCGTTGTTACCAAAGTTGCGCGGCCGCTGCGGCTCGCCGGGCGTTTCGGCATCGCCCATGTCGGTGTCGTCGGCCATGTCGGCGGTCGGCGCATCGACCGCCTCGGAGGCGGCATCGGGCATATCCTCGGCGGACACCTCGGTGTCCTCCGTGCTCATGCGCTGCATTTCGTCACTATCGGCGGCGTCGCCCTCCTCGCCGGAATCCTGCTTGCGGCGATCCTCCTCGCCGTCTTCATCCTCGTCCTCGGAATCGCGGCTACGGTCGTCGCCCATTTCGAGCGCGTCGAGCAGATCGTGCACCGCATCGCCAAATTGCCGCTGATCCTCGACCACGTTTTCCAGCCGGTCGAGATCGCGCCCGGCGCGGTCCTCGATTAGCGGGCGCCAGAGATCGACCAGCTTGCGGGCGGCCTGCGGCGGCGGCAGGCCGGTGAGGCGCTCGCGCACGAGGAGCGCCAGCGCGTCCTCGATCGGCGCATCGGCGCGATCGGTGATGTCGTCGAATTTTCCGCGATGGAATTTATCGTCCAGCATGGCGGACAGGTTCAAGGCGACGCCGTCCATGCGCCGCGCGCCGATCGCCTCGACGCGCGCCTGCTCGACCGCCTCGAACACCGCGCGCGCCTGCTGGCCGCCCGGCTGCAAGCGGCGATGCACCGCCGGATCGTGACAGGCAAGTCTCAAGGCAATCGAATCGGCATGGCCGCGCACGATCGCAGCTTCAGCCTTGCTCAATTTGCGCGGCGGCTCCGGCAGGCGGACTTTGCCGCCCATCAGGCCGGGACGCTCGGCGGCGAACGACACTTCGAGCTCCGGCTTGCGCGCGATCGCGCGCAGACAGCCGGTAACCGCCCGTTTGAACGGCTCGGTCGGCGAGTCCTTGGCCGACGGTTTGCTCTTGATGCTGGAAGCCATGGCCCTTCTCGCTCTCCCCCTTAGCGGGGAGAGGCAAACTTACGACAGCGCCACGTTGACCGAACTCTCCGGCAATTCGACCCCAAAGCAGCGCTGGTAGAATTCCGCCACGATCGGCCGCTCGAGTTCGTCGCACTTGTTCAGGAACGTGAGCCTGAAGGCGAAACCGATATCGTTGAAGATTTCGGAGTTCTCCGCCCAGGTGATCACCGTGCGCGGGCTCATCACGGTCGAAATGTCGCCGTTCATGAAGGCGTTACGCGTCAAGTCGGCGACGCGCACCATCTTGTTGACGATGTCGCGGCCCTGCTCGTTGCGATAGTGCTTGGCCTTGGCCAGCACGATTTCGACTTCGTTGTCGTGCGGCAGATAATTCAGCGTGGTGACGATCGACCAGCGGTCCATCTGGCCTTGGTTGATCTGCTGGGTGCCGTGATAAAGGCCCGAGGTGTCGCCGAGGCCCACCGTATTGGCCGTGGCGAACAGGCGGAACGACGGATGCGGCTTGATCACTTTGTTCTGGTCGAGCAGCGTCAGGCGGCCCGACACTTCCAGCACGCGCTGGATCACGAACATCACGTCCGGGCGGCCGGCGTCGTATTCGTCGAAGCAGAGCGCGACATTGTTCTTGAGCGCCCACGGCAAAATGCCGTCGCGGAATTCCGTGATCTGCTGGTTGTCCCTGATGACGATGGCGTCCTTGCCGATCAAATCGATACGGCTGATGTGGCTGTCGAGGTTGACGCGCACGCAGGGCCAATTCAGCCGCGCCGCGACCTGCTCGATATGCGTCGACTTGCCAGTGCCGTGATAGCCGGTGACGATGACGCGGCGGTTCTTGGCAAAGCCGGCGAGAATCGCCAGCGTGGTCGGCCGGTCGAAGCGGTAGTCGGGATCGATGTCGGGCACATGCTCGTCGGGCTTGGAATAGGCCGGCACTTCCATGTCGCTGTCGATGCCGAATTGCTGGCGGATCGACACCTTCATGTCGGGCAGGCCGGGAGTTTCTTGTGTTGCAGCAGTCAATTGTACCTCCGTGGCATCGCGGTTTCCCCGAAGCCTGTTTACGCCCCGACTCGTTTGGTCCGGCTGATGGCCGTCAACTTAGCAGACCAAAGGCCGGCAAAAAACCCGGCCTCCGCGAATTGCACTATCAATAATATCAATGAGATAGGTACGATTGTGCCTGACGGGAAGGCAGGGCTGGGTTGCGTGGCAGCCCCACGGGATGCGCTCTGTCCGGAACCCCGAGATTGCACGCATTGCTAAGGCATGAATTCGTGCGCAAGCTTGGAAATATGCACAAGACGCCCGAAATTCGTTTCTGCAAGGCCTCGGACGGCGTTCGTATCGCGCACGCCACGACGGGCCGCGGTCCGGCGATGATCGAGGTCTCGACCTGGCTCAACCACCTTGAGTTCGATTGGCAAAGCCCGGTCTGGCGCCCTCGACTTGCCGAGTTCGCCAAGAACTACACCATGGCGCGATACGACTGCAGAGGCTGTGGCCTTTCCGACCGGAACGTCAAAGACCTGTCGTTTGAAGCCAATCTTCGAGATCTTGAAGCGGTGGCGGACGCGGTCGGTTTCCAACGCTTCATTCTTCTCGGCTGCTGCCAAGGGAGCAGTTTGGCTATCGCCTACGCGGCGCGCCACCCGGAGCGGGTAAGCAATCTAATTCTGTACGGCGCGTTTGCGCGCGGCCGCATGAAGCGCAACCCGTCGGCACAGGATCGCGACGAAGCAAACACGATGCTGAAGCTTGTCGAGTTGGGCTGGGGCCGCGAAAACCCGGCATTTCGTCAGGTCTACACAACGCTGTTCATCCCCGAGAGCACGCCGGAGCAATATCACTGGTTCAGCGATCTGCAGCGGATGTCGGCCTCCCCGGAAAATGCGGTTGGACTGATCCGGGGCTTTGACGCGATGGACGTCAGCGACCTGCTGCCAAAGGTCAGCTGCCCTACGCTTGTCATGCACGCGCGAAACGATGCCCGTGTTCCATTCACCGAGGGCCGCATAATCGCCGGTTCGATTCCCGGCGCGGAATTCGTTCCGCTGGAGAGCCGCAATCACATCCTGTTGGAGCACCAGCCGGCGTGGAAACAGTTCTTCGCCGAGATCGCCCGGTTCGTTTACGGTCGAGACGAGGTTTCCGCAAAGACGGCCTTTGCCGAACTTACCGAGCGCGAGCGCGAAGTTCTCGAACTGATCGCTCGCGGTCTCGACAATGCGCAGATCGCCAGCCAATTATCGCTAAGCGCCAAAACCGTTCGCAATCACATCAACAACATCTTCAATAAGCTGGACATCCCCAACCGCGCCCAAGCCATCGTGCGCGCGCGTGAGGCGGGATTTGGACGCCTGCCTGCCTAGCGCCTCGTCTAGGTCTCCTGGCCTAGTAATTCGGCACATTTGCACACATCGCGACGGGACCTGGGTCAAGGGCCTGATGACGGCATGGCCGTTCCAGGACAGTTTATCGGACGACTTATCGTCTAAGGAGGTTGAGATGAACGAGACCACCACACCGGCGCGCGTTCCCGGCTCCGGACAAATGCAAGGCGACCTGTGGAGCGTCCGTGCCCGCGACTACGCCGAATTGCAGGAAGGGTATTTTCGCCCGCTGTATGAGAGCGTGCTCCAGCGGCCCGAACTCGCGAAGGCGAGATCGAGCCTCGATGTCGGTTGCGGCCCCGGTCTGGCCGCGCAGGTATTTGCTCAGAAGATTACAAACGTCAGCGGCATCGACGCTTCCGCCGCCTTCGTCGAGATCGCGCGCGCGCGCCTGCCCGGCCGAAATTTTCGCGTCGGCGAGATGGAAACGCTGCCCTATGCGGATGGAAGCTTCGATGTGGTGACCGGCTTCAATGCGTTTCAATATGCGGCGTCGCCAAGCAACGCGCTGCGTGAAGCGCGCCGTGTGACACAGCCAGACGGCGTGATCGTGATTGCGACCTGGGGCCTTCCAGAAGATTGTGAAGCTGCCGGTCACCTCAAAGCGCTGGGCGCGCTGATGCCACCGCCGCCACCGGGAGCGCCGGGCCCTTTCGACTTGTCCGACGAATCCAAATTAAAGGCGGTGGCGTCCGACGCAGGCCTGACGCCGGTCGCCGTGATCGACGTTGAATGTCCATGGACCTACCCGAGCCTGGACATTGCGTTGCGCGGAATGCTGTCTGCCGGACCCGCCGAACGGGCCATCCGAAACTCCGGGATGGATCGCGCGCGTGACGCGGTCGCGAATGCGATTACGCCCTACCGCAAGCCTTCGGGCGAATACCGCTTGAACAACAAATTCCGGTATCTCATTGCCCGCGCTTGATCGCACCGAAATGATGTCGGTTCAGCCGAAGCCGACCGACTTCAAATAATTGTACGACTTGATGACCTCGATCAGCCGGTCCTCGGTCGAGCGGTCCCCGCCATTGGCGTCGGGGTGGTGGCGTTTCACCAATTCCTTGAAACGCATCTTGACCTGCTTCGGCGTGGCGCCGACTTCGAGCCCGAGCGCGCTGAGCGCCTTGCGCTCGGCATTGCGGATCGGGCGCTGCTCCTCCCGCTTCTGCTGCTCGTTGCGCAGGCCTTCGCCAAACAGGCCGAACGTATCGGTGCCGGTGCCGCGCAAGTTCTGCCGCGCCGCGCGCTTGCCGGTGCCCATTTTCCAGGTCGGACGATGGCCGGTGAGCGCGTCCTTCTGGTAGGCCAGCACTGCATCGTCCTTCATGCCGGCGAAAAAATTGTACGACTGATTATATTCGCGCGTGTGCGCGAGGCAGAAGTGCCAGTAGTCCTTGTCGTTCTGCTTGCCCTTGGGCGCGCGGTTGGTGGCGATGTCCTTGCAACCCGCCCATTCGCAAGGCGGGCCGCCGGTTTTCTTGCGGCGGTCCTTGTCCGGTTTGACGCGGACTTTATCGAAGAGCGGCGAGTCGAATTTCATGACCGGACACTATGCGCCTTTGCGGATGAAACCTTCAAGACTTGACAACGAGGCAACGGCGCCGATTCGCCGCGGCTCCGGCCATTGACCCGCGCGCCGCCGTCTCTTAACCCGGGCAGCATGCGAACCGCCGATACCATCACGAAGAAGTTGACCGAGGCTTTTGCACCCCAAAGCCTCAAGGTGGAGGATGAATCGCACCAGCACGAAGGCCATGCCGGGCACCGGGAAGGCGGGCAAACCCACTTCAGGGTCTATATCGTGGCTGACGCCTTCAAAGGAAAGACCCGGATCGAGCGCCACCGCATGATAAATGCGACGCTTTCCGGGGAACTTGCCGGCGGCGTGCACGCGCTCGCCATTCACGCCGCGGCGCCCGGCGAGGGCGGGATTTAGCTACTCCGCCTTGATGCCGGCGGACTGGATGACCTCGCCCCACATTTTGCGGTCCTGCCGGATCTGCTGCGCGAACTCCTCCGGCGTATTGCCAAGCAGGCGCGCGCCGGTCTTGGCGAAGCGGGCCTGTACTTCCGGCCGGCGCAACGCTTCGGCGATCTCCTTGTGCAGCCGCGCGACGATCGCCGGCGGCGTGCCGGCGGGCGCCACCACGCCAAACCAGGACGAGGCCTCAAAGCCTGGAACGTCGGCCTCGGTAGTGGTCGGTAAATCCGGCAACAGCGGCATGCGCGTTTTGGCGGCGACCGCGAGCGCGCGCAGACGTCCGGCCGCGATATGCGGCAGCACCGTCGGCGGATTGTCGACGACGCCGTCGATCTGTCCGCCGATCAGATCGGTGATCGCCGGCGCCGCGCCTTTGTAGGGAATGTGCGTCAGCTTGATGCCGGCGGTGTGCGTGAACAACGCGAGACCGAGATGGCCGGTGGTGCCGATGCCGGGCGAACCAAAATTCAGCTTGCCCGGATTGGCACGCGCCAGCGCGACCAGCCCGGCAAGACTCTTGGCTTCGATGTTCGGATTGACCACGACCATCATCGGCATGTCGGCGACGTTCGACACCGGCACAAAGGCCGTCTCGGCATCGAACGGCATCTTGGCATAGAGAAACTGATTGGCCGTAAGGATGCCGGCCGACGTCATCAGCAGCGTGTAGCCGTCGGGCGCGGACTTGGCGACGACATCGGCGCCGACATTGCCGCCGGCGCCGGCGCGATTCTCGACGATCACCGGCTGGCCGAGCGTCTTGGAAATTCCGTCGGCGACGGCGCGCGCCAACACGTCGGCGAGACCGCCGGCCGGAAACGGCGCGATCAGATGGATCGGACGATCAGGATAAGTTTGCGCCTGCGATGGCGCGCCGGCGCAAGACAATACGGCGCCGAACGCAAGCGCGCATACATATCGTATTTTCAACTTTGCCACCTGCACTCCCCGTTATTTTTTAGCTCGCCTTGGCCTCTGCCTGACGCGCAAGCGGCTGGATGCGCAGCGCGGTGATGCGATTGCGGCTACGGCGCAGTACGCGAAAGCGGAAGCCGTGGAAAGTGAAGCTCTGCCCCACTTCCGGGATCGAGCGCGCCTCATGGATGACAAGGCCGGCGATGGTGGTGGCCTCGGCATCTGGTAAATTCCACTCCATGATGCGGTTGAGGTCGCGGACCGGCACCGCGCCATCCACATTGACGGAGCCGTCCGGCTGGCGGCGCACGCCCGGAACGGCGATATCGTGCTCGTCGGTGATGTCGCCGACAATTTCTTCCAAAATATCCTCGAGCGTCACTAGGCCTTGAACCTCGCCATATTCGTCAACCACCAGCGCGATCTGCGTCTTGCGGCGGCGGAACGCCTTGAGTTGTTCCGATACCGGCCGCGTATCCGGCACGAACCAGGGCGGCGCCATCAGCGCGGCGATATCGACTTTCGCGGCGTCGCCATCGACGGCGTGCAGCGCGCGCAGCAAATCCTTCACGTGCAGGATGCCGATGATGTTTTCCGGGTCGCCGCGCCACAGCGGCAGCCGCGTGACCGGGGAGGCGATCACCGCCTTCACCACGGACTCGGCCGGGTCGTCGGCGTTCAAGGTGAGCATGGCGGTGCGGTGGATCATTACGTCGGAGACCGACAGGTCCCGCAGGTCGAGCACGCCGCCGAACATGTCGCGGTCGTGCGTCTCGACGTCGCCTTCGCGGTGCAGCAGGTCGACGGCGCCGCGCAATTCCTCGCGCGCCGACAACACTTCCTGATCTTTGCCGACCGTCATGCCGACGTGCTTGAGCAGCCAGCGCACCAGCGCCTCGATCGCCATCAGCACAGGCCCGAGAACCTTGACGATCCAGGACATCGGCCGCGCCACAGCCAGCGCGATGCGGTCGGGCGCGTTGAACGCCGCGGTTTTCGGCAAGATCTCGGAAAACACCACGACAATGATGGTCATCGCCACCGTTGCATAGAGCAAGCCGGCATGACCGAACCAGGTTAGCAAGACGTCCGTCGCCAGCACAGAGGCGGCGATGTTGACCGCATTATTGCCAAAGAGCAGCGCGCCGAGCAGCCGCTCGCGCTGCGCCAGCAGGCGGTTGACGATGGCCGCGCGCTTGCTGCCCTTCTTTTCCAGCCGCATCATGCTGGCACGCGACGACGCCGTGAGCGCGGTCTCGCTGCCGGCGAAAAACGCCGACAGCAGCAGGCACACCAGCACGATTACGAGAGAGAACCAGTCGTTCGCGTTCATTTTTGGTTGAGCTTATCGGTCAGGAAGGCGCGCACCTCGGCCGCGCTGACGTCGTTCTCGACGAAGGCCTGGCCGATGCCGCGCACCAGAATGAAGGTGAGTTTGCCGCGCTTCACTTTTTTGTCTTGCGCGATCAGGTCCATCAGCATGTCGATGCCGGGCACGCCGCCGGGCACATCTTTCAATTGGGTCGGCAGCCCGACCGCTGCCAGATGAGAACGCGCCCGCACGGCATCGGTTGCACCGATCAAGCCTTTGCGGGCGGAGAATTCGAAAGCCAGCGCCATGCCGAGCGCGACAGCTTCGCCGTGCAGCAGCCGCCCGGAAAAGCCGGCGCCGGCTTCCAGCGCGTGGCCGAAAGTATGGCCGAGATTGAGCAGCGCGCGTTCGCCGGTCTCGCGCTCGTCGCGCGCGACGATGCCCGCTTTGCCACGGCAGCAGACCGCGATGGCGTGCTCGCGCGCGGCGCCACCCGAGAATACTTCCTGCCAGTTGGCTTCCAGCCAGGAAAAGAACGCCGCGTCGCCGAGCAATCCGAATTTGGCGACCTCGGCATAGCCGGCGCGGAAGTCGCGCTTGGGCAACGTGTCGAGCAGCGCGGTATCGGCGACCACCAAAATCGGCTGGTGGAAAGCGCCAACCAGATTTTTGCCGTGGCGGGAATTGATGCCGGTCTTGCCGCCGACCGAACTGTCGACCTGCGCCAAGAGCGTCGTCGGCACCTGCACGAAGTCGAGGCCGCGCCGCACGCTGGCCGCGGCATAGCCGGCAAGATCGCCGATCACACCGCCGCCGAGCGCAATCACCAGATCGCCCCGCTCGATACGCGCCGCGACGATGGCCTCGCACACGGTTTCGAACGTAGCGTAATTCTTGGAGCCCTCGCCTTCCGGCACCACGATGGCTGAACTTTCGATGCCGGCCGAATTCAGCGCGCGTTCGGCCACTGGCAGATGGTGCTTGGCGACGGTGGCGTCGGTGATGATCACGACCTTCGCGGACGGCCGCAGCGCCTTGATGCGCTCGCCAAGCGAGGCGATCAGCCCGCGGCCGATGACGATGTCGTAGGCGCGCGCGCCCAGTGCGACCTGCACCACGATCGGTTCGCCCGAACGAAGCGGCGCGGTCATGGCTTGTCCTCCGCGACGGCCGGCATGCCGAGATGCTTAGGCAGGTCGGCGAGGATTTCGTCGACGATGGTGTCGTGCGGCTCGTCGCGCGAATGCACCGTGATGTCGGACAGCGCGTAGACCGGCTCGCGCAGCGGCAACAGGTCGTTGATCTTGTCGGCGAGCGGGCGGTCGCTGCGCCGCTTGGTGCGCTTCATGAGCACGTCGAGGTCGGCCTTGAGCCAGACCGAGATGCCCTTGATGTGGATGAGATCGCGCGTCGCCTGATCCATGACCGCGCCGCCGCCGGTCGCCAGCACCTGCGGGCCGTTGTCCAGGAGCCGCGCGATCACGCGCTTCTCGCCGGCGCGGAAGTAGCCCTCGCCGTGCTTGGCGAAGATTTCCGGAATGCTCATGCCGGCAGCGCTCTCGATTTCGGTGTCGGCGTCGACAAACGGAATCGCGAGCCGGACGGCGAGCCTGCGCCCAACCGACGACTTGCCGGCGCCCATCATGCCGACCAGCACGATGGAACGGCTGGCTAGCGAGCGCGCGATCGCGGATTCCAGCCCGTTTTCGGCCGTCTTTTGAATGGCTTTGTTCGCCATGCTAGCGTTCCAAATCGACACTACGGTTCCATATACCAGAATCGAGACAGCCGCGTGGGCGGCTCTTAACCCTGGTTAAGGAACGGAGCGTACAAGCGAATTTCGCCCGCTTTGGCGCGGGCCTCTGCCGGATCCCGATCGATGCCGAGCCTGTTCAGATTTCTGGTTTTCGCCGGCCTGATCGGCGGCCTGGGCTATGTCGCGGTGTTCGCGCTCGCCAACTTCGTTCAATATCATCCGCGCGAGATCGTGGTGACGGTCCCGCCCGACAAATTCCTCAAGAATCATTAGCGCGGCGCTTGGCGATGACCCGCCGGCGGCAAGCATCCGACGAAGCACTGGTCGAGCTGTTCCTCGACATGCTGGCGGCCGAACGCGGCGCCGGCAAAAACACGCTCGACGCCTATCGCAACGACCTCGCCGATCTTGCCAGCCATCTGCGTGCCGCAGGCAAAAATATTTCCGGCGCCGATACCGACGACTTGCGCGGATTTCTCAAGAGTCTCGCCGAGCGCGGCTTCAAGGCGTCATCACTGGCGCGGCGGCTGTCGGCGGTGCGCCAGCTTTATCGTTTTCTTTATGCGGAAGGAAAGCGTACCGACGATCCGGCTGCGGTGCTGGAAGGCCCCAAGCGCGGGCGCAGCCTGCCGAAAGTTCTTTCCATCAAGGAAGTCGACGGCTTGCTGGCACAAGCGCGCAGCGAAATGGAAGACGGCAAGGCGCCGCCCCCGCGGCGCTTGCGCGCGGCGCGGCTGTTGTGCCTGCTCGAGGTGGTTTATGCCACCGGCTTACGCGTCTCCGAACTGGTGGCGCTGCCGGCCGCGAGCGCGCGGCGCGACCAGCGCATGCTGGTGGTGCGCGGCAAAGGCGGCAAGGAACGTCTGGTGCCGCTCAACCAGGCCGCCAAGCGCGCCATGGCGGATTATCTCAATCTGCGCGCGGGAGTAGAGCGCGACGCACCATCGAAATGGCTGTTCCCCTCGTTCGGCGAGCAAGGTCATCTCACCCGGCAACATTTCGCGCGCGAATTGAAGACGCTCGGCGCCGCAAGCGGCATTCAGCCTGCGCGCCTTTCGCCGCACGTGCTGCGCCATGCCTTTGCCAGTCATCTGCTGCACAACGGGGCCGATCTTCGCGTGGTGCAGACTTTGCTCGGCCACGCCGACATCTCGACCACGCAAATCTACACCCATGTGCTGGAAGAAAGGCTCAAGGCGCTGGTGCGCGACCTGCACCCGCTCGCCGACGGCTAGCTAAAATTCGGCATAAAAGCGACATTAACCCGATTGCTTGACTTAGAGGCTTCGCCCGCGTCACTACTCGATAAAATGCTAGCTGGAACCATGCGCACCTATCTCGATTTCGAAAAGCCGGTGGCCGAGCTGGAGGCCAAGGTCGAAGAATTGCGCACCATGGGCGAGAGCGGCAGCGCGGTTGCCGTCGGCGACGAGATCAGCCGGCTCGAGGTCAAGGCCGCGCTCGCGCTCAAGGAACTCTACGCCGAGCTGACGCCTTGGCAGAAGACGCAAGTGGCGCGTCATCCGCAGCGGCCGCATTGTCTCGACTACGTCGCCGGCCTGATCGAAAATTTCATGCCGCTCGCCGGCGACCGCAAATTCGGCGACGACGCGGCGATCGTCGGCGGCTTCGGCCGCTTCCGCGGCGAAAGCGTCTGCGTCATCGGCCACGAGAAGGGCTCCGATACCGAGAGCCGGATCAGGCATAATTTCGGCATGGCCAAGCCCGAAGGCTACCGCAAGGCAGCGCGGCTGATGGACATGGCCGACCGCTTCGGCATTCCGGTGATCGCGCTGGTCGATACCGCCGGCGCCTATCCCGGCATCGGCGCGGAAGAGCGCGGCCAGGCCGAAGCGATCGCGCGTTCGACCGAGGCGTGCCTGTCGCTCGGCGTGCCGAACATCGCGGTGATCCTGGGCGAAGGCGGCTCGGGCGGCGCCATCGCTATCGCGACGGCCAATCGCGTGCTGATGCTGGAGCACGCCATCTATTCGGTGATCTCGCCGGAAGGCGCCGCCTCGATTTTGTGGCGCGATACCACCAAGGCGCAGGAAGCGGCGACCAACATGAAGATCACCGCGCAGGACATGGTGCGCTTCGGCGTGATCGACACCGTGGTGCCGGAGCCGAACGGCGGCGCGCACCGCGATCCCGCCGCGGCAATCGCCGCCGCCGGCGAGGCGATCGCCAATGCGCTGGCGGAGTTGAAGCCGCTCGACCGCGATGCGGTGCGCCGGCAGCGGCGCGACAAGTTCCTTGCGATGGGCCGCCTGCCCGGCTGACACAGCTCCCGCGCAGCGGCCTGAATCCGCAGTGCTTTTTTGATTTACCTTCGATTCACCATAGGCTTACCGCCCGCGGCCAAGGCCGTCCTTTGCCTTGCAGATGCCACATCTTAAGGATAACGATATCTCAATGAAGGCCCGCCCCTTCGGGGAGTACCGCGTTTGAACCGACACTTTCTACGCGCTCTGCTCGCGTCGGCGGCTATTGCCGCGGCGCTCGCCCTTGCCGGATGCGATCCGGACGGCTTCACCCCGACCGGCCGCTCCCAAGCTCCGCTTTCCGAAAAGACGCTCGCCGAAATCGAGGCGAAGCACATGGACAAGGATTCGCCGGTCCTGGTCCGTATCTTCAAGGAAGAAGCTGAACTGGAAGTCTGGAAGAAAAATCGCGACGGCGAATTCGCGCTGCTGAAAACTTATCCGGTCTGCCGCTGGTCGGGCGATATCGGGCCTAAGATCAAAGAAGGGGATCGTCAGGCACCTGAGGGCTTTTATACGATCACGCCTGGGCTGATGAATCCGAATTCCAACTACTACCTCGCCTTCAACACCGGCTATCCGAACGCCTTCGATCGCGCGTGGAACCGCACCGGCTCCGAGTTGATGGTGCACGGCGACTGCTCGTCGCGCGGCTGCTACGCCATGACCGACGAGCAGATTCAGGAAATCTATGCGCTGGCGCGCGAGTCGTTCTTCGGCGGCCAGAAGGATTTCCAGTTCGAGGCGTTTCCGTTCCGCATGACGGCGCTGAACATGGCCAAGCACCGCAACAATCCGAATTTCGCGTTCTGGAAAATGATCAAGGAAGGCTACGATCATTTCGAGGCCACGCACCAGGAGCCGAAGGTCGCGGTCTGCGAGAAGCATTATGTGTTCGATCCGGCGCCGCCCGCCGACTCCTCCAAGCCGCTCAAGTTCGATGCGCGCAGTAAATGCCCGGCGTTCCAGCTCGACCCGACCATCGCCGACGCCGTGCTCGATCATCGCCGGAACGAACAAGTCGCGATGGCTAACTTCATCGCCCGCGATGTCGCGGTGGTGGCGTCGCGCAACGGCATCGACGGCGGCATGAACCCGGTGTTCGAGACCAAGCTCGCCAGCCATAACGAATTCGACAATAACGGCCACACTTATATGGTCGCCGGCAACAGCCAGGCGCCCGGCGCGCTGCCGCGCACGCCCGTGGTGCGCGCGACGGCCGCCGAGACCCGGCAAGATTCGCAGCAAACCGCGCAACCGCAGCCGGCGGCGAGCGAGCCGGTGGTGATGGCAAGCGTGCCGATACCGCAGGCGGCGCCGCAAGCGAAAGTGGGTGAAGCGCCGCCCGAGCAGCCGAAATCAATCGCGGGTCTGATCGGCAATCTGTTCGGTGGCGCGCAAGCCGACGCCAGGCCGACTGAGCCAGCCGAGAGCGAGCAGGCCACGCTGCGCGGCACCAAGAGCGAGACAGTCAAGCCGAAACGCGTGACCCCGATCCGCACCGCCGCCGCGCCCAAGCCGCAAGAAGCTGCGCCCGCCAAACCGAAAGCCGTGGCCAACAATACGCCGGCCGCAGCGCCGCAGGTTCGCAAGGAAACCAAGAAGACCCCCGAGCCGGAAATGCGCACCGCCTATTCGACGCCGCAGTCCGCCAATAACGGCGGCGTGCTGCCGGGCGCGCAGCCGGTGGTTCCGGCCGGCACGTTCGAGAACCGCTGGACGGCGTTCCGCTAACCGGCGTGGCTCGCGCGCAACGACCCATGCGCGCTTACGTCTATGTCCTCGGCACTTTCACCAAAACCCGTCATCTGACCTATGTCGGCTGGACCAGCGACGTGGCGCGCCGGCTGGCGCAGCATAATGCCGGCACTGGCGCGCGCTCGACGCGCGGGCGCGTCTGGGTACTGCTGCACTCCGAGCGTTGCAAGAACAAGCGCGCGGCCATGAGCCGCGAGTGGCACTTGAAGCGCGACCGGAAATTTCGGAAAAAGCTGGCGCAGTCGCTCAAGACCGAAAGCGCCCGATGAGCATTTTCAACGAACGCAAGATCGACTGCCACACCCACGTGTTCGATCCGGTCAATTTTCCCTACGGCAAGGACATCGAATACAAGCCATCTGGCCAGGAGGCCGGCAATGCCGCGCAGCTGCGCCAGGTCATGAAGACCTACGGCGTGAGCCACTCGCTGCTGGTGCAGCCGAATTCCGGTTATGGCAGCGACAACTCATATCTGCTCGACACCATCGCGCGCAGCGAGGGCCGCCTCAAAGGCATCGCCATCATCGATTTCGATGCCGATCTCGCGATCCTGCGCGACTTCAAGAAGCGCGGCGTCGTCGGCGCGGCGTTCAATCCGACGTTCCACGGCATCGATTATTACGATCGTTCGGCCGCCCTGATCGACAAACTCGTGCAGCACGACATGTTCCTGCAAATCCAGAGCGAGGGCGACCAGCTGTCGCGCTTCGTGCCGTGGATCGAAGCCATGCCGATTCAGGTGCTGATCGATCACTGCGGGCGGCCGACGCCGGAACAAGGGCTCGACCAGCCGGGCTTCAAATCACTGCTGCGCCTGGCGCGCACCGGACGCGTCAACGTCAAGCTGTCGGGCTATTCGAAATTTTCGCGGCAGGGCTATCCGTTCGAGGACGCCTGGCCATTCGTCGGCGCCATCGTCGAGGCGTTCACGCTCGACCATTGCATGTGGGCGTCGGACTGGCCGTATTTGCGCGCGCCGCAGCGGCAGGATTACGGCCCACTGGTCGAATTGGTGGAAGTGCTGTTCCCGGATGCCGCCGACCGCGACACGCTGTTTTGGAAAACGCCGCAGCGGCTGTTTGGATTCGGGAACTAGACAAGAAACACGACGGCAGATTCTTCCTATCGGAAATAACAGCCCGTCGATCCGAAGGCGCATTTCAAATTCTTTAGAGAAATCATTGCGGTAATTTGGCCTGCTTCTTGCTCGACCTTAATCGTCCGAACGCCGCCTAGCGTGTTCGCCACGCTTATTGGAGGATGCCGCGATGGTGTTCCGATGAAAATCCATATGCGATCGCCGCTTCTATTCGCGCCGCCAGCGCCGCCGCCAAAAGCGCCGCCGACAGTATTTCAGTTGGAACTCCAGGCTGAGGAGTTGATGACGACCGCCCAGCAGCAAAGAGACCGCCTGAAGAAACTGTACGGGGCGCGGAAAAATCCTGCGGATTTGGATGAGGACGCCGATTCGGAAACACACGAGCGCGATCGTCGCTCGAACCGGAACCTCGACTTCATCGCTTGAGGTGCGAGCCGAGCACTTTAAAGTGCCGGCGTCAGATCAGGCGAACTTGCCGTGGCAGTGCTTGTACTTCTTGCCGGAGCCGCACGGACAGAGCTCGTTGCGGCCGACTTTGCCCCAACTCTGGGCGTCTTTCGGATTGCGCTCCGCTTGCGCGCCGCCATTGCCGTTGCCGGCCAGCATCGGCGCCAAAGCCGGCGCCATCTCGTCCTCGCCGGTGGCGGGGTCGACTTTATGCGCCTCCATGAACGGAAGCTTGCTGGGCTCGTCCGCCGGCGGCTGCTGCACGATCTCGACCCGCATCAGCTGGCCGGTGACCGCCTCGCGCAGCCGCGACATCATGGCCTCGAACAGGCTGAAGGCTTCCGCCTTGTATTCGTTGAGCGGATCGCGCTGGCCGTAGCCGCGCAGGCCGATCACCTGGCGCAGATGCTCCAGCATCACCAGATGCTCGCGCCAGAGATGATCGACGGTCTGCAGCAGGATCGACTTCTCGACATAGCGCATGACGTCGGGGCCCCATTTGGCCACCTTGCTCGCCATGTGCTCGTCGGCGCGGCGCACGACGCGCTCCTGCACTTCCTCGTCGGCGATGCCTTCTTCCTTGGCCCAGTCCTTGACCGGCAGATCGAGGGTCAGCACCTCGCGTAGCGCCTTATCGAGGCCCTCGACGTCCCACTGCTCGGCATAGGCATTGGCCGGAATGTGCTTGGCGACCAGATCCTCGATCACCGAGTGCCGCATGTCGCCGATGGTCTCGTCGACCGCCTCGTCACGCATCAGATCGAGCCGCTCCTCGAAGATCACTTTGCGCTGGTCGTTCATCACATTGTCGAACTTGAGCAGGTTCTTGCGGATGTCGAAGTTGCGCGCCTCGACCTTCTGCTGCGCCTTTTCCAGCGCCTTGTTGATCCAAGGGTGGATGATCGCCTCGTTTTCCTTGAGGCCCAATTTCTGCAACATGCCGTCGAGCTTGTCGGAGCCGAAGATGCGCATGAGGTCGTCTTCCAACGACAGGAAGAACTTGGAATGGCCGGGGTCACCCTGGCGGCCGGAGCGGCCGCGCAATTGGTTGTCGATGCGCCGGCTCTCATGCCGCTCGGTGCCGAGTACGTAGAGGCCGCCGGCGGCGAGCGCTTTTTCCTTCAGCCGCGCCACCTGCTTGCGGATCTCATCGGCCTGCGGGCTTTTCTCGCGCGCGCGCGGGTCGTCGAAGCCCGGGATTTCCTGGCGGATGCGCATGTCGGCATTGCCGCCGAGTTGAATGTCGGTGCCGCGGCCGGCCATGTTGGTGGCGATGGTGATGGCGCCCGGCACGCCGGCTTGGCTGACGATATAGGCTTCCTGCTCGTGGTAGCGCGCGTTCAGAATCGCGAACACCTTGGTCTTGGTGGCGCCGTCGTCGCCGGAATAAAGCGCGGCGAAGGCGTTGGGGTCGGTGAAGTCGTGCGCCTCCCAGCCGGCCTCGCGCAGCATCTCGGCGAGTTGCTCGGATTTTTCGATCGAGGTGGTGCCGACCAGCACCGGCTGGCCGCGCAGCTTGCAGTCCTCGATCAGCGTGATGATTGAGCGGTATTTCTCTTTTGCCGTGCGATAGACTTCGTCGTCGTCGTCCTTGCGCACCAGCGGCATGTTGGTCGGGACTTCGAGCACTTCGAGATCGTAGATGTCGAGAAACTCGTCGGCCTCGGTGAGCGCCGTGCCGGTCATGCCGGCGAGTTTTTCGTACATGCGGAAATAGTTCTGGAAGGTGATCGAGGCCAGCGTCTGGTTTTCGGGCTGGATCGGCTGATGCTCCTTGGCCTCGAGCGCCTGATGCAACCCTTCCGAATAGCGCCGGCCCGGCATCATGCGGCCCGTAAACTCGTCGATGATGACGACCTCGCCGTTGCGCACGATGTAGTCCTTGTCGCGCTGGAACAGCTTGTGCGCGCGCAGCGCCTGGTTGACGTGGTGGACGACCGAGACGTTTTCGACGTCGTAGAGCGACTCGCCCTTGAGCTCGTTGGCCGCGCGCAGTCGCTGTTCGAGCTTTTCCATGCCGGCTTCGGTCAGCGACACCGCGCGCTGCTTCTCGTCGACCTCGTAATCGGCTTTGTCGAGCGCCGGGATGTAACTGTCGATGGTGTTGTAGAATTCGGAGCGGTCGTCGAGCGGGCCCGAAATGATCAGCGGGGTGCGCGCTTCGTCGACCAGGATCGAGTCGACTTCGTCGACGATGGCGTAGATGTGGCCACGCTGGACCATGTCCTCTAGCCGGTACTTCATGTTGTCGCGCAGATAATCGAAGCCGAGCTCGTTATTGGTGCCGTAGGTGACGTCGCAATCGTAGGCCTTCTTGCGCTGCTCGTCGTCGAGCCCGTGCACGATGGTGCCGACGGTGAGGCCGAGGAAGGTGTAAATCTGCCCCATCCATTCGGCGTCGCGTTTGGCGAGGTAATCGTTGACGGTGACGACGTGCACACCGCGCGTGGATATGGCGTTGAGATAGACCGCGAGCGTTGCGACCAGCGTCTTGCCTTCGCCGGTTTTCATTTCGGCGATCTTGCCTTCGTGCAGGATCATGCCGCCGATCAACTGCACGTCGAAATGGCGCTGGCCGATGGTGCGCTTTGCCGCCTCGCGCACGGTGGCGAAGGCCGGCACCAGGATGTCGTCGAGCGAAGCGCCCGCGGCGACCTGCTTCTTGAAATCTTCGGTGCGCGCCCGCAACGTCTCGTCGGAGAGCGCTTCGAGCTCGGGCTCCAGCGCGTTGATCGCGTCGACCCGCGGCTGATAGCTGCGGATCCGCCGTTCATTGGCGGAGCCGAACAGCTTGCGGGCAACGGCGCCGATCATTCGAGAGGCTCCTCAATTTCGAAAGCGCGCTTCTAGCACGCCGCCACGGCCGGATTTCGCTTCCGGGGCTCCGGAAATGCGGCACTTTTCGGGCAAATTCGACGTGAACACGCCTGCAAAGCTTAACCAGCCGAGGTCATCGGAGAGATAGGAGGGGGTCGGTTTATTGTCAATTGGCGGCCTGCCACGGCCTTAATCGCGATCCTGCCCATTTCATGCGCGCCGCTCACGCGGACGTTAAGGCAGGCCGTCCAGTCCGCCATTGCAAAGCCCCGGTTGTTGGGCGACAAGTCCGCCGAATTCCGCATATTGGCGGAGCCATTTCCAAGGACAGCTCTATGACGATTTCTCATCTCGCCGGCCTCAAAACCTTGCCCGTTCGCGCCGGCATGATCGCTGCCGCTCTGATGATGCTGGCGGGCGGCCCGGCCGCCGCGCAGGACAAGGACCCGATCGTCGCCAAGGTCAACGGCACGGAGATTCACCAGAGCGACCTCGCGGTCGCCGAGGAAGAAGCCGGTCAACTGCCGCCGATGTCGCCGGACGCCAAGAAAGATTATCTGGTGCAATTTCTCGCCGACATGATCCTGGTGTCGAAGGCGGCCGAAGCCAAGAAGATGGGCGATACGCCTGAGTTCAAGAAAAAAATCGCCTTCACCCGTGAAAAGCTGCTGATGGAGCAACTGCTGGTCGCGACCGGCAAGGCGGCGCTCACCGACGAGGCGATGCACAAGGTCTATGACGACGCCGTCAAACAGATGGGCCAGGAGCAAGAGGTGCACGCCCGCCATATCCTGATCCGCGCCGCCGCCGGCGACGACAAGGCCAGCAAGGAAGCCGAGGACAAGATCAAGGCGGTGATCGTGCGCCTGAAGAGCGGCGAGGATTTTGAGAAGGTCGCCAAGGAAGTCACCGAGGATCCCTCGGGCAAGACCAATGGCGGCGACCTCGGCTATTTCAGCAAGGAGCAGATGGTGCCGGAATTCTCCGACACCGCTTTCAAGCTCGACAAGGGCCAGATTTCCGAGCCGGTGCATACCCAATTCGGCTGGCACGTGATCAAGGTCGAGGACAAGCGCCTCAAGCCGATGCCGAAATTCGAAGAGGTCAAGCCGCAGATCGAGCAATACGTGACGCGCAAGGCGCAGGCCGAACTGGTGACGTCGCTGCGCGCCAGCGCCAAGATTGAGAAGATGTACACAACCGAGCCGCCGGCAACCCCTGCTCAGGCGCCTGCGCCGGACAAGAAGTAAAACCGATCATATTTATCAAATGAATGCGTCATGCCCGGCCTTGTGCCGGGCATTGTCGTCTTGCATACATTGGCCATGTCGACAGCCGTCTCCCCCCTCGCCCCGCAACATTTGCCGGACATGCCGGCCATCGCCGGCGTGCGGATCGCCACGGCGGAAGCCGGCATCCGCTATGCCGGGCGCACCGACGTGCTGCTCGCTCTGTTTGATGCCGGCACGGCCGTGGCCGGCGTCTTCACCAAATCGAAATGCCCATCAGCGCCGGTCGAATGGTGCCGCGACAAAATCAAGACGGGCAAGGCGCGCGCGCTGGTGGTCAACTCCGGCAACGCCAATGCCTTCACCGGCAAGAGCGGACGCACCGCGACCAAGCTTACCGCCGATATCGCCGCCAAGGTCACGGGCTGCAAAGCCTCGGAAATTTTTCTCGCCTCCACCGGCGTGATCGGCGAGCCGCTCGACGCCGCCAAATTCGCGCCGGTGATGGACGGCCTTAACCAGCGCGCGCAGGCCGGCGATTTCCTCGCCGCGGCGAAGGCCATCATGACCACCGACACGTTTCCAAAAGTCGCGGCCGCGGCCGCCAAGATCGGCAAGACCACAGTCACCATCAACGGCATCGCCAAGGGCGCCGGCATGATCGCTCCGGATATGGCGACGATGCTTTCATTCGTATTCACCGACGCGGCGATTTCAGCACCAGCACTGCAGGCGCTGCTCAAGGACGGCGTCGCCGATACGTTCAACGCCGTGACGATCGACGGCGATACGTCCACGTCCGACACGCTGATGATCTTCGCCACCGGCAAAGCCGGTAACCCGCGCATCGCGCGCGCCGCTGATCCGCGTCTGAAGGATTTCAAACGCGCGCTGTACGCGGTGCTGGCCGGTCTGTCCGAGCAGGTCGCGCGTGACGGCGAAGGCGCCCGCAAGCTGGTGGAGATCGTGGTGGAGGGCGCGGTGTCGAAGGCCTCCGCGCGGCGCATCGCCATGTCGATCGCCAATTCGCCGTTGGTCAAAACAGCGATCGCCGGCGAGGACGCCAATTGGGGCCGCGTGGTGATGGCCGTGGGCAAGGCCGGCGAGCCGGCCGACCGCGACAAACTATCGATCTGGTTCGGCGGCATTCGCGTCGCGCATAAAGGCGCGCGCGATCCCGGCTATGATGAGGGCCAAGTGAGCGCGGCGATGAAGAAGCCGGAAATCAGCCTGAAAGTCGCGCTCGGCCTCGGCAAAGGGCGCGACCGGGTGCTGACCTGCGACCTCACCAAGGAATATATTGCGATCAACGGCGACTATCGCTCTTAAGTGTCCATTTACCGTCGCGGCAGGGGGCTGACCCGCGGTCGCACCGTCTTAACCATGGTCCGTTTAGCCTCGGAGCCGAGAAGCCGTGAGCGCCAAAATCGTCCTTGTTGCCGCCTGCGCGCTCGTCGATGCCGACGGCCGCGTGCTGATCGCCCAGCGGCCCGCCGGCAAACCGATGGCGGGCTTGTGGGAATTTCCCGGCGGCAAGGTCGAGGACGGCGAAGCGCCGGAACAAAGTCTGATCCGGGAGTTGCAGGAGGAACTGGGCATCGTCGTCAATGAGGCCTGTCTCGCGCCGCTGACTTTCGCGAGCCACGCCTATCCCGACTTCCATCTCCTGATGCCGCTCTATGTTTGCCGGCGCTGGGAGGGGCAAGTCACCGCAAGCGAGGGGCAAAAGCTCGCCTGGGTGAAACCGAACCGGTTGCGGGATTACGAAATGCCTCCGGCGGACGTGCCGCTAATCTCGCATCTTATGTCGCTGTTGTGAGTAACGAGTAACGAGGACGCGTCCATGAGTGGGTCCCTGACGATGCGCCGAATGCGCGATTTCCTCCGCGACGACAGCGGCGCGACAGCCATCGAATATGCGCTGATCGCCTCCGGCATCGCCGGCGCCATCATCGTGGTTGTGATTACCTTGGGCACGTCGGTGCAGAATATGTACAGCAGCGTCTCCACCGCCCTGAACTGACGGCCGCGGAACTAAGGCTTCGGCTTTTCGCCGGCCGGAATTTCCCGTGTGCCGAGCGCATCGGCGAGCCGCTGCGATGCCGAACCGGGTTTGAGCGGTTTCTGTTGGCTCTCATGCGGCGCCCATCCCGACAGCCACGCAATCTCGAAGGTCGCGCGCAGACGCCCATCGGCGTCGGCGAAGCGTTCGGCATAAATCTCCGCCAGCCGAAATAAGGTCTTCCGCTTGAGCGGCGTACGGCGGCGTTCGGTCAGCACGTTGGTCGCGCCCATGCGGCGCAGATCGCGCATCAAATCCAGCACTGTCTTGTAGCGCACCGTCAGCCGGTCGGAATCGACCACCGGCAATGCGAAGCCGGCGCGTTGCAGCAGCCCGCCCAGCTCGCGCACATCGGCGAACGGCGCGACGCGGGGCGACACCCCGCCCTCGATCTCGGTTTCTGCTTGCGCGAAGGCTTCGCGCAATTCGGCCAAGCTGTTACCGCCGATCAAGGCCGCCAGCAGCAGACCATCCGGCTTAAGCGCGCGGCGGATCTGGATGAGCGTGCCCGGCAGGTCATTGACGAATTGCAGCGCCAGCGCCGACACCACCAGATCGAGCGAGCCGCTGGCAAACGGTAGCGCTTCCTCATCGGCGATAACGTCGACGACGGTCCCCACCCTGCCGCTTTCGGCCAGCACGCGGCGCACCGCATCGGTCGGCGTGCCGAGATCGGCGGCGCGGCCGAACTGGCGCAGCACCACGGCGAGCCGTTCGGCCATATCGGAGGCGACCCGATCCAGCAGAAAAGTCGCGGTCCCAAGCGCCCGCGCGCGCTGCTGGCGTAGCCGCAGCAAGTTGCGGTCAAAGATGGTTGGGCCGGCCGACATCTGCTACATTTGCAGCATGAACGAGCTTGTCTCGGCAAGTGACGTTAAGAGCCAGGACCGGGCGCCATTGCGTCTCGCCCGATTGCGCGGCGGATTGCGCGCCGCGCTGCGGGTCGCGCTCGACGTGGCGCTGCCGCCGCTGTGCCCGTCCTGCCGGGAGGCGCTCGGCGATGGCGCCGGGCTGTGCGCCGCCGGCTGGTGCTGATCGACGATGTGCTCACCTCGGGCGCCACCGCCGATACCTGCGCCCGCGCCCTGCTGCGCGCCGGGGCCGCCCATGTCGACGTGCTGGTATTCGCCCGGGTTGTCGCGCCCGCTGCGCAGTCCCATATAACCTCAGACCATGCCGCTTATCGAAATTTACACCACGCGCTATTGCCCCTATTGCGTCGCCGCCAAGGCCCTGCTGAAACGCAAGGGCGCGGTCTATACTGAGATCGACGTGAGCGGCGACTGGGAGCAGCGCGAGGCCATGATCAACCGGGCCGACGGAATGATGACCGTGCCGCAGATTTTTATCGGCGACCTGCATGTCGGCGGCAGCGACGAGTTGCACGCGCTGGAGCGCGCCGGCAAACTCGACCCGCTGCTCTCGGGCGACGGGGCCTCGGCATGACCGGCACGTTCAAGGCCGCGATGATCCAGATGCGGTCGGGGATCGCACCCGCCGCCAATCTCGATGCCGCGGTGCGCATGATCGGCGAGGCGAAATCGGCCGGCGCCGATTACGTGCAGACGCCGGAAATGACCAACATCATGGAGGTTAAGCGCGACCGGCTGCTCGCCACGATCGTGGACGAAGACGCCGACACCTTCCTCGCAACCATGCGCGAACTCGCGCGCAAGCTCGGCATTTTTATTCATGCCGGCTCGCTGGCGATCAAGCTTTCGTCCGACAAAGCCGCCAACCGTTCGTTCCTGATCGGCCCTAAGGGCGACATCGCCGCGCGCTACGACAAGATCCATATGTTCGACGTCGACCTCGGCAACGGCGAGAGCTATCGCGAGTCCCGCACCTACCGCCCTGGCGAACAGGCCGTGCTGAGCGATTTGCCGTGGGGCCGGCTGGGACTGACGATCTGCTACGACCTGCGTTTTCCGGCGCTCTACCGCGCGCTGGCGGAAGCCGGCGCCACCATCCTGACGATCCCGTCCGCTTTCACCCAGCAGACCGGCGAAGCGCATTGGCATATTTTGGTGCGGGCACGCGCGATCGAGAACGGCTGTTTCGTGCTCGCCGCAGCCCAAGGCGGCAAACATGAGAACGGCCGCGAGACTTTCGGGCATTCACTGATCGTTGACCCCTGGGGCCGCATCCTGGCGGAAGGCGGCACCGAGCCGGGGGTGGTGATGGCCGAGATCGATCTGGCGGAAGTGGGCAAGGCGCGCGCGCGCATTCCCTCGCTTCAGCATGGCCGGCGGTTTGAACTGGCCGAGCCGCTGGTCGAGCCGGCGCACCTGCACGTGGTCCGGAGCGCCGAATGATCCGCTACGCGCTCGCCTGCGAGCAAGGCCATGAATTCGAAAGCTGGTTTGCGGATTCAAGCGCCTACGACAAGCAGGCCAAGCGTGGCCTAGTGGCCTGCCCGCATTGCGGCTCGACTAAAGTCGACAAGGCGATCATGGCGCCGCGATTGGCCGGCGCGCGCAAGCGCACGCAGGCTGCCGAGATGCCTCCCGCCGCCACGCCCGAGAAGACGCAAGAAAAGGCCCCGGTCGCGATGATCTCGCCGCAGGAGCAGGAGCTGCGTGGCAAGCTCAAGGAATTGCGCGATCATCTCACCAAGAACGCCGACCATGTCGGGACAAAGTTTCCCGAGGAAGCGCGCAAGATGCATTACGGCGAGACCGAACACCGCTCGATCTATGGCGAGGCCTCGCCCGACGACGCCCAGGCGCTGGCCGAGGAAGGCATCGAATTCCATCCGCTGCCGATTTTGCCGGAAGAGCGGAATTAGCGCGTGATCCCGAAAAGTGGAAACCGGTTTTCGGACAAGATCACGCGCAAAACCTAAGAAGCCCACACCAAAAGCGCGACGCCGAGCACCACCAGCACAATACCGGCGCGTTCGCGTCCCGTGGTCGGCTGCTTGAAGATGAAGTGCGTCACGCCTTGCGCGAACAGCACCTCGACCAGCGCCAGCGTGCGCACGCTCGCGGCGGTGGCGATAGCAAAGGCGAGGAACCAGAACTGCGAGGCGAAAGCGCCCATGAAGCCGGCGAACAGCGAGGGCTTCCAGGCCTTGGCAATGGCCCGCAACACGCCCGGATCGCGCAGCGCCAGATAGGCCGACAACAGCACCGCCTGCAGCACCAGTCCGACCGCCAGCGTGAAGGTCGCCGCCATGACGAAATGCGGCAGATGCAGCGACAGGATGGCGCCGCGATAGCCAATCGCGGAGAGCGCGAACAACGAGCCCGACAGCAGGCCGATGATCGTCGAGCGCGTGGTGCTGACACTGCCGGCGCCGGGCTTCAGCGAAATCACGATGACGCCGGCGGTGGCGATCAGGATCGCAAGACCTGTGAGCGGCGTGACATGATCGCCGAGAAAAATCAGGCCGAACAACGCGACCTGCACCGGCTCGGTCTTGATATAGGCGTAGGCGACCACAAAAGACCGTTCGCCCATTACCGACAGCATGGTGGCGGTGGCGCCGATCTGCGTCAGTGCGCCGGCGACCACCCACAACCAGAATACGGGCGGTGATTGGGGCAGGCCATAGCCGGTCGCGAATATTACGCCAGCCAGAAACACCAGCGCGAACGGAAAGCCGAACAGAAAGCGCACATGGGTGGCGCCGACGGTGCCAAGCGTCGCGGTCAGCTCGCGCTGCATGGCGTTGCGCGCGGTCTGCGCCGCCGCGGCTATCAGCGTAAAGACGGCCCAGAGCATGGCGTGTGGCTTGCGGTCAGGCGGCGGCCAATTCGGCGGCGGCAGGGAATTCGGTCACTTTGCCGGCCTCGTTATCGACCAGCAGAAGCAGGTCGAAATAACGGATAGTCGGCGCGCTGCCGCAGCGCTTGATCACCGACTGCTTCCATTCCTCATTATGCGCCTTCTTGGCGGCCTCGACCGAGGGCCAGACATAGACGCCGGCGCCGGTCTTGCCGTTGAGCTCGAGCAGGAAATGCTTGCGCAGCAATTCCTTGTTGGCCTGCCATTTCGGAATGACGTTGCGCGCCTCCTCGGCCACCTGCGTGCGGCTCCAGCCCTTCGGCGAGTTGAATTCGACCAGTTCGAGAATCATGGCGCTCTTCCTTTAAGTCGTTCGCTCGGCGACCAGCATGTAATTCACATCCATATCGGACGACAACTGCCAGCGGTCGGCGAGCAAGTTGTAGATCACGCCGCGCTCGCCGGTGACGTCGAGACCGGCGCGCTCCAAAGCAAGCTCGAGTTCGTTCGGAGTGACGAACTTATCCCACTGATGGGTGCCGCGCGGCAGCCAGCGCAGCACATATTCCGCGCCGACAATCGCCAGCGCGAAGCTCTTGAGCGTGCGGTTGAGCGTCGCCGCGATCATCAGCCCGCCCGGCTTGACCATCGACGCGCAGGTCGCAACGAAGGCCTTAACATCGGCGACGTGCTCGACCACTTCCATCGCCAGCACCACGTCGAAGCGCTCATTGGCGGCGGCAAGCTCTTCCGCCGTGGTGGCGCGATAGTCGACCGCGACGCCGCTTTGTTCGGCATGCGCAGCTGCCATCGCGATGTTCTCCGCCGACGGGTCGGCGCCGACCATCTGCGCGCCGAGCCGCGCGAGCGGCTCCGACAGAATGCCGCCGCCGCAGCCGATATCGAGCGTGCGCAAGCCGGCTAAGCAATCGAGTTTCTTGGGATCGCGCGCAAAACGTAGCGCCGCCTTGTCGCGGATATAAGCCAATCGCACCGGATTGAGTTTGTGCAGCGCCGCCATCGGCCCGCGCGCATTCCACCAATCATTGGCCAGCGCCGAGAAGCGCTCGACTTCGGCGTCGTCAACGGACGCGCTGCGTTGCTTGACGGCCATGTCAGCGCGCCGTCACGTGGTTGCGGAATTCGAGCGGCGAACCGATGTTGTGCAGCTTCTCCCAGGTTTCGCCGGTCCCGCGCACGGCGATATCGCCGTAGTTCAGCAAGCGGCCCATGATCGACTGGTCGACATCGACGCTTTCGACCTTGTCCATGTTCATTTCGACGGTGTGCCGCTTGATGAAGCCCACCTTGTAAACGATGCGTCGGTTGGTGACGTCGATCTCGGTGGTCCAGCGCTTGAACCAGGCCGACGCCAGCGTCACGCCGGCGCCCAGCGCGAAGGCGCCGGAGACGAACAGCCAGCTATATGCGGTCGCTTTGGTTTGCGCGGCGGCCAGTCCGATCAGCGCGGCGAACGCGAACAGGATCATGATGATGGAAGGCAGATAGATGACCCAGTGAATCCTGCCCCGATAGAGCAAGGTTTCGCCCGGCTGCAGAATTCGCTCGATATAACGCATCGTCGGCACCCAAAAAGATTAACGAAAACAGGCGTTAAAGTTGCAGTCCCGGCACCCCGCCGGTATGTATACGCGCCTTTTGCGGGCGGCACAGCCGGCCGCTTGTTAGCGTCTTTTGGCGCGTCCGGGAACGACAGGTTTTCTAAAGTCATGGCTCGCCTGGTGATGAAATTCGGCGGAACGTCGGTCGCCGACCTCGACCGCATCCGCAACGTGGCGCGCCACGTCAAGCGCGAGGTCGACGCCGGCTATGACGTGGCCGTCGTGGTCTCCGCCATGGCTGGCGCGACCAACCAGCTGGTCGAGTGGGCGCGCCAGGCAGCACCCTTGCACGACGCGCGCGAATACGACGCGGTAGTGGCCTCGGGCGAACAGGTCACCGCCGGGCTGCTCGCGATCGTGCTGGAAGGCATCGGCGTCAACGCGCGTTCCTGGCAGGGCTGGCAATTGCCGATCCTGACCGACAACGCGCATGCCTCGGCGCGCATTGTCGGCGTCAACGGCGACGAGTTGATCAAGCGATTCAAGGAGCACCGCCAAGTCGCGGTGATCGCCGGCTTCCAGGGCGTGCACAAGGAAACCGGCCGCATCACCACGCTCGGCCGCGGCGGTTCGGATACGTCCGCCGTGGCGATTGCGGCCGCGATCGGCGCAGAACGTTGCGACATCTATACCGACGTCGATGGCGTCTACACCACCGATCCGCGCGTGGTGTCCAAGGCGCATCGCATGAACAAGATCGCCTACGAGGAAATGCTCGAGCTCGCCTCGCTCGGTGCCAAGGTCATGCAGGTGCGCTCAGTCGAACTCGGCATGGTACGCAACGTACCTATCTTCGTGCGATCGAGTTTCGAGAAGCCGGAGGACATCGATCCGCGCAAGCCGCCGTCCGGCACACTCATTTGCGACGAAGGAGACATCGTGGAACAGCAAGTCGTCACCGGCATCGCCTTCTCCAAGGACGAGGCGCAGATCTCCGTCCGGCAAGTGCCCGACAAGCCCGGCGTCGCCGCCGCGATCTTCGGCCCGCTCGCCGACGGCAATATCAACGTTGACATGATCGTGCAGAACGTCTCGGCCGACGGCGCCACCACCGACCTGACCTTCACGGTGCCGTCGGCGGATTACGAGCGGGCACGCGCCACCATCGAGAAGGCCAAGAAGGCGATCGGTTACGAGCGGCTGGACGGGGCGACCGACGTCGCCAAGGTGTCGGTGATCGGCATCGGCATGCGCAGCCATGCCGGCGTCGCGGCGCAGGCGTTCAAGGCTCTGTCCGAGCAGAAGATCAATATCCTCGCCATCACCACCTCGGAGATCAAGTTCTCGGTGCTGATCAACGCCGCCAAGACCGATCTGGCGGTGCGCACGCTGCATACGCTGTACGGATTGGATAAGGCCTAGCCGCGGCGCCTCCGCTGCACCGCAGCGCATTTCCAGTAAATAAACCGGAGCCGCCGCTTTGGCTTGCCCCTTGCATGGCCCATTGGCTATAGCCTCACAGAAAGCCGCCGTGGGCGCCGGACCTGCGGTCGCTATTCGTACATGATTGGGCCGTAAACGGGGCTGGGGCGGAAGCCGCAGTCTAAAGGACCTCAAGAATGCGTGGCGCGCTTGGCGGTCCGCGCGTGTTGTTGCGCCGGCTTCGCGAAGTGATGGCGGAGCCGGTCAGCGCGCAGGATCGTCTCGACAAGGTTGTGGTGCTGATCGCCGCCAACATGGTGGCGGAGGTGTGCTCTGTCTACGTCTTGCGCGTAGACGGAACGCTTGAGCTATACGCCACCGAAGGCTTGAAGCGCGAAGCCGTCCACGAAACCGTGCTGAAAGCCGACGAGGGCCTGGTCGGTCTGGTCGCGAGTGAGGCCAATCCGATCAATCTGTCGGATGCGCAGGCGCACCCGGCCTTCTCGTTCCGCCCGGAAACCGGCGAAGAAATTTATCACTCCTTCCTCGGCGTGCCGGTGCTGCGCGCCGGCAATACGCTGGGCGTGCTGGTGGTGCAGAACCGCGCGCGCCGCACCTATACCGAAGAGGAAGAAGAGGCGCTGCAAACCACGGCGATGGTGCTCGCCGAGATGATCGCCTCGGGCGAATTGTCCTCAATCGCCCGCCCGGGCGCGGAGCCTGTCGCACGCCACACCATGCATGTCACCGGCGCCGCGCTGTCGGACGGCATCGCGCTCGGCCATGTCGTGCTGCACGAGCCGCGCGTGGTCGTCACCAATGTAATTGCCGACGATGTGCCGAAAGAACTCAAGCGGCTGGATGCCTCGATCGCGACCTTTCGCGCCGATCTCGACCGGCTGGTCGAACACGGCGAGGCGGCCGAGGGCGGCGAGCATCGCGAAGTGCTCGAAGCCTACCGCATGTTCGGCTACGACCAGGGCTGGCTGCACAAGATGCGCGAGGCGGTGATGACCGGCCTCACCGCCGAGGCCGGCGTTGAGCGCGTGCAGTCCGACACCCGCGCGCGCATGTTGCGCGCCTCCGATCCCTATCTGCGCGACCGCCTGCACGACCTCGACGATCTCGCCAACCGGCTGATGCGCGTGTTGATGGGCCAGGATCACGCGCCGGGCAAGGAACATCTGCCGGAAAACGCCATCGTGGTGGCGCGTTCGATGGGCCCGGCCGCGCTGCTCGACTATGACCGCAAGCGGCTCCGCGGCCTGGTGCTGGAGGAAGGCGGGCCGACCTCGCATGTCTCGATCGTGGCGCGCGCGCTCGGCATTCCGACCGTCGGCGAAATCGCCAACGCCACCGGCCTGGTCGAGCAAGGCGACGCCATCATCGTCGACGGCGGCACCGGCGAGGTGCACATGCGCCCGCCGGCCGATATCGAAAGCGCCTATGGCGAGCGGGTGAAGCTGCGTGCCAAGCGCCAGGCGCAATACCGTGCGTTGCGCGACCGCGCATGCGTCACCAAAGACGGCCACAAGATCGCGCTGATGATCAATGCCGGCCTGCCGATCGACCTGCCGCATCTCGACGAAACCGGCGCCGCCGGCATCGGCCTGTTCCGCACTGAATTGCAGTTCATGGTGGCCGCCACGCTGCCGCGCACCGGCGACCAGCTCGGACTCTATCGCACCGTGCTTGATGCCGCCGGCAAACGGCCGGTGACGTTCCGCACGCTCGACATCGGCGGCGACAAGGTGCTGCCTTATATGCGCAATGTCCAAGAGGAAAATCCGGCGCTCGGCTGGCGCGCCATCAGGCTCGGCCTCGACCGGCCCGGACTTTTGCGCTCTCAAGTGCGCGCCATGCTGCGCGCCGCCGGCGGGCGTGAATTGCGCCTGATGTTCCCGATGATTTCCATGGTGGAGGAGTTCGACAAGGCCAAGGCCTTGGTCGAGGTCGAACTGACCCATCTGCGCCGCCACGGCCACGCGTTGCCCGAGCGAGTGCAGATCGGCACCATGCTGGAAGTGCCCGCGCTGCTTTATCAGCTCGATGAATTGCTCGATCGGGTCGATTTCCTCTCGGTTGGGTCAAATGACCTGATGCAATTCCTCTACGCCGCCGATCGCGGCAATGCCCACGTGGCGCACCGCTTCGATCCGCTGTCGACGCCGGTTCTGCGCGCGCTCAAGGAGATCGCCGACAAAGGCAAGAAGCACGGCAAGCCGGTGGCGCTGTGCGGCGAGCTTGCCTCGCAGCCGATCGGCGCGCTGGCGCTGGCGATTATCGGCTACCGCTCGCTGTCGCTATCGCCGTCGGCGGTCGGCCCGGTCAAGGCGCTACTGCTCGATCTCGATTGCCGCAAGGGCGAGAGCGCCATCCTACCGTTCCTGGATCAGCCGGTCGGCAGCGTATCGATCCGGCACAAGCTGGAAGGTTTCGCGGCGGTCGAGGGCTTGCAGCTTTGATCGCGTTGCCGCAGCACCGGCTCGACGCCCTGCTCGCCCGCCATTCCTTGGTGGAAAGCGAACTCGCGACCAATTTGAGCCGCGACGACTACGTCAAGCTGTCGCGCGAATTCTCCGAACTCGGACCGGTGATCGAGACCATCAAGGCCTATCGTGCCGTCACCGCCGAACTCGCCGACCTCGAAGCGCTGGCATCCGACGCCGCGAGCGATCCGGAAATGCGCAAGCTGGCCGACGCCGAGAAACCAGCGCTGCAAGCGCGCAAGGACAGGCTCGAGCAGCAAATCAAACTGGCGCTGATTCCGAAAGACGCGATGGACGATCACGACGCCATCCTGGAAATCCGCGCCGGCACCGGCGGCGACGAGGCCGCACTTTTCGCCGGCGACCTGTTCCGCATGTACGAACGCTACGCCGCCCAGCAGGGCTGGAAGACGGAAATCCTGTCGATCAGCGAAGGCAGCAAAGGCGGCTTCAAGGAAATCGTCGCCGAAGTCCACGGTCGCGGCGTGTTCGCCAAGCTCAAATTCGAATCCGGCGTGCATCGCGTGCAGCGCGTGCCCGACACCGAAGCCTCCGGCCGCATCCATACCTCGGCGGCCACCGTCGCGGTGCTGCCCGAAGTGGAAGACGTCGATATCCAGATCAAGGACGACGACCTGAAGATCGACACCATGCGCGCGCAAGGCGCCGGCGGCCAGCACGTCAACAAGACCGAATCCGCCATCCGCATCACCCATCTACCGAGCGGCATGATCGTGTTTGTGCAGGAAGAGCGCTCGCAGCATAAAAACAAAGCCAAGGCGCTCAAAATGTTGCGCGCCAAGCTGTACGATGCCCAGCGCAGCAAACTCGACGCTGAGCGAGCGGCCGAACGGCGCGGACAGATCGGATCGGGCGACCGCTCGGAACGAATCCGGACTTATAATTTTCCGCAAGGGCGCGTCACCGATCACCGCATCAATTTGACGCTGCACAAGCTGCCGCAGGTGATGGAAGGTGAGGCCTTGCACGAGGTCATCGACGCGCTGGTGACCGAGCATCAGGCCGAGCTGCTGGCGGCCGAAGGCGCGACGTGATCCTTGCAGCGACGTGGACCATCGCCGCGGCGCGTCACGCGCTGGTCGAGAAATTTCGCCAGGCCGAGATCGACTCCGCCGATGCCGATGCGCGCCTGTTAGTGGCCCATGCGCTCGGCATCGATCGGGCCGAACTCATGGCGAACGGCGAACGCGCGCTAAGCGCCGAGCAGACCCAGGCGATCGACGTGCTGGCCGCGCGCCGGCTCAAACGCGAGCCGGTGTCGCGCATCTTCGGCCACAAGGAATTCTGGACCCTGACACTGATGGTCACGCCCGACGTGCTGGTGCCGCGGCCTGAAACCGAAACGCTGGTCGAGGCCGCGCTCGATGCGTTGTTGGCCCTGAAATTGGAAAAGCTACGCATTCTCGACATCGGCACCGGCTCCGGCGCGCTGCTGCTGGCGCTGCTGCAGGAGCTTCCCAACGCCATCGGCACCGGCACCGATATCAGCGCGGCCGCGCTCGACGTTGCGCGCGCCAATGCCGCGCGCAACGATCTTGGCCTCCGCTGCACCTTCATCGCCTGCGACATCGCCGCCGGCGTGCGAGGACCGTTCGATCTGATCGTGTCGAACCCGCCTTATGTGGCGCGCGGCGACATCGCATCGCTCGCGCCGGAGGTGCGCGATTACGACCCCGCGCTTGCACTCGACGGCGGCGCCGATGGCCTGGATGGTTACCGCGCCATCGCCGGGCAAGCCCGCGGCCTGCTGGCGCCGGGCGGGCGCTTGATTGTGGAACTGGGCGCGGGCCAGGAGGGCGCGGTTCGTGCGCTGTTTACCAAAGCCGGCTTGAATGTCGCCGCCGCGCGTGACGATTTGGCCGGTATTCCACGCGCGCTGAGTGCCACCGCCGCGTCATAACCATCCCGCAGATCACCATTGCAGACGAAAAAACCGCTTGGAATGTGGCGCGGAAACGACTAGCTTCCGCTCAACGGAATCGACCCGTACGGGTTGCATCGCCAGGAACCCCGGAGCAAGAGGCTCTGTGTGGCGGCGGCGCAAATCCGAGGACGAGCCGGCTTTAATACGACGGCAAAAGAGACGGGTTCGGACGCTTCACCGGTTGGGCGCATCAGACTTTTGAACATTGACGCTGCGCGTAACGAGAAGGTTGGCAACGCCACGACAGGATCGTGGCCATGAGGTTGCTGCGGCAATCGCGATAAGATCGCAAACGATCTAGCATTTCGTGCGGGCAGCGCGGACCAAGGCCGCGCAGCGGGATTCGTTTGGACTGGTTTGAAGTTCGGCAATGGTTGGCGGCACGGACCGCAGTGGAGCGAATAGGCAAATGATGAGAAACGGTCAGAAGCGCATGCGCGGGCGCAACAATAACAACAACAATAATAACCACCGCAAAAGCCAGAATCCGCTGACGCGGGTCTACGAGTCGAACGGACCCGATGTGAAAATTCGCGGCACCGCCTCGCACATCGCGGAAAAATACATCCAGCTCGCGCGCGACTCGCAGAGCTCCGGCGACCCGGTGGCGGCCGAAAACTACTACCAGCACGCCGAGCATTATTTCCGCCTGATCGCGGTCGCGCAGGAACAGTTCCGCCAGCAGAACCCGTACTACAACAATCAGCAGCCGCAGCAGGGTCAAGGCGCCCCGCAAGGCGCGGCCGACGACAACTTCGATGACGAAGGCGACGACGGCCAGCCTTACATGGGCCAGAACGAGCCGGGATTCGCGCCCCAACCGCCAGCACCACAACAGGTACCGCAGGCGCAACCTTACCTGCCGCGCGACGCGCAACCGTTTCCGCCGCGCGATCAGCAGCAGCACCGCCCGCAACATCAGCCGCAGCAGCAGCCCAATGCGCCGCAGCCGAACCAAGGCGGCCACGACGCCGCGCCGGACACCGGCGGCTTACCCGCTTTCATCACCGGCGGTGGCGGCCAGCCGCAGCCGAACCCTGGGCAGAATAACAATCAGGGCAATGGGCAGAACGGCTACGAGCAAGGCGACCGCCAGGATCGCTTCGGGCATCGCCGGCGCAGGCGTCATCGCGGCGGCGGCTACCGCCCGGAGCGGCCGGATAATTTCGGCAACACCAATCCGCAGGGCGCGGCCCCACAGCCGGCGCCGGGCGATGGCGGCGGCGACGAGCCGCCGCGACAGCCGGAATAGTTCAAACCTACTCGGATATTGATCTTGCAGCGCCGCCCGGCGACGGCGCCAGCGCTGGCTTGAGCGACGGCACCAATTTGCGTTTGACGCGGCGCGCCGGGATCGCGCGATAGACCTGCTTGGTCGCTTCCACCATGTGCACGCCGGCGAAAGGCGCCGAGAGCGTCGAACCGGTGCGCTCCCACGCCACCGCCGAACGCAGGAACCAGCCGCGCGCCACCGGCGGCACGTAGAGCGCCTCGCGCCAGCCGGTCGGCGTGAACCAGGTCTCGCGCAACAGCTGGTTGATCTGCGAGCGCGAATAGGGCCGGCCATGACCGAACGGCGTGGTGTCCATGCGCGCCCATAGTCCGCGCCGGTTCGGCACCACCACCAGCAGCCGGCCGCCCGATGCAAGAACGCGCCACGCTTCGCGCAGCAGCGTGGCGGGGTCGTTGGTCATTTCCAGCGCGTGCACCAAAATCACGCGGTCGACCGCGTTATCGGGCAGCGGCAGCTCGTTCTCATCTACCAGCGCCGACAAAGCCGGCCGCGTTGTCGGCCATTTCACCACGCCCTGCCCGGCCGGCATGAACGCGAGACAGCGTTCGGCTTCCTCGCGGAACAGCCCGAGATAGGGCGTGGCATAGCCGACGCCGAGCACGCGCAGACCGGCGGTGTCTTTCCACAGGCCGCGGATGCCGCGACCGACGAAGCGGCGCGCCACCACGCCGAGGCGCTGGGCGTAAAAATTGCGCAGGTCCACGACATCGATCGACATGGCCTAAAACTATCATGAAACGAGAGGCCACGCCGCCCGATGCGGAAACACAAAAGGTGCGAGATTGTTCATCCGCGTGCTACGGTTAATGCCCTGCCCTTGAGTGACGAGGTCCGCCATGCCCGCCGAAACCCGCCTGTTTTTATGCCTGAAGGACAATTACGGGGTGCTGGTGCATGACACCGAGAGCGGCGCCACCGCCTCGATCGACGCGCCGGAGGCGGCGCCCGTCGAAGCCGCGCTCAAGGCCACCGGCTGGAAGCTCACCGATATTCTGGTCACCCACCATCACGCCGACCACACCGACGGCATCGTGGCGCTGAAGGAAAAATACAAATGCCGCGTGGTGGCGCCGGCCGCCGAAGCGGAAACGATTCCCGCGGTCGACCAGACCGTGCGCGAGGGCGACAAAGTGACGGTCGGAAAATTGTCGGCCAATGTGATCGAGACGCCGGGCCACACCAAAGGCCACATTTCCTACTGGTTTCACGCCGACAAGCTCGCCTTTGTCGGCGATACGCTGTTTTCCATCGGCTGCGGCCGCGTCATCGAGGGCACGCCCGGCATGATGTGGCGCTCGCTGGTGAAGCTGCGCGATCTGCCGAACGACACCGAGGTTTTTTGCGGCCACGAATACACCGCCGCCAATGTCCGCTTCGCACGCACCATCGAGCCCAATAATGCCGCGTTGGCGGCACGCGAGGCCGAGGTCAACAAGCAGATCGCGGCGGGCGAGCCGACGGTCCCCACCACTATCGGCGACGAGAAGCAGGCCAATCCGTTCCTGCGCGCCGATGTGTCCGAAGTCGCGGCCGGCATCGGCATGGCGGGCAAGGAGCCCTCGCAGGTATTCGCTGAGATCCGCGCGCGGAAGAACAAGTTCTAGCCCGCATGGCCGCAGCGACCGCCGCCTCGATCATCCGCGCGCTTGAGCTCAAGCCTCATCCGGAAGGCGGGCACTACCGCGAGACCTTCCGCGATCCGCGCGTGATCGACGGCCGCGCCGCGTCCACGTCAATCTATTTCCTGCTGACGCGCGGCGAGCGTTCGCACTGGCATCGGATCGACGCCGTCGAAATCTGGCACTACTACACGGGCGCAGCCCTCAAGCTCGAAATCGTCGACGGCTCGAAAGAAGAAATCATCCGGCTCGGCGGCCAAATTCACGAGGGTGAAATTCCCCAGGTGACCGTGCCGGCGCGCGTCTGGCAGGCGGCGGAGAGCTTCGGCGACTGGACGCTGGTGGGTTGCACCGTCGCGCCCGGCTTTTCGTTCGATGGTTTCGAACTGGCGCCGAAGGACTGGTCGCCAAAACGGTAGTACGCGACCGAGGCCGTTAGATCCGCTTTTTTCGTCTTGCCGGACGCGCCGGCTGCTTGTCGATGCGCCGCTTCAAATCGTTGGCCACGACACCCGCGATAACGACCGCGGACAGCGCCGCCGCGAGATACTTCCGCTTGTTCTTGTCGTTCGATGCCTTGGCGGCCTGACGCACGAACCGCTTGTAGCGCTTGGTCGCGGCAGCCAGGATCTTATTTGATTGACTGAGGACCGCGCGTTCCGCGACTTGCCGGAACGATTGGGACGGAACTGGTGTCTGGGTTCGCTTCGACGATGTCTTGCGGCGTTTCGCCATGGTGCGCTCCTGAAGAAGTGGTTTGAGAATTTGTCCTGCCGGCTAGGCGGACCTTGCGACCTTCACTCCGTGACGTGCCGCGCCTGGCGCGGCGCACGTTTGTTTGGAGGCTTTTTCCGTGGTTGTAATTTCGGAGCCGGCAAAAACTTGAGTGCGCTCGACAGGCTGAGCGGCACCGCATCGGAAATCGCCTGCGGTACGTTTTTGGCCTGCTTTTTTAGATATTTTTTGGCGTCGCCGGAATTTTTGACGGCGGTGCCGGCGAGCGAGCCCAGTTCGAACGCAAGCGACGTCGCCAGTTTTGGGTTGTCCTGGACAAAGGACCAAAACATTTCGACGATTGAGGCGGTTTTTGCTTTCTTGCGGCTCATGAAATTGTCTCGTAGGCCCCGTGGACATGGGTCAATACCCGTGGAACCAATCGGTTCCATGGAATAGGCTGCCCGCGGCTGCAATCAGAGGAAACCCCGTGCCGAATAAACTCGACCAAGCGCGCGAACAGCTCGCGCGCGCCAACCGCATGATCGCCCATGAAGGCGTGCTCGACGCCTTCGGCCACGTCACCTTGCGCCACCCGACCGATCCGGGCCGCTATCTGATGTCGGTTTCGCGCGCGCCGGAACTGGTAAAGCCCGACGACATCCTGGAGTTCACGCTCGATTCAAAGCCGGTCAAGCCGACCGATATCCGGCTGTACGGCGAGCGCGTCATCCATGGCGGCATCTATCAGGCGCGGCCGGAGGTCAACGCGGTGTGCCACCATCACGCGGCGTCGATCCTGCCGTTCTGTGTTTCCGGCATGGAACTCAAGCCGGTCTATCATCTCGGCGCCACCTTGGGCGCCAAGGTGCCGTTCTGGGACAGCCGCGACGAATTCGGCGACACCACGCTGATCGTGGCCAAGCCCGAGGAAGGCGCTTCGCTGGCGCGCGCGCTGGCGGACAACTGGATCGTGCTGATGCGCCGGCATGGCGCAACGGTCGCCGGCAAGACGCTCGAGGAATTGGTGTTCCGCACCATCTACACCGCGCGCAACGCGGCGCTGCAGATTCAGGCGCATACGCTTGGCCACGTGTCGCCGCTCACCGCCGCCGAAACGGAACTCGCCGGTGAATATAATCTGCGCGTCAGCCCGATCTCGCGCGCCTGGGAATATTGGTCGGTGCGGCTCGACAAGGCGGAAGGCACCTACCGCCCGCGCAAGGCGAAAAAGAAATCTTCCGCTAAACGAAAAACGAAAGCCAGGCGATGACCGGTTCAGGCAAGATGCGGGGCATGATCGCGGTCGATAAAATCGGCTGCAAGATTTTGTTTCTCAATCCGCAGACTTACGAGACCGAAACCGTTCTCGACGGTTTCCAGAAAACCGTGCACGAATTGCTGGTGATCTCAGAAACCGGGCTGGCCTATGTGCCGATTTTCGGCGACGGCATCCACGGCCGCAATCCCAATCCTGGCCACGTGCTGCACGTCATCGACCTTCTCAAACGCAAGGTTGCCGACACCATTGATCTGTCGCCCTATAGCGCGCCGCACACGGTGCGGCTCGGCCCCGACGGGCTGATCTACATCACCTGCGAAAACAGCGCCAAGGTCGCGGTGGTCGATCGCAAAACGCACAAAATGATCGATGCCATCGATTCCGGCTCGACCAACGGCCACCGGCTGTGCATCCCGAATGACGGCAAGCGCCTCTATACTGACAACGAAGAAGACGCCACGGTGTCGGTGATCGACCTGCCGAACCGCAAGCTGCTCGGCAAGATCAAGACCCCGCAGGCGTTGGCCGGAATCGCGGTGTCCGGCGACGGCCGCACCGTGGTCGCGGTCAGCGACGAACAGCCGGTGGTCTTCCTGATCGACACGGCCAAGGGCAGCGTCAGCCGCGAGGTGCGGCTCGAGGGCGTGCCGAAGGCCGCGCAAATCGCGCGCTATTCGCCGGATGATAAACTAGTCGTCATCAGCAGCCTGAATAGCAACATGGTCAGCATCGTCGATGTGTCATTCGACGCGCAGACCGCGGTCGACGTCGGCAGTCAGCCGATGGACTTTGCGTTTCGTGGCGATGAATTATTCGTCGGCTGCCAGGGCGACGGCTCGATGCACGTTATCGACATCCCGAAACGGCAGCACAAGCAGAGCTTCCAGGCCGGCGCGGGCTGCGAGTCTGTCGGGTTTTTCTAAGCGAAATACTGCCCGCCATTGGCCGACAGCGTCGCGCCGGTGATCAGGCCGGCATCGTCGGAGGCCAGGAACACCACGCAGCGTGCGATTTCTTCCGGCTCGCCCAGCCGGCCGATCGGAATCAGCGGCAGGATCGATTTCTCCAGCACGTCTTTAGGCACCGCCTGCACCATTTCGGTGTTGATGTAGCCCGGCGCGATCGCGTTCACCGTGATGCCGGCGCGCGCGCCCTCCTGCGCCAGCGCCTTGGTGAAGCCGAGCTCGCCCGCCTTGGCGGCGGAATAATTGACCTGGCCGAACTGGCCTTTCTGGCCATTGATCGAGGAAATATTGACAATGCGGCCGAACTTGCGCTCACGCATACCCTCGATCACCTGCCGGCACATGTTAAACAGCGAACCGAGATTGGTGTTGATCACCACTGTCCATTGTTCCGGCTTCATGCGGTGCAACTGGCCATCGCGGGTGATGCCAGCATTGTTGACCAACACCTCGACCGGGCCGAGCTCGGCCACGACCTTTTTCACGCCATCGGCGCAAGCCTCGAACGACGACACGTCCCATTTGAACACTGGAATGCCGGTTTCGGATTTGAATTTCGCCGCCGCTTCGTCGTTACCCGCGTAATTGGCGGCGACCTTGTAACCGGCAGTCTTCAGCGCCTTGGCGATGGCGGCCCCGATGCCGCGGGTGCCCCCGGTGACTAACGCAACGCGTGACATGCCCCACTCCTCCCAGAAACGCTTTTAAAATCATGGCCGGATCGAGCCGGCCATGACGCAGATCAATCTCTACCTCTCAACGCACATCGCGATGCCCATGCCGCCGCCGATGCACAAGGTTGCAAGTCCCTTCTTGGCATTGCGCTTCTGCATTTCGAACAGCAGCGTGGTAAGCACGCGCGCGCCGGAAGCGCCGATCGGATGGCCGATGGCGATGGCGCCGCCATTGACGTTGACCTTGGAGGTGTCCCAGCCGAGGTCCTTGTTGACCGCGCAGGCCTGCGCCGCGAACGCTTCGTTGGCTTCGATCAGATCGAGGTCTTCTTTCTTCCAGCCGGCTTTCTTGAGCGCGGCGCGCGACGCCGGGATCGGCCCGGTCCCCATGATCGAGGGATCGACGCCGGCCTGCGCCCACGACACGATGCGCGCCAGCGGCGTCTTGCCGAGCTTGGCGGCCTCGGAAGCTTTCATCAGCACCACGGCGGCGGCGCCGTCATTGATGCCGGAAGCGCTGGCCGCGGTCACCGTGCCTTCTTTGTCGAAGGCCGGGCGCAGCTTGGAAAGCGATTCGAGCGTGACGCCCTGCTTGGGATATTCATCGGCGTTCACCACCACGTCGCCTTTGCGCGACTTGATGGTCACGGCGACGATCTCGTCCTTGAACTTGCCGGCCTTCTGCGCGGCCTCCGCTTTGTTCTGCGAGGCGGCGGCGAATTCGTCCTGTTGCGCGCGCGTGATTTGATACTGCTTGGCGACGTTCTCGGCGGTGGTGCCCATGTGATAGCCGTTGAAGGCATCCCACAGCCCATCCTTGATCATGGTGTCGACCAATTCGAGCGAACCCATCTTCACGCCGTTGCGCAAATGCTGGGCGTGCGGCGCCATGCTCATCGATTCCTGGCCGCCGGCGACCACGATCTCGCTGTCGCCGGTCATGATCGCCTGATAGCCGAGCGCGACCGCGCGCAAGCCGGAGCCGCATAGCTGGTTCACGCCCCAGGCAGGGCTTTCGACCGGAATGCCGGCGGCGATCGACGCCTGCCGCGCCGGGTTCTGGCCCTGACCGGCGGTCAGGATCTGACCCATGATGACTTCGGAAACTCTGGCGCCTTCGACGCCGGCGCGCTCCAGCGCCGCGTGAATCGCGGCTTTACCCAGCTCATGAGCGGGCAGATTGGCGAAGGCCCCGTTAAACGAGCCGACCGGCGTGCGGGCGGCGCTGACAATGACGATGTCGTCCTTCATCCGAAACTCCTCATGCGATCGGTTGCGCGGCAATACCGCCATCTGGCGCTGCCGCATCCTCGGGCCACCCGGCTGGCGCTGTCAACAACGGGTACCTTGCGGATATCCGCGAGAATTGGCCCTTTTCGACCTCTTCCGCAAGGGTTTGCCGCACTGCCCGCTGGGTCTGCCGCGACGCCACAAAACGGTGGCCCGCGCGAGCGGAAACCGGTTATGCTTGGTGCCGGGCAGAGGGACCGCGATCAAAATGGCAGACGAAAAAGAGCCGATCACAATCAAGAAATACGCCAACCGGCGGCTCTACAACACCGGGACCAGCGCTTACGTGACGCTCGAGGACCTCGCCGTGATGGTCAAGGGCGGCGAGAATTTCGTGGTGTTCGACGCCAAGAGCGGCGAGGACATCACCCGCTCGGTGCTGGCGCAGATCATTTTCGAGCAAGAGAACAAGGAAGGCCAAAGCCTGCTGCCGATCGCCTTCCTGCGGCAGTTGATCCGCTTCTACGGCGACAGCATGCAGATGATGGTGCCGCGCTTCCTCGAACAATCGATGCAATCGCTGACCAGCCAGCAGGGCAAATTCCGTGAGCAGATGACGCAGGCCTTCGGCGTCGGCGGCTTCGGCCCGCTCGAGGATCAGGTGCGGCGGAACATGGAAATGTTCGAGAAGACTTTTGCCATGTTCGCGCCACCGTTCGCGCGCGGCGGACAGGCCAAGCCCGCGTCCGACAAGCCGCAAGGCAGCGGCGGCGAGATGGACGAACTCAAGCGCCAGCTCGACGAAATGCAGAAGCGGCTCGATAAGCTCGGCGGCAAAGAATAGCGGCTCACGCGCTCGCGGCGCGATCCTTGAGCCACGGCCGCATGTCACTGGCGAGGCCGATCAACGCGCCTTGCAGGCAATCGCAACCCCACTCTGACACCAACTGCGCGGCTTGTTCGTCCTGCACCCATTCGGCGACGGTCTTGAGGCCGAGCCGGCGCGACAAGTCGATGAGCGTGTGAACAAAAGCCCGGTCGTCGCCCGACTTGACGATGTTCTGCACAAAGGCGCCGTCGATTTTTACGATATCGACGCCGAGCTTGCGCAAGTTGCGGAACGAGGTGTTGCCCGCGCCGAAATCATCGATGGCGATGCGGCAGCCGAGATCCTTGACGCGGGTGACGAAGCCGCGCGCGACGTCGACGTCCTGGATCGCGGCGGTCTCGGTGATCTCGATGATCAGCCGCTCGGCCGCGCTGCTATGGGCACGCAAGAGAGCGCCGAGGCCCGCCCACCAGTCCGGGTCGACGGTTGAAGCGGGCGAGACGTTGACGCTAGCGGTGAGACCGGGCGCGGCCGCAAGTTCCGCCACCACCAGCTCGAGCACGCGATAGTCCAGCATGCGCATCAGTCCAACGCGCTCGGCCACCGGGATGATCTCGTTGGCGTGCGCGAGACGTCCGTCCGGGCGATGCACGCGCATCAGGCATTCGTAGAAGGCAACCTCGCGGGTCTTCGCTTCGACCACCGGTTCGTAGGCGAGCGCGATCCGGCGTTCGTTGAGCGCGGCCACGATCTCGTCGGTGGCGCGCACGTTGTCGCGACGCAGCGCATCGCGCTCGACGTTCGGCCGGTAGGCGGCAAACGAGCCGTGGCGCTTTGCGCGCGCGGCATGCAGCGCGTCCTGCGCGCGGCTGAGAATTTCCGGAACCGTGCGGGCATGACGCGGCGCGGTCACGCCGCCGACCGTCACCGTCACCGCCACTGGACCGGCGGCGGTCGTGATGGTTTCGTCGCGCACCCCGGCCAGCAGCCGGTCGGCAGCGACCGCCAATTCATCGGCCGTGCAACTTGTCAGCAGCACGCCGAACTTGTTGCCCGACAGGCGGCCGAGATAATCCTTGCCGCGCAGGCGCGCGCGGATGCGCTTGGCGACCTGCGCGATCACTTGCTCGGCGGCGTCGAAGCCGTAGGCTTCATTGAGATTGCCGAGATGGTCGATGGCGACCAGCAGGAAGCCGCAGGAGGTGCGCAAGCGCACCGCCTCGCCAAGTTTCTCGCCGATGAGTTCGGTGAGATGCAGCCGATTCATTTCCCCAGTCAGCGGGTCGAATTTGGCAAGCTGCAGCAGTTCGCTCTCGCGCGCGTGGCGCTCGCCGATCGCGCGCAAAACGCCATGCGCCCGCATTGGCTTGCCGTCGGCGCCGGCGAACCAGCGTCCGGTGTCTTCCAGCCAGATTTTCTCGTCACCGCGCCGGAAGACGTATTGCACCTGGTAGGCGACACCCTCGCCGGTATCGCCCTGCGCCGCCGCATTGATGGCGTCGTGACGGCTCTGGCCGTCTGCGGCATCGATCTTTTGCGCGAAGCTGCGGCCGCTGGCGATCTCGCCGATGGTGACGCCAAGCAGCGACGCGGCGTTACCGCTCCAGTGCAGCGCATCGGTGTCGAGCCGCCATTCATAGGCGACGTCGCCGATCGACCTGAGAACCTCCGCGGCGTCGGGGACAGCGGCCGGTTGCTCGATTCGGGTCACGCTCGCCCCTTATTGGGAACGCCACGGAAAGTCGGGCGTTGTCTGTGGAATAGATCCAGCGCCGAAACTACGGGCAATCCTTTAAATAATTCGAAAAACGGCCCGTTCGAGCGAACCGGGCGCTTCTTAAGGCCCGCGCACGGCCCTTGCCAATACAAAGGTAGACAGGCCTCGCCTGTCCCAAATTGAGACAGTCCGATGAAGCTTCGCGTCATTACTGGAGCGCCTTCACAGCCGGCCGCACCGGCGCCGCGCGGCGATGAGCCGCCGGCGCAGGCCGAAGCCAGCCGCGCGCTGGTCGCGCTTACTCCTATGCTGGCCGCCAGCGACTCGCCGACCGCGTTTCGCCAGGCGCCGTTCCTCGCCCAATTGCTTGCCATGAAAGATCAGCATCCGCAGACCCGCGAGCGCCGGCGTGCCGAGCCGCATGAGGCGCTGGCCGCCTATCACACGACCGCCGCGTTGACCGGGCGCTAGTAGCCGAGCGCGCAGCCGTCTTTGCGCGGATCCGAGCCGGCGATCAGCACGCCCCGATCCCAATCGATCTTGATGGTTTGCGCGCCGCCCCATGGCGTCGGGGCGAAGACGACATTATGGCCACGCGCTTTCAGACCCTCGATGGTCGCCGCCGGCGTGCCATGCTCAACAATGGTCTGTTCGCCTTCGAAAAAGAACCGCGGGGCGTCGATCGCCTGCTGCACGTCCATGCCGTAGTCGACCATGTTGTTGACGATCTGGACGTGGCCCATCGGCTGGTAATGCGCGCCCATGACGCCGAAGCTCATGTCGCAGCGGCCGGCCCGCATGGCGAGCGCCGGTATGATGGTGTGCATCGGCCGCTTGTCGGGGCCGAAGGTGTTGGGATGATCCGCTTCAAGCGTGAAACATGAGCCACGATTGTTGAGCAGGATGCCGGTCTTATCGGTGCAGATGCCGATGCCGAAATGGGAATAGAGCGAGTTGATGAACGATACCGCCATGCGGTCGCGGTCGACCACGGTGAGATAAACCGTATTGCCGCCGGGCGTCGGCGCACTGGGCAGCTTGGTGCGCTTGTTCATGCCGATTTTGGCGGCAAGCGTATTGGCAAAGCCTTTGTCGAGCAGGTCGGCGACGGGGATACGCATATGCGCCGCGTCGGCGATGTGGGTGTCACGCACGGCATAGCCGAGCCGGGCCGCCTCCAGCACCAGATGGAACCGCTCCGGGCCGAGCGGATCGAGCGCCTTGAGATCGAAGTTTGACAGGATGTTGAGCATCATCAGCGCGGTGAGCCCTTGCCCGTTCGGCGGAATCTCGACAAGGTCGAGCCCGCGATAATTGGCCGAGATCGGCGTGACGGCGTCGCCGCGATGGCGCACGAAATCCTCCGCAGTCAAGAACGAGCCGCGCGCGCCAACCGTCGCCGCCATGTCGTCGGCGATCTCGCCTTCGTAGAAAGCGCGCGCGCCGGTGGCGGCAATATTTTTAAGCGTCTTGGCCAGGGCCGGAAAGCGGATCACGTCGCCTTCTTTCGGCGCCGCGCCGTTGAACAGATAGTGCTTGGCCGCACCCGGATCGGCGGCGAGCTTGCCGATATATCTTTGCCAATCCCACGCCACGCGCGCGGCGACCGGAAAGCCGCCCTCGGCGTATTTGATCGCAGCGCCAAGTGCGCGATCGAGCCCGAAGCGGCCATGCGCCTTGAGAATTGCCTCCCAGGCATCGAGCGCGCCCGGCACGGTGACGGCGTGGATCGAATTGCCGATCTCGGTCATGCCCTTGGCGCGCAGCGCGTCATATGAAGCCTTGGCGCCGGCGCGGCCGGAGCCGTTATAGCCCCACACCGGCTTGCCCGGTTGCGACACCAGGGCATAGCAATCGCCGCCGATGCCGGTCATATGCGGTTCGACCACGCACAACACGGCGACCGCCGCCACCGCGGCGTCGGCCGCGCTGCCGCCAGCGCGCAGCGTATCGACGGCAGCCAGGGTCGCGAGCGGATGCGAGGTCGCCGCCATGCCGTCACAGGCAATCACGGGCGAACGGCCGGACAATTGGAAATCGCGGGACATGTCAGGCTGGATGTGTCGCGCTCGGCGCGGGCTCGAGCTTCGGCTCAGGTTGCGGTTCGACTGCCGGTACCGCAGGCGCCGCCTCAGGTTCGATCACCAGCTCGCGCTGCCGCGCCCGTGCGCGCACCGAGACGCCGATCCCGCCGGCGGCCTCGACAAACGCGATCACCAGCATCAGGAAAAACGTCGCGGTCGCGGCCTGGCTAACCCACACGAATTCGGCGGTCATTGCGAACAACAACAGTAGAGCCAGCGCGTGATCGACCAGGGAGCGCGTGCCGATGCGCGCGAATTTGATCACTTCCACGATCAGGATCAGCGCGGTGACGGCAACCAGGATGTCGCCGACCGACATCGTCCACTCGGCGCCCGACGCCAAATGCACGTGTGTGACCGGCGCGCTCCAGCTCACGCCCGGCATCAGAAATGCGATGATGTTGTAGATCGCGAACGGGATGACGAGGAGCGGCGCGCCGACGAGATACATGCGTCATTCTCTGCCGCCCGGAGCAGACCTCGCTCAGGCTTCGGTCTTCGCCTTCAGCACCTGGCGGCCTTTGTACATGCCGGTCTTCAAGTCGATATGGTGCGGACGGCGCAATTCGCCGGAATCCTTGTCCTCGACATAAGTCGGCCGCTTGAGCGCGTCGGCGGAACGGCGCATGCCGCGGCGCGACGGCGAGGTTTTTCTTTTCGGCACAGCCATGGAAAGCGAGCTCCTGAACTTCGCGATGTCGGTTTGAAGCCGGGCTTATAGAGGATGCCTTCCGCCAAGGCTAGGGGGTGCGAATGCAGGCCGCTGAACCGGGTGACTGCTCGGAACGGCCGACATAAAGCCCGGCCAGCCGGCGCAGACCCGGCCCCGGCGCATGGGTATTTCGGGTCACCGGGTTCGGCAGCGCCGCCGCCATTAGCGCCGCCTGATAGTGGGACAATTCGCGCGCCGGTTTACCAAACGCATAGCGGCTGCCGGCTTCGGCGCCGAATTCGCCGTTCGGACCCCATTCGGCGATATTGAGGTAAATTTCCAGGATGCGGCGCTTCGACAGCACCAGGTCGATCCATAGCGCCAGCGGGAATTCCAGCGCCTTGCGCAGCCAGCTGCGGCCCGGCCACAGAAACAGGTTTTTCGCCACCTGCTGGGTGATGGTGGATCCGCCGCGCAGATCGTCGAGATCGTCGGCATCGGCCAAAGCGTCGCGGATCTCCGCGAAGTCGACGCCGTGATGGCTGCAAAAGCGGCCGTCCTCGGCGACGATCACGGCGAGCGGCAGCGCCGGCGCGATGCGCGCCAGCGGCACATATTGGCGCTGCATCCGCGCGCCGGAAACCGAACGCCACAACATCACGGTGGAGACCGGCCGCACCACGGCGTAGAATGGCGTGATCACGTAAGGCGCCGCCAACAGCACCAGCACGGCGAAAATCACCGCGCTCAACGGCCGCGGTATCCGCGGCAACCGCAGGATATCGTGGGCAATCGCGAATCGTTTGCTGGGCCAATCCATGGGCCAAGACTAACCCATCCCGGCGGCCATTTGCGGAGAGTGCGGCGCTAAGGCTAATTAGGGCCACCATGGACGCTGTCGCTCCCAAGGACCTCGCAAGTCGGCTCGGCGCGGTCGCCGCCGATATCGAGACTTTGCTCGACCGGCTGCTTGGCGCCACGCCCGGCCCGGGCGAAATCGCGCGGCCGCAACGGCTACTGGCGGCCATGCGTCACGCCGTGCTCGGCGGCGGGAAAAGACTGCGGCCGTTTCTGCTGGTGGAAACAGCGACGCTGTTCGGCGCGGCGCGCGAACGCGCGCTGCTGGCGGGCGCGGCGCTGGAATGCCTGCACGGCTATTCGCTGGTGCATGACGATCTGCCGGCGATGGACGACGACGATCTGCGCCGTGGCCGGCCGACCGTGCACAAGGCCTTCGACCAAGCGACCGCGATACTGGCCGGCGATGCGCTGCTGACGTTGGCGTTCGACGTTATGGCGCGCAGCGACGTGCACACGGACGCAAACGTGCGGATCGCGCTGGTGTCGGAGCTGGCGCGCGCGGCCGGCATCGGCGGCATGGCCGGCGGGCAAATGCTCGATCTGTCCGCCGAGGGCCGGTTTGGCGACAAGCACGTGCTGACGGAAAAAGAGATCGCGAATTTGCAGGCGATGAAAACAGGTGCGCTGATCCGTTTCGCTTGCCGCGCCGGCGCCATCCTCGGGCAAGCCGATACGGCCGCCCGCGAGGCCATCGACAGCTATGGCGCGGCGATCGGCCAGGCGTTCCAGATCGCCGACGACCTGCTCGACCTCGAAGGCGACGCGCAGACCATCGGCAAGGCCGCTCACAAGGACGCCGCCGCCGGCAAGGCCACGCTGGTGTCTGCATTAGGCCCCGAAGGTGCGCGCGGCCATTTGGCTGCGCTTACCATGGCGGCCGACGGAGCGCTGGCGCCGTTCGCCGCGAAAGCCGATATACTGCGCGCCACCGCCCGCTTCATCGCCGAGCGAACGACGTAAAGGAGCAACCGATGGCTCGCAAGATTGCCGCTAAAGCCACGATGCCGGTCCGCTTGGCGCGGCTGCATGCGCGGTTGCTGATTTCCATCGCCGTTGGACTGGGAGTGACGCTCGGCCTGGCGATGACCGATTGGGCCATGGCTACCAAGTTGCTGCTCGGCTGGGACCTCGGCGTCGTGCTGTATCTCTTCCTGGTTTATCAATTGATGATGACCTGTGGCCTCGACGACATTCGCCGCCGCGCCGCCGAAGACGACGAAGGCGCGGTCGCGCTGCTGATCCTGACCGGTCTTTCAGGGTTGGCGATCATGGGGGCAATCGTCGCGGAGCTTGGCATTGCCAAAGTCGCCGGACAGCCTCGCAGCGGCTATGGAATTGCAATCGCGATGGTCACGATTTTCGTGTCCTGGGCCTTCGTGCACACAATCTTTGCGCTGCATTATGCCCACGAATATTACGGCGAACGCGGCGATCACGCGATCGGCGGCCTGACGTTTCCCGGCCGGCAGCCGCCCGACTATTGGGACTTTCTGTATTTCTCGCTGGTCATTGCGATGACCTCGCAGGTTTCCGACGTTGTCATCACCAGCAAGGTGATCCGCCGCATCGTGACCATTCATGGCGCGCTGGCGTTCTTTTTTAATGTCGCCGTGTTCGCCTTGACCGTAAACATCGTTTCCAACCTGATTTGAATTTCGGCCACGTGATTCGATGACTCAGGTTGCCCAAACAATTCTGTTCATGCTGGCCGTGCTGGCGGCAGTCGCCGTCGCCGCCAAGCGGCTGAAGATTTCGCCGTCGATCTTGCTGGTGGTAGCCGGCATCGGCATGGCGCTCATACCGAACCTACCGAAAATCGAGCTGGCGCCCGAGCTCGTCTTGCTGGTCTTTCTGCCGCCATTGATTTACTCGGCCGGCGTCGCCATGAGCTGGCGCGAATTCCGTTTCAACTTGCGGCCGATCGCGTTGCTGGCCTTCGGCTGCGTGCTGTTCACGACCTGCGCGGTGGCAGCCGCCGTGCACTATCTGCTGAATTTCGACTGGGGCGTCGGGTTCCTGCTCGGCGCCATCGTGTCGCCGCCGGACGTGGTGGCGCCGCTCGCCATCGCGCGGCAATTGGGCCTGCCGCGGCGCATCGTCGTGGTGCTGGAAGGCGAAGGCCTCGCCAACGACGCCACTGCATTGGTGTTGTACCGCTTTGCCGTCGTCGCGGTGAGCACCGGCAGCTTCTCGCTGTCCCAGGCTGCCGGCGAGTTCGCCATGATCGTTATCGGCGAGATCGCTTTCGGTCTCGCGGTCGGCTGGCTCAGCCTGCGTTTGCGCCAGTGGGCGCGCGAGCCACGCGTCGAAATTACACTGTCATTGTTGACGCCCTATCTCGCCTTCTGGGTGCCGTCGCATTTCGGCGGTTCCGGCGTGCTGGCGACCGTCGCCTGCGGGCTTTACGTCAGTTGGGTCGGGCCGCGGTTGATCCCCTCCGCCACGCGGCTGCAGGGAATCTTTTTCTGGGACCTGATCGTCTATCTGATCGAAGGCCTGGTGTTTCTGCTCACCGGCTTACAGGCGCGCGCGCTGATCGAACAGGGCCACGCTTTCTCGATCCGCGAACTGGTGATCGCGACCGCTTGGACCACGCTGATCGCTGTCGCGGCGCGCTTCGTCTGGATGTTTCCGGCGACTTACATTCCGCGCTGGTTCAGCCCGCGCTTGCGCAAGCGAGATCCGTCGCCGCCATGGCAGGCGCCGTTTTTCCTGGCCTTCACCGGCATCCGCGGCGTCGACTCGCTCGCGGTCGCGCTCGCTATTCCCTACACGCTTCTCAACGGCGAGCCGTTCCCGCACCGCGATTTGATTTTGTTCGTCACCTTCGGCGTCATCATCATCACGCTGATCGGCCAAGGCACGATGCTGCCTTATGTGGTGCGCTGGCTCGGGCTCGCCCGGCTCGGCAAAAAAGAACACAAAGACGAGATCAAGGCCGAGTTGCGCGCGCGCAAAGCGGCGCTCAAGCAGGTCGAGAAACGACTGGAGAAAGCCATCGATAATTGCGGCCTGCCGGCCGATGCAATCAGGCATCTACGCACGCGCAATGCCAGCCGCCTGCAGGTGCTGCCAGAGAATTTGACCGAAGGTCTCGACCACATGCGCCAAACCGCCAGGATCAAGGCGGACTTGATCGAGGCGGAACGCAAATTCATTTATGAATTGCTGCGCGACGGCAAGATCACCGACGAGGCGCGTCGCCGTATCGAATACGAATTGGATCTCGAAGAAGCCAGCGTCGCCAACCGAGCGACCGACGGCGGCGGGTGGATGTAGGCGCGCGTCATCGCCCTTATTCTTGAAGGCCCAGGGTAGGCCTTTCATCCCTTTTTCCTTTTCCCCAAAGGGGAACGGAGCGCCGGGAGGGCGCCAGGGCGGTGGTGCATGCCGCCCTTTGGCGCGGGTTTGGCGCAACCCGCCGCGCGTCTGGCGAGACGCGCCGCCGCGGTCTGCGCCGGGGCTCCAGCATCAATGGCCTGCGCATGACGGGTCTCGGCATCGTAGCGGCGGTGATCGAGCAGGCTGATCGCGTTCTCAAGCTCGTTGAGCTCATGCCGCAATGGTGCAACGCCGGCGCCGGGAATGCAGTCCAGCGCATCCCGCAGCAGATGGTGCGCGGTGGTGTGGCTACACCCGATATGGCCCGAGCGTATTGTCTCCGGGCAAATACCCGCGCGCTTAGCCGGAGGAACTGTACGAATTCCGTACCGGCATTGCGTCGGGCCCGGACCGGATGCTCTCATGAGTCATGCCGCAGGCGGGCGCCCGCAACGCCACCAAGCGCAACCGCCAGGAAATCAGGCTTTCGCAATCCGGCGTCATCAAAGGCCGCTCTCACCCGTTAGCCGCTTGCAACGTTTCCTATTCCGCCGCGCGCCGACCATGGCCAAAGCGGCGCTCGATGTAATCCGTCACCATCTGCTTGAAATCCGTGGTCAGCGTCGGCCCGCGCAGGGTCGCGACTTTCTTGCCGTCGACGAACACAGGGGCCGTGGGTTGTTCGCCGGTGCCAGGCAGCGAGATGCCGATATCGGCATGTTTGCTTTCGCCCGGCCCGTTGACGATGCAGCCCATCACCGCGACGTTGAGCGCCTCGACACCGGGATAGCGCTTCTTCCATTCCGGCATTGATGAGCGGATGAAGCCCTGGATGTCGGAGGCCAGTTCCTGGAACGTGGTCGAGGTGGTGCGGCCGCAGCCGGGACAGGCGGCAACCAGCGGCACAAACGTCCGAAGTCCCATGGTCTGGAGCAATTCCTGCGCGACCTGAACCTCAAGCGTGCGGTCACCGTTCGGCTCCGGCGTCAGTGAAACACGTACGGTGTCGCCGATGCCCTGCTGCAGCAGCACGCCCATGGCGGCGCTAGAGGCGACGATGCCTTTCGAGCCCATGCCGGCTTCGGTCAGGCCGAGATGCAGCGCGTAGTCCGAGCAGCGCGCCAGCTCGCTATAAACCGCGATCAAATCCTGCACCGCCGACACTTTGGCGGACAGGATGATGCGATTCTTCGGCAGGCCGATCTCCTCGGCGCGCGCGGCCGAGAGCAGCGCCGACTGCACCATGGCCTCGTGCGTCACCTGACGCGCCTCGCGTGGCTGCGCGGACTTGGCGTTCTCGTCCATCAGTCTGGTGAGCAGCTCCTGATCGAGCGAGCCCCAGTTGACACCGATGCGCACCGGCTTGTTGTGCAGAAGCGCCATCTCGACGATCTGGGTGAATTGCGGATCGCGCTTGTTCTTGAAGCCGACATTACCGGGATTGATGCGGTATTTGTCGAGCGCCTCGGCGCAACCGGGATAATCGGTCAGCAGTGTGTGGCCGTTGTAGTGAAAGTCGCCGATGATCGGCACGCTCGCGCCCAACTGCGCGACGCGTTCCTTGATGCGCGGCACGGCGGCGGCCGCCTCATCGCGGTCCACTGTTATGCGCACCAGCTCCGAGCCGGCGCGCGCCAGCGCCGCCACCTGGCGTGCGGTCGCCTCGACGTCGGCGGTGTCGGTGTTGGTCATCGACTGAACGACGATCGGCGCGCCGCCGCCGACGATCACGCCGCCGACGATCACGGCCACCGATTTATGACGTTCCTGCGCGTTCATGCGGCCACCGGATTGCCAGAGGGTGCGGACAGCGTCAACGCCGCGCCCGCCTTGTTATATAGCCTCAATTGATGGCGTTGGCATGATGCCGGAGGCCGGGCTAAGTTGCACCATGGATCAGACCAGCCCCATGACGGTGACATTCCGCTGTCCGCCAGAGCTTGAGGCGATTTTGCCCAAGCCGATACCGGCCGTGCAGGGCTTCCCCGACTGGTTCAAGGCGCTGCCGCAAAAGGCGTTCAGCCCGATCAGCCAGATGGAGCTGATGACGATCAAGAAATGCCCGCCGTTCATTGACGCCATGGGCTATGGCTTTCTGCTCCCGCTGATCAGCGATCTCAAGGTCGAGAACGGCGAATTTTTCTGGGACCGCGACGTGCCGGCCGGCGGCGTCACCAATTTCACACGCTCGCCGATCGACTATCACGACAATGTCCAGGTCGCCGGTACACCGTTCTTCGACGACGACCGCTTCGTCATCAAGTTCAACAACTTCTGGACCATTGAAACGCCGCCCGGTTACGCGCTGCTGTTCACGCATCCGCTGAACCGCACCGATCTGCCCTTCACCACCATCACCGGGCTGGTCGATACCGACAGCTACTCCGACAACCTGATCGGCTTTCCGGCGCGCTGGCACAATACCGACTTCAACGGCGTGCTGCCGAAGGGTACGCCGGTCGCGCAATGCATTCCGGTCAAGCGCGAGAAATGGGCGAGCAAGATCGAAGCAATGTCGGGCGAGGCGGCGGTCCGGCTGCACGAAACGGCGAGCTCTGTCGCCAATGAATTCGGCATCTACCGGCGGGAATTCCGCGCGCCGAAACGCTGATTAGGCGCCCTTCAGGAATTTCGCGGCACTGCTCGGGCGCAGCCAGAATCGGCCGTGGCCGGACGACAGGCTGGCGCGCAGCGCCTTGCCGTAAAATTCCGAACTTCTGACGCTCGCCGCCCGCAAGCAGGCATAGGCCGGATCGTGCTGGCCGACTTCGAGCAGACAATTGCCAAGACCGATCCGCGCCAAAGTATCGTCGGGATTTGCCGACAACGCTCGCCGGAACAGCTCCGCCGCTTGCGCGTAATCGCCTTGGTCCATCAGCACTGTGGCCAATCCGTGAATCGCCTCGGGGTGGAGGGGGTTGATCGACAACGCCCGCGCAAAGGCGCTGCCGGCATTGGCGCGGTCGTTGATGGCGTAGCAGACGAAACCCAATTGGATCGGCATTTCGGTCATCATCGGCGCCACCGCGATGCCCTGCTTGAGCACTTCAATGGCTTCGCCGGACCGATGCAGCGAATGCAACACATAGCCGAGCTCGTGAAATGCCGGCGCGAACGGCGGCGTTCGCTTGATGGCGCGCTTGAGCCAGAGCAAGGCCTTGTCGGTGTCGCAGGCCTGGCGCAAGGCGATAGCGAGCTGCGTTTCGATCTCCGGGTCGCGGCTGGCGCGCGCCGCCTTTTCGAGCGGCGGCACGGCGTCCTCGGCTTTGCCCTGCATCAGCAGCGCGTAGCCTAGAATCTTGATCGCCTCGGCATGACCCGAATTGGCCTTGAGGATTTCACCGGCCAGCCGTTCGGCGTCGGCCGCGCGCTCACGTTGAATAGCGAGCCTCGCCTGCTGTAGCGCTTCGGTCAGCGCGCGTTGCTTATCATTGGGCGTCGTTTGCATCGCCATCACGTCTTGGAGATTGCGAAAATTATCATCAGGCCGCCCGGTTCACCAGCAGCAGACCGCCGGCGACCAAAGCGACCGCCGCGGCGAAGGCACCCGTCAACGGTTCGCCCAGCACGAGATGGCCGGCGGCAACACCGAACAGCGGCGTGAGAAACGTGAAGGCTGAAAGCCGGTTGGCCGAGTAGCGCTTCACCAGCATGTACCAGACTACGAAAGTGATGCTGACCACCCAGATGGTCTGATAGGCGAGCGCGCCGAGAGCGAGCGCGGACGGCGCCTGCGGGAGGCGTTCGCCGAACACGACAACCGCCGCCACCAGGATCGGCACCGAGACCACCAACTGGTAGATCATCACTTTTTCGGCGGAGACGCGATTGAGCGCGCTTGCCTTGGTCAGCAACGTGGTCGCTGCCCAGAACAGCGCGGCGCCGACCATCATCAGGTCGCCGATTATCTGTCGCGGGTCCATCGCCGGCGTGGGCAAGCCAAACGCGATCAGCATGCCGGCGAAGGACAGCGCTAGGCCAAGCCATTGCGCCGGACGGAAGCGATCGACCGGCAGAAAAATACGCGAGCCCAGCACCACGAAGAACGGCGCGAGATAAATGAACAGCACCGCGCGCGTCGCGGTCGTATAGACCAGACCCTGATAGATCAGGATGAACTCGGCGGCGAACAAAACGCCAGCACCGATGCCGGCCGCCAGCGTGCCGTCGCGCGCGAACAACGGAATGCCGCGCAGCCGGCACCAACCGGCAACGAACAACGCGGCAAGCACCGAACGAATGGCGGCCTGCGTGAGCGGCGGAATATCGTGGATCGCGAGCTTGGTGGCGACCTGGTTGAAGCCCCAGGACAGACAAAGCACCACCACGATCGCGGCGGCGATCGCATCGAGCGGGCGGGTGACGCTGTTGGACGCGGGCGCTGACACCATCAATGCTACGTCACGCCGCTTTGCAGTGCGCGCAGATGCCGGAGATTTCGATCACCGGCGTCTTCGGCGTAAAGCCGGCGGCGCGCGAGGCGGTCTTGATGGTGTCGGCGACCGCGGCCGAGGCCGCCTCGCCCACCGCGCCGCATTTTTCGCAGATCAGAAACACCACCGGATCGTCGCTGTCGTGATTCTGCACGCAGGCGATGAACGCGTTGCGGCTTTCGATGCGGTGGGCCAGGCCCTGCTCGCGCAGGAAATCGAGCGCGCGGTAGATCGTAATCGGGGCCGGGCGCGCGCCGCGCACCGCCAGCCGGTCGATCAACTCATAGGCGCCGAGCGGGGCATGGCTCGCCAGCAATGCCTCCAGCACGCGGCGGCGGATCGGCGTCAGGCGCTCGGCGCGCGCGGCGCAGATCGCCTCGGCGTGGGTGATGGCGTCGCTGGCGCAACGCTCATGGTCGTGGCCGGGCGCCGGGAACACCGCGTGGGCTGAGGATTTTCTGGGCAAGGACAGTTCCGCCTTCGTTGGTTCAATTCTACCGCGCCAAAGCCCGAGTCGCTAAATCGCCACTCCTACATATATATTGCACTGCAACAAAAATAGGAGCAGGTTCCGGCCTTCATCCGGCCCCTGCATAACCGGCCATTTGGCGGCCACATGTCACGAGGACTGCCATGCTAAAAGGTAAAACCGCGCTGGTCACCGGCTCCACCTCGGGGATCGGGCTCGCCACCGCGCGCGCGCTGGCGCAGGCCGGCTGCAACATGATGCTCAACGGCTTCGGCGACAAGGCGGCGATCGAACAAGAGCGCGTGGGCCTCGAAAAGGAGTTCGGCATCAAGGCGCTCTATTCGCCAGCCGACATGAGCAAGCCGGCCGAGATTTCCGCGATGATCGGCGAAACCGAAAAGAACCTCGGCTCGCTCGACGTGCTGGTGAACAATGCCGGCATCCAGCACGTGGCGAATATCGAGGATTTCCCGATTGAGAAATGGGACGCCGTCATCGCCATCAACCTGTCGTCGTCGTTTCACACCATCCGCGCCGCGGTGCCCTGCATGAAGAAGCGCAAGTGGGGTCGCATCATCAACATCGCCTCGGCGCACGGGCTGGTCGCCAGTCCGCAGAAGGTCGCCTACGTCGCGGCCAAGCACGGCCTGGTCGGAATGACCAAAGTGGTGGCGATTGAGACCGCCAATGCCGGCATCACCTGCAACGCCATCTGCCCAGGCTGGGTGCTCACGCCGCTGGTCGAGCAACAGATTGCCGCGCGCTCCAAGTCGTCCGGCAAGTCGATCAAGGAAGAGGAAGTGGCGCTGCTGTCGGAGAAGCAGCCGATGCATCAGTTCACCAAGCCGGAGAACATCGGCACGCTGGCGGTCTTCCTGGCGAGCGACGCCGCTGCCACCATCACCGGCTCGGCCTATTCGATCGACGGCGGCTGGGTCGCGCAGTAAGCGATGATCGAATTCCTCTCGCGCGCTTTCGGCGGCGACAAGAACGGCGCGCCCAAGCCCAAGAAGCGCATCAATCTGGCGCTGCAAGGCGGCGGCGCGCACGGCGCCTTCACCTGGGGCGTGCTCGATCATTTGCTCCGCGACGGCCGGCTGACGATCGAGGGAATTTCCGGCACCTCGGCCGGCGCGGTCAACGCGGTGATGCTGGCCGACGGCTTGAAGCGCGGCGGACCCGAGGAAGCGCGCAAGCGGCTCGCCGATTTCTGGCGTGCGGCGAGCCTCGGCGGCGAACTTCCGCCGTTGCAGCGCGCGGTGACCGACCGGTTGTTTTCGCTACTGCCGGGCGAAGGCTCGCCGACCTTCGACTGGCTGAACGCCTGGTCGAAATGTCTGTCGCCCTACGATCTCAATCCGCTCAACATCAATCCGCTCAAGGACATGATCGAGCGTTTCGTCGATTTCGAGGGCCTGCGCGCGGATGCGCGCCAGATATTTATCGCGGCCACCAATGTGCAAACCGGACGGCTGCATATTTTTCCGCACGACAAGATTTCGGCGGAAGCGGTGATGGCGTCGGCCTGCCTGCCGGCCGTGTTCCGAGCTGTGGAAATCGACGGCGTGCCTTATTGGGACGGCGGCTATCTCGGCAATCCGGTACTCTACCCGTTCTTCCGCTCGACCGATACCGAGGACGTGCTGATCGTCCAGATCAATCCGCTCGTGCGCAAGAAGGTGCCGCATTCGACGCGCGAGATCATGGGACGGGTCAACGAGATCACGTTCAATTCCTCGCTGATGGGCGAATTGCGCGCCATCGAATTCGTCAACCGCCTGATCGAGCAGGGTCGCGTGCCGCACGGCACCGGGCCGAACGAATACCGGCACATCAAGGTGCATCGCATCGTGCTGGAGGGCCTGGGCGAGCGTTTCTCCTCGGCCAACAAACTGCGCAACGACTACGAATCGTTCGAGCTGCTGCGCAAGCTCGGCCAGCGCTCAGCCCGCCGCTTCCTCGACGCGCATTACGACGACATCGGCGCGCGCTCCAGCGTCGATCTCAAATCGGAAGTCTATTCCGAGCGCGGGTGATATAGTCGCCGCGATGACGCTCCTCACTGCTGTGATCGGCGCGACGCGGCTCGAGATCGCGGTGGCCGACATCACCACGCTCGACGTCGCGGCAATCGTCAACGCCGCCAATAGCTCACTGCTGGGCGGCGGTGGCGTCGACGGCGCCATTCATCGCGCCGCCGGGCCAGAACTGCTTGCGGAATGCCGCGCGCTCGGCGGCTGCGTAACCGGCGCAGCCAAGATTACGCGCGGCTACCGGCTCAAGGCCCGGCGCGTCATCCATGCGGTCGGGCCGGTGTGGCAAGGCGGCGGTTCGGACGAGGAAGCATCGCTGGCGGGCTGTTATCGCAGCGCGCTCGATCTCGCGGCTGCTCATGCGCTGGCCTCGGTCGCCTTTCCGGCGATTTCCACCGGAATCTATCGTTTTCCCGCCGATCGCGCGGCCCGCATCGCGGTCGGCACCGTGGCATCGGAAGTAACCAGCGCTCCACGCGGCATTACGCGCGTGGTGTTCTGCTGCTTTTCGCCGCAAAGCGCCGAGCATCACAGCAATGCGTTTGCGAAGTTGGGCTTGGCCTAGACCTTCGGCTCGAAGTCGAGCCGGCAGATCCAATCTTTCGTAGCCGCGTTCGCCGCCGGATAGATTTTCATCACCTCCGGATCGTGGCCCGGCACGATGTGCTGGCGCGAGGTCGCGAGTTTCTGGATCGTCTTATAGCCCTCAAGCGTATCGCCGACCGAATAGGTGATCGGAAACACCCGGCCTTCGTCGATATGCGAATAAAGATGGATGCAGTCGGAGGCGAGCACGACATAGCCGCGCTTGGTTTTGACCCGCACACATTGCAGGCCCTTGGAGTGGCCGCCAATCTTGTGCACGGTGATACCGGGTGCCAATTCGTCGCTGCCGTCGTGGAATTCGCAGCGATAGGCGAACACTTTGCTCACCATCGCGTGCACATCGCTCTCGCTGAACGGGATGCGCAGCGTCTTGTGGCACATGCAGCGGCCGGTGGCGTAGGTCATTTCAGTGTCTTGAATATGATAACGCGCCTTGGGGAACAGATCGTAATTGCCGGCGTGATCCCAATGCATGTGAGTGGCGATGACGTTCTCCACCTTGGCCGGATCGACGCCGATTGCTTTGAGCCCCTCGCCCACCGGATGGATGATGGTGCGGGCGCGCTCTTTCGCCGCGGCTTCGTCGAAGCCGGTATCGACCACGAAGGCGCCGTGCGGCCCCTTGATCACCCAGACATAATAGGAGATCGAGGTCATCTCGTCGTGCGGATCGCCGAAAATGTAATTTTCCGACCGCATGCGCGAATGGCTGGCGTAGCTGACGGCATAGACCTCGTGGATATCGTCGCTCATGATTTCTTCCCGCTTATGGTCACGCCGGCGCGACGCTCGATCATTTGCGCAATGACGGTGAGGTCTGAGTCTCCGCCAAATTCGGAATTGGTGGTTTCCCACTGATCGCGGACAACGTTCATCACCTGGTCGGGAACGCCCAGCGCCTTGGCTTCCTCGGCGCACAGCCGCACGTCCTTGAGCATCAAACCGGTGGCGAAGCCGTAATTGAACGTGCGCGGCAGGATCGCCTGCGGAAATTTTCCATCCGACGCGGTGCTGCGCCCGGAGCCGGCATTGATGACGTCAATCATGATCTGCGCATCGAGGCCGGCTTTGACGCCCATCGCCACCGCTTCCGAGGTCGCCGCCATCGCGGTCGCCGACAAAAAATTATTGGCGAGCTTCATGGTCTGCGCCATGCCGGGCTTGTCGCCGATGACGAACACCTTGCCGAGAACGCTCAACGCGTCCTTCACCACGTCGATGTCGGCCTGCGGCCCCGACACCATGACCGCCAGCGTGCCTTTGTTGGCGCCGCCGACCCCGCCGCTTACCGGCGAGTCGATTTGCACGATGTTCTTCTTGGCCAGCGCCGCGCAAATCTCGGCCGCGACGCGCGAGCCGGTGGTGGAAAGATCGATGTAGCGCTTTACTTTTTTGCCGTGAATGACGCCGCCTTCGCCGGCCGCCACCTTCTGCGAAATCTGCAACGACGGCAGGCTGGACATCACCGTCTCGACGCGGTCGGCGACGTCTTGCGGCGACGAGGCGAGCTTAGCGCCCAGCGCCACCAGCGGCACGACCGCGTCGTTGCGCGTGTCATAGACGACGAGTTTATGGCCGGCCTCGATCAGCCGGCGCGCCATCGGCTGACCCATATTGCCCAGTCCGATAAAGCCGATGTCCATGCGGAGAATTCCTGATTTTGAGATTGGCGAATTGGCGGGCCGCGACTTTGCCCGACGATGGCCGCGGCGTCACCCGGCAGCCGAGGCATTGCGCGCCCTCGACTTTTGACCCATTGCGAATATCATAAGCCTGCTTATAATAAGCATGGCTTGGAACTGGAGTTTTTCTCTTGCCGACCGCTCAGCGTGAAATTGCCTTTACAATCATGGACGTAGCCAGGCTGCTGAAAACCTTCGCCGATCAGCGGGCACGGCAATACGGCATGACCCGGGCGCAATGGGCGGTGCTGTTCCGCCTCGACCGCGCCGAAGGCCTCAAACAATCGGAACTCGCCGAGCTGTTGGATTTGCAGCCGATCACGCTGACCCGCCTGCTCGACCGGCTGGCCGAAAATGATTTGATCGAACGCCGGGCCGATCCGAACGATCGGCGCGCTAATCGGTTGTTCCTGACAGCGGCCGCGCGGCCGCTGCTGGAACGGCTGACTTTGCTCGGTGAAGAGATGATGAAGACGGTGCTCGCTGGCTTCGACGACAAGGCGACTGGGCGGATGCGGCGCGACCTGGATCTGCTCAAGGAGAACCTGCGCGCGGCGATTAATCGCAATGCGGCGCCGCAAAACGCCGTCGTGGGTGAAGCGTCATGAGTGAAAAGCCCCTCAAGATCGTTCCGGCTCCTGAAGCCAAGACCGCGCCGGCGGATGCTCCGGCGGCAGAGAAAGCTGGCCGGTTCGTGCAGCTCGGCCGCAAGAACTTGCGCATGATCCTGCTGATCGGCCTACCGGCGCTCGCGGTACTGATCGGGCTGGTGCTCTATCTGTCGGGCGGACGTTACATCTCTACCGACAATGCCTATGTCGGTGCGCAGAAGGTGCTGATCACGCCGGATATTTCCGGCAAGGTCATTCACGTCGCGATCGTCGAGGGCCAGCACGTCAATGCCGGCGATGAACTATTCACGCTCGACCGCGAGCCCTATCGCTTCGCGCTCGAACAGGCCAAGGCCAAGCTCGACACCGCGCGCAGCGACTTCGACAAGGCAAGATCAAATCTGACATCGCTCACGACGCTGGTGGATCTGGCGGGAAAGAATGTCGAGCTCAAGCAGCGCGACGTCGACCGCAAGAGCAAGCTGGTCAGCACACAGGCCGGCTCGCAGGCCGACCTCGATACCGCCGCGGGCACGCTGGTGACCGCCAAGTTGCAGGCCGAGTTCGCCAAACAGCAACTCGACTCGACGCTCAGTTCGTTGCTCGGCAATGCCAATCTGCCGCTCGAACAATTCCCGGAATACGCGCAGGCCAAGGCCGCGTACGATTCGGCGCAGCGCGATTACGACCACACGCTGATACGCGCGCCGATTTCAGGCACCGCCACGCAGGTGGACAATATCCAGCTCGGCCGTTTCGTCGCGGCCGGTGGACCGATCTTAAGCGTGATCGACGATCAGGCGCCGTGGGTCGACGCCAATCCCAAGGAAACCGACATCACCTATTTGCGCATAGGCCAGAAAGCGACGCTCGATGTCGACAGTTTCCCCGACCACACCTTCAAGGGCACCGTGGTGGCGGTGAGCCCCGGCACCGGTTCGCAATTCTCGATCCTGCCGCCGCAGAACGCCACCGGCAACTGGGTCAAGGTGGTGCAGCGCGTTCCGCTGCGCGTCGCCTTCGACAAGGACGAAAATACCCGTCTGCTGCGCACCGGCATGAGCGTGGTCGTGAATATCGACACCGGCCATAGCCGGATTCCGTTCATGTCGACGAGCGAGCCGGCAAAATGACCGCGACGCAGTTCGCGTCGATGTCGCCGAAGCTGCGGCGCACGCTGATTACGGTGTGCGCCATGACGGCGACCATCATGCAGGCGCTCGACACCACCATCGCCAACGTCGCGCTGCCTTATATGCAGGGCTCGCTGTCGGCCTCGCTCGATCAGATCAACTGGGTGCTGACGTCTTATATCGTGGCGGCCGCGATCATGACCGCGCCGATCGGCTGGCTGGCCGACCGCTTCGGCCGCAAGAAGCTGTTCATCATTTGCGTCGTCGGCTTCACGGCCGCATCGTTCCTGTGCGCGCTGGCGCAAAACATCGAAGAGATGGTGCTGTTCCGCCTGTTGCAGGGCATGGCGGGCGCGGCATTGGTGCCGCTGTCGCAGTCGGTACTGCTCGACGCTTATTCGTTGCAGGAACGCGGCTCGGCGATGGCGATCTGGGGTGTCGGCGTGATGCTCGGCCCGATCATGGGCCCGACGCTGGGCGCATGGCTCACCGACAATTATTCCTGGCATTGGGTGTTCCTGATCAACCTGCCGATCGGCGTCATCACCGTGATCGGCATGATGCTGTTCATGGAGGAAACCAAGCGCCACGAGCATCTGCGCTTCGACTGGTTCGGCTTCCTGGCGCTGGCGGTCGGCATCGGCTCGCTACAATTGCTGCTCGACCGCGGCGAACAGGTCGGTTGGTTCGGCGCCAGCGAGATCTGGGCCGAGATGATCGTGTCGATTGTCGGCTTCTACTATTTCTTCGCCCATTCGTTGACCACGCCGGAGCCGTTCGTGCGTTTCGAACTGTTCAAGGACCGCAATTTCGTCAGCGGCTGCGTGTTCATGGTGGTGATCGGCGTGGTGCTGTTCGGCACCATGGCGCTGGTAACGCCGTTCATGCAGAATTTGCTGGGCTTTCCGATCCAGACCGCCGGCCTTTTGCTCGGCACACGCGGCATCGGCACGCTGCTGACCATGATGGCGGCGCCGCGGCTGATGCAGATGCTGTCGACGCGCTATCTCATTCTGGCCGGCCTGCTGCTCACCGGCGGCACGCTGTATTACATGACCGGATTTTCGCTCGACGTCACGCAGCGCATGATCGTCGTCACCAACATCATCCAGGGCATCGGCCTCGGCCTGTTGTTCGTGCCGATCACGACGGCGGCGTTCCTGACCCTGCCCGGGAATTTGCGCAATGGCGGCACTTCGATCCTGACGCTGGTGCGCAATATCGGGTCGTCGATCGGCATTTCCATGGTGATCGCCAATTTGACCGACAAGACCATCGAGATGCACGCGCGCATCGTCGAAGGCGTGACGCCGTTTAATAACGCCCTGCAAATGCCGGACGTGGCGGCGAATCTCAACGTCACGACCGATCTTGGCCGCGCCATGCTCGACGCGATCGTCAACCAACAGGCGGAGATGATTGCCTATCTCAGCGATTTCAAGCTGCTGATGATCTTGACGCTGGGGATGATCCCACTGGTGTTGATCATCCGCGGTGCGGGTAAGGCGCCTGTTGCGGGCAAACCGGAGCACGCGGTTATCGACTGACCGGCGGAGTGACCCTTGCGGCGGCAAGGGTGGGGTGCAACATGGCGCTATCTTAACTTTACGGCGCCGTGCCGATGACATCTCATCCCGTGCCGGCGGTACACGCCGCCGAGCCGTCCTTTATCGACCTATTTACCCCGAAGCTGATCACGGTTTTCCGGGAGGGCTATGGCTGGCGCGATTTGCGCGCCGACGCCATTTCCGGACTGACCGTGTCCGTCGTTGCGCTGCCGCTGTCGATGGCTATCGCCATTGCTTCCGGTGTATCGCCGGAACGCGGGCTTTATACGGCGATTGCCGGCGGCTTCATCGTGTCGCTGATGGGCGGCAGCCGCTTCCAAATCGGCGGACCGGCGGGCGCTTTCATCGGCTTGGTCGCCAGCATCGTCGAGCGGAATGGCTATGACGGCCTGGCGCTCGCAACGGTAATCGCCGGCTTGATTATGATCACGGTCGCGTTGCTGCGTCTGGGCACCTACATCAAATATATCCCGTTCCCGGTGACGGTCGGGTTCACGGCCGGTATCGCCGTCATCATCGCGGCAAGCCAGATCAGGGAGCTGTTCGGCCTGACGATTGCGCACGAGCCGTCGGAGCTGGCGCCGAAGCTCGTCGCCATTCGCAATGCGCTGCCGTCAATCCATTGGCCGACGGTCGGCATTACTTTGCTGTCGGTCGCGGTTATCCTGCTGGTGCGCCGCCTGCGCCCGAACTGGCCGGCCTTTCTGATTGCAGTCGCGGTCGCTGCTCTGGTGTGCGTATCGCTGCATCTCGACGTGCGACCGTTACGTCGCGTTTTGGCGCGGTACCCAACACCATGCCGATGCCCTCCTTGCCGCCGTTCAGCCTTGAAAAACTGCAGGCGGCGCTGACCGACGGCGTCAGCATCGCGTTGCTCGGCGCGATCGAATCGCTCCTGTCGGCTGTGGTCGCCGACGGCATGACCGGCCGCCGCCACCGCTCGAATTGCGAACTGGGGGCGCAAGGATTGGCCAATATCGTCTCGATCGTGTTCGGCGGCATGTGCGTCACCGGCACGGTGGCGCGGACCGCGACCAATGTGCGCGCCGGCGCGCGCGGTCCGATCTCCGGCCTGTTTCACTGCGGCTATTTGCTGGTGTTTTTGATGGTGGCGGCGCCACTGGTCGGCTTCATCCCGCTGGCGGCGCTCGGTGCGGTGCTGGCGGTGGTCGCCTGGAACATGGCCGAGAAGGAAGAGTTCTGGTCGCTGCTGCGTTCATCGCGCGGCGACGCCGCCGTGCTGCTGGCGACGTTCCTGCTGACAATTTTCGTCAATCTCATCACCGGCATCGCGGTCGGCGTCGTGCTGGGCGCGTTGCTGTTCCTGCATCGCATGGCGGAGGCGGTCGAAGTCGATGGCGTGGGATTGGGCATCGAGGATGTCGCCGACGATACTGCCGACAAGACCCGTTACGACGCCGGACAGGCGACCAACCGCGATGTCATGATCTATCGCATCAGCGGCGCGTTTTTCTTCGGCGCGACCGCGCGGGTGTTGACGGCGCTCGATCGCGTCGGCGGATTGCCACGTCTGTACGTGATCGATTTCTCCGAAGTGCCGGTGATCGATTTCAGCGCCGCGCATTCGCTCGTTACCTTCGTCAACAAACTCAAGCGCGCGGGCACCGATGTTACTTTTGCCGCGGCGCGGCCCGGCGTGCGGCGCGTGCTGGACCAGGCCGGGCTGCGCGCGCCACTGGTGCACTATGTCACCAGCGCTGCCGAGGCGAAGGCAAAATCGGCCTAGAAAAAGCTCTGCGGGTCGATGTCGACTTCCAGCCGCACATTGCCGCGCGGCTTGGGCGCCGCGGCAAGCCACTCCCGCAAATAGGCCGATAGATCGGAGTTGCGTGGCGCTTTCACCAGCACGCGAAACCGGTGGCGGCCGCGCACGATCGCGATCGGCGCCTCGGCGGGTCCCAGAACGCGCACCTGGTCGTCCTTCGGCACCGTGGCGACCAGCGAGCGCCCGTAGCTTTCCGCGGCGTGGCGATCGTTAGCGGTAATCACCAGGCTGGCCAGCCGCCCGAACGGCGGATAATGCGTGCGCTCGCGCAAATCGATCTCGCTCGAATAGAACGCTTCGCGGTCGCCCAGGATCAGCGCTTTCATCACCGGATGCTCGGGCTGATGCGTTTGCAGAAAGCCCATGCCCCGCCCCTCCTCGCGGCCGGCACGGCCGACGACTTGATGCAGCAATTGGAAGGTGCGCTCGGCCGCGCGCGGATCGCCATTGCCGAGGCCCAAATCGGCGTCGACGATGCCGACCAGATTGAGCTTGGGGAAATGATGGCCCTTGGCCACCAATTGCGTGCCGATGACGATGTCGAAACGGCCTGCCGCGACGTCGTCGAGCTCCTGGCGCAGACGCTCCATCGATTCGACCAGATCGCTCGACAGCACCAGAATACGCTTGCCGGGAAACAGCTCCGCCGCCTCCTGCTCCAGCCGCTCCACGCCCGGGCCGATCGGTGCAAAACTCTCAACGGCGTGGCATTGCGGGCATTGCGCCGGCGGCGGCATATTGAAGCCGCAATGGTGGCAGACCAGCCGCCGCTTGAAACGGTGATCGACCAGCCAGGCGTCGCAGTTCGGGCATTGCAGCCGGAAGCCGCAGGCGCGGCATAACGTCAGCGGCGCAAAGCCCCGGCGGTTGAGAAACAGCAGCGCCTGCTCTTTGCGATCGAGCGCGATCTGTACCGCCTCGGCCAGCCGCGGCGCGATGAATTTTCCGCGCGGCGGGCCCTCGCGCCGCATGTCGATCGCCTCGATCATCGGCAGATGCGCGCCGCCGAAACGTTCCGGCAGATGAATGCGCTTGTAGCGGCCGCGCCGCGCGTTGACTTCCGATTCCACCGATGGCGTCGCCGAGGCCAGCACCACCGGTATTTTCGCGACGTTGCCGCGCACCACCGCCATGTCGCGGGCGTGATAATGCGCGCCGTCCTCCTGCTTGTAGGCAGGGTCGTGCTCTTCATCCACGACAATAAGCCCGAGATCGGCATAAGGCAGAAACAGCGCCGAACGCGCACCGACCACCACCGACACCTCGTTCGCCGCCACCGCGGCCCAGGTGCGCGCGCGCGTGCGGGGTGAGAGTTGCGAATGCCATTCCGCCGGACGGGTGCCGAAGCGCGCGGTAAAGCGGTCGAGCGACTGCGACGTCAGCGAGATCTCCGGCATCAGAATCAAGGTTTGCCGCCCGTGCCGGATATTTTCCGCCACCGCCTCGAAATAGACTTCGGTCTTGCCGGAACCGGTGACGCCGTCGAGCAGCGAGACCGTATAGCCGCCCTGATCGACGATGGTGCGCAGCGCGTCGGCGGCAGCCAGTTGGCCGAGCGAGAATTCTGGTTTGCGGAAATCCGGATCGGGCGTCCGCATCACTGGCTCCGGCGGCAACACCAACGTCGCCAGCGTGCCCTCGTCGATAAGTCCATCGATCACGCCGACGCTGACGCCCGCCTCGTGCGCGGCGTCACCTTTGGCGCGGGCGAGCTTGTCGGCAAACAGCGCGATCACGCGCGCGCGCGCCGGCGTCATGCGCGCCGGCGGCGGCCCTGCCAGCCGCACCGCGACACGCTCGCGCGCCGGCCCAAGATGTTCGCCCATGCGCAACGCCATGCGCAGTACCGTTCCGCGCGGGCTGAGCGTATAGTCGGCGACCCAATCGACGAATTTCCGCAATTCGGTTTTCAGCGGCGGCATGTCGTGCTTGCCGACCACGTCTTTCATGCGGTTATGCAGGCGCGGGTTCGGACTAGGATTGTCGGCCCAGACCACGCCCATGGTTTCGCCGCGCGCGCCCAACGGCACGGCCACCAGGTCGCCCGGTGCGAGCGCGAGGCCCTCCGGCACCCGGTAGGAATAGGTCTGATCCAGAGCCACCGGCACCAGAACGTCGACAATGCGGGCAGTCATAATGGTAGGTCTGGCCGATTCCGGCGGTTTAAGAAAGGGTGAAGGAAGCGATGCCACTCTGGCCGTCATGAGCGAGCTTGCCGCCAGCCCCGACGTGACCGCGGAAATTGCCCGCTGGCTCGGCTATCTCGGCGCCGAGCGGCGCATGTCGCCCAAGACGCTCGACGCATATGGGCGCGACGCCCGCCAGTTTCTGGGCTTTCTCGCCCGCCATCTCGGCGGCGCGCCGACCCTCAAGCAATTGGCCAAGCTCACGCCCGCGGACGTGCGCGCCTTCATGGCGGCGCGGCGCGGCGATGGCCTGAGCAGCCGTTCGCTCATGCGGGTGCTGGCCGGCGCGCGCTCGTTCGCGCGCTTTCTGGAACGCAACGGAAAAGGCAAAGTCGGCGCGCTCGCCGCCGTGCGCGCGCCCAAAGTCGGCAAGACGCTGCCGAAGCCGCTGGCGATCGCCGTGGCCAAGCGGATTTCTGACACGGATTTGCGCGAAGGCGAAACCCGTGCGCCATGGATCATAGCGCGCGACGCCGCGGTGCTGGCGCTGCTCTACGGTTCGGGACTGCGCATTTCGGAAGCACTGTCGCTCAAGCGCAAGGATTTCAGTTCAAGCGACGCCATCACCGTCGCCGGCAAGGGCAACAAGACGCGCATGGTGCCGGTGCTGCCGCAGGTCGCCACATCGATCGACGGCTATATCGCGCTTTGCCCGCTCGATTTGCCGGATAACGGGCCGCTGTTCATTGGCGCGCGCGGCGGGCAACTATCGCCGCGCGTCGTGCAACTGGCGATGGCACGGCTGCGCGGCGCGCTCGGATTGCCCGACACCGCGACACCGCACGCTTTGCGGCACTCGTTCGCCACCCATCTGCTGGCGCGCGGCGGCGACCTGCGCGCGATCCAGGAATTGCTCGGACATGCCTCACTGTCGACCACGCAAATTTATACCGCGGTCGATTCCGATCGATTATTGGAAGTTTACGCCAGCGCCCACCCGCGCGCGTAACCCAAGCGTCACAATACAAATTGAAGGCCCCTTGCGCGTGGTCGCGCTTTGCTATCATCGTTAGCGCGATATTGAACTGGAGGGGGCGATGAGCGCACACGAGAATATGGAACATGCCGAGCACGCCGAACACGCGGCGCATGGCGGCAACAAAAAAATCGCGTTGCTGATTTCGGTGCTGGCGCTGTTTCTGGCGTTTTCCGAAACGCTGGGCAAAAGCGCGCAGACCACCGCTATTACCCTGAACGTCACGGCCAACGACCTGTGGTCCTTTTTCCAGGCCAAGACCATTCGCATGACCGTGCTGAGCACGGCGGCGGAGCAAATGCAGATCGAGGCCGATCGCGCCACCGACGCCGACCTCAAGGCGCGGCTGACCAAGAACATCGACACCTGGAAAAAGACGGCCGCGCGCTATGACGACGATCCGGCGAGCCATGAAGGCCGCAAGCAGCTCTCCGAGCGCGCCAAGGTGGCTGAGGAAAAACGCGAGTTGGCGCTGGCGCGCTACCACCAATACGAATTTGCGTCCGCCGTGTTCCAGATCGGCATCGTGCTGGCTTCCGCCCAAGTCATTACCGGTATGGTCGTGCTCGGATTTCTATCCGGTCTGCTCGGTGTGACCGGCCTTGTTTTCACGGCGCTCGGCCTCTGGGCGCCGCACGCTTTGGATTTTCTCACGCACGCTTCTCACTGACCGAGGTAAGTCTCGGCGTCTACGCCGTGCGGCCGCGATAGGCGCGCCGGCGCAACCGCATCAACCGGCGCAGGAATTTGCCGGCACGCTGCGGTTTGAGCAGCCATCGCAATTGCAGCAGCCGCTGCCGGATTGGCTCGGTCTGCGCATGCGCCCAATCGCGCGCCCACAGGAACCAATCGTACATCCGTTTGAACCATGCCATCTGCAATAACTTGTCGCGCGTCACGTCGAAGATGAAAGCGGTGATGCCGAGGCCGACGAGTTTGACGAACAAAATGACACCGGCCGCCCCGAGCCAATTGCGTGTCGCCAGAAAATATACTTCGAAAAATTTTAGCGGCAGCATGGCGATGAACGGAACGACGAAAACAAGCAGCGTCGCCCAGGGCGGCAGGCGCTCGATCAGCCGCGCCAGCCTGTTCTTGAACGCGTCCCAGGGAATGAGATTGACGATACGCGCCACAAGCGGCTGGAGATGATCCCACAGCCACGCTTCCAAAAGAAACAGAAGCGCGAGAATGACCCAGAGCGGGCGGAGCCAGCGGCGCATGACGTTATCCTCGGATCGGCGCGCGCCTTAATTAAGGCGTCTAGGTTCGCACCCGCCCACCATCCACATTCAGCGTCTGCCCGGTCATAAAAGCCGCATCGTCACTGGTCAGAAACGACATTGCGCCGACCAGGTCTTCCGGCACTTCGGGACGCTTGATCGCCTGCATCTGCGCGACCGCGGCGAATTCGTCGTCCATAGTCGCAAAGCCCGGACGCGGCGTGCGCACTAGCGTGCCGGGCGAGCGCGTCAGGCCCGGCGCGATGGCGTTGACAGTGATGCCGTCGCCAGCGAGATCGCTCGCCAGCGCACGGGTGAAGCCGACGATGCCGCCTTTGCTCGCCACGTAATGCGCAAAGCCGGTGACCACCGAGCCCAACGTGCTTGAGGCCATGTTGACGACGCGGCCCCATTTGCGCGCGCGCATGCCGGGCACGAAGGCGGCGGTGACCAGAAACGTGCCGTCAAGATTGATCGACAGCACTTGCCGCCAATCCACGAAGGTCATGTCGGGGAATTCCTTTTGCGGGAAAACTCCGGCGCAATTGATCACAATGTCGACGTGACTGAATTTGGCGTTGACCGCCTTGGCCATAGCGGCGACCGAGGATTTCCACGACACATCGCAATTGACGGCGAGCGCCTGGCGGCCGGCGGCTTCCACCAGCTTCACGGTATCCTTGCCGTCAATAACGTCGGCGACCGCGATGTGCACGCCCTCTTCGGCCAGCCGTTTCGCAAACGCCTGGCCGATGCCGCCGCCGGCGCCGGTGATGACGGCGACTTTGTCTTTGTGACCTTTGGCCATTTTCACTCCCCGAAACTGTTCTTCGGTAGGGAGTATCACATATGAATTGCGCGCTTGGCGACCGCCATGGCCGCTTCCTTGACCGCCTCGGGCAGCGTCGGATGGGCGTGGCATGTGCGCGCAATGTCCTCGGCCGAAGCGCCGAATTCCATCGCGATGACGGCTTCCGCGATCATGTTGCCGGCGTCGGCACAAATCAGTTGCACGCCGAGCACGCGGTCGGTCTTGGCGTCGGCGAGGATTTTCACGAAGCCTTCGGTGGTCTGATTGACCTTGGCGCGGCCATTGGCGGTCATCGGAAACTTGCCGACATTGTAGGCGACGCCGGTGGCCTTCAGCTCATCTTCCGATTTTCCGACCGTGGCGATTTCCGGATAGGTGTAAACGACATTCGGGATGGCGTCGTAGTTCACGTGACCGGCCTGCCCGACCAGAATTTCGGCGACCGCGACGCCTTCGTCTTCGGCTTTATGCGCCAGCATCGGGCCGGTAATGACGTCCCCGATCGCCCAGACACCCGGTACGCTGGTTGCGTAATAATGATCGACCACGACGCGGCCGCGCTCATCCAGTTTGACGCCGAGTTCCTTGAGACCGAGCCCGTCGGTGTATGGCACGCGGCCGATGGAAACCAGCACCACATCGGCCTCGATGATCTCAGTAGCGCCGCCTTTGGCCGGCCCGATAATGGCTTTTAACTTTTTTCCCGAAGCGTCCACAGCGGTGACTTTCGACGACAGCTTGAACACCATGCCCTGCTTCTCGAACAGGCGTTGCGCCTGGCGGCGCACTTCGTTGTCCATACCGGGCAAGACGCCGTCGACGAATTCGACCACGGTCACTTTCGAACCAAGACGCCGCCACACCGAGCCGAGCTCAAGCCCGATTACGCCGGCGCCGACCACCAGCAGATGGTCCGGCACCTTGTCGAGCACCAGCGCGCCGGTCGACGACACGATGCGTTTTTCGTCGATCTCGATGCCTTTGAGCCTGGCCACGTCGGAGCCGGTGGCGATGACGATGGATTTGGCATCCAGCATTTGCGTCTTGCCGTCGGCGCCCTTGACCTCGACCTTGCCCGCTGCCGCAATGCGGCCCGCGCCATGGAAGGTATCGACCTTGTTTTTCTTGAGCAGAAACTCGACGCCCTTGACGTTGCCGTCGACGCCCTCATCCTTGAACGCCATCATCGCTTTGAGGTCGAGCTTGGGTTCGGAAACGCCGATGCCCATCTTGCCGAAGCTGTGACCGGCCTCCTCGAACAATTCAGAAGCGTGCAACAGCGCTTTCGACGGGATGCAGCCGACGTTGAGGCAAGTGCCGCCGAACGTCGCATTCTTCTCGACCACGGCGGTTTTCAACCCAAGCTGCGCCGCGCGAATGGCGCAGACATAGCCGCCGGGACCGGTTCCGATGACGATGAGATCGTAGGCCATACGCTTACAAATCCAGCACGAGCCGCGCCGGGTCCTCCAGGCATTCCTTCACCCGCACCAGGAATGTCACGGCCTGCTGGCCGTCGACGATGCGGTGGTCGTAGGACAGCGCCAGATACATCATCGGGCGGATCTCGATCTTGCCGGCGTGCACCACCGGCCGCTCCTGGATCTTGTGCATGCCGAGGATGCCGGACTGCGGCGCGTTCAAGATCGGCGTCGACATCAGCGAGCCGTAAACGCCGCCGTTGGAAATGGTGAAGGTGCCCCCCTGCATCTCGTCGATCTTGAGCTGGCCATCGCGCGCGCGCTTGCCCATTTCGGAGATCGTCTTCTCGATGCCGGCGAGCGACAGATGGTCGGCATCGCGCAGCACCGGCACCACCAGGCCGCGCTCGGTGCCGACCGCGACGCAGACGTGATAATAATTCTTGTAGACCATGTCGGTGCCGTCGATCTCAGCGTTGACGGCGGGGATTTCCTTCAAGGCCTGGATGGAGGCGCGCACGAAGAAGCCCATGAAGCCGAGCTTCACGCCGTGCTTCTTCTCGAACAGATCCTTGTATTGATTGCGCAACGACATCACCGCGCTCATGTCGACCTCGTTGAAGGTCGTCAGCATGGCGGCGGTATTCTGCGCATCCTTCAGGCGGCGTGCGATGGTCTGGCGCAGCCGCGTCATGTGCACGCGCTCTTCGCGCGCGGCATCGTCGGCCGGCGATGGCGCCCGCATCTGCGCGGCAGCGGTGGCCGCAACCGGCGTCGGCGCAGCTGCGGCGCGCTCGATCGCCGCCATCATGTCGCCTTTGGTGACCTGGCCGTGCAACCCCGAGCCCTCGACCTTGGCGGGGTCCGTGCCGCTTTCCGCCGCCATTTTGCGCACCGACGGCGGCAGCGGCAGCGGCATCTCGCGCGGCTGCGGGGTCTCGGGGCCGGCGCCGATCGGCTTGGTTTTCGCGGTCTTTTCGTCGGGTGCACCAGTCGCACTGGCAGCCGGCTTGGTGGCGGTGGCAGGCGTGGTCGAAGGTTTGGCCGGCGCTGCGCCAGCGCCTTCCTTGATCTGGCCGAGCAACGCGGCGACACCGACGGTGTCGCCGGTCTTGGCGGCGATGTCGGACAAAACGCCGGCGGCCGGCGCCGGCACTTCCAGCGTGACCTTGTCGGTTTCCAACTCGACCACCGGCTCGTCCACCGCCACCGCCTCGCCCGGCTGCTTGAACCATTTGCCGACGGTCGCTTCGGTGACCGATTCGCCGAGGGTGGGCACGCGGATGTCAGCCATGACTTTGTCCTTTTAGCCCAACGCTTCGTCGAGGAATTGCTTGAGCTGCGCCAGGTGTTTGCTCATCTGCCCGACCGCGGTGGAGGCCGACGCGGGCCGCCCGGCATAGCGCATCGTGCGATGCTTGGCGCCGATCTGGTTGAGCACCCATTGCAGGAACACATCGACAAAGAACCAGGCGCCCATGTTGCGCGGCTCTTCCTGGCACCACACCATCTCGGCCTGCTTGAAGCGCGACAGTTCGGCGAACAGCGCCTTCGACGGGAACGGATAGAGCTGTTCGATGCGCAGCAGATAGATGTCGTTGATGCCGCGCTTCTCGCGCTCTTCGTAGAGATCGTAATAGACCTTGCCGGTACACATGATGACGCGGCGTACCTTGTCGTCGGCAACCAGCTTGATCTTTTCGTTCGGCAGCAACTGCGCGTCGTCCCACAGCAGCCGGTGGAACGTGGTGCCGGTCGCCAATTCGCCGAGCTTTGAGACCGCGCGCTTGTGGCGCAACAGGCTTTTTGGCGTCATCAAGATCAGCGGCTTGCGGATTTCGCGCTTCAACTGCCGGCGCAGGATGTGGAAATAGTTGGCGGGCGTCGAGCAGTTCGCCACCTGCATGTTGTCTTCCGCGCACATCTGCAGGAAGCGCTCGAGCCGGGCGCTTGAATGTTCCGGCCCCTGCCCCTCGTAGCCGTGCGGCAGCAGGCAAACGAGACCCGACATGCGCAGCCATTTGCGCTCGCCCGATGAGATGAACTGGTCGAACAGCACCTGCGCTCCGTTAGCGAAGTCGCCGAACTGAGCTTCCCACAGCGTCAGCGCATTCGGCTCGGCGGTGGAATAGCCGTACTCGTAGCCGAGCACCGCCTCTTCCGACAGCATCGAATTGAGCACTTCGTAGCGCGCCTGCTCGCCGCCCAGATGATTGAACGGAGTGTGGCGCGCCTCGGTCTCCTGATCGAACAGCACCGAATGGCGCTGCGAGAAAGTGCCGCGTTCCGAATCCTGACCCGACAGGCGAACCCGGTGGCCCTCCTTGAGCAGCGTGCAGAACGCCAACGCCTCGGCGGTCGACCAATCGATGCCCTCGCCGGTCTCGATTGCTTTAGAGCGATTATCGAGGAAGCGCTGGATCGTTTTGTGAACGGCAAAGCCTTGCGGAACGCTCGTGATCTTCTTACCGATCTCGCGCAACTCTTCCGCTGCGATCCCGGTATTGCCGCGGCGTGGATCCTCGACTTCGCCAGCCGATTTGAGGCCGGACCAGCGGCCGTCGAGCCAGTCGGCCTTGTTCGGCTTGTAGCCCGAGGCGATCTCGAATTCCGCTTCAAGATGCGCGCGCCAGCCGGCCTTCATCTTGTCGACGTCGGCTTCGCTGACCACGCCCTCGGCGATCAGCCGCTTGCTGTAGATTTCCAGCGTGGTCGGATGCGCGCGGATCTTCTTGTACATCAGCGGCTGGGTGAACGAAGGCTCGTCGCCTTCGTTGTGGCCAAAGCGCCGGTAGCAGAACATGTCGATGACCACCGGCCGTTGGAATTTCATGCGGTATTCGGTTGCGACCTTGGCGGCGTAGACCACCGCTTCCGGATCGTCGCCGTTGACGTGGAAGATCAGCGCCTCGATCATCTTGGCGACATCGGACGGATAGGGCGACGAGCGCGAGTAGCGCGGATAGGTCGTGAAGCCGATCTGGTTGTTGACGATGAAGTGCAACGAGCCGCCGGTGCGGTAGCCCTTCAAATCCGACAGCCCGAAACATTCCGCCACCACGCCCTGGCCGGCAAACGCCGCGTCGCCGTGCATCAATAGCGGCAACACCATGGTGCGCTCTTCAGGCGTCGCGCCGTGCTGGTCTTGCTTGGCGCGCGCCTTGCCGAGCGTCACCGGGTCGACGATTTCCAGATGCGACGGATTGGCGGTGAGCGACAGATGAACTTTGTTGCCGTCGAACTCGCGGTCCGACGAGGCACCGAGATGGTATTTGACGTCGCCGGAGCCTTCGGTTTCGTCCGGCGTCGACGAGCCGCCCTTGAATTCGTGAAACAGCGCGCGGTGCGGCTTACCCATCACTTGCGTCAAGACGTTGAGCCGGCCGCGATGCGGCATGCCGACCACGATTTCCCTCACGCCGAGATTGCCGCCGCGCTTGATGATCTGCTCGAGCGCCGGGATCAGCGATTCAGCCCCGTCGAGACCGAAGCGCTTGGTGCCGGTATATTTGACGTCGAGAAATTTCTCGAAGCCTTCGGATTCCACCAGCTTGTTGAGGATGGCGCGCTTGCCTTCGCGGGTGAAGCTGATTTCCTTGTCGCGCCCTTCGATGCGCGCCTGGATCCAGCTTTTCTGCGCGGCATTGGAGATGTGCATGAACTCGATGCCGATGGTCTGGCAGTAAGTCCGGCGCAGAATGGCGACGATCTCGCGCATCGACGCGAATTCGACTCCGAGCACCATGTCGAGGAAGATCTTGCGGTCGAGATCGGCTTCTTCAAAGCCATAAGAGCGCGGATCGAGTTCTTCCTCGTTTTTCTCCGGCGCCAGATCGAGCGGATCGAGCTTGGCGTGGAAATGGCCGCGCATGCGGTAGGCGCGGATCAGCATCAGCGCGTGAATCGAATCGCGCGTCGACTGCTGCACGTCGTTCGCGGATATCTCGACGCCCTTGGCCTGAGCCCTGGCTGCAATCTTCTCGCCGATTTTCTTTTCGGTCTCAGCCCATTGCCCGTCGAGCGCGGCCACCAAGTCGCCGTCGGGACGTACCGGCCAATTAGGCTTGCGCCAGGAGGCGCCGCGCGCGCCTTTGACGACGTCTGACTTATCGTCCTTCAGGCCTTTGAAAAACTCCCGCCACTCGGCATCGACCGCGGCCGGATCGTTCTCGTATTTGGCCTGGAGGTCTTCGATGTAGGCGGCATTGCCACCGTAGAGAAAAGACGTGCGGGCGAAAGTGGCGTTGGCATCCTGGCGGGACATGGGCGAGCGATCCTTGCGCGGCTTGTGGGCGCGTTGCTAACGGCAACGGCCCGTGGGACCGGCACCCGACGGCAGACGTGTGGTTTTAACTCTATTTATGACGCGCGTAAGTCTGTGAAAGACCTAAGGACTGAATCAGGACTTCAGTACTTCTACCAGTGTTTTCCCGATTCGGGCTGGCGAGGGTGATACCCTGATTCCAGCCGATTCCATTGCTGCAATTTTGGACTCGGCATCGCCCTTGCCGCCGGAAATGATAGCGCCTGCATGGCCCATGCGCCGGCCAGGCGGCGCAGTGCGCCCGGCAATAAAGCCGACCATGGGCTTCTTGCGGCCGCGCTTGGCCTCGTCTTTGAGAAATTGCGCGGCGTTCTCCTCGGCCGAACCGCCGATTTCGCCGATCATCACGATCGACTCCGTCTTCGGATCGCCCAGGAACATCTCCAGCACCGAGATGAACTCGGTGCCCTTGACCGGGTCGCCGCCGATGCCGACCGCGGTGGTCTGGCCCAGATTTTCGCGGCTGGTCTGAAACACCGCCTCGTAAGTGAGCGTGCCGGAGCGCGAGACGATGCCCACTTTGCCCTGCTTGAAGATGTTGCCCGGCATGATGCCGATTTTGCATTCGCCCGCCGTCATCACGCCGGGGCAGTTCGGCCCGATCAGCCGCGACTTCGAGCCCGACAGCGCGCGCTTGACCTTGACCATGTCCATCACCGGAATGCCTTCGGTGATGCAGACGATGAGCGGGATCTCGGCCTGGATCGCCTCGCAGATCGCATCGGCGGCGCCAGCCGGCGGCACATAGATCACGCTGGCGTCGCAGCCGGTCTTGTCCTTGGCTTCGGCAACCGTGTCGAACACCGGCAGATTGAGATGACTGCTGCCGCCTTTGCCGGGCGAGGTGCCGCCGACCATCTTGGTGCCGTACTTGATGGCCTGTTCGGAATGGAACGTGCCGTTCTTACCGGTGAAGCCCTGGCAGATGACCTTGGTGTTTTTATCGATGAGGACCGACATCAGGCAGCCCCCTTCACGGCTTTGACGATTTTCTGCGCGGCGTCGTCGAGATCGTCGGCCGACGTCACGTCGAGCTTGGACTCGGCGATGATCTTCTTGCCGAGATCGACATTGGTGCCTTCGAGGCGAACCACCAGCGGCAATTTCAGGCCGACTTCTTTCACCGCCGCCACCACGCCTTCGGCGATGACGTCGCATTTCATGATGCCGCCGAAGATGTTGACCAGGATGCCCTTTACGTTGGGATCCGAGGTGATGATCTTGAACGCCGCGGCGACCTTCTCCTTGGTGGCGCTGCCGCCGACGTCGAGGAAGTTCGCCGGCGCCATGCCGTAAAGCCTGATGATGTCCATGGTCGCCATCGCGAGACCCGCGCCGTTGACCATGCAGCCGATCGAACCGTCGAGCGCGATGTAATTGAGGTCGTATTTCGAGGCCTCGGTTTCTTTTTCGTCTTCCTCGCTGAGATCACGCAACGCGACAATGTCGGGATGGCGGTAGAGCGCGTTGCCGTCGAAATCGACCTTAGCGTCGAGACAGATGATCTTGTTGTCCTTGGTCACCACCAGCGGATTGATCTCCAGCATGCTCATGTCCTTGCTGGTGAAGGCGGCATAGAGCTTGGGCAGAATGGCCTCGATCTGCTTGGCCAGATCGCCGGTGAGATTGAGCGTCTTGGCGACGCGGCGGCCGTGATGCGGCATGATGCCGGTGGCCGGATCGACCGAGAAAGTGATGATTTTTTCGGGGTGGCTCTTGGCCACTTCCTCGATGTCCATGCCGCCCTCGGTGGAAACCACGAAAGCGACGCGCGAGGTTTCCCGGTCGATCAGCGCGGACAAATAGAATTCGCGGTCGATGGCGGAGCCTTCCTCGATATAGAGGCGGTTGACCTTCTTGCCATGCGGGCCGGTCTGATGCGTGACCAACGTCGAGCCGAGGATGCGCGCCGATTCTTTTTTCACGTCGTCAATGGATTTGACCACCTTGACGCCGCCGGCCTTGCCGCGGCCGCCGGCATGAATCTGCGCCTTCACCACCCAGACCGGGCCGCCAAGTTCGTTGGCGCCCTTGAGCGCCTCGTCGACGGAAAACGCCGGCACGCCGCGCGGCACCGGCACGCCGAATTCGCGCAACACCGCTTTGGCCTGATACTCGTGAATGTTCATGAAATACTCCCGACCGCGGCCGGTTTGTCCTAGTTGCCGAGGTTGGGCGCGATCTTCATGCAGGCTTCGACCAGCCCCTGCACCGAGGCCACCGACTTCTCGAACGCGGCGCGCTCGGCGCCGGAGAATTCGACCTCGACGATGCGCTCGACGCCCTTGGCTCCGATCACCACCGGCACGCCGACATAGAGATCCTTGACGCCGTATTCGCCGTTGAGCCAGGCGGCGCAGGGCAGCACGCGCTTCTTGTCGAGCAGATAGCTTTCCGCCATCGACACCGCGGACGCCGCCGGCGCGTAGAAGGCCGAGCCGGTCTTGAGCAAGTTGACGATCTCGGCGCCGCCATTGGCAGTGCGCTTGACGATCTCGTCGACACGCGCCTGCGTGGTCCAGCCCATTTTCACCAGATCGGGCACCGGAATACCGGCAACCGCCGAGTAACGGACCAGAGGCACCATGGTGTCGCCATGACCGCCAAGCACGAAGGCAGTGACGTCTTCCACCGAGACGTTGAATTCGTCGGCGAGGAAATAACGGAAGCGCGCCGAGTCGAGCACGCCGGCCATGCCGACGACCTTCTGCTGCGGCAGCCCGCAGGATTTCTGTAGCGCCCACACCATGGCGTCGAGCGGATTAGTGATGCAGATCACGAAGGCGTTGGGCGCGTATTTCTTGATGCCGGAGCCGACCTGCCCCATCACCTTGAGATTGATGTCGAGCAAATCGTCGCGGCTCATGCCGGGCTTGCGCGGCACGCCGGCGGTGACGATGCAGACATCGCAGCCTTCGATCGCCTCGTAGGTGTTGGCGCCGGTGATCTTGGCATCGAATTTATTGACGGGCGACGACTGGGCGATATCGAGCGATTTGCCCTGCGGGATGCCTTCCATGACGTCGAACATCACGACGTCGCCGAGCTGTTTGAGGCCGATGAGGTGGGCGAGCGTGCCGCCGATCTGACCGGCGCCGATCAACGCAATCTTGTTACGCGCCATGGTGGGAAAACTCTCAGACTTAAGGGTGAGCCGGATGCGTGGTGGTTATCCGGTCCGGCTGACAACGACAAGACACCGAAAGATGCGGCCCGTTCCGCATCTTGTATACATTATACCAGCAGACGCGCCGCCGCCTGTCCAGAGGCGTTTTTTCGAATTCGCGTTGGCCGTGGACTTCCGCGCTCGCCTGGCGCCAAGATCGCCGCGGGGCGTCCGGATTTAGTTCATGAGCAAATTGCGGTTTTCAGCGCGCGGGATTTGGCGTGCGCTCGGGCCCGGACTTGTCACCGGCGGGGCCGACGACGATCCGAGCGGCATCGCGACCTATTCGCAGGCCGGCGCCCAATTCGGCTTCTCGCTGTTATGGACCGTGTTCCTGACGCTGCCGTTCATGGCGGCGATTCAGATCGTCAGCGCGGTCATCGGCTGGGATACGCGGCGCGGACTTGCCGCCAACATCGCGCGCGTGTTGCCGCCTTGGGCGCTCTATCCGCTGGTGGCACTGCTGCTAGTCGCCAACACCATCAACATCGCCGCCGATCTGGCGGCCATGGGCGAAGCGTTGCGGCTGGTGGTCGGCGGCTCGGCGCTGGCCTTTGCGGTTTTGTTCGGGATCGTGTGCCTCGTCACCGAAATACTGGTCCCCTATCACCGTTACGCCCGCTACCTGAAGCTGATGACTCTGGTGCTGCTATTCTATGTAGCAGCGGTGTTCAGCGTGCACATTCCCTGGGGCGAGGTGGTGCGCGCAACGGTCCTGCCGACCGTCAGCTTCGATCGCGAGATGCTGTTGATGGTGGTGGCGATCTTCGGCACGACCATCAGCCCCTATCTGTTTTTCTGGCAAGCCTCGCAGGAAGCGGAAGAATCGAGAATGAGTCATCGGTACATGTATGCGGCGCATCCGGACCTTAAGAAAAATTCATTCAGGAGCATCTCGGTCGATACCTGGACCGGCATGTTCTTTTCCAATCTGATTGCTTTCTGCATCATCGTGACCACGGCGGCGACGCTGCACAGTCATGGCGTCACGCATATTGATACTGCGGCGCAGGCCGCCGAGGCCTTGCGCCCGGTCGGCGGACCATTGGCGTTCGCGCTGTTTGCCGCCGGTATTATCGGCACCGGTCTGCTGGCGGTGCCGGTGCTGGCCGGATCGGCGGCCTACGCGGTTGCCGAGGTGTTCAAATTGCGCGGCAGCCTGGAATTGCCGGCCAGCCGCGCCATCGGATTTTACGCCATCGTCGCGGCGGCGACCTTGGGCGGCTCGGCGTTGCTCGCCACCAATATCGACCCGATCGCAATGCTGTTCTGGACCGCGGTCATCAATGGTGTGGTCGCGGTGCCGATCATGATCGCAACCATGCTGGTGGTTTCCAGCAAGCTCAAAGGGCGCTCGGTCGCGCTGCCGCGCTGGCTGTTGATCCTGGGCTGGCTCGCCGCAGTGCTGATGGGGCTCGCAGTCGCATTGTTGATCTGGTCGAGCGTCAGCTAGCGCTCAGCGCTTGCGGAGAAACGGATCCTGCATCATCTCCAGCTGGATTTGCTGGATTTCGGCCAACCGCTCCCACTGCCGGGTGAGGATGTGGTCGATCTTTTCATGCAGGTGCCTGATTTCCAGTTCGGCTTTGAGATTGACCCGGAAATCGTTCTCCGACCGCAGGCGGTCCTTCGCCTCCTGGCGCTTCTGGCTCATCATGATGATGGGCGCCTGGATAGCTGCCAGACATGACAGGACAAGATTGAGCAGGATGTAGGGATAGGGATCGAAGCGTTCCTGCTCGATAATGACGGCGTTGAAAGCCATCCAGACAATCAGGACGACAAAGAAAATTATAATAAAGGTCCAGCTGCCGCCGAAGCTCGCCAGATGATCCGACAGTTTTTCGCCCAAGGTCCGGTGGCCGACCCACTCGGCTTCGATGTTTTCCGCCAGCGTTTCGTGATCGGCGAGGCTCTGCACCACGTCCTGCTCAAGCTTGGTGAGCTCGCCCCGCTCCTCACCGAGCAGGCCGGAGACGTAGCGCGAGCGGAAACGGTCGAGATCCTCGGCGCAGATATGCCCCTCGGCCGGAAGATCGGGATGGTCGACCTTGATGCGGTCGATCAAGTTCGGCCGCACGACATCAAGCTGCGTGACGTCGCGCGCCGGCTTATCCTTGCCGCAGACCACGCATTGGAAACGGACGGGCCGCACCCGTTTCGGCCGGGCCGGCGCGGTTGCTAAAGCGGTGTCGCCATTGCCTGGGGTTTCCGGGGGAAGATCGGTCATGTCCGGCTCCATGTTGATGCTCATCATTGGCCGGATATTTCGCCCGCGGCAACGCAATTGGCAACGAAAAACCGCGTCAAGTTTCCACGATCATGCCGGCATCGATCACCGGCCCCGGCCGCGCGCCATGCGGCAGCCCGAGATAGGACTGCGAGCGCATCTCGATCAGGCGCGAGGCGGTGCGCTTGAATTCCTGTACCTCGTAGCCCTCCGCGGCGGTGTAAAGCTGGTCCGGCTGCGCCTGCGCCGAGGCCAAGAGCTTCACCGCATGGTCGTACAGCGCGTCGATCAGAATGATGAAGCGCTTGGCCTCGTTGCGCTGGGCCTGATCCATCACAGGAATGTGGTCGATGATAATGGTGTGGAACTCGTGCGCAATCCGAAGGTAATCGCCGGCCGCTAAGGGCTGCGCACAAAGGTCGTCGAATGAAAACCGCGCCACCCCCATCGCCGCTTGCGGTACCCGCACTTTATGGCCCTTCACCGTCAACTCCTGCGGCGCGCCGGTGTGATCGCCGGCCAGACGCCGCCAGGCATCGTCGAGCGCGGCATCGGCCTTGGCATTGGCCGGCACGTACCAGGTCGGCATGCCGGTGAGCTTTTCCAGCCGGAAATCGACGCGCGCTTCCAGCCGCACGACCTCGCAATGCCGCTTGAGCAACGCGAGGAACGGAAGAAACAGCGCGCGATTGAGCCCGTCTTTGTAAAGTTCATCAGGCGCGAGATTCGACGTCGCCACCATGACAATGCCGAGCTCAAATAACCGCGTGAACAGCCGGCCGAGGATCATGGCGTCGGCAATATCCGTTACGTGGAATTCGTCGAAGCACAGCAACCAGGTTTCCTCAGCGATGGCCGCCGCGGAGCGTTGGATGGGATCCTGCTCGGCGCCGTTTTTGATGTCCTGGCGGTAGGCGTGCACGCGTTCATGCACCTCGGTCATGAATTCGTGAAAATGGACGCGGCGCTTGCGCTTCACCGCGCTGGTCTCGAAGAACAAGTCCATCAACATGGTCTTGCCGCGGCCGACCTCGCCGTAGACGTACAGCCCTTTCAGCGGTTCGCCGGCTTCGCGGCGTTGGCCGAACAGCCAGCCGAGCGAAGACGACTTACGCGCCAGCCGGTGCCGATCGATGCGCCGCTCGAGCGCGGTCAATTGTTCCGCGAGCATGGCTTGCCCCGGATCGGCCTCGATTTTTCTGGCGGCGATGAGCGCCGCGTAGCGCGTGCTGAAGGTTTCGGACATTAAACGAATCGCGGCCCCGGGCGCGGCAGGATGCGAGAGGTAGGGTGATCCGCGCCCGCTGTAAATCGACCATTGGACGCGGGAAACCACCGATATTGCAGCAAATGCCGCAGCAATTGCTGCAATCGATGCTGCAGCTGGGCTGCGGTAACGTGCTGTTACCTATGCATTTTTCACGTAGACGACCCGCGTTTGGCCGAATTCAGTCGTCTTTTTGCTGCATTGCACCATATACCTTGCAGAAGACAATTCGCCCCCGCCTTGGCGAACAGGAGATTGACCATGAACGAGCCTTTGCCCGACGGCGGGGCCATCCGCAAATTGTGGATCGGCGAAACCGACGTCTATCGCGACCATTTGCTGCGCCTCGACCGCGACAGCCGCTATCGGCGTTTTTCCGGCGCGGTGTCGGACGATTTCATCGGCCGCCACGCCGCCACCGCCAACGGCATGGGCGTCGTGGTGCACGGTTTCTTCGTCGACAGCGTACTGCGCGGCGCGGCCGAACTGCGTCTTAGTGGTCCGCTGTCCGCCCATAGAGCGGAGGCCGCCTTTAGCATCGAGCAACCCTGGCAAAGCCACGGCGTCGGAACCGAACTGCTCGAGCGCACGCTGCTGTCCGCGCGCAATCGCGGCGTCCAGTTGCTCCGCATGGACTGCCTCGCGGAAAACCGCCGCATGCAGCAACTTGCTCGCAAGTTCGACGCCGAACTGTCGTTCGATTTCGGCAGCGTGATCGGCGAAGTCGATCCGCCGCACTCGACGCTGCTCTCGCTGATGCGCGAGGCCACCGCCGACAGTCACGGCGTGGCTGCGGCGATGTTCGAGGCGCAGTCGCGTCTGTTCAGACCGGCGTGACCGGATTTCGCGCGCCGAGCGGATAACCCGCCTCGACCACGTAAGGGCCGCCGCCGACCGAATCGCGCGAGGAAAACAACACGAAGCGCGAGACGCGGAACGGCGCGGTGCGGAAGTAGCCGCGCGCCGACAGATAATCGGCGACCGCAAAACTCGAGGCGTCGCGCAGCCGCGCCAGCGTCACATGGGGCGTGTATTTGCGGCCTTCCGGCTCCAAGCCGATGCGCTGCATGAGCCGCTCCTGCTCGGACTGTACGTCAAGCAATTGCTGCACCGGCGACACTGCCGCCACTACCGCGCGCGGATTACGGCCGCCGAACGACATCAGCCCTTCCAGATAAAGATCGAAAGCGTCGCGTTTGACACGGCCGAGCATCAGGGCAACTTCCTGGGCGACATTGTCATCCACGTCGCCGATGAAGCGCAGCGTCAGGTGATAATTGTCCGGCGTGATCCAGCGCGCTCCGGGCAGCCCGCCGCGCAGCATCGACAGCGACTGAGCAATGTCAGCGGGGATTTCGACACCGGTAAAGAGACGAGGCATGGCCGTCTACTTTTAGTTTCGCGCTGCCCGCGCCTTGGTAACCAGCTCTTCAACCTTCGGCAGGATAAGCGCCACGATCACGTCGACGCCAGCGGCGGTCGGGTGCAGGCCATCGGCCTGATTGAGTTTGGCGTCGCCAGCCACCCCGTCGAGGAAGAATGGATAAAAGACGACCGGATGAGTCGAAGCAAGCGCCGGAAAGATGGGATCGAAGGTTTGTACATAGTCGGAACCGAGATTGCGCGGCGCCTTCATGCCCGCCAGCAAGACAACAATATGACGATCCTTGAGTTTACTCAGGATCGTATCGAGCACCGTCTTGGTCAGCTTGGGGTCAATGCCGCGCAGCGCGTCGTTGGCGCCGAGCTCGAGGATCACCGCCTCGGTCCCCTCCGGCACCGACCAATCGAGGCGGCCGAGCCCGCCCGAAGCAGTGTCACCGGACACCCCGGCATTGGCGACATTTGCCGCAATGCCCTTGGCTTTCAGCGCCACCGCGAGCTTGGCGGGAAATGCAGCATCAGCCGGCAATCCGAACCCGGCGCTGAGTGAATCGCCCAGCACCACGATCTTTACCGGCCGCTCGTCGGCTGCATGAACAGCGCCTGCCACTAGGTATATCAACGCAGCCAGAACTATGGCCGCGAGGCATTGGACCCGGCCCGGTTTTGCTCCATATGTGCGTGGTCGTGAGCAGTGAGATCCCATGAAAACTTCTTCCCAGACGGGGCCGGCAATTGCACTTGCCGGCGTCAATCTTTCGCTCGGGCAAGGGGCGGCCCGCGTTCATATCCTCAAAGATATCGACTTGAATATAGGCAGCGGCGAGGCAATCGGCCTGGTCGGGCCTTCCGGCTCGGGCAAATCCACGCTGCTGATGGTGATGGCGGGGCTAGAGCGGACCGACACCGGCACGGTGACGGTGGCCGGCGAGACGTTGAACGCGCTCGATGAAGATGCGCTGGCGCGCTTTCGCGGGCGCAACGTGGGAATCGTGTTCCAGTCGTTCCACCTGATCCCAACCATGACCGCGCTGGAAAACGTCGCGGTGCCGCTCGAATTGGCCGGCATCGGGGACGCTAATGAACGCGCGCGCGACGAACTCATCGGCGTCGGACTTGGCGAGCGGCTAGCGCATTATCCGGCCGAGCTTTCCGGCGGCGAGCAGCAGCGCGTGGCGGTGGCGCGCGCGCTGGTGCCCAACCCGGCCATCCTGGTGGCCGACGAGCCGACCGGAAATCTCGACGAGGACACCGGCAAGCAGATCATCGATCTACTGTTCGCCGGCCAAATAAAACGCGGCTCCACGCTGGTTCTGGTTACGCACGATTCCGCGCTCGCCAGCCGCTGCGGGCGAATCGTGCGGCTGCGTTCCGGCCGCATCGACGGTGTGAGTTCATGAGCGCTACCACCATCGCAATGACGCGCGACAATGACCGCTGGCTGCCCTTGCGCTTTGCATGGCGTGAACTGCGCGGCGGCTTGCGCGGCTTCTATGTGTTCATCGCCTGCATCGCGCTTGGCTGCATGGCGATTGCCGGCGTCGGCTCGCTGGCAGCAAGCCTTGCCGACGGGCTGGCGCGCCAGGGTCAGGTCATCTTGGGCGGCGATCTTTCATTCACACTGATCCAGCGTGAGTTGGCACCGGAGGAACGGGCGTTCCTCGACAATCATGGCAAGGTTTCGAGCGCCGCGACCATGCGCGCGATGGCGCGCGAACCTGATGGCAAAGCCACGCTGGTCGAAATGAAAGCGATCGACGCAGCCTATCCATTGTATGGCCAGGCCGTGCTCGATCCGCCCGCTCCGCTTGGCGACGCGCTGGCGCAGCGCGACGGCGCGTTTGGCGCCGCAGCCGATCCAGTGCTTCTGACGCGGCTCGGCATCAAGCCGGGTGCGCGGCTGACTGTCGGCAATGCCACATTCGAAATCCGCGCCGCACTGACGAGCGAGCCGGACAAACTGGCCGGCGGCATCGGCTTCGGGCCGCGACTTTTAGTGAGCCAGGAGGCGTTACGGGCCACCGACCTGTTGCAGCCGGGCAGTCTGGTGCGCTGGCATTATCGCCTGCGGCTGCCGCGAAGTGACGCCACCGATGCCATAGCGAAGCAAGTGACGGCGCAGGCGCGGAGCGCTTTTCCCGAGGCCGGCTGGGACATCCGCAACCGCAGCAACGCCTCGCCGCAGCTCGAGCGCAACGTCGAACGCTTCACGCAATTTCTCACCATTGTCGGCCTGACTGCGCTGCTGGTCGGCGGCGTCGGCGTCGGCAATGCGGTGAAAAGCCATCTCGACCGCCGGCGCGAAACCATCGCCACCATGAAGGCGCTCGGCGCCAGCGGCACGCGCGTGTTCGCGGTCTATCTCACGCAGGTGCTGTTGCTAGCGGCGGTGGGCGGCGCCATCGGCATGGCGCTGGGCGCGATCTTGCCGTTCATGGTGTCGTGGACCTTCGGCGCGATCATTCCGCTGCCGATCGATGCGTCGGTGCATCCGGCTCAACTGGTCCTGGCGCTGGTTTACGGACTGATGACGGCGCTGGCCTTTGCGCTCTGGCCGCTCGGCCGCGCCCATGACGTGCCGGTCGGCGCGCTGTTCCGCGACGCCGTGGCACCGCAGCCTGCATGGCCGCGCAAGATCTATATTGCGCTGACGGCCAGCGCGGTGCTCGCGCTGGGCGCGTTGGCGGTCCTGCTGGCTTATGACCGGCGAGTCGCGATCGTATATGTCGGCGTCGCCGCCGGCGTCTTCGTGTTGCTGCGGCTGGTCGCCGGGCTGCTGATGTTTGTAGCCCGTCACGCGCCGCGCGCGCGTTCGACCGTGTTGCGGATGGCGGTCGCTAATATTGACCGCCCCGGGGCGTTGACGCCGTCCATCGTGCTGTCGCTCGGCTTAGGGATCGCGCTGCTGGTCACCGTGATCGAGATCGACGGCAATTTGCAGCGGCAGTTCGCGGCGGAATTGCCGGCCAAGGCGCCATCGTTCTATTTCCTCGACATTCCAGCCGACCAGGCCGAACGCTTCGGCAAATTCGTGCATGCGAAAGCGCCAACGGCAAAACTGGAAGACGTGCCAATGCTGCGCGGACGTATCGTTTCCGCCAACGGCATCCCGGCCGAAAATCTAAAACCAAAACCGGAAGCCGCCTGGGTGCTGCAAAGCGACCGCGGCATCACATACGCCGGCGATATCCCGTCCGGCTCGCGGCTGGTCGAGGGCAAATGGTGGGGCGCGGATTACGACGGCCCGCCGCTGCTGTCGTTCGAGAAAAAGATCGCCGACGGCCTCGGCCTCAAGCTTGGCGATCCGGTCACCGTCAACGTGCTCGGCCGCAACGTCACCACCCGCATCGCCAATATGCGCACTGTCGATTGGGAGAGCCTTGGCATCAACTTCGTCATGGTGTTTTCGCCGCATGCCTTCGATGGCGCGCCGCATACCCATCTCGCCTCGCTGACGTATCCGAATGGCGGCACGCCGGCACAGGAGGGATCAATCGTGCGCGCGGTCGCCGACACATTCCCGATGGTCACCGCGGTGCGGGTCAAGGATGCACTCGACGCGATCGGCGCCATCGTTACCAATCTGGTACTGGCGATCCGCGGCGCCAGCGCGCTCACGCTGCTGGTCGCGGCCCTGGTACTGGGCGGCGCGCTCGCCGCCGGCCACCGTCACCGGGTCTATGACGCGGTGATCCTCAAGACGCTCGGCGCCACCCGCTTCCGGCTGCTCGCCGCCTACACCATCGAATACCTGTTGCTCGCGACCGCCTCCGCGGTGTTCGGCGTGCTGAGCGGATCGCTGGCCGGCTGGCTGATCGTGACCGAGTTGATGCACTTGCCGTTCGCGTGGCTCCCGCTGCCGGCGCTGGCCGCCACACTCGGCGCGGTGGCGGTTACCGTGACGCTGGGGCTGATCGGCACTTACAGCGCGCTGGGCCAGAAACCGGCTCCTGTGTTGAGAAACCTATAGATTTCAAGCCATTCCGCGGCGGCATGTTTAGGACTGGCGCTGACACTTCAGACACCCTAGATTCACGCCACGAGCGCGACGGCTGCCGCCGGCGCGCGGACAAAGAGAGGGAATTTCGATGTCGGACTATGACCGTAACGTAGCTGCCCGCGGCATCGGTACTGCGCGTGCGGCCGAGATCGATGTGGGGCTGCGCGCCTACATGATCCGCATCTACAATTACATGGCCTCCGGCGTTGCTCTGACCGGCGTCGTCGCCTGGCTCACCTTCAATGCCGCTGTCGTGACCGACACGGCGGGCCATATCACGTCGCTGACGCCATTCGGCCAAGCCGTGTTCGGCGGACCGCTGACGATCGTGCTGTTTCTCGGCACGCTCGGCATCGTGTTTTTCCTGAGCTTCCGGATCAACAAGCTGCAGGCGGGCACCGCGCTCATCCTGTTCATGCTCTATGCCGGTCTGCTCGGGCTGATGCTATCGACGGTGTTCCTGCAATACACCGGCGCCTCGATCACCCGCACCTTCTTCATCTCGGCGGCGTCGTTCGGCGCGTTGAGCCTGTACGGCTACACCACGCAACGCGATCTCTCGCCGATCGGGTCGTTCCTGGTGATGGGTCTGTTCGGGCTGATCCTGGCGATGATCGTCAACATGTTCCTGAAGAGCACGGGGCTCGACTTCGCCATCTCGGCGATCGGCGTCCTGATCTTCGCGGGCCTGACCGCCTGGGACACCCAGAAGATCAAGGAAATGTATAGCGCCAACGACGACGGCACCGTCTCCGGCCGCAAGGCCGTGATGGGCGCGCTGACGCTCTACCTCGACTTCATCAACCTGTTCCTGTTCCTGCTGCGCTTTATGGGCGACCGCCGCTAACCAAAACGCACCGATGAATCCAACGCCCGGGCCTCGTGCCCGGGCGTTTTGTTTTTGTTAAAGTGTGGCGCATGAGCCTAATTATCCGCCCTGCGACTCTTGCTGATATCCCGGCCATTACCCGCATCTACACCCATGCGGTCGAACACGGCACGGCCTCGTTCGAACTCGCCCCGCCGGACGCAGCCGAAATGGCGCGGCGCATGCAGGCCGTGCTTGACGGAAAATTTCCTTATCTCGTCGCAGAAGTCGACAGCGTCTTTGCGGGATATGCCTACGCGTCGTCCTACCGGACGCGGCCGGCCTACCGCTTCACCGTCGAGAACTCGGTCTATGTCGCACCCGACATGCATCGCCGCGGGATCGGCAAGGCTCTGCTGCAGGCTCTGATCGACGCCTGCACCGCGCTCGGTTTCCGGCAGATGATCGCGGTGATCGGAGATTCAAATCAAGCAGCGTCGATCGGGGTGCACAGGGCGTGTGGTTTCGAAGACGCCGGAAACCTGCGGAATATCGGCTGGAAATTCGGCCGCTGGCTCGACACGCCTTTAATGCAGCTGACCTTGGGACCGGGAGAGGCGACTCCGGCGCGAGAGACCGAAACGAAAACCGGCCAAGATGGTTCGTCCGGCAATAACTTGCACTAATCGAACTAAACCACCACAGCCAACGACCGATCGATCGAGCGCAGCACGCGGTCGAGTTCGTCACCGCGGCGCATGATCAGACCGGTAGCCGAGATCACGCTGTAGGCGCCCTGGCGGCGCGCCAGCTTCGGATTTTTTTCGATGCGGTAGAGCGGGACTTCCGATGAGCGGCGGAACACGGAAAACACCGCGCGGTCTTTCAGGAAGTCGATGGCGTAATCGCGCCATTCGCCGGCGGCAACCTTGCGGCCATAAAGATCGAGAATGCGGTTGAGCTCGCGGCGGCTGAAGGTGACTTGATTGACGGGGGCGGGTGTGCGTTGCGCCGGGGATGCGCCCCCCGGGGACTGGCTAGGGTCGATTTCGCCGGAACCGAACGTCATGCGGCGCCTCCTTTTGTCGGAGCTGATGATCGCGCCGGGCAACGGCCACGGCAAGGGCCTCATTTCAGCAGGAAATGCCGCAGAAACGGGCAAAAGCCGCGGTGCTCGATCACGAAGACGTTAAAAGCCCCCACAATAACGCCCTATTTCCGTCAATCGCCGGTCACGCTGGATTGGGATAACGCCAGCGTTGCCTCAAAGGCCCGGTCCGGTTTGATCTCCGGATTCCTCAGCCCCCCAGCCCCCCGGGGGTCAGCCGACCGGGCCAAGTTGAGTTCCGCGTAAAGTGGTTCAGTTGCTTACGCGTACGGTTCAATCCCCTAGTTCTTCGGGTCGGCTAGTCGCCGGCCCGATTTTTTTATGTCTGGGAAATGAAGACGGGCTTAGCGCAGGCTGGCGGTCGCAGCGCCCAGCATCAGACCCGGCTTGGCGGTGCCGCCGCTTTGCACGATCACGCTAACGCGGTCGATGTCCTGCAGCGAAAAATCCGCATTCGGCAGATCGGCAACCGGCACGCTGAAAGTTTCCGCCTTGCCGCTCCAGTCGCCGAGCTTCACCCAGCGGCGCACCACGTTGTAGTACGCCAGCGTGTGGCCGCGGTTCTCGCCGCGGCCGATCTCGACCTGCGCCTTGCCGGTGATCGGGCAAAGCCAGACCTCGGCGCTGTGTTGTTCGTGCTCGGCAGCCGGCACGTTCACCGTCACTTTTCCGTCGGCAACTGTCATTGTCACCGGTAGCGTCAATGGCGCGGCGCTTTGGCGCGTTTGCGCAATCGCCTGTTCGATCGCCGCCTTGTCGCTGCCCAGCACGTGCACGATGCCGTTGACCACGACCTGCGGCGTGTAGACCTCGCGATCGCCGCGGGCCTCGGAATAAGCCCGCTCGCGGTTGGAATGGCCGTGTTGGGCCAGCGTGTCCTTCCAGCCCAGATAATCCCAATAGTCGACCGGCAGGCTCATGGTCACCAACGACGGATCGCGCGACAGCTCGCCCATCAACTTGTCGGCCGGCGGGCAGGACGAACAGCCTTGGCTGGTGAAGAGTTCGACGACCGCGCGCGGTTCACCGGCCTTGGCGGATGGCGGCGCGATCGAGGCGATGCAGATCGCTGCGGACGCAAAGGCGATGTGGCGATAATTCATGCGGAATCCCACGATCCCCCTGCCCGGCGCAGCACCATATAGAACGCCTCGCCGATCACCCGCCACTCACTTCGCGGTGAGCGGATTGGGCTGCCGGCGCGCGGTCAAGTGGCCAAATGGCGCAGCACGTATTGCAGAATTCCGCCGTTCTTGAAGTAGTCCAACTCGTCCGCGGTATCGATGCGGCAGATCAGCGGCACGCGCTTGAGCGTTCCGTTGCCAGCGACGATCTCGGCGATCAGCCGCTGGCCCGGCTTGAGGTCGCCGTGCAGGCCGCGGATTGTGACCTGTTCGTCGCCCTTCATGCCCAGCGACTGCCAGGATGTGCCTTCCTCGAATACCAGCGGCATCACGCCCATGCCGATCAGGTTGGAACGGTGGATGCGCTCGAACGATTGGGTGACGACCGCGCGGACCCCGAGCAGCACCGTGCCCTTGGCGGCCCAGTCGCGCGACGAGCCGGTGCCATATTCCTTGCCGGCAAAGATCACCAGCGGAACGCCCTCGGCTTTATATTTCATCGCCGCGTCGTACATCGTCATCCGTTGCTTCGACGGATAGTGAATGGTGACGCCGCCTTCGACGCCCGGCACCATCTGGTTCTTGATGCGGATGTTGGCGAAGGTGCCGCGCATCATCACCTGATGGTTGCCGCGACGCGTGCCGTATTGGTTGAAATCCTTCGGGCGGACCTGGTGATCGCGCAGGTACTCGCCGGCCGGGCTTGCTTCCTTGATCGATCCCGCCGGTGAAATATGGTCGGTGGTGATCGAGTCGAGGAACAGCCCGAGCACGCGGGCGTCTACGATGTCATCGATCGGGCGCTGACGCTTCTCCATGCCCTCGAAATACGGCGGATTCTGCACGTAGGTCGAGCGGTCGTCCCACGCGTAAGTCAGCCCGCCCTTGACGGAAATCTTGCGCCAATTGGCGTCGCCCTTGAACACGTCGGCATATTTTTTGGTGAAGATCGCCCGGTTGATATTCTTGCCGACGAATTCGCCTATTTCCTTGTTCGACGGCCAGATGTCCTTCAGAAAAACCTTCTTGCCTTTCTGATCGGTGCCGAGCGGCTCCTTCACCAGATCGATATTCATCGAGCCGGCGATCGAGTAGGCGACCACCAGCGGCGGCGAGGCGAGATAGTTGGCACGCACGTCGGCGTTGACGCGGCCTTCGAAGTTGCGGTTGCCCGAGAGCACCGCGGCGGCGACCAGATCGCCGTCATTGATCGCCTTGGAATTCTCCGGCGGTAGCGGACCGGAATTGCCGATGCAGGTGGTGCAGCCGAAGCCGACCAGATTGAAGCCGAGCTTGTCGAGATCCTTTTGCAGGCCGGACTTGTCGAGATATTCGCCGACCACTTGCGAGCCGGGCGCCAGCGAGGTCTTCACCCAGGGCTTGGCGGTCAAGCCTTTGGCCGCGGCTTTGCGGGCCAGCAGGCCGGCGCCGATCATCACGTTAGGATTCGACGTGTTGGTGCAGGAGGTGATCGCCGCGATCACCACGTCGCCGTGGCCGATGTCGTAATTCTTGCCTTCGACCTTGACGCGTTTCTTGGCCTCGGAACTCTTGTTGAATTCCTTGTCCATCGAATTGGCAAAGCCGGACTTCACTTCCTTCAGCGCGACGCGGTCCTGCGGACGCTTGGGACCGGCCAGCGACGGCTCGACCGAGGCGAGATCGAGCTTGAGAATGTCGGTGAACATCGGATCGGGCGTGGTCTTGACGCGGAACATGCCCTGCGCCTTGGCATAGGCCAGCGTCAGCGCGATCACGTCCGCCGGACGGCCGGTATCCTTCATGTAACGGATCGTGTCGTCGTCGATCGGCGAGAAGCCGCAGGTGGCGCCGTATTCCGGCGACATGTTGCCGAGCGTGGCGCGGTCGGCGATCGTGAGATGCGTGAGGCCGGGCCCGAAGAATTCGACGAACTTGCCGACCACGCCGCGTTTGCGCAGCATCTCGGTGACGGTGAGCACAAGATCGGTGGCGGTGACGCCTTCCTTGAGCTTACCGGCGAACTTGAAGCCGATCACTTCCGGCAATGTCATCGACAGCGGCTGCCCGAGCATGGCGGCTTCCGCCTCGATGCCGCCGACGCCCCAGCCGAGTACCGACAGGCCGTTGACCATCGTGGTGTGCGAGTCGGTGCCGACCACGGTGTCGGGATAGGCAAGGTCCATGGTCGCGGGCTTGCCGTCGACCTTGACCTTGTCTTTCTTGCTCCAGACCACACGCGACAGATATTCGAGATTGACCTGATGGCAGATGCCGGTGCCCGGCGGCACCACGTTGAAATTGTCGAACGAGCGCTGCGCCCATTTCAGAAACTTGTAGCGCTCCTGGTTCTGCCGGTATTCCTCCTCGACGTTCTTCTTGAACGCGCCGTTATTGCCGAAGAAGGTCACAGCCACTGAATGGTCGATCACCAGATCGACCGGCACCTGCGGATTGATCTTCTTGGGGTCGCCGCCGAGCGCCTCCATGGCGTCGCGCATGGCGGCCAGATCGACCACCGCCGGCACGCCGGTGAAGTCCTGCATCAGCACGCGCGCCGGGCGGAAGGCGAACTCGTGGTTCGAGGTTTTGGTCTTGAGCCATTCGGCGAACGCCTTGATGTCGTCTTTGGTCACCGTGCGCCCGTCTTCGTTGCGCAGCAGGTTTTCCAGCAACACCTTCATCGAGAACGGCAGGCGGGAAATTCCCTTCAGGCCATTTCTCTCGGCGGTCGGAAGGCTGAAATAGGCGTAAGTTTTGCTACCGACCTCGAGGGTCTTGCAGCACCTAAAACTGTCGAGCGAAGTCATGTCGGCTGTTTCCATTCCCGGCCGGGACACCGGCGCTGCTTCGACCTAAGCTCTTAGCAAGACAGGAGTTTTCTCGCCGGGGAGACTTGCGCCCGAATTCCACTAAGCTAACGCCGTCGGTGCGGGTTTATAGGGTCTTTTTGCGGCCGGCGCCACATTAACGAGGGAACTTCGCTAAAAATGCGCAAAAAACCGGGGCTTTACGGGGTCTGCATGGCCGTCTTGCGCCTGGAGCGGAGGCAGGGACGCGTCTGATGCAACTTAAGGGCGACAGTCTGGCCTGCAGCCGTGGCGGCCGCGAGGTGTTCGCGGGCGTCGATTTCAGCCTGTCCGGCGGCGAAGCTTTGCTGGTGATCGGGCGTAATGGCGCCGGCAAATCCTCGCTGTTGCGCGTGATCGCCGGCCTGGTGCGGCTGGCGGCGGGGCACCTCACCCTTGAGGGCGGCGATGGCGATGCCAGCATCGGCGAACAGGCGCATTACCTCGGCCACCAGGACGCGGTGAAGCCGGCGTTGTCGGTGCGCGAAAATCTGGAATTCTGGACCCGCTATCTCGGCGGCGGCGGAGAGATCGAGCCAGCGCTGGACGCGGTCGACCTCGCGCCGCTCGCCAATCTGCCGGCGACTTACCTCTCGGCGGGGCAAAAGCGAAGGCTTTCGATCGCGCGGCTGATTGCGGTGCCGCGGCCCCTCTGGCTGCTCGACGAACCGACTTCGGCGCTCGATGCGCCGTCGCAAGTCCGGCTCGCGGAGTTGATGCGCGGCCACCTGGCCTCCGGCGGCATGATCATGGCCGCGGCTCATGGACCGATCGGTCTCGAACACACACGCGAATTGAAACTCGGTCCCGCATGAGCGCATTTACCGCCCTCATTGTCCGCGACATGCGGCTGTCCGTTCGGGTCGGCGGCGGCGCGCTGATGGGCGCGCTGTTCTTCCTGGTCGTCGTGGTGATGATGCCGTTCGCGCTCGGTCCCGACCTTGCGCTGCTGGCGCGCATCGGCCCGGCGATCTTGTGGCTGGGCGCGCTGCTGGCCAGCCTGCTCGCGCTCGACCGGTTGTTCGCGGCCGACTACGACGATGGCTCGCTCGATTTGCTGATGATGGGCCGGCTGCCGCTCGAACTAGCAGTGGCGGCGAAAGCTGTCGCGCATTGGTTGACCACCGCGCTGCCGCTGGTGGTAATCTCGCCGGTGCTCGGGATGATGCTCAACATCGAATTGCGCGCCACCGGCACGCTGGCGCTGACTTTGCTCGCCGGCACGCCGGCGCTGACTTTCATCGGCTTGATCGGCGCGGCACTCTCAGTGGCGATGCGGCGCGGCGGCCTGCTGCTGGCGGTCCTGGTGTTGCCGCTGACGATCCCGGTGCTGATCTTCGGCGTCGCCGCGGCCAATGCCGCGATCGTCGGCCCCGTGCCGTTCGGCCCACCTTTCACCATCCTTTGTGCGCTATCCTTGGGCTCGCTGGTGCTCGGCCCGTTCGCGGCCGCCGCCGCGCTTCGTCATGGATTAGAATAATTGCCATGCCTGTCATCGATCTCGCCAACCCGACACGCTTTTTGAACATCGTCAACCGCGTGCTGCCGTGGCTGGCGGCGGCGACCGCTTTGCTGTTCGCATTCGGACTGGCGCGCGCGATGAACGCGCCCGACGACTATCAGCAGGGCGCCACCGTCAAGATCATGTTCCTGCATGTGCCTTCGGCGTGGCTCGGCATGATGGGCTGGGGACTGATGAGCGCCGCCGCGCTCGGCACGCTGGTGTGGCGGCATCCGCTGGCGGATGTCGCGGGCAAGGCGGCGGCACCGATCGGCGCTGCGTTTACATTTTTATGCCTGATCACCGGCTCGCTCTGGGGCCGCCCGACCTGGGGTACCTATTGGGTGTGGGACGCGCGGCTCACCTCGGTGCTGGTGCTGTTCCTGCTCTATCTCGGCGTGCTCGCGCTCTATTGGACCGCCGAGGATCCGGGCCGCGGTTCGCGCGCGGCGGCGATCCTGACACTGGTCGGCGCGGTCAATATTCCGATCATCAAATTCTCGGTCGATTGGTGGAACACGCTGCACCAGCCGGCCTCGATCCTGCGCATGGGGGGCTCGGCGATCGATCCATCGATCCTGTGGCCGCTGCTGATCATGGCGGCTGCGTTCACGCTGTTGTTCGCGACGCTGTGGCTCGCCGCCATGCGCAACGAGATTTTGCGTCGTCGCGTGCGCGCGATGCGGATCATGCAAGCGCAGGAGGCCCGCGAATGATCCCGAAAAGTGGGCACCGGTTTTCGGAAAAGATCATACGCAAGGAGAAGTGCGCGTGAATCTGGGCCCGCACGCCGATTTCATCGTCGCCGCCTACGCGGTGACGGTATTCGTGGTGGCCGGACTGGCCGCCTGGGTCGTGCTCGACTACTCGGCACAGCGGCGCATTCTCGGCGATCTCGAGCAAAGCGGCGTGACGCGGCGCTCGCAGCGCAAGGGCGATCAATGAGCACGGCTGCAGACGGAAGCACCGGCAAAAAACGGCGCAATGTTCTGGTGCTGTTGCCGCTGATCGCGTTTATCGCGCTCGCCGCGCTGTTTCTCTACCGGCTCGGCGCCGGCGACCCATCGCGCCTGCCGTCGGCGCTGATCGGCCGCCCGGCGCCCAAGACCGATCTGCCGCCGCTGACCGGCCTCGAACGCGACGGCAAGGCTGTGCCGGGCCTCAGCAATGCCAGCTTCATGGGCGCGGTGACCGTCGTGAACGTGTGGGCGTCGTGGTGCGTGCCGTGCCACGACGAGGTGCCGTTCCTGGAGCAACTGTCGAAGGACAAGCGCATCCAGCTGGTCGGCATCAATTACAAGGACACCGCCGACAACGCGCGACGCTTTCTCAACCGCTACGGCAATCCGTTCGCCGCCGCCGGGGTCGACGAAAACGGCCGTGCCTCGATCGACTGGGGCGTCTACGGCGTGCCGGAGACTTATGTGATCGGACGCAACGGCACCATCGCCTACAAGCTGGTCGGGCCGATTACGGCGGAGAATTTGGCCAAGGCGCTGGAGCCGGAAATCGTCAAAGCGGCGGCGGCGAAGAACTGACCACCCTGTTGAAGCTATGGCTTCTTCGCTACGCTGTATTTGTTGATCAGCGGCACTTGCAACGCACCGAACAAGAACGTCAGCGGCACCACGCCGAATAATTTGAAGCTGACCCAGAAATCGGTCGTCTGGGTGCGCCAGACGATCTCGTTCAAAACCGCCAGCGCCAAAAAGAACAGCGCCCAGCGCCAGGTCAGCTTGCGCCAGCCTTCGTCGGTGAGATGAAACATCTGGTCGAACAAGATGCTCAGGAACGGCTTGTTCATCGCGAGCCCGGCCAGCAACGTGCCGCCGAACAAAACATAGATGATGGTCGGCTTAAGCTTGATGAACAGGTCGTCGTGCAGGGCCAACGTCAGCCCGCCGAACACCAGAACGATTACGGCAGTCACCACCGGCATGATCGCGATATGCCGGGTCAAGACGTAAGACACCACAAGCGCGATCAACACCGCCACCATAAAGCCGCCGGTGGCGACATAAATGCCAAACTTCGAATTGGCGGCGAAGAACAGCACCAGCGGCCCGATGTCGAGCACCAGCTTGAGGATGGGATGGAGTTGTTTCTTCTCGGCCATAATTTTCTTGTGCGTTACGAATCCAGCCCAACGATGGCGCGCGCGAAATCCCGCGCGGTAAACGGCGCGAGATCGTCCACACCCTCGCCGACGCCGATGAAATGCACCGGCAAGCCGAATCTTGACGCAATCGCGACCAGAATGCCGCCGCGCGCGGTGCCGTCGAGCTTGGTCATCACCAATCCGGTCACGCCCGCGATCTTGCCGAAGATGTCGACCTGGCTGAGCGCGTTCTGCCCGACTGTGGCATCGAGCACAAGCAGCACCGCGTGCGGCGCGGCCGGCTCGACCTTGCGCATCACGCGCACCATTTTTTCCAGCTCGCTCATCAGTTCGGTGCGGTTCTGCAAACGGCCGGCGGTATCGACCAAAACGATATCCGTGCTTTGCGCCTTGGCGGCGCCGAGCGCGTCGAACGCCAGGCCGGCCGCATCCGTGCCCGGCTCGCGCGCCATCACGCTGGCGCCGGTGCGCTCGCCCCAAATCTTGAGTTGGTCGATGGCGGCGGCGCGGAACGTGTCGCCCGCCACCATCATCACGCTCTTGCCCTCGGCGCGGTATTTGGCGGCGAGCTTGCCGATGGTGGTGGTTTTGCCGGAGCCGTTGACGCCGGCAACCAGAATAACGAATGGCCGCGCCGTCACCTCGAGCGGCTTGGCGACCGGGATCAGCACTTTTTCGATCTCGCCGGCGAGCACCGCTTTGACCTCGTCAGGCGCGATACCTTTTTCGAACCGTCCGTCGCCGAGCACTGAGGCGATGTGGCCGGCGAACTCAGGGCCAAGATCGGCGCGGATCAGTTCGTGCTCGAGCTCTTCCACCGCTGCGGCATCGAGCTTGCGCTTCGTCACCAGATCGACGATGGCGCCGCCGAGCGACGACGACGTGCGCTTGAGCCCGCCGCTCAAGCGTTTCCACCAACTTGGTTGCGTGCTGTCGTTCATGTCGCGCCCGTGATAGCCGTTTCGCCATGACACCGGAAGAGATGCTTTCCCGCCTGCTCTACCGCGACGGACTGATGCTGGTGATCGACAAGCCGGCCGGGCTGTCGGTGCATCGCGGCCCGAAGGGCGGCAACAGCCTGGAGGACTATTTCGACGTGCTGCGCTTCGGCCTGCCGCGCATGCCGGCGCTGGCGCACCGGCTCGACAAGGACACCTCGGGCTGCCTGGTGCTTGGGCGCCACCGCAAGGCGCTGGCATTGTTGGGCAAGCTGTTCAAACAAGGCAAGATCGGCAAAACCTATTGGGCGGTGGTCGAGGGCGCGCCCAGTACCGACGAAGGCCGCATCGACATTGCGCTCGGCAAGCTCGACGAGGACCGCGGCTGGTGGATGAAGGCCGATGCCGAAGGCAAGCCGTCGTCGACAACCTGGAAGGTGATGGGGCGCGGTGGCGGCCTGACGTGGCTGGCGCTCGAACCGCTGACCGGACGGACGCATCAATTGCGGGTGCATTGCGCGGAAATGGGCTGGCCGATACTCGGCGACAACATCTACGGCCGCGCCCCCCGCAGCGGCGGAGCTCCGCTGCATCTCCATTCGCGCGAGATCGTGGTGCCGATATCGAAGAACAAGCCGCCGGTCACGGTCATCGCGCCGGCGCCGCAGCACATGCGCGAGACGCTGACCAAGTGCGGGTGGAAGGAAGAACCAGCCAACCCCGTTCATTCCCTCGAAAGCGGGAATCCAGATTCACAAAACTAGAAAATACTGGGTCCCCGCTTCCGCGGGGACGAACGGTCAATACAACTGCGCCTTGATCCGCTCCGGCGCATCGCGGTCGTAAGCCTCGCCGCCGAGTTTGCCGTGACTCAATTCCGCGAGGATGGAGCCGGTCGAAGGCAGGCTCTTGCGATCGATCTTGGTCTTCTCATCCCACAGCTTGGAACGCACGATGGCTTTCGAGCAGTGGAAGTAAACCGTCTCGATGTGAACAATCAGCACGCTGCGCGGCAGCTTGCCGTTGACCGTGAAGCTCTGCATCAATTCGGGATCGATCGAGATCGAGGCGCGGCCGTTGACGCGGAAGGTTTCGCCGACGCCGGGAATGAGAAACAGCAGCGCGATGCGCGGATCGCGCAAAATATTGCGGAAGCCGTCGAGCCGGTTGTTGCCCGGCCGGTCCGGGATGGCGAGCGTCTTGTCGTCGAGAATACGCACGAAGCCGGGTGCGTCGCCCTTGGGCGAACAGTCGAAACCGTCCGGGCCGCCGGTCGCGATCGCAACGAATGGCGCCGCCTCAATCAGCTTGCGATAGCCGTCGCTGAGGTGGTCGATCTCCTTGGCGATCGAATTGGGATTCTTCGCGCCGTAGAGCGCATCGAGCTGCTCCAGGCTCGTGATCAGATGTTCGCCGGCCGCCATGTGGGTCCCCTGATTAAGCCGCCAGCAACTGCCGGCCGTCGTGTCCCGTCATCGTCAGATCGAGGAATGTACCCGGTTCGACCGGGGCGGCAAGCCGCACCGCGGTGAACTGCTCGGTGCGGCCGATGCCGCCGCGCTCGGTCAATACCTGCCGCCGGTGGCCCACTTGCGCGTCGAGATGCGCGCGCAACGCCGCCTCGCCTTTTTCGCGCAGACGCGCGGCGCGCTGCTTGATCACGGCGCGGTCGAGTTGCGGCATGCGCGCCGCCGGCGTGCCGGGCCGTGGCGAGAATGGAAAGATGTGCAGGTGCGTCAGCCCGCATTCCTCGACTAGGTCGAGCGAGCGCGCAAACATCGCTTCGGTCTCGGTCGGGAAACCGGCGATGATGTCGGCGCCGAACACCACATCGGGCCGCAGCCGGCGCACCTGATCGCAGAACGCCATCGCCTGGCTGCGCGTGTGGCGGCGCTTCATGCGCTTGAGAATAAGATCGTCACCGGCCTGCAGCGACAGATGAAGATGCGGCATCAGTCGCGGCGCGTTGGCCAAGGCGTCGAGCAGATCGCCGTCGGCTTCCACCGAGTCGATCGAGGACAGCCGCAGCCGCGCCAATTCGGGCACGTCGCGCAAGATTCGTTTGACCAGCGCGCCCAACCGCGGCGCGCCGTCGAGATCGGCGCCATAGGCGGTGATATCGACACCGGTGAGCACCAACTCGCGATAGCCGCGGGCGGCCAGCCGCCGCGCCTGCGCCACCGCCTCATCCACCGGTAGCGAGCGTGAATTGCCGCGCCCGAACGGAATGATGCAGAAAGTGCAGCGGTGATCGCAGCCGTTCTGCACCTGCAGGAAAGCGCGGGTGTGGCCTTCGATGCTGTCGACCGCATGCGCGGTGTAGCGCGTCACCGCCATGATGTCGCCGACCCCGATGCGCCGATCATCCGCCCATGAGCGCGCATCGAGTTTTTCGGCATTACCGAGAACGCGATCGACCTCGGGCATGTTTGCGAAAGTTTCCGGCTCAGTCTGAGCGGCGCAGCCGGTGACCACGATGCGCGCGTGCGGCCGCTCGCGCCTGATGCGACGGATGTTCTGGCGCGCTTGCCGCACCGCTTCCGCCGTCACCGCGCAGGTGTTCACCACCACCGCGTCGGTCAGCCCGCCCTCGCCGGCCGCGCGTCGGATCACTTCCTGCTCGGTGATGTTGAGCCGGCAGCCGAAGGTCACGACGTCGAGGCTCATAAGCCTCTCCCGTGTGCGGGAGACGGTTGAATGGGGGCGAATAGTGCCGGATCGAAACGGCCTTCGGATTCGAACTGCACGGGGCCGGTCATCAAGACGTGGTCGTCGCTGGTGCGCCAGTCGATCGTGAGCTCGCCGCCCGGCAGCGTCACCGTCACCTTGCGGTTGGTGCGCTTGAGCCGCGCGGCGGCGACCGCAGCCGCACAAGCCGCCGAACCGCAGGCCTTGGTGAGACCGGCGCCACGCTCCCAGGTGCGGATGGTGATGGCGTCGCGCGACGTAATATGCGCGAGCGTGATGTTGGCGCGTTCGGGAAAAATCGGATGGTTTTCCAGCAGCGGCCCCAGCCGCGCCAGGTCATGGGCATTGACGTCGTCGACCCAGAAAATCGCGTGCGGATTGCCCATGCTCACGACCGCCGGCGAATGCAGCACCGGTTTGTCGATCGGCCCGATCTGCAATTCGATGGCGCGGGTGTCGCGGAATTCTTCCGCCAGCGGAATCTCGTTCCACTTGAAGCGCGGCGGCCCCATGTCGACCGTGAACAATTCGTCGGCGCCCTTCCAGCAATTGAGAATGCCGGCGGTGGTCTCGAAGGTGAGCGCGGTCTTGCCGTTCTGCTTCGACACGATGTCGGCGACGCAGCGCATGCCATTGCCGCAGGCGCCGGCTTCCGAGCCGTCATTGTTGTAGATGCGGATGAAGGCTTCGGTGCCGGGCGTGCGCGGCGGATACAGCGCCATCAGTTGGTCGTAGGGCGCGCCTTGCGGCGCCGCCGCCGCGCGCGCTTCCTCGGGCGCGATGGCGCCGCCCTTGGCGCGCAGATCGACCACGACGATCTCGTTGCCGACGCCGTTCATCTTCACGAAGGCTTGGTTGGCGAGCGCGCCCAATGTTTCGCCTGCTATTTCGGCTACCGCCCAAGCCCCTGCCCGGGTTTTGCCCGGTTTATATGGCGAATAAACGCTGATTGGCCAGAGCCGTATGGTAAGATGCACGAAACGCCGCGAATTGCCGGGATCGCCGCGTTTGAACGACGGAGAACCCAGATGTCGTGCTTACGTTTTGCGGCGCCGATCGTGCTGGCCTTTGCGCTCGCCGCTGCTCCGGTCCTGGCGCAACCCAGGCCAGTAGCAGGCGCGCCCTCGCCGTTGCAGCCGGGCGACGCCTTCGGCGAGGACGTGACGATGCCGGAGCGCACGATCGTCTACCTGAAAGGCACCAGCCAATGGGATGGCGCCTTCGACACGCTGGTCGACGCCTTCAAGTCACTCAACGAATATCTCGACAAGCAGGGCATCAAGCCCTCCGGCCCGGCCATGACGATCTACACCCAGACCGACGACAAGGGCTTCTCGTTCGAAGCCGCGATGCCGATCGCAAAGGCGCCGGCCAATCCACCGAAAGGCGACATCGCCGTCGGCCAGGCGCCGTCGGGCAAGGCGCTCAAATTCGTTCACCGCGGTTCCTACGATGCGATGGATTCGACTTACGAGGCGATCACCAATTATCTCGACGACAAGCATCTCGACGCCAAGGAATTGTTCATCGAGGAATATGCCACCGATCCGGTGAAGACCAACGTCGACAATCTGGTGATCAACGTGTTCGTCCCGGTGAAATGAGCTTGGCTCCCGGCCGACGATAGTCACGATTTGCTCCGAATTGACGCCTTAGATAGTGTTATCTTGACTTGGCGGCGGCCCAATCCTAGGTTCCGCCCGCTCTTGCTAAAGACGTGAAATATCAACTCTGCCGCCCGGTCCATTGAGAGGCCGGAGGCCACCGCCCGACAGCGCAATGCGCCCTCGGGCGTAAAGGTGTTTTGGTTCTAATGTTTGATTCACTGTCGGAAAAACTTGGCGGCATTCTCGACCGCCTGACCCGCCGCGGCGCGCTCAGCGAAGCCGACGTCGATGCGGCGTTGCGCGAGGTTCGCCGCGCGCTGTTAGAGGCCGACGTCGCGCTCGACGTGACGCGCGCCTTCACCGACAACATCAAGAAACAGGCCACCGGCGTCGAGGTGGTGAAGTCGGTCACGCCCGGCCAGATGGTCGTGAAGATCGTGCACGACCAACTCGTTGCGATCTTGGGTGCCGATAGCCAGGGCATCGATCTCAACGCCGCGCCGCCGGTCGCCATCATGATGGTCGGCCTGCAGGGCTCCGGCAAAACCACCACCACCGCGAAAGTCGCCCGCCGCCTCGCCGACCGGCAAAAGAAAAAAGTGCTGATGGCCTCGCTCGACGTGCGCCGCCCGGCCGCCATGGAACAGCTTGCCGTACTCGGCCGCGAAGCACAGATCGACACGCTGCCGGTGGTCGCCGAACAAATGCCGCCGCAGATTGCCAAGCGCGCGTTGGAGGCCGCCCGTCTCGGCGGCTACGACGTCGTGCTGCTCGACACCGCCGGCCGCACCACGCTCGACGACGAGATGATGAACGAAGCGGCCGACGTCAAGCGCGCCGCCAATCCACACGAGGTGCTCCTCGTCGCCGACGCGCTGACCGGCCAGGACGCCGTCAATCTGGCGCGTGCCTTCGACGAGCGCGTCGGCCTGACCGGCATCGTGCTCACCCGCGTCGACGGCGATGGCCGCGGCGGCGCGGCATTGTCGATGCGCGCGGTCACCAACAAGCCCATCAAATTGATCGGCACCGGCGAAAAACTCGACGCGCTGGAGGAATTCGACCCGGCGCGCATCGCCGGCCGCATTCTCGGCATGGGCGACATCGTGTCGCTGGTCGAGAAAGCCGCCGCCAATATCGACGCCGAAAAGGCGATGCGCGCGGCCGAGAAGATGCGCAAGGGCCAGTTCGATCTCGCCGACATGCGCGAACAGTTCAATCAGATGGCGGCCATGGGCGGCATGTCCGGCCTGCTCGGCATGATGCCGGGCGTGGCCAAGATGAAAAACCAGATCGCCAATGCCGGGCTCGACGACAAATTGCTCAAGCGCCAGATGGCGATCATCGACTCGATGACGCCGCGCGAGCGCCGCAACCCAGATCTGCTCAAAGCCAGCCGCAAGAAACGCATCGCCGCCGGCTCCGGCACCACGCCGGAAGCGATCAACAAGCTTCTGAAAATGCATCGCGGCATGGCCGACATGATGAAGGCCATGGGATCAGGCAAGCGCGGCCCGATGGCGGGTCTGGCGCAGGCGATGGGCTTCGGCTCGGCCATGCCGACGCCGGAGCAGATGGCGGAGCTCGCCAAGAAAATGCCGGGTGGCGGCGGTGGCTTGCCGCCGACGATGCCGAAATTGCCGCCGAACATTCCGGGCAAATTCCCAGACTTGTCCGGACTCGGCAACGAAAAGTTTCCTGGATTGCCGGGTCTTCCCGGTCTCGGAAAGAAGAAGTGATCGACGTCTACGAACTCAATGAGTAAGAAAGGAACCTGAAATGTCTCTCGTTATTCGCATGGCCCGCGCCGGAACCAAGAAGCGGCCGGTCTATCATATCGTCGTCGCCGACTCGCGCTCACCGCGCGACGGTCGCTTCATCGAGCGGCTCGGCTATTTCAATCCGCTGCTGCCCAAGGAAAAGAGCGGGCGGCTCAAGCTCGATCTCGAAAAAGTGCAGGCCTGGATGAAGAAAGGCGCGCAGCCGTCCGATCGCGTCTCCCGCTTCCTCGACGCCGCCGGCATTTTGAAGCGCGAGAAGCGCAACAATCCGGAGAAAGCGGTCCCGCGCAAGGAACGCAAGGCAAAAGACGAAGAAGCCACCAAAGCCAAGGAAGCCGGCGACGCGGCGGCTAAGACCGCGGCGACCGCCAAGGTTGCTACAGACAAGGCCGCGGCAGACAAAGCCAAAGCGGACAAGGCTGCGGAAAAGCCGGCCGACGCGCCGGCGGCGAGCTAACGCTCGCCGCATCGCGCCGTGGCCGACCGCATCCGCGTTGCCCGCATCGGCGCCGCGCACGGCATTCGCGGCGAGGTGAAGCTGTGGTCCTTCACCGACGATCCGATGGCCGTCACCAATTACGGCCCGCTGGAAACCGAGGACGGCGTGCGTCGCTTCGAAATCGAAGCGGCGCGGCCGGCCAAGGATTTTCTGGTGGCGCGGCTCAAAGGCGTCGCCGACCGCAACGCGGCGGAGACCTTGCGCAATACGGATTTGTTCGTGCCGCGCGACCGCCTGCCGCCAATCGAGGACGCCGACACTTACTACCATGCCGACCTCGTCGGCCTGGCGGCGGTGGGCCAAGACGGCGCGGCGCTCGGCACAATTACCGCGATCCATAATTTCGGCGCCGGCGACTTGATCGAGATCGCGCCCGCCGGAAGCGGCGAACCGCTATTGCTGCCGTTCACCGATGCGACGGTGCCGACCATCGACCTGAAGGCGGGCCGCGTCGTGGTCGTGCCGCCGGGCGAGATCGAGGCGAAGGAAGAAGATTGACGATGTGGCGCGCCAGCATCCTGACAATCTTTCCCGACATGTTTCCCGGACCCTTGGGGCTAAGCCTTGCCGGCAAGGCTCTGGCTTCTGGAATTTGGTCGCTCGACACGCATGACATCCGCGATGCCGCAACCGACAAGCACCATACCGTCGACGACACACCAGCCGGCGGCGGACCCGGCATGGTGATGAAGGCCGACGTGCTGGCAAGAGCTTTAGATAGTCTTGCACTCGATATGGTGCCGCCCGATGAACGCCCGCGCCTTCTGATGAGCGCGCGCGGCAGGCCGCTGACGCAAGCGCGCGTGACCGCGCTGGCAAACGGCCCCGGCGCCGTCATTCTGTGCGGCCGTTTCGAGGGCATTGACGAGCGGCTGATCGCGGCGCGCCAGCTCGAGGAAGTCTCGCTCGGCGACTTCGTGCTGGGGGGCGGCGAGCCCGCGGCACTCGCGCTGCTCGACGCCTGCATACGGCTGTTGCCCGGCGTCATGGGCAAAGAGGCCTCGGCCGCCGAGGAGAGTTTTGCCGATGGCCTGCTGGAATATCCGCAATACACCCGGCCCACCGTCTTCGAGGGCGCGCCAATCCCCGAGGTGCTCACGTCCGGCGACCACGCCAAGGTCGCTCAATGGCGCCGCGCCGAGGCTGAGCGGCTCACGCAGGAGCGGCGGCCCGACCTCTGGGCCGCCTATTTGGCCCGGACAAAGCCCGAAAACGGGCCGAAAACGCGAGGGTGACAAGGCCCGGGCTTTGTCGTAGAAGCTCGCCCAACCCATTCAGACCAGACAAGACCGCGCGCCGGTTGCTGGCGCTGCCGACGGAGACTTCGCCATGAACATCATCCAACAGATCAATAAAGAGCAGGTCGAGAAACTCTCGGCCAGCAGGGACATTCCCGACTTCGCGCCGGGCGACACCGTGCTGGTCAACGTCAAGGTGGTCGAAGGTGACAAGAGCCGCATCCAGGCCTACGAGGGCGTGTGCATCGGCCGTTCCGGCGGCGGCATCAACGAGAGCTTCACCGTGCGCAAGATTTCGTACGGCGAAGGCGTCGAGCGCGTGTTCCCGCTGCTCTCGCCGATGATCGACTCGATCAAGGTGGTGCGCCGCGGCAAGGTGCGCCGTGCCAAGCTCTATTACCTGCGCGGCTTGCGCGGCAAGAAGGCGCGCATCGAGGCGCAGGCGACCGGCGGACCGGACGGCGCCGAGGTTGCCGCCAAGAAGTAATCTCGCGGTCATACCGGAATGCATGAAGGGGCCGCACTCCGGCCCCTTTTTCTTGCGCGCCGATGGCGCTAGATAAGGCTTGCGTAACGGAGAGTTAGACGATGGCCAAAGCGCGTACCCTCTACGACAAGATTTGGGACGACCATCTGGTGGACGAGCAGCCGGATGGCACCTGTCTGATTTATATCGACCGGCACCTTGTCCATGAGGTCACCTCGCCGCAGGCCTTCGAAGGTTTGCGCAACGCCGGCCGCAAGGTTCACGCGCCCGACAAGACGCTGGCCGTGGTCGATCACAACGTGCCGACCTCCGACCGCAGCAAGCCCAATCCCGATCCGGAATCGACCGAGCAGATCGCGGTGATGGCGCAGAACGCCAAAGACTTCGGCATCGAATATTTCAACGAATTCGACAAGCGCCAGGGCATCGTCCACATCATCGGGCCCGAGCAGGGTTTCACGCTGCCCGGCACCACCATCGTGTGCGGCGACAGCCACACCGCGACGCACGGCGCCTTCGGCGCGCTCGCCTACGGCATCGGCACCTCGGAAGTCGAGCATGTGCTGGCGACGCAGACGCTGATCCAGAAAAAATCCAGAAACATGCGCGCGGTGGTCGACGGCCAGTTGCCGCCGGGCGTGACAGCGAAGGACATCATCCTCGCCATCATCGGCGAAATCGGCACCGCCGGCGGCACCGGCTACGCGCTGGAATATGCCGGCGAAGCGGTGCGCGCCTGCTCGATGGAAGGCCGCATGACGATCTGCAACATGTCGGTCGAAGGTGGCGCCAAGGCCGGCTTCATCGCGCCCGACGAGAAGGCCTACACGTATCTCAAGGACAAGCCGAAAGCGCCCAAGAGCAAGGCCTGGGACGAGGCCATGCGCTATTGGGAAACGCTGCGCTCCGACGACAACGCACCGTTCGACCGCGAGATCAGGCTCGACGCCGCCAAGCTGCCGCCGCTCGTCACCTGGGGCACCAGCCCCGAGCAGGTGGTGTCGATCAGCGGGCGCGTGCCGGTGGCAGCCGAGATTGAAGACGAAAAGAAACGCATCGCCGCCGAACGTTCGCTCGGCTACATGGGATTGCAGGGCGGCGAGAAAATCACCGACATCAAGCTCGACCGCATCTTCATCGGCTCCTGCACCAATGGCCGCATCGAGGATCTGCGTGACGTCGCGCGCATCGCCGCCGGCAAGACGGTGAACGCCAATGTCTATGCGATGATCGTGCCGGGCTCGGGCCTGGTGAAAGAGCAAGCCGAGGCCGAGGGGATCGACAAGATTCTCAAGGCCGCCGGCTTCGACTGGCGCGAGCCGGGTTGCTCGATGTGCCTCGCCATGAATCCGGACAAGCTCAAACCGGGCGAGCGATGTGCGTCCACGTCAAACAGAAACTTCGAAGGCCGTCAGGGCTACAAGGGACGTACACACTTGGTGTCGCCCGCGATGGCGGCGGCGGCGGCGATCGCCGGCCATTTCGTCGACGTCAGAGAGTGGAAATAGAAAACGCTTCGCACCAAAACAAAAAGGCCCGCCACCCGGCGGGCCTTTTTTATTTTTCGGGAACGGCGCCTTACCAGCAGCGATACGGGCGGCGCAGAACCCAGCGGCCACCGCGCCAGACGCGCGCATAACCGCAGCCCGGCCCGGCGTAATAGGGGCCGCCGTAATACGGACCATAGGGATAGCCGGCCCAGCCCCAGAATGGTCCGGGACCCCAACCCCATCCGCCACCGTGATGCCAGCCACCATGGCCCCATCGGGCCTCGGCGGGACCGGGCGTCATGGCGAACGCGCCGGCGATAAGAACTGCGATTGCGCAAATTTTGATGAGCTTCGACATCGATGACCTCCGATGCGCCCCAGATTTGCAACTGTAGCTGAAAATTCGCGGCGCGCCGACTAGTTCCAATAACAGCGCATCTGCGGCACGACCACCGGTCCACTGACGCGGTATTCCTTGGTCAGCCAGGAGCGGCAATGCCGCGTGGCGTAGCGGCCGAGCCTGTGGCGCGGATGGATCGTGATGCGCGGGCGCGATTGCGCCGCGAAATCATGGGTGTAGCCATCGCCGCCATAGACGGCGAGAACCTTGCCCGGCGTGTCATGGCAGCCGAAGAATTCGGCCGCGGCCGGCGTCAAGAAACCGGCCGAAATGACCAGAATCAGCGCCAGAAGACCCGAGAAGAAGCCGTATTTCCGCATATTCCTCAGCCCCATGCGTCCCGCCACAGGTGTTAACGGTCGCCCATTCCGGCCCCGCCGTCAAGCTTGGTGCGGGCCGCCACCTGCCCTAGAACGTTGGTATGAAAGGCCAATTTGACGATTCTGCGGCCTGGCGCGGCAGGCCTTCGCCGTCGCTGGCCGACATCGAGGCGCTGGCGGCGGAGGCTTATGCCCGCTTGCCGGAGCATTTCCGCAGCCAGTGCGAAAACCTGGTCATCCAGGTGACCGATTTTCCGACCGAGGAAGTCCTCGAACAGATAAATGTCGAAACGGAATTCGACCTGCTCGGCCTGTTCCAAGGCGTTGGTCTGCCGTTTCAATCGGCCAGTGTTCTGGACCCCCTGCCCAATATGGTTTGGCTCTACCGCCGCCCGATCCTCGACTACTGGGCCGAGCACGAGGAGAGCCTGGGCGCCATCGTGACCCACGTGCTGGTGCACGAGATCGGCCACCATCTCGGGCTCAGCGACGACGACATGACAGCCATCGAAGCGGCGGCCGACTGACGCCTTCCGTTAGCGCCCGCTTCGCGTTACACCCTTCGCCCTCGGAACGAAAAAGACACGGAAGCCATGGACAAATTCACCACGTTGGATGGCGTCGCGGCGCCCTTGAAGATGATCAATGTCGACACCGACATGGTCATCCCGAAGCAATACCTGAAGACCATCAAGCGCACCGGTCTGGGCAAGGGCCTGTTCTCCGAGTTGCGCTACAAAGACGATGGCAGCGAAAACCCCGACTTCGTGCTGAACAAGCCGGCTTATCGCAAAGCCAAAATCCTGGTCGCCGGCGACAATTTTGGCTGCGGCTCGAGCCGCGAGCACGCGCCCTGGGCACTGATGGATTTCGGCATCCGCTGCGTGATTTCGACCTCGTTCGGCGACATTTTCTACAATAACTGTTTCAAGAACGGCGTGCTGCCGATCCGTGTCAGTCCCGAGGATCTGGAAAAACTGTTCGACGATGCCGATCGTGGCTCCAATGCCACGCTCTCGATCGATCTGGAGAAGCAGGAAATCCGCGGGCCGGATGGCGGCGTGGTCAAGTTCGAGATCGATTCGTTCCGCAAGCACTGCATGCTCAACGGTCTCGACGATATTGGGTTGACGCATCAAAAGAAGAGCAAGATCACGAACTACGAGGACAAGGCCAAGGCGGCGCGGCCGTGGGCGTGAGGCTCGCAAGCGTCGCGGTTTTGTGTGCGCTCTGCGTAGCGCCGGCGCTGGCGCAGAGATCGACCGAAGACGGCTTGAAGGATTGCGAAAAGCTGGCCGCAGTTAAATTCAAACGGGAAAATTCGGCGTTCAAGAAGTTCGCGATCACGCGCGCCGATGTCGAAGAGGATAAGTTTGCCGACAAAGTCGGCACGCAATTCGTTTCAACCGTCTATCACGGCAAAGCGGTGTACCAGTCCGGCGGCGAGCCCGCCGACGTCCGCTTCATCTGCCTGCATGGCGGCCTCGGCAAAGGCGCCGTGTTCGTCTATATAATGCCCTGATGTGCGAACGGCCGGCCGCGAGACGAACAAATGACGGAAACCTGCAACCGGCGGCTTCGCAAACTTTTGAGCCAGCGCAAAGCCGTGCTGTTACCGGGCGCCGCCAATGCGCTGGCCGCGCGCGTCATTGAGGATCTCGGCTTCAAGGCGATCTACGTTACCGGCGCCGGCGTCACCAATACGTTTCTCGGCGTGCCGGACATCGGCCTAATCACGCTCACCGAACTCGCCCGCAACGTCAACGCGATGCGCGACGCCGTCGCCTTGCCCTTGATCGCCGATGCCGACACCGGCTTCGGTAATGCGATCAATGTCGGCCGCACCATCCGGGTGCTCGAGCGCAGCGGAGCCAACGCCATTCAGCTCGAGGACCAGGATTTTCCGAAGAAGTGCGGGCATTTTGCCGGCAAGAGCGTGATCCCGCGCGCCGACATGGTGCAGAAAATCCACGCCGCCGTGGATGCCCGGCTCGATCCCGATCTGGTCATCGTTGCCCGCACCGACGCCATCGCAACCAATGGCTTCGAGGATGCCATGGAGCGCGCCGCCGCCTATATCGAGGCCGGCGCCGACATGACGTTTGTCGAGGCCCCGCTCACCAAGGAACAGATTGCCGGGATCCCCAAGCGTCTGGCCGTGCCGCAATTCATCAACATTGTCGCCGGCGGCTTGACGCCGATGATCGGTCTCGATGAGTTGGAGAAAATGGGTTTCGCCATGGTGCTGTACGCCAACGCGGCGCTGCAGGCCTCGATCGCCGGCATGCAGAAAGTTCTCGGCCATCTTAAAGAGCGCGGCTCGCTCGACGGTATTTCCGATCACCTCGCCGGCTTCGAGGAGCGGCAGCGGCTGGTTTCAAAACCGCGCTACGACGCGCTCGAGAAAAAATATTCGGCCCCAGAATAGGCCGGTCGGAAAAAACTCATGGCAGGCTCAAGCGACAATCCGCATACCAGCGCGATCGCTCAATTCATTTCGCAGTTTAAATACGAAGACATCCCGGATGCCGTCATCGGACGCATCAAGCTGTTGATTCTGGATTCGCTGGGTTGTGCGCTTTACGGCAGCGATCTCGAATGGAGCAGGATTTTACGCGCGACACTTGGCAAGCTCGACACGACCAAAGCCTGCCGCGTCTGGGGAACGGCCCAGCTTTTGTCGGCGCCACATACCGCGCTGGTCAACGGCACACTCATTCAAAGCTTCGAACTCGACGACGTTCACCGACAGGGCGTGCTGCATGTCGGCGCGGTCACTTTGCCGCCGCTGCTGGCTGTCACCGAGATTCGCCCCGGCATGAGCGGGCGCGACTTGCTGCGCGCGGCCGTTGCCGGCTACGAGATCGGCCCGCGCGTCGGCAAATGCATGGGCCCACAACATATCGGGCAAGGCTGGCATTCCGGCGCGACCGTCGGCGTGTTTTCCGCTGCGGCGGGCGCGGCCGCAGCTTTGCAGCTGTCGCCCGAACAGGCCGTGCACGCGCTCGGCATTGCCGGAACGCAGTCGGCGGGGCTGATGGCGGCCCAATATGGCGCGATGGTCAAGCGCATGCACGCCGGCCGCGCGGCACAAAGCGGGCTTTATGGCGCGCTGCTGGCGGAGGCCGGCTTCACCGGCATTGTCGATGTTTTCGAATCGCCCTATGGCGGATTTTGCACGACGTTCTCGCGCTCGAGCGACCGGTTCAATCTCGACGAGCTGTCGTGGCAGCTCGGCCACGAGTGGGAAACCATGCGGATTTCGCTGAAATTCTACTCCTGCGTCGGAAGCAACCACACCACGCTCGATGCCATCCGCATGATACAGGAAAAGACGCCATTCGGCGCCGACGATATCGACTCGATCGTGGTGCACGGCTCGCAGGTGACGGTCGAACACGTCGGCTGGCCGTACAAGCCGCAGGGCCTCACGTCGGCGCAGTTGAACCTGCCGTTCTGCGTCGCGACACTGTTGCTCGAAGGCGACGTGTTCATCGATCAGTTCAGCGACGCGGCGGTCAACGACCGCAAGCGGATCGAATTATCGAAAAAAATCCGCGTGGTCCACGACCCCTCGATCACCGCACAGGGTTCGAACTACCGGCACAAGGTGCGGGTCGAGGTCCATCTGAAAAACGGCGTCAAACTCGAACAAACCGTCGAGGCGCCTCGTGGCAGCGAGACGAGCTTCGCTTCGGAAGCCGATATCGTCGGCAAGTTCAAGAAACTGGCAACGCACGCGGTCAGCGGCGCTAAAGCGGACACAATTGTCAACCTGGCGCTGGGCGCCGAGAAGCTGGCGCGCGCCGAACAGATTGCGCAGGCCTTGGCGAACTGATCGCCTACTTCTCTTTATTGACCTTCATGTTCGCCGCCAGATCGCTGAGGCGCTTGCGCTCGGTGGTGGTGAACTTGACGAAATCCGCGACCGATCCGCCGGCGGGCTCGATGCCATTCGGCGTCAGCTTGCCCTTCACCTCGTCGGTGTTGAGCGCCGCCTGCAACGCGGCATTCATGCGCTGGATGATCGGCTCCGGCGTGCCGCGCGGCGCATAGAGGCCGGCCCAGTGGCCGATCTGCACGCTCGGAAAGCCCTGCTCGGCCGTGGTCGTGATCGACGGATAGGCGCTGATGCGCTTTTCATACGTGGTCGCGATCGCCTTCAACAATCCGGCCTTGATCTGCGGGATCACGACGATGCTCGCTTCCGAGGTCGCCGAGACATTGTTCGACAACACGCCGTTCACGCCGTCGCCGCCGCTCTTGTAAGGGATGATGACGAGGGAAATGCCGGTCGCTTCCTTGATCATCTGGCCGACGAATTCCGGCGTGCTGCCATTGCCGGCGGTGGCCCAGGTGATGCCCTTGCCGCCTTGCGCCTTGGCCCAGGCGACGAACTCTTTCATGTTATTCGCAGGCACGCTCGGATTGACCACTATGGTCGATGGCGCGACCGCGATCATGCCGACCGGCACAAGATCGGAATCGGCGTAAGGCAGATCTTTCAGGATCAGGCTGTTGGTGATGGTGCTCGCCGCACCGACCAGGAATGTGTAGCCGTCGGGCGGCGAATGCGCGACGTAGGCCGTGCCGATCACCGCGCCGGCGCCGGGGCGGTTTTCGACGACGACGGTCTGGTTCAGTTGCTTGCCGACGCCTTCGGCCGCAAACCGCGCGATCAGGTCATTGGCACCGCCCGGTCCAAAGCCCACGATGAAACGGATCGGATGATCCGGCCACTCCGCGCGCGCTGCCGGCGCAGCGACGGCGCTAAACAGAATGCAAGCGGCGAAAAGCGATTTCTTTATCATTGTTTCCTCCTTGGGTCGGGGCGCGAGCCTCTTGTCCAAGTCTAGCCAAGACTAAATTGAGAGTCTTGCCGCTTAAAAGTTCTGCCGCGGGCAGGCGGCGGGCGCTACTGGATTTTATAGTTGAGGCCGAAGCGAACGATGCTGCCGCGCGTGGCGAAGCTGTAAGTCAGTTGTGGCGGCGTGGGGAAGCCCAAGATGGTCAAATTGCCGGTGATGCTTTCGCTGCCCAGGTCGTAATAAAGATATTCGGCCTTGACCGACCATCTGTCCGGCAACGCCTATTCGGCGCCCGCGCCGAGGGTCCATCCGACTTTCGTGACATTGGCCGATGCCGGGATGTCGTAGTTGAGCACGATGGCGCCGCGGTGAACATTGGCGGTGTAGTCCAACAACCCGACAGCCAAGCCGCCAGTGGCGTAGAGCAGCAGATTGTCCATCGCCGTGAAGCCGATGCGGCCACGCAGGGTTGAGAACCACTTGATCTGCTGATCCGCGGTGCTCGTGTAATTGGCGGTCGGCAGAATCGCGCGTATGTTGACGAGCCCGCTGCCGTGAATATTGGCGAAAGATGAATCCATCTCAACGCCGTAGACCATTTTGTCGCGCTGATAATTGTAGCCGAACTGGAGGCCGGTCAGCAGACCCTCCGTGTTGGTCGCCACCGACGAAGGAATGACTCCGATGCTGACCAGCGCAGCAAGCGCCGGCGAGTCGCCCACGATCCCGTTCGAGTCCTCGCTCCAGCCCAAGCCGACGTGGCCGCCGACATAGAAGCCGGTCCAGTTGTACGGCGACGGCGGTGCGGCAGACGCGGCCTGAAATGTGCCGAAAAAAATGGCCCCCGCCAGCACACTCGCGAGTTTCAAACGCACGCTAACCGCCCCCGAAACGACCCCATTCCCAGCACTTTTTTGTAGAATAAGCGGCCCGGCCGCGCAATCGGGGGGTACCGAAATTGCAACAGCTGTTGCGCGGCGGCACGAGTGCCCTAGCTAACCGCGATGGCCTCCGCGATCGCCACCGTGCGGCGCGCCATATCGGCGTGCAAGCGCTCGACCATGCGGCCCTCGATTGACACCACGCCCTTGGCCTTGTTCTCCGGCAGATCGAAGGCTGCGATTATCTTGCGGGCCTGCGCAACGTCCTCCGCCGACGGCGAGAACGCCTTGTTGCAGGGCTCGATCTGGTTGGGGTGGATCAGCGTCTTGCCGTCGAAACCGAGTTCGACACCCTGCCGGCACTCCGCGACAAAGCCGTCGGCATTGCCGATGTCGTTGTAGACGCCGTCGAGAATTTCGATGCCGTAAATGCGCGATGCCGCAACGCAGGTGGAAAGCCAGCCCAGCATCGGCGCCCTGCCCGGCACCAAACGCGCACGGGTGTCCTTGGCCAGATCGTTGGTGCCCATGATGAAGCCGCCGAGCCGCGCCTCGGAGTCCTTGGCCTCGGCGGCGATCGCCAGAATGTTGAAGATCGCCAGCGGCGTTTCAATCATCGCCCAGATTCGTATTTTGTGATCGCTGTGCATGTCGAGCAGGCGGCGGCCGACCATCTCGAGCGTCTCGGGGTTTGACACCTTTGGCACCAAAATGGCATCGGGCGAGGCATGGGCGGCGGCGGACAGGTCATCAGCATGCCAGGGCGTGTCCACTCCGTTGATCCGGATGAACACTTCGCGCCGGCCGAAGCCGCCGGCCTTCACGACATCGGCGACCTGCTGGCGCGCCGCCTCCTTGACGTCGGGCGCGACCGAATCCTCAAGGTCGAAGATCACGGCGTCGACGGCGAGGGTTTTCGCTTTCTCCAGGGCGCGGGCATTGGAACCCGGCACGTAAAGCACGCTGCGGCGCGGACGGATGGTCATGCCGCCAACTCTATCGGCCATCGGGAAACTATCAAGCGCCGACTACTTGGCGGACGCGGTTTGCGGCTTGAGAATCCGGTAAAGCTGGAAACGGTCGCCGTCGGCGATCAGCTTCAGACGCGCGGGGTCGGGATTGGGCGCCTCGTCCTCGGTGAACAGCACGTAGAGATAATCGAATTTCGTCCAATTCAACCAGAACGCCGGCGTGTTGGGCGCCGGGTGGTCGGCGGCGACGATGAGCTGCGCGGTCGAGGGCGGCGTGCCATCCCTCAAATCGGCGTAGTCGCGGTATTCGGGGCGTACATGCAGCACCTGCTTGCCGGCCACGGTGAACACCGTCGTCACCAGCGCGTTACGCTCGATGGTGGCGATGCAGGCAGCGTGCACCAGGCCAAGGTCGCGCACGTCCTCGCCGAGCGAGCGGTCGGCATAGGCGACGAAAACCTTCGAGCCCGGCGCGATGCGGCGCACGGAAGAGCGGAACTCGCTGGTGGTGTCGGACAACTGCGACCAGTTGAGATCGATCTCGATCAGCCGCGCGGTGATCAAGACAATCAGCACGACCATGAAGGCGCGCCGCACCAGGCGGCGACGCAGTTCGAGGTCGCCGCACGCGAACAGCATGAAGGCGACGCCGATCGGCACGCGCTGGTCGGTCATGTAGGTGTCGAACATGATGCGCGGCAGCGCGAGGTACACCAGTGTGCCGACGACCAGCAGCGTCACGACCAGCGGATGAAAGCGCAACACATGGTGGCGGACTGCCCAGACGATGCTGGCGACCATCACCGCGATGAGTGCGAAGGCGGCGATGTCGGAATAGTCGCTGACGATATACATCAGCCCGTCGATCTTGCCGCGCTGCTCCCAGTAGGTGGCGCCGACAAGCTCCATGGTCGGGCTGGCATTGAGCAACGGTGCCGCGGCGAGGAACGGCAGACCGCCGGCGACGAAATCGACGATGCGGCCGGGCCAGGGTTCGCGCCGGAACTGCCACAGCCGCGACATCTCGAACGACAGCACGCCGATGCCGTAAATACCGAGCGCGCAGAGATGGCAGAAAAACAGCGCGACGACGCAAACAGCCGACAGCGCGAAACGCAGTGGCCAGGCGCGCTCACGCAGGGCGATCCAGCCGGCCAGCGCCCAAAGCGCGATGCCAATCCCGAAGATGTAGTTCATCAGGCCGACGAGAAAGACGTAATTGTACAGCAGCGGAAAGGCGAACAGCGGGAACACCGACCAGCGGCCGATCAGCGCCCGGTTGAGCGTCAGCACGCCCGAAACGATGAGTGCGAACATACTGACGATGAACACCTGCCCCGCCAGGTAGATGTTCATGAAGCGCGCCAGCACCGGCACGATCAAATCCATGGTCAGGTTGGGAATGACTTGCCAGTCGATCTCATAGTATTGAGCGAGTTGCGGGTTGTTCGACAGCGTTGCGATCACGTGCATGCGCGCCAGATGATTGACGTAGTCCGACAACGGTGGCAGCGGATGCGTCCAGATCGGTATCGAAATGAGCAAAGTGAACGCCGCGAACAGCACGGCGATTTGCGGCGCCGAAAAGCCGTGCGCGCGGAAGCGCGACCACGGCAGATTTGTGATAATGGGCTTGTTCGGCTGGAGCATGCGCGGTCTGATTTTCTTGACCCTTCAGTCGACGATTGCACCTGAACAAGCAATGAACATGGCGGTTTCGGGGGCGAGAATGTGACCAATGAGCAGGCAGCGCGCGCGATAATCAGAGGGTTCCAATGATCTAGGCACGGGGGGTTGCTTGCGATCGACGGGCAGGTCATGACACAGGCTTCACACCGTTAAGGATGGCGATGAACTTTCCGCAGCGTTTGATCGATGGCTATAACGCCTTTGCCGGCGGGCGGCTGCGCACCGAGCAAGACCGCTACCGCGAACTGGCCCAATCCGGCCAATCACCCGAAGTAATGGTGATCGGCTGCTGTGATTCACGCTGCGCGCCAGAGGCCATCTTCAACGCACGGCCCGGCGAGCTGTTCGTGGTGCGCAACGTCGCCAACATCGTGCCACCCTATGCGCCGGACGGACAGGCGCACGGTGTCTCGGCCGCGCTCGAATTTGGTGTCGCGGCGCTCAAGGTGAAACACATCGTGGTGCTCGGTCACGCCCAATGCGGCGGCGTAAAGGCCTATGCGGAAGACGCCGAGCCGCTGACGCCCGGCGATTTCATAGGAAAATGGATGCGGCTGATGACGCCGGCTGCGGAAAAAGTCGGACCACGCGGCGCACGGTCCGCGCCCGACTATCTGGCGGCACTCGAACAGGCCAATGTCGTCAACAGCCTGGACAACCTGATGACGTTTCCGCGCTTAAGCAAACTGGTCGAACGCGGCAGCGTTATTTTGCACGGCGCCTATTTCGGCGTCGCCAGCGGCGATTTGTCGGTGCTGGACAAGTCGACGGGAAAGTTCGTCCCGGTCGGCCGCGCGGGTTAAGCCGCCTTACGCTTGGCCTGGATCAGCTTGCGGTTGATCAGGCACTCGGCGATTTGAATGGCGTTGAGTGCGGCGCCCTTGCGCAGATTATCCGACACCACCCACATTTGCAGGCCGTTATCAACGGTCGGGTCGGTGCGGATGCGGCTGATATAGGTAGCGTCCTCGCCGGCGCATTCATAGGGCGTCACGTAGCCGCCGGGCTCGTGCTTGTCGATCACCAGGCAGCCGGGCGCGTTGCGCAAAATCGTGCGCGCTTCCTCGACGCTGATCGGGTTTTCGAATTCGACGTTGACCGCTTCGCAATGGCCGATGAACACCGGCACGCGCACGCAAGTGGCGGTCAGCTTGATTTTGGGATCAAGAATCTTCTTGGTCTCCATCATCATCTTCCACTCTTCCTTGGTGTAGCCGTCCTCCATGAACACGTCGATTTCCGGAATGACGTTGAACGCGATGCGCTTCGGGAACTTCGTGTTGGTGACTTCGCCGAGCGTGAACACCGCCTTGGTCTGCGAGAACAATTCGTCCATCGCATCCTTGCCGGCGCCCGATACCGATTGATAGGTCGCCACCACCACGCGCTTTATGGTGGCCTTGTCATGCAACGGCTTGAGCGCGACCACGAGCTGCGCGGTCGAGCAATTCGGATTGGCGATGATGTTTTTCTTGGTGAAGCCGGCGACCGCGTCGGCGTTCACCTCCGGCACGATCAACGGCACGTCTGGGTCCATGCGCCAGGCCGACGAATTGTCGATCACCACCGCGCCTTGGGCGGCGATCTTCGGCGACCACTCCTTCGACACGGCGCCGCCCGCCGACATCAGGCAGATGTCGACGTCGGAAAAATCGAAATGGTCGAGCGCCTTCACCTTCAGCGTCTTGTCGCCGAACGAGCATTCCTGACCCATGCTCTTGCGCGAGGCGAGCGCGACCACCTCGTCGGCAGGGAATGCACGCTCGGCCAGAATGTTGAGCATCTCGCGCCCAACATTGCCGGTGGCACCCACCACAGCGACCTTGTAACCCATTGTTAACTCTCCGAAATAATTTCCCCTGGGGGCCTAGCCCAAGGGCACCGGTTGGCAGCGCTTCTAAGCGAGAACTAGGCCCAAGACAACGGTAGCCTGCTGGGGACCAAGGGCATGCATCCGGCCCTGCATTCGTGGCGCGAGGAATTGCCTGCCACCTTTGTGCGTGTACTCGCATATCTGGGTGGCGTTGCGGTGCTTTCCATGGCTGCCGCGCAGATTTTTCAGTCCGCGCCGGCCATCACCACAGCGACTGTGATTCATCAGCAGCCAGAATGGACCGATATCGAGCGGCCGTTCCCGGCTTTCGCGCTGTCGATCCCCGAGGCCGCGGACGTGCCGTCGAGCTACGCCATCCGGCGCCACGCCGAAGGTGGCGGCCGCAAGGACATTCTCACGCTTGGCGCCCCCGACAGCGCCGCGCCCTATTTGCAGGTCGAGATCTACCGGCCGGGCGACGAGCTGCACCGCTTCGCCGGTCCAAAAGACGAGATCGGCGCCGAGGCCATAGCACTCGGACCGATCGGGCTGGTCCACGCCGATGAAAAGCTGGCGAGCAAATTCGGCCAGCTGGAGATCGTCGCCTTCGAGACATCGAACGGCACGCCGCGTCATTGCCTCGGCTTCGTGCGCGCTTATGACGATCCGCGGCTGCAATTGTCCGGCTGGTTCTGCCAGGGCGGCACCGACTTCATCGAGCGCTCGACGCTGGCTTGCGCGCTTGACCGGCTGTCGCTGCTCTCGGCCGGCAGCGAGCCGAAGGTTGGCGCGCTGTTCGCGCAGACCGAACTCAACCGCAGCTACTGCGGCCAGCGCGACCCGATTCTGGCGTCGACGCCGAAGTACACACTGCTGTGGAAGGCGCTGGCGAACCGGCCGGAGCCGCGACGAGTCGGCCGCTGACCAATCTTCCGCGATAATTTATTCACGCTGCAACGCGAAACGACTTCGTGTGCGCCGGCCGTCAATGCGATTGACCGGCCCGGCAATTCGTATGATCATATTCAGATAAGAATATCTAAAGCCGCGGCGATGGCCGGGCTTGGATAAAAACCTCTGGGGAGAGGAACGATGATCACACGACGTCATCTGCTTGAGACGGCGGGCGCGGGCGCAGCGCTGGCCGTATCCGGACTGACGCAATTTTCCGAAAGTCTCGCCGCCAACATCGGCACCACGCCGGGCGTGCCCGAAGGCGTCAATTCCATCGCCAGCATGGCGTCGCTGCCCGGCAAGAAGCCGCTGATCCAGCTTGCCGACCGGCCGCCGAATTACGAATCGCCGATCGAATATTTGCGCACGCCGATCACGCCGAACGATCAGTTCTTCGTGCGCTATCATCTGGCCGACATCCCCGAGGTTGATCCAAAGACATACAAAATTTCAGTCGGCGGCGATGGCGCCAACGGCCAAGCCGAGCTCACGCTCGACGACCTGAAGAAAATGCCGGCCGTCGAGGTGGTCGCGGTCAATCAATGCTCGGGCAACCGGCGCGGCCTGTCGAAGCCGCATGTCGCCGGCGTCGAATGGGGTTACGGCGCCATGGGTTGCGCACGCTGGAAGGGCGCGCGGCTCAAGGACGTGCTCGACAAAGTCGGGCTCAAGAAGGAAGCGATCGAAATTTCGTTCAACGGCGCCGACGGACCGGTGGTCGACAAGACACCGGACTTCATCAAAAGCATTCCGGTTTCGAAGGCGATCGATGAGTCAACGATCATCGCCTATGAAATGAACGGCGCGCCGCTGCCGCACTTCAACGGCTTCCCGGCGCGGCTGGTCGTGCCGGGCTGGACCGGCACCTATTGGATGAAGCATCTCATCACCATCACCGCGCAGACCAAGCCACTCACCAACTTCTGGATGAACCCCGCCTATCGGATTCCAATCGGGATATTCCCGATCGCGCAGCGCTTCACGTCGCAGGAATACGCGCCCAACACGCCGATCACCGAGATGGTGGTGAACTCGCTGATCACCAGCCACCGCGATGGCGCCAAAGTGAGCGCGGGCAAAGTCACGGTCAGCGGCATGGCCTGGGACGGCGGCTACGGCATCCGTTCGGTTGAAGTGTCGACCGATGGCGGCAAGAACTGGTCGAGCGCGACATTGGGCGAGGATTTCGGCCGCTACGCCATGCGGCCGTGGGGCTTCGATCTCGCCGCTAAGCGCGGCGCCAACACCGTGATGGTCAACGCCACCAACAAGATCGGCCAGGGCCAGGTGTCCGATTTGATTTTCAACGGCGCCGGCTACCACAACAACGTGATGCAAAACATCACGCTGACGGCCTGAGGGAGATGACCATGCGGACATTCGTCATAGCTATCGCCACCGCACTGATCGTGCTTCCGGCGGCCGCTGCCGAGGTGCAACTAAAAAAGGCGGACGGCATCGACAAGGTCGAGGGCAACTGCGCCGCCTGCCACACGCTGGCTTATATCCCGATGAACTCGCCGTTTCTCAACGCTGCGGGCTGGACCGGCGAGGTCACCAAGATGATCAAGGCATACGGCGCGCCGATCGACGACGCCGATGCCAAGGCGATCGCCGAGTATCTGACTAAGAATTACGGCGGCTGACTGGAATAAATTCGCCATCAACGTGCAAATTCGGCCTCGCCGCGCCGGCGGGGCCGTTTTCTTAATGATTTGCGGCAACAATTGCCTGTGATTTGACCTGTCGCCGCGAACCGAAGCCCGCTAGTATGCGTTGCAATATCGGGGCCTTAGCGAGGAATCCATGCGTCTGAAAGCCGTTGCCACCACGTTTGCCGCCATCGCGGCCCTGGCTCTGCTGGCCATGCCGGCCGGCGCCGCGGTCAAGAAAAAGCACGTGGTCACCACCGCCGCCGGACACACAGTGTTCGTCAGCCGCGACGAGGACGGGCGCACCCGCACCAAGATCATCATTCAGAAACGGTCTTATCTGGACGGCGGCACCGAGATCATGCCGGGCGACCGCAACGACCACGACTACGCTTCGCCGCCCAACCATTCGGGCATCAGCGTGCTCGACAACACGGCGTTCGGCGGCAACCAGTCGCCACTGCCCGGACCGTGGACGCTGCCGAGCAAAGATAATCCCTGGCTGAAGTTCTGAGCCGGCACAGCGATCGCTCATAAAAAACGCGGCCCGGGGCCGCGTTTTCGTTTTGGACGGTACTTTCGAAAATCAAGCCGCCAAGGCTTCGAGCTCCACTAAAATCGCGTCACCCATTGCCACCGTGCCGACTACGGTCGTTCCCTCCGATTTAACGTCGGCGGTGCGCAGACCCTTGGCCAGCGTGGCGGCGATTGCCTGGTCGATCATGTCGGCCTGTTTGCCGAGATTGAACGAATAGCGCAACGCCATGCCGAACGACGCGATCATCGCGATCGGGTTGGCGACGCCCCTGCCGGCGATGTCGGGCGCAGAACCATGCACCGGCTCGTACAGCGCCTTGCGCCTTTTGGTTTTTGGATCGACCTCGCCCAACGACGCCGACGGCAACATGCCGAGCGAACCGGTCAAGGTCGCCGCGATGTCGGACAGCATGTCGCCGAACAGATTGTCGGTGACGATGACGTCAAACTGTTTCGGCCAGCGCACCAATTGCATGCCGCCGGCATCCGCGAGCATATGCTCGAGCTGGACATCCTTGAATTCGCGCGCGTGCAGCGCCGTCGTTACCTCGTTCCACAAAACGCCAGACTTCATGACGTTGCGCTTTTCCATCGAGGTCACTTTGTTACGCCGCTTGCGCGCCAGCTCGAACGCGACGCGGTCAATGCGCTCGATCTCATAGGTGTCGTAAACCTGCGTGTCGATGGCGCGCTTCTGGCCGTTGCCAAGATCGGTGATGGTCTTCGGCTCGCCGAAATAAACGCCGCCGGTCAATTCGCGCAGGATGATGATGTCGAGGCCCTCGACCACCTCACGCTTCAGGCTCGATGAATCGGCGAGCGCCGGATAGACGATGGCCGGGCGCACATTGGCGTAGAGATCGAGATCCTTACGCAGACGCAATAGGCCAGCTTCGGGGCGCACGTCGTAGGGAACCTTGTCCCATTTCGGCCCGCCGACCGAACCGAAGATCACGGCGTCCGCGGCTTTCGCCTTCGCCATGGTCTCGTCGGTGATCGCGACCCCGTGGGCGTCGTAACAGCAGCCGCCCGCGAGCGCCTCCTCGAAGACGAACTTATCCGGGCCCTGTTTGTTGAAGAACTCGATGACCCGTTTCGCCTCGGCCATCACTTCGGGGCCAATGCCATCACCCGGGATCAGCAGTAGATTATGGGTCGCCATACGCTTTTACCTCGCAAGAACCGCCGCGAGGATTGCTAAAGGCTCATGGCAGGCTTGGCAACTGGGCGCGCTGGGCCGACACTGGATCATTGCAAACCGAGGCACCATGGCGCCGGAACACAGAACGAAAGTCGTGATCGTGGGGGCGGGCTTCGGCGGCCTGGAAGCCGCCAAGGCGCTGCGGCGCGCGCCGGCCGACGTCACCGTGATCGACCGGCAAAACCATCATTGCTTCCAGCCGCTGCTCTATCAGGTGGCAACCGCCGCACTGTCGCCGGCCGACATAGCCTGGCCGATCCGCCATATCCTGCGCACGCAGCGCAACGCCACGGTGCTGATGGAGGAGGTCAGCGGCGTCGACACGCCGAATAAGAAGCTCCGCACCAATTTCGGCGAGGTGTCTTACGACTATTTGGTGATCGCGACCGGCGCGATGCATTCCTATTTCGGGCATGACGACTGGTCGGATTACGCGCCCGGCCTCAAGCGCATTGAGGACGCCACGCGCATCCGCCGCAGCATCCTGATCGCGTTCGAACGGGCCGAAGTGACGCCCGACGTCGCCGAACAAAGGCGCCTGCTCACGTTCGTGATCATTGGTGGTGGTGCCACCGGCGTCGAAATGGCCGGCGCCATCGCCGAGATCGCGCGACAGACGCTGGCCGCCGATTTCCGCCGCATCGATCCGCGCTCGGCGCGCATCGTGCTGATCGAAGCGGGACCGCGCGTACTGCCGACCTTCCCACCTGCACAATCAAATTATGTGCACGTGGCACTAACGCGCAGCGGCGTTGAGATCCAGACCACGACAAGTGTAACGCAGTGCGATGCGCATGGCGTCGATACTGATGGCGACCGCATCGACGCCAGCACCGTCATCTGGGCCGCCGGCGTCACCGCTTCGCCGGCCGCGCGCTGGCTCAACGCGGAAGCCGACCGTGCCGGAAGGGTGAAGGTCGGCGCCGATCTGTCGCTGCCCGGGCATCCGGATATTTTCATGGTCGGCGACACCGCGACGGTAACCGACGCCAAGGGCAACCCAGTGCCCGGCATCGCGCCGGCGGCCAAGCAGATGGGACAATATGTCGGCAAGCTGATCGCGGCGCGGATCGCCGGGCGCGGCGCGCCCGCGCCGTTCCACTACATGCACCTCGGCGAACTGGCGACCATCGGACGCCGCGCTGCGGTGGTGAAATTCGGCCACCTGCAGCTGCATGGCTTCATCGGCTGGGTGTTCTGGAGCGTGGTGCACATCTACTTCCTGATCGGATTGCGCAACCGCTTTGTCGTCGCCTTCATCTGGTTTTGGGATTATTTGACGTTTCAGCGCGGCGCGCGGCTGATCACCGATCCCGACGATCCGAAGAAGTAGCTGGCACTCTGGACGCAAACTTAAGGTCGCGCGACACTCGGATTTTCAGCGCCGGCAAGAGCGCCAAACCGGGAGGCGACCATGATCCGTCTATTCGCGTTTTTCCTCGGCGCTATGATGCTGGCGCTGCCGGTGATCCAGACCCGCGCCGCCGAACTTGACCCCAAGGCGGTCGTCTATCAGACGCCGGACCAGATCAAGTGGAGCCCGGTAAACCCGGCCGGCGCGCAACAGGCGGTGCTGTTCGGCGATCCGACCAAGCCGGGCCTCTATGGCGTGCTGACCAAATGGACGGCCGGCAACCATTTCAGCAAACCGCATTTCCATCCGCATGACCGTTTCATCACGGTGCTCTCGGGGACCTGGTGGGTCGGTAGCGGCCCGAATTGGGATCCCGCCAACGGCAGTGTGCCGATGCCGGCCGGGACCTTTGTCACCCATTATGGCAAGCAGGTGCATTGGGACGGAGCCAAGGATGTCGATGCGGTGCTGTTAATCGTTGGCGAGGGTCCGGCAACCACGACCCCGTTTGTGAGCGCGGATCGGCTAAAATAAAGCCGGAGCCGGCCGAACTGTGGCCTGAAATTAGAATGCGACTTTGACGCCGCCGCGACCGCTGATCACGGAGCTGGAGTCGGAAAAGCCGGTGTATTCGACCGAGCCGAACAGAACGACACGGCCGCTGTGCCACTCCATGCCGAGGCCGCCGAAGCCGCTCAGCACGCTACTGTTGCCTGGCGTGGCAAACGGGATTTCCTGACCCAACAGCGTCGCATTGATAGTGGTGCTGCCCATGCGTTGAACGCCGAGCACGCCGGCGTAGATATTTCCCATCACTACCTGGTTCGCGGGGATGACGCGCGTGCCCGTGAGCTTGAGCTGTCCCTTTTCCTCGACGTCCTGGGCGATGCGGTCGCCAACGCTCAGGTTCGCCGTCGAACCGCTCTCGGTATAGCCATCGAACTCCGAGACGAGGTAACGAACATTCACGCTCGGCGTGAGCGTGTAGGAGGCGCCGTGCAGCGGGCCGAGCGCAAAGCGCGCGCCGAGCGTCGCCTCGGGGCTGAAATACGTACCGCCGTAGCTTGCTTTCGCCGTCTCGATCTCGCCCGGAACGAGGTTGTTGTTGATATTGCGGGTGCTGTCGTTGATCGAGTGGCCGCCCTGCATCACTGCTTGCACAAATAAGATGCCTTGCGAGTAATGGGCGTACATGCCGGCGAACACGATATTGCTTATCGTGTCGCCGTAGTTGAAATCGACGCTGCTGCGCGTCTCGCCGGCGCCACCGAACATTCCGCCGTAGAACTGATTGAGCGTCCGCAAAGACGTGCCGTCCGCGGGCTGTTCGCGCTGGCCGGCGAAGCCGCGCGCCCAAAGCGACCAACCGTTGCGGTACACCGCGGTCGGGTTGGCGAACAACGCGCGGTCGTTCGTATAGGCTGACAGGCCGGGAATGGCATCGAAGGCGTCGGTGATGCGCGAATCGCCGCTGGTGCCGGAGAATGCCATCGCCTGTGTCGCGGCCGCATCCTGTCCCTGGATCACCGGAATGGCGGACGACACGTTGCGGGAAAAATCCATCAAGTTGCGGTCGGTCATTCCGAACGGTGTCGGATCGACCGACGCGGCCTGATTGCCCAACGCCGCGAACGGCACAGTTCCGGTGACGCTCGCGCCATTTTGTGGCCGCCGCAAGAAGAACGGCAACGATGGATTCAGGCCACGCGTGGCCGCGGCAGTGATTCATGAAATAGCGCCTCGTTAACGCGTACGCTAGCGGGCACTATTTCCGACGACTGCCGGGCATCCGAACTGCGATTCAGTGCAATGATTTCAGCGAGATTCGACGTTCGAGGTGTAAAACGGCGTGCTTAATACGGCGTTAAAGCCCGCTGAACCAGTTGTAGCCCTGGTTTTCCCAATAGCCGCCCTGGTCGGTGTTAGTGACTTCCATCGCCACCACGTATTTCGGATTCTTGAAACCTAATTTTGTGGGAATGCGGATTTTCATCGGAAAACCGTAGGCCTGCGGCAATATCTTGTGATCGTATTTGAACGACATCTGCGTCTGCGGATGCAGCGCGGTCGGCATGTCGATGGTGTTGGTGTAGCCCTCGGCGCATTTGAACCAGATGTACTTCGCGCGGGTGTCGGCGCCGATGCGCTTGAGGAATTCCGACAGCGGCGTGCCTTGCCAGGAACCGATGGCGCTCCAGCCTTCGACGCAGACGTGGCGCGTGATCTGCGACACCTCGGGAAGCGCGTGCAGCTGATCAAGCGTCCACGGCGTCTTGTTGTCGACCAGGCCGGCGATCTCGAGCTTATAAGCATTCCCGTCAACCTCCGGTGCCTCGTCTTCGGCGTAGTAAGCGTTGAACGGGAATGGCTTGGTGAGCGCGCTTTCAGGAAATGTCGGCGCCAGTTTGGTGCGGCTGAACAGTGCAGCCTGCGCGCCGTCGTTGAAGGCGGAAATCTTGCGCAACACGGCTTCGGCGGTGTCGCCGTCGATGATGTCGCAGCCGGTGAGGAAGGTGAGCGCGCCGAGACTGGCCGCGCCGCGCAGAAAGCCGCGCCGCGCCGGATCGGGCATCAGTCTGGCGGCGTCCTTGATCAGGAGTTTGGGATCAACGCCAGGAATGATTTTGCGGTGGCGCATTTTGTTTTCCTACTTGCCAGTGACCATGGCGCGCAGGCTTTTCGGCACCAGCAACGCCAGCAGCACATGCACCGCCAGGAAGCCGACGATCGCCGCCATGGCGAAGAAATGCACATAACGCACAAAATCATAACCGCCGAACAGCATTGTCAGTTCCTGGAACTGAACCGGTTTCCAAATCGATATGCCCGAGAGCACGATGATGATGCCGCAGAGAATGACGCCGGTATAGAGCACCTTCTGCACCGCGTTGTAGTGCGACAGATCGTCATGCGCGAGCTTGAACGTCAGCGCGGCTTTGGCATCGGCAAACACTTCGGACGGATAGATCGGCAGCAGCTTGCGGCGGAAGCGCCCGGTGGCGAGCCCGAGTGTCACATAGACAATGCCGTTGGCCACCACCACCCACATCGCGGCGAAATGCCAGAGCAGCGCGCCGGCGAGCCAGTTGCCGAGCGCGATCTGACGCGGAAAGGTGAAATTGAATAATGGCGAGGCGTCGTAGATCTGCCAGCCGGAGCCGATCATGACCAGGATTGCGATCGCGTTGATCCAATGGCAGACGCGTACCCACACCGGATGAATGGTGGTGTTCGCGGGCGTCACTGTCATGGTCTCGGCGGTCATCGGCTCTATCATCCACCCTTATAACCCTTATCAGGATACGACGCTCACGGCTGTTCGGATGCAAGCATTCGCGAAATTATCACTACATACTGATCTTCATCTGGGTTTCGCGCGCGCGTATATAATAGTCCGTCTGGCTCGCTGTGTCTTTTACGGCCGGCCGGTCTTGCTTGCTCTTCTTCACGTGCGACGACTTGACGACACGGTCGCTCTTGGCGTCGTCCGCAACGGCGGTCGTCGTGATGGCGCCGGCAGCGATCGCGGCCGCCAGGGCCGCCGAGAACAAAGCCTTTTTCATTCCGCGCCCCTCATGAGGCGTGCGGCCGGGCTCGCGGGGGCAAGCCCGGCCGGCAGCCGCACTTACTTCGACATACTATCCTTGGACATATTGTCCTTGGCCATACTGTCGTTCTTCTTCATGGAATCCTTGGCCATGGTGTCCTTGGCCATGCCGTCATCCTTTTTCATCGAGTCCTTGGTCATCGTGTCCTTGGTCATCGAGTCTTTCTTCATGTCGTCGGCGAAAGCCGCCGGCGCCAGCGGGGTCATGGCCAGACCGGCCGCGATCAACGCCGAAAGGAAAAAGCTCTTTTTCATCGGGTGTTCTCCTCAGGATTAAACTTGCAAGCCAACGGCTATCACGGAGGCTAAACACGTCCTCATCAGTTTCCCGTTGCTCCAACCTAGCGTTTGGCTCACGGTTTTGTGAGAATGACTCAGCGGGGCCGGATCGGATGAAGGAGCTTTCGCGTGACCCAGTCGCCTGCGCCCAAGACCAATTCCGGAAATTTCTTTGAGGACTTCCGGCTCCGCCAGCAGATCCGCCATGCCACGCCGCGCACCATCACGCTCGGCGATGTGGCGCTTTATAACGGCCTGTTCGGACCACGCTTTGCGGTGCAGTCGTCCGATGTTTTCGCGGCCAAGATCGGCTACCGGCGCGCGCCGCTCGACGATCTGCTGGTGTTCCACTTCGTGTTCGGCAAGACCGTGCCGGACGTATCGCTCAATGCGGTCGCCAATCTCGGTTATGCCGATTGCCGGTTTTTGAAGCCGGTCTATCCCGGCGACACGCTCAACGCCACCTCGGAAGTGATCGGGCTGAAGGAGAATTCCAACAAGAAGACCGGCATTGTTTATGTGCGATCGCGCGGTTTCAATCAGCACGGCGACACGGTGCTCGATTATGCGCGCTGGGTGATGGTGCGCAAACGCGACGAGACGGCGGCAGCGCCGGAGGAGAAAGTGCCTGAATTGCCCAAGAGCGTCGAGCCGTCGCAATTCGGCGCAGCCTGCCCACCGATCGATGCCAAGGCTTACGACAATGTTCTGGCGGGAAGCCCGCACCGCATCGGCGATTATAAGGCCGGCGAGAAGATCGATCACGTCGCCGGCATTACGGTGGAAGACGCCGAACACATGATCGCGACACGGCTTTATCAGAACACCGCACGCATTCACTTCGACCACTTCACCGAAAGCAAAGGCCGCTTCGGCCACCGGCTGATCTATGGCGGACATGCGATTTCACTGGCGCGGTCGCTGAGCTTCAATGGCTTTGGCAATGCATTCCATGTGGCGGCGATCAATGGCGGCCGGCATGTCGCTCCGCTGTTCGCAGGCTGCACGGTGTTCGCCTGGTCCGAGGTACTGGCGAGTGCGGATGTGCCCGGCCGCGAGGACGTCGGCGCGCTACGCCTGCGCACCGTCGCCACCAAAGACCGGCCGTGCGCTGATTTCCCTTACAAGAGCGGCGAGGAGTACGATTCGGCGGTGATCCTCGATCTTGATTATTGGGTGCTGCTGCCGAAGTGACGCGTCCGTGACAGGTCTTCGTATTGTTAAGATCGCCTGGGATAACCGGGAATGACACATCAACAAGGAGCGGGATAACATGAGCAGCGCGACAGGCTTGATGCATACTCTTCACGATGCAGAAGAACGGCTCCTCAAAGAACTTCGCGAATTGCGCCGCGGACATCGCAAGCAGCAGAAAAAATCCGCGCGGGCCGAACCTCAACTCACTATCGGACAGAGAATCGCGGACGATGTCGCCGCCACGATGGGTTCGTGGAAATTCATCATTATCCAGTCGGTCATCTTGTTGATCTGGATCGTACTCAACATCACCGCCTTCGTTGAGCAATGGGACCCCTACCCGTTTATCCTGCTCAACCTGGCCCTGTCGTTCCAGGCCGCCTATGCGGCGCCGTTCATCATGATGAGCCAGAACCGGCAGCAGGATATCGACCGCAAGGCGGCCGAGCACGACTACGAAATCAACGTCAAGGCCGAGCTCGAGATCGAGCTGCTGCACCAGAAAATTGACGAACTGCGCGAGAAAGAAGTTTTGAGTCTGACAGAGTCGGTGAAGCAACTCACCACACTGCTCGGCAGGGCCAATATCACGCCAGGTCCCGCCGCTTAAAAATTTATTCGACGCTCGCCCGCAAGTGATCGACGAGCTGCCGGGCATAAGGCGGCAGCGTGTCGATGTCGCGCACGCAGATCGACAATTCGCGCAAGGCCCAAGCGTCGGTGAGGCGAACGGATGAGATCGCCATGTTGCGTTCGGTCCGCTTCACGGTGGTCTCCGGGACGATGCCGACGCCGACATTACATTCGACCAGACGGCAGATGGCGTCGAAGCTGCGCAACTGCACGCGCAGCCGCAACGGCCGGCCGACGCGGTTCGCCTTGTCGGCCAGAAATCTTTGAATCGCGCTGGCGCGGTCGAGGCCGACCATGTCGTAGTCGAGCACCTCGGCGAAGCCGATGCGCGAGCGGCCGGCAAGCGGATGATTCTTCGAAACTACCAGCACGAAGCGGTCGCTGCGGAATGGAAAAGTATACAGGCCGCCGTAATCGACAGTGCCGGCGACGATGCCGATATCGGCGGCGCCTTCCGCCATCAGGCCGACGATCTCGTCGGACAGTCGCTCCTCGAGATCGACGCTGATATCGGGATAGGCCATCAGGAACGAGCTCAGCGTCTCCGGCAGGAATTCGGTGAGCGCGTTGGTATTGGAGAGTACCCGCACCTGGCCGGCGAGCCCGCGCGCATAAGGCGTAAGATCTTCCTGCAATCGTTCGGATTGCGCCAGGATGCCGCGCGCGTGCTGCAGCAATGTGCGCCCGGCCTGGGTCGGCACCACGCCTTGGCGGCTGCGCACCAGCAATTCGGTGCCAAAGCTGAGTTCCATCTTGCGGATGCGGGTTGAAGCGGCGGCCAGTGCAAGATTGGCGCGCGCCGCCCCATGGGTAATGCTGCCCGCCTCTACGATATGGCGGAATAGGTTGAGGTCGGTGAAATCGAAGCGCATGAGGCCGAGAGCCTTCTTGTTTGACGAAGGCAGACTACGCAAAACACATATTGCAGTGCGGCATTTAAAGGTACAAGCTTCGTAATTGATGAAGTAGCGGGTTGTGACAGCTCAGGCAAGCGGCACCCGCCGGGCATTCTGGAGACTGACGATGGCCGAGCTTGACGCGGGATCGGCGGCAGGGCCGCGACGGCCCCGTCCGCTCTCCCCGCACCTGCAAATCTACAAGCCGATGCTGACGATGATGATGTCGATCGTGCATCGCATCACGGGCGCCGCGCTTTATTTTGGAATGATGCTCATCGCGTGGTGGCTGATCGCGGCGGCCTCCGGCCCGAACGCCTACGCCTATGTCGAATGGTTCATGGGCAGCCTGATCGGCCGCTTGATCTTGTTCGGTTACACCTGGGCGCTGCTGCATCACATGTTCGGCGGCATCCGCCATTTGATCTGGGACACCGGCCACGGCCTTGAGCCGGCCGAGCGCGAGATGCTGACCATCGTCACGCTGGTCGGCTCGATCTCGCTCACGCTGATCCTGTGGGTCGTCGGTTATCTCGCCATGGGAGGCCCGCGATGAACGAGCCTCAGATGCGCACGCCGATGCGACGCGTTCGCGGGATGGGCGCCGCCCATTCCGGCACCCTGCATTTCTGGCATCAACGCGTGACGTCGGTAGCGGGGATTCCACTGTCGCTGGCGCTGGTGGTCATCATCATCGGCCTGCTTGGACGCAGCCATGCCGCGGTCGTGCAGATTCTCGGTTCGCCCATGGTCGCCATCATCATGTTGTTGTTCATCATCAACACCGCCTATCACATGTGGATCGGCATGCAGGAGATCATCCTCGACTACGTGCACGAGGAAAAATTGAAACTGCTCAGCCTGATGGCCAACACCTTTTTCGTCTTCGTCGTCGCGTTTGTTTCCGCCTACGCGATCCTCAAGTTGTCGTTCGGAGTCTAGGTATGGCCACGAACGGAAAAACCAACGGCAAGTCGAACGCCGCGCCTGCCGCCAACGGCAACGCCTATCCGATCGAGGATCACAGCTACGACGTAGTCGTGATCGGCGCCGGCGGCTCCGGCTTGCGTGCCGTGGTCGGCTGCAGCGAAGCGGGACTTCGCACCGCCTGCATCACCAAAGTATTTCCGACACGATCGCACACCGTGGCGGCGCAAGGCGGCATTGCCGCGGCGCTCGGTAATATGGGCGAGGACGATTGGCGCTGGCACATGTACGACACCGTCAAGGGCGCTGATTGGCTCGGCGACCAGGACGCCATCGAATATCTCTGCCGCAACGCGCCGGCCGCGGTTTATGAACTCGAGCACTGGGGCCTGCCGTTTTCGCGCCGCGAGGAAGACGGCAAGATCTATCAGCGACCGTTCGGCGGCATGACAACCCACTATGGCAAGGGCACCGCGCAGCGTACCTGCGCCGCCGCCGACCGCACCGGCCACGCCATGCTGCACACCATGTACGGCCAGGCGCTCAAGCACGCCGCCGAGTTCTACATCGAATATTTCGCCATCGACCTGATCATGGACGATGAAGGCCGCTGCCGCGGCGTGGTCGCGCTCAATATGGATGACGGCACTATCCATCGTTTCGCCGCCAATATGACGATTCTGGCCACCGGCGGTTATGGCCGCACCTATTTTTCCTGCACTTCGGCGCACATTTGCACCGGCGACGGCAATGCGATGGTGCTGCGCGCAGGCTTGCCGCTGCAGGACATGGAGTTCGTGCAATTCCATCCGACCGGCATTTATCCGGCTGGCTGCCTGATCACCGAGGGCTCGCGCGGCGAAGGCGGCTATCTGGTCAATTCGGTAGGCGAACGCTTCATGGAGCGCTACGCGCCGTCGGCTAAGGACCTTGCCTCGCGCGACGTGGTGTCACGCGCCATGACCATAGAGATCCGCGAAGGCCGCGGCGTCGGCAAGGAAAAAGACCACCTGTTCCTGCATCTCGATCATCTCGACCCCAAGGTGCTGCACGAGCGGTTGCCCGGCATCAGCGAGACCGCGCGCATCTTTGCCAATGTCGATGTGACGCGCGAACCGATACCGGTGCTGCCGACCGTGCATTACAACATGGGCGGCATCGCCACGAATTATCACGGCGAGGCGCTGACCAAGAGGAACGGCGACGCCGACACCGTGATCCCGGGCCTGATGGCGCTTGGTGAAGCGGCCTGCGTGTCGGTGCACGGCGCCAACCGGCTCGGCTCGAATTCATTGATCGATCTCGTCGTGTTCGGCCGCGCCGCCGCCCACCGCTGTGCGGAATTGCTGTCACCGGGCGACAAGCAGCCTGACCTCCCGAAGAATTCCGCCGACCTGTCGCTGACGCGGCTCGACAAGTTTCGCAATGCCTCAGGCGGCACGCCGACCGCGCAATTGCGGCTCAATATGCAGAAGGTGATGCAGACCAACTGCGCGGTGTTTCGCACCGGCGACATCCTGGAGGAAGGCCACAAGCTGATCCACGACGTCTACGGCGGCATGGCCGACGTGCACGTCAGCGACCGTTCGCTGATCTGGAATTCCGACCTGATCGAGACGCTTGAGCTCGACAATCTGATCGCGCAGGCGGTCGTCACCATGGATTCGGCGGAAAACCGCACCGAAAGCCGTGGCGCGCATGCGCGCGAGGACTTCCCCAATCGCGACGATAAAGAATGGATGAAGCACACGCTGGCGTGGATGGATGACAAGGGCAAAGTGAAGATCGACTACCGCCCGGTGCACGCCTACACGCTCACCAACGACATCGCCTATATCGAACCGAAAGCGCGCGTTTACTGACGCGAAGGACTATTCGCCATGGTCGAATTCACGCTGCCAAAAAACTCCAAGATCACGCAGGGGCAAACCTGGCCACACGCGCCGGGCGCCAAGCACGAGACCGAGTTCCGCATCTACCGCTGGAATCCGGACGACGGCGGCAATCCGCGCATCGACACCTATTACGTCAACCGCGACGATTGCGGGCCGATGGTTCTCGACGCGCTGATCTGGATCAAGAACAACATCGACCCGACGCTGACCTTCCGCCGCTCCTGCCGCGAAGGCGTGTGTGGCTCCTGCGCCATGAACATCGACGGCACCAATACGCTGGCCTGCACCATGGCGACCGATCATGATAAGGCGCCGGTGAAGATTTACCCGCTACCGCATCAGCCGGTGGTGAAGGACCTTGTGCCGGATCTGAAGAATTTCTACGCGCAATACGCCTCGATCGAGCCCTGGCTCAAGACGGTATCGCCGACGCCGGAGAAGGAATGGCTGCAGAACCACAAGGATCGCGCCAAGCTCGACGGCATGTACGAATGCATTCTGTGCGCGTGCTGCTCGACCTCGTGCCCGAGCTATTGGTGGAATTCCGACCGCTATCTAGGGCCCGCGGCGCTGCTGCAGGCCAACCGCTGGGTGCAAGACAGCCGCGACGAGGCGGCCGGCGACCGGCTCGACAATCTCGAGGATCCGTTCCGGCTCTACCGCTGCCACACCATCATGAATTGCTCGAAGGCCTGCCCGAAGGGCCTCAATCCGGCCAAGGAAATCGCCGAGTTGAAAAAGGCGATGGTCGATCGGCAGGTTTAGCGCTGCGGACGATTGCGGCGGGGTCTAATTGCACTTATTGGCGTAGCAAAGCTTTTCCAGCTCGGGGAATGGCTTATAGGTGGCCTTGGCGCATTGTCCCTTGTCGGCCTCGACTAGTTGGTTGAGATGCCCGCCAAAGAAATAAGCGATGCGCTCTTTGTTACCGACATAAGTGCGGTTCAGGTCGCGCGCGTTGTAGCGGACGCAAGCCGTATAGCGCTGATCGCTGCCGACCGGGGTGAGCACCGGATCGGAAAGAAACGCCTCGTGCACATTGGTCGGGTCGTCGAGCGTTCTTTGTAAGGTATTCAGAATTTCCTGCTTGAAACCGGTTGGCGGAATATTCGGCTCCACGAAAGGCGTTTTGTCGCTGCTGCCGCAGGCGGCGAGCAGCGATCCAACCGTTAATACCAAACAAAAACGGGCTCTGACGTTACGCATCGGACGCCTCAGTCGAGCTTGAGCTTCTTGCGCCGCTGCGCCAGCGTGCGCAGCCGCAACGCGTTGAGCTTGATGAAGCCCTCGGCATCGCGGTGATCGTAGGCCACCGCGCCTTCCTCGAAGGTCACGAGGTCCTGATCGTAAAGCGAATATTTACTCTCGCGTCCGACCACGGCGACATTACCTTTGTAGAGCTTGAGCTTGACGCGGCCGGTAACGAACTCTTGTGATTTGTCGATCGCCGCCTGCAGCATCTCACGTTCCGGCGCGAACCAGAAACCATAATAGACCAGCTCGGCGTATTTCGGCATCAACTCATCTTTGAGATGAGCGGCGCCGCGGTCGAGCGTGATCGATTCGATGCCGCGATGGGCGGCAAGCAGAATTGTGCCGCCCGGCGTTTCATACATGCCGCGCGACTTCATCCCGACGAAACGGTTTTCCACCAGATCGAGCCGGCCGATGCCGTTGGCCTTGCCAAGCTCGTTGAGCTTGGCGAGCAGCGTGGCCGGCGACAATTTCCTGCCGTCGACCGCGACGGCGTCGCCACGCTCGAAATCGACGCTGATGATGGTCGGCTTGTCCGGCGCATTCTCCGGATCGAGCGTGCGCGAATAGACATAGTCCGGCACCTCTTGCGCCGGGTCTTCCAGCACTTTGCCTTCCGAGGACGCGTGCAGCAGATTGGCATCGACCGAGAACGGCGCATCGCCGCGTTTGTCCTTGGCAATCGGGATCTGGTGCTTCTCGGCGAACTCGACCAGCTTGGTCCGCGACGTCAGGTCCCATTCCCGCCACGGCGCGATCACGGTGACGTCCGGCTTAAGCGCATAATAAGCGAGTTCGAAGCGCACCTGATCGTTGCCCTTGCCGGTGGCACCATGGGCGACGGCGTCGGCGCCGACTTTCTCGGCGATCTCGATCTGCTTCTTGGCGATCAGCGGCCGCGCGATCGAGGTACCGAGCAGATATTGCCCTTCGTACAGCGCGTTGGCCCGGAACATCGGGAACACATAGTCGCGCACGAATTCCTCGCGCAGGTCCTCGACGAAAATGTTTTCCGGCTTGATGCCGAGCAGCAACGCCTTCTTGCGCGCCGGTTCGAGCTCCTCGCCCTGGCCGAGATCGGCGGTGAAAGTGACGACCTCGCAGCCATAGGTGGTTTGCAGCCACTTCAGGATGATCGAGGTGTCGAGCCCGCCCGAATAGGCGAGCACTACTTTCTTGGGTGAAGCCTTTGCCATTGCGCTGCCGGTCGTTTCGCCGATCCGTCCTTAAATCCTTGAAAGCGCGGGGACTATAGGGGGAATGCCTGCGCGCGCAAAGCGTCCCCTATCAAGTAACGTCCTCGTACACGTCCATGTCCGCGCTGCCCGCCAGGATCGCACGCCAGCCTTGCAGGAAGGTACGTACCATCGGGTCGCTCGCCACCTTTTGGCGGTTGAGTTCAAGCGCGGAATCGGCGGCGTATTCGATCTCGATCGTGAGCTGGGCCGGGTCGTCGACGTTCTGCAACACACGAAAGCCCGCGCCGCCGAGCGTCTTGTAGAACGGCGCGGCGCTACGGATGAGCGTCAGCACCTGCCCTGGATCTCCCAGCGCCCGCATCTTTATTTGCAATACGCGTTTGAGAGTTTTCTCCGTTACGAGAATCAAAGTTCCGATTTGCGCTTGCCGAATAGTTCGGCAATCGAGGCGGAAAACCGTTCGAGCGACCGCTCCACCGCCTCGTCACTGAGCCGCGTGCGCCGCCAGCGGTAGATCAAGCCGTACACGACCCAGATAATCAGAAACGTGAATACGCCGGCAAAGATGACGTCGCTGACAAAGTGCCCGCCCTGCATGACGCGCAACGCGGCGATGACGGCGCCGAGCGCCAGCGACCCGCCATAGGCGAGCGCCCGCCATTGCGGCGGCGCCAGCGCCGCGGGCGCCATCGTCCAGATTGCGCCGGCCACGTCGCCGGAAACGAATGAGCAGTTCTTGTCGCACTCGCCGCGAGGATCCCACCACGACACGTAATGTTCGGTGCCTTCGAATTGCGTCACTTCGACCGGGCGCGGCCGGCCCCAATGGTTCTTGAGCGTCACATTGACCAGCAAGCCCGGGCCGAGGACCAGCGTCGAGATCAGGAAAACAACGGCGCGGCCCGACACCAGCATTTTACGCCGCGGGTGAATGAGTTTGATCAGCAGCGCGGCCACGGCCGGTGCAACCAGCAGCGCGCTGAACCAAAGCGCGCTGTCGCGCACCCAGGCAAACGGCTCATAGAAACGCAGTGAAAACACATTGTGATTGACGTCGATGAACTCGTAGAACGGCCGGGCAATCTGCAATTCGATGTCCGGGAACAGCGCAAAGATCACGCCGGTCACGGCGGCGATGACGAGTGCGATGATCAGCCCGGTACGGTTCATGCGCCGGTGTCCCGCCGTTCGCGCCAGCGGCCGGCCTTACGGCCCGCGAGCGCCCAATAGCTCAGGCCGAACACCACGCCGGCGGCGGCCGCGATCTCGGCCTCGCGTGAGACCGGCGGCGGCGGATGATCGATCGACTCTTCGTAGCGGCTGGTAACCCCGCTGCCGTAATAACCGAGCAGCAGCAGCGCTGCGCCGGCCGCGGCATGGACCAGCAACGAGCGGATTTTAAAGCTCTCGGCGATAGCGATCAGGATCACCAGCGGCAGCAGGCCGGTAGCAGTCGTCGCCGCCGCACCGATAAAGGTCGTAACCCAGAACACCACGCGTTCGAAGGCGTCGCCGGTGAGGCCGTGCCACTGCGGCCCCAGCACGCCCATGGCGATCGCCATGCCGGTGGCCAGGCTCGCCAGCATGACGGCGAAGACGATGACGATGATGCGGCCGAGGAATGCCAAAGCTAATCCGTCATCGCCATCGCGCGCAGCGCCATGCGCTCGCGGGCGGAAAGTTTCTCGGTCGCGCTCTTGAGCTGGCCGCAGGCGGCCAAGATGTCGCGGCCGCGCGGCGTGCGCACCGGCGAGGCGTAGCCGGCGTCGAACACCACGGCCGAAAACTTCTCGATCTGTTCCCAGTCGGAGCATTCGTATTTGCTGCCGGGCCAAGGATTGAACGGAATGAGATTGATCTTGGCCGGGATGCCCTTGAGCAGCCGCACCAGCGCTTTCGCGTCCTCGATCGAATCGTTGACGTCCTTGAGCATGACGTATTCGAAGGTGATGCGCTTGGCATTGGATGCGCCGGGATAATTGCGGCAGGCTTCGAGCAATTGCTCGATCGGATATTTGCGGTTGAGCGGCACCAGTTCGTTGCGCAGCTCGTCGCGCACGGCGTGCAGCGACACTGCCAGCATGCAGCCGATCTCGGCGCCGGCGCGTTCGATGTTCGGCACCACGCCGGAAGTCGACAGCGTGATACGGCGTTTCGAAATCGCGATGCCCTCGCCGTCGGAAACGATCAGCAGCGCGTCGCGCACGGCATCGAGATTATAGAGCGGCTCGCCCATGCCCATCATCACGACATTGGTGATGCAGCGCTCGCCCGATGGAATGACGCCATCGGAGGGGCGCGTGCCGCCCGGCCAGTCGCCCAGGCGGTCGCGCGCCACCATCACCTGGCCGGCAATTTCGCCGGCAGTGAGATTGCGCACCAGGCGCTGCGTGCCGGTGTGGCAGAACGTGCAGGTCAGCGTGCAGCCGACCTGGCTTGACACGCACAACGTGCCGCGCTCGCTGTCGGGGATATAGACGGTTTCCACTTCGTGCGGTCGCTCGCCTTGGACTTCGCCCGGCAGCCGCAGCAGCCATTTGCGCGTGCCGTCGACCGAGACCTGCTCGGCCACAACTTCGGGGCGCGCCAGCGTAAAGCGCCGCGCAAGATTTTCGCGCAACTCCATCGACATGCTGGTCATGGCGTCGAACGACGTCAGGCCGCGAAAATAGATCCAGTGCCAGAGCTGCTGCACGCGCATCTTGCGCTGCGTTTCCGGCACGCCGACCGCGCCCAACGCGCCGGCAAGCTCTGCGCGCGACAGGCCGATCAGCGACGGCTTCTCGGGCGCGACGTAGCGCTCAAGCGGCGTCTTCTCGACGAAGGGCGCCGAGGCCGACGCGATTTCGACAGTCGATGTCATAAAAATTCTTCTGAATGCACAGTCTAACTGATCGAAATCACCGGGTCTCGCCACTACGTGGCGGCCCGGTGACGACCCTGCGGGTCACTTGCACTCTTCCGCTACTTTGTCGAGCGCCTGATCGAGACCTTTCAGCGAGTACGTGTCGGTGGACTTAGTGCCGCGGGCGGATGCGCTCTTGATTATCAGATCGGAGCCCTTGCGCATGGCGGCGACCATTTGCGTTTCCTCGGCGGCGTTCTTGACCCAGGCACCGTCGTTCTGGGTGTACATCACGTAATTGGCCAAGCCGATGGTAGCGGCGGCGTCGACGCCGGTCTTCTGCGGATAGCCGACAATCATCGACACTTCGTTTTTCACTTTCTCGGCCGGACGGGTCGAGACAAAAGCGTAAGACGGGTCGCGTTTGCGCCCGGCCGGCTCGGTCTCGGCTGAACTCGGCTTCGCTAGCGCGAAACAGACTTTCTTACCGCCAGGTGATGCCGTGTAGGCGCCCCAGTCGCCGAACTGACCAAGCAGCACAACCTGCTCGGTCGGGTCGGCCTTCGGAGGTTTCTTCTGGGCTGGCGCGGCCGGCTGGGCCGGCTTTTGCTGCGCCGGCTTGGCGGGCTTGGCCGGCTGGGTCTGCGCATAGGCGGCCGTGGAAAAAATCACGGCCGCGGCGGTCAACAGTGCAATCGCGGGGCTTTGCCAAAGCGTCTTCGTCATCGGGCTCTACCGGTTGAAGTGAACAACGGCGTTCATGCCGCCGCCCTAAAGAACAGCGGGATATTAGCCTATTAAGGGCGAATATCGGCAAGGAGAAGGCGACATTCTACCGCCCGTCCGGCCGAAAGTTAATGGCGCCAAACCTGCCATGCCACGTGCTAGATAATGCATTGCACCAACAGTTGACCTGAGTTGCCATGAAAGCCCTGCTCTGCACCCATTACGGCGCCCCCGACGACCTCGAACTTGCCGACATCGCCGACCCCGTGCCCGGACCGGGCGAAGCGGTGGTGCGCATCGCGGCGGCGGCGCTCAATTTCTTCGACACGCTGATCATCGCCGGAAGATATCAGACCAAGCCGGCGTTCCCGTTCTCGCCGGCGGCGGAATTCGCCGGAACGGTTGAAAGTCTCGGCGCGGGCGCGAGCGGCTTCAAATCCGGCGACCGGGTGTTGGGCTATTCCGGTTACGGCGCTGCGCGCGAGCGCATCGCGATCAAGACCGAAAGGCTGGTCAAACTTCCCGACGGTGTCGACTTCGACCGCGCCGCCGGACTTTGCGTCACCTACGGCACCACGCTGCACGCGCTCAAGGATCGCGCCAAACTTAAAAGCGGCGAGACGCTGGCCGTGCTCGGTGCGTCAGGCGGCGTGGGCTTAGCCGCCGTCGAACTCGGCAAAATCATGGGCGCGCGCGTGGTCGCCTGCGCGTCGTCTGCCGAAAAGATCGAATTTGCGCGCAAGCACGGCGCCGACGACGGCATCGACTACGCCAGTGAAGACTTGAAGGACGCACTACGGCACGTGACGGAAGGCCGCGGCGCCGATGTGATCTATGATCCGGTCGGCGGTTCTTACGCGGAATCGGCAATACGCTCGATCGTTTGGCTCGGACGTTATCTCGTGGTCGGCTTCGCCGCCGGCGAGATTCCGAAGCTGCCGCTTAATCTCGTGCTGCTCAAAGGCTGTGACGTGCTCGGCGTGTTCTGGGGCTCATGGACCGAGCGCGACCCGGCCGGTCATCGCGCCAATACCGAGCAATTGCTCACCTGGGCCGCGCAGGGAAAATTGTCGTCGCATGTACACGCCACCTACCCGCTCGCCGAGGCGCCGGCTGCGCTCAAGGCGATCGCCGCGCGCAAGGTGATGGGCAAGGTGATTTTACAGCCTTAGTCAGCCCGCTAGCTTGTCCATAGCTTCGGCGAGTTTGACGTCGAGAGCAGTCACGCCGCCGGCGTCGTGGGTGGACAGCGTCACCTCGACGGTCTTGTAGACGTTGAACCATTCGGGATGGTGGTTCATGTCCTCGGCGATATCCGCCACGGCGGTCATGAAGGCGAAAGCTTCCTTGAAGTTCTTGAAGGTAAATTTGCGGGTGATGGCGTCACGCCCAGATACCTCCGACCAATGGTTGAGCTTGCCCAAAGCGGTCTTGCGGGCATCGCCTGTCAGTTTTTCGACCATTTTCAACCCCTTGCTGCGTTCACCACGATAACGATGTCGGAGCGAAAAGGCTCCATCCAGCGGTTGCGTTGCAGCATTTGGTAGCTATATTCCGCTCGAATCCGCGGGCCTAAAGCCCGCGATTCGTTTTTCTCAAGGTAAATACCGGCACAACCCATGAATCTTCGCAACGTCGCCATCATCGCTCACGTCGACCACGGCAAAACCACGCTGGTGGACCGGCTGTTGCAGCAATCCGGCGCCTATCGCGAGAACCAGCGCGTGGTCGAACGCGCCATGGATTCCAACGACCTCGAGCGCGAGCGCGGCATCACCATCCTGGCCAAGGCGGCCTCCGTTGTCTGGAAAGACACCCGCATCAATATCGTCGACACACCCGGCCACGCCGACTTCGGCGGCGAGGTCGAGCGCATCCTCAACATGGTGGACGGCGCGCTGGTGCTGGTGGACGCAGCCGAGGGCCCACTCCCGCAAACCAAATTCGTGGTGTCGAAGGCACTGAAAATGGGTCTCAAGCCCATCGTCGTCATCAACAAAGTAGACCGTTCCGACGCCCGCGCCACGGAGGTGGTGAACGAGGTGTTCGACCTGTTCGCCGCGCTCGACGCCACCGACGAGCAGCTCGATTTTCCGATTCTCTACGGTTCGGCCAAGCAAGGCTGGATGGCGACCAAGCTCGATGGATCGCACGACGACGGCATGCAGCCGCTGTTCGATCTCATCCTCAGCCACGTCAAGCCGCCGGTGGTGGAAGCAGGACCGTTCCGCCTGCTCGGCACCATTCTGGAAGCCAATCCCTATCTCGGCCGCCTCGTCACCGGCCGCATCACGTCGGGTTCGGCGAAGCCCAATCAAAACGTCAAGGTACTCGATCACGACCGCAAATTGATCGAGACCGGCCGCATCACCAAGCTACTGGCATTCCGCGGCATCGAGCGCGTGCCGGTCGACGAGGCGGACGCCGGCGACATCGTCGCCATCGCCGGGCTGCCGGAGGCGACCGTCGCGATGACGATCTGCGATCCGTCGGTCGAAACGCCGATCCCGGCGCAGCCAATCGATCCGCCGACTTTGGCGATGACGTTTCGCGTCAATGATTCACCGCTTGCCGGAACCGAAGGCACCAAGGTGACCGGCCGCATGATCCGCGACCGGCTGTTGCGCGAGGCCGAAGGCAACGTGGCTTTGCGCGTGCGCGAGTCCGACGACAAGGACGCCATGGAAGTCGCCGGCCGCGGCGAATTGCAGCTCGGCATTCTGATCGAGCAGATGCGGCGCGAGGGCTTCGAGCTGTCTGTGTCGCGGCCGAAGGTCCTGATGCGCGAAGACCCCAAGACCGGCGAGATGCTGGAGCCGATCGAGGAAGTCGTCATAGACGTCGACGAAGTTCATTCCGGCATCGTCGTGCAGAAGATGTCGGAGCGCAAAGCCGAGATGCTGGAGATGAAGCCCTCCGGCGGTCACCGCCTGCGGCTGGTGTTCCACGCGCCGACGCGCGGACTGATCGGCTATCAGGGTGAACTGCTCACTGACACGCGCGGCACCGCCATCATGAACCGGCTGTTCCACGCCTACGGGCCGCATAAGGGCCCGATCCAGGGCCGCCGCAATGGCGTGCTGATCGCCAACGATAAAGGCGAGGCAGTCGCCTACGCGCTGTGGAATCTGGAAGACCGCGGCCCGATGATGATCGAGCCGGGTTGGAAGGTTTACCGCGGCATGATCGTCGGCGAACATACCCGCGACAACGATCTGGTCATCAACGTGCTCAAGGGCAAACAGCTCACCAACATTCGCACGACGTCGAAAGACGAAGCCGTCCGGCTGACGCCTCCCATAAGAATGACGCTGGAAAAGGCGCTCGCCTATATCCAGGACGACGAGTTGGTCGAAGTCACGCCGGCCTCGATCCGCTTGCGCAAGAAGCTGCTCGACGAAACCGACCGCAAGCGCGAAGACCGGGCGAAAAGCGCCGCCGAAGAAACGGTCTGACATCCGATCGCTGTGCCCGGTAACGAGCAGTGATGTGTCCCATCCTGGGACGAATCGTTTCTGAAAAACCGAATCACTTGTCGCTGTCCGCTTCCGCCCAAAGCGGTCGCGATCGCCGTGCGCAGTTGCGATTCATGCATCACCGTGCGTCATGGGGCCGGTTTTCTGAGCTGCCACAGCGTGTTTTGCGCCGTTCTGTGACCAGTAATCCACACCAGTTACCGATCGTTAACTATAGGGCTTGAAGGCCGCAGGGTTCGTTGCTTGTATTCGGCAATGACGACGACCCTCATAGAGATTCGCCGTGCCAAGGCCTCCGATGCGGTCGACGTCGCCGCGACCCATGACGAGGCGTGGCGGACCGCCTATCAGGGCATCATCCCGGGCAACGAACTCGACAAGCTGATCAACCGGCGCGGACCGGACTGGTGGGATTCGGCCATCCGCAAAGGCAGCCGCATCACCATCCTGCAATTCGGCGAGCAGATCGCCGGCTACGCCAATTACGGGCGCAACCGGGCGCGCAGCCTGTTTTATGACGGCGAAGTCTACGAGCTTTATCTGCGTCCCGAGTTCCAGGGGCTGGGCTTCGGCCGCCGCCTGTTCTCTGCCGCGCGCAAGGACCTGATGCAGAGCGGCTTGAAGAGCCTGGTGGTGTGGGCGCTGTCCGACAACGAGTCGGCGGTGGAATTCTATCGCGCGCTCGGCGGCCGCGCGGTCGCGCGTTCCTCGGAGCGCTTCGGCCCCAAGACCCTCGATAAGGTCGCCTACGCCTGGCAGTGAGGCGTTTTACTAAAATCTGAATTTAAATTTGCGGCGCCGGTAGGCCGTTCTGCGCATGCGCGGCCCGCAACGTATTGAGCAGCAGGCAGGCGATGGTCATCGGCCCCACGCCGCCCGGCACCGGCGTCAAAGCGCCGGCGACTTTCGCCGCCTCGGCAAAAGCGACGTCGCCGACAATGACCGGCTTGCCGTCCGCGCCCACAATACGATTGATGCCGACGTCGATCACCGTCGCGCCCGGCTTGATCCAGTCGCCGCGCACCATCTCGGGCTTGCCGATTGCGGCGATCAGCAAATCGGCGCGGCGGCACACCGATGGCAGATCCTGGGTCTTGGAATGCGCGATGGTCACGGTGGCGTTTTCCGCCAGCAGCAATTGCGCCACCGGCTTGCCGACGATGTTGGAGCGGCCGATCACCACCGCCTCCATGCCGGCGAGCGAAGCATGCACCGTTTTGGCCAGCATCACGCAGGCCATCGGCGTGCAGGGCACCAGGCCCGGCAGGCCGCTGGTCAGTCCGCCGACATTGAACGGATGAAATCCGTCGACGTCCTTGGCCGGATCGATGGTGCCAAGCGCTTTCGCCGCGTCGATCTGCGAGGGTAGCGGCAATTGCACCAGGATGCCGTTCACCGCCGGATCGGCGTTGAGTTGCGCGATCAGCGCGAGCAGCTCCGTTTCGTTGGCGTCGGCCGGTAGCTTGTGGTCGAAAGCGTGCATGCCCGCTTGCGCCACCATCTTGGATTTGGTGCGGACGTAAACTTCACTAGCGGGGTTCTGACCGACGAGCACTACGGCGAGACCCGGCACGATGCCACGATCGCGCAGCAGACGATGCACGGCATCGGCCACCTTGCCGCGCAAGTCGGCCGCGTTGGTTTTGCCGTCGATGATGCGTGCGGTCATGCGTCGCCGCCCGATGCTAACGGAAGCTTGGCGTCATCCAATTCAGAAAACGTTCGGATAGATGTAGCGTACGATAACGTTTTCCAGGAGCAAGATGAGCAGGATCAGAATCACTGGCGAAACGTCGATGCCGCCGAGATTGGGCATCATCGAGCGGATCGGCCGCAGCAGCGGCTCGGTGACGCGGTACAGGAAGTCGCCGACCATCGCCACCACCTGGTTGCGGGTGTTGACGACGTTGAAGGCGACCAGCCAGGACAGCACGGCGGAAGCGATCAGTAGCCAGATATAGATTTGCAGGATCAGCAGAATGATATCGAGGACCGAGCGCATGGGTGTCCGCCTGTTCGAGTCGGGCGGAAATTAGCGGGTCGCATGACCTTGAACAAGCCGAACCGGTGGCGCCTTTGCCCATTCGGCCCGCATCCTTGACAGGCTGGACCCCGGGTCCTAAATGGCGGCCAATCGCCTGAAATCACGTGCAACGGCTGCGCTGTCGTTGCCTTTGGCGGGGCCATAGCTCAGCTGGGAGAGCGCGTCGTTCGCAATGACGAGGTCGGCGGTTCGATCCCGCCTGGCTCCACCATTCTCTCTAACTTTCGCCCGGAACGGATTTGTCGTCGATCGTCGCCGCCTCCAGCGGAATGACGATCTCGCAACGTACGCCGGAACGCTCAAACGCAAGCCGCGCGCTGCCGCCGAGTTCGGCCGCGATGCTGCCTTCGATCAGCTTGGAACCAAAGCCGCGCCGTTGCGGCTCGGACACCACCGGTCCCTTTTGCTCGACCCAATCGATCCGCAGCATCGGACGATGGCCCTCGCCGCCGGCCACTTGCCAGCGGATTTCGATGCGGCCGCCGGGCAACGATAGCGCGCCGTATTTCGCCGCATTAGTGGTGAGTTCGTGGAACGCCATCGCCAATGTGAGCACGACGCGCGGCCGCAACACGATGTCTTCGCCGCGCATCACGATCCGCTCGGGTCCCGCGCCGGCATAGGGCGCGACGCTGGCCGACACGATCTCGCGCAACTCAGCGCTCTCCCAATGATGCCGGGTGAGCTGGTCGTGCGCCTTGGAAAGCGCGATCAGGCGGCCCTCGAAGCCTTCGCGAAAGGCGTCAGGCGTCGGCGCACCGCGCGCGGTTTGCGACGCCAGCGATTGCACGGTCGCGAGCGTATTCTTGACTCGGTGGTTCAATTCGTCGATCAGCAGTTTCTGGCGCTGCTCGGCCGCCTTGCGTTCGGTGATGTCCTGCACAACGCGGACCAGATAGAGCAGTTGCCCATCGGCGGTACGCACCGGCGACGAGCGCACCGACATCCAGATGATGCGGCCATCTTTGCGGATGAAGCGCTTCTCCACCGAGTAGAATTCCAACTCGCCGTTGACCTGCTTGCGGAAACCTTCGCGGTCCGCATCGGCGTCGTCGGCATGCGTGTGCGTGAACATTCTGTTGGCTTGCAGATGCTCGCGGCTATAGCCGGTGATGGCGCAGATCGCTTCGTTGACGCGCAGGAAACGGCCGTCGGGCGCGACCTCGGAAATACCGATCGAGGCGTGCTCGTAGGTCGCCGCCAGACGCTGTTCCTGCTCGAGCGTGAGGCGGCGCGACGTTTCGAGCGCGGCGTCGGTACCCTTGCGCTCGGTGATGTCGGTAAAACAATTGACCGCGCCGATCAGCTCGCCCTTGGCGTTGCGCAGCGGATCGATGTTGAGCGAGACGATGACGCGCCGGCCGTCCATGCGCTCGACGATACGTTCGACATCGCGCGCCGGTTTTCCGGTCACCAGCACCTGCGCCAGCTCCGACCGCTGCAACGGATTGCCATCGATGTCGAAGAAGCGGACGCTGGCGGTGAATTGTTCGTGCGTCTCGCCGGGCTGCGGGATATGGCCCCAGATTTCCGCGGCGTGGCGGTTGTATTGCAGGATGGTGCCCTTGGCGTCGCAAATGAACGTCGCGATCGGCAGCATGTCGAGAATGCCGTCCGAGGCGCGCAACATGGCGCCCAAGGCCGCGGGAGTCCGCCGTGCCGGGGGCGAGCCGTTGTCGTTCGAATCAAGCATCCGCTAGGCCTCCACGCGGCGGCCGTCGGCTCCCCCTGATATCCCCGGGGCCCATCGATCAATGCAGCCCGGCTTTTGTCAATGGGGCCGCCAGGTTCCATCGATCGCCGGCATTGAAAACGCGGGCTTAAGGCGCGGCCGCCGACTGGGTCGCCGGTGTGCGGCCGATCCAGTGATCGATAAAGGCGGCGAGCCAATTGCGCGCCGCATGGTCGTGCACCGCGCGCTCGGAAATGTGTTCGTGGCGCTGCTTGGTGCCGGGAAGCTCCATGCGATGCGCGCCGCGCACCAGCCAGCGGTACATCATGGCGTGGGTGACCTCGGGATGGAATTGCAGCGCATAGCCGGTGCCGGAACGGAAGGCCTGCACCGAGAAGGCATCGTCGCCCTCGGCCAGCAGTTCGCCGCCTGCCGGCAAATCGAAACCTTCGCGATGCCATTGATAGACGCTGTCGGGCCAGTCGGCGCAGATCTTGCGCCCGGCCGGCGTCGGACGGATCGGATAATAGCCGACCTGGGCATGGCCCTGCGGATGCGGATAGACGCGGCCGCCGAGATGGCGCGCCATCATCTGCGCTCCCAGACAAATGCCGAGAAAAGGTTTTTTGTCGCGCAGCGGCACGCCGATCCAGTCGGTCTCGCGGCGCAGGAATTCCTCGTTGTCGTTGGCGCTTTGCGGGCCACCGAAAATCGCGGCGCCGGCATGTTCATCCATCGTCTCCGGCAGCGGATCGCCAAAGCGCGGCCGCCTGATGTCGAGCGGATAGCCGAGCTTACCCAGCACCTGACCGACGCGGCCGGGCGAGGAGTGCTCCTGGTGTAAGATGAGAAGGACCGGCTTCAACATGGTGATTTGCGAGTTGTGCCGAGTACTAACCGCTTTGCCGGGGTTTGCAACATGGACCGCGCGACGCGGCTATGTCCGTTGTGCGGACCTGCGCCGACTTTGGCGGGCGCTTACCGCTGCCAGCAGCAGACCGCGCGGAATGACCCGGATCAGCAGGATGATCAGCTTGTTGACAAGGCCCGGGATGATCGTCCGCTTGCCCTGCATCAGCCCGCGATAGCCCGCTTCCGCCACGAATTCCGCAGGCTGGCTGAGAAAACTAGGCGCCAGAGAGCGGCCTTTGACGCCGGCACGCTCGGCGAATTCGGTCGGCACCGGGCCGGGGCACAGCACGCTGACCCGCACCCCGCGCCGTTTGAGTTCGCTATGCAATGCTTCGCTGAACGACAGCACGAAAGCCTTGGTCGCGTAATAGACCGCCATGCCCGGGCCCGGCAGGAAACCGGCCATCGAGCCGACGTTGAGAATGCCGCCACGATGGCGCGCCAGACTGTCGACAAAGGCGAGCGATAGATCGGTGAGCGCGCTCACATTGACATCGATCATTGCCAATTGCTCGTTTCCATCGAGCGAGGCGGCGGTCCCGACCAGGCCGAAACCGGCATTGTTGACGATGTATTGCGGCTCGACCTCAAAAGCTGCCAACGCCCGGCCGATCATCTGGGCGGCATCATTGCGCTGCAGGTCGGCGACGATCACCAGCGGCTTGATGTTGCCGGCCGCCGCGATTTCATCGGCCAGCGCGCTTAGACGATCCTGGCGCCGCGCCACCAGCGCCAGTTCGTGGCCGTTGCGTGCGAACACGCGCGCCAATTCGGCGCCAATGCCGGACGAGGCGCCGGTGATCACGGTAACGGGGCGGAGATCGCTCATACAGCGAATATAACCGTTCGTCCCCGCGCAAGCGGGGACCCAGGAAGAAAATGACAAGTCCTACGTTTTGGCCCTGGGTTCCCGCTTGCGCGGGAATGAACGGAGACTGAAGCCAATCCGCGCTCCCTATTCCAGGTTCTTGCTCGGCGGGAAATCGCGCGAGAAGATCGGCTGCTTCACCGCTTGCTTCGGATCGAGCGTCCAGAACTGGCTCACCTGCGGATAAGTCTTGATGATGGTGTTGGTGAGCTTGCCGTTGACGCGTGCGACCTTACGGATGTGGATGTCGAGCACCGGCGTAGCGTATTCGTCGAGCTTGACCGGGCCGATAGGGCCGTGGGTGAGGCGCACGTCGCGCATCGCCTTGAGGAAGGCCGCGGCATCGTCGGTCTTTCCGCCGGTGACCTTGAGTGCCTCCTCGATGATGAGTAGCGCGGTGTAGGGGCCGGCGGTGTAGAAGCCGGGGTCGTGCTTGTATTCGGCATTGATGCCGGCGACGAACTTCTTGTTGTCCGGCGTGTCGAGGCCGGCGGCGTACCAACCGCCGGTATAGACGCCGACCGCCTCCTCACCCATCACCTTGAGAATGCCCTCGTCGGTCATGGTGGTATTGCCGAGCACGGCGACTTTGCCCTTGAGCCCGTAGTCGTTGAACTGCTTGAGGAAGCGCAGCGGGTTCGAGCCGGCAAAGCCGGTGTAGATCGCGTCGACGTCGGGCTTGATCGCCGCGAGATAGGGGCCGTATTCGGGCGCGTTGAGCGGCGGCCAGAGCTTCTGCACGATCTTGCCGCCCGCCGCTTCGAAGGCGAGCTGGAATCCGCCGGCGCCTTCGTGACCGTAGGTGAAGTCCTCGGCGACGATGGCGATCTTCTTGAACTTGAGCTCCTTGGCCGCGTAATCGCCGAGCGGATAGGTCACTTGCGGCGCGGTGCCGAAGGCATGCAGGACGTAAGGATGCGGCTGACGCGCTTTCAGATCGACGGTGGCAGCCGAGGTGGTGGTGATCAGCGGCACCTTGGTGTCACGCACATAGCCGTCCATGGCCAGCGCCTCGTTGGTGGCGAGAGGGCCGATGGAGACCTGCACCTTGCTGCGCTCGACGAGTTCTTGCAGCTTGGTCTTGGCGAGCGCCGGATTGCCGGCAGTGTCCTGGGTGATCAGTTCGACCTTGCGGCCGGCGATCATGCCGTTGCGCTCCTTGAGGAAGAGCGCCGCACCTTCTTCCTGCTGCTTGCCGCCGGCCGCGAGAGGGCCGGTGAGGACCGTGAGGAAACCGATTTTAAGCGGCTCCGCCGATTGCGCGAACACGCGCGGCGCGGGAAGAATGCTGATCGCCGCACCAGCCTTCAGCAGCGTGCGGCGCGACAATCCATATTTGCTGTTCTTTACCGACATCCCCATTCCCTCCCTTTTTATGCGGCGTTTCCCTTATCACCGGGAAATCGACCGCTCGCAACCGGCGAACAACGGCGTCAACTTAGACCGCGGTCGGGCGCGCCAGAATACCGGCAGCGGGTTGTCGAGAAAATACATGCGGATCGCTATGCCGTAGCGCCACGATATGGCCGGCATTGCTTTCGACTAGCACAGCTTGATTTTAATAGGAAGCACGGGCGGACACGACGTCCTGCCTACTCGATCGCTTTGCCCTTGCGGGCGCTGTCTTCCAGCAGCTGAATATTGTTCAGCACGAATTTATTGCCGGGATCCTGGCGCTGCGCGATGACGAGCTTAGCGCGCGCGCGCTTGTAGTCGCCGCGCAGCATGTAGGAATAGCCCTGGTTATTCAGGATTTCGGTGGTCGGTCCGACGATGCCGATAGCCTGGGCGTAAGCGCGGTCGGCGAGATCGAAGCGGCGCAGGCGGTCATAGGACGCGGCCAGGCCGAGCCAGGCTTCCGCGTCGCGCGGGCGCAGCTCGGCGGCATGGCGAAAATATTTCTCGGCCAGTCCGAAATTGTTGGCGCGATACTGTTTCTTGCCGAGGCTCAAGGCGTCGTAGGGATCGCTGCCGAGCAGACCCGCGTCGGCGGAAACGGGTGTGCCAAGCACCGGCGCTTCGGTGCTCGCGTCTTTATCCGCCGGGGCGGAAGCAAAGGCTTCGGTGCCATCGGCTTTGGATTCGAACGGATTGGAAAATTTGCCCGACGCGCTGCAACCGGCGAGCCACAAAGCGGCCATGCCAAGAAAAACGGCTCGGGCAATTCCATGACGCATGACAAAACCTGACGGAAGCGCCCGCACGCGGGGACTAGGGTTAAGCTAAGAGAGCTTCGTTAAGAAATGCTTCATTTGTGTTTTGACGCCGGAATTCAGAGCACGTGATTGACGTGCAGCCGCACGAACACCGGCAGCAGGATGACCACGAACAACACCGGGAAAATGCACACCATCATCGGGACCGTCAGCTTGGCCGGCAGCGCATAGGCCTTTTCCTCGGCGCGCGAAAGCCGCTTGTGCCGCATGTCGTCGCTATAGACCCGCAGCGCGTCGGTGATGCTGGAACCGAGGTCGATCGACTGGTTGATCAGAGTGGCAAAGGCCTGCGCTTCATCCAGCGCCAGCCGGTCGCCGAAGCGCTCGAGCGCGTCCTTGAGCGGACGGCCGGCGCGGGTCTCTAGGCAGGTCATATGGATATTGGCCGACAGCGAAGGATAGCTGTCACCGAGCTCGCGGCCGACGCGGTCAAGCGCCGCCTCCATCGACAGCCCGGAATCCGCGCACACCACCAGCAAGTCCATGAAATCCGGAAAGCCAGCGCGATGCTCGATCTTGCGCGAGGAAATGCGGCGGTCGATGTACATGCTGGGGCCGACATAACCGGCAATGCCGCCGACGATCACCATCAGCCAGAAGAACGTGCCGCCGTGTGACGTGAACATCGGCAGCCCCACGAACAGCAACGTGGCAAGAACGACGGCTAGCCCGGTGCGCGCGATGAAGAAAAAGGCAACGCCGCGGGTATCGTAGATGCCGGCCTGGATCAGTCGCCGGCGCAGCGCCCGCATGTTCGCATCGTCGGTCCCGGAATAATGCTTGGTGGTGTATTCGAGGAGCTGGGTCACCGCCTTGAGGCTGGAGTAGCGCAGCGAGCGCTTGGGATTGGCGTTTTGCTCCCAGTCGTCCGCAATGCGCGAGGTGCGCTTCTTGACCGCGCCGCGCACGCGCGCAAACGCCATCACCGAGAACGCCATGGTGCCGGCGGCGAGGAACACCAGCAACGCCATCAGCAAAGTGGAGTTGTCGTGGGCGAGCATGTTTGACAGCATGTTCATCATCAAATCCTGAAATTGACCAAGCGATACATGATGAAATTGCCGACGCCCATCCAGCAGCCGGCCAGCGTCAGCGCGATCTTGGTCATGTCCTCATTCCAGACGCTGGCGTAAAAGTTCGGCACCAGGAAATTGATTACCGCGAACATGCCGATCGGCAGCGACGACAGGATCAGCGCCGAAGCGCGCCCTTCCGCCGCCAGCGCGCGGATCTTGCGCCGCATCTTGAAGCGTTCGCGGATTACCCTCGACAGATTCTCCAGGATTTCGCCCAGATTGCCGCCGGTCGAGCCCTGGATCGCGACCGCGGTGACGAACAGCGGCAGATCGTCGGTGCCGACCCGGAAATAGAGCGTGCGCATCGCGGACTCGAGATCGGCGCCGTAGGTGATCTCGTCGGTCACAGTGCCGAACTCGGTACCGATCGGGTCGGGCAATTCGCGCGCCACCATGTTGATGGCGATCGGAACCGGATGGCCGGCGCGCAACGAGCGCACGATGATGTCGATGGCGTCGGGGAACTGCGCGCTGAATTTCTTCTGCCGCCGCTTGCGCAGGTATCGCAGCACCATGAACGGCAGCACAAAACCGCAAAACACCGCGGCAAAACCGGCGTGCATCAATTTCCCATCGAACATCATGGTGCCGGCAAAAGCCGCGATCATGCTGACCATGATGATAAGCATCATCCGGCCCAAACCGACGGTCAGCCCCGACTGCAACACAAGCTGATTGAGACTGACTAGCGGCAGCCGGTAGTCGCCGCCGCTAGTGAGCCCGCGTTCGCGCCGCAACTGCACCAGCACGCTGGCGCGGTCGGTCTTGGAATCCATCACCCTGAGGCGGCGGTTGATGTTCGTGCGGTAGGACGCCTTGTTGTAGAACAACAAGTAGCCGGCTTCAGCGAACATCGCCGCCGAGACGCCGATCAGCAGATAGATCAGATAGACCGGATTGAAATCGAACATGGCTTACAGTGGCTGCGAGGGGTCGAAAAAATTGCCGGGCAGCTTGATGCCCTGATTGACCAAATGGGTCAGGAAGCGCGGCCGCACGCCGGTGGCGGTAAAATGGCCCTGCACGGCGCCGTCTGGTCCGGTGCCGGTGCGCACATACTTGAAGATTTCCTGCATCTGGACGATGTCGCCTTCCAGACCGGTGATTTCGGCGATCGACGTGACTTTGCGTTTGCCGTCGGATTGGCGCGACAGCTGCACGACCAGCTGGATGGCGCCGGCGATCTGGCCGCGGATCGAGGCAATCGTCATCGGCAGGCCGGCCATGCCGATCATCTGCTCGAGGCGCGAGATGGCGTCGCGCGGCGTATTGGCGTGGATGGTGGCCATCGAGCCTTCATGACCGGTGTTCATGGCTTGCAACATGTCGAAGGCTTCCTCGCCCCGGCACTCACCGAGGATGATGCGGTCGGGCCGCATGCGCAGCGCGTTCTTGACCAGTTCGCGCTGGCGGATTTCGCCCTTGCCTTCGATATTGGGCGGCCGCGTTTCCATGCGGCCGACATGGGGCTGCTGGAGCTGGAGTTCGGCGGCATCTTCGATCGTGATCAGGCGCTCTTTTTCCGAGATGAAGGCGGACAGCGCGTTGAGCATCGTAGTTTTGCCGGAGCCGGTGCCGCCGGAAATGATGGTGGTGATGCGCGCCTTCACTGCCGCCCCGAGCAGCTCGGCCATCTGCGGACGCAGCGCGCCGACCTCAACCAGTTTGCCGAGGTGGAGCGGCTTCTTGGAAAATTTACGGATCGAGACCAGCGGGCCATCAACGCCAATCGGCCGCACCGCCACGTTGACGCGCGAGCCGTCCTGCAGGCGCGCATCGCACAGCGGATGGGATTCGTCGACGCGGCGGCCTACCGCGGAAACGATTTTATTGATGATGCGCAGCAGGTGATTCTCGTCCTTGAAGCGCACTGACAGCCGTTCGAGGATGCCGTGGCGCTCGACATAGACGCATTCATGACCGTTGATCAGGATATCGGCGATGCTCGGGTCCTTGAGCAGCGGCTCGAGCGGACCCAAGCCCGTCATCTCGTCGAGAATTTCCGAGACGAACTCTGAAAGCTCTTGCGTGTTGAGAGCCAGGCGCTCGGCCAGCACATATTGCGACACCAGCTGTTGGACGTGCCGGCGGATTTCATCTTCCGGCAGCTTTTCCAGCGCCGAAAGATTGGTCTCCTCGATCAGCCGGCGATGCAGCCGGACCTTGGCATCAAGCAGCTTGTCGCTGAGCAGGGGGTTGGCCGCCAGTTGCAGCGGCGGCACCTGTTCCGGCGGCATTTCCGGAACGACGTCACCGCCGGACATTGGCACCATCGGCACTTCGAGCGCCGGCAGCTCTGGCGCAGTGCGTCGGGCGGTGAAACGGCCGGCCATCGCTTGGTCCTTCATCTCCTGGCGCGCTACGAAGCGACGGAAAATTTGAATTTCTTCATCGCCGGCACGGTCTTGCTTTCGAGCTCCGGCTTCTTGGCCGCGTCCACCACCAGTTTCTTGAGTTGCGCGGTGACCTTGTTGCCCGGCTTGACCTCGTCGAGCGGTACGCCGCGGTCGATCGCTTCGCGCACCAACGCGTAGTCATTGGGGATAGCCGCGGCGAAGGAGTCACCCAGCGTCTGCTTGAGATCGCTGAGGCGCAAACCGGACGAGAACATGCGCTGCTCGAAACGATTGACGATGACCTGCGGATGCGGGTCCTCGCCCAGCCGTTCCTTGATCGCGGCGACCAACTGCTTGGCGTGACGCAGACTGGGCACCGTGACTTCGCTGACGATGTACAATTTATTCGAGCCGAGCAGCACGCTGTCGGTCCAGGAGAACCAGGTGCGCGGCATATCGATCACGACATAGTCGAAATTGGTGGAAACCATATCGAGCAGACGCGTCACCACGTCAGGATCGAACGACCGCATTTCCGCCGGCCGGTTCGGCGCCGCGACCACCGCAAGCCCGGAGGCGTGATACGACAGCATGACCTCGAGCAATTGCCGGTCGAGTCGATCCGGCCGCGGCTCGATTTCCGCCAGGTTGAGACGCGGCTCGAGATCGAGATAGTCGGCCCCCGCGCCGTTCTGGAAATTGAGATCGACCAGACAGGTCGACGGTTTCGTCCGCGGACCGCCGCTGTTGAGCAGGAGCATCGCGGTCTGGATCGCCAGCGTAGTCACGCCGGCACCACCGACCGCGGGAAGAAACGTATAAATCTGCGCCTCGGTCGGCTCGGTGCCGCCGGACGTCGTCTTGCCGACGCGCGCACAGGCACGTACCAGGTCGATTGCCGCCACCGGCTTGACCAAAAAGTCGGCGATTCGCATTTGCAACAGCGTGCGGGCGACGGTTTCGTCGAAACTCTGCGTTACCGCGATCACTGGCGGCCAAGCGCGCACGCGTGCCATCAGCTTGGCCAGCGCCAGCATCTCCTCGGTGCGCCCGGCGTCGAGATCTACAACCACCACCGTGGCGCCCTCGACATCGAGTGTCTCGCTGTGTTCGGAGACGCGTCCCGGCACCATCACGAGATCGATCGCGTTGCTGGCGCCGAACGTGGCACGCACGGAACGATCGAACTCGGCGTCGGCGGTGAGCACCACGACGCGAGTACGATTTGAATCGAGACTGGGGCTACGGCCGAGACGCATTATCTATCCCGTTTATTTCGTCGGCGCGGCCACGGTCGGTCCGACCGGCGGCGCCGCGGCGTTCTGGCTGCTCGAATCCGACTGGTAGCTGGCGGATGTGCCGATGCCGTGCGGCGGGATCACTTTGTTGGTGCGGTAGCGCTCGACGGCGCTTTGGATCTTCGCCCCGTTGTACGCAATGTTGCGGTTGGCACTGTCGCGCGGCCACGGATCGACCATCTGGGTGGCCTCGTTGGTGGCGACCGAATTGCCGCCATTGAGCGAAATGGTTTCACGGCGGTCGAGATATTCCGAGCAGCCGGCCAGCGCGCAGAGCAACGCCACGAGCGCGATGTTGCGCAGCATGTTACTGGATGGCCGCATTGGAGATTCTCCCTAGATCAAGCATGTGCCCGGTGAACGGACGATCGCCGGCGGCGGCAACCTGAGCCGTGATTGGCGTGAGTGCGATCGCCTGCGACCGCGTCAGCTCGGCCTTACCAAGCAGGAAGAAATCCACATCGTTGGGCGGCAGCGAGTCGTCCGCCGGCGTTTTGACGACGTCGCCCGGCCGCGTCGGGCGCACCAGATGCGGCGTGACGATGATGGCAAGATCGGTCTGGTTCTGCTGATAGGACTTCGAGGAGAACAGCGTGCCCAGCACCGGCACGCTGCCGAGCCAAGGCAGCTGATCGATCTGGTTCAGGTTATTAGTCTGCAGCAGGCCACCGAGCATGAAGCTCTGGCCATCGCGCAGCTCGATCGTGGTCGAGGCGCGCCTCACGATCAGCGCCGGCACCGAGATGCCGTTTGCCACCGACACCGTGTGGGTGGGGTCGATTTGGCTGACCTCCGGCTCGATTTTCAAGTTGATCAAGCCGCGCTCGAGCACGGTCGGCGTAAACGCAAGGCCGACGCCGTATTTCTTATAGTCGACCGTGACCTGGCCGAAACTGCCGGCCACGGGGATCGGATATTCGCCGCCGGCCAGGAAGCTCGCGGTATCGCCAGAGAGCGCGACCAGATTGGGTTCGGCCAGGCTACGGGCGAGGCCCTTCTGCTCAAGCGCGTTGAGCGCCACGTCGAGTGTGGTGCTGCCGCTGATGATACGTCCGATCGCAAAACCGAACGGCGAGGCTCCCGAGAGCACGCCGGCGGCGACTTCACCAGGTACTAAGGTATTGGAATTGGCTGGTGCCGCGAGCGGTAGGACGCCGGCGGGCTGCTGCGAGCCGATATTGGCTGTCGCGTATTTGTTGAACACGTTCCACTGCACGCCCAGCTCACGGCCGGCGGTGCGCGAGATCTCGATAAAGCGCACTTCCAACATCACCTGCTGCGGCGACATCACCGACACCGAATTGATGATGTCCGGGCCGAATTGGCGCGCGATGGTGACCGCCTGGTCGAGAGTGGTGGCATCGACCACTTCGCCCGACAACATGATGCGGCCGTTGACCGAGGAAGCTTGCAGATGCGACCTGCCGAAACGGCGCTTGAGCTCGTTGGTCAGCCGCGTGATGTCGTAGGACACCTCGACATCGAAAATACCGATCAGCTTCTTGCCTTCGGCATAGACCGACACGCGCGTCGTGCCGATCTTCTTGCCGAGGATCGACAGCGTGTGATCGGTCAACGGATTGACGTCGGCGATGTCGGGATCGCCGACCATGACATCGACGAAACTACCGCCGGTGCGCACGTCCTGCGACTTACCGACGATGACCGTCACCATGGCGGTCCGGGTGGCGCCGCTGACCTGGATGACGCGATCCTGCGCGGATGCATCGCCCGCCATCAACAGAAGCGCCGCTGCCAGCGCGACCGCCAAAGCGATCGTCACATCGCGCAGCCAATGACCGGCGCTCGTCGTCCTGTCCGCGCGCCGCCAGGCAAAGCCCGCGGCAAATTCGTTTTTGTTGTTCACGACGCGCTCCCCCGCCCTTGATTGATGCCGCGCCCGAAACTACCGGACGCCAACGCTCTGACCGGTCGTCATGTCCCCATGGCTGCCTTCGACCGGCACGGAGTAATCCTGTTTGGCCGTCGCGCGCGTGACCACCACCGTCGCGGTCGCGACTTTGTCGGAATTGATCGGTTCAATGCCGCCCAAATCGTTGAGCGTGATTTTCCGGGTCTTATTTTCGGCGCTGTCGCCGGCTTGGCGCAGCAGCAGCGACAGATTGCCGACCGACGATGCCAGCCAGACTTTTTGCGCCTCGATCGTGCTGACTTCGAGCGTGATCGACTTCGCCACGGCTGCCTTGGCGGCACGCTCGTCGGCGATCTGATCGACCGCGAGCACTTTGGTGTTCTGCAGCACGACCTCGGTGGTGGCCGAACCCTTGTCGATCTGGCGCGTGAGCACGACATCGACGCGATCGCCCGGCAGCACGAAGCCGCCAACGCCTTCCACGTCGTTGACGCGAATGGTCACCGCCTTCATGCCCGGCTTGACCAGCGCCGACAGCGTCGCGCGCTGACCCGGACCGGTGATCTTGAGCGAAAGCACCGGTTCGTTCGGTTCGATCGCGGTGAGAACGACACGGCGGCCGCCCTTCATGACGTCGTTGATTTTGGTGAAGGCGCCGGCCGGCATCGAGGCGACCGGCCACGGCACTTCTTCCAGCACCGACTCGCTGAGTTCGGTGCCGAAGCGCAGCGGCTGCTTGGCGACGACAACGGTTTGCATCGCCACTTGTTTTTTGTTCGCTTCGAAATTCTTCGCCTGCATGCTGGCCTGGTTGTTGAGCCAGACCTGCGCGATGAAAACCGCGAGCAGGCCAAACACGACGGCGAAGGCGATCATGACGATGGTGCTGGCGCGCAAGGCTTTTTGTCCCGTTTGACGCGATCCGAAATTCGATCGTCACGAGACTAAGAGGGACAAAGTATTCAATTGCTAATTTCGTCAACGCAATTGGAGCTATGCTGAAGAGCCGCTGAATTACTATTGTTTACGCTTCGTGTTTGGCGCAGCTAAGTTTTGAGTAACCCTTCGCGCTATTAAGAATACTGCGTCGTAGCCGGGCTCCGCCCGTAACGGCTGGTTGAGCCTAACGTTTCGTTGCGGCCCAAGAAAAGCCAGCAAATACAGGGGCACGAGCGAACGGCGCCGCAGCCCATCGGTGGGCGGGAACATTGCCGCGGCAAATATAGGGTTACCGAATAGCACCATCGGCGTTGCCCGTACCGCGCGCTTGCGGCAACATGTGCGTAAGACCGCGGCCGAAGCGCCAAAACAATTATTCTTGGGAGTAAGCAGCAATGCCGGGACCTCGCATCAGTTACATCGACCCAGCGACGGTCAAAGATCCCGCCATGGTCGCCGAGTTCGAACGTTGCGCGCGCGAGGGCACGCCGCGGCCGGAAAGTCAGGCGGTCCGTGCCCATGTGCCGGCGACCTTCTGGTCGTTCGCCAATACCTGGCGCGACGTGTTCAAGAACGGTGTCGCCGATCACAAGATCAAGGAGCTGTGCCGCATCTATGTCTCGCGCTCGGTGCTGTGCGAGTTCTGCGGCAACCAGCGCTCGATCAAGGCGGCCAAGTCCGGCCTCAAGGAAGACGATTATTCCGACCTGATCAATTTCGAGAGCTCGACGCGCTACGACGAGCGGCAAAAAGCCGCCCTCGCCTATGCCGAGGCGATCACCTGGGATCTGCCTGCCGGCGACGAATTGTGGGCGCGGCTGCATAAGCATTACAGCGAGCCGGAACTGGTCGAGATCGGCTACTTTGTCGCCATCACCATGGGCCAGCAGCGCTGGTTGCGCACCTTGAACATCGAGCACCACCAGATTCTGGCCGGGACCGACGGCTCGATGGCGCCCGGTTTCGAAACCAAGGAAGCACTCAGGCGGTCGAAACAAGCCGCGGACTACTGGGCCAAGATCAACGCCAAACCTTCAACCCAGGCCGCCGAGTGACAAGTCAAGCAACGACGGCATCCGCCATTCGTGCTTCCGCTTCGCCGGGAGCGAGCGAGCCGCGCATTCGCGTCAAGGGACTGGTCAAGCGCTATGGCACGCTCGAAGTTTTCCGTAACATCGACTTTGAAGTGGCCGAGCGCGAAATCGTCGCGGTGGTCGGGCCGTCTGGCTGCGGCAAGACCACGCTTCTTCGATGCATCGACGGGCTGTTGCCGCACGACGCCGGCGAAATCTGGGTCGGGCATGATCGCGTCGAGGAGCCGATCGCCGGAGTCGCCATGGTGTTCCAGCACTTCGGACTGTTCCCATGGAAGACTGTGTTCGACAACGTCGCCTACGGATTGCGCATGGCCGGCGCGCCGAAGGCGGAGATCGAACGCAAGGTGCCGGAGTTCATCAAACTGGTCGGACTAAGTGGCTTCGAGGCCGCATTTCCTTATCAGATGTCCGGCGGCATGCAGCAGCGCTGCGGGCTAGCGCGCGCTCTCGCGATCGAGCCGAACGTGCTGCTGATGGACGAGCCGTTCGCGGCGGTCGACGCGCAAACCCGCGAAATTCTGCAGTTCGAGCTGCTGCGCATTTGGGAAGAGCGTCCGACCGCGATGATCTTCGTCACCCACTCGATCGAAGAAGCGGTGCTGCTCGGACACCGGGTGATCGTACTCAAGGGAAGGCCCTCGAGCATCCACGAGACCATCACGATCGACCTGCCGAACCCGCGCACTCGCGAAACGCTGCGCGAACCGCGCTTTGCCGAATTGCGCGAGCAGGTGTGGGGCACGCTGATGCGGGAGGCGCGCGAAGCCGAATTTGTTCTCGAACGATAAAAAATAAAACTCAAACGACCAGGGAGGATTCCATGATCCGCAGAACTTTCAGTGTGATGGCTGGCGCCGCCGTTCTAGCCGCGCTGCTGCTCGGCGCCAATCCGGCCGCGGCGCAAGGCAAAAAGATTGTCGTGGCAATTCCCGGCATTCCGCCGATTTTTTCCGTGACCATTGCCTTCGTCGCGCAGAAGCAGGGCTTCTTTAAGAAGCACGGCGTCGACGTGGAGATCCGGTCGTTCGACAACGGCACCGCGGCGGCGCGCGCGGTCGTTGCCGGCGATATCGACCTCGCTTGGTCGCCGACCCCGCCGGTGATCAATCAGATTTCCAACGCCAATGTTCCGCTGGTCGCAATCTACGGCATGCCGAACCCGGATTGGGTTATCGGCACGACCGATGATAACAAGACCTGCAAGGACCTCGTCGGGCAGGACGTCGGCGTCGATTCGATCAACGGCGCGCGTTCGGTGGCGTTGCGCTCGATGCTGACCGCAGGCTGCCCGGGCGTGAAAATCGACGACGTCAAGCAGATCGCGCTGGGCTCCGGCCCGGGCCCGGCGATGCTCGCCGGCCGTCTGCACTTTTCCGTGCTGCACCTCGACGATCTGGCCGAGATCGAGACGCAGGGCAAAAAGCTGAACATCCTGCTCGCGATGAAGGACACCAATCCGACCAGCCACTATCTGACGATGGTGGTGCGCAAGGACAACCTGGCGAAGAACCGCGACGCCATCGTGCGCACGGTCGCCGGAATGATCGAGGCTGCGCATTTCATGCAGGACCCGAGAAACGCCGACGCGGTTGCGGAAGCGGCTTCGGTCACCGGCCATACCAAGGAAGTCAACAAACTCGCGCTCAAGCGCTTCCTCGCCATCGACTTCTGGGCGGCAAAGGACGACGGGCTGCCGCGCAACAAGCTGGAAGCCACCGCCAAGCTGATGAAGAAGATCGGCGCCATCAACCCCGACAAAGAGCCGGTGACGTATGAAAACCTGGTCGACACCAGCGTCTGGAAAGACGCCAACGCGATGGTGAAATGACAACAGCGGCGATCCGGCGTCACGCGCCGTTCTGGATCAGCATTGCCGCCGGCATCGCGCTCTGGGAGATCGCGGGCCGCAGCACCAGCGCGGCCTTCATGGTGCCGTTTTCCGAAACGCTGGTGCGGTTCTGGCAGTTGGTTACGACTGGGCAATTCGTCGCGCAGTTCTTCGACTCCGCCAGGTTGTTCCTGACCGGCTTCGTGCTTGCGCTCATCGTCGGCATGCCGCTCGGGATGCTGCTGGCGCGCGTACGCATCCTGCGCATCGGCATCGAGCCCTACATCATGACGCTCTATGCCACACCGATGGTGGCGCTGATCCCGTTCATACTGTCGATGATGGGTTTCGGCTTTGCGCCCAAGGTGCTGGTGGTGTTTTTGTTCGCGGTGTTCCCGGTACTGTACAACACCGTCGAAGGCGCGCGCAGCATCAAGCCCGAAATGATCGAAGTGGCGAAGTCGTTCCGCTCGAACGAATGGGCGCTGTGGCGCGAGGTCATGCTGCCCTACACCTTGCCCTACACCATGACCGGTGTGCGCCAGGCCATCGGCCGCGCTTTGGTCGGCATGATCGCGGCGGAGTTCTTTCTGTCGTCGACGGGGCTCGGCCAGCTCATCATGGGTGCGTCGCAGAATTTCGACACCGGCGGCGTATTCGCCTCGATCTTTATCATCGGTCTTATCGGCGTAGGGTTGATGCGCCTCGGGCTGAAGATCGAACAGCATTTCGCGCGCTGGAGAAACTAGACCGTGACCGAATCGGCACTTCACGTCTCGTTGCCGGCAGCGCGCAAACCTTCTGGCTTGGCCAGCGCGCTAACCGGCACGTTCGTGCCGCGGTTGTCCGTCGGCCTGTTCATTCTGCTGTTATGGGAATTTACGGTGCGCGCGCTGGCGCCCGCCTATGTCGCCAAGCCCACCACCGTCGTGATGGCGATCCCGCACGTCATCACCGATCCCGCTTTTCTTAGCGCAACCGCCGCCACGCTGGCCGCGGTTGCCGAAGGCCTCGTCATCGCACTAGTGTTCGGCACCATTATCGGCCTGCTGATGGGACGCATGCCGGTGTTCGAGCGTGCCATCCGGCATTACGTCAACGGCTTCTACGCCGTGCCGATGATCGTCGTGCTGCCGCTGTTCTCGCTGTGGTTCGGCTATTCGCCCGGAACGCGCATCGCCACCATCATCTTCGCCGCAATCTTTTCCATCGTCGTCAATGTCGCCGACGGCGCGCGTTCGGTGCCGCGCGAATATCTCGAAGTCGCCCGCGCGTTCCGCTCCGGCCGGCTGCGCATGCTGGGCGAGATCGTGTTGCCGGCGTCGATGCCGTATTTGCTGGCCGGCTTCCGGCTCGCCGCCGGCCGCGCATTGATCGGCGCGACGGTGTCGGAGTTTTTCCTTTCGATCGGCGGGCTCGGCTATTACATTCTCTATAACTCGCGCGCCTATCATCACAACGAAGCCTTCGTCGGTGTGCTGCTGCTCGCCGCTTTCGGCGTCGGCTTCGAATTGCTGGTGAATTGGTGCACGCGACACTTCATGCCGTGGTATCGCCGCGACGCAAACTGACACCCAAGGACGCAACACATGTCTTCCGACCCGATGCTCAAGGCCGCGATCGCGCATTGGGGCCCACGCTTTGTCGCCAATGGCGTCGTTCTGACCGACTTCGAGGAAGTCACCGGCGTGATGTCGTCTTATGACGACTGGTGCCGGGCTTGGTCGGCGCGCGCCGCGCATCATGAGCAGCTCGGCCGCGAAGCGCTGGCGAAAAAGCTTTTCCTCACCGCCGGCGAATGTCTGCAGCGCGCCGGCGTTTATTATCATTTCGCCTCGTTCCTGTTCGTGCAGGACCAGGCGCAGATGAAAGTCGCGCACAAGAAGCAGATCGAATGCCGGCAGGCCGCGCTTCCACACTTGAGGCCCTCCGGCGAACGGGTCGAAATCCCCTATCAGGGCAAGACCTTAGCCGGCATCTTGCGCAAACCCGCCGGTGCCGAAAAGCCGCCGGTGGTCGCTATGGCGCTCGGGCTCGATTCGACCAAGGAAGAAACCGACGCCTACGAAGCGCCCTTCCTCGCGCGCGGGCTGGCGACGCTGGTGTTCGAAGGGCCCGGCCAGGGCGAAGCGCAATACGATTTTCCCATTCGCGGCGACTACGAAGTCCCGGTGAAATCCGTGCTCGACTACATCGGCACGCGGCGTGATCTCGACAACGCGCGCATCGGCATGTGGGGCGTCAGTCTCGGCGGCTACTATGCGCCGCGCGCCGCCGCGTTCGAGAAGCGCATCAAAGCCTGCATCGCGCTCGGCGGCCCGTTCAACTGGGGCGCCAACTGGGACAATCTGCCGCAATTGACGCGCGAGGCGTTCCGCGTGCGCAGCCATTGCAGGACTGACGAAGACGCGCGCGCGAACGCGATGATGCTGTCGCTCGAAGGTGTCGCTCATAACATCACCTGCCCGATTTTCATCGTGAATGGCCGGCTCGACCGCATTGTTCCGGCCGCCGATGCCGAACGCCTGGCGCGCGAGGTCAAAGGCCCGGTCGAATTGATGATGATCGAGGATGGCAATCACATTGCCACCAACCGCGCCTACCGCTGGCGTTCGCAGAGCGCGGACTGGATGCAAGAACAACTAAAATAAAGCGCAACTTAAATAGTGTGGAAGCCGCGCGGGATCGTGTGCAGCCGCTCGATGCCGCCTTTCGTAATCACCACCATCTCGCCGGTCTGCACGCCTGCTTTGCCGTCGCGCGTCGCGATATTGGGCTGAATCACGACCGTCTGGCTGTCGCGGAACGGTTCTTGCGGCACCGGTCCCGCCGGGCGGCTCTTGCAGCCGAGAATTGGCGGCAGGTAACCGCCACCATAGCCATGCAGCAGATCGTCGATGATGGTGAAGCCGGCGTCCTCGATGACGCCTGAGGCTTCGATCACGTCGGCCGGCGTGGCGCCGGCTCGAAGCACTGCGGCGATGGCGTCGAACGCGCTATCTGCCGCCGCGTGCAGATCGCGATAGAGCTTGGTCGGCTCGCCCAGCGTGAAGCTGCGCAAGACCTGACCGGGATGCTCCCAGAACGCCGCGCTGATCTCCGCCACCACGACATCGCCCTTCTGCAAACGGCGCGTGGTCGCGAACTGCCGCGGGACGCCGAGACCGGGCGTGCTCATCGACGTGGTGCCGATATAGTGAATGACGTTGGTCGCGCCTTGGGAAATATAGGCGCGCTCGACCAGATCGCCGAGTTCGCGCTCGGTCATGCCGGTTTTCACGCCGTCGCGCAGCGCCGCCATGCCGAGATCGCTGAAATGCGCGCCGATCTGCAGCCAGTCGATTTCTTCCGCCGACTTGACCTGACGCAGCTTGATGTAATCTCGATTGAGACTTTTCAATTTTCCCAAGCGCGCCGATAACGCCGCATGCTGATCGGCAGTCAACGGACCAAGGGTTGCCACACGATTTTCCTTAGCGCCCCGCTTCGTCAGTACTTCGATCGCCGCGGCAATCGACGATTCGCCGCCCCAGGCCACATCCGCTTTGTCCGCGATCAGTTGCGCCTGCGGCGCATGATTGACGTATTGCACGAACAACGCATCGCGCTCGCCCGGCGACAACACACCGACGGCTTCAGCGGTCACCGGCCATTGCGTCAGCCACTGCACCGCCGAGCCGAAGCGGTTCAGCCCGCAAAATACGAGATGGTCGCAGCCGTGCTCGGCCAGCAAGGCCTCCACCGCCACGCGACGGCGCGCCATCTCGGCGTCTGAAAAACGCGGGATCTCGGCTTCGATGATGCGGGCGAGATGTGGCGGGAGCGTCACGCGGTCTTCTTCGGAAGCGCCACAATCATGTCGAGCTCGATGCGCGCGCCCGGCGACGACAACTGGTTGATGCACACCGTGGTCGAGGCCGGCCGCCAGTCGCCGAAATATTTCGCCATGGTGGCGTGCATGGCATCGGCCTCGCGGAAGTCGGTGAGATATTTCGTCACCTTCACCACATCGCGCCAGCTCGCGCCAGTATGATCGAGGATCGATTTGATCGCCTCCATCGCGCGCGCGGTCTGCTCCTCTATCGAATGTGGATGCACATGCTCAGCATCATCATGCGGATGCTTGTGATAGAGCGGCGACGGCGTCGCGCCCGACAGAAACATCAGGTCGCAGGCGCCGACGATATGCACCGCCGGCGCGTAAGGCATGGTGTGCGCCTGCTCCGGCTTCGGATGCACCGGCTCGAGCTTGAAGCCGCGCTGTGGCTCGGTTCTGACATTCATGCGGGTCTCCCGAACGCTTCCATTGTCATGGCCATCCCGCTTAGGTTAGCACAGCGCCGACAACCGGCTAGCAGGAGGCTCTATGCCCTCGACGATCCTCGATTCCGCGGTGTTCCGCGACATTTTCACCACGCCGGCGATGCGCGGGGTGTGGTCCGACGAGAACCGTGTGCAGAAATATCTCGACTTCGAGGCGGCGCTGGCCCGCGCGCAGATGATGCTGAACATCATCCCAAAAAACGCCGCCGCCGAGATCGTCCGGCATTGCGACGCCAAGAAAATCGATATGGCGATGCTCAAGAGTGCGACCGAGAAGATCGGCTATCCGGTGCTCCCGGTCGTCCAGCAGCTCGTCAAGCTGTGCAAAAAAGGACTCGGCGAGTGGTCACATTGGGGCGCCACCACCCAGGACATCACCGACACCGCCACCATCATGCAGATCCGCGAGTCGCTCGATCTGGTCGAGAAGGAAATAAATGGAATTTCCGATGCGCTGGCCAAGCTCGCGAAAAAATACCGCGACACGCCGATGGCCGGCCGCAGCAATCTGCAGCAGGCGGTGCCGATCACCTTCGGCTACAAAATGGCGACGCTGCTCGGCGCCTTCGAGCGCCACAAGCAACGTCTCAAGGAGCTACGCCCGCGCGTGCTTGTCGCTGAATTCGGCGGCGCCGCCGGCACGCTGTCCTCGCTCGGCAAAGACGGGCTGAAGGTGCAGGCCAAGCTATGCAAGGAGCTCAAGCTCGGCCAGCCCGATATTTCCTGGCACACCGTGCGCGACCGCATCGCCGAGGTCGGCTGCTTTCTCGGACTGGTCACCGGCACCTGCGGCAAGATCGCCTTCGACGTGAAGCTGCTGATGCAGACCGAAGTGGAAGAAGTCTACGAGCCGTTCCACGAGGGCCGCGGCTCGTCTTCCACCATGCCGCAGAAACGCAACCCGATTTCTTCCGTTTACATCACCGCACAGACCGCGATGGTGAAGCAGCTCACCGCCGCGCTCCTGGAAGCGATGGTCGAAGACCACGAGCGCGCCACCGGCCCGTGGGAAATCGAATGGATCGCGCTGCCGGAAATCTTCATGCTGTCGGCCGGCGCGCTGGCGCAGACGCGCTTCCTGGTCGAAGGCCTGCAAGTCAACGAAAAGAAAATGCGCGAGAACCTCGACATCACCAACGGGCTGATCATGTCGGAGGCGGTGATGATGGGCCTGGGGCCGACGCTCGGTCGCAACAAGGCGCACGATCTGGTCTATGACGTGTGCCGCCTGGTGGTGAAGACCGGCCGCCCGTTGGTCGACCTGCTGGTCGAAGACAAAGAGATCAGCAAGCACGCCAACCGCAAGCAGCTGGAGAAGATGGCCGACCCGGCGAATTATCTCGGCGTCGCCGGCGAGATGGTCGACCGCGTGTTGAAGATGCGGAAGAAGTAACTTTGTCGTCCACGCGAAGACGGGGACCCATACGCCGCGCCCTATCGATAAGCTGCGGAGTATGGGTCCCGGCTCTCGCTTCGCTCGGCCCGGCCGACGGTTAAGGTTTCGGCATCGTCCGCCAGATCGCCAACGCGACGGCGAGCGTCGCCGCGCCGATCATTGCAAACAGCGCCGGCACGGTGACGCCGTATTTCTGCATGACCGCCACGGCAATCGTCGCACCGGTCATGAACGCCGCATTGAGCAAATTGACCGCCGCGACCGTGCGCGCGCGGTAGTCGGCGCCGGCCCAGGCCTGCACCGCGGCGAAGGCCGGCACGATGAACAGCCCGCCGGCGACCGCCAGCCCGGCAAGATCGAACGCCACGCGGATGCCCAGCGCGGATGAAAACACCACACCCGGCGCGAGCGGCGTTGCCGCCGGCGCCGCGCCGTAGGTCGCCAGACCCAGATCGAGCGCGAGGACGCCGAGCAACACGCAGCCGGCCAAGGTGATGCCGAGAATAATGCGTCCGCGCGCGATTGTCGCCGCCAGCGCGGAGCCTGCGCCGACCGCGATCGAGAACAGCGCGAGATAAGCGGTAACGGTGTCTTCGTTGCCGCCCATAAGTGTCTTGATCAGCGGCGGCAACAGCGATAGCACGACGATTCCGACGAGCCAGAACCAGCTCGTCACCATCGCGCCCCACCACAGCCTCGGATCGGCGCGCAAATGGCGGATCATCCCCACGGTCGAAGTACCGATGTTGACGGCGATCTTGAGCCTAGGCGCGCCTTCGCCGGTCGGCGGAATCAACAGCGCCGCAATCCAGCAGGCGAACGAAAATCCCATCACCAGCGCGGCGAAGCCGGCAACATCCCCGCCACCACGCGCCGCCAGCCCGCCGACGATGGTGCCGGTGAGGATGGCAACAAAGGTCGCGCCTTCCACCAATGCGTTGCCGGCCGGTAATTCCGCGCGTGCCAGGTGGTCGGGCAGGATGCCGTATTTGATCGGGCCGAACAGCGCGGCGATCACGCCAAAGCCGGCGAGCGCGCAAAACAACAAAACAACCGATTGCTGCGCGAAACCAAAGACCGCCAAAACCGCGACGAAAATCTCGAAGAGTTTCAGCCACTGTGCCACCCGCGCCTTGTCGTAGCGGTCGGCCAGTTCGCCGCCGAGCGCGGACAAGAAGAAATACGGCGCAATAAAAATGGCGCTCGCCAGCGTGATCAGCGCCTCGGTATCGGCGCGCCCGCCGAACAAGATCAGAAACACCAGCGTGGTTTTGAGAAAATTATCGTTGAATGCCGCGAAAAACTGGCACCAGAACAGCGGCGCAAAGCGCCTCGAGCGCATCAGGGGCGGCGGCATTGCCCCATTATTGCAAAGTTCCGGCGCGGCGGTGCGCCCATCCCGCAATAAAAATGGGCGGCCTCCTGGCCGCCCAAGTCATTGCTTCAGACAGAAGACAGAACCAAATCAGAGCCGAAATTTCCCGCCATTGGCGGAATCAATAGCTATCGCGGCCAGGCTCAGGGCGACGGCGATGAGGGCGGTAACGGTAAACAGGGCTGTCCACATGGCTAAGGCTCCTCGTTGGTGCGAAGGCGCGCGGGAAGTCTGGCCCGTAAAACGCGCAAAGACGGGTTTGGTTCCTGGGTTCCGCGGTCGGGGGCTGAAAATCTGGTGATTAATCAGCGACCTGGAACCGTAAAATTATGAGCAAAAGCCCGCCTTCGCTGAGGCTTCGGCGGCCAACCTTCGCGGACTGAGGTTTGGCTTGCCAACCGAAGCGGCCGTGGCCGCGAAGGTTGGTGCCGACGGAGGGATTTGAACCCCCGACCACCCGCTTACGAAGCGGATGCTCTACCGCTGAGCTACGTCGGCTAAAACCCGCGCAACTAGTATCGGCGGGGGTCGGGAATGGCAATACAGGCGCCGGCTTAACGAAATAACTGGATGAAACGCTGCCAGGGTGCCTCTGGTGGTGGCGTTGTCGGTTCCGGCACCGGATCGCTCTCCAAGGCGGAATCGGGGCCCGGATCGTCGGGTGCATGCACCAGAGGGATCACCGGCTCGACCGGCTTGGTTTTGGCCGCCGGTTTTGCCGTCTTGCGCGGCCGCACCGATGGCGGCTTGGCCTCTACACCGAGTTTCGGCGTGGTGACGTCGCCCGGATTTGGCGGCGGCGCCATCTCGATCACCGGGCGCGTGACGCCGATCTCAGCCAGCGGAACCTTCCAGGCGAAACCATCGAGCCGCCCGCTCGGCGACACCGGCATCCAACGGTCGGACACCGTGCCGTCCGCCGTCCACACCGGATCGCCGGACGCGCGCATGGCGCGCGCCATCCATTCGCGCACGCGGCCTTCGTCGCCGTGTTCGGCTTCTTCGATTTCGGCCATCAAGGTAGCAACCCGCCGCGCCGCCGCCGACAGGTAGGGCGCGAGTGCAGCGCGCGCGGCGGAAAACTCGCGCGCATCGAGCGCGGCGCGCGCCACCGCCAAGGCGCCCTCGAGCTGGCCCGGCATCAGGCCGGCGAGCTTCTGCATGCGCGCTAACCGTTCGCGTGCGCTGTCGCCGAGCCGCAAGTTCGCATAGGCCTCGGCGATGTCCGGATGCGGATTGCTGGTCCAGGCCTTCTCCAGGATATTGCGCGCCTTGCGCTGCTCGCCCGCTTCCGCCAGCCGCCGCCCGGCCAGCGCCGCCGCCGGCACCAGATCAGGCGCGAGCTTGACCGCTTCCAGCACCGCCGTGCGCGACGCGTCGCGGTCGATCTCCTGCAAGGCCAACGCGCGGGCGGTGAGCAGCACGGCGCGCTGACGGCGATAGGGGGCCTTCTCCAGCGCGCCCTTCATATGATCGAGCGCGTCGATCGCACCGGCCCAGTCGGCGGCGGCGCAGCGATAGTCGAGCACCGCCTGTCCGGCCCAGGCCGGCGCAGGAGATGCCTTGCCCGCTTCCTCGGCGGCCAGCCGCGCGGCTTGCGGGTCGTCGCGCCGCTGCGCTTCGATGTAGAGCCCGCGCAAACCAAGCAGCTTGGTGTCGTCGCGCCTGGTCATGGCACGGAACACCTGCTCGGCGCCGCTGCGGTCGCCGGCCATCTGCGCCGATTGCGCGGTGAGCAACAACGCCAGCGGATCGCCCGGCGACAGCCGCGCCGCATCGTCGGCGGCCTTGCGCGCGATGCGCAAATCGCCGGTGCCGACCGCGATCAGTCCGCGCGTGATGGCGAGATAACCTTTGACGGCGCGGCGGTGGCGAAAGAACAGCGACACCTGCTCGGGCGAGCGCAGGATGCCGCGCACGATCGTCCACAACAGGATGAGCACGATCACCAGCGCGACCAGCGCGAACGCCGCCACCATCACCGAGGTTTCGATCCGGTAACCCATCCAGGTGATGGCGACATCGCCGGGCCGGTCGGCGAACCAGGCAAAGCCAGCCGCGAGCACCGCGGCCGCCAGCAAAAAAGTGACGACCCGGATCATGGCACGCCCGCTTTCGCCCCGAACGCGCGCGCAGCATCCGCGGCATATTGACGCGCGGCCGCGAGCGCGGTCTGGCGCTCATTTGCCTTGACGATCCAGGCTTGCGCTGGCGCACGCGTTGCGTCGGGAAGCTTGCCGAGATCGGCAAGCGCTGCCGCGATGTCGGCCTTGGCGGCATCGATCTCGAGGCGCGCCAGCACCGCGGCAGCATCGTCGCCCGGCGGGGCATCGACCGGGCGGATGCGCACCAGCCTGCCGGCATTGGCTTCCAGCCGTTCGATAAAGCCGCCCTGCGGCGCCTGCGCGCCGGAAATCTTTAGCATCGCCGGCAGCAAGGTGCGCAATTCCCCTTCGAGCGCTTGCGGCGCCGGAATACCGGACGCGGCGAACGGCGCAAGCGGCGCCAACACGTTATCATCTGCGCCCAGCGACTTGGCTTGTGCGAGTTCGGCGGCGAATGGCGCACCGCTCAGCACGGCGTCACGCAACGCCGCGGCGCTCAAAGCCAGCCGCGCTGCGCTATCCGCCGTTGTGGTCTTGGCGATGTCATCGTGCGCGGCCTTGGCGGATTGTTCGAGCGCTACAAGACGCTTCTGCAGGGCATCGTGTTCGGCAGGCGACATTCCGGCCGCATTGCTTTTCGCGGTCTCTTGAACGCTCGCCTGCAACTCCGCCACGGCCTTGGCCGCCCCGTCGGCACGCTCGCGCGCCTGACTCGCATTGGCGGCGGCGTCATCGGTCCGGCGATTAAGCGCGGTGAGCGCGATGCCGAGCACCTTCAAGGCGTTGTCGGCGGCGGTCACGCGCTGGGTCAACGCGTCGAGCGATTTCGAATCGATGGTGTCGGTCGCACTAGTCGTGGCCACGTAACGGACCGGCACCAGGCCTGTCAGCCACAGCCCGGCCAGAATAACTGTCATGACCACGGCCCCGGCGGCGCCGGCCGCGAGCGTTGCCATGCTGAAAGAGAAGCCGCGCGAGGTCTTGGCGGCCTCGGCTGGCGGCGGTTCTGGCGCAGCCTGCGGCGGCTCTTGCCCGGATTTTTGCCCGGGCGAAGGCGGCGTATCGGGCTGCGATGGCGGCACTTCAGAGGCGGTCAGGTCAATGGTCGGCGCCGCGCGCTTGTTGCGGCGCGCGCCGGGGCTGGCGTCTTCCTGCGCATTTTGGGGCGCTTCCGGCGTCGTGCGCTTTTCGGCCATGCCTGTCCTTAGCGAATCGGCCCACCCGCTCTCAGGAAATAACGCAAATGGCGTGAGCGCGCCAATCAAGCCTGGGCCGGCTCCAGAAGTGCGATCAATGCCGCCTCATGCGGCCGTTTTGCGACACTGATGCTGCCGGCGCCGGCTTCTGAAAGCGGCTCGGCGGTCGGCTGCGCCAGGCACAAATGCCGCACCGCCAGCGCCTGCGCGATGATGCCCGCCTGCCGGGCGCCGGCGAGATAATTGTCGGCGCTACGCCGGGAAAAATGCAGCACCGCATCGACCTCGCCGGCCATGAGTGCCGCGGTCAGCACGGACGGAAACGGCGCGGCGGCCGCGCGATAGACAACGGCCATCTCGGTCGCGATGCCGTGCGCAATCAACTCCGCAACTAGATCGGCGGCGCGGTCCTCGCCGGCCAGATAGAGCAAGGGCACAGCCGCGTCGGCGCGCCGCGCGGCAATCAACCGCACCAGATCGCGCACGTCGCCACCCGCCGAGATGACGTTAGAAAATCCCGCCGCGCGCGCGGCGTCGGCGCTGCGCTGGCCGACCGCATACAGCGGCAGCTTGGTGAGCTTGTCGCGCGCGGCATGACCGGCGATGGCGCCGGGTGCATTGGCACTGGTGATGATGATGCCGCCCCAGCCGTCGCCAAAGTCGGTCGCCATCGGCTCGACCTGCAGCAGCGGCGCCACCAGCACCTCATGCCCGCGCGCGCGCAACGCGGCGGCGGTGCGTTCGCTATCAGCCTGCGGGCGGGTGACGACGACACGCATGTCATTTTATCCTGCGCATGATCTTATCCGAAAACCGGTACCCACTTTTCGGGATCATGCGCTAATCAAAAAATCCCGGGCCGGCAATTTGTTTCAAGGCGCGGCCGGCGTCGGCGCCGATGGTGACCGCATTGTCGCGGCCGCCGGCCACCGCGGTTTCATGCGCGGCGCTGCCGTCCGGCTTGGCGATCAGGCCACGGAATTGCAGCCCGCCGCCCGACAGCGCGGCGTAGCCGGCGATCGGCGTATTGCAGGAGCCGTCGAGCTCGGCGAGAAACGCGCGCTCGCAAGCGACTGCAACCGAAGTGTCGGCATGATCGATGCGCGCCAGCAGTTCGCGCGCGCGCATGTCGCCCGCGCGCGCCTCAATACCGATGGCGCCCTGCCCGGCGGCGGGAACAAATTCTTCCGCGCTCATGATCTTGGTCGCACGCGCCACCAGCCCGAGCCGCTTCAATCCGGCGAGCGCAAGGATCGTCGCATCGACTTCGCCGTCATCGAGCTTGCGCAGCCGCGTCTCGACATTGCCGCGCATCGGAACGATGCGCAGATCGGGCCGCGCGCGCTTGGCGATCGCCTGCCGCCGCGGCGAGGTGGTGCCGAGGCTCGCACCTTTCGGCAATTCGGCGATGCTCCCCGCCTTGCGACTGATGAAGACGTCGCGCGCGTCTTCGCGCTCAAGACAAGCCGCCAGCATCAACCCCGCCGGCAACACCGTCGGCATGTCCTTGGCCGAGTGCACGGCAAGATCGATACGGCCGTCGAGCAGCGCGTCCTCGATCTCCTTGGTGAACAGGCCCTTGCCGCCCTCCTCGGCCAGCGAACGATCCTGGATGACGTCACCGCTGGTGCGGACGACAATGAGCTCAAACGCATCCTCGCCCTTCCCCAATGCCGCCGCCAGCCGCGCCGCGACCATGCGCGCCTGCACCAGCGCCAGCGGGCTACCGCGCGTGCCGATGCGCAAGGGGCCGGATTGCGTCATATTACCTCTCGATGCTAGGGCACCTTTTAGGGCACCGACCGTGTAAAAGGGAGGGCCGGAGAGAGAAATGATCGTTCTCGGCATCGAAACAACTTGCGACGAAACCGCCGCCGCGGTGGTCGGGCGCGATGCGGCCGGCCGCGGCAAGATTCTGTCCAATATCATCCTGTCGCAGGTCAGCGAGCACGCCGCGTTCGGCGGCGTGGTGCCCGAGATCGCCGCCCGCGCCCATGTCGAGGCACTCGATCTCATCATCACGAAGGCCATGAACGAGGCTAAATGCTCCTATGACCAGATCGACGGCGTCGCCGCCGCCGCCGGTCCCGGGCTGGTCGGCGGCGTGATCGTCGGGCTGACGACGGCGAAGGCGATCGCGCTGGTCAAGAACAAGCCGCTGATCGCGGTCAATCATCTCGAAGCGCACGCGCTCACCGCCCGGCTCACCGACGACACGCCGTTTCCTTATTGCCTGTTTCTCGCCTCCGGCGGCCACACCCAGATCGTCGCCGTGCGCGGCATCGGCGATTACGTGCGGCTTGGCACCACGCAGGACGACGCCATCGGCGAAGCTTTCGACAAGACCGCCAAGCTGCTCGGCCTCGGCTATCCGGGCGGGCCACAAGTGGAGAAAGAAGCCGAGCGCGGCAACGCGGCCCGCTTCGCGTTGCCGCGACCGATGCATGGACGCAAGGACGCGGATTTTTCGCTGTCGGGTCTCAAGACCGCATTGCGGATGGAGGCCGAAAAGATCGCACCGCTGTCGGATCAAGACGTCGCCGATCTATGCGCCGGGTTCCAGCAAGCGGTGGTCGACGTGGTGCTCGACCGGCTGCGCGCCGGCTTGCGTTTGTTTCGCGGTAAATTCGGCACGCCTACCGCCCTGGTCGCCGCCGGCGGCGTCGCCGCCAACCAGGCCATTCGGAAAGTTCTCCATCGTCTCGCCTTCGAGGTTGGCACCGTGCTGGTGGCGCCACCGCTCGAGTTGTGCACCGACAACGGCGCTATGATCGCCTGGGCCGGCTGCGAACGGTTGGCGCTCGGTCTCACCGATACGCTCGATGTCGCGCCGCGGGCGCGCTGGCCGCTCGATGAAGTCGCCGCGGCGAAAGGCAGACTGCAGCGCACGGCGGCATACAAATGAGCATCCAGAACATATCCGTGCTCGGCGGCGGCGCCTGGGGAACGGCGCTGGCGCAAACTTGTGCGCGCGCAGGACGCAGCGTGACTTTGTGGGAGTACGAGCCCAGCAACGCCGAACAGCTCGCAAGCAAACGCGAGAGCAAATTTCTTCCCGGCGTGCGCCTCGACGACGGCATCAAGGTCACGCGCGCGCTGGGCGAAGCGACGCGTGCCGACGCCATACTCATTGTTGTACCAGCTCAAGCCTTGCGCTCGGTGATCAAGGCGCTGGCGCAGACAATGGCGTCCAACACGCCGTTGATCGCTTGCGCCAAAGGCATCGAGCACGGCACGCACAAATTCATGACCGAGATCATCGCCGAATGCGCGCCGAAGGCGCTGCCGGCGATTCTGTCCGGACCTAGTTTTGCCGGCGACGTGGCGCGCGGCAAGCCGACCGCGGTGACGCTGGCCGCGGCTGATGGGAAAATTGCGCAAGCATTGGCGCAAGCGATCGCGTCGGCGAGCTTCCGGCCTTATCATTCGACCGACGTGCGCGGCGTCGAGATCGGCGGCGCCGCCAAGAACGTGCTGGCGATCGCGGCCGGCATCGTCACCGGACGCGGGCTGGGCGCCAGCGCCGCGGCGGCGCTGACCACCCGGGGTTTCGCCGAACTGGTGCGCTTCGGCAAGGCTTACGGCGCCAAGCCCGAAACCATGACCGGCCTGTCCGGATTGGGCGATCTGATCCTGACCTGCTCGAGCCCGCAGTCGCGCAATTTTTCGTTCGGCGTGGCACTCGGTAAAAATGAAAAGCCCGGCGACAAACTGGCCGAAGGTGCCTTCACCGCGCCAGTGCTGCTGGAAATGGCGGCCGAGAAGAACATCGAGATGCCGATCGCGGCCGCGGTCGCCGCGCTGCTGGCGGAAAAGCTGAGCGTGGATAAAGCCATCGAGTCGCTGATGGCGCGGCCGATCAAGGCGGAAGAGTGACATGGCCTATTGGTTGATGAAGTCCGAGCCCGACGCATGGTCGTGGGACAGCCAAGTCAAGGCCGACGCCAAAGGCACGGCCTGGACCGGCGTGCGAAACCACACCGCCAAGCTCAATCTGATGAAGATGAAAAAGGGCGACCGCGTCTTCTTTTATCACTCCAATGTCGGCAAGGAGATCGTCGGCGTCGCCGAGGTGGTCCGCGAAGCCTACCCCGATCCAACCGCTAAACCGGGAGAACCCTGGGTGGTGGTCGATGTAAAAGCGGTCGAGGCGCTGCCAAAACCCGTGACGCTTGATGCGGTCAAGACCGAGCCGAAGCTCAAGGACATGGCGTTGCTCAAACAGTCGCGCCTCTCGGTGCAGCCGGTGACCGACACCGAGTGGAAAATCGTGTGCAAGATGGGTGGAATGAAGTGAGGAGACGGCAATGAGTTTTACAAGCGTAAATTTTCTCTCGATCATGATTGCCGCCGTGGCGGCCTGGATTTTCGGCGGCGTCTATTACACGTCATTGAGCAAGCCGTGGATGACCGCGCAGGGCAAGACGCTGGAGCAATGCAAAGCCGAACAGGCCGCTAAGTCCGGCGCGGCAAAGGCCGCGCCGTTCATTCTTGTATTCGTGAGCGAACTCATTATGGCCTTTGTGCTCTATGGCATATTGACCCACATGGGGACGTTCACTCTGCGCGCGGGCATCATTTCCGGCGCGTTTTGCTGGCTCGGCTTCGTGCTGCCCACCGTGACCGCCAACAACGCTTTTAGCGGCCGCAAGCCGATGCTCACCGTCATCGACAGCGCGGCCTGGCTTGGCGCCCTGATCATCATTGGAGCCGTTATCGGCTGGATGGGCCGGTAGGGCCGCAAACCCCTGCGAAAGTCGGGCGTTCCGCGCCTTGTCGGTCGCGCGCGCGCCATCGCATAATGGCGCCAACCAGAAACGAACGGGTGCCCACGGCGTTTAACGGGGGCGGGAGGAAGTTCCGATGTCCGACAAGCTCTATGACGTGACGGCGGAGTGGCAGAAGCGCGCCTATGTGGACGATGCCAAATACAAGGAGATGTACGCGGCATCACTGAAGGACCCAAACACATTCTGGGGCGAGCACGCCAAGCGCATCACCTGGAGCAAGCCCTTCACCAAGGTGAAGAACACCTCCTACGCTCCGGGCAACATTTCGATCAAATGGTTCGAGGATGGCAAGCTCAACGCCTGCTTCAACTGCGTCGATCGTCATCTCGAAAAGCGCGGCAACCAGACCGCGATCATCTGGGAAGGCGACGATCCGAAAGACGACAAGACAATCACCTACAAGCAGCTGCATGCCGAGGTGTGCAAATTCGCCAACGTCCTGAAAAAGCAGGGCGTCAAGAAGGGCGACCGCGTCACTATCTATCTACCGATGATTCTGGAGGCAGCCTACGCCATCCTCGCCTGCGCGCGCATTGGTGCGATTCATTCGGTCATTTTCGGCGGCTTCTCACCCGACTCGATCGCCGGCCGCGTGGACGATTGCAAATCCACCATCATCGTCACCGCCGATGAAGGCCTGCGCGGCGGACGCAATATTCCGCTCAAGGTCAATGTCGACGCCGCCTGCGAGAAAGTCTCCGGTGTCAAAAGCGTCATCGTGGTCAAGCGCACCAATGCGGCTGTCAACATGAAGTCTGGCCGCGACGTTTTTTACGACGAAGCCGCAAAGACTGTGCCCGCCGATTGCCCGTGCGAGGAGATGAACGCCGAAGATCCGCTGTTCATCCTCTATACGTCGGGCTCGACCGGCAAACCGAAGGGCGTGCTGCACACCACCGGCGGCTATCTCGTCTACACGTCGATCACGCACCAATACGTGTTCGACTATCACGACGGCGACATTTATTGGTGCACCGCCGATGTCGGCTGGGTCACCGGTCACAGCTACATTCTCTACGGGCCGCTCTCGAACGGCGCGATTACGCTGATGTTCGAGGGCGTACCGAACTACCCGAGCAATTCGCGTTTCTGGGAAGTCATCGACAAGCACAAGGTCAACACGTTTTACACGGCGCCGACCGCGATCCGCGCGCTGATGCAGGCCGGTGACGCGCCGGTTAAAAAATCTTCGCGCCAGTCGCTCAAGCTGCTGGGTTCGGTCGGCGAGCCGATCAACCCGGAAGCCTGGGAGTGGTATCACCGCGTCGTCGGCGACGGCCGCTGCCCGATCGTCGATACCTGGTGGCAGACCGAGACCGGCGGCATTCTGATCACACCGTTGCCGGGCGCGACCAAACTCAAGCCCGGCTCGGCGACGCGGCCGTTCTTCGGCATCAAGCCGGAGATCGTCGACGCCGACGGCAAACCGCTCGACGGCGCGTGCAGCGGCAATCTCTGCATCATCGATTCCTGGCCCGGCCAGATGCGCTCGCTCTATGGCGACCATGAGCGTTTCGAGCAGACATACTTTTCCGCTTATAAGGGAAAATATTTCACCGGCGACGGCTGCCGCCGCGACGAGGACGGCTATTACTGGATCACCGGACGCGTCGACGACGTCATCAATGTCGCCGGTCACCGGCTGGGTACCGCCGAGGTGGAAAGTGCGCTGGTCGCGCATGAGAAAGTGTCGGAAGCCGCCGTCGTCGGTTATCCGCACGACATCAAGGGCCAGGGTATCTACGCCTATGTCACGCTGATGGCTGGCGAGCAGCCGAGCGAGGAATTGCGCAAGGAATTGGTGACCTGGGTGCGCAAGGAGATCGGGCCGATTGCCTCGCCTGATCTGATCCAGTTCGCACCCAGCCTGCCGAAGACGCGCTCCGGCAAGATCATGCGCCGCATCTTGCGCAAGATCGCCGAGGACGAATACGGCAATCTCGGCGACACCTCGACGCTGGCCGATCCGGCCGTGGTCGACGATCTGGTCAATAACCGGCAGAACAAACGAGCCGCCAAGGCGGGAACGTAAGCCCTCGCTCCGCAGTCTCGTCAGGACGCTAGCGCCACGGTTCCCGCGTTAACCGAAATTTCAGCGGCCATTTACGCTGTTTCCATCTTTCGCCCGAGCCGTCCACGGCCCGCATTAATATCCGCCGTTAACAGTCGCGGGCGTGGGCAATGACACTTGTGCTGAAGCGGACGGCGCTTTTTATCGTGATCGTCCTGGGTGTGGCGCTGCTGGCGGCGGTCGCCGCGCATGCCGCCACCCGCGACGTCGTTCCGATTACCGGCTTTAGGCCCGGCACCATCGTGGTTAAAACCAGCGAGCGCCGGCTTTATTATGTGCTCGACGGCAGCCGCGCGCTGCGCTTTCCGGTCGGCGTCGGCAAAGCCGGGATGACCTGGACTGGTGTCGCGCACGTCGAAGGAAAATACGTGCGGCCGGCCTGGGCAGCACCCGACTCGATCCGCCGCGAGAATCCCAACCTGCCGGCCGTCATTCCCGGCGGTGCCGCCAACAACCCGATGGGCGAAGCCGCGCTCACTTTGCGCGGCGGCGAATACGCCATCCACGGCACCAACCGCCCACAATCGGTTGGCGGCTTCGTCTCCCATGGCTGCATCCGCATGTACAACAGCGACATCCGCGAGCTCTATAGTCTGGTCGAAGTCGGCACGCCGGTTATTGTAGAACGGTGATCATGCGTCGGGTGTTTGCGCTTCTCATCGCTATTGCTGCTCTTGCTACGCTGCCCGCATCGGCGCGCGACATGGTGGCGTTCCAGGGCTATGAGCCCGGCACCGTCGTGGTCGCGACCGGCGCCCGCCAGCTCTTCTTTGTCCTCGGCAACGGCCAGGCGATCCGCTATCCGGTCGGCGTCGGCCGCACCGGCATGGCCTGGCACGGTTGGGCCAATGTCGCGAAGAAATATCTGCATCCGGCCTGGACGGCGACGCCGGGCGTGACCCCGGTTATCCCCGGTGGTTCGCCGCGCAATCCGATGGGCGCGGCAGCGCTCGGTTTGGACCGCGGCAACTATGCCATCCACGGCACCAACAATCCGGCCTCGATCGGCGGCTTCGTCTCGCACGGCTGCATCCGCATGTACAACGCCGACATCATGGACCTATACGCCCGCGTACCGATCGGCGCCAAAGTCGCCGTGATGCCGTGATTACCGTGCTTTCCGTGCGTTAAATCTGTGAGTTTTTGAGGTTTTTTCGATTCGCTTCGTGCCGCAGCCACAATTCGTGGCAATGATCGGAGCATGGCGCGACCGCGCACCTCCCCGCAGCCGGAAGTCCCCGGCCTCGCCGCCCGAAGGATTGCCGCCGACATTCTCGACGGCGTCCTGCGGCGGAAGATCGCGCTCGACGAGCAGCTCTCGGGCAAGGCCGCCCATACCGGCCTGGCCGGGCTCGCCGACCGTGACCGCGCCTTGATGCGCCGGCTCGTCGCCACCGTGCTGCGGCGGCTCGGCACGTTGCGTCAATTGGTCGGCGGATTTCTCGAGAAGGGCCTCCCGGCTGACGCGCCGCGCGCGGAAACCATTCTGCTGATCGGCGCCGCGCAAATCCTCTGGCTCGAAGTGCCCGATCATGCCGCGGTCGATTTATCGGTGCGGCTGGCGCAGGCCGACCGCCGCGCGGCGCGCTACGCTGGCCTGATCAACGCGGTGCTGCGCCGCGTGGCGCAGAGCCGCACCACGACGCTGCCGGCACGCGTGACGCGCGACACGCCGGAATGGCTGGTCAAGCGCTGGACCAAACGCTACGGCGCGGAAACCGCGCGCGCGATTGCGGAAGCCAATGGTCACGAGCCGGCGCTCGATCTCACCGTCAAGTCGGATGCTGACTCATGGGCCGAGCGGCTGCGCGGCCGCGTGCTGCCGACCGGCACCGTGCGCACCATCGCGCACGGTGCGATCTCGCTGTTGCCCGGCTTCACCGAGGGCGCGTGGTGGGTGCAGGACGCCGCCGCCGCGCTGCCGGCGCGCCTGCTCGGCGACGTGCGCGGCAAACAGATCGCCGACCTTTGCGCGGCGCCCGGCGGCAAGACCGCGCAGTTGGCCTATGCGGGCGCGCAAGTTACCGCGGTCGATCGCTCGGCCCTGCGGCTCAACCGCCTGCGCGAGAACCTCACGCGGCTGTCGCTGCAAGCCGACACCGTCGTCGCCGATGCGCTGGAATGGCAACCTGAATCGTCTAATGGCGGGCCGTTCGACGCCGTGCTGCTCGACGCGCCCTGCTCCTCAACCGGCACCATCCGCCGCCATCCCGACGTGCCCTGGCTCAAAACCGAAGCCGACATTACGTTGCTCATGTCCCTGCAACAACGCCTGCTCGACCGCGCCGTGGAGCTGCTCAAGCCCGGCGCCACGCTCGTCTATTGCGTCTGCTCGCTGGAGCCGGAGGAAGCCGAGGACCAGATCGCGACCTTGCTGGCGCGCGACCCGCGTGTCGCCCGCGCGCCGATTTCAGCGCAAGACGTCTACGGCCGCACCGAATTTCTGACCGCCGACGGCGATCTGCGCACGTTGCCGCTGCAGCTGCCCGACCCCGATCCGCGCTGGGGCGGCCTCGATGGCTTCTATGCCGCCCGGCTCACCCGCAAAGAAACATAAAAAAGCGCCTTATTCCGCGCATCGGACGGGCATATTGGAGCTTTGGCGACCCTTCGCTATCGTGTGGGCCGCGCGAGAGAATCAGGCCACACCGCTGGGGACAAGCGCCGACATGATGCGGGTTTCGGCCGCGGAGCGACTAAGGCTCTCCGTGCTTATCGGGCGCCGCGCATTCCGCAGCCTGATCGGCGGCGTCAACACGCATCCGCTGCTGCGCTGGCGGTTCGGCTCGACCAAAACCGACCGTCTGGTGATCGCGCCGCAAGATCTGCGCACCGCCGACGCCACCCGCGCCAGCGAAATCTATGCCGGCCGTTTCGCCTTCGCCGGCAACGTGGTGATCTGCGACCGCCGTTCGCCGTTCGAAATGACGCCGCCGTCCGACGAGTGGGCGGTCATGCTGCTGAGCTTCAGCTGGCTACGTCACTTACGCGCGGCTGATTCCGCCATCACCCGCGCCAACGCGCGCTCGCTGATCGACGATTGGATCAACCTGCAAGGCGGCTGGCATCCGGTCGGCTGGCGCGTCGATATCTTGTCGCGACGCGTCGTGTGCTGGCTCAGCCAGGCCCCCTTCGTGCTGCAGGACGCCGACGCGCGCTTCTACCGCCGTTTCATCCGCAGTCTGTCGCGGCAGGTGCGTTATCTGCGCCGCTCGCTCAAGCAATCGCGCGACGGTCTGCCGCGGCTGCAGGCGGTGATCGCGCTCAATTACGCGACGCTGTGCATGCAAGGCCAATCCGGTTACTTGCGCGGCAATGTACGCCGCATGATCGAGGAACTGCGCCGCCAGATTCTGCCCGACGGCGGCCACATCAGCCGAAATCCCGGTGCGCTGATCGAGCTGTTGGTCGATCTTCTGCCACTGCGGCAATTGTTTTCCGCGCGCCATTTGCAGCCGCCGCAAGCGCTCAACAACGCCATCGACCGCATGATGCCGATGATGCGTTTCTTTCGCCACGCCGACGGCAACTTCGCGCAATTCAACGGCATGGGCCCGACGCCGGTCGATCTGCTCGCCACTGTGCTGGCCTATGACGACGCCCGTGGCGCACCGGTGTCGAACGCACCCCACTCCGGCTATCAGCGCATCGATGCCGGCCACACAGCGCTGTTGATGGATAGCGGCCGGCCGCCGCCTTTGGCTCTGAGCCAGGAGGCGCATGCCGGGTGTCTTTCGTTTGAGCTTTCTTGGAATCTGCACCGGCTGGTGGTCAATTGCGGCCTGCCGGCGGTCAACAAAGAGAACTGGCGGCAGGTGGCGCGCGCCACCGCGGCGCATTCGACCGTCACCTTCAACGACGCGTCGTCGTGCCGCTTCCTCGAGGCGAGCTCGTTGCGGCGGCTGCTGTTCGGCATGCCGATCGTCGCCGGGCCGCGCAATATCCGCGTGACGCGCGAGGACACTGCTGACGGCGCGAACTTGACCGCGTCTCATGATGGCTACGCCGATGATTTCGCCGTGATCCATAATCGTGCGCTGCGGCTTGCCCCCGACGGCCGCGTCCTCGACGGCGAGGACAGCTTCACGCCGGCCGCCGGCCCTTCGCTGCCGGTTGGCAAAGGCGACGAATTCGCCATCCGCTTTCACCTGCATCCATCGATCAAGGCCAACCGGCTCTCGGACGGCCGCGGCGTGATTCTGCTGCTGCCGGACAAAGAGCTTTGGACGTTCAATACCTACGGCGATGCGATCCAGATCGAGGAAAGCGTGTTCCTATCCGGCTCGGACGGTCCGCGCCGCACCGTGCAGATCGTGATTTACGGCCACGCGCGCAAAACCTCGAAAGTACGCTGGACCTTCCGCCACACCCCGCCGACGCCGCCCGGCGCCCGCCCCGAGCGGGCGGACGAGCCGGAATTGCCGCTGTGATGCTTGTGGATGCCCCAACCGCGGCGAATACACTTTCGCCCGTTTCCCGTGCTAGCCCGTAGCCCATGACCAGCCACCCGCGCCGCATCACCCGCGCTTTGCTGTCGGTGTCCGACAAGACCGGGCTCGTGGATTTCGCCAAGGCGCTCGCCGGCTACAACGTCGAACTCATCTCCACCGGCGGCACCGCGACTGCGCTGAAAGTCGCTGGGCTGAAGGTAATCGACGTCGCCGAATTGACTGGCTTCCCGGAAATGATGGATGGCCGGGTCAAGACGCTGCATCCGAAAGTGCACGGCGGCCTGCTGGCGATCCGCGCCGACAAAAGGCACACCGACGCGATGCAGACGCACGGCATCAAGCCGATCGATCTGCTGGTGGTGAACCTCTATCCGTTCGAGGCCACCGTCGCCAAAGGTGCGGCCTTCGACGAATGCATCGAGAACATCGACATCGGCGGACCGGCCATGATCCGCGCCGCCGCCAAGAACCATGCCGACGTGACCGTGGTGGTCGAACCCGACGATTACGAAAAAGTACTTGCGGAGTTGATTCAGCACGCCGGCATGACCTCGCTCGAACTTCGGCAGAAGTTGGCGGCCAAGGCTTACGCGCGCACGGCGGCTTACGACGCCGCGATCTCCAATTGGTTTGCCGACACGCTGCACGACAATGCGCCCGGCTACCGCGCCTTCGGCGGCAAATTGGTCGAAGCTCTGCGCTACGGCGAGAACCCACACCAGAATGCGGCGTTCTATCGTGCGCCCGGCAAGCGCTTCGGTGCCGCCACCGCACGGCAGCTGCAAGGCAAGCAATTGTCGTACAACAACATCAACGACACCGACGCGGCTTACGAATGTATCGCTGAATTCGATGCCAAGCGCACCGCCGCTTGCGTCATCGTCAAGCACGCCAATCCGTGCGGCGTGGCGGAAGGCGCCAGCCTGCTCGAGGCCTACAAGAAGGCACTCGCCTGCGACTCGACCTCCGCCTTCGGCGGCATCGTGGCGCTAAACCGCACGCTCGATGGCGAGGCGGCGAAAGCAATCACCGATATTTTCACCGAGGTCATCATCGCGCCCGACGCCAGCGACGAAGCGATCAAGATCGTCGCGGCAAAAAAGAATTTGCGTCTGCTCCTAGCCGGCGGCCTGCCCGATCCGCGTAGCGTTGGCTTGACGGTGAAATCGGTGGCCGGCGGGCTGCTGGTGCAGTCGCGCGACAACGCGGTGGTCGACGACATGCAGCTTAAAGTCGTTACCAAGCGCGCGCCAACCGAAGCCGAGCTTAATGACCTGCGCTTTGCCTTTCGCGTCGCCAAGCACGTCAAGTCGAATACCATCGTCTATGCCAAGGGCTTGGCGACCGTCGGCATCGGCGCCGGGCAAATGAGTCGGGTCGACGCCGCGCGCATTGCCGCGCGCAAAGCGGAAGACGCTGCGAAGGAGTTGAAGCTATCGGCGCCGCTCACCAAAGGCTCGGTGGTCGCGTCCGATGCCTTCTTCCCGTTCCCCGACGGCCTATTGGTCGCGATCGAGGCCGGCGCCACCGCGGTGATCCAGCCCGGCGGCTCGGTCAATGACGACAAGGTGATCGCCGCCGCCGACGAACATAATGTCGCGATGGTGTTCACCGGCACGCGGCATTTCCGCCACTAACTACTCGCGAGCCAGATCGCCCAGCAGGCTCGCCGCCACCGACAACTTTGACAGCGTCAGCCCCGAGCCGGCGATTTCGTGGATCGCCGCGCGGATGCGCTCGACCTCGGCCTGGCGCGGCTTGATCCACTCGTCGACCGCGCCGGCGCCGGCCACACCATTGCCGACCATGGCCGCGGTAAGCCGCCGCTCGGCATCGCCGATCGAATCGAGGGCGCGGTCGAGCGCCAGCCGGTCGAAATAATCCGACACCACGATACCCGGCACCGCGCCGGCGACGCGGTCGAGCTGGAAGAAGGCTTCGGTCGCGAAATAAGTCGCGGTCACCTCGCCGACCGGCTTCTTGGCGCGGTCCGCCACCAGCACGATATCGGGCGCGGCCTTGAGCACGGCGAGGCTGGCGATGCGGCGCGCCAGATCGTCCGGCACCCCCGCTCTCGTCAGCTCCGCCACCCGCGCGTCGCGTACGGCGAGCGCGGGCTTCGACAGCGCGCCGTCGAGCGCGGCTGCGACCTGAGCGATGCCCTCATGATAATGCGCGATGATCGTCTCCAGCCCCTGCTTGAGATCGACGTTGCGCAGGAACCAGACCAGCCGGTCGAGCAATAAATCCTGCACGGCGGCATAAAGATCGAGCTGGGTCTTGCCGGAAATCTTGTTGTCGAGCGCGTCGATTTCGCCGTTGAGCGCAACCAGGTCGAAGCTGTTGCGCACCGCCGCGAAAGCGGCGGCGATCGCCGCGGGCAGCGCGCCGGTCTGGTCGGCGATGCGCACGATCAGCGTGGCGCCCCCGCGATTGATCATCGAGTTCGTCAATTGCGTCGCGATGATCTCGCGCCGCAGCCGGTGCGCGTGCAGCGCCTCGTCGTAGCGCTCCGACATTTCCTTGGGGAAATAGCGGCCGAGTTCGCGCCCGAGATAAGGATCGTCGGGCACGCTCGAGTCGAGCAATTCGCTGTAGAGCGTGAGCTTGGCATAGGCTAGCAGCACCGCCAGTTCCGGCCGGGTCAGCGGCAGATCGCGCTTGCGCCGGTCGGCCAGCGCGATCTCGTCGGGCAGAAATTCAACCGCGCGGTCGAGCTGGCCGTGCATTTCGAGCGTCTGCATCAGCCGCTGCTGGAAGCCGAGGTCTTCCAGCCCGCGCCGTTGCGCCAACGAAAGCGCCAGCGTCTGCTGATAATTGTTGCGCAGCACCAGGCGCGCGACCTCATCGGTCATCTCGATCAAAAGCGCGTTGCGCGCCTCGATGGTAAGCGCGCCGGACTGCAGCAGCGGACTGAGCGCGATCTTGATGTTTACCTCGACGTCGGAAGTGTTGACGCCAGCGGAATTGTCGATGGCGTCGGTGTTGAGCCGGATGCCGGCGAGCGCCGCCTCGATGCGGCCGCGCTGTGTCATGCCGAGATTGGCGCCCTCGCCGACCACCTTGACGCGCAGCTCGCCGCCGCTGATGCGGATGGCGTCGTTGGCGCGGTCGCCGGCCGCCTCGTCGCTCTCGCTCGCCGCGCGCACATAAGTGCCGATGCCGCCGAAAAACAGCAAATCGACCTGCGCCTTTAGAATGGCCTTCATCAGCGCCTGCGGCGTCACCGCCTCAGGCACGCCGAGCACTTTCTGCGCCTCGGGGCTGAGCTTGATTTCCTTGGACGCGCGCGGATAGACGCCGCCGCCTTTGGAAATCAATTTCTCGTCGTAGTCCTGCCAGCTTGAGCGTGGCAGCGCGAACATGCGCTGGCGCTCGGCGAAGCTCGCGGCCGGATCGGGGTCGGGGTCGATGAAAATATCGCGGTGATCGAACGCCGCCACCAGCCTGATGGTGTTCTCGCGCAACATGCCGTTGCCGAACACGTCGCCCGACATGTCGCCGACACCGGCCACGGAAAACGGCGTCTTGCCGATGTCGACGTCCATCTCACGGAAATGCCGCTTGACGGATTCCCACGCGCCGCGCGCGGTGATGCCCATCACCTTGTGGTCGTAGCCGGCCGAGCCGCCGGAGGCGAAAGCGTCGCCCAGCCAATAGCAGTGCTCGATCGAAAGTCCGTTGGCGATATCGGAGAACGTCGCGGTGCCCTTGTCGGCGGCCACCACGAGATAAGGATCGTCGCCCTCGTGCCGCACCACGTTGTCGGGCGGCACGATGGTGCCGTCATGGTGGATGTTGTCGGTGACGTCGAGCAGCGTCGAGATGAACAGTTTGTAGGTCGCGATGCCTTCCGCCTGGAATTGCTCGCGCGTCGGATTCTTCGGCATCAGCTTGGGCACGAAACCGCCTTTGGCGCCGACCGGCACGATCACCGCGTTCTTGACCTGCTGCGCTTTCACGAGGCCGAGAATCTCGGTACGGAAGTCTTGCGGCCGGTCGGACCAGCGGATGCCGCCGCGCGCCACCTTGCCGAAGCGCATGTGCACGCCTTCGACGCGCGGCGAATAGACGAAGATTTCGTACAGCGGGCGCGGCAATGGCAAATCGGTGATCTTGCCGCTCTCGAATTTCACGGCAATGAGCGCCTTGGGCTGGCCGTCTTTTTCAGTCTGATAGAAATTGGTGCGCATCGCCGACTGCACGGCGTTGACGAAGTGACGCAGGATGCGGTCCTCATCCAGGCTTTCGACCTTCTGCAATTCCTCTTCGATGCGCGCGGCGATTTCCTTTTGCTTGGCCGCGCGCGCTTGCGCGGCCTCGGGCCGCGGATCGAAGCGGGCGTGAAACAGCGCAACGACCTCGCCCGCGATCGCCGCGTGCTTGACCAGCGTTGCCCACATGTAATCCTGCGAATAGGGCACCCGAACCTGGCGCAGATACCGCGACAGCGTGCGGATCAACGCCACGTCGCGCCAAGCCAGCGCGCCTGCCAGGGTGAGCGCGTTGTAGCCGTCGTTCTCGGCAGCGCCGCGCATCACCATCAGGAAGGCGGCTTCGAGCCGCGCTTTGCCGGCGTCGAGATCGATCGTGCCGCCGTCGCGGCGCTCCAGCAGCATGTCGTGGAACCAGGTGTCGGCCGCGCCGTCACCCTTCGGCTCGATGTGGTAGGTGCGCTCGTCCACCACCCGAAAACCCATATTTTCCAGCACCGGAACGCGTTCCGACAACGGCAGCGGCCGCTGCCGGCTCCACACTTTGAGGCCGACCGCGCGCTGTTCTTCTTCGAGCCGGTGATGGAAATCGACGCCCAGCGGACGCTGTTCGCTGAGGCTCTCGACCACGCGGATATCGCCGGCCGCGATCGCCGGCGAATAGGCTTCCTGGAAGCCGACCGAGAAGGCGTCGCGATAGCGGTTGAAAATATCGCGCACTTTGTCTGCTGGATTGACCAGCATCAGCGCATCGCGCAGCCCATCGGTCCATGAGCGCACGATCGCCGCGACTTCGCGCTCCAGCGTGGCGGCGTCGATATCGGGCGTCTGGCCGCCGGACCGGCCGATGATGAAGTGCACGCGCACCAGCGGGCCTTCCGGGAAATACGGATAGAACGCCGAGACGCGCCCGACGAAGGCGCTGGCGAGATAGTCGCCGATCTTCACCCGAGTGTGGCTGTCGTATCGTTCGCGCGGCACGAACACCAGCACCGACACGAAACGGTCGAAACGGTCGCGCCGCGCCAGCACGCGCACGCGCGGCCGCTCGTCGAGCTGCAGGATCGCGAGCGCGAACCGATAGAGCGAATCCTCGTCAACCTGGAACAGTTCGTCACGCGGATAATGCTCCAGCACACTCGCCAGCGCCTTGCCGGAATGGCTGCTGGCGTCGAAGCCGGCGTGCCGCTCGACGCCGGCGATCTTGCGGCGCAGATAAGGAATGCTGTGCGCGGTGCGCGTATAGGCGGTCGACGTGAACAGTCCAATGATGCGCTGCTCACCGGCTAGATTGCCCGACGCATCAAAGCGCTTGATGCCGATATAGTCGAGATAGACGCGCCGGTGCACGTGGGCGTGGATATTGGCCTTGGCGATGATCAGCAGCCGCGGCTCTTTGAGAAACGCCATGATTTCCGGCGTGTATTCGAGCAACTCGTTGCCCTGCTTGAGCACGCGCAAATCGCGCGAGCGCATGATACCAAGCGCGCTGTCGAAATCCGGCTCCAGTGTCTTGCCGTCGAAGCTGTAGTCGCGCACACCGACGAAAGTGAAATTGTCGGCCAGCAGCCATTGCAGGAACTGGATCGCCTCGGCAATTTCATCCACCGGCAACGGCGGCGGATTGGTTTTGAGTTCCGCGACCGCGGCATTGACGCGATCGAGCATCGGCCGCCAGTCCTGCACCGCCAGCCGCACTTCGACGAGCACGTGTTCGAGCGCGCGCACGATGTCGGCGCGCGCGGCCTCGTCGGCGATCGGCTCGAGGTGAATATGAATGAAGCTTTCGCGCGCACCGTCCGCGGCAGGAGCGCTCAGCGCCTTGAGCTTGGCGCCGTCACGCTGAACGCCGAACACCGGATGCGCCACCAATTGCACGTTGAGTCGGCGCTCGGCGATTTCGCCCATCACCGAGTCGACCAGGAACGGCATGTCGTCGTTGACGATTTCGACCAGCGTAACCGACTTGCGCTCGCCCGACTCTTTCAGCGCCACATTCTCGCAGCGGATTTTCGGCGCGCCCGGCCTGCGCTCGCGCAGAAAATCGAAAGCCCGCTCGGCCAGCGCGGCGAGATCGGCCGGCGCGTAGCACAGCACGTCCTCCGCTACCGCGCGCTCGTAGAGCTGCGCGACGAAAGTTGGCGGGATGTCGCTGCGGCGCGCGTTCAGCGCCGTGCCGGCCTTTTCGGTCACGGCACGGGCGGCGTTTTCGCGTTGATTGACGGGAATATCCACGGCCATGGAATCATGCACCGGTTGCTGGATTCGGTCGAGCATGGATTGGAGCTTTCTCATTCCGTGGCGGGCGGTCGAGAGCAACACACCATTTGGTGACGCGGCCGTGACGGGATTATAAAAAGGACTTACAATGCCCGCTTAAGCCGCTGACATAAAAGCCAAAAGTGGTCCGTCGCGGTCGTATCGCGGGGCGCGATTACATTGTATTCTGGCCATTAAGCGAACAGTCAGAGGCGCACGCATGAACAAGGTGGATAGACCGGACAAAATCGCCGGTAAGGCGGCAAAACCGATCCCGCTCAAGGCGGCGGCTCCGGCCGCCGACGATGCGCCGGTGATCGCGCTTAATCTCGCGAAAGCCAAGCTTTCGCCCGCGATGACCGCCTATTTCAAGAAATGCCAGGACAAGCTCGGCTTCGTGCCCAACGTGCTGGTCGCTTACGCCTTCGACATGACCAAGCTCGAAACCTTCGTCGCGATGTACAACGACCTGATGCTGGGCGACTCGGGGCTTACGAAACTCGAGCGCGAGATGATCGCGGTCGCGGTGTCGTCGCAGAACCGCTGCTACTACTGCCTCACCGCCCACGGCGCCGCGGTGCGGCAATATTCCCGGGATCCGTTGCTTGGCGAGCACATGGTGATGAATTACCGTGTCGCGCGCCTGAACAAGCGACAGCGCGCCATGCTCGACTTCGCGGTCAAGCTCACCGCTTCGCCGGCGAGCGTGGAGGAAGCTGACCGCGAGCGGCTGCGGCGCGCCGGATTTTTCGACCGCGATATCTGGGACATTTCGGCGGTCGCCGGCTTCTTCAACATGTCGAACCGCATCGCTTCCGCCACCGACATGCGGCCGAACACGGTCTATCACGGCCACGCGCGCTAGGTTTTCCTCTCCCCGCCTTCGGGCAGACGTGACATAAAGCGTCATGCGCCGGTTCATTTATCCTCTGTTCGCCGTCCTGCTGCTGAGCGCCGCGGCTTATGCCCAGGTCGCGCCGAATCCGCGGCCGCAGGTTATTCCGCCGGCGCAGGCGATCGTCGCCCGCAACGGCATGGTGGTGGCGCAGGAAAGCCGCGCCGCGCGCATTGGTATTGAGATCCTCGACCGAGGCGGCAACGCGGTGGATGCCGCGGTGGCGGTTGGCTTCGCCATGGCGGTCACCTATCCGCGCGCCGGCAATATCGGCGGCGGCGGGTTCATGCTGATCCATCTCGCCAAAGAGAATCGCGACACCGTCATCGATTACCGCGAGACAGCGCCCGCGGCCGCCACGCCAACCATGTTTCTCGACGCCAAGGGCGAGCCGGATCCGGCGAAGTCGCGCGACAGCGGGTTGTCGGTCGGTATTCCCGGCACCGTGGCCGGGCTTGCCATGGCGCATCGCAAATACGGTTCCGGCAAGCTCTCGCTCGCCGATTTGATCGCGCCCGCCATCCGGCTCGCTAGCCAAGGCTTCCCGGTCGAAGACGATACTGCCGATACACTGCCGCAGGCGCGCGAGCGGCTGGCGCGCTGGCCGTCGACGGAAGGAATTTTTCTCAACGGCGGCCGGCCGCTGCGCGAAGGCGAGCGCCTGCTGCAATTCGATCTTGCCGATACCTTGAAGGCGGTCGCGAAAGGCGGCCCGCGGGCTTTCTATCAAGGCAGCATCGCCGCCCAGATCGCCGCCTCGGTGCGCGGCGCCGGCGGCATCATGACTGCGGACGACTTGAGAAATTATCGCCCCGTCGAACGCGCCGCCGTGCGCGGCAGCTATCGCGGCTACGACATCGTGTCGGCGCCGCCGCCGTCATCCGGCGGCGTGCATCTGATCGAGATGCTGAACATCCTGGAAGGCTACGATCTGGCGAAGCTCGGCCGCGGCGAGCAGGCGCTGCATTACGAGATCGAGGCGATGAAGCGCGCCTATGCCGACCGCGCCGTGTTCATGGGCGATCCCGACGCGGTGAAAATGCCGGTGGCCGGACTGATCTCGAAAAAATATGCCGCCGCGCTGCGCGCAAGCATCGGCGAGAAATCGACACCGGCCGCCGAGATCCACGCCGGCAAGCCGGCCGATTTCGAAGGTCAAAACACCACGCATTTCTCCGTCATCGACCGCGACGGCAATGCGGTGTCGAACACCTACACCCTGAATTTTTCCTACGGTCTCGGCCTGGTCGCCGACGGCACCGGCGTGCTGCTCAACAACGAGCTCGACGATTTCACCGCCAAGCCGGGCACCGCCAACGCCTACGGGCTGGTCGGCTTCAACGCCAATCTGCCGGGGCCGGGCAAGCGCCCGCTGTCCTCGATGACGCCGACCATCGTGCTCAAGGATGGCAAGCCGTTTTTGATCACCGGCTCGCCCGGCGGCAGCCGCATCATTTCGGCCGTGCTGCAAGTCATTGTGAACGTGATCGACTTTCATATGCCGGTCGACAAGACGGTCAGTGCGCCGCGCCTGCATAACCAGTGGCAGCCGGATGAAACCCTTGTTGAGCCTGGCTTTGCGCCCAATGTGCTCGATGCGCTGACGGCGCGAGGCCAAAATATCGTGCCGACGCAGCCGTTTGCCTCGACGAATTCGATTGAGGTCATGACCGATGGTCATGTTGTCGGCGCCGCCGACACCCGCACCCGCGGCTCCCTCGCGGCGGGGTATTGATCACCTTCAGGCTGCCAGACGGTTTGCCATCAGGTTATTGTCGATCGAGAAAATATTTTCGTCGATATAGACGAAGTCCCTGTCGAAACCCGAGTTGCATTGCAAAAATGCGCGTGAATTTGCCTTGCCGGGAAGTAGCCAATCGTGAAGTTCAATTATGATCAGCGGCGTCGCAGCCACCCATTCCGTATTGGCGGAAAAAAGATCGCTCTCCGCACCCTCGATATCGATCTTCACGATGAAGGGGGCGCACTTTTGAGATCTTGATTCATAGAGTTCGTTGATCGTAACGCACTTCACCGACTGCCCGGTGGAAATGCTGTCCGTGCCCGTCGTCCGGTACCCCCCAAAATCCTTCTCCCGTGTCCACCACGCCGACCAGCCCCGGCTGCGCCGCAAGCGCACCGTGGATACATTCAACCGGGATTCCGTTTGTATTGATCCGCAACAAATCGAAGTTGCTGGGTTCAGGTTCGATGGCGACGACCTGAGCCTTCGGAAACGAATAAGAAAAATAAATCGACGACGCGCCGATATTGGCGCCGCCATCGACGATGAGCGGAGATGTCGAGGAAGCGGCTATCTCGTTGTAGAAGGCGGAAAGCTCTGGGCTGCGGCGCAAGCGCCCTAAATTATAATCGCCCTGTTTGAATATTTGGTCGATGACGCCTTCATCGCTGGTGCCCGGCCGAAACGAGAATGGCCGATTTGCCGATCCCAGAGCGAGATTGAGCGTGGTGCGATCCATGCCGCAATGGTGGTCGGTTATGGTTTTCAAATGATTAATGCCGCGGCGGCGCCTCGGCGCGCCGGCACTACTATATAAGAGAGAGAAAATTGGAGCGGGCGAAGGGATTCGAACCCTCGACCCCGACCTTGGCAAGGTCGTGCTCTACCCCTGAGCTACACCCGCAAAACCCTTATTTTACAAGGGTTTAGGTAACATTAGGTCCACTTCGAACCTTGTTTCATCGGTCTGGGGTAGAGCCGGGGTAGAACGGTCCCGGAAACCCCTGAATGCCATAATCTATATGGTGTTTTCGACCACGTAAAACCGGTGAAACCGGGCCGCCACGATCTAAGGGCCGCCCGCGCTCGATCTAGCCCGGCGTGGCCGATCCTGCAAGCTATCATGCCCGCCGGTCGTTAACACCTTCCCCTACCCGCTAACCCGCTGGACCGCGCGTTCGCTTTGGCGTCGGTCGCTTTGGCGTGATGTGAGCCAAGAGAATCCGTTCGACGTACTGGCCAGCGGACCGACCGTCTTTCTTAGCAAGTTCTTTGATAGCTCTTTTCAACTCGGGGGCGACGCGAGCGGTGAGAGCTGTCTTGCGGATCATCGATTTGGTCCCGAATTGACCCCCAACGTAGGGTATGCGATTCACCTTGATTCACTGTGAATCGCTTGAGCGTGACCGAGCGAAAAATCAAGGGGATATCCACCGAAACTCATCTACGGTAGCGTCTTCAATGGACGTGCAACGCGGTTGAAGCGAGCTTAGAGTAGCTCCAACAAAGTTCAGCTTGGCTCCCCCATGCTAAATGAAATTCTCTCGCATCTCGACGGCTCAGCCATGATGTATGGCAATAAAAGTTTGACCGATCGGATTTCGGGCAAGTTCTACACTCCAGATTTGCTAGCCCTTGAACTCGCGGAACGTCTAACCGAACTTGTTTGTAACCGCTCGAAACTTGGACCAATTATTCGGATATGTGATCCGTTTTGTGGCGATGGCCGACTAATCGTCGCGTTGCTTTGCCAAGCAACCGAGCGGCCCTCTATGCGGAGGCGCAAATGGATTGTGACACTTCGCGATATCGATAAGCACGCAATAACAGCGGCAGAAATCGCTGTCCGAACAGCCGCAAACAATCTTGGACTGAAGGTCGAAATCCGCAAATTTATCGGCGACAGTTTTCTCGATCACGTACCTCAGCAGCATGATGTGGTCGTAACAAATCCTCCGTGGGAATTGATTAAACCCGATGTGCGCGAACTGGCTTCTCTAAGCCACCGTGCGGCCGCAATGCACCGAACTCGATTGCGAAATCTCTGCAACCGATTGAATCAACACTTTCCCGAGGCAAATGCCGAAAAAGCATTTGCTGGTTGGGGGACCAATCTTGCGCGTTGCGGTTGGGCACTCGCGCTACGTTCTTGCGTTCCAAACGGTGCGCTCGGAATCGTTTTGCCCGGAACAATATTTGCGGATCAGGCGTCACGTGAGATGCGACGATCTGCATTTCACGAATCAACACTGGTAAGTGCAACAGCATATCCGCCTGAAGCACGCCTTTTCGCGCGTGTTGACCAGCCTGTTGTCACCGCTACCTTCCTTGCTAAGGCTCGATCCGGGATCAACGCTACATTGAGTCTTTATAAGGCAGATCGCACGCTGAAATGCACATCTCAACTCTTGTTAAGCGAGCGAGAATTGGTGGCAGTCGATTACTCTCTGCCGATAATTTTTGGAGGTGACGGCGCTGAATTACTGAAACGTTTATCGCTGTTTCCCAAATTGTCGGACTTGGAGGGAGTCGGAGCGGACTCGCTTTGGGCAGGCAGGGAGTTGGATGAGACAAGGATTCTCGATAAGACAGTCGATGGTGGCCGCTATCCTTTCGCAAAGGGCCGCAATGTAAAACGTCACGGCTTTGCTGAGCTTCCGACACGTTCGGTGCGTGCCGCAATTGCAAAGCAATTTAAGTCGATTGAATTCGAGCGGATAGTGTGGCGCGATGTGTCGCGGAGTTCACAGCATCGCCGGATGATTACGGCCATTGTCCCCAGCGGGTGGGTAACAGGGAATTCATTGCACGTCGCTTATTTTCGTGATGGCAATCCGACCCGTCTACGTGCTCTCTACGCCGTAATGGCTTCGCTCGTTTTTGAATTCCAAGTACGTAGCCGCCTTGGAACCGGCCATATGTCGCTCGGCGTAGTCCGTTCGACTAGAATTCCACAGTTAGACACGAAATCGGTGCGACGTTTATCGGCCCTTTCTCGCAAAGCTTTCGTGGACGGAAAAGATGCCGCTCTCGAAGTACATGTGGCCCGGGAGTATGGTCTTTGCCGAGATGCTTTTGCAGCGATGTTAGATTTCTTTCCGAAAATGGAACCTGCACATCGTACGACCATGGTCGATAAGGCTTTATGGGTTCAACAGTGATATCAAACCACGATTGCGCCAAGTTGAGTCATCTCGACTTGTGCATGGCGGAAGCTGTGCCTCCCGGTGGGAATTGGCGAAATATTCCGACTTCAATCCCGTCGGCGCGCTTAGAGCAAATCAGAGTTAGTTGTGCTGCGGGCGAGGGGTCGCGATCGACTTACTATGGTCGCCTTGACGCCGGTAAGCCCGCATACACTATCGGCACCTATTACAATCGCCCGGGCAATGGATGTTTTCTCCATTACGACTTTGAGGGAGGGCAGCATAGGACAATTTCACATCGCGAAGCAGCACGTCTCCAATCTTTTCCCGACTCTTTTACTTTTTCAGGATCGCAGCGAGCGGTGTGCCAACAAATTGGTAATGCAGTCCCGCCGCTATTGGCCTTTCAGATTGCGAACGCTGTAGGACCCGCTGGGATAATGATCGACGTGTTTGCCGGTGCTGGCGGACTTTCTTTGGGATTCGATTGGGCGGGATGGAAGTCAATTGCTGCCGTTGACAATGACCAACATGCAGTAGCGACCTTCAATTCCAATTTGGCGTCCGTTGCATTCGTCGGGGATATGAACGAGGACGTGGTTCTTCAGCGATTGATGGCTCTTGCGCCACAGAAGAGGCGTGAGCGACTCGCTCTAGTCGGAGGTCCGCCCTGCCAAGGCTTCTCGACTGGTGGAAATAGTCGATCAAAAGAAGATATTCGGAATTCTCTTTATAAGAGGTATGCTTTGTTACTTGGTCGGCTAAAACCCGATGTGTTTGTTTTCGAAAACGTGACTGGATTACTTAGTCTACAGAATGGAGAATTTGTTCAAAGCGTATTAGCCGAATTGCGCGCGGTCGGATATGAGGTCGCACTTTGGAGATTGAATGCTGCGAGATTCGGAGTACCCCAGCGACGTGAGCGCGTGATAATTGCTGGGGTCCCGCGTGGGACAAGACTGCCGAGTGAGCCGACGGCTTGGACCAGACCAACAGACCGTGAACTAATTCCATCAACGACCGTTTGTGGCGTCGCTGATGCTCTAGGTGACTTGCCTCCTCTGATTGCGGGGCAGGATGGTTCAACTTTGCCCTACCGATACTTACCCGAATCGGACTATCAAGCGTATGCACGCGGCACACTTTCAGCCGCAGACTATATCGCGCGCGCGGGATTTACCGATGATACGGGTGGACGATCCGGTCATTTACGACGCGTCGCTGGCCGCTCTCAGAGACTTCACGCGGGGTAGTTACTATGGCCGTTTGGTCCAAATCTTTCTTGCCTGTAAGCATTATGGAAGCCTGATCCCTCGCATTGGCGATCCTACCGGAACGGATATCGGAACGTTCCAGCGTCTCTTAGACGAACTGTATGAAAAGCCGTCTAAGAGGCCCAATTCTTCGGTCGTTTCATTATTTAGCAATAACCATCTTGCGCGAACGAGCGTAGCCCTCGGCGGAAGAGGCCCGGCTAACATTTGGCGCAACAATTTTAATATACAAAAAGGTTTCGGGTGCTACGGCACACGCGCCGACTTCACAAATCCGACGTTCCGAACCCAATCCCGGAAAAATTGTCCGCACCTGTTACCCGCGACGGCAGGGACACTTGCTGGCGCTAGGTGCTCGCTAGAAAACCAAGCGCAATATCGCGGTGACGATCATCCAAAGGTATTTCGAATTGATCCTAGTACCAGAGACATCTTTGTCTACGATCCGACAGACGTAACGCACTATGCACCGATCGTATTAGCGCCGGGGGGCCGCCGACTGCCGATTGGGCCGCTTATTGTTGCGCTGTATTTCGACTCTCCCGTCGCGGCAGGACGTAGCCAGGTAGATATTGCCGATTTCTTGTTAGATTTTGATTTTACTCAACCTGAGTTCACGAACTATTTCGACGATGACCCAGCGCTACCTTTACATCGCGATTTAGCGAGTAAGTTTCCGCGGCGACTTTCGTGGACCCGCGTTTCCGCGATACTTGCCGCCGCGATAGCACCACTACCGGGAATACCATTACCAGCGACTCCCTCACGTATTCGTCGCCGAACATCGGCTGCAACAGTTTCGACTCCCACACCCCCACCAGCGGGAAGTCATTGGTGGGATGCTGAGCAAGCCGTTCGGCAAGTGCTGCAAAATGACGGTTGGACTGTCATCGATAAAAGCCGATTTGGTGTCGGCTACGATTTGTTGGCGTGGAAAGCAGGGACAACAAGACACGTCGAAGTGAAAAGTAGTGCGGGTCGATGCGCGCCGTCCCTGACAGACAATGAATATTTGGAAGCGAGAAAATTACGACATTCATATGTAGTTGCAGTGGTAGAGAACTTCGACCCCGCAGCGGCAGTTACAGTCCTATGGGTTCAAGACCCGGCAAGTTTGAAGGTTACGGCACGTAATACCGTTTCTTATTCCCTCGCACGCTCCCAGTGGATTCCAAAAGCCTCTCTTAGTTGTCCTTAGGTGCGATGCGGATGCGTTCAGATGTGCGCCGCCTAATCCGGCGGTGTCAAAAAATAAATCGGAGAAAGTGGGAGCCTACGACGCGCCTTTTCGTCTAGTTTGTCCCACGCCCCTATCCACAAATCTACCAGTCGCTCTAGATCGATAAGTGTGACCTTTCGGCCTGCCTGTCTGCGCGCAGTGTCCTCTGCGTCCTTCGTGAAGCCACCGGTGGAAACATACAGACCAACGTCATCAGCATCGATAATAGCTAGAAATGAGTTGAGCGTTTGAAGATCAATTTTTTGCGCGGTACGCTTTACTTGGACTTTGATACGCGGCGCTTGTGTGCCAAGAGCGTCAGTATGTGCGATGATATCAACCCCGCCGTCCTTGCCTGGTGGAGATATCCACGCAACGTAATAGCCAAGTGCCTTGAGCAAGTCCGCTACTAAATCCTGTACTTCGTAGGGCGGCATTGCCCGAAGATAATCTTCGATCTCTTTCCAGGCTTGCTCCTCCGCTTCTTCGAACGTGACGCTCGCTTCCGCAGTGGCGTCCACTGCGCTGGGCTCCTCATTAGTTTCGGCGGTTTTAAGTGTAGTCGCGGTCTGCTTCCAGGTTCTGTAAAGGCGTATTGCTTCCCGATAAAAAGCCTCAGGATCAGGATAGTCGACCATTGCCTTCTTACCGGCGTCGGTGATCGTCCAGATGCCTTTATTCTTTTGGAGCCAGCCCGCCTTTACACAATCGACAGTCGCAAAGCGTACTATCTTTTCAAATCTACGAGAGCCGGTACTTTCGTAAAGGCCTGCCTCATGTGGCGTCATTTGCACTAAAGCAGCTAACTGTTTGAGAGCGTCAGCAGCCTGCAAACCATCCGGATTAGCTATTAGTATTTCGAAGAGCTTCTGAAGATGGGCACCGGTTCTGGGTATTGTTATTTCAGGCATTCGTGCCTCCCGGTTTTTTACTAGATGCCGCATTCATCTTTAGTTATACTCCGCCATTACCTTTAGCCCATCGTCAAGAGTTCGGGTTCTGCGAAATCGGCCCGATGCCAGCCTGCTTCTCCGAGCAAGGTGGATCGCACAGACGAGGCGGCGCTTCGGCACCGCAAATAAACGGGGAAATCACCATGACCGATGAGATTAAGGAGCAGCAAAGGAAGCGGTTGTACGCAGAGTTTTTGCGGCGGCTCCGTGAGGCGCCTACAGAGATGCAGATCAATATGAGGGCCGACGATAACGACCAGATCGAGATTGAGGATGATGGTATCAACCACGTGGATCGCGAGCATACTTCGCTTAACTGGTGGTATAGACACAATGCTATGCACGCCGGCACGATCCCGATGTTGCTCGACGAGTTCGGCCGCTGTGCTTACTGTGTAAAGCGCGGCTTTTGGGAACCGGACGCCTAGCGGCATTGCTGTAGGCGGCCGCCAAGATCAATCAACGGTCGTCTTCCAGACTATTTATCGTCAGGCGTTAAGTAGGCCACGATCCGGGAGCTTTGCCAGACTTCAATGTCGTGGCCGTTCACAAGCTGCCGCGCCTCTTTCAGAGCCTCACCATCGTTGAGGCAATCCCGCTCGGATGGCGGCCCCGCAACGTGGCCGTCTCGCTTGATTTGATAGAACCGATACTCCGGCATGGGCACACCCCAAGTGCTCACCAAAGTTCCGACCCTGAAATTCATAAAATACAAAAAAGTTCCCCGTCTGCACGGAACCGGACTCTGCGGCCAATGCCCTGACCCCGGCGTCCAAAAATAGTCGGGCCGCCCCTCGGGGGAAAGGGGCGGCCCGTAGGTCGCTAGGAATGCCTGGGGGTTCTGGGGGGAGTGCGACACCCACAAGCGACGTGGGTCTTAACTCGACCTACGGTGTTCCGTTCCACTTCCCAACTAACGACTATAAGAAAAAGTTTCGCATGAAACTACAGCGTAATCGGATTTTCATTTGCGCGCGGGAATGGTGCTGAGATTGGTAAGCGTATCTTCTTTCCACTTGTCGAGTTGGACACGCTGTTCAACCGTGAGTCCGTCCGCCGCGTTTGTCACTTGCTGAATCGCTTGGCGGATCGGTCGACACATTTTTTCCAGCACTTCGACAACATCGGTTTTATAAATCACTTCGTCGGTCCCGATTGCGTTCTCGCGTTCGGCGGCTTCGACGGCAGCCGTCAACCTTCGTTCCTTCAGCGACGCCGCCGCCGTCTTCGCGGTGAACGAACCATCGGCTTGCGCGTTGCCGATTCCTTTTTCAATAAGAAATCGAGCGGCTTCCGAATCGCCACCATACTCAAAAGGCTGATCGGCGCGAAGCCGGTCAATTGCGACCCGGATTTCTGGACCAATTCGGACGCTGAGTTGATCGAGTTTTCTTGGCATGTTGAATCCCTTAACGCTGGCGGCGCGAGCGCGCCCGCTTGATCCCTTGTTCAATGAAGCGCCGCACCACAACGCTACGCGAGTCTCCAAATCGTTCCCGATCCAAAGTCGCCAGCAGTTTAGCGGGCAGCTTCAGCAAGATCGCAACGAACTTTTCATCGGACGGCGGGCGTCCCGGCCCGCGCTTGAATTCTGTCATGCCAATGAACCTAGCCGAAGCCAAGACCAAAGGCAATTAGTGATATACCGATATTATTTGAATTTCCGATATACCGAAATCAATTAGGGTATATCGGAAATGCAGGCAATGACCAAACCCCATTGATTCCTTCCCCCGGCGGCCGTTTCGTTCCCGTGTTACGTTTTATTCGAATAGGACCCAATTCCTATTTGACGGGGTCATGGGAGTGCCAAGAAATATATTGATACGAATAATCCAACGAAACACGCCGATGAGTTGGCGGGGGTAGGCGGGGGTTGGCGGGGGCGTTTTCCTTCCTACACGTGTAGGTCTTTTATTTTTAATAATGACAGCAGGTAACTAATAGGG
>Ga0209483_1000005_pt1 | contig 263648 bp, 268 predicted proteins | sample NGEPerA_FD_184508 | JGI IMG/M metagenome (GOLD analysis project Ga0209483, IMG submission 184508) | Arctic peat soil microbial communities from the Barrow Environmental Observatory site, Barrow, Alaska, USA - NGEE PermafrostL2-A... | ecosystem: Environmental > Terrestrial > Soil > Wetlands >... | reverse complement strand
GTTTTGGAACTCGTCGCAATAGAGGGTGAAGTCACGACGCTGGACTTCCGGAACTTTCCGCCGCGCCTCGGCAGCCTGGGCAAAGGCGGTGATCAGAATGGCACCCAACAAGTGTGCCGGGTCGGTGCCAAGATTACCTTTGGCTAGGTTGATGATCAGGACTTGGCCTTTGTCCATAATGTTTTGGATATCCAGGGTCGAAGCTGGCTGGCACAGGATCGAGCGGATAAAGGGATTGGCCAGCAGGATGCCAATCTTGTTCTGGATGGGGGAGATCATGTCATTGCGCTGGCGCTGATCAAAAGCCGGATACTCATTCAGCCAATAGGATTTGACGACGGGATCAAGGCAGCGCTTGGCCAGGAACTGTCTGTAAGTGTCATTGGTCAGCAGCAGCGGAAGACCAAGCAATGTTTGGTCTTTGGTATCCAACAGCAACCTGAGACTGTTCGACAGGATGAACTCCAGCCTTGGCCCCCAACTGTCAGCCCAAATGTTCTTGAAGGCGGACACGATGTTGGCCGCCGCTGTCGCCCTGGCCTCTGGAGGCACGTCTGAGAGGGGATTGAAGGCGAAGCTGTAGCCTGGGTCAGAGGGATCAAAATACATCACGTCATTGCTGCGAGACTCTGGGGTCAAGGCGGCAATGTCCTGGGCGGCGTCGCCATGGGGGTCAAGGAAGCAAAAGCCGCCACCGCCAACAAGGTCGGCATGCATGAGGTTCAACAGCAGGCCGGTCTTGCCTGTGCCGGTCTGCCCGAAGAGGGCGACGTGCCGTCGTCTGTCAGTTTGCAACAGCGGCACGCTCTCGCCCGTCGAGAGCGTGCCGAGGTGAACTGTGGGGTACTGTTGCATGATGTTGTAAGCGGGCATGGGCTGGCCACCGTGCCGTGACGAGGGTTCGTGCCATTGTACGATCTTCGGTCGGTGCCGGGGGCCAGCCATTGCACGCAAAGGGTATTGCCCCTGCCTGCGAAGAACTGTCCGTGTTCATTGTACCGTGCCAGTTCGTCGTGGCGCTCTGCGTGAGCGCCCGACCCAAGAGGTTTTCCCCAGTTCTGTCCCTTAGGCAGAGATGGTGGCTGCGTGGCGGCAGATATGACGATCAAAAACCTATTGGGTCGGGCGCGATAGAGCACGCGAACTGGCACGGAAGTGTTGATTTATATGGGTTTTGTAAAACTGAGGTGGCATATACGGAATATGTGTCCGGATATGCCATCCGATATGGGCTTTGCAGTGTGTCAAATGCACATGTTTTGCTGATTGTGCTGATGCCAATCAGAATGATCGAAGCGTGTTTGTCGCGATTGGTAACTGGCAAAAAAAGGGGACTGCGGCTTCGAAGCCAGCAGTCCCTGAAAGTGCACCCTGTCAGGAGTCTGTATCAGCCTGAGAGGTTGGCTTGCGTCGGGCGATCCGCTCATCAATCCACTGACAGACCTCCTCGTAACTCCACGCCACACGACAAAGGCCAAGCTGTACCCGTTGGGGGAACTGGCCTGCCTTTTCGAGGCGGGCGATATGTTGGAAGCTGTAGGGGATACCGAGCGTTTTCAATTCCTTCTTCGAAACCAGTCTTCTATCGATCTGCATCGTAACACTCCTTTTTGTAAAGGGAGCATCGCGATGCTCACCGAAAACCACCGGTGGCACTGTTGCATATAGCAGAATTTAGTGACCTCTGCCATAGCAACATAGCTGAACACTGACGAACGGGTGCTGGCTGAAGCCTTCAATACTCCTCGGCCAGCATGAGCGTCAGCACACGCGTGGTCTTTGAGGGGTCGGTGGGATCATCCGATCCAAACTCCATGCTTGGATCGTAATAATCGATTTTAAAGAACAGCTTTTGCCCGGCGATGTCGAACGACCCAAAATCGTGCTCGCTATAGGGGTCATTGTCTGAGGTGAAGCGATCAAAAGATTTGACCGCAATCAACGCCTGTTCAAGTGAAATGGGCTCAAGGTCTGAAACACCAGGAGTCAACATGACGCTCCCACCAACTAGGCTTCTCCGAAACGCGTCATTCAATCGTCGGATGGCTTCGGCCTTCGTGACTTCATCAATCTTCGACATTCGTTCCTCCTTGTCATCGGCACACCCAAATGATGTGCCGAAGTCCAGGGAGGACGAGTGGTGCCAGCTATTGCAGGGTCGTACTTGCAGGCACGATGATCAGAGTGCGGGTTGATGTGCTGATCAGGCCTTGGCTGTCGGTGACCACATAGTCGATTGTGTCAGTCGCGGCCGCACTGGTGTCGAGTACAATGCTACTTTCTAGCATACCATTAAGGAAGGTCTTGATACCGAGATTGAGATCGGCCTGTGGGCCGGTGATTGTTGCGCCAAGATCGGTATAGCTCGATCCGACCTGGATGGTTGCCGGATCGTCGCCGTTAATCTGAATCATGGGCGGCGTATGGGTCGGGACGGTTGATGGCGATGGCGAAGATGCGCCGGATTGACCAACCGCCGCAACAATCGCAGCAAGCTGATCTCCGCTCAAGCATGTTGTGACACCGCTCGATCCCTGAAGACAGAGTTGCTCGCCTGTTGCTCGCTTGAAAGTGAGCTCCTTTGTAGCAAAACTGTCAGCAAAGCCGGTAACCACATTTTCAAGCGAGGTCAGGTCTCGACCCAGAGCTTGTATCGCCTTCACGATTGGAGAAATGAGGTCGATATAGTTGAGGGAGAGTGTGCCGTCGGGGGTGAGCGGCGTTGGTGCCGTCACGGATATAAGGCTCGGGAAGACCTTCTGCACGTCCTGTGCAATGAAGCCAAACTGGAGCGAACCACCCTTATCCGGGTCAATCCAATTGAACGTCACGGGATTTAGGGCATTGATAGCAGACAGAGAAGTCGAGGCGTCGAGTGATTGGATATTTGATTTCAGGCGTTGGTCAGAGTTCTGAATCAGATTGCCAGCAAGTGTGGCGTTACCATTGTCGAGAACTGCAAATTCTGTAGTTGACGCGTTGTTGGAAACTAAGAACGCGCTTGTGGAAGCTGCGCTGTCAGGCCCCCAAACAGTTAAACGGGCGTAAGGTGTTGAAGTTCCTATGGCGATGTTACCGGTTGAAAGTTTTGAGCCGGTACTAGTGATGCCAGTACCAAAGAAGATGTTGCCGATGTTGATTTGGCCGGAGGCGGTCGAACTCGACAAAGAGATATTGTTGCCAATGAGGATATTCTGCGAGCCAGTAGTAAGGTTTGCTATGCCAGTTGATGAGGTGGCCGTACCAATCCAAATGTTGTTGGAGCCGGTCGTGATGCCGTACCCCGCTTGGTATCCCACGAGTGTGTTAAAGTCAGACCCGTTGGAGAGGCCGTGCCCGGTCTGATATCCAAGCGCAACAAGTCCTTGATAATTGTCGTTGCTCGAAGCACCCGTCGCGGCAGAATAACCTATAGCAACACTGTTTTTGGATGTAGTTGCCCATGTCATTGACTGGTACCCGATCGCAATATTATTTGAACCGTCTATAAATTTGGGTAACGCCTGAAAGCCAAGCGCTGTGTTACTGGTGCCCGATATAGTGAGTGAACCGGTCGTACTGCCGCCCATTGCCTGATTGCCGACCGCAGTATTATTGGATGTAGAGGTTGCGTTGATGAGAGCTCCATTCCCAATCCCAGTATTAGAGGAACCAGTGCTGTTTGCGCTTAGTGCGCCAACTCCAACCGATGTGTTGGTCGAGCCAGTGGTGTTTCTGTAGAGGGAATTAACACCGAACGCTGTATTGTTGCTGCCGGTTGTAGTGAAAAACATCGCCAACACGCCATTTGCCGTATTAAACGAACCACTTGTATTGTTGTCGAGAGCTCCCTCCCCGCTCGCGGTATTATATGCGCCAGAGATGTTATTAGTGAGCGTATTAGCTCCGAGTGCAGTGTTGTCAATTGCCGCTCCAGACGTTGGTGCAGCCTTTAGAGCGCCAATTCCGAGAGCTGTGTCATAAAAATAGGATGACGTTGCAGTCATCCACGCTGCGGCACTAGCAGCACCTACTGCAAAAGATTGGTTGTTTGGAAACAACGAAAGCACGACATTGCCCCCTTGCTTGTAACCGGAAACGGTATCGAGGGAAGAAAATGAAAATGGGTTCGAAAGTAACAAGTTCATGTTTTGGGTTGTCAAAACTGAAGGGTTAGGCGGGGATGTAAAAAGAAGATTACTGTGTGTTTGCAACCATTGCGCAATCTTCAAATTGCCAACTGTATTCGGATGTAGCGGCTCTGCACGAAGCGACGATGGCGGGACATCGTTGCCGTTGTCGATAACATCCTGCGGTTGGGTGGGATCGTATTGTGACACGAGGTAGGAGCGCACATCCCAGTAGTGAGCACCGTATGTTGATGCGATATCCGAATTTATTTGGACTATCTCATTGTAGTTGGGACTTCCTGACGGCTCTCCGTTGCTGTTAAGGATACTCAGGATGAGATAGTGAGTATTACCAACCGACTGGAGCGCAGAGACCATTGAGGCAATATTCGAGAGTATTGTTGGTTCATCCGAGATGAGAGTGCCGGTGATATCGTTTCGGCCTGCCCAAATAACCGTAGGCCACGAATATTTATCCGTCGCCGCCAACATCGCAGTTGCAATTTGGGCACTGGTTAGGGCATTGACCCCGCCATTATAGACAGGAGTGCTCAACAGGTTTGCGAGTTGCGATGGATAAGACGTCCCGCCCGATCCGTAGGTGAGACTATCTCCCCAGACTGCAATCGTCGTTAAATCAGCCGCAGTTGCGTACTGCAACCCGAGTGTCGAGCGTGCACTGGTTGTGCTAACGATAGAAAGGTACTTTCCGGAAAGATCCGGAATTGAAGCGCTGTCAATCGAAGAGTTCGTGATTGTGACGTAGGAGAGGTTGTCGATGCGCTGGGATGCCGGAGCGTAGTATGAAGCAACCACGTTGCCACCTGCGGCGACCTGTTGCGAGAGTGGTGTACTGCTGCTGACCACATTGAGATGGGCATAGAATTCTGCACGGAGATTGCCCAGTGCCGTTGCAAGCGTTGAGGACGAAACTCCGCCAATGTTAGCCTGCGATCCGGTGAGGTCAACGAGATGTGCCACAGGCGCGGGCTCTATGGTGGTGTTTTGCGATGAAGTGTCTGCTGATGGTATTGATGACAAAGTTGGATGGACGGCTTTGACCGATGCGACCGGCGCGACGGCGCTAGCTGTGAGTCGAGAGTGATTGATCGCGAAGAGGGTGTGGCCGCCAAAGAGCGAAAGTATTGCGGCAACTATTGCCGACAGGAAAGATAGATTCATTCCTTCAATTATATCACCCGGCTAGACGCACAAATCTGTGTCTGGGGATATCACTGACGGTGAACTCATTGACAGGAGTTGAATTTCATGTCGCAAAACAGATAATGTGCGACACTCCAAGTCCATCATTCAAATTAGTCAGGTCTGTGTAGCGGCGAGGTCAATTTTGCTTATAGACGGCGACGAGTGATGGGAATGGTGCGCTGTGCACTGCTGCTCCAAATTTGAGTCTTCCCTTCACGAAACGTATCTCGCTAGCTTTCCCATAAACCCAGTCATGGAACCATCGCGTATCGGTGCGCGCATGAGCCAACAACACAACGGTGGCACCTTGCGCCGAGGCCTCAAAGCATTTGCGCGCCCACTGGGCCATGGCTTTGCCATAGGGTGGATTGCAGAAGACAACATGACTTCCCCAGTCTTGATCGAGGCCATTTTCGCGGCTGGTGAAGTAGTGGCGGCACTTGGCATTCTGCGGCGTCGCACAAGGATCAAGCGTGAAGCCAAATTCCTTATTCAATTGATCGAAAAATAACGTGGGTGTTGGCCATTCTTCTGATCTCGATGTGTAAAGTATCTGACTGATAGTCATTGTTCCCTCCTAAAATGTGAGGGAACCCAACTAAGCCACGGATTCTCGCTTGTAACCGTGCGCTATATTCAGCCTTGACGAGGAATGGGAACGAACGTGGCGCAGCGTTGAGGGAAGAAATTTTTGCAAATTCGCGAGAATTGGGCAGAAAACATGACAATCACTGGCCATTGGCGAGTTTTGACAAAAGGGGGCAGTTAACTTTGACGGCATAATGAAAGGTGCGTGCTGTCAAGCCTCTTCCCCTTCCAAGTGCATTTGCATTTTGAATTCTGAGCCCTGTTCCCATTTTTAAAAATGAATTTCTCTGGGTATTTTTTATATGAGTATTGGTACAGGGATATTCTTATATAGAGGGAACGGCCAAATTTGCCGTTCTTGACCGGCCTGCATTGCCGGTGTTGACCGGCAAAATTTGCCGGTCAGGGCTGGCGACGCTTACCAGGCTTCGGAACGGTCAGATGCAGTCGGTAGAGATTGGTCATTCCAAGACCGCGTTGCTTGATTTCCAGAAGGCCGCCAGTTTCAAGTTCCTTGAGGTAGGTGCGGACACTGCGCTCCCCAGCCCCCATGTCATCTGCCAGCTTCATTTGCCCTGGAAAGCAGGCTTGATCACCCCAGGCGTATTTGAGCAACATGGCATAGGCCAGCTTGGCACCCACCGAGAGCTCTTTCTTGGTCAAGACAAAATTGGGCACCTGGGTGAACCCGTGGCGAGTGATGGGATCAGCTCCGATGATTTCGATGTTTCGGGCAACTTGCACGAGGCGATTGCCAATGTGTTCCATAGGTCAATCATACCTGACGGCGTTTCGATATCGCCTGGTTATCCCCACTTCCCAGGCTGCGAAACTGGCGTGCTAAAGGTCAGTGCCATGGCGGTTGGGCTCTGATTTTCGCTCCCCTGCCCCAAGCAGTGGTGAAAGCATTGTTTGCAGTCCACGGATCAAGAAGTTGGTTTCCTTGTCTCGCTCAAGAAGTGCTGCAATCTGCGTATCCTTCACCCCGATTTGCTCACGCAAAAACTCTGTCTCCCTTTCGAGAGCCCCGACATAGCGCGACATGTCAGGGGTGGGTGCCGCGACTTGTCGCGACAGGTCGTGCTCTGTCGGAGACGCAGCTTCAGTTGTTCGCTCTTGATTTTTTTGAACGACAGTGGTCGCGACAGGACGCGACAAGTCTCGACCGGTCGTTGGGTTTACTTCGTCGATATAGGCAATGTGTTTTTCGACGGAAGCCGGAGTGATCAAATACTTCTCGCCAAATCCGGTTTCAATTAGCCGGGCTTCCAAATGGCCCTTGGCACAATAACGCTGCACGCTGCGTGGCGTACGTGGGTGACCGGCGCGGGCATAGCGTTCGACAGCCTCATCAATCGAAAGGGAGAAGTCGCTGTCTGGGTTGGTCGCGACAGGTCGCGGCATGTCTTCCATGGGTTCAATCATACCCCGACAGGGGATTGGGATTCAGGGTTATCCCCACATCGGGGCACACTGAATTTCGGCACCCGATGTGGCCGCCGTCATATCCCCAAATCCAGACAATGCCGCCGATAGATCGGCTGGAACAATGCTATGGTTTGGAGTGTATGAACCACTGGCTCAACTTGAGCGTCGAATATGCAAACCAGCGCAGCTACCTGGACGATCTCTTTCATGTCTATCCAATAATCCCCGAGGGGATTCGCGATATGGATTCGCAAGCCTGGGAAAGGGTCGAAAGCGCATTCAACGCCCGCAACAATGTTGAACTCCTCGAAACTCTATTTGCGTTCAATTTATTTCCAATCAAGGATTCCTACGTTGCCTATCTGAAGCGTGATCGAGGGGCCATTGCGCGCAACCCGGCAACTGTCGCTCGATTGTCTGGACGCCTCTATGAAATGGGACTCAGTAAACTCTACGAGCGCTGCTCGGAACCAAAAGAAACCAATAGGCAAATCGGCCCATTGTTCCGTCGCTGGATCAATTCGAAAGCACTGGGCATTGCTCCAGTGAAGGTGGATGAATTCATCGCCACAAAAGACAATGCCATCCTCGATGCCGGTGATGCTGAGCTCATGCGCTTTGCACGCGAAAAGCTGAACTACAATCGCGACAAGGGACTTGATTTCGTTGGTCGCTTCAATGGCAAGTATGTCATTGGGGAAGCCAAGTTTTTAACTGACTTTGGTGGGCACCAAAACGCGCAATTCCAAGATGCACTGTCCACTCTCAATGCAACAGGAGTGGAAGCCATCAAAGTCGCTGTTCTTGATGGTGTGTTATATATCAAAGGCGGTAGCGGAATGCACGAAGCGCTGACGGGCAAACTCGCCGAAGAAAACATTGTGAGCAGTCTCGTTCTTCGCGAGTTTCTGTACCAAATTTAAATTGTATGTTGCTCGATTATTACAACAACAGAAGGTCTGTCGAAGAAATTGTGAACGGCCCCAGAGCAGTTTTCTTGAACGAAATGTTCTCTGCCAAATCTAACTTTTTGATCATGGGCGACAATGCCAAAGCGCTCCGGGCTTTGGCACACCATGACGACATCAAAGGCAAGGTGACGCTCGTCTATATTGATCCGCCATTCGCGACAAAAAATGAGTTTCGTATCGGAGCTGGTCGTACCAGCACAATGAGCCGAAGCAAAAGCGACCCCATCGCCTATAGCGACGCAATTATCGATCATGCCTTTTTGGATTTTCTCTATGAACGCTTGATATTGATCCGCGAGCTGATGGCAGATGACGCCTCCATCTATCTGCACATTGATTCAAAAATTGGCCACTATGTAAAGATCGTTATGGATGACGTGTTCGGACGAGTGAATTTCAGAAATGACATTAGCCGGATCAAATGCAATCCAAAAAACTTTGACCGCAGGGCTTACGGCAATGTCAAAGACATGATCCTCTTTTATACCAAGACAGAACGCGCGGTTTGGAATGACCCCAGGCTGCCATTGGACGGGTCTGACCTAACAAACCGCTTCAACAAAACTGATGAAAAAGGACGACACTACGCTACCATCCCTTTGCACGCTCCGGGCGAGACGAATGGGAAGACCGGTCAACCGTGGCGCGGGATACTGCCACCAGCAGGACGACACTGGCGAAGTGCACCAGAGACACTTGAGGCGTTAGACAAGCAAGGTCTCATTGAATGGTCCAAGAACGGGAACCCCCGCAAGCGCATGTTCCTAGATGAATCGGCAGGCAAAAAAATCCAAGACATTTGGGAATTCAAAGACCCGCAATATCCGAACTATCCCACCGAGAAAAACCTTGAGATGTTGAAGATGATAATTGCAGCCTCCTCGAACGAAGGTGACCTGGTTTTGGATTGTTTCGCAGGGTCAGGGACGACTCTGCTGGCCTCTCACGAACTCAATCGCCAATGGATCGGCATAGATCAATCCGAACATGCAATCAAAGTTACCAAAATGCGACTAGAATCAAGTTTGGCAACGGGATCAAAAATGGAAGTCAAAGTTTTTTCACAAATTGGAACGACTGCCAAGCGCGACGAAAAACTAGCGAGCCAAAAGAACTTGCCTAGTCGATTGCAAAAATACGCTGCCTGAAATAGTTTTCGGCCGCCTTTATGTGCGAGTGCGATGTTAGCTGGAATCTCTATTGGGTTGCATGCTGTGAGCACTTTTTAAATTCGAGCAGATAGATTTATATGCTGTGGTGCTATCCGAGCCGCGGTAGAAGCACTGGCAAAACCTTTAGCAGGCGGTTTCAGGTCTCAAAAACGGAAATCGCTGCATGGAAGTCTTTTAACTTTGCTTGGCTGACCTCAAACTCCTCTTCACGCACAAACATGGCCCTATAAGCAACGTCGCCACTCGCGCTGGCATCTTTGCACCAGAGCTTGAGACGATCCCATTTCGGTGGGTCGTTGAAGTCTTCACGGCCTTTGGTTTCGACAATCCAAATTTCCTTTTCTGACTTCTTCACGACGAAATCAGGGAAGTAAGACGCAATGGAACCATCCGCTGCCCGATACTCAATGCTGAATCCGGTGTTTTGGGCATTTTTGACAAACGAAACAACGTCAGAGCAACCGTCTAGGAATTTTGCAAAACTAAGCTCCAACCCACTGTCACCTACAATCCGATTGAAAATGCTCTTTTTGGGGATCATCTCGGCCTGTCGCTGAACGACGATAGGACGTGCCCGAGATAGCTTGATCCGCTCCTGAATGCGGGTGGTGCCACGGTCCACCACGGTCAGGTCATTGATTGCCTTCTTAAACACGCGCGAAACTGCGCCCGAAACCGCTGGCTCGGAAAGATTGCGCAGCACGTTGAGGTCATTCAAATCCACCGGAGCATCAAACAAATATTGGCCCATAAATTCCTTCAACTTGCCGAACAGAATATCAAAGCCACCGACCAGCCTAAGGTCACGGCGAATATTGTTGGCAAAAAAGCCAATAACGTTTTGCGGGGTTGGCGTGAAGCCTTCGCCCATTTCGGTAGTATGGCTCACCTCTTCACTGTCGATATGTTTGAAAACAATTTCACGTTGCTGTTCGGCATTGAACATTTTTAGAGGGAGCTTCGTATGAGCCATCTTGCTCGGCTGCAATTGACCAAGGTTTTTATATTCCCGCTCAATGCGCTTGGCTAAAACTGGAAGTTCGATGTCTAGCGCTTCAATGTCTTTTTCTGGATTGTCGTGGTCAACTTCCACCACAATGGGGCCTGAACCCGTGGTGCCTTCGCCCATGGGCCTGCTTTCCAGTTCCACACCTTCATTGCGAATGCCTTCAACGAAATCCATGAAAGCGGTGGTACCCACCACACTTACTTTTTCTTGCACATCTTGCCCACGAAACATGCGGCGCAGGCCACGGCCTAAAGTTTGTTCCGGCAGAATTTTAGCGTCGGACGAATACGCGCGAAGGCCAACAATCACGGTCACGTTTTGCACGTCCCAACCTTCACGAAGCACCATGACAGAAACCACCGCTTTGTGCTTGTTGTCGAGCGAATCGATCTCGCGGCTCTCTTTGCGCAAATAGTCCAGCTCCTCTTTGCTTTTGCCGGAAGAGGATTCAGAAATTTCGCCATTGGCTTTGGTATGGATCACCAAAACGGCATCATTTAGTTCAGGATATTTTCCTGAGAGATACTCCGCCACCTTGTCGCAATTTCGGGTGTCGTCCGTCATGACAAAAAGCACGGACTTTTTGCCAGCTTTGGAAAGCTCGTCAAATGACTTGCGCCATTCCAAGTAGCCAAGATGCAAATAGTCACGATATAGTTCGGTGAAGTCGTCGCTGTCATGTTCAGTTAGCTTGGCGCGTGAAGCGGCATCCGGCAAAACAGGCGTCTTCACCACGCCTTGGTGAATGGCTTCAACCAGTGGATAGTCTGAAACCGTTTGAACGAAGATCGCGCCATTGTTGTGCTTTGGCGTTGCCGATAAATCGAATTGTGCGGAAATCGCTTTGCCCTTGCCCCGCAATTTCAAAACAATATCTTCAATCGCCGTGAACCACGCGTTCTTTTCATGCAAGTGGTGGGCTTCGTCATTGAGCACCACAAGATCGTCAACTTCGCGCACGATCTGCCCAAGGTCCACAACGGAATCCGTAGTTTTGGTGACTGGCTTTTTGCCAAGGAAATAATCGGTGGTGTTTTCGTCATCAAGCGAAGGCATTTTCATATCGGCACCAAACACGCGATGCACGTTGGTCAGGAATAGGTTTCCTTCTTTCCCCACATGACCAATCTGGTCTTGAATGTGAACGGTGAGCTGAAAGTCATCATTCCAGTTTTGCCCATCATGCCCATTGTCGGGAAGCAAAGGATCAGCAAAGAAAATCTTTGAGCCTTCAAAATCAGTTTTCAGTCGATCCAAAACAATAATGTTCGGGGCGATTAACAGAAAATTGGTGGAAAGTTCGGAGCCTGTTTCATATTTCTTGTGGAAGTAACACCATGTGATGAGAAGTGACATCACCTTGGTTTTGCCCGCACCTGTCGCGAGCTTCAAAACATAGCGCGTCCAATCCTCCAAAAACATTTGCTTGGAAACAACACCCGAAGAATCATATTTAATCAGCGCATAGGGGTCACGCGCCTTGGCCACTTCATAAAGCCAGATCACGCTTTCCACCGCCTCGCGTTGCGCGAAATACCAGCGAAAGCGCGTGGCTGTACCATCGCTTTGCGGAATAATATGTTCGCGCTGGAACCACCATTTTAAAAGCGCCCGCGTGGTGCGTGAAGCACCATGATAGCCACTGTCACGCCAAGCCTTCACCTCGCGGCGAATTTTGTGCACCAGCGGGGCCAGCAATTTCTCTTGGCCCATTTCACCCAACAAAGCATCGCCCGGATACCAGCGGTGCACGGGTTCAAGAATGGCATAAGGGTCTTTGGGAAAGTCGGGGTGAACGGCCATGTCTCAAAGACCTTTGTAGTCGTATTGCTTTAGCCTGGCCTTGGCTCGTTCCAGTTCTTCTGGTCTGAAAAGTGAATGCCATTTGGGTTCGGCCAAAATCATGGCCTCTACCGTTAGATCAAGCCGTCCTCTTTGGTGTAGATTTGTGTAGCCGTCTGAAGGTTGCGTTGCATTTATCAAATATTTGGCAGTTTCAAGTCCGCCCCGATCCGTAAGCATCTGTAGAAAAATATTGGCGGTGTAACCAGCTTCGTCTTTGGCACGTCTATAAATGTTGAACATTGCTGCATCAAACGGTGTTGGTTCGCGCTTCATATCGTCACCTCCACAACCTTGGTCGTATCATTGCCGAAAATGTCTATCACTTTCACAGCCACGTAATACTTGCCTTTGGCGGGATAAGCGTGGGAGGCGCTCGTCAGTTCCAAGTTACGGTCACGCCTTGTGCGGAAGGATTGCCATTCGTTTTCGAACACATAGCCGCCTGTCCACTGTGGCCTGTCCACCATGCGGCCCGTGGCGTCGGGGGCCGTGACCGTGATGATTTCCTGTTTGGAGTGATAGTCAAAATCAACTGACCAATAATCAATCCAGTCAGTCCATTTCTTGGTCAACACTTCGCGGGTGACTTGGCCTGCGGCATCTTTGGAGATTTTAACAACCTGGCCTTGGTCCACCGTCACCTTGCTGCCCTTGGGCCGCATCTCGCCTGCAATCTTGTCGGAGTCTTCTTGGCGGTAAGACACGCCGAAATCGGCGAGCGTGACGGTGAGGATCAAAGCCTTGGTCTTGGTTTCCACTTGCACATAGGCCACATCGTAAAACACCACTTGGTTTTTATCCACGGCGCGTTTGTCAAACACGTCCTTGGGGATATAGCGGAGCGCCAAGCGCACACCCCTGTCGCGGGCTTCTTCAACCGCCTGGGGTGTCAGGCCCATTTCAAATTCAAAGCCGATGATGTCAACCGAATTGACGCCGAGTTTCAGTGCGGCTTCCACCGATTCAGAAACCAGCGAACGGGTGACGGGTGAATCAATCGGGCCAACGCAAACGAGTGTGGAACCCTTGCGGCCATGAAATGGTGGCGATTGGTTCATCGGTTCGCATTTGTAAGCGCCAAGGATCAATGCTAAATAATCGGCTTGCTTGCGGTTGGATTCAGCGCGGCGTTGTTCTTCCGGCAAGGTGGGGTCAATTCCTGCAAAAAACTGCCGTTCATATTTACCGAGATTGAGAATTTCAAAACTGCGATAGAGCTTGTTGGCTTTTTTCAGCTCGCGCTGCACACCGATCATGCGCTTGCGCGTAGTGTGAATGCCAAAGCGGCCAAGATCACAGCCAATCCATTTGCGGCCGAGCTTTTCTGCGACGGCAAGTGTGGTGCCGGAACCGCAGAAGAAGTCGGCGATCAGATCACCGGGATTTGTCGAAGCCGATATGACCCTTTCAAGTAGGGCTTCTGGCTTTTGAGTTGCATAGTTAACTGATTCATTTCCGCCCGACGAAATCAAATTTATATCATCCCAAAGATCGGAAACCACGACTCCCGGATTGTCATCAAGATAATATTTTAAGTTGGGCGCACCGTCTTCATTTTTCGGCCAAACAATCAGTCCGCTTCGATCATATTCTTCTAACTTTTCTGGGATTGTTACCCAATGCATTCCGTTACGACCGCGTTTGTTGGGGTCAACTCCTCGCCAAGGTTGGCCTGTCTTTCCGTTCCTTTTTCCACTTACTAACAACGGAACAAGTCGGTGTTTTCCCTTCTCATCCTCCAACGAATAGATTTCAACTGAAGTGTCAGATAGGGGTTTTCTTTGAAAGTTAAACGTATATTCATCCGATCTTGAATAGAAAAAAATCGTGTCGTGAGCTCGTTTCCAAATTTGACCGATGCTTGAAGTGTTTGCACTTCTTTTCCAAGCAATCTCATTTACAAAATTATCTGGTCCAAAAACTTCGTCCAAAATGTTTCTTATTTGCCCGCTCACGCGAGAGTCACAATGAACATAAATACTGCCATCACTCGCCAATAGATTTTGAATGGCGGTCAGCCGCTCCAAAATCATTGAAGCATATGAATCTGCACCTCTGCCCCAAGTATCACGATAGGCGATGTCTTCAATTACAGACGCTTCCTTTTCAAGTGTTTCGCCTTCTCCCACGTCAATTTGGAATGAGAAATCCGCGCCCACATCAAAAGGCGGATCAATATAGACCAGCTTCAAGCCACCTGCGGCTTCGATTTCGCGGCGCAAGGGGCCATTTTTGAGGGACGAGAGCACCAGTTTATTGTCGCCCCAGATCAGCTTGTTGGTCCAGCCGCCCGATTGTCGCCCGCTTTTTTGATCCAACGCAAACATATCTTTGGTCGTAGCCACGGTCTCTTCGCGCGGCTCGTCAACATTTTCAATAACTTGAAACGGCAATACAACGTTTGTGACTTCATTGGTCTTGCCGGGCCAGATAAGTTCTGTTTGGCGCGGTTGGGCAAAAAGCTTCCAACGATATTTTTCCGGCAACGCCCCACCCTTGGCCACCAGCGCCTGAACTTCCTGCTTCTCTTCTTCCGTCAAATCCATGCCGAATCCCGTTGGCCGTACTGTTTACAATACAATCTATTGCAAATGCTGGGGAATGCAAGCTTCGGCAACTTCTGGTAGTGTCTCAGTTTTAAAATTAAAGCTTTCCGTTCATGAGCATCATGCATTGGGTCACGAGAGTTCGTTCACCATTTTCCTGACCTGCGTAGCCAGCCCCGTGCGTCCGTAAGCAAGATTGGTATGGCGAAAAGTAAATTTGGGCTGCGGATGAAATCACGGCTGAGATGATAAGTGCAGCGCCGATGATAAGCCCTAATACGGTCAATTCCCTCATTCTGATTCCCCTCCGTCGCGCTTTTTGTAAGTTTTAGGCCTACCGGCCTTTGGTGCGATTTCATCCATCTTATCCACGATTATATCCCAAGTCCAAACAGTATCGGCGAGTCAGACTCATCGCCTACAGTAATCCCCATGACCTTGACGGCATTGCCGATCACGTCAGCGGGGCGTTTTTCGCCTTTGTGGCCTTTAGGCATTACGACCCGCCATCTTTGCCCAATAGGAGCTCAAGTTCTTCGATGAGGGCCACATAGTGGCGACGCAGTTCTGGGCTCTCGTCCCATTCCCCAGAATCCATCGATTCAATAACTTCGCGCGCATGAGCAATCTCTTTTGCTGCGACTTCTTTGAAAGGCTTTGGCATGAAAACTCCCGATGCTTTCCGCTAAGCATATAATAACTCAGCGATGGATGCGATAGGCTGTCAAGATGACTGGATTTCAAACTGATACACTACCCAACTTCTGGCCCTTGTATTGTGAATTATTCGTCGAAGTGAAGGATGAACAGCGACTTTTTAGAATTTGCACTGGTGCTTCAAAAACATTTCATGAATAGAGACCGCTTCACGCATTTCACTATCATAGCTATGGCGATTATATATCGCTGCAACACCAGAAACTGTTCCAGAAACATGATTCAACAGACGCTCTGTCACGTGGATTGGCACGCCCGCCTTCGCCAAATTTGAACTATACGTGCGCCTGAGATCGTGCAGCGTGTATGGAGCAATATCGAGCTGATGATCAAACTGCCGCTTTGCTTTCGACCAACCGTTGAATGGTTGCTCTGGCCTGCCGCGCGCGGGGAACAGCATGTCGGTGTCGCCCAGCAACGCCTCGACGAGCTGCTTCGTGATCGGCGCAATTGGTAACTTGTGCTCGCGCTTGTTTTTGACAAAGCCTGCGGGGAATATGATTGCCACGTCATCGATCCAACTCCGGCGAAGCCCTGCAATCTCACCACGTCTTTGTCCAGTGAGTATCAAGAGCTGAACAATTCTTCCATAAGGAAACCCCACTTCCTCCGCCCGCTGCCACACTAACTTCAGTTCTTCATCGGTTAGTATCCGTGATCGCGATGTGATCTTGAACCGTAACGGGGGAACAGGAGACATATCGAGATACCCTCGCCGAACCGCCCAGTTCATCATCGTTCGCACTGCCACAAACGCATGTTGGGCTGTGCTTGGCGATCTTTTGAGATCAGCAACCACATCCATAATGTCTTGGCGGGATACCGCACCGAGACGCTTCTCAAGAGAGAAGTGTTTGTTAAGGAGACGTTCGTACTCGGTATAAGTTGATGGCTTGGTGTTGGTTTGTGCATCTTCGAGGAAGCGTTTGCGGGCCTCAGCAAAGCTCATGGCTGACACTCGGCTCCCAGAATCATCCAAGATACCTGCCAGTGCCTTCCGTGCCGATAGGCGCGCCTCGGCAAGGGAGATGTCAGGGTATCGCCCGAGTGTCATAAGCTGGCGACGCTTCCCATACATCAATACAAAGGACTTTGCGCCGCCTTCGGACACGCGCAATCCAAACCCCTTGAAGCCGTCGTCAAAGTAGGTGTGTTGCCGCTTAGTTGCGCCATGTGGCAAGGCGATTTTCTTGATCAGGAGGTCAGTCAGGCGGGTCATCTTAGTCTCTTTCTAGTCTCACAAATCTCGTGTTTTATGATGATATTCCTTGACAGGCAATGTTCCAGTTTTAGCAGTTAATTATTTGAAAAACAATCAGAAATATACCGACATGTTCAACTAAGGAAAGTCTCAATTTTCTGATTTGTAATCAGGGGGTCGCAAGTTCGAGTCTTGCAAGCGGCACCAGTATTTTTAACAACATCAGGCGGGCCAGTCGGTGACATTCAGGATCGATGCGCTCAGTGCTACTCCGCCGCGACACGTTGGCTTGCCGTCTCATTTATAATTCTCTGGACTTCCGGCCGACAGGAGCCGCAGCCCACACCAGCATTGGTCTTTTCGCAAATTGCCTTCAGCGATGCGCCTACCATGTCATAAGCTGAACGCTTTATGACGTTAAGACCAACGCCATTACATGCGCAAATAATTGGTCCCACATCAAGCCCTGCTTCGATAGGCCGGCCAGCCAAGATTTGTTCCGCGAGAACTTGTCGGTTCAATTGCTGGTACAGCCAAGCCCGGCTGACTGTTGGCGCATGGCGAGACGCATAAAATGCAAATTGCAGGCCACCTTCTTTTCGCGCAACACAGCGAAACGATGAGCCTTCGCGACTGATAACGGTTGATATATCAAACGTTTTAGAAGGGAATAGGTTCGCAACAAAACTCATCCAATTTTCTGGGAGCACATCGCCAGCGCATTCAAATGCTGAGCCGCCAGCAATGGGCAACTTTGCCCAATATTCTGTGTTCAATTCTACAGCACCTGCGGCAATACCGCAGCCAAGCCATGTAAATGATCTTTTGCGGATCGTAACGCTTGATGACTTGAGTGCAGGTTGGCCGCTGTGCGGGTCAACATTGGCTATTGTATTGCAATTGGCCAATGCCTGTGACGCAAAACTGGAATTCCAATGCATCGGTTGGAATACGTCATAGGCCTGCACCGCATCGCTCACCATAGCGCGAGCAATGACTTGGCCGTTGCCAGAATTGATTTCAACCAGATCAGAATTTTCCAATTTGAGGCGCGCCGCATCCGCGACAGAAATCTCAACATAGGGTTCGGCGCGGTGGGTGAAGAGTTTCGGCACCAGGCCTGTGCGCGTCATGGTGTGCCATTGATCGCGGATGCGGCCCGTGTTGAGTGTGAATTGAGTTTGTGGGAAATTTGCCGGTGTAAATTTGGTGGCCACGAAATGGGCTCGACCATCAGAAGTTTGAAACTTGCCATCGGCAAAAGGTTGTGCCCCGCCCCATTGCACTGGGGCCAAATTATTGTAATCAGCACCGCTCCAGTTTTCCAGGTCCAGAAGCCTTGTGCCATTATTTTCAACTTGAGTGAGGGCCACATGTTCCCCGAAGATCTCGGAACTATCTGAATAATTGAAGCCGTCAAAACCCATCGCTATTGCGACATCCGCGATGATCTTCCAATCAGCGCGCGCATCGCCATGCGGTGATATGAAATTCCGTTGCCGAGAAATGCGCCGCTCCGAATTTGTAACCGTTCCGTTTTTTTCCCCCCAGCCTTGGGCAGGCAAAAGAACGTGAGCAAATTTGGTAGTGTCGGTTTTTTCCATCACATCGGAAACCACCACAAAATCACAGCGCTTGAGTGCTTGCGCCACTTGAGCCGAATTGGGCATGCTAACCACCGGATTGGTTCCCATAATCCACAGCGCTTTAATTTTTCCCTCAGCCACGGCATTGAAAAGATCGACGGCTTTTAAGCCGGGCTTATCTGCCAAGCGCGGTGCAGCCCAGAATTTCTGTACCGCTGCGCGATGATTTGAATTAGCCATATCCATATGCGCAGCCAGCATGTTGGCCATGCCACCCACTTCGCGCCCGCCCATGGCATTGGGTTGCCCAGTGATGGAAAATGGCCCGGCTCCCAATTTGCCAATTCGGCCCGTCAGCAAATGGCAATTAATGATCGCATTTACTTTGTCGGTTCCCGATGTGGATTGGTTCACGCCCATGGAAAAGGCAGTTACTGCCCTTACGTTCGTTGTGAAGAGTGCATAGAAATTTTCAATGTCTTTGTAGGCCAAGCCCGTAGCGGCGGAAACTTTTTCAATTGTCCATGCGCGGGCCCCTAACAAAGCTTTACTCAGGCCAGAGGTTCGACCTTTCACGAAAGCTGTGTCGGTTTCCCCATTCAAATAAAGTTGGCGCAGTAACCCGTTGAACAGCGCCACATCACTACCGGGTGTGATGGGAAGAAATAAATCAGCAACTTCCGCAGTTGGGCTGCGGCGCGGGTCGATGACGATGAGTTTTGTACCGCGCTTTTCACGAGCGGCTTGCAAGCGTTGAAACAAGATCGGATGACACCAAGCGAGATTAGAGCCGACCAGCACGACAAGATCAGCTTCTTCCAAATCAATATAATTGCATGGCACGACGTCCGCACCGAAGGCCCGCTTGTGGCCTGCAACCGCTGAAGCCATACACAAACGAGAATTTGTGTCGATATTGGCCGAACCAATGAAGCCCTTCATCAATTTGTTAGCGATGTAATAGTCCTCGGTCAGCATTTGACCCGAGACATAGAACGCCACACTATCTGGCCCATAATCGCGGATTGCGGTTGCGAATTTCTCTGCCACTAAAGCAGTCGCGTCGTCCCATGAGACACGTTTGTTCGCAATCATCGGATGCGTGAGGCGGCCTTGCGCCACCAAAGTTTCCGCCAGCGTTAGCCCTTTGGAACACAGCTTGCCAAAGTTTGCGGGGTGATCTGGGTCACCCGTGATTGAGATTGCGCCGTCCGCACCACGGGTAGCCAACACACCACAACCAACGCCGCAATAGGGGCATGTGGTCTTCGTTGTTGTCATGCAGCATCGCGCCTTAAGGCAGCAGCCTCCATAAATATGCGCCCATCTTCAATCACCAATTTCACTTTGCGCGCGCAGCCTTTATCAGGGCCTTTAACCTCACCTGTGTCCAAGGCCACCACCCAATTGTGCAACGGGCACGTCACCGAATGGCCATTCACAATGCCTTGGCTCAGCGGTCCTCCTTTGTGTGGGCACTTGTCCCACAGCGCAAAAACTACTCCATCAAAGGCTTTGAAAATCGCGATATCGCCTTTTCCGGTGCTGACGATGCGAGAGCCGCGAAATGGCACATCTCTCACTAAACCAATATCAATCAAATCAGGATTCATCGCCTCACTCCGCAGCAATACGTTTAGGGAAAGCCCGCATTGGCATGAATTCATGGGACTCATGGCCCGATGCACGCAAACGCCAGGGGTCAATCTGCGCAAACTTTTGCGAGTAAGCGAACCTCTTAAAATAGGCTTGGCGCTTTGCAGCATCATCAACAATGTTCTGTCTTATGCTGTCAATGCCAACGCGGTCAGCCCACTTGTAAATGCGTTCGAGATAATAGCCCTGTTCGCGGTAAAGTTGGGTCAGCGCCACGATCATCTCCAGGGCTTCATCTTCAGTGCTCACATGGGTGAGGACTTGGGTGCCTTTGATGTCGAGGCCCGCAGCACCAGCGAAGTGAATGTCGTAGCCTGAGTCAACGCAGATCACACCAATGTCTTTGCAGGTTGCTTCCGCACAATTACGTGGACAGCCAGACACGGCCATTTTTACTTTTGCGGGAGTCCACGAGCCCCACATAAATTTTTCGATTTTGATGCCCAAGCCGGTGGAATCTTGCGTGCCAAAGCGGCACCATTCGCTGCCCACACAGGTTTTGACAGTGCGCAGGCCCTTGGCATAGGCCGCACCGGAAACCATGCCCGCAGCATTGAGATCAGACCATACGGCTGGCAGGTCCTCTTTCTTCACACCCAGCAAATCGATACGCTGGCCGCCCGTAACTTTGACGGTCGGGATAGCGAATTTATCAGCCACATCAGCAATGGCGCGAAGTTCTTTGGCTGAAGTAACACCACCCCACATGCGTGGTACAACTGAGAATGTGCCATCTTTTTGGATGTTGGCGTGCACGCGTTCATTGATAAAACGCGATTGGTTGTCGTCGGCATATTCACCAGGCCAAGTGGCAAGCATGTAGTAGTTCAGCGCGGGCCTGCATTTGGCGCAGCCGCCAGATGTTTTCCATTCCAATTTTTGCATCACTTCTGGAATGTTTTTGAGAGCATCGGCAATAATCAGCCGCCGCACTTCGCCATGGCCTAAATCAGTGCAGGGGCACATGGGCTGAATTGCATTGGGCTGATACTTATCTCCCAATGAAAGTACTAAAAGTTTTTCAACTAAGCCAGTGCAAGAACCGCAAGAAGCCGAGGCCTTGGTGTGGGCGCGCACTTCATCAATCGAGGTCAGTCCTTTTGCTGAAATAGCATCGGTAATTTTGCTTTTGCAAATGCCGTTGCAGCCGCAAATTTCTGCGTCAGGCGGCAATGCCGCAACGGCTGCCATCGGGTCCAACTGGCCACCCCCAGCATAAGCTTGACCGAAGATCAGCATTTCACGCTGTTCGGAAATATCTTCACCCTTCTTCAGTTTATCAAAGAACCACGGCCCATCACTGGTCTCGCCATACATTACAATGCCGATGATCTTGTCGTCTTTGATCACCAAGCGCTTGTAAACACCGCGCGAAGCATCGCGCAGCACAATTTCTTCGCGGTCCTGGGCTTCGGCAAAATCTCCACCGGAATAAAGATCAATGCCAGTGACCTTAAGTTTGGTGGACATAACTGAACCGGTGTAGGCCGCGTCTTGGCCGGCCAAAGTCTCAGCAATGGTGCGTGCCATTTCATAAAGTGGTGCCACAAGACCATAAATTCCGGTGCGATGCTCCACGCATTCTCCCAACGCAAACACGTGTGGATCAGAGGTCAGTAATTGGTCATTGACCAGAATGCCACGGTTAACGTCTATGCCCGCTTCTTTTGCCAAGGCTGAGGCTGGGCGAATGCCAACGGCCATTACCACCAAACTGGCCGGCAACACTGTGCCATCATCAAGCCTGACACCTTCAACCCTGCCTTCGCCCACGATGGCTTGGGTGTTGGCCTTCAGCAGCACTTTCATTCCGCGCTTTTCAATGGCCTGCTGCAATAAATGCGCTGCCGCCGGATCAAGCTGGCGTTCCATCAGCGTGGGCATCAAATGCAACACTGTCACGTCCATGCCCCGCGCATGCAGGCCCGCGGCGGCCTCAAGCCCCAGCAAACCACCGCCGATCACAACAGCGTTGCCGCCCTGCTTGGCAGCAAGCAGCATTTTCTCAACGTCATCGAGGTCGCGGTATGTCACAACGCCGGGCAGATCTTTGCCGGGAATTGGTATGATAAAAGGTGATGAACCTGTTGCAATTACCAGCTTATCATAGGCCACTGAAGTGCCATCGTCGGCCGTGACCGTTTTTGCAGCACGGTCGAATTTCGCAATCTTTTTGCCTTTATGCAGTGTGACTGAATTTTGCGCATACCAAGCATCATCATGGGTGATGATGTCTTCATAGGTTTTCTCACCTGAGAGAACTGGCGACAGCATCAAGCGATTGTAATTCACCCGCGGTTCAGCGTTGAAAATCGTTACAGCATATTGTTCGGGAGCCAATTCAAACAAATGCTCCAGCATTCGGCCCGGGGCCATGCCGTTGCCGATGATCACCAAATTCTGCTTTGTCGACAAACTCATTCCTCCAATTCGCACTGCAAAGCTTTGCGGCGCAACATAGTCTCCATATAAGAACAGCAAGCACCGTGCCAGTTGGGATGTCAGTTCAAATTTAATCGTAAGTCGCTGTAATGTAAGATTTATATTACATTTCTCCAAAATTGGAGCGCTGATTAATTTTGTTGCACTGCACAAAATATCTGCAGAGGTAGTATGCATTGCCTATTTTTAGTGCCGCAATTCGATGCCTAAATTATGAGCATGATTTTTTATCCCTTTATTACAGCAACATGAACCTCATTATGCGGTTTGGGACATCTGGCACATGGGTTGCACGGGGAATGTTGTACCGTCAATTTCACAGGGAAAAACTTATGCCAACAACATCAAGAACACGTTTTCCATTCTTTAGTTTAGAACCGCGTATCAAGATTTTGCACTATAGTTGGTTGGCGTTTTTCATCAGTTTTGTGGTGTGGTTCAATCTTGCTCCACTGGCGGCCTCGATCCGCGACACGTTTAGTTTATCAAAGCCTGAAGTCGCTGCCCTTCTCACCTTAAATGTGGCGCTTGCAATTCCAGGACGTGTGCTTGCTGGTGTATTAGTTGATAAAGTTGGCCCGCGCCTTATGTTTACTGGATTGCTGATTTTAACTGGCATCTTCGCATTCTTCTTTGCCTTTGCACAAAGCTATGTGGCCTTGGCGGTTTCAAGATTTTTACTTGGGCTTGCAGGTGCCGGCTTTGTGGTTGGAATTCGCCTGGTTGGCGAATGGTTTCCGGCGCGTGAAACGGGCTTGGCACAAGGCATTTATGCTGGGCTGGGCAACTTTGGTTCTGCCGCCGCAGCCTTAGCGCTACCGCTGATTGCCTCATTCTTTGGTGATGCGGAAAGTTGGCGCTGGGCAATTGCCGCAACTGGTGTGGTTTCAATCGTTTATGCCTTCATCTACTATGCTGGCGTGCGCGACATGCCAAAGGGTTCAACTTATTTCACGCCGAAAAAAATCGGCGCAATGGAAGTGACCAGTAAATCCGATTTCGTTCTGTATTGCATCATGCAAGCGCCTTTGACATTGGTACTGGCTTTGTTGGCCTATAGATTGGGGCCTTCGGGCATGAAGGTCATGCCGGCTACTGCAACCTTGCTGAGTTATCTTGTTTTGGCAGCGCTTTACGCATTCCAAATTTATGATACGTGGCGGATCAACAAATCAATCTTCACAAAAGCAGTCGCACCGATTCACCAATATAGATTTAGGCAAGTAGCAGTTTTGGATTTTGTCTATTTCATCACTTTCGGTTCTGAATTAGCAGTGGTTTCCATTCTGCCACTGTTGTTCAAAGATACGTTTGGCCTATCACTCGGTGTAGCTGGCTTTCTCGGCGCAAGCTTTGGCCTCACAACATTTTTCGCAAGGCCCGGTGGCGGCTATTTGAGCGATATATTTGGCCGCAAGAAAACTTTGCTAACCTGCATGTCTGGCACAACCATTGGCTATCTCGCTATGAGCATGATGGGCCAAGCCACTGGCGTGGTTTTTGCCGTGATCGCAACCGTTATCTGCTCGCTCTTTGTAAACGCCGGCAATGGCGCGGTCTATGCGATGCTGCCGATGATTAAGCGCAGGCTTACGGGCCAAATTGCAGGCATGGTTGGTGCCTTTGGCAATGTCGGCGGCGTTCTATTTCTTACTGTCTATGCCGGCTATGATGCTGCAACCATGCTTGAGGTGGCCGCAGCGTGTTCTGCCCTTTCAGTGGCATTGATTTACCTTTTCATAGAAAATCCCCAAGGCCAAATCGCAGAAGAAATGCCAGATGGAACGATTGCAATGATCGATGTAACCTGATCGGAATATGAGTTCGACAGCACTGCTACAGATAAATATCGGGCAACATTCCATTGCGGGGCAAAAACCCCGCAATGACGATTCATACGGTGTTGTCATCCCTGAAGACCGCACACTGGAGACCAAAGGCATCGCTATTGCTATTGCAGATGGCATGTCATCTTGTGCCTCACCCAAAGAAGCCAGCGAAACCTGCGTGCGTTCATTTTTGGAGGACTATTATGCCACTCCCGAAAGCTGGACCGTTAAGCGCTCGGTGGCAACGGTTCTGAAAGCTATAAACGGTTGGCTATATTCGCAAGGCCAACGCCGAGATTTTGATGATCGTGGACTGGTCAGTACATTTTCCGGAATAATTTTGCGTCAAGGATCTGCTCATATTTTTCATGCTGGTGACTCGCGTATTTCGCGGCTGCGTGGATCAACACTTGAACAATTGACCATCGATCACCGCTTGCGACTTAGTGGCGGCCTTGATCATCTTTCGCGCGCCATGGGCATTAGTCAGAATCTAGAAATTGATTATCGCTTGGAGCCCTTGGCGAAGGGCGACATCTTTATCCTCACGACAGACGGCATCCACGATTTCTTGACACCACGTGAAATTGCAGCGTCGGTGACCAAAGCCGAGAACGATCTTGATAAAGCCGTCAATCAACTCGTCAAGCTGGCAGAGAAAAAAGGCAGCACTGACAACCTTACGGCGCAAATATTTGCAGTCATAGAATGTGGTGAAACCGATGCCGCTTCCCTGCGCGCCAGCACCGCCGCTCTGCCCTTTCCGCCAACATTTCATGGTGGGGAGACATTAGATGGCTATTGCATCATTAGGCCAATAAGCGAAAGCAGCCGCGGACAGGTTTATTTAGCGAAAGACATTCAAACAGATGAAATTGTCGCCATCAAAACACCTTCACTGAATTTTGAAGATGATGCGGATTACATCAATGGCTTCGCGCGCGAGGAGTGGATTGGGCGGCTTATCGCCAGCCCCAATGTTTTAAAAATATTCACTCCAAAAAAGCAGCCTAAATTCCTCTATCACGTTACAGAATATTTTGATGGCAAGACACTGCAACAATGGATGTTGGACAACCCAAAGCCAGATCTTGAAAGCGTTCGCTCAATAGTCGCGCAGATCGTCCTCGGCCTGCGGGCCATGCACCGCAAAGATATTTTGCATCTCGATCTTAAACCATCCAATGTGATGATAAACACACAGGGGCTGGTGAAGCTGATTGATTTTGGATCATCGCTTGCCGCCAGCACAGCAGAAGATGCCGAGAGCAGCCTTCGTGCTGGCACCGCTGACTATGCAGCGCCCGAACATCTAATTGGCCTAAAGCCCTCGTCGCTCTCTGATATATTCTCCCTTGGTGTGATCACTTATGAAATGCTTACCGGCTTTTTGCCCTATGGTGGAGGCATTAAATCGGCAAAGCAAATTTCCAGGTTGCAATATTTACCCGCAAAAACCAGACGCCCGGATATTCCAGATTGGATTGATGCCGCCTTAGAACAGGCTGTTCAACTTGCACCCCAAAAGCGTACGGAAGTTCTGTCTGCTTTTGTGGAGAATCTACGCAAACCAAATTCGGCCTTGAAGATGGCTCAGGATCGGCCACTGTTGGAGCGAAACCCACTTTTGTTTTGGAAAGGCTTGTCACTCGTCCTTTTCGCGGCGTGTGCAGCACTTATATTGCTCATGGGCATCAGACACTGACGATTTCATGTCGGAGGCCCGCATCTGATCGTTGCCATGACCGGAAAAACTAACTTTCAGCGCTGAGTTTAATGCGGCGTTCAGTGAACCGGTAGCGAATTTGGACCGTAGTTCACCTAAAAGTGATGCACAATCAGGTATTTCGTCAAAGTTCGTGGGCAATGTGAAGGTAGAACGCCTGCAGATATTTAAAGGATAGGTAAGTGCGAGAACCGACATCTGTTGGGCTTTTGTCCCTCACAACTGCAGTCCCGTCTCATATCTTGGAGCAGAAATACGCATCGGCGATTTCCCAGAAATTGTTTGGCGCCAAGATGGAAGATTTCGACCGCCTCCAAGGTGTCTTTGAAAATGCTGGCATCGATCGAAGATATATGGCGATGCCGACTGAGTGGTATCTGGCAGACCGAGGTTGGAACGAACGTTCGGAAGCCTTCGTTGCTGCCGCCATTGATCTGTTCTGCGTTACGGCAAGGCGGGCAGCCGACGAAGCTGGATTATTGCTGAGCGAAATCGACACTGTTGTGTTCGTAACATCAACGGGCGTCTCCACTCCTTCAATTAAGGCGCGCGCGGCACAAGTTCTAGGCCTGCGCTCAGACGTGTTAAGAGTGCCGGTGTTTGGTCTCGGCTGCGCTGGCGGGGTAACGGGACTTGCAATTGCATCGCAAATGGCGAGTGCCAAGCCCGGCTCAAATGTTCTGCTGGTCGTCGTCGAGCTTTGCACATTGGCCTTCAGGTTAGACAAATTCACGCCCGCGAATATCGTTGCGACGGCGCTGTTCGGAGACGGCGCGGCCGCTGCAATACTGCGCGCTGACACGCAACCGAAATTGGCTAAGATAGAAGGTGCACTTCAACATATGTGGCCAGACACACTTAATATCATGGGTTGGAATATCGATGCGACCGGTTTCGAAGTTATCTTCGACCGCGCAATTCCGCCATTTGTTCGGCGGAACATACGACCAGTCATGGACAATTTCTTGGAAAAATGGGGCATTCAAAGTAACGATAACAGTGGTTCGTTTCGATTTCACCCCGGTGGAACCAAGGTGATCGAGGCGCTGGAAAATGCGCTCGGCATCGCCTCAGGCACTCTGACTCTGGAACGCGAAGTTTTGCGCGATTTTGGCAACATGTCATCTCCAACTGCACTGTTCGTGCTAAAAAAAGAATTAGATCGCCAAAGTGCACATCCCGTGATCCTTTCAGCTCTTGGCCCAGGATTCACCGCATCATCGATTCTGATGAGCAGAGCTGCATGACACTGGCGACATTCGTTTTGGTGTTGGTTACCATCCAAAGACTTGGCGAACTTGTTCTTGCGCGCCGCAACACCCAACGACTTTTAAAAATGGGCGCCTATGAAGTTGGGGCAGGACATTACCCTCTCATTGTTGCTCTCCACGCCAGCTGGATTGCCACAATTTGGATTTTTGGACGTGGTGCCGATGTCAATCTTTACTGGCTTTTCGTTTTCGCTATGTTGCAAATCATGAGGGCGTGGGTGATTGCAACACTAGGTATAAGATGGACAACGAGAATAATCATTTTGCCGGGGGCTCGGGCCGTGACCAAAGGACCCTTTAGACTGATACGTCATCCCAATTACGCTGTCGTCGTTGCGGAAATTGCGGTGCTGCCTCTTGCTTTAGGTTTGCCTTATGTGGCTGCTGTTTTCTCCCTGTTGAATGTCTGCATCTTGACTATTCGCATCAGGGCCGAAAACAGAGCATTTGCAGTAGCGAATTAAATAGGATTGGCTAAATGTCGCCTAGCATATTTTACAGATCACAATCAGGTAATCCCAGCAATTGGCTAGGATTTTTTGCGATGTGCATCGGGATGTTTATGGCCATCCTCGATATTCAGATCGTCGTCACATCACTTCCTGCCATCAGCAGCGCGCTGAACATTCCGGCGAGTTCCATGAGTTGGGTTCAAACGGCTTATCTGGTGGCCGAAATCGTGGCGATCCCGTTGACAGGATATCTAACACGCGCGGTGTCCATGAGGGGATTGTTTCTATTTGCGATCTCAACATTCACCTTGGCCTCAATCGCGTGCGGGTTGGCGCCCTCACTCGGACCGCTTATGGTGGCACGCGTTTTTCAGGGTTTCGCCGGAGGTTGCCTCATCCCGCTTGTTTTCTCGGCGGTGTTTCTTTTGTTTCCTGCAGATCGTCAGAGCGTGCCTACCACGGTTGCAGGTGGTCTAGCGGTTTTGGCACCGACCCTTGGTCCGACAGTGGGCGGTTACATCACGCAAACTTTTAGTTGGCACTGGTTATTTATGATCAACGTCCTTCCCGGGATCATTGCCCTGGCCATAGCGGCGGTAAATTTGCGCCGAGACCAAGTGCAGCGCGGTTTGCTAAAGCAGCTCGATTGGCTTTCGATCATCGTGACGATTATGGGATTGGCTTCGTTTCAAATTGCAATAAAGCAAGGCGCGAAGGAAGGATGGCAGACATTTTCGGTGGTCTTACTTCTTGTTGTTGTTGCATTGAGCTTGCCCTTCTTTGTGTTCCGTTCGACCACTCGCGCATACCCATTGGTAAGGCTGAAATTGATGCGTAGCAGGAATTTCGCGACCGCATCTGTCATCAGTTTCGTGTTTGGTATCGGGCTCTTTTCTACAGTCTATCTGATGTCAGTATTTCTCGGAATTGTCCGCCATCACAGTCCACTTGAGATCGGCATCGTGATGCTGGTGACCGGAATAGCGCAACTCATTGTTGCACCACTAGTCGTCGGTCTCGAACTTCGATTTGACGCACGAATTCTCACACTGGTTGGCTTGGTGTGTTTTGGCAGCGGCCTTGCCATAAGCGCATTCGAAACCAGCAATGCGGATTTTCGCGAAATGATCCTGCCGCAGATATTACGGGGCGTGGGCATTATGTTCTGTCTCATCCCACCCACGCGCCTCGCGTTAGGATCATTGCCTGATGAATCCATTCCAGATGGAAGCGCGCTGTTCAATCTGATGAGAAATCTTGGTGGATCGGTTGGGATCGCCCTAGTGGACACAGTGATATGGCAGCGTTCACCAAAGTTGGCTGAAATAACGGCAACGAAACTTATGGCCGGTGACACGACAACGGCAGACGCGATTGGCCTTCCATTTCCCTTGCCGCCACCGGGCAGCATCAAACTGGACGGGCCGGAAATCGAAATGGTAAAACCCTACATTGAAACATATGCATTAACCGCGGCAATTAACGAGGCATGGCTCCTGTTGGCGGTGCTGACTTTTACCGCGATCATTATCCTGCCCCTCGCAAAGTCCAGCAGGAGTAAAGTAATTGCGGCGCGCAATCTCTAAGAAAATATTTTAGTCCAATACTGTGTTGCGGCAATTCTTTATTGCATTCACAAACCAAACTTTCCTGATAAGCTTACGGTATGACAAAGCTTGACCTCGTTTCATTATCCAAGCCAACCCCACCAGGTGACTTACCCTCGTCGCTGCAAGCGTTGTGGTGGTTGAAGAGGGGCGACTTGGTAGTGGGCACTGAGTGGAAGAAAGCTCACGCGATTTGTCAGCAGAATGAGGGCAAGCCCGATTATGATTTGATTCACGCCCTGGCGCATTGGATCGAGGGCGACGAGAGTAATGCAGACTATTGGTATCATAAAGTAGGTGCCAAACGCGCGGCCACAATTGCAGCTGAATGGGAATGCATCGTGGCTAAGATAGGACGCGAACCCACTGCGTAATCTGCTTGATCGTCGCTTTCTCGTCTTTAGGATGAAATCGGATAGCCTTGACAACCTATCGCACTGCATACCAATTTTCTATAAGCTGAACGAAATGCAAATGAGGCGATCATGTACACAATAAAAGGTCTCTTAGATAAAGACGGCAGCGCCGCGGTTTTGGCGTCTGGCAAAGATTGGCATGAAGCCCGTGAAAAAGCCGCACAATTCCGTGCACAAGGGCTCGAAGTTGAAATTTGGCATATGGACGGTGTTAAGGTTGAAGAACCAGAAATTGATGTAAATGCCCAAAGCCCTAAGGGAGAAAAGTAAACGGCGGAAGTGGCCATAACAGCACGCTTTGAAAAATCCACTAGCTATTTAAAAGCGCCGCATTAACTATTTATTTTGCCGCAGGTTACGAACGCGGTCAAACAAAACTGCAATTAAAATTGCACTGCCGATAAAAACGCCCTGCCAAAATGCGTTAATGCCAAGCAATCCTAAACTATTGCGAATAACTTCTATCAAGGCAGCGCCGATCAGTGCGCCGGTTGCAGTGCCTGCTCCACCGACCAAAGCGGCTCCGCCGATCACTGCAGCAGCAATAACTTGAAGCTCTAATCCCGTTCCAATGTTGGTGGTGATCGCACCAAGCCAACCGGTTTGCACAATTCCAGCAATGCCCGCCGAGAGAGATGAAATCATATAAACTGCAACTTTGATTTGCTTAACCGGAACACCTGTTAACGTGGCGGCATGTTCATTGCCGCCGATTGCGTAGAGATACCGGCCAAACCGCGTCCAGCGCAGCACAAATCCGGTAATCAGCGCCAGCACGATCATGTACATAACTGGATTTGCGATGCCGAAAAACCATGCGCCGCCACCAAGCGCAAGAAGCTTTTGATGGTCAGGGCCAAACTGGAACACAACCGTATTGCCAGAGGCGACCATTGCCAAACTTCGAGCAATGGACAAAGTGCTGAGCGTTACGACGAAAGGCGGCAACCCAACATAGGCAATCAAAATGCCGTGAAATAAGCCCACAGCAAGTGCTGATGCAATTGCGGCGGCGATGCCGATTTCAATATTATATCCGGCGTGCATCACTACGCCCAAAACCATACTACAAAGACACAAAACCGAACCGACTGAAAGATCAATACCGCCGGTAATGATGACCATCGTCATGCCCAGCGCGATTATGGCTGTAAAAGTTGCGTTCCGCGTAATATTATAAAGGTTTGTGGGCGTGGCGAAAGAATCCGTTGCGAATGATAAAAATACGCAAGCGAAGACGACGGCAATAAATACCCAAAACGTTTGGCTGTTGAAAATGTTCGTTTGCCAACTTTGCTGTTTTTGATCAATTGCTTTATCGAGCGTCGTCATTATCCTGGGCCTCTATTGCTTTGAAACATTATTGCGATATTTTATGCCGCCACGATTGCACCTGTGATCAGCCCTGTGACTTCTTCAGGAGAAGTCTGGCTAATCTTCTTATCTGCAACTTTACTGCCTCGACGCAAAACAATCACCCGGTCTGCAACATCAAATACGTCAGGCATGCGGTGACTGATCAATACCACAGCAATCCCTTGATCTCTGAGGCGACGAATAAGACTTAAAACTTCCGCCACCTGGCGCACTGAAATGGCGGCTGTCGGCTCGTCCATCAAAACTATCTTTGAGTTGGTCAATCTTGTACGCGCAATTGCAACGGCCTGCCTCTGCCCGCCTGACATTTTTTGAACCAAATCTCGGGGGCGTGTTTCTGATTTTAGCTCAGTAAAAATTTGTCCTGCGCGCTTGTACATCGCCGCGTAATCCAGAATTTTTATTGGTCCAACGTTGCGTCTCAACTCGCGGCCAAGAAATACGTTAGCTGCCGCAGTCAAATTATTGCACAACGCTAAATCCTGATGGACAATTTCAATTCCATGTTGTCGCGCGTCTAGCGGGCGATGCATAGTCAGCTCACGGCCTTCCATCTGTATGGTGCCATGGCTCGGCCTAAAATTGCCGGCGATCATCTTTACCAGAGTTGACTTTCCGGCCCCATTATCGCCCATCAAACCAACAACTTCGCCAGCTTCCAATTTTAGGGACACGTCGTTAACCGCCTGAATGGCTCCGAAGTGTCGTGAAATGTTTGAAAGTTCCAAAATGGCCATGAGTTCCCGGTACCCGATATTCGCAAAATGCCTAAGGCTGATTTTTATTTGTAATGAGTTGATGTGCCTTCCTTAAAATTTACACATGGCCACAAACCCTTGTCAATCAATTGTCATCTATTTATCCAAAAATTGGAGAATTGAACTTTCAATATCCCTTTTTGTATGTTAGTCGGTTTAGCGTACTTTGGCTTTGTACTATTGGCCTTAGGACTGAATACTTAAAAACACATGATCTGTTTGAACAAGCAAAAAGCTCATAATTATTAAATGTACTTCTCCGCTTGGTAATCTTGCAGATCCAATTGATGGATGTTTAATATCCATCGCAACCAGGGAGGAATAAAATGAAAAAGACACTTATATTGGTATTAGCTGCGACCGCGCTTGCATTTGGTGCAGGCGAAGCTCAAGCTAAAAAGAACTTAGTTATTGTAGTAAAAGGCTTGGACAATCCATTCTTTGAAGCCATCCATCAGGGTTGTGAGAAATGGAATAAGGAGAATGCAAGCTCGGAATATGCATGCTTCTATACTGGCCCGGCATCAACCTCTGATGAAGCTGGTGAAGCGCAGATCGTTCAGGATTTGCTCAGTAAGCCTGATACGGCTGCCATGGCGATTTCGCCATCAAATGCCAAGCTGATTGCTCAAACGATTAAGACGGCAAACCCTAGCGTACCAGTGATGACGGTTGACGCCGATTTGGCCAAAGAAGACGCTGCTCTTCGCAAGACCTATCTCGGCACTGACAATTATTTGATGGGTCAGCGCATTGGTGACTATATCAAGAAGGCCAAGCCAAAAGGTGGCACGATTTGCACGATCGAAGGAGGCGCTGGTGCAGATAACATTTTGCGCCGCGCCCAAGGTATGCGTGATTCACTTACGGGCAAAACCGGACTTGCTGCTTTGGCAGGCGAAGGTGGTTGGACGGAAGTGAAAGGTTGCCCAGTATTCACCAATGATGATGGTACCAAAGGTGTTCAGGCGATGACTGATATTCTTGCAGCAAACCCTAAACTCGACGCATTCGGCATTATGGGTGGTTGGCCACTGTTTGGCGCGCCGCAGCCATATCGTGACTTGATCAAGCCTTTGGCTGCAAGAATTGCAAGCAACGATTTTGTTATAGGCGCTGCCGATACGATTGGTGATGAAGTGGCAATCGCCGGTGAAGGTTTGGTCACCGCACTCGTTGGCCAACGCCCATTTGAAATAGGTTATAAGGCTCCAACTGCCATGATTTCGCTGATAAAGGGTGAAAAAGTTGCAGACCCAATTTTCACTGGTCTTGATGAATGCACGAAAGACACTGTTGCAACTTGCATTCAAAAATAATTTACAACTTGCGGCTTGCGGTTGACTATACCGCCAGCTGCTTCAAACTTTAATCTTTGAGCCGACAATTGGTATCATCCGATTGTCGGCTTATTGTTATCATGAAGATTTTTGTTAATGGCCATATGGAAATTGCTGGGCCCAACTTCGTTCAATGAGACAAACCAACGCCTGACCATTTTACCGTTTCAATTTTATGGAATACCATCTACATCGGCGATCATGAACACACGCTTATTAGGTAAAACTGGCTATCACGTTTCAGAAATCGGCCTCGGCACATGGCAACTCGGCGGCGATTTCGGCCCGGTAAGCCAAGAGAGTGCCAATGAAATCTTGAGTTCCGCACGTTCGCTTGGCGTAAACTTCTGGGACACAGCCGATGTATATGGCGGCGGTCTATCTGAGAGCCGGATCGGCTCATTTGGCGACAAAAAAAATGTTTTCGTAGCAACCAAGCTTGGCCGCGGGCCGCAGTTTGAGGGCATGACCAAGTATAATAAAGCACGCGTAAAAGAGAGCTTACAGGGTTCACTACAAAAGCTCCGCGTCGAAACACTCGACTTGGCTCAGCTCCACTGCGTCCCTACCCAAGTATTGCGCGATGGCGAAATCTTTTCCATCATGGACGACATGCAGGCCGCAGGCTTGGTGCGCCACTGGGGCGCAAGTGTCGAAAATGTCGAAGAAGCACTTTTGTGCCTCAAGCACCCCGGCCTCTCTACCCTGCAAATAATCTTCAACCTCTTGCGACAAGACTGCGCATGGGAAGTGTTGCCCAAGGCAAAGGCTGCCAATGTGGGTGTCATTGTACGTTTGCCCCTTGCCTCCGGCCTTCTCTCCGGCAAGTGGACAAAAGACACGACCTTCCCCGCCCAAGACCACCGTAACTACAACCGTGACGGACAGGCATTTAACGTAGGCGAGACTTTCGCTGGCTTGCCATTTGGCAAAGGCGTTGAACTGGTAGACAGTGGTCTAAAAACGCGCCTTCCAAGCGGCATGACACTTCCCCACTTTGCCCTGCGATGGATACTCGACCATGAAGCAGTCTCAACGGTGATCGCAGGCGTCACAAAGCCCATGTAATTGCGTGATAACGTCGAGGCATCCGCGCTTGCGCGGCTCACACCTGATGTTCACACGCAACTGAGCGCTTGGTACAAAAAGGACGTCAGATCCCACATTCGCGGTTCTATTTAAAAACGTCGCGCAGCGTTTCCAGCATGTCATTCTGAGTCAAATTCATATGCAGTGGCGTTACTGAAATCTGTTTGTTGAACACCGCGGCAAGGTCTGTGCCATCAGGCGGGTTGCCCTTATCGCGCTTAAAGCCCAACCAGAAATAAGGCCGGCTCCGCGTATCCAAGCGCTCATCTACGGTTAACATATTCTGGTCACGCTTGCCCTGCGTGGTGATGACAGTGCCTCTCACTTCATCTGACCTGCAATCCGGAAAATTCACATTCACCAAATTGCCAGAACCAAATTCCAGCTTCAGCAGTTTGGCCACAACACTAGGTCCATGCTGGCGCGCCACGCCATAAGTCTCACCATTATCGTAAATGCCCAAACATTGTGAAAGTGCGATGGATTTAATGCCCAGCGCTGTGCCTTCCATCGCCGCAGCAATGGTGCCGGAATAAGTCACATCATCAGCGATATTCTGCCCGCGATTGACACCAGAGAGAATAAGATCAGGCAGTGCCGGCATAATTTTGCGAACCGCCATAATCACGCAATCAGTTGGCGTTCCCGTCACTTCATAGTGACGACCACCAATATGGCGGTAACGTAGCGGATCAGACAAAGAAAGCGAATGCCCTGCCCCTGATTGCTCGTCGGCCGGTGCTACCACCCAAACATCATCACTGATGGTTTTGGCGATCTCTTCCAATGCCACCAAACCAGCCGCGTGAATCCCGTCATCATTGGTGATCAGAATGCGCACAGCTTAGGGTCTCATAATCACAGACATGCCGCCCATATAGGGCTGCAGGATTTGCGGAATTGTGACAGAGCCATCGGGGTTTTGATAATTTTCAAGGATCGCCACCATGGTGCGGCCCACCGCCAAGCCAGAGCCATTGAGCGTGTGAACATAACGCGCCTGCTTGGCATCAGCGGCCTTGCACCGCGCATCCATGCGCCGCGCTTGGAACTCACCAAACTGCGAACAGGATGAAATTTCACGAAATGCATTCTGCCCCGGCAGCCAAACTTCCAAGTCATAAGTTTTGCGTGTGCCAAAGCCCATATCTCCGGTGCATAAAAGCATGGTGCGGAAATGCAAGCCTAAGCGCTTCAACACTTCTTCGGCGCAACCCAGCATCCTTTGATGTTCCGCCTCGGCTTGTTCTGGCGTTACGATTGAAACCAGTTCCACTTTTGAGAATTGATGCTGGCGGATCATGCCGCGTGTATCGCGCCCAGCCGCACCCGCTTCCGCGCGAAAGCATTGCGTATAAGCCGTCATGCGCATGGGAAGCTTGGCTTCATCCAACACTTGTTCCCGCACCAGATTGGTCAGTGAAGCTTCCGCTGTCGGGATCAGCCAATGGCCCGTATTCACTTGGAACATATCTTCACGCGATTTTGGCAACTGGCCAACACCATACATACATTCTTCGCGCAGCATATAAGGCGCATAGATCTCGCTATAGCCAAATTCATTGGTGTGCATGTCCAGCATAAATTGCGCCAGCGCCCGTTCCATGCGTGCCAGTGCACCCTTCAACACCACAAACCGCGCACCCGAAAGCTTGGTGGCGATTTCAAAATCCATCAGTTTCAGGCCTTCGCCAATGTCGAAATGTTGCAAAGGCGTGTAATTATATTCGGGCTTTTTGCCCCAGCGCGATACTTCTCTATTGCCATGTTCATCTTTTCCATCGGGCACAGAATCGAGCGGGATGTTGGGGATCACACTTAGGGCATCATTCAACTCTTTGGTCAGAGCCCGTTCGCTCTCTTCACCGGATGTAATCTGATCTTTGAGCGAAACCACTTCGGCCTTCAATTTATCCGCAAGGGCCACATCCTTCTTGCCCATCGCCATGCCAATTTCTTTTGAAAGTGCGTTGCGGCGGCTTTGGGCGTCCTGCAAACCTGTCATCACTAAGCGGCGCTTTTCATCCAGCGCCATCAAAACCGATGACTGTGCAGCCAATCCACGTCTTGCAAGGCCCGCATCAAAAGCGGCAGGGTTGGCAACAATGGCTTTTATATCATGCATGGTGTGATCCTATATCTTGCTTCCCTATAGTCGCAAGAACGGCCAGTCGAAAAGACATTAGTTATGATGGCTAAAGGCGGCCCCGCCGACATGGTCGCCTGCGTGAATGCCAAGCTTATGCGTCAGCCCGCCCGCCACCTCGATAACATCTGCCACCGGCTCGTCCACCCCAATCACATCCAGAGACTCTGGCTTGACGTTCTCAGCAATACTCACGATAGTGCCATCGCTGCGAACAAAGATCATATCTAGTGGAATGAGAGTGTCTTTCATCCACATCTGCACTTTTTGTGGCGGGTCAAAATCAAACAACATGGCGTGGTCAGTGGCAATCGACTGGCGGAACATCAAGCCTTGTTCCTTGGCGGCCTGCGAAACGGCGACCTCAGTGAAAAATGAATAGGTTTTGTCCGGGGTTTGAATCGTGACGGTGGATAGACTGAATTGAGCGCCAGCCATGGCAGAGAGCGAAAACCACAATAGCCCAAACATAAACCCAAAGCTTTGCCACATGCGCCTGAACCGCAGGCGCAGGCTTTCAGTTTGTATGTGGGGGGCCATTCTCAAGGCTGTTACGCACTTCTGTGGCCAGCTTGCCGCGATTGCTGTCACCATATTTTATATAAATCCAGGTGTCTGGGATAAGTTCGGACACACCGGTTTTGCGCAAAATTTCCATATGCACGAAAATGTCACCTAAGCCGTCGCCCTCAGTGGCAAAACCAAAACCGCGCGTGCGGTTAAACCACTTAACCTTAGCACGCACCCAACCGGATGTGGTTGGTGCTGTGTTATGGGCCCGCACTTTGCGTTCAACCGGGTGAATGGCGGTGGAAAGATCAACTGCCAGAACCCGCAAGCACTGGAAACCCTTTTGGCGCGCCACAACTTCGCAGGCGATACGCGCGCCCTCAAGTGGAGCCTCAAAACCATCACGCTTCAAGCATGAAAGGTGGAGCAAAATATCGGGCAGACCATTATCAGGGATGATGAAGCCGTAGCCGCGGCCAATGTCAAACCACTTGACTAAGCCATCAACCCGAATAATCGAAACACCGTGCTCATTTTCAACAACATCGGTCTTTTGACCGATGTCCGAAATCTTCGCCGCATCAGACATCACAAACCCAACCCATTCTTCAAGCGGATTGCCTCCTCGCTTGCTTATTAAATCCTTACCCTGCGCATGAGATTGACCATTTTTTCGTTTTTGTACAGTGCCGACTTGTGGATAGGTTGTGTTATTCCATTTTTGCTCTCAAAATTACCACCACCACAATCAAACTCAACTCTGATTTGCTGGATGATTCAATCTCTTGGTGAGTTGTTGCAACGCACAGCGGATTTATGAGGGTGACTCATCGCTGTTGTGCAAAGTGCAGACAGCAAAATTCAAAATTCATTCACTCTAGCTTTGCACATGGCGATTGACGCGCAGTGATTCGCAGATAATGATGAGCCAACATCAAACAGGAACCCCATCCCATGCAATATCTTCACACCATGATACGCGTTTCAAATTTGGAAAAATCGCTGGATTTTTTCACCCGCATTTTAGGCTTCGTTGAGCTGCGCCGCCATGTGAATGAGAAGGGCCGTTTCACTTTGGTGTTTGTCGCATGCCCTGAAACGCCCGAATGTCCGGTCGAACTGACCCATAATTGGGATCCGGAGGTCTATACCGGCGGGCGCAACTTCGGCCATCTCGCCATAGCGGTTGAGAATATCTATGATTATTGTGCGATGCTGATGAAACACGGTGTCACCATCAACCGCCCGCCGCGTGACGGGCGCATGGCTTTCATCAAGACCCCTGACGGAATTTCCATCGAAGTCCTTCAGCGCGGTGAAGGTGTTCACCTTCCAGTGCAAGAACCTTGGGCATCAATGCCCAATATCGGAAGCTGGTAAAACGAGAAGAGGGCTTAATCAGCCCTCTGTCTTGGCCACAAAACAGGCAACGCCACCCGCCTTCAACTTGGCACAAGCAGATTGTGCGCTGGCCTGGGCGTCAAAACCTTGAAAGCGCACACGGTAAACCGTGCCCTTGCCACCAAGATCGGCCTGTACCACCACTGGCTTCTGGCCGACCAGAACCTTGTGGCTCTTTTGCATCAGCTTGAAGCTAGCCCAAGCACCATCTTCGCTTGCTGCTGAAGAAATCTGCACGGCCCAACCTGAAGTAATTGCCCCGGCAGCGGCAGATTCTGCCTCTTGTGCGCTTGGTGCAGCCGTTGGAGCTGGATCAGTTGCGGCAGTCTCAATAGGATCAGCTTGCACAGGCTTGGCAATAAGTTTCGGCACAGGAATTTTCGGAACCGACGCCACCACCACTTTGGTTGGTGCTGCGATCTGCTCGACAGCGGCTGTTTCCACTACCGGCGCTGCCGCAGGCATGGCAACATCCAACACTTCGGCTTGTGCCATCAGGTTCGGCGGCGGTTCAACGGCCTTGGGAACAGGACGCGCCACAACTTCAGTCTGCGCTGCGGGGTTTACCGCAACAACTGTTGAGCTCAACACTGGGTCAGCAATCAATTCATCATTTTCAGCCACAGCACTCAGCGCATTCAAACGGCTGCTGGCAGCGGCAAAATCGGGCTGCAATGCCATGGCCTTTTGATAAAAGCGCTTGGCATCAACCAGCCGGTTGAGCGCTTCATAGGTCATGCCTTCGCCATAAAACACTTGGGCCATGTCGGGGTGCTGATATTTGGCGGCGCGTTCATAGTCCGAAATCGAGAATAGATATTGTCCACTCTCGCGAAGCGCATTGGCGCGGGCAAGATAGGCATAAGAAAAGCTGCCATCAATCAACAATGCGCTGGTGTAATCTTCAATGGCCAAAGTGGCATGGCCCAACTGCTGCTGCGATAAGCCGCGATTATAAAGCAAACGCGCACGCAATTGTGTCGGCATGGCATCAAGGTTCAAAGCTGCCGTATAATCATCTGCGGCATTGCTGCCCTGGCCCAAGCGTTGATAGGCCAGGCCTCGGTTATAAAAAGCATTGGCCAACGCATCAGGCGGCAAATCGCGCGATTCAATTGATTGCGTGAACAGGGGAATGGCCCGCGTGGCGTCGCCTTGTTGCAAGGCATCAAAACCATCTTGCACGAGGCGAATTGCGGGAATGGATGAGGCGGCAAAAGTAGTTCCTTGATTTGCGGCCAACCCTGCAAAACAAACGGCACTCACAAACGCCAAAACAACGCTACGAACTTTCATGAGGCTGATAATGCCCCGTTAAGGTTAAAAGTCCGTTGCCCAAAATCAACTTTTTGGTGAATGCAAAGTTAACGCCGCGTCTCACTTTCGCGTAACCAGCTCAGTGCGCAACTCGCCGCCGCAATTTGGCTTTTTGCTTCCGCCACCTATTGCTTCCAAAGCCTCCGCGCCAACTACCAGTTGACAACGCGCCCACACATTGCGAGAGATACGCCAATCGGTGCCCCAAAAGCAAATGCCAAGGGGCTTCAAAGGGAACATGGTGCGGCTGACCCACTGCGGGGCCAAACCCATGACTGCCCCCGCAACTGTAAGCGACGAGGAACCTTCAACTAAGCCACTGGGTAACTGGGAAGGCTGAAGGAACTGCCAGCGCATCGGACGAGCAAGTTGACTGACTTGCGACTGTCAAAGATGAGCCGGTCAAAAACGCCGCGAAGTCAGGAGACCTGCCGATAAGTTACTATTGCGTTCAACCGGTCTCACGGAGGGTGACATGACCATTACAGTATTAATCGGCTCAGTTTCAGTTTCGCAGCGCATCAGAGCGGGCATCATCTGCTTGTTTATTGGTGCCACAGTGGTGTTTACGGTTGGCTTATCGCATATTTCAGCTGCGCATAACGCCGCCCACAACACCCGCCATTCACTTGGCTTTCCCTGCCACTAACTGAGAGACATAATCATGATCGGGAAAATTGTGCTTGCGGCACTTATCGCAGGAATGTTGGCTGGCGTTGTGCTGGCTGGAATTCAATACGTCAGGCTATCGCCACTTATTCTCCAGGCTGAAGTCTATGAAAAAGCCGCCGACGCGGCTGCCGAACCCGCGGCAAAATGCGCGGAAAACATGCCCGGCATGGCGATGTGCGACGGTGACCAAAAAGCATGGGAACCAGCAGACGGAATTGAACGCACCCTTTATACAACCGGCGCTTCAATGTTAGCAGGTGCTGGCTTTGCGCTCATGCTGGCCGGGATTTCACTGCTCATCGGTGTGCCAGTTACGCCTGCCAATGGCTTGATTTGGGGTCTATGTGGATTCTTTGCCTTTACCATTGCCCCCGGCGCTGGTCTGCCGCCAGAAGTGCCCGGCATGCCAATAGCTGATCTCCTCGCACGTCAGATATGGTGGGTTGGAACAGTTGCCGCAACAAGCCTTGGGCTCTATTTCATCGCCTTGAAACGCCAGCCTAAATGGATCGTTCTGGCAATCGCTTTGATCGCGGCACCGCATATTATCGGAGCACCACAACCACCAACTCTGGAAACCAATGTGCCTGCAGGCCTTGCATCTGAATTCGCTTCTAACACAGTCGCAGCAGCAGCCGCTTTCTGGTGTTCAATCGGCGCATTTCTTGGTCTGGCGTTTCAGCGCCATGCAAATCTGGGCGAAACCGCATGACTGAAAAAATTCCAACTACAGTAATCACCGGCTTTTTGGGCTCCGGCAAAACCACACTGGTGCGCCACTTACTTGCCAACGCCAAAACCCGCCGCATCGCCCTCATCATCAATGAATTCGGTGATCTGGGCGTGGATGGTGAAATTCTCAAAGCTTGCGGCAATGAAGCCTGCAGTGAGGAAGATATTATTGAACTGTCCAATGGTTGCATCTGTTGCACAGTAGCGGACGATTTTATCCCCACCATGCAAAAGCTTTTAGACAGCCCGCGCAAGCCCGATCACATTGTGATTGAGACTTCAGGCCTTGCATTGCCACAACCATTGGTGCGGGCATTCAATTGGCCCGAAATCAAATCGCGTGTTACGGTTGATAGTGTGGTGACAGTCCTTGATGCCAAAGCGTTGAGCGAAGGGCGCTTTGCTGATGACGAAGCGGCAATCGCCGCACAACGCGCGCGCGACCCAAATGTTGATCATGAAAACCCCATTCAAGAACTGTTCAATGATCAACTCAACAGTGCCGATTTAGTGTTGTTGAATAAATCAGATTTACTTTCACCTATTCAGTTGCAACACATTACTTCGCAACTAAAAGGCCAACTGCGGCCCGGCACAAACCTGCTGCCCACCACGCAGGGCATTTTGGACGTTAACTTATTATTGGGCCAACAAGCCAGTGCTGAAGATGACATGCACAACCGACTTTCCACCCACGAGATGGAAGGCGAGACGCAGCATGACCACGATGATTTTGTAACCTTCAGTGTTGATTTGCCAAACGGGCTTGATCAAAAAACTTTGCTGGCGCGGATCAACGCGGTGATTGAATCACATGATATACTTCGCCTCAAAGGTTTTGCGCATATCCCGGATACAACTGCGCGCTTGCTGATCCAAGCGGTTGGCCCGCGATTGAATTCATATTTTGATCGGCCGTGGCATGACAATGAGAAGCGCCAAACGCGCCTTGTCGTCATCGGCGAAAAAGCAATTGACCAAATGGCGATTGCAGCCGCCCTTCACGGCTGATGCACCTCCTTGCCACCACATCAGGCACCATTGACGGCGGCGCGGAAGCCATTGACCTAAAACAATCACCAGCTGATGTGGTGATCCTGTCTGCGGCTGATTCTGAAGTGACTTGCCTTGCTGCGGCCCATGATGTTTTAGGCCAATCGGCGCCCACATTGCGCCTTGCCAATCTCATGCAACTGCAACACAATTATTCGGTTGATCTCTACACCGAACAAACGCTGGCCCATGCCAAGTTCATCATCATTCGCTTGCTTGGCGGCAAAAGCTATTGGCCTTATGGCGTGGAACAAGTTGCGGCTCTGGCGCACGAGAATAATATCAAACTTGCCCTCATCCCTGGTGGCCAAGAAGCCGATGCAGAACTGTCGGCCTTGTCAACTCTGCCCGCGGCGGAAGTTGAACGCATCAGGCAATTCTTTACTTATGGGGGCTTGCAAAACGCCAAATCGCTTTTGCAGCTTTGTATGGGTGATAAGGCACCAGCACCCCAAGTCTTGCCCAACGCGGGTTATCATCTCACCGCCCAAACACCAGCAGCCCTCATCATCTTTTATCGTTCTTTGATTGAGGGCGGCCAAACTGCACCGATCGATGCGCTCCGCTCTGAGCTTAATTCGCAAGGGCTCGACGTGTCAGCGATATTCATCACGAGCTTAAAAGATGAAACCAGCGCATCTTTTATCGCTGATCATATTTCAAATCACCCTCCCGCTGTCATCATCAACGCCACCGGATTTGCCATTGGTGATGAAAGCAAAGACATTCTGGCCCAGGCTGACTGCGCGGTTTTGCAAGTGGCTCTGGCGGGTTCGTCGCAAGAGGAATGGGGGGCCTCTTCACAAGGCCTGCGCGCTTCTGATCTAGCGATGAATGTAGTGTTGCCTGAACTCGATGGTCGGATTTTCACACGGACCATTTCATTCAAGGCCGATGCGCAATTCCACTCAGCCACGCAATGCCGCATTGTCACTTACAAGCCAGCGCCAGACCGTATCGCCTATGTGGCCGAATTGGCCAAGGCTTGGGCGGCACTGCGCATCGCACCAAATGTGCAAAAGAAAGTCGCCATTGTTCTGGCCAATTATCCTGACAAGGATGGCCGTGTCGCCAATGGAGTGGGCTATGATACGCCCGCCAGCACCATTGCAATTTTGAATGCAATGAAAGTCGCAGACTATGCCATTGGCGCTTATCCCACGGATGGCAACGCGCTCATTCAAACTTTAATCACTGCGCGCAAAAAATCGAGCGACATGCGGCTGTCGTTGGAAAACTATCTCGCTCACTTCACCGCCCTGCCCGAACCCATCCGTACACAGATGATATCGCGATGGGGTGAACCTCAAAGTGATCCCGTTTTTCATAACGGCCAGTTCTCACTCGCCATCATACAATTCGGCAACATCGCCATTTGCATTCAACCAGCGCGCGGCTATGGGATTGATCCTAAATCCACATATCATGATCCAGCACTCATCCCTCCACATAATTACTTGGCGACTTATTTCTGGATACGTCATCACTTCGGCGCACAAGCCATTATCCAAAATGGCAAGCATGGTAATTTGGAATGGCTGCCCGGCAAGGCGGTTGGACTATCCAACGCGTGCTGGCCGGAGATAACACTTGGCCCTACCCCGCAACTATACCCCTTCATCGTCAACGATCCGGGGGAAGGCACCCAAGCCAAGCGCCGCACTTCCGCTGTCATTATTGACCACCTTACACCGCCTCTCACCAGAGCTGAAACTTATGGCCCACTGAAAGATTTGGAAGCCTTGGTGGATGAATACTATCTCGCCAGCGGCCTTGATAAACGCCGTCTCACCGAATTGCGCCGCCGCATTTTTGAACTCACCACATCAACCCGTCTTGATCACGACGCGGGCCTGAGTGGAGACACGGACCAAGACCTCACTAAACTAGATGCCTTCCTTTGTGATTTGAAAGAAGCCCAAATCCGCGATGGGTTGCATGTGCTTGGCACTTCACCCACGGGCCAACAAGAAGTGGATTTGCTCGTGGCACTCACCCGTGTGCCGCGCGGGCTTGGTGAAGGTGCCGATCAGTCATTGATCCGTGCACTGAGCAATACACTGGGCCTGGCGCCTTTCGACCCTCTAATTTGCGAGATGGCCGAAAGTTGGAATGGCCGTCGCCCGCAAGAGCTTGCTACCACATCACTAGATCCATGGCGCACCAATGGCGACACAGTTGATCGGTTAGAGTTGCTCGCAACAAAACTTTTCGACGGTATAAATCGGCCCAATGGCGGCGACTTGGAATTGGTGTTGAGGGAAATCGAAACTTCGGTTCGCCCTGCCCTTGCCGCTTGTGGTCCGGCAGAAATTAATGCCTTAATCGGGGGATTAAATGGCCGCCGTGTCGCCCCCGGCGCATCAGGAGCGCCCACGCGTGGCCGCCTTGATGTTCTGCCCACAGGCCGTAACTTTTATTCGGTGGATAACCGCGCAATCCCCACGCCAACGGCTTGGGCCTTGGGTGAAAAATCGGCACAAGCGCTTCTCACCCGTCACTTTCAAGATACAGGCCAACACCTTAAATCTATTGGGCTTTCGGCTTGGGGAACTGCCAATATGCGAACTGGCGGTGACGATATTGCGCAAGCCCTTGCGCTGATCGGTGCCAAACCAATATGGGATCATGCCAGCTGGCGCGTGAATGGATTTGAGATCATCCCACTTGCAAAACTTGCTCGCCCCCGTGTGGATGTGACCTTGCGCATATCCGGCTTTTTTCGTGACGCCTTTCCGGCCCAAATCGAGTTACTCGATAAAGCCTTCCGCGCAGTGGCAGCTTTGGATGAACCAGCCGAAGATAATCCCTTGGCTGCCCGCGCCAAGGCCGAAGCCGCTATGTTGGCCAACACGGGCGTTGATCCTAACCATGCCATTGACCTCAGCGCTGCGCGCATTTTCGGCTCTAAGCCCGGCGCTTATGGTGCAGGTTTGCAAGCCCTGATCGACGAGAAAATCTGGGATACCAAAGCCGATCTCGCGGCGGCTTATGTCACCTGGGGGGCATACGCCTATGGAACGCGCCAGCACGGAGTGAACAATGAAGCTCTGTTCAAACGCCGGCTTGCAGCAATCGAAGCGGTGATTCACAATCAAGACAACCGCGAACATGATGTGTTGGACAGCGATGACTATTACCAATTTGAAGGTGGCATGAGTGCTGCAGTCGAAACCCAATCGGGCCATAAGCCACTGAGCTATCACAATGATCATTCAAGGCCAGAACGCCCGGTGATCCACACGCTTGAAGAAGAAATCTCCCGCGTCATGCGTTCACGCGTGGTCAACCCCAAATGGATCGCAGGCGTTAAGCGCCACGGCTATAAGGGTGCATTTGAAATTGCCGCAACGGTGGATTACATGTTCGCCTTCGCAGCCACCACCGGCGCTGTAAAATCCCACCATTTTGATTTGGCCCATGAAGCGTTTATTCTTGATGACGAAACCCGCCGCTTCATTCAAGAAAATAACCCCGATGCCTTGCGTGAAATCGCGCAACGCTTTGAAGAAGCCATTGCGCGCGGGCTTTGGCAGCCACGTTTGAATTCCGTTTACGATGAATTGAAAGGCCTACAAAATGTCTGAAGAAATTGACCACGACACCGCCCGCCACAATGAAAAAATGGCCAAGAAAAAAGCTGCGCGCGATAAAATCATGGCCACAAAAACCATTGAACGGGGCTTGTTGATTATTCACACCGGCAAGGGCAAAGGCAAATCAACCGCCGCTTTCGGCATGATCTTCCGCCATTTGGGCCACGGTATGAAATCTGCCGTCATCCAATTCGTCAAAGGCGCATGGGGAACAGGTGAGCGCAGCGTGTTGGAAAAGTTCCCCGATCTCGTCACCATCAAGGCGATGGGCGAAGGCTTCACTTGGGAAACCCAAGACCGTGACCGCGATGTCGCCCATGCTAGAGCCGGATGGGAAGAAGCCAAGCTTATGATAAATGATCCCACTTATCGATGCGTGATGTTGGATGAGCTCAATATCGTGTTGCGCTATGATTATTTGCCGCTGGATGAGGTGTTAGATTTTCTGAGCAAGCGCCCAATGGATAAACATATCATCATCACCGGCCGAAACGCCAATGAACGCCTTATCGAAATGGCGGATTTAGTGACTGAGATGGAACAGGTGAAACACCCATTTCGCTCTGGTGTTAAGGCGCAGGCGGGGGTGGAGTTTTAACAATGCACTGCGTGCTTTTTGATCTCGATGAAACCCTACTAGACAGAACCCAATCCGTTTTGAATTTTCTTAAAGATCAATATCAGCAGTTGCATGTAAAATCAGGTAACCCCTCGCTAGATACATGGTGTTCTGAGTTTATGAGACTAGATCAACGTGGGCGGTTACATAAATCAATTCTCTATCCAGAACTTTTGGCACTCTTAGGGTTAGATACGGCGATTGCTTCTAAATTGACCGGAGAATACATGATCAACAGTCCTAAGTTTGCGCAAAGCTTACCCGAAATGGCAGCAACACTAAGAGCACTCCGTTTGCGCAGATTTAAAATTGGCATTGTAACCAACGGAGAAACCGAATTGCAAATGCGTAACATCGAGGCACTGGGATTGCTGAATTTAGTGGACGACGTAGTTGTGTCGCAAGCCGTTGAATTGAGAAAACCCGATAAAGAAATTTTCATCTTTGCGGCTCAGCGTCTGGGTGTTTTACCCGAGCAATGCACCTTTGTTGGTGACAATCCGATTGTCGACATCATCGGCGCACATGAAGCAGGCATGAAAACAATTTGGGTCTCGCGTGAGCAGAAGTGGCCAGAAGGGTCGCATCCAAATCCGGGACCAACAATTAAAAACTTAAACGAAGTACTCGCTCTATTATAAAGGCGCAGGCGGGGGTGGAGTTTTAGCCACAACTCCCGATCCCCGCTTTCAGCGAGGCGCTGAGCGCTTTGACTATGCCATCATATTTCGCCTTCTCCGCTGCCGGATATTCCAGCCTGTAAGCCGCGTGGGCTTGGCCATTGCAAGTGGCGATTTCGCGTTCATAGAAAACCCGCTCGCCCTTCTGTCCGGAATAGGTTGCCGATGAGGCAGCCACTTTGCTTTCATATGTCAGCTTCCAGCCATCCTGAACCGCAAAGCCCTTCTCCTGCGCCACTTCGTTGGCGAAATTGTCTTCAATGATCCAGCCACCGGAAGCGGTGAGTTCAGCCGATTGATCTGGCTTATGAAACCGCCGCCCATCGCCGTTCTCTGGCTCGGGATCAGCAACGCTGAAGGCGGTAGGCACCTCTATGAAGAATCCAAACCGCGCATTGCCATAAAGCTTGCCAGCCGCCGCAGCTGGTCCGGCATCCAAGGCCAGTCCCAAGAGTGTCAAAACAGCCAATCTGTAGTACAATTCCGCCTCCATTGGCCCCCATAGTCATTCTGTCGCAATCCGCCTTGCCCCGCAAGCCCAGCGCGCTATAAGGCACTCAGCAGTTCTCCACAAAGGAGATGAAAGACATGTCCGCTCACGGCCAACCCAATCAGGGGCCAAGACGGAACTGCCCTTCCAAACGTTTCATTTGTGAAGCGTGAGCTGCACACATATGGAAGGCAAATGATGATTGAAAAACTTGGTGTGATGCTCTGCGGCCACGGCAGCCGCGATCTCGATGCTGTGCTAGAATTCGCGGCGCTATCGGAGCATCTCAAAAAGCGCCTGCCACAATATCCGGTTGAATTTGGTTATCTGGAATTTGCCACACCCATCATTCGCACTGGACTGGATAAATTGAAGGCCGCTGGCGTCACCCGCGTGCTGGCTGTGCCGGGAATGTTGTTTGCCGCTGGCCACGCCAAGAATGACATCCCATCAGTGCTCAACACTTATGCCGCCGCCAACAAACTTGCCATCAACTATGGCAAAGAGCTGGGCATTGATCCTAAAATGTTGCGCGCCGCAGGAGACCGCATTCAACAGGCATTGGATGCAAACCCTAAAGTGCCGCTGCATGAAACCATGCTGATGGTGGTGGGGCGCGGATCTTCAGATCCTGATGCTAATTCGAATGTCTCCAAAGTTACCCGCATGTTGTGGGAAGGTTTTGGCTTTGGCTGGGCGGAAACAGCTTATTCAGGAGTGACTTTTCCATTGGTGGCACCGGCGTTGGAACACGCCACGCGGTTGGGCTATAAACGCATCATCGTATTTCCATATTTTCTGTTCACTGGTATTTTGGTGGAACGGATTTATCAGTCCACGGATGAAGTGGCGGCAGCGCACCGCGAAATTGAATTCATTAAAGCGCCTTATCTCAATGACCATCCGGCAGTGATCGAAACTTTTGTCGAACGTGTCGAACAAATTCTCGTCGGTGAAAATGCGATGAATTGTCAGCTGTGCAAATATCGCACACAAGTTTTGGGTTTTGAGGCAGATGTGGGTGCCGTACAAGAAAGCCACCATCACCATGTTGAGGGCATTAACGCTGAACAAGATGGGCCATTTAAGTTAATCAGCCTGCCGCACACTCACGACCATGATCACCATCACGATCATACGCATGCGCCTTATCCTCATGCCAATCATCCGCTTGGGCCAGTGACATTGAAGAAAGTTTGATGCGATGTATACAAATCCCTATTTTTTAACCGTCATCCCTGCGAAGGCAGGGATCCAGCTTCTTTGTTACGATCTCGTGATAAGTAGCTGGGTTCCCGCCTTCGCGGGAATGACGATTTTTGGGAATGATATATGTGTATAATTATCTAAAAAACCCCAGTGAAATCTACGCCCGTTCCTTCGAGATCATTGCATCAGAGGCTGATCTTTCACATCTGCCGCCACCCACCCACGCCATTGCCACGCGTGTCATCCACGCTTGCGGCATGGTGGAAATGGCCAATGATTTGGTGATTGCGCCGGATTTCGTGGGCACAGCGCAAGCGGCACTGGCCGCCGGAAAGCCGATATTTGTCGATTCAGAAATGGTGAAACATGGCATCATCGCAAAGCAACTGCCGCCTAACGTCGAAATCATCTGTACACTCAATGAGCCGCGCGCGCGCGAGATTGGCCTTGCTAACAACACTACACGCAGTGCCGCTGCTGTGGAACTCTGGCAAGGCGCACTTGCAGGCTCCATTGTCGTCATCGGCAATGCGCCCACTGCCCTTTTCCGCCTCTTAGAATTGATCGACCAAGGTGCGCCCAGGCCCGCTTGCATTGTGGGCATGCCTGTAGGCTTTGTGGGTGCGGCGGAAAGCAAAACTGAACTCATCGCCAATTCACGCGGGGTTCCTTACGCCATCATCACAGGCCGCAAAGGTGGCTCGGCCGTCGCGTCTTCAGTGATCAATGCCTTAACGAGTAAAAACCAATGACAACATGGCTCACCATCATTGGCATGGGAGAAGACGGCCATGCTGGTCTTTCAACCGCGGCAAAGCGAGCCGTCGAAAACGCCGAAGTGATCATTGGGTCAGAACGTCTTCATGCGCTGTTGCCCGAGCAGAAAGCTGAATCGCATCTATGGCCGCAACCATTTTCTGCGGCTTACACCCAAGTGAAATCCTTCGCTGGCCGTAACACTGTTTTGTTGACCACAGGCGATCCATTGAATTTCGGTGTGGCGCGAAAATTATTTGAACTTCTGCCACGTGATGAGATCACAGTGATTCCTCATCTGTCAGCATTTTCGCTGGCAGCAGCGAAACTGGGATGGAGCATTCCAGATTGTGATCTTCTTACTATTCATGGCCGCCCAGCCGCTAATCTTGAATCTTTCATTCAGCCAAACGCAAAACTGCTCGTGCTCACCCAAGATGAAACTTCAGTCGCGGAAGTTTGCCGCCGCCTGATCGCGCGAGGTTTTGAAAGATCACAAATCACTGTGCTGGAAAACTTAGGTGGCCCCAAAGAGCGCATCACACATTTCGCCGCAGATCAAAATCCAAATCGCGATTGGTCACCACTCAACACCATAGCCATTCACTGCACCGCATCACCTGAAGCTAAAATTTACAGCCGCCTCGCAGGCCTGCCCGATGAGGCTTTTGTGCATGATGGCCAACTCACCAAGCGCGAAGTGCGTGCCGTCACCTTGGCTTCACTTGCACCTGCCCCCGATCAACTGTTGTGGGATGTGGGCGCTGGCTGTGGCTCTGTGGCCATTGAATGGATGCGCAGCACGCGTGGCTGCGAAGCTGTGGCGATCGAGCAAGATGAAAAGCGCTGCGCCATGATAGCTCAAAACACTGATCAACTTGGAACCCCGCGTTTGAAACTCATCAATGGCCTTGCCCCGCAGGCTCTAGCCAATCTTGCGCGCCCAAATGCCATCTTTATCGGCGGCGGTGTAGGAGACGCCGGCGTCTTCGAAATGTGTTGGCAGGCCCTAAAATCGGGCGGCCGAATGGTGGCAAATGTGGTCACGATTGAAGGCGAAATGCATCTTTATGACTTACAGGAAAAGCACGGCGGTGAACTTGTGCGCATTGCAATCTCCAAGCTTGAAAGCGTGGGCAAGCTTCGCGCCCTCAAACCCAAAATGCCAGTCACCCAGTGGCGTGTGATAAAGCCATGAGCGGAACACTTTATGGCGTGGGGGTTGGCCCGGGCGATCCAGAGCTTCTGACAGTGAAAGCTTGGCGGCTGATCTCTGGCGCCGAAGTAATTGCCTATCTCTGCGCCAACGGCAGCCAAAGCATGGCGTTGGAAATTGCCCGCCCATTTTTGCCCGACACCTATAAAGCCATCGCCATCGACATGCCCATGCGCATGGAGCGAGAGCCCGCTATGGTTGCATATGATGAAGGTGCGGCGCGCATCGCCACGGTTTTAAACACCGGCAAAGACGTGGTTTTCCTTTGCGAAGGGGACCCCTTTTTCTATGGTAGTTTCATGTATTTATATGATCGTCTGCACAGATCACATAAGGTGGTTGTCGTGCCCGGCATAACCTCTATCACCGCAATCGCTGCTGAATTGGGCCAGCCTTTGGCGGAGCGCGACGAAGTTTTGAAAATTTTGCCCGCTACCATGTCTGCTGAACAACTCATCGCCGAACTTAAAACAGTTAAGAGTGCTGCCATCATTAAAGTGGGTCGCCACTTCGCCAAGGTGAAAGCAGTTTTGGCCGAACTCGGTCTTATAGCCACCGCCGTATCCCACGCCACAACCGATAAGCAAACCATCGCGCAAGTAAATGAGATCGCCGAAGACGCCCTGCCCTATTTCACTACGATTCTGGTGAGGCGCAAATGACGAGACGCATTGCCATTTTTATTCTCGGCGCATCGGCTTTGCCTTTAGCGCAAAAAATCAAAACCGAAATTGGCGGTGATATTCACGGGCCAGAGGGCCTTGTGGGCTGCGATAAACATTATGAACAAGCTATACAAGCAATTGCTCACGCTTGGCGCATGTCACATGCTGTCATCGGCATCTGCGCTTCTGGGATTCTCATCCGCGCTATTGGCCCTTTGCTCAAATCTAAAATGCGAGAGCCAGCACTGATCTCGGTTGCGGAAGATGGCTCATCTATTGTGCCCCTCATTGGCGGCCACCACGGTGCGAATGACTTAGGGCGGAAAATTGCGGCAATAACCAACGGTCATGCCGCCATCACAACGGCCAGCGATGTTATATTTGGTGAGGCTTTTGATGAGCCTGGCGAAGCCATGACGTTAGCCAATCCTGAAGACATGAAATCAGCTACCGCAGCTCGCCTTCGCGGTGAAGAAGTGACACAAGAGGTTACTATCTATCGCAAAGCTGGTGGACCAAAACATTTGGTCTATCACCCCTGCATTCTCGCAGTTGGTATAGGTTGCGAACGTGGCACTGATCCGGCAGAGGTGAAGCAGCTGTTACAAGACACACTCGCAGCGCATAATATTGCCGAACAAAGTCTCCATCAATATGGCTCCATTGATCTCAAAGAAGACGAGCCAGCAATTGAACAATTTGGCAAAAATTTCTATTTTACAGCTGAGCAGCTGAAGGCTGAGCAACACCGCATCACCGCGCCCTCGTCAGTGGTTGAATCCGAAGTTGGCACTCCCAGCGTGGCTGAAGCAGCAGCGCTCGCACTTGTCGGCCCCAACGGCAAATTGATCGTAGCTAAAACCAAATCCAAACGCGCCACATTAGCAATTGCCCAGGCCGCGCATTTTGTGGATTTCCAAAATCACGAAGGTCGCCGCCGGGGTCATATCTCCATTGTCGGCATTGGCCCGGGCTCATCTGGTATGATGACACCAGACGTTGATTTTCAACTCTGGTTCGCCAGTGAATGGGTGGGATATTCGCTTTATTTGGATCTTGTTGAAAACCTGCGCCATGGCCAAACACGCCATGATTTTCCACTGGGCGATGAAGAAGCCCGCTGCCGTAAAGCCATCGAACTGGCAAAAACTGGAAAGCGCGTAGCACTGATCTGCTCTGGCGACGCCGCGATCTATGCCATGGCCGCCTTGGTTTATGAATTGATTGACCGTGAACCAACCCGCATTGAAGTTGAGGTTCATCCCGGCATTTCGGCCTTCCAAGCCGCATCAGCCAAAGTGGGCGCAATGATCGGCCATGATTTCTGCTGCATTTCACTGTCTGATTTGCTCACTCCATGGGAAGTTATCGAGAAGCGCTTGAATGCCGCAGCCGAAGGTGACTTTGTGATTTCATTTTACAATCCACGCTCACTCAAACGCCGCGACCAAATCGAAAAGGCATTCGCGATTTTGAAACCACATCGTCATGCTGATACTCCAGTCGTGATCGCCACCAATCTGGGCCGGCCGGAAGAAAATGTCCGTATACGGAGGTTTGATGAATTCAACCCTGAGGAAGTGGATATGCTCACCCTTGTTATGGTCGGCTCTTCACAATCAAAGGCCTTCAAACGCGGCGATGGCAGAACTTATGCCTACACACCTCGCGGCTATGCAAAGAAAATGAGCCCATTATGACAGTTCACTTCATTGGTGCTGGCCCAGGCGCTGCTGATCTCATCACCATTCGCGGGTTGAAGTTGATTCAAAAATGTCAGGTGTGTCTTTATGCCGGTTCACTTGTACCAGAAGAGATTGTCAAGGCAGCGCCCCCTAATGCAAGAGTGATTGATACTGCACCCTTGCATTTGGATCAGATCATCGATGAAATTAAATCCGCGCATGAAGGTGGCCAAGACGTTGCCCGGGTTCATTCGGGTGATCCGTCAATTTATGGCGCGATTGCCGAACAGATGCGCAAGCTCGATGCGCTGAACATCCCCTATGATGTAACCCCCGGTGTGCCCGCCTTTGCCGCCGCCGCCGCCGCCCTGAAAACCGAATTCACTTTGCCTGAGGTGGCGCAAAGCATCATTATCACCAGAACAACGATGAAGGCCTCAGCCATGCCAGCGGGCGAAGAATTGGAGAAGCTGGGCGCATCAAAAGCCACACTGGCTATTCATCTCTCGGTTCGCAATCTCGCACATGTTGAGCGCGCCCTCACCCCGCATTATGGCGCTGATTGCCCTGTGGTGGTGGCTTACCGTGTGAGTTGGCCAGACGAACAATTCATCCATGGCACTTTAAGCACCATTGCCAAAAAGGCGCGCGCCGCAAAACTCACCAGAACCGCGCTGGTTCTTGTAGGCCATGTTTTCGGCCATTCCACATTCCGCGATTCAGCACTTTATGATCCCAAGCACGAACACGTTTTGCGCACCCACAAAAAGAAGAATTCTAAATCTTAACCCTTCGCCAATATCAACATGGCAAGAACGCCCCATGCAAGACATTGAACCGCTGATCGCCCAACTCACCGCTGCTATGGCGGAACCCGGCGTTGATGCCCCACCACCGCCAGAAACCACTTTGCGTGAGCGCATGTTTGAAATTGTGGTGATGGCCTTTGGCAATCTCTATCCGCGCATGCCAACCAGCGGCAATGTTTATGACCGTCTCACCATCAGCCGCATTACCATGGGCCTTGAAGATGGCGAGGCATCTCAACTCGGCAAACGCACCGATGATTGGATGCGTCTTGAGAACCTCACCAAACAAGAAGAAGGCAAGCGCGCTTATTTTTTACCATTTCCCACCATGGCTATCCTTTCAACGGCTACTTCGATTGGTCCATTGGGTGACGTCTGCGCTAAAGTGCTGGCGCGTTATAATGCCGATTTCCCCTCAGAAAATTTGCGCGTTGCCACGCGCGCATTGGGTGCCGAACTATTGGTGCGGATGTATAAATAGCGGCTTTGCCATGGCGTAAGTCGAAGTTACATCACAGTCACAATCCTTGGATACCCTGCTGATTCTTAACCGGATTTGCAGGCATGATGGGCATAACAGTCGTCGGAACAGGATATGTTGGTTTGGTGGCGGGTGCCTGCTTTGCCAAGTTGGGCCAAAGTGTCACTTGCGTTGAAAGCGACAGCGCAAAGCTGGAGGCCTTACGCCACGGCAAACTTCCCATACATGAGCCACATCTAAAAGAACTTGTAACAGCCCACATTCACAACAATCTGCATTTCACCCGTCATCCCAAAGCGGGAGTGATGGCCTCAGATATTGTCATTCTTGCTGTGGGAACACCACCCAAGGCAGATGGCAGCGCTGATCTGAGCCAACTTTTTAATGCCGCGCGCCAGCTTGCACCATATCTAAACCCTCATACCAATGTGGTGATCAAATCAACCGTTCCGGTTGGCACCGCGGCAGCACTGCGCCAATTGCTCGCTAGACTTCGGCCCGGCCTGAAACTTAACATCGTTTCAAATCCAGAGTTCCTGCGTGAAGGTTGCGCAGTTCAGGATTTTCTCAAGCCGGACCGGATTGTGATAGGCAGCACAGCCACTGCCTACCTTGACCCCATATTGCGTGCCTATGCGCCTTTGCAGAAATCAGGCGTGCCCATTGCTACCATGTCCAACGAAGCTGCCGAAATGTGCAAATATGGATCCAATACTTACCTCGCCATGCGCGTGGCCTTTATCAATGAGCTGTCCAATTTGTGCGAGGCGGTGGGTGCTGACATCGAAAGCGTCACCCAGGGCATGGGATTAGATAGGCGCATCGGCCAGCATTACCTGAAGCCTGGCCCAGGTTTTGGCGGATCATGTTTTCCAAAAGATACCTCTGCCTTGCTCGCCATGGCCGATGCGGCGCATGTTGATTTTTGCATCGGCCGCGCCGTGGTTTTAGCCAATGAACAGCGCAAGAATGATCTGGCGGGTCGGGTGGCCCGCGCCCTTGGCGGTGTGCTAACCCGCAAAACCATTGCGGTTCTGGGTCTTGCCTTCAAAGCCAATACCGATGACACGCGTGATTCAGCTGCCATTCAACTGGTGCAGGATTTGCAAGCGCGTGGCGCGATTGTCAAAGCCTATGATCCTGCTGCTAAGCCCAAGGGCTTGGGAGATGTGGCACTTTGCAATAGCCTGCCCGAAGCCTTGGCGGGCGCTGACGCCGCAGTGATCGCCACCGAGTGGGATGAGTTCCGCAAGATGAATTTGGTTGATATCGTTAAGCAGCTGAAAAAACCAGTGCTGGTGGATTTCCGTAATCTTTTCAACTTGCGCCAAGCCCGTGCGGCGGGTCTTTCTTACTATAGCTTGGGCCGCGCTACAGTTCGCAACGCCGGCACTAGTAAGCAGCGCCGCGCATCAAAAACAAAAATTAAGCTTACCGCCATTGCGTAAACAAACCCAATCACATCATCCAATTTCATCATCACTGCCAATCTCAGGAATATTTTTATCATGCGTATATTAATTGTAACTGATGCTTGGTTTCCGCAAATAAATGGCGTGGTTCGCACGCTGAACGCTGTGGTGGGTCACCTCAAATCACAGGGCCACGAAGTCCTGATGATTACGCCTGAAGGCCGTCAGGGATTTCCCTTTCCACTTTACCGTGAAATCACAATCACACGAACATCATCCAAACTCATCGGCAGAGAGATTGATCTGCTGAATCCTGAAGCCATCCACATTGCCACTGAAGGCACTTTTGGGTTGGGCCGCACGCCGCGCATGTCTGCGCCGAAAGCTTCCATTCACCACCTCGTTCCACACCATGTTCGCAGACTATGCTGCAGCACGTTTACCATTGCCCGGTGTTGCCGCCTTGGGTTGGAAAATCCTGCGCCGTTTTCACGCGCCCGGCAAAGCAGTTATGGTGCCAACCAAAACCATTGGAGCGCAATTGCAGCACCGCCGTTTCCAAAATGTAAAGATCTGGTCACGCGGCGTAGATCGCTCAGTGTTCAAACCCTATCCGCGCGATCATCTCTCTTATGCGCGGCCGATTTTGCTTTATGCGGGCAGATTGGCGGTTGAAAAAGGCATTGAGGATTTTCTCGAACTCAAAGTGACGGGCACGAAGGTTTTAGTCGGCGACGGGCCGGAACGCGCTGGCCTTGAAGCAAAATACCCGCAAACCGTTTTCCTTGGCTTCCGCCATGGCGAAGACCTTGCCCGCACTTACGCCTCGGCTGACGTGATGGTATTCCCAAGCCGCACTGACACTTTCGGTCTGGTGATGCTTGAAGCCATGGCCTGCGGCACGCCCATTGCGGCTTTCAACGTGCCAAGTCCAGTGGATGTTGTAAATGAAGGTGTTACCGGATGTCTGGATTCCGATTTGAAGCGCGCGGTGGAGCGTTCATTGAAACTGGATCGCCGCGAAGTGGAACGCGCCTCGCATGCTTTTTCATGGGAGCGCACAGCAGAAATGTTCTTTGGCTGGCTCTCGCCAATTGCCACCGCTACCCAATTGAAGCAGTGAAGGCTTCAAGACAGAACCCTTTTACGGCTGCGCTTTCAATTTCAAAGCCAAGAAACGCGTTTCTCCAGCATCGCTGCCGCGCGCTACCAACATCAAAATTGAACTCTTTCCGTCTTTGATCGCTTGCGCCACGGCATCAGCAACATCACCGGCAGTAGCGACTTTATTGCCGCCAGCTTCTTGCACCACATCGCCCGGCATGATGGCCTTGTCCGAAGCCACACTGCCCGTGACAACATCCGTCACCACCACGCCTTTTATCTTGTCATCAAGTTTGAACTTGGTGCGCAATTCATCGGTGAGATCAGCAAGGCTCATGCCCAACACCGCAACAACAACTGGTGCGGCATGTTCAGGGGGTTTTTGGGTATCGGCAGCTGCGGCCTGTTTTTCATCGTCTTTCAAACGCCCGAGGGTGACATTCACCACCTGCTCTTTTTTGTCACGAATGATCTTGATTTCAACATTCTTGCCCACTTCGGATTCCGCCACCACGCGCCGCAACGTGCGCCCACCGTCAATAGAGCGCCCATCAAAACCGATGATGACATCACCAGCCTTGAGTCCGCTTTTGTCTGAAGGACCACCTGCAGTCACATCGGCCACTAATGCGCCCGACAACTTATCCTTATCCAGTCCCAGGCCTTCGGCCACATCAGGTGTCAGGCTTTGTAGTTTAACGCCCAGCCAACCGCGCCTTGCTTCACCAAACTTGATGAGTTGATCGGCCACTGGCTTTGCCTCATCGGCTGGAACAGAAAAGCCAATGCCCACTGAGCCACCGGTGGGCGAGAAGATCGCGGTGTTCACCCCAATGACATGGCCATCAAGATCAAACAGTGGCCCGCCGCTATTACCTTTGTTGATGGCCGCATCAGTTTGCAGATAATTGTCATAAGGGCCGGAGTTAATATCACGCGCCTTGGCTGAAATAATGCCAAGCGAAACTGAACCACCCAAACCAAACGGATTGCCAATGGCAATCACCCATTGGCCGATGCGCGCTTTGTCGCTGTCGCCAAATTGCACGAAAGGCAAATCTTTATCTGGCTTCACCCGCAAAACAGCAATATCAGTTTTGGGATCATGGCCCACCAACTCAGCTTTTAACACCGTGCCATCTTGCATATGAACTTGAATGTTTATTTCATCGGCGATGACGTGGTTATTGGTAACGATCAGTCCCTTGGGATCGATGATAAAACCCGAGCCCATGGAATTCACCACATCATGGTTATTCTGGTCAGGCGCATCCTTGTCTGGCGCGTCTTTGTCGGGTGCTGGCTTAGTGTTGTCGCCCTGTTTGCGCTTCAAGAAATCATCAAAGAAATTCTTGAATGGATTTTCATCAAGCGGACTGGCGCCATCGCCCGCACTGGGATTTCTTGATTGCACCGAGATTTCAACAACAGCGGGCAGAAGTTTTTCGACAAGGTCGGCCACATCAGGCAGTGAATTTAGAGAAACTTCGGCTTGCGCCTTATTAACAGGCTGCAGCGGCACAGCCGCCATGGCCAGCGCTGCCAAACCTATTGCCAAAGATGCACGTCTTGCAAACCGCATGTTCAAACTCCATTCTTAATTCATCGCCGCTCATAAACCAAAGTCTCATAAGCCGCGCCGTCGCCTTGCGCCTGCAAAGGGCCTGAGCGTGAAACTTCGCGCCACCTAGCCATATCCAGCTCCGGCATCCTCACATCGCCTTCTACCATGGCTAAAATGCGGGTGAGATAAATCTTCCGTGTGCTGGGTAAAAAAGCTTTGAATACTTCTGCGCCACCTATCACGCATATTTCTTCAGCCTGCCCAGCCAAAGCCAGCGCGGCTGGCACATTGCCTGCCACCAAAGCGCCTTCGGCAACAAACCCAGCGTCTCTGGTCAACACAATGTTCATGCGTCCTGGCAAAGGTTTGCGCGGCAAGCTCTCCCAAGTTTTGCGCCCCATGATGATGGGTTTACCCAAGGTCACCGCTTTAAAATGTTTAAGATCAGAAGGCACATGCCAAGGCAGGCCGCCTTTGTCGCCAATCACGCCATTTTTTGAAACGGCATAGACCAGCGAAATGATCATGAACCAGACCCAGCTGAAAAGAGCGCTAATGTGACAACAAGGTTCCATGCCGTATGGCAGCCAATGGTCACCCAGAGTGAGCCAAAGCGCAACAATAAATAGCCGAGCAAAATTCCCATACAGAATATCGTGAGTGCAAACATCGGCGGGGCCGCACCCAAATGGGCTGCCGCCCATAGGGCAGAGGTAATAATAACCGTAAGACTGCGCCCCAAGCGTGGCAGCAGGCCTGCAAATAACACACCGCGAAACAGAATTTCTTCCACCAAAGGTGCGCCCAATACAGCGCCCGGCAAAGCCAGGAAAAATAGCCCCGGATCAGCCGCCAAGCCAACCAAAGCTTTTTCCACCAAACCTGAACCATAAGTGTCAGGATTAACTCCCATAACCGCAAACAAGGCAATGCTGATGCCAAATACCGCCAGCATAAACACCCCAAGAATAACCAACCATCCCAACACGCCAATCTTGGGCCAGTGCAACGGCAAGGTGCCCTTTAATTTGGGCAATCCCAAATGCGACGCCGCCACCGTTAGAAATACCGTGATGACCGCTGCTGGAAACATGCCGATCAACATGGCTTTGATGAAATCGTCCATCTGTGGGCTTGATAAATCAGTCATTGTCTTGGCGTTGTCGCCGATGACTTTGAATGAGCTCAGATCGGCGTGATAAACCACCACATCTGCAATCACCCCGAACACTGATTGCAACACCGCAAAGAATGCAAAAAGCGGTACCATCAACAAAATTGATCGCAACAACCCTTGCATCGGCTCTGTGGGATAAAGCCACTGCTTCATCGCTTTGTTGAAATCTTCACCCAGCAACACGCTCAACATATTCATACGGCCACCGGCGCTTTGATGACGGCATCTGGTGCATAGCCTTCAATCTCAAAATCTTCGAACACGAAATCTTCCAATCTCTCAACCTTACGTTTGATCTGAAGCTTGGGCAGCGCATGTGGCTTTCGCGCCAACTGCGTTTCAGCCTGCTCCAGATGATTTACATACAAATGTGCATCACCCAGTGAATGTACAAAATCGCCAACGCCTAAGCCCGTCACTTGCGCCACCATATGGGTGAGCAATGCATAAGAAGCAATGTTGAACGGCACGCCTAAGAATATGTCGGCGGAACGCTGATAGAGCTGACAAGAAAGTTTGCCGTCAGCTACATAAAACTGAAACAGGCAGTGACATGGGGGCAACGCCATTTTATCTACATCCGCAGGATTCCACGCCGTCACCATTAAGCGGCGTGAATCTGGTTTTTTGCGGATCGTCTCGATCACTTGCGCCAATTGGTCAATTGTGCTGCCATCACGCGCCGGCCATGAGCGCCACTGCGCGCCATAGACCGGGCCAAGATCACCGTTTTTGTCAGCCCACTCGTTCCAAATGGAAACTTTATTATCGGTGAGATATTTGATGTTGGTTTCACCGCGAATGAACCACAGAAGCTCATAGATGATGGAGCGTAAATGCAATTTCTTGGTGGTCAGCAACGGAAAGCCCGCATTCAGATCAAAGCGCATCTGATAGCCAAAAACGGACAAGGTTCCGGTTCCCGTACGATCGGTTTTCTTGGTGCCGTGGTCGCGCACATGGCGCATCAAATCGAGATATTGCTGCATGGCCGCTGCTTAGCCGATTCCAAACCAAAAGGGCAGCGCTACTGCGGCTTTCCTTCAATAAAAAGGGCAGTCCGCAAGAAGCTTCCCGCCGATAGTATAAGGGGCTTTCAATTCCAGCCCCCGCCACCTATATTGGACGTGCTCGTCCCAGCAATGGGGCAGACTATGGTGATAAACGGCCTACGCAATAAGCCATTCGGACCCGGGGGCAGTACCCGGCGCCTCCACCAAAGACGGTTCTTACGAACCGGCTATGCCCGCAAGCCGATTTTATTAAATCGGCGACAGGGCGGCCCCGGTTGAACCGCCTTTAAGGGGGGCGAAACAGGATCGACGGGGGTGTAAAGGTGGGTTTTTTGCTCGTGATGATACCGACGTTATCGGGTCATTTTATAGTTGCAAACGATAACTTTGCACCGGTTGCTCTCGCTGCTTAATGTAGCGCGAAATACCGAACTTAAGTCCTTGGGCTTTGCAGTCTAAGGCGGGGTTCGCTGGCACCTGGCAACAGAAGCCAGCACTTTCATTTTATTGTAGTTACAATTAAATTGACATCTCAGTACGGCCTGCTATGGTCTGAAGGTGAAAATAGAATTTGATCCCATGAAAAGTTTAAGGAACGCAGACGAACGTGGTTTGCCGTTTGATCGCGTCACTGAATTTGATTGGGCAACCGCTGTCGTAAATCCAGATGGGCGATTTGACTATCCTGAACCCCGGTTTTCAGCTTTGGGCTTTATTGGCGCACGATTGCATTTTCTATGTTTCACACCAATACAAGAAGGTATTCGGGTCATAAGTTTTAGGAAAGCAAACCAGAAAGAAGTTGGTAATTATGAGAAAGCCTTTAATTGATAAAGATGGTGAGATCCGTGAACTCACAGTCACTGACATGCGCCGTTTTCGCCCCGCCTTCGAAGTCCTTCCGCCAGAGCTTGTTGAGATCATCAAGAACCGCAAGATCGGTGAACGTGGCCCGCAAAAGGCACCTATCAAGCAGCAAGTCACGTTGCGTCTCGACCAGGATGTGTTGAACAAATTTCGTGCAACTGGCGCGGGCTGGCAAAGCCGCATCAATGAGGCCTTGCGCAAGGCCGCTGCCAAAACCGGCCGCCGTTCAGCCTGATGACCCTCGCAGAACTCACCCAACTCCTCGGCGGAATCGGCGTTATCGCCTCAATGATCTATATCGGCATACAAATCCGCAGCAATGCGCGGGCCGTGCGGGCGGCGACTTATCAACAGATCAGTGTCATATCCCTGCAAGGTTGGCATAGCTTGGGGCACCACGGCGAAACGACAGGCATCATGCTGCGCGGCATGGATGATTTCTTTTGCCTCAGCCGCGTTGAAAAAGCCCGCTTCAGGTTCATAATGATGGGCTACGTCAAGGGTTTTGAAAACGCTTGGTTTCAGTTCAATATCGGGACGTTGCGCGAAGGGGACTGGAAGGCCATGACGGCTGATATGCATTCCTTCTTCTCAACACCCGGCACCCATCGGCATGGCCTATGGTGAAAAACCGATTTAACGAGGAATTCACCGCCTATGTGGATGGGGTCGTTCAACGGCAAGCCCCAGTTGTTGTCAATCACAAGCCACCGCCTCCGATCATTCCCAAAAAACCAAAGGGCAAAAAGAATTGACCCTTGTTCACATTCAAACCAACACTGATGGCATCACCACTATAACCCTCGCGCGCCCCGATCAAGCCAACGCACTGAGCGAAGCCATGCTAGGCGCACTCGAAACCGCCTTGCAGCAAGTTGAAACTGATGAGACGACACGCGTCATCATCATTGCCGCAGAGGGCAAGATTTTCTGTGCAGGACATGATTTGGCAGAGATGCGCACCCATAATGATAAAGCTTATTTTGATCAATTATTTGCCAGATGCTCGCGTCTGATGCTGTCTATCCGCCATGCCAGAAAGCCCGTGATTGCCCAAGTGCAAGGAGCAGCAGTTGCAGCTGGTTGCCAGTTGGTAGCCTCATGTGATCTGGCCTATGCGGCAGACCATGCCAAATTCGGTGTCAACGGCATCAACCTCGGCCTGTTCTGTTCCACGCCAGCCGTTGCCTTGTCGCGCGCCGTGCCACCAAGGCAAGCATTGGAATTGTTACTGACCGGCGACTTAATTAACGCCCCGCGCTCCTGTGAGTTGGGTCTGGTCAATGCCGTCGTGCCTGCGGCTGAGCTTTCCGCTTATGTGTTGAAAGTGGCCACCACCATTGCCAGCAAACAGGCGGACGCCATTAGCTTGGGCAAACATCTTTTTTGGCAGCAACTTCAGCAAGATGAAACTGTTGCTTACCAAACCGCTTCAAACTGTATGGCCACCAACATCGGCCTGACCGAAACCCAAAACCGCATTGACGCTTTTCTGGCCAAACACAAATAGCGCTTAACACCCAAACAAAAATCAATTAAATCTGGCGTGACTATCAGGCGAGGCTGGCTATATTGGCCTGAGTCTCTGAATACTTCGCTGCCAATCATAATCACCAATCCATAAATGCAAAGCCGGAAACGATGCCTGAAGATTTAATGCGCTATGACCTCTTGGCGCAAAACGCCTTGCGCGGTGTTGTGCGCGATGCGCTGCGCCATGTTCAAAAATCGGGCCTGCCCGGCGATCATCACTTTTTTATTCAATTCGACACACGCTATCCCGGCGTTTCCATTGGTGATCGTCTTTCGGCCAAATATCCGCGTGAAATGACCATTGTCCTCCAGCATCAATTCTATAATTTGCTGATCTTTGAAGATCGCTTTCAGGTCGAACTCTCATTCGACAACATTCAGGAAAAGCTGTTTGTGCCTTTTGCGGCAGTGAAAGGTTTCCTGGATCCATATGTGCAGTTTGGCCTGCAGTTTGAAGTCAAGATGGATGAAGATGCCGTGGCCGCAACTGAGGTGAATATGAAGCCGACAAAATCAAAATCCAAAGTTCCCAAAAACGAAACGCCCTCAGCTAGCCCATCCGAAGAAAGCCCCGCTGTCGACGCCAAACCAATTGCCTCTGATGATGATGTCGACGCCGATAAACCAAAGGTAGTTTCACTTGATGCTTTCCGTAAAAAATAGCTGGCACCCAATCGGCATAGCTTTACTGCTAGGCCTAGCAGTGCTGTTCACGCTCAACGCTACAGCCGTGGCTCAAGATGCCAGTACGGCAGACCCAGCTAAAGAAGACAGCCCGCTTGGCTCATTTATTGCCCGAAAATTACTACCCGGCGAAGATATTAATAAAATTTCGGCGCGCCGTTTGTTTGGCATTCAAACCAAAGAAGCTGATTTGCCATCAGCTGCCATTGGCACTTATGCCCTTGGCTGTATGGCTGGCGCGCACCAACTGCCGATGACTGGTGAAACCTGGCAAGTGATGCGCCCGTCGCGCAATCGCAATTGGGCTACACCTCAAATGATCAGCTTTCTTGAACAAATATCTGCTGAGGCAAAAGCTAAGGCGGGCTGGAACGGCTTTCTAGTTGGCGACATGGCCCAACCACGCGGCGGGCCAATGCTGTCTGGCCATGCAAGCCACCAAATTGGATTAGATGCCGACGTATGGTTCACTCCCATGCCCAGCTATACGCTGACTCCCTCAGAGCGTGAAACAATGGTGCCGCAGGAAATGGTGATAGATCACCGCCAGTTGAATACTGATGCTTGGACGGACAACCGCGCAGAGTTAATCAAGACAGTAGCCAGTGATCCCCGCGTTGAGCGCATCTTCGTTCACCCGCCTATCAAACGTCAATTATGCAAATGGGCAGGCGGCCAAGGCGCTTGGCTTGCAAAAGTGCGCCCTCTGTATGGCCACACTTTTCATTTTCACATCCGTATCAAATGCCCTGAGGGCATGACAACTTGCAAACCACAAGGTGCACCACGGCCTGAAGACGGCACAGGCTGTGGCAAAGAGTTGGACTATTGGATGTCGGACGCACCTTGGGTGCACAAAAAGCCACCGCCACTTCCGCCTAATGCGCCTAAGCCAAAGCCCGTGCCCCCCTTGACTCTGGCGGGCCTACCTGCTCAATGCCGCGCGGTAATTGCAGCACCCTGACAGCAGCAACGGTTTGCCATTCATGAAAGGCGCTATTGCCAAATGAGCGACGTTCTACGACCGACTTCACCGCTTTCAAAAATCAATTTAAAATTAGCTTTCGCATCTATCGGCGTGGTGTTCGGCGATATCGGTACAAGCCCAATCTACACCATGCGCGAAGCCTTGAAGCCAGTGATCAACGGCGGCGCTAATCTGTCCATGGCCACTTATGGTGTGGTGTCACTTTTGCTTTGGGCGTTGATCCTCATAGTCACTATCAAATATGTGATCATCATCATGCGCGCCGACAACCATGGTGAAGGCGGCATTCTGTCAGAAGTTGTGCTGGTCGAAAAACTGTTGGGCAAAAGAGGTGGCATCATCTTGTGGTTAGGCATTATTGGTGCGGCCTTTTTCTTCGGCGATGCGATGATAACGCCGGCCATCTCCGTTATCTCGGCGGTTGAAGGCCTTGAGGTCATCAACCCCGACTTGTTCACCCCCTATGTTGTGCCGATGACGTTGCTCATTCTGATCGTATTATTTCTGTTCCAATTTAAAGGCACGGGAAGCGTGGCGAAATTTTTTGCGCCGATAACATTTGTCTGGTTCATTGTCATTGGCCTTATGGGCGCGATCCACCTTTTAGATGCACCTGCCATCTTTTACTCATTCAACCCAATATACGGCATACGCATGTTGATTGATGAGCCGGGCCTTGCCCTGCTTGTTGTGGGCGGTGTGTTTTTGGCCGTAACTGGTGGTGAAGCCCTTTATGCCGACATGGGTCATTTCGGCAAAACCCCAATTCGCATCGCTTGGCTATTCTTGGTTTTCCCCGCCTTGATCCTCAATTACCTGGGCCAAGGCGCATTCGTGATCGCCCACCCCGCAGCGATTGCAAACCCCTTCTTCCTGATGACACCGGCATGGTCCTTGGTTCCGCTGGTTATCCTCACTACCGTGACCACAGTAATCGCCAGCCAAGCCGTCATCACTGGTGCCTATTCCATTGCGCAGCAAGCCGTTTCGCTCGGCCTCATTCCGCGCATGAACATCATTCATACCTCGGAATCAGAGAGCGGCCAGATTTACGTCAGCCAGATCAACTGGATGCTGATGTTCGGTGTGCTGTTGCTGGTGATCGTGTTCAAAAGCTCCGACAATTTAGCTTCGGCTTATGGCATTGCCGTCAACGCTGCCATGCTCATCAATACAATTCTTGGGGTGATCTACTTCTGGAAAGGCGACCCATCACATCGCTGGATTTATGCGCCACTGTTGTTCCTCATTGCGGTTGTGGAAATCATGTTCCTTGCGGCTAACAGCCTCAAAATTGCCAACGGTGGCTATCTGCCCTTACTTATCGGTACAGTCATTGTTGGCCTAATGTTCATATGGCGGCGCGGCATAGGCTTGCTTGCGGCCAAACTCCAACGTGATTCAACCGAACTCTACGGCTTGCTGGAAAGCCTAGAGCGCCGCCCACCTTCGCGGGTTGCTGGCGCTGCCGTGTTTTTGCAAACCGATAATAAATTTGCACCTTCTGCCCTCATGCATAATTTGAAACATAACCGCGTGTTGCACGACAGGCTGGTATTCCTCGCCATGAAGAACGTTGAGGTTCCGCGCTGGGAGGGAGACCGCGTGAGTGTTAAGCAGGGCCCGCTTGGCGCCTGGATTGTTGAAGCCAAGTTTGGCTATATGGAACATCCTGATGCGCAGGCCGCTTTGCGCGCCTGTGCAAGCCATGGTTTGGAGATTGATCCACTCCAGGCCTCTTACTTCCTTGGCCGTCGCATCATCCGCCTTGCGGTTCGCAGCACAATGCCCTTCTGGCAACAGCGCGTGTTCATCATGATGGCCAACCAATCGGCGCGTGCAATTGACTTCTTCCGTATTCCAGCTGACCGCGTGGTTGAACTTGGCATGCAAATGACAGTTTGACGGTTTGGTGCTAGCCTCTTCGCCATGACCAAACTGCTTTCTCCATTCTCAACTCCCGGACGGTTCTGGCGCGGCAATCTGCATACGCATTCAAATTTGTCAGACGGCATACTTGAGCCACAGGCCGTGATTGCTGCCTATCAAAACGCGGCCTATGATTTCATCTCTCTCACTGAGCATTTTATAAAAACCTACGGTTTCCCGATTGCCGATACGCGCACACACCGCAGCGAAAATTTCATCACAATTTTGGGCGCTGAACTTCATGCGCCAGTCACCAGTGCCGGAGAACTTTGGCACATCTTGGCCAATGGTCTGCCTTTGGATTTCGCACCCCCGCATGTGGACGAAACCGGCCCTGCCCTTGCAAGGCGCGCGCGCGCTGCAGGGGCCTTTGTGAGCATCGCCCATCCAGCTTGGTCGCGCTATACCATTGAGGACGGCCGCGCCCTAACCGCCGCCGCCCACGCCGTTGAAATCTATAATCACGGCTGTGCCATTGAGAATGATTTGGGTGATGGCTGGTATCTGCATGATCAATTGCTGAATGAAGGCCATCACCTCAACGCCATTGCCACTGATGATGCCCATTTCAAAACGCCTGACCATTTTGGCGGCTGGGTGCAGGTGAAAGCTGAAAGCCTTTCTCCAGAGGCGCTTTTGCACGCCTTAAAGACTGGTGATTTTTATTCAAGCCAAGGGCCGCAATTTGGTGCCATCTCACTTGCGGGCAAGCATCTTTCCATCACATGTTCGCCAGTGGATTGCATCACGGTAGTATGCGGCAATTCCAGAACCTGTGTCCGCTATGGCAAGAACATAACGTCAGCAGAATTTGATCTCGCCACACTCGAAAAAGGCTGGCTGCTCGAAAAACCATCCCAATGGTTCCGCGTCATTGCAATTGATCACGCTGGCAAAAAGGCTTGGACCAATGCCTATTGGTGGGCTGATTTAGCACCCTAAAATACAACCAACTTCAACCTTTTAATCATTTTCTAACCATAGCGAATTAAACGCTTGCGTTGAGAATAATTGAAATGGGTTGCGTTGTGAGTTTAGTTTATCGGAAATCCCTTGCTTTCCTTGGCGCGCTTTTGGCGTTCGCCACGATTTGCTTTGCAACCGCGGCGCAAGCCGCCACTTGCGGTGCCGCCACCTCAGCAGGCGCAGCCCCAGCGGATTGGCAAACCTATTGCTGGATCGATATGAGCACCTATAACAACGCCACGGTTTTCGGTGGCGGACAGGTTTTTTCGATTACGTTGTCTGACGGTTCGATCTTTTCTTTCACCCTAAGCGGAAGTTCTCCCAATGGCGGCGGCATCATTGCCAAATCGCCCCCAGTCTGGTCGGGTGCTGCAGTGGGCAATACCGCGTTTCTGGGCATTCCGGGCATGCCCATTCTTTATACATCGGTCAGTACCACAACGGTCAATCTCACTTTGTCCAACATCAAAGTCACGCCACCAAATGGTGTTGTGTCCACCGGTCAATTTAAGTTAGTTGTGGCTGATGGGGAATCCACCAATAATGGCGAAAGCCTCACATACGGCACCAATGGCGGCTCATGGGCGCTGATTGACCAAGTGCCACCACAAACTGGTGCACTTTACCCCACCCAAAGTGGCTTGGGCACAACCACCTACACTGATACCGGTGTTACGGGCACTGTAGGTGCCTTCATCGTTGGCAGCCAAAGTCCAACCAATGTAACGGTTCAATTGGTTGGAAGCGCCTTGCAAGGTGTAATGTTGGCTGTGCAATATGCCACCATATCCGCCAACAAAACGATCATCGGCAGCCGTGCCAATGCGGCTGACCAATTTACTTACGGTGTCAAAGCGACATCCAATGGCGCCAACATCACATCAGCCTCCACCAGCGGTGCGGGGCTTAGCGGCTTTACCAGCGCAGTGGCCACCCTCTCATCAGGTGTGCCTGCCACCATCTACGAACAAATGGCCGGGGGCAGCGTCAGCAACATCAATCAATATACCCCGAGCTTGACTTGCACCAATGGTGCAGCAGGTTCTCCCACAGTGATGCCCACCGCCTTAGCGGCAACCAGCTTCAACATGGGTTCTGCCGCCTATGGTGATGCCATCACCTGTTCCTTCACCAACACGCCAAAGCCGGCCACAGTTGCCATCCAGAAGATCACCACAGGTGCCATTGGTGGGGCGTTTACATTCACCGCAACTAATCTTGCTTCAGCGCCGCCATCCATCACTACAACTTCAACCGGCACAGCAACACCGGCAGTCCCAACAGCAATCAACGTCTCAGCTTACAACACGGCTGTAACCGTAACTGAAACACCAGCGACCAATTTCACCGCATCAAGTGCCACCTGCACTGATGCAAATTCCGCCGTCACCGGAAATGCCGCAAGTTTTGGCAGTTTGGCTGGCAATGTGCTCACCATCCCTGCCGCCAATGTATTGGCTGCAGCACAAATTACCTGTACCTTCACCAATACATTCAACACCGCAACTGCCGCAACAGTGGCCGTGCAAAAGATAACCCTTGGTGCGGCTGGTGGCCCCTTCACCTTCACAGCCACCAATTTGAAGGCGGTACCTGCCGCCATTACAACAGCTACGGTCGGCACCGCCTATCCGACGACGATTGCGCCTATCTCAGCAACAACGGTTGGAACTGCCGTCACCATAACAGAAGCGGTTGCCGCCAATTTCACGATAAACACCGCTTCTTGCGTTGATACAAATTCGGCAGCTTCGGGCAATCCGGGCACCGCCTTTGGCACACTAGCAGGCACTGTTTTGACGGTTCCGGCCGTCAACATTCGGGCCAAGGCGCAGATCACCTGCACATTTAACAACATCGTAAATCCAGCGATACCAACTGTGGCAGTTCAGAAAATCACTACTGGCGCTGCAACTGGCCCGTTCAGCTTCACCGCCACTAACCTCACTGGCACGATCAGCAATATCACCACTGTTACACCAGGAACGGCAGCACCTGTTGCACCTCCACCAATTGTTGTCACCAACACCGTCACAAATGTGACACTAACCGAAGCAGCCAACGCCAACTTCACGCTTTCATCTGCATCATGCCTCGATACCAATTCAGCCACCTCTGGCAATCCGGCGACTGCCTTAGGTTCTTTGGCGGGCAATGTGCTGACTATCCCAGTGGCAAATCTGAAAACCTTTGCCAAATTCACTTGCACTTTTACCAACGCGGCAAAGATGCCCACTGTTGCAATCCAGAAGATCACCACTAGCTCATTTGGTGGCCCGTTCACTTTCACCGCCACAAATCTTTCTTCTGTGCCTGCTGGTATCACCACAACCGCAGTGGGCACGGCGGCGCCTGTCGCGCCAATCGCCATTGCTGCAACAACGGCCAGCACAGCAGTGACACTCACTGAAGCGGCCAGTGCTAGCTATACAATCTCCACTGCCACTTGTGCTGATGCCAACGCTTCCATCACCGGAAATCCGGCCAGCTTCGGCACGTTGAGTGGACAGGTTCTGACCATTCCAGCAGCCAATGTTTTGCCCGCCGCCAATATCACTTGCACGTTCACCAACGCCGCAAAAGCCGCCAGCGTAGCGGTGCAAAAGATCACCACTGGCGGTTTCGGTGGACCGTTCACTTTCGCGGTCAACAATTTAGCCGCAGCACCTGCTTCAATCAACACGATTGCCGCTGCAACGGCTGCACCAGCAGTTCCAGTTGCCAGTGCGGTCACGAATTTAAACAGCGTTGTACAAATCTCGGAAGGCAGCAATTCAGCTTTCACCTTCACCACGGCTACGTGCACTGATGCCAACTCGGCGGTCACTGGCAATCCCGCCAGTTTCGGCACGCTGAGTGGTCTGCTCATTACCATACCTGCAGCTAATGTTTTGCCAGCAGCGCAAATCACTTGCACCTTCACCAACGCTGTCATCACGCCCACTGTGGCGATCCAAAAGATCACCACTGGTTTCGCCGTTGGCACCTTCAATTTCACCGCCACCAACCTTGCAGCCGTGCCAGCTGCAATCACCACCGCTGCTGTCAGCACGCCGACACCGGCCGCGCCAACCGCAATTGCCGTCACTGCGGCCAATACTAATGTTCTTCTTACTGAAACTGCCAACGGAAGCTTCACGCCGACATCTGCAACTTGCAGCGATGCCAATGCCAGCAACACGGGCAATCCCGCCAGTTTCGGCTCCTTGAGCGGCAACGTACTTACCATACCTGCTGCCAATGTTTTGTCGGCCAGCCAGATCACCTGCGCCTTCACCAATGCGGCCAAACCGGCAACTGTTGCCGTGCAAAAAATCACGACGGGCGGCATCGGCGGCCCATTCACTTTCGCAGTTACAAATCTTGCGACCACACCAGCTGCGATTACAACGGCAACGGTTGGCACCGCTGCACCAGTTGCACCGGTGGCCAATACTGTGACGGCCTATAGCACTGCTGTGCAAATCACCGAGACCGTCAGTTCAACTTTCACATTCACCAGCGCAACTTGCACGGATGCCAATTCGGCTGTCACCGGAAATGTGGGTAGCTTCGGCACCGTGGCGGGTTCTGCCATCACTGTGCCGGCGGCAAATGTATTGCCTGCCGCACAGATCACTTGCAAGTTCACCAATGCTGGCAAAGCCCCAGCCATCAGCTTACAAGCCGCCTTATCGTCACCGCGTCTTAATGCTGCAGACCAGTTCTCATTAACAGCAGCTGGCACAGGTGCGCCCGCAGCGAAGACGACCACGGGCACAGTCTCTGCTATCACTTCAACCCCCCAGAGTTTCACAGGAACCGCGGCCGCGGCCTACACCTTGAATGAAGCGATGGCGGCTGGCTCATCATCCTCAATTACCGCTTATTTGAAAACTGTGGCCTGCACGAATTCCAATCCGGTTGGCACAAACGTATCTGGCATCACCACAGTGCCGATCAGTTTTACCGCCCAAGCTGGTGATGCGATAAGCTGCGTTGTAACGAATAATGGTACGGCAACGCCACTGCTTACGATCACCAAAACTTATGCCGCAGCGCCAACACCTGTGCTTGTTGGTCAGACCGTAACTTACACCTATGTTATTTCCAATACGGGCAATGTGACCATGACAAACATCAGCCCAACAGATTTGCATGGCTCGCCGGCTGTGACAGTGCCTTTGGGTGCGGGCGGCATAACCAATGAAACCTTGACCATCCCCGGTCCCTTGGGTGCCGGTGCGTCGCCAGACGCAACCGCGAACAACGGCATCTGGTCAACTCTGGCACCCGGCGCAACGGTGACATTTACGTGGGCGCATACCGTTACGCAGGCCGAGATCGACCACGGCTAAGCCCAACTGCCGCCACCAATAGAGCCACTACGGCTCCAGCCCCAAACACCACTTGTGCGCCTTCGGCCTGCCACAGCAGGCCCGCAATAAGGCTTGAGGCAAACCCCGCAGCACCACTTACCAACCCATACATGCCATAACCGGTGCCACGCATATCGGCAGGAGTTGCATCGGCCACAAAGCCAGACAGCACACTTTGTGACAGCGACATGTGAAGCCCATAAAACACCAAGGCGAGCCACAACATCGCCGTACTGTTGGTCAGCGCCAAAAGCCCAAGACTAAACGCCAAAACAACAAGGCTGAGCAGCAGCAATGGCTTACGGCCCATGCGGTCAGACAGGCTGCCAAGTGGATAAGAAGCCAGTGTGTCTACCCCGTTGTAAACCACCAAGACCAACGGAATGAATACCAATCCAAGCCCCAGATCAGAGGCACGCAACACCAGAAAAGCATCCGAGATGCGCGCGAATACGATGCCTCCAGCGATCACCATCACTTGCCAAAAGCCCGGCCCCAATGCCTTGATCGCGGCAAAGCTTAGTGCCACACGCGCCTTGGGCGCTGCTGATTTATGCGGCGGCTCTTGAACGCCGAAGGCCAACACCGCAACGCAGACCAGTGCTGGCAGGCAGGCCACCCATAACAACCCGCGCACATCAAAGGCCCAAAGGCCCACCAGCGCTACTGCAGTCAGCGGCCCAGCAAAGGCCCCAAAACTATCCATGGATTGGCGCAAACCAAAGGCCGCTCCGCGCTGTTCTGCTGGGGTGATATCCGCCACCAAAGCATCACGCGGCGCACCACGAATGCCCTTGCCGATGCGGTCAGAAATACGCGCCACAAAAACAAGTCCCGCGCCGTAAGCCAATGGGAAAAGCGGTTTAGACAAAGCCGCCATGGCATAGCCCAACAACGCCAGACCTTTACGGTTTTGGAAACGATCACTGAGCACACCTGAAAAAAGCTTGGCAAAATGCGGCAGTGAATTGGCCAGCGCCTCCAACAAGCCCAGCACCGCTACGCTGGCTCCAAGTGTTCCAACCACGAACAGCGGCAAAACTGCATGGCCCATTTCGCTGCTCATATCCATGAACAGGCTGACCAAACCCAGCATAACCACACCTCTTGGAAGTTTTTTCATTTTGCTGCCTATCGTTTCAAATCATGTTACATGGGTGCAACCAAGGATGATACCGTGCTGCCCATTTCTTCCACACAAAACCCAACAATCAAACTCATCCGCTCGCTTGAAGATAAAAAGGGGCGGCGCGAGGCTGGCCTCTTCGTGGCCGAAGGCCTCGCCATGTTGGAGCGCGCTGAAGATTTGGGCTTTGTGCCAGATTATCTTCTCGCCACCAAACCCACCTTTATGTTTGATGGTATCAAGCCCTTCATCGTGACCGAAAAATTGATGGCCGAACTTTCTGCGCAAAATAATCCGCATGATGTGTTGGGCGTGTTCAGCCAACGCTGGCAACCACACCCAACCAAGCAAGGCACCTGGTTGGCGTTGGAAGAAATCCGCGATCCCGGCAACTTAGGCACCATCATCAGAACCGCCGATGCCGCCTCAGCCGCTGGCATCATCTTGGTGGGCGATTGCTGTGACGCCTATGCACCCGAATGTGTGCGTGCCACCACGGGCTCAATCTTCGCAGTGCCATTAGTCAAAATGCCAACTGCGCAATTTTTAGATTTTGCCAAGGCTTGGCCAGGCAGTGCCATCGCCACAAGAATGGATGCAAAGGCACTTTATACTGAGGCCAGCAAGGCCCCCCATCTCATCGTGCTGGGTTCTGAATCCAAGGGCATTTCTGATTCAGTTTCAAGCGCTTTTGGCCGTAAAGTGAGAATTCCCATGAAGCAAGGTGTTGAGAGCCTCAACCTCGCTACAGCGGCAGCCTTGATGCTATATGCCAACCACGAATGACCAACACATCAGCACAATCCAATAAACTCTTAGGCATTGGCCTCATGCTTTTGGCCGTATTGATGTTTCCGTGTCTTGACGTCCTGGCCAAAAAACTTGGCGCGGAAGGTCAGCCCGTGATGCAAAGCGTGTGGTCGCGCATGGCTTTGGGTGCTCTCCTCACGCTGCCATTGCTGGCAGCGCGTGAAGGCCGTGATGGCCTCACACCGCGCGCCATTCCATTGAACATGTTGCGTGGGCTCGCCATTATTTCCACCACCTTTTTCTTTTTCTCAGCCCTGAAATATCAAGGCATTGCGCAAACTCTTTCGCTCTATTTCATTCAGCCCATCATGGTCATCGGTGCTGCACCATTATTGCTTGGTGAACGCATGAGACTTTCGCGTTGGCTTGCGGTGATTGGCGGATTTATAGGGGTTTTGGTCATCATCCGCCCCGGCATGATAGCACTTAACCCCGGAGCTTTATTGGCACTCGCCTCCGGGGCCAGTGCTGCGGTGGTGATCCTCACCTCGCGCATATTGGCGGCACGCGCCTCGGCCCTGTCTAACACCTTCTATACGAGCCTTTGGGCTGGCATCGTCTGTACACTGATCATGTTCTGGCAGTGGCAGACACCAACGCCCGGCCAATGGCTCATGATGTTCGGCATTGCCGCCTTTGGCACAACAGGCAATTTTCTTATCATCAAAGCCTTTGAATGGTGTGAGGCATCGCTGCTTGCGCCATTTGGTTACGCCGAAATGATCAATGCAGTTTTTCTAGGCTGGCTATTCTTCGGCGATTTGCCCGATCGCTGGACATTTGTGGGCGTGGCCATATTGATAGGTGCAGCACTTTATGCCTCGAGCCGCGAACACACCGCAATCAAAGGTGAAACTCCTGCCCAAGTTTAGCTCATTAGGCGTTCAATCCTTTGGTCAGGCACCAACCAGATGAGAGAAACCACTAGAAATAATGTGCAGGAAATCATTGGGCTTAGAAATGCCAATATGATTGCGGCAATATAGAATACCAACGAAATTTTGCCTTTCCGGTCGCGCCCAATGGCTTGGGCAATAGCTGATTGACGACCATGCGTGTTTAATACAACCACCGTCATTATTGTGTAGGCAATGGCGCAAGCCAAAAAATTTAATCCATAAGTGACCACTGGCCAAAGTGCGAAATGACTTTCTCCCATCCAAGCCGTGGTCAAAGGAATGAGAGACAGCCAAAAAAGTAAATGGAGGTTAGCCCAAAGCAGGCCGCCAGAAACTTTTTTGATGAGTTGGAAAAAGTTGTGATGGTTCACCCAATAAATGCCAACGATTATAAAGCTTAGAACATAGGTAAGAAATGTCGGAAGTAATGGTAAGAGATCGGCCGCCTCAACCCCATGCGGCGCTTTGAACTCAAGCACCATGATCGTGATGATGACGGCGATCACCCCATCCGAAAATGCTTCCAACCTGCCTTTGCCCATATGTCACCTCTCTCCAGAACTATGACAAAATAAAAAGTCCGCGCCTAGTGGCACGGATTTAAAATCATCGGCAAAGTGAGCGCGTGGATTAGCCCACGATTTCCTTAGCCTTGAAGTTCTGCTTGATTTCCTTCTTGGCGTTATCAGCACTGTCTGAACCATGTACCGAATTGGCATCAATTGATTCAGCAAATTCAGCTCTAATCGTGCCCTTTGCAGCATCTTTAGGATTGGTTGCACCCATAATCTCACGGTATTTGGCAACGGCGTTATCGCCTTCCAGAACTTGCACAATGATCGGGCCAGAAGCCATGAACTTGGTCAGATCTTTAAAGAACGGGCGCTTGGCGTGAACAGCGTAAAATTTCTTAGCGTCAGCCAACTTCCACTTCACGCGCTTCTGCGCGATGATGCGAAGGCCTGCTTCTTCAATCTTTGCGTTGATGGCGCCAGTGAGATTGCGCTTGGTTGCGTCAGGCTTAATCATTGAGAAAGTGCGTTCTTTGGCCATAGTGTCCTCGTTTGAATTGGAATGAGTTGGCCTATAGCTGCGTGGCAACCATCACGCAAGAACAGAACTATTCCAAGTTGATCGCATCAGCCACATGCACTTTACTGCGCAAAGCCTTCTCAGGCATTTGATGAAACGCGGCCAGCGCCACGGCCATCACGAATACGGCCAAAGCAAACAGGGGCCTAAAGGCGGTGTGAATTTCTCCGCTGGCAACAATGGCAGCCAATTTCTCACCAGACACGTTTTCAAGCGCTGCAAAATCTGGCAATTGCGAAAACAAAACCGCACCAAATAACGCCACTATAAGTGCCCCGCCAAGGGCGCGGAAAAAGCCCATCACACCCGTGGCAGTTCCCATTTGATGGGGGCTGACAGAGTTTTGAATAGCCACAGTCGTAATCGGGAAAATCGTGCCAAGGCCAACACTAATGCCACCGATCAGGATTTCCATCGCGGTTAAACTGATATGAGTTTTAAAAGCGCTGATTAAGCCCAGTCCAAGAATTGCGAATATCAATCCGGCATAGGCGGGCCTTTTATAATGCGCAGATTTTGCCATATAGCGCCCAGCGATAATGGCCCCCACAACGGTGCCCGACATAAAAGGCAAAAGGCAAAGGCCAGATTGGCTGGCAGTTAAGCCAAAAACCAACTCCATATAAATTGGCAAATAGGCGGTGATGCCAACATAAGTGCCCATGATCAGCAGTGCCGTGATTGAGCCCATCGCCACTACAGGGTTTTTCAAAATCTCGGACGGAATAAAAGGCTCAGGTGCTGTGTTCAAGCGCCATACAAAAGCGGCCCATAGCAACACTGACGCCACCATTAAGCCCAGCACTTGCGCCGATCCCCACGGATAATGAATGCCACCCCAATTCAGCGCCAACATCAAAGCCACAGCAGCTGAAGCCATCAAACCAGCGCCAAGGAAATCCAGTTTATGTGGCCTTTCGTGGCGCGGCAGTTTTTTGAGAAGGCTATTGGTCATCGCCAGCGCTGCAAAGCCCAGCGGAACATTCAGCCAGAAAATCAGCGACCAATGCCAATGCTCAGCAAAATAGCCACCCAGCAAAGGCCCAGAAACGCTCCCAACCATATAAACGCCAGAAATATAAACTTGATAGCGTGAACGCTCTTTGGGAGAAACAATATCCGCAATAATGGTTTGCGACAATGAAATCAGCCCGCCCCCGCCAAGCCCTTGCACAGCACGCGCGACAATCAACAAAATTAGATTAGGCGATAAAGCACAAGCAACCGATCCCGCCACAAAAACCACAATCGCAAACAGCAAAGTCGTGCGCCGACCAACAATGTCAGAAACCTTGCCATAAAGCGGTGTCACCGAGGTGGAAGAGAGCAGATAGGCCGTAACCACCCATGGCAGATATTCAGGGCTGCCCAAGCTGCGCCCAATCGTTGGCATCGCCGTCACCACAATGGTTTGATCAAGTGCTGCCAAAAACATGGCAAGAACAACGCCAAAGATAATGCGTAGAACTTCCGGGTGGGAGAGTTTTTGTCGTTTGGAGTCTTGTGCCGAGGAATTCATTTCCGTTCAATGCGCCGCCATAAACTGAGTTGCAACCCGATTTGCGTTAGGGATAGCAGCTATGCGCTAACGCGCCATTATCCACACCGCATTATCATGAAAAGCTCCACCACCTGCAGGAGCCGGCTGATCGGCACCGGTCAAAGTGTTGATCCCGCGCCCGCCTTCATGCAGATGATTGGGCCACACGCCTTCGGCAATCACCACACCCAATCGCAAGCCGGCAAATGCCTTGGCATGAAGCACCACTTCGCCACGCCTGCTGCCCATACGCACGCGTGCGCCATCTTCAATGCCGAGCTTAGTGAGATCATCAGGATGCACCAACACCGTGGGCCTGCCCTCACGTTTACGGCTGCTCGGCGTTTCATTAAATGTTGAATTCAAAAATGCCCGCGCCGGAGAAGTGGCCAAACGAAACGGATATTCGCTATCGGCCTGCTCATGCGCCTGATAATAATCTGGCCATTCCGGTATATTCTCAATCGGCCCCAACGCTCCCATGCGCGATTTAGCTTTTGCGACGTCTGCCCAATTCGCTTTGAAATGAAATTTGCCATCCTTATGGCCAAAGCCTTTGATGTTATGAGCCGTTTCAAAATCGGGCATCACATCAAACCAATTCTGCGCGTCCAGCTCATCCAAACCTTTGCGACCAGAGGCCAGCAACATCTCGTCAATCAATGTGCACGGTTCTTTATCAATGCCGGGATGAGACGCAGCCACGCGCTTGGCAATTTCCTTGATCACAAAATCATTGCTGCGCGCCTCGCCCGCCGCTGCAATTAACTGACGACCGAACATGATGTGGCTGTGGCCGCCACCTTGATAGATATCATCATGCTCCAGGAATGTGGTTGCGGGCAGCAAAACATCAGCATATTTCGCAGTATCTGTTATGGTCTGCTCATGCACACATACAAATAGGTCTTCGCGCGCAAAGCCTTGCTTCACGCGGGTTTGATCCGGCGCAATCGAAACCGGATTGGTGTTCTGGATCAGCATGGCCATCACAGGCGGGCCGCCTTGCAGATCATGGGCATTACCACATAGAACTTCGCCGACGCGGCTCATATCCATCACCCGCTGGCCCCTATTGGCGTCCTGTGCTTCAAGTTGCCGCTTGTTCCATTTATAAATGCCGGAATTGGAATGCAGCGCTCCGCCACCTTCATGCAACCACGCACCCGTGACCACCGGAATGCAATTCACCGCATGCATATTGGCTGCACCATTGCGTGATCGCGAAAAACCATAGCCCAGGCGGAAGAAAGTTTTTGGCGTTGTGCCGATCAGTCTTGCAAATTCTACAATCTCATCTGCCGAACAACCGCAAATCTCCGCTGCCCACTCTGGCGTTTTTCCCGCAAGGTGCGCCTCAAGCCCGTGTGGATCATCCGTGTACTGATTAAGGTAATTCCAGTTGGCCAACCCATCGCGAAACAAAATATGCATGATGGCGCAAGCCAATGCCCCATCGGTCCCGGGCTTGATGAGCAGTTTGATATCCGCTTGCTTCATTGTGCCGGTTTCATAAATATCAACACAGGCCAGTTTCGCAGCCCGCCCTTTGCGCGCGATTGCAATATGGCTCATCACATTCACTTGCGTGTTGACCGGATTGCCACCCCACACCACGATGAGATCAGATTTCTGCATCTCGCGCGGATCAACCCCCGTGATCTGCCCCGCACCTGCATAAAAACCCGGCCACGAAAGCGCTATGCACACCGTACCATACAGAGATGAATAACCCTTGGCATTTACGAGGCGCTCAATCCCGTCTCGCATCACCAAGCCCATGGTGCCCGCATACCAATAAGGCCACACGCTTTCAGCGCCATGTTCCCTTTCGGCCTTCAGAAAAGCCGCAGCGGTTAAATCCAGCGCCTCGTCCCAAGAGATTTGCTCGAACTGCCCTGACCCTTTCCGGCCAACCCGCTTCATTGGATGCAACAAGCGATCAGGATGATGCACCCGCTCGGCATAACGGGCCACTTTCTCACAGATCACGCCATTGGTATAGGTGTTGTCCTTGGAACCGCGCACCCGCCCGATGGTTTTTTCGTCTAATAACTCCACTTCCAACGCGCAGGCCGAAGGGCAGTCATGCGGGCAAACTGATTTGCCGATTTTGATGCTAGGATCAGAAGGGTTGTGAATGTTCATGAGCTGAGATTAGGCGAAATGAAAATAATTTGCACGGGGCCAAAATAGTTCTTGCCTTTAATTCCTATCATAGCTATATAGTCCGTTGATCGGTAATACTCCACCACTCCTGCTGTTTGACATTGTTGATATTTTTAGCGCGCCGGGCGAGCAAGCGGAATGCTTGCGAAGCGAAAGTCGCGCCATTAAAAATGCCCAGCGCCGTCCTTAGGCCCATCGACGCCACCCCTCCAGCAAAAGCTTGCCCACTGTCCGCAAAGCGACGTGGAGGAAAACTGGTTTGTATCGGCTATAGTCGGCGTAAGAAATCGTGCAAATAGAAATGCGGCAAAATGAATTCCATCCAAAACCCATCAGAACTGCTCCATTTTACTGAACACGGTTCAGGCCCGCCACTTCTGCTGGTGCATGGCTTGATGGTCACCGGAGACATGTTTAACACGATGGTCGATCAATTCGCCACGCGGCACCGCGTCATTGTTCCCGATCTGCGCGGACACGGAAATAGTCGCGAACTTCCGCCACCCTACAGTGTTTCCCAACTGGCGATGGACCTGTCACACTTGCTTGACCATCTTGGCATCCCAACCACCGCGGTTCTGGGCTATTCCCAAGGTGGCGCTGTTGCCCAGCAATTCGTCCTCGACCATCCCCAACAATGCAGTCAGCTTGTGCTTGCCTGCACCTATGCATTTAACATGGCGACTTTTCGGGAAAGGCTTGAAGGCCATCTTGCGCCGCTTCTTGTTCGCTTCCTCGGCATGAAACGCTTCGCAAACCTCATTTTTTCTCAGGGCCTGACGCAAATCGATCGCGAACGCGGCCAACAACTGGCTGGCATAATCGCAAGCCAGGATCCAAATCTGATGATAGCTGCATGGAAAGAAGCGATGGCTTTTGACAGCCGGAACCACCTGTCGAAAATCAAATGCCCGACTCTTATCATCGCAGGCTCAAATGATCACGCCGTGCCGATGCACCACGCCAAAATGCTTCACGATGGGATTGTTGGCTCTGAACTTGTTGTTGTCCAAGGTGCTGACCATGCCCTCATCTGGACGCATGCGGAAAAACTTGTTCAGATAGCGGAGAGTTTTCTGGCGACGTAACCCGTAAGCTGACGGTTGACAATCGAGTCGTTCCGTTCTATGGTTCACCAATGGACATCGTCTCCGTGCGGCACAAGGCGTTGCGAGCTTATTTGGAATCTGGCCGCGCCGTGGGGCTGGATTCCAGAGTGGCTTCGCGCCTGCGCAACATGGTGGCTTTTCTGGTGGCGGCTGACGGCGTGGAGGAATTGACGATTCCGCCCAATTTCGGCTTTCACTGGCTAACTGGCAATCGCAAGGGAACCGCCGCTATGACCGTGACACGCAACTGGCGGCTGACTTTTAGATTGGACGAGATGGGCGGCATCGTTGATCTCGATTTGGAGGATTATCACTGATGGCAATCAAGCTTTCTCCCATTTTTGCGGTTCATCCCGGCCTGTGGCTGCGCGAGGAGATTGTTGAGCCGCGCGGCCTCAGCACTGTGGCGCTGGCCGAACATTTTGGCGTTTCGCGCCAATCCGTCAGCAAGCTGCTGAACGGCCGTGTGGGCCTTTCGGCAGACATGGCCATACGATTTGAAAAAGCCTTTGGCCTGAGCGCTGAGACGCTGTGCCGAATGCAAACCGCGCATGATCTAGCCACTGCCCGTAAAGGCGCGAAAAAAATTATCGTGAAAGCCTTCAAGCGCGCCGCTTAAAACTTACTCTAAGAGGCAGCAAACAAACAGCAATAGTCACAAAACTTGCCACATGCTATTCCCCCGCCCAGCAAATCCGGAACCCTGCCCATGTCCAAAACCACCCGCACTGAAACTGACACCTTCGGCCCCATTGAAGTCGATGCCTCTCGCTACTGGGGTGCGCAGGCGCAGCGCAGCTTACAGAACTTCAAGATCGGCTGGGAAAAGCAGCCAGCTTCGGTGGTGCGCGCCTTGGGCATCATCAAGCGCGCCTCGGCCGAAACCAATTCCGCCCTCGGCCTGATCGACAAGAGCCTTGCCGCTGCCATTATTAATGCCGCACAAGAGGTGATCGAAGGCAAGTTGAATGATCACTTTCCGTTGTCAGTGTGGCAGACGGGTTCGGGCACACAAAGCAACATGAATGCCAATGAGGTGATTTCAAATCGCGCCATTGAAATGCTGGGCGGCGTGATGGGCTCCAAAAAGCCGGTGCATCCCAATGATCATGTTAATATGTCGCAAAGCTCTAACGATACTTACCCCACCGCCATGCACATCGCTTGTGTGGAAGAAATTCATCACCACCTGCTGCCCGCTTTGCAACATTTGCGCAACGCGCTGAACGACAAGGCGCACGCTTTTGCCAAGATCATTAAGATTGGCCGCACCCACACACAGGATGCAACGCCGGTGACACTTGGCCAAGAGTTCAGCGGCTATACCCAGCAGGTTGAGAATGGCATCGCCCGCATTGAACAAACCCTGCCGATGTTGATGCAACTCGCGCAAGGCGGAACCGCGGTTGGCACAGGTCTGAATGCGCCCAAGGGCTTTGCTGAGAAGGTGGCCGAGGCGATTGCCAATATCACGCGCCTGCCCTTCACTTCTGCGCCCAATAAGTTTGAGGCCTTGGCCGCACATGATGCGATGGTAATGACGCATGGTGCCATCAACACCATTGCCGCCTCGCTGTTCAAGATCGCCAATGACATTCGCTTTCTGGGTTCAGGCCCGCGCTCTGGTCTGGGTGAATTGCAATTGCCGGAAAATGAGCCGGGTTCGTCGATCATGCCCGGTAAGGTCAACCCCACACAATGCGAGGCGCTGACGCAAGTATGCGTTCAGATTTTTGGCAACAATGCAGCGCTGACTTTCGCAGACAGCCAAGGGCACTTTGAGTTAAATGTGTTCAACCCGGTCATGGCTTATAATTTCCTGCAGTCAGTTCAACTGATGGCCGATGCGGCGATGAGCTTCACTGATAACTGCGTTGTGGGCATTGTGGCGCGCGAAGATAACATCAAGGCGAACTTGGATCGTTCGCTGATGTTGGTGACGGCACTGGCCCCCAAGTTCGGTTATGACAAGGCCGCCAAAATCGCCAAAACCGCGCACAAGAATGGAACCACCTTACGCGAGGAAGCTTTGAAGGAAGGTATCTCGGGGGCTGATTTTGACGCGATAGTGCGGCCAGAGAATATGTTGGGGCCAGCTTAGTGGGAGACGTGGTCAACTTACGCCTCAAGCGAAAGGTAAAGGCCCGCGAAGAAGCCGCTGATAAAGCAGCTGAAAACCGCGACAGTTTTGGCCGCCGCAAGGATGAGAAGAAATTGACCACGCTGCTGAATTCCAAAGCCGCCAAAGACCTCGATGGCCATAAACGCCAAGAGTGAACTCAAACGCTCCCTCACTATCCAAGGCCACCGCACCTCGCTGTCGCTGGAGCCAGAGTTTTGGGCCGCACTGAAACAAGCCGCAAACGACGAGCATAAATCGCTTGCCGCATTGGTGGCGGAAATTGATGCTGCCCGCGCTGGGCGTAATTTATCCAGCGCCATAAGAGTATGGGTCTTGGCGCGCCTCAGCGTTGGATCAAAATGATTGGCCGCTCACCATTGGCAAGTCCAATAGTGCCAGCGTAATTCGATGAATATACTATTCATATTGGCTAAAAACGAGGGCTGCGTTCACACCACCAAATCCGAAGGCATTTGATAGAACATGCTTCACCTCGGCTGAACGCGCTCCATCAGAAAGTAAGTTGAAGCTTTCAGCCTCGGGCATTGGCCGTTTGATGTTGATACTGGGTGGCAGCTTGCCATTTTGTATGGCGAGAATTGAGAACACAGCTTCGATTGCCCCTGCCGCTCCCAGCATGTGTCCGGTCATGGATTTGGTTGATCCAACAGGAATCCCGCCACCACCAGCTCCGAAAACCTTTTCCAACGCAGCAAGCTCTGCTGCGTCTCCCACCGGCGTCGAGGTGGCATGGGCGTTGATGTAGCCGATAGCGTCGGCCTCGATTCCAGCCATTGCCAGCGCTATTTCAATTGCGCGCGCCGCTTCGCGCCCATCCTCCCATCCGGCTGTAACATGATGGGCATCGGTGGTGGTGCCATAGCCAGACACGAGAGCTAGCGGACGTGCGCCACGACCTATCGCATGGCTCAAACGCTCGATAACCAACATTGCTGCGCCCTCGGAAAGAACAAAGCCATCATGATCAATGTCAAACGGTCGTGACGCCTGTTGCGGGTTATCGTTGAAATTGAAAGACAGGGCTTTGGCCGCCGTAAACCCGCCAATGCCAACGGGATCAACACAACCCTCCGTGCCGCCACACAACACTATATCGGCCTCGCCCATGCGAATGATGCGCATCGCGTCTCCGATTGCTTGTGCCGAAGCGGCACAAGCTGTCACCGGCGTGCCAGCCGGGCCATGGAAACCGAAACGAATGGAAATCTGACCAGCTGCTAAGTTAGGTAGAAATGATGGCACTACAAATGGCGAAAGTTTGCGCACACCGGAGGTACGAATAACCTCACAGGCTGCAGTGATCGCGGGAACCCCGCCGACACCAGTTCCAACCACCGTAGCTGTTCGTACGCGATCTTCGAATTGTTCGGGATGCCAACCTGCCTGTTGCAACGCTTCTTCTGCTGCGGCCATTGCATAGTGGATAAACAGATCGGTTCTGCGCAGTTCGCGCTGATCCATGAAAGTCTCGGGATTGAAGCCATGGCGGTCTTCGACATGATTGGGCACGAGACCCGCAATGCGGCACTTCCAGCCTAGCGTGTCAAAGCGCGTATTCACCCGAACGCCGCTCTGCCCGGCGATCAACCTGCTCCAGTTTGCCGAAACACCAACGCCGAGCGGCGACACCGCTCCAAGGCCAGTCACCACGATAGGGTCATTCATATCAACCTCAACTCTCTCATTTTATGTGCATATACACATCGCTAGTTGAGGGATCAACCCCGCAGCATCTTTCACTCCTGGGCTAATCGCTTTGCGACCTCGAGATAGATCGCAGTTTGCTCGCTCGAAATGCCTTGCGTAAGTTCCGATTTCGCGCGTTGCCATTCCGGTAAAAGTTGGTCGAGCAAAGCATCGCCCTTCTTGGTAAGTTTGCAAATGCGCACTTTTCCAACAGCGCTATAAGCACGCCGCACAAGTTTTTTGCGCTCAAGAAGATCCAGATTTCGAATGAGACTGGTTCGGTCAAGATAAACGCGTTGCGCCATCGCGCCAGCCGACTCCTCTGGATAATAGCGTATTGCAGCCAACAGCGAAAATTGCTGAACCGTAACGCCAAAAGATTTCAATCTGGCATCATAGCGCCGCAACAACGTTCTCGCTGCTGCAACTGTATTTAGAATAAGGCACCTTGAAAGTTCGCTAAATAAATCCATGCCAAGAACTTGCATGTCCTGCGCCGTCAAAGTCAAGACAAAGCAAATGATCGTCATATGCTGCGCGGTAAAGCTGGGCAGTTGCCACTAAGTCATCAGCCCCTAGTTGCTTCATGGTTTTGGTAACCGCTGCAAAAACCTGCGCTTCTCCTCCTTCAAAATGCTCTGACCGTAAGCAATCGCCTGATCAATCGAAGCCTTCAACCGCGCCTCATCCAATGCGCGCTGTGCTGCAAACACCTTGATCATGCGCACTTGCAATCGCAACTCATTGCGTTGCGACTGAAATGCCTCAAACTTCGTCTTGTCGTCTTGCGCCTGCTGCGCGGCATCAGCATCAACTTTTTGCTGTTCTTTCTGCAGCCGCGCCAATTCCTCCATGTCTTTGTTGATCAATGCCGTGCCAAGCTTGGCTGAGAGTGCTGTATTATCCAGTTTCTCGCCCACAGCACCAGGCACGCCTGAAAACAGCCAATGCATCGCGGGCAAATCTGCTTGCGATTTCGAAGATAAAACCACATCGGCAGAAACAGCACCTTCGGCCACGTCAAGCGAGGGCGTGAAAGTAACCGCTGCCTGCGCAGTATCAGCACGCGCCGTATCACAATTCACGATGCCATTTTGCATGGCGCAATTCAGTTGTTGATTGTTAAAGCCAACGCCTGCACCTTTGTTCAATTCCGCAAAAGCCTTGCTTAATTCATCACCGGTTTTAGCTGCTGCCGCAGCGGCATAAAATGGATCAGGCGCCAGGCCATTCATTTTAAACGCGGACAGTGACAACGTGCCATTGCCCGAAAGCCCCCGCAGCAAGGCCAGTGGCGAATAACCTTCGCCAGCAAAAGTGCCTTGGTAAACACCATTGCCTTCAAACACAGCTGGCTTACCCGCCAGCGCATAAGCTTTCTCCAGCGCAAAGGGATAAGCCACTTTGCCATCCAATCCGAAGGCTGCACCTTTCTGTTTGAGCGAGGCGGTGAAATTCACCCCATCATCAGCAGTGAGCGCAAAGTCTCGGCCTTCGTCATTCGAGTTTAGTTTTAACGTCGCATTCTTCAAGCCAGCGCCGAGTGGCTCAATCAACGAGACGGGCTTCAAGATGATTTCGCCCATCAAGCCCAGTGGCCAACTGGCGGCAAAGCGCCCAGATGGAAACGCGCCTTCACCATTCCATGGGGCCAGCGCTAAACCCGCAAGATCAGCCATGCGCAATGTGCCGCCAGCAAGATCAAGCTTGATAGTATGATTGGCTGAGATGCGCCCATTGCCCGTAAGTGTTTGCCCTGAAACTGTGAGTTGAAGCTTTTGCGCAGTGACAGCATCACTGTCTGGCACCAATAAAGCGTTGAGCGAAAGTGGCCCTGCCCCAGCAATGGGGCTGCCTAAGCTCGCCAGCAGCCCGGTGGAATTATCCGCATTCACTTGCAGCGAGCCAGAAAGGCCCATGAAAGGCGATGCAGGCTTAACTTTGCCATCAAATACCGCCGACGCACCAAACCCTTCAAAATCAACCACTGTGCGCAAATTTTCTGAGGCTTGGCCTTGCATGGTGAGTGAAACTTGCCCATCGCCCGCCTCCGGCCCGAAAGGCTCCAAGCCTAACAGCTTCATCACATCGCGCGCATCAGCCGATGAAGCCGTGGCCGATAGCCCCAGCGTTGCGCCACCTTTGGCCAAAAGATCAGTCGCCGTTGCGCTGCCAATCAGTTTGAGCGGGCCTGATGTTCCTGTGATGCTGCCGTTTATTTGCGGTTCTTGCTTTCCGGGCTTCACCGTCACATCAGCCAATACATTGGTTTGACCGAGCCCCTGCGCCCAAATGGGATCTGGCCCCTTGGGCAACAATCCCAAAAGCCTGAGCAGGCCTTGTGGATGTTGTGCCCCAACGGCGAATTTCAGTTCACCTGATGGCCCATCAGCGCCAGATAAGATCAGGCCATTGCCGCGCAGTTCGGCCCCTTCAACTGAGCCTATGTCAAAACGCTTCACCTCAAGGCCTGATGGTGCGGCGTTGACATCCACCGCAACATTGTTGGCGGAAACACCATTCAGGGTAAAGCGTGTGAAGGCCAAATTCAATTTTTGCTCAAGGCCGCCTTGGCCAGACCACAATTGCGGCATGGCCGCCATTAGAGATGTTGGCGAAAGTCCCTGCGGCAGATAAGCGCCTAAATCAAAATCATCCGCAGCCAATGAAACATCGATGATCGGACTTGCACCCAATGAAACTGCGACATTGGCTTTGCCCGGCAATCCATCCAATTCGTATTTGGCATTTTGCAAACCGAATTGTTTGGCACTCCAGGTTATGTCGCCTTGGGCTTTCAAGCGTCCACGACTTCCCGTCCATATTTTGCCCAATGCTTCTTTGGTTTGCGGCCACATCCAATTTACAAAGGACCTTGCATCACCAGTTTCAAAGGCGAGATTACCACCCAATTCGGCGGTGTCCTTGCCCGGAAAGGCAATCCCGGAAAACTTCATGCGTGATAAGCCCGGCAGATCAGCAGTCAGATCCTGTATGCGCATAGCCCCAGCACCAGCGGAAGCAGTCACCGCAACATTCTGCACATTTTCTGCCTCGAACGTCAGCGCCGCCACATTTAATGTTCCCGAAAGATCAGCCGTGTCTGGAAGCTCTTGGATTAAGCCATTGACCAGCCCCATCACGCCACCGGAATCTCCCAACCGCCAAAAACCTTCTCCGGCTAGCCCATCCAGATCCACATGCGATGCGTTAAGTGCGACCTGCGCTTTCACGCCTTGGGTTAAATCAACATGGCCAGAGCCTTCAATCAGTGTGCCGCTGTCTTTGGGATCAGCTGCAACAATGTGAATGGCTGAAACCTCCACTTGCTCATCCTTCATAGAGATTTGCGCGGTGCTCGAAAGCGGCTTGAACAAGCCATTGGGGTTGGTGCGCCCGTCTGCGGTGACAACCGGATCAAGCGAGACTTTACCGTCGATGTTTCCGTCCCACGACTTGCCGTCAAAACTGAATGCCGGCAAAGACCCATCCACTGGTGAAAGTCTTAATGCAAATCTCAAAGGCTCAGTCGCTTGAATTACGCCCGTAGAAACGGAAATATCAATTGGTAAACCAGAAGGCAATCCGGACGCCGGCGCTTGCTCAAACACGCCAGCGCCTTTGGCTTTCCATGGCCCCTCCAATGCGGCACCAGCAATTTGCCCATTCACCGCGCTGATCCGGCGCGCCCAGCCATGGCGGGCATCATTGAAATTGATCTGGCCATTCACAAATGAAATCTCATCCAACTGAACGCCGGCCAGCATGCCGCTTTGGCGCACTGCTGCAACAGGCGCGAAATGCCAATTGCCAACCCCCTTGCTATCCAACTGCAAATTCAGCACGGGTTTTTCCAACACGATGCTTTCAACTTTAATCTGCCCTGAAGCCAGACCCGCCAGGGCCAAGTTAACTGTCATCTTGCCTGCGGAAATCATCGCACCATCGCCGTAACCCACAGGATTGGCGATCCGCACCTGCTCAGCTTCCAACCTGGGCCATGGGAAAAGCCTCACCGCGATGGGGCCAGCAATGGTTACTTTTCGGCCTGAAAGTTCGCCGCCATAGTTTTCTAAATTACCGCGATAAGCGTTCCAATCGACAATGAAGGGAGCAACCAGCGCGCCCAGCACCAGAGCCACCAAAACGAGGCCCAGATAAAGAACTGGCGATTTCCAAACGCTCATCCGGCCGCTCGCAACACTATTATGGCCCCGCGTTTTTGCCGGGGTTCATCAGGTTGAACGGATCAAGCGCCAGCTTCACCGCGCGCATCACATCAACCGCCTCGCCATGTTCCTTGGCAAGATAATCTCGCTTACCATAGCCGATGCCATGTTCGCCTGTACATGTGCCGCCCTTGGCAAGTGCGCGGTCAATCAATCGGCCATAAAGCGCCTTCACGCGCAACACATCAGCGCCATTGCTGCGATCACAGAATATCGCCACATGAAAATTACCATCGCCCACATGACCGATAATTGGGCCGTAGATTCCACTTTCAGCCAAATCTTTCTGCGTCTCCACAACGCATTCGGCCAGCCGCGATATCGGCACGCACACATCGGTTGAAAAGGCTTCTTTTCGGCCTGCCATCATCGCCGCGGTGGCCCAGAAGGCATCATGACGCGCCTGCCAAAGTTTTAAGCGGTCTTCTTCCTTGTTTACAAAATCAATGGCCCCGCCGCCATTGGCCAAAGCAATCTGCGCAAAATGTTGCGCCTGCTCGGCCACCCCAGCTTTGGTTCCGTGAAATTCAACAAACAATGTCTGCGCCACTGGCATGGAAAGCTTTGAATAAGCATTTATGGCTTTGATGTGTTCTGCGTCCACTAACTCAATGCGCGCCATAGGAATGCCAGATTGAATGGCCTCAATGGTGGTATTGCAACACGCCTCGATCGAAGGGAATGCGCAAATGCCAGCGCTGATCGCTTCGGGAATGCCATGCAGTTTGACGAGAACTTCAGTGATGATGCCAAGTGTGCCTTCGGCTCCCACAAAAAGGCGGGTGAGATCATAACCCGCTGATGATTTCCTGGCCCGTGTGCCGGTTTTGATGACATGCCCGTCAGCCATCACCACCGTCAGCCCCATTACATTCTCGCGCATCGTGCCATAGCGCACTGCATTGGTGCCCGAAGCGCGGGTTGAAGCCATGCCGCCGAGTGTGGCATCAGCACCCGGATCAATCGGAAACATAAGGCCTTGATCGCGCAAAGCCGCATTCAGTTGCTTGCGTGTAACCCCCGCCTGCACCCGCGCATCCATGTCTGCGGCATTCACTTCCAGAATCTCATTCATGCCCGAAAGATCAACGCATATCCCACCAGAAATGGCCGCGAAATGCCCTTCGAGCGATGTGCCCGCACCATAGGCAATAAGCGGGCATTTTTCAGCCGCGCAAATTTGCACCAGCTTCTGAACTTCATCAGTGGAGGCCACGAAAGCCACAGCATCAGGTGCTGCACCATCATTCCACGTTAAATCCTTGCCATGATGCTTGCGCACCGCAGCGGATGTGGAAAGCCGCTCCCCCAACAGGGCTTTGGCGCTTTCAATAGCGCGCGAAATATGGGCCGTGGGTGACTGTTGATCCATCTTGCCTGCGAAACTATCACAGCGCATAAGTTTTACCATGACAAATGCCAAACCCTACACAGGCCGATTGCAGCAGATTGAAGCCGCTTGGACCGATTATATCGGCCACCTCAACATGGCTTACTATCTGGTCATGTTTGACCGCGCCGCCGATGAGCTTTTCACGACATTTGGATGTGGTGCGGATTATATTAAACGCACTAATTGCTCCACCTTCGTGTTAGAAACCCACACGTCTTACGCCAATGAATTGAAGGCCGGCGAACAGGTGCGCATTGAAAGCCACATCATTGGCTTTGATCAAAAGCGCGTTCACTTCGTGCAGCAAATGTCTCGCGCTGAAAGCCTCTATCTGGCTTGCGTGTTGGAAGTGATGATGGCCCATGTTGATCTCACCACAAGGCGCACGTCTGCTTTTCCCCCGGAAATTCTCAGCCGCATTGAGCAGATGGCAAAAGATCATGCAGGGCTGCCCCTGCCGCCGCAAGTGGGCCATGTGATCGGCCTGCCCGCAATAAAAAGATAACCGCCCACCAATCGTCACATTCCTGCAAAACTATCGGCATATTCGGCTGGCATCGAGACTGCATAACAACGACCCGACTCGAGAAAGGAACAGGCCATGTTGAATAACGGTTACACACATTTCGCCGAAGCATTGGTTTTCGTTCATGGCCGCCACGCCGCCGGAGAAGCCGCGCGCCATGCCCTTTTGTGCGAGAAATCAGGCGATACTGAAACCGCCGCCTATTGGCGCAAGCTGCAAAACCAACTGTCCAAAGAGTTGGAAAAGCCTCAGTCGCGGTGCTATTGTTAGTCGGCTGAAATTCAACTAACACCTCACATGTTTGGTGTCTGTCGCAAGACGGAAGAATAGGGAACGTGGTTTAAATCCACGGCGTGCCCAGCGCTGTAAAGGTGATAGCTGAAGCAGATACCACTGGCTCAATGCCGGGAAGGTGCTTCAGTAGTTTAAACCTGAGCCAGAAGACCTGCCAAACATCACAAGATGCCGCCGCGCGGACGGCTTCGGCATCATTAAACCGCATGCAAGGGGAATTGCAATGCACGAACCTAAGCCCGGCCTCACAACAGCCGCGCCATTTTCTGATGATGACCGCGACGCAGTTTATGACGCGATCTTCACCAGACGCGATGTGCGCAGCCAATTTCAACAAAGGCCCATTGCGCAAGATGTGCTTACGCGCATTTTAACCGCCGCCCATCATGCGCCATCAGTTGGCTTCATGCAGCCGTGGAATTTCATTCTGGTGCGCAATATGGGCCTGCGCCTGCGCATCAAGGCGGCATTTGAGGCGGCCAATGCTGAGGCTGAGGCAAAGTTTGAGGGCGAGAGCAAAGCGCTTTATTCTCGCCTAAAGCTGGAAGGCATTCGTGATGCACCGCTGAACATCTGCATCACCTGTGATCGCACGCGCGGCGGCCCGGTTGTTTTGGGTCGCACCCATAACCGCGATACTGATCTTTATTCCACCGCCTGTGCAGTGCAAAACCTGTGGCTGGCGGCGCGCGCCGAAGGCATTGGCGTGGGCTGGGTAAGCATTTTTCGTGATGCTGACATCCGCGCCATTCTCGGCTTGCCCGATCATGTAGTGCCCCTGGCTTATCTCTGCGTGGGCTATGTCGATGAACTCTACGCCACGCCAGAACTGGAGCAAAAAGGCTGGCGCAAACGCATTCCGCTGGATGAGCTGATTTTCCATGATAAATGGGCCGTGAAATAACCACGGCTGAGGCAGATCACAGCAAAAGGTAATGAGGCCTCCGATTATTGGGTCTTGCCAAGTGCCTTTAGAACCCGCGCCAGACCTTCAACTGATGATTTCATCTCTGGATCCAAAGCGAGTGCCTTGCGATAGTCCTTTTCTGCAGCGTCAAGATTATTCAATTTTTCGTTGATGTAAGCGCGGATGGAATTCGCATAGGCATTCTCGGAATTAAGTTCCAAGGATCGGTTACAATCTTCCAGTGCGTTTTGTAGGTCGCCAGACAGCACCCGGTGCCAGCATCGAGTATTATAGTAGCCAGCTTTATCAGGAAGCAGTGCAATCGAACGAGTATCGTCAGCGATTGCTTTGTCATATTGTTCCTTGTCGGCATAGGCCTTGCCGCGGTTGCTATAGGCATCTGCATATTTTGGATCCAAAGTGATGACCCTGTCATAGTCTTCAATGGCCCGGTCATATTGAGCTTTTTTAACGTAGGCGTTGCCGCGGTTGTTATAGGCAAATGAGTCTTTTGGATCCAAAGCGATGGCCCGATCAAAGTCTTCAATGGCCCGGTCATATTGGCCCTTGTCGTCATAGGCATGACCGCGGTTGTTATAGGCATCTGCGTATTTTGGATCCAAAGCGATGGCCCTGTCATAGTCCTCAATGGCCCGGTCATATTGACCCTTGTGATCATAGGCGATACCGCGGTCGCTATAATAGGCAGCTGCGTATTGTGGATCCAAAGCGATGGCATGGTCAAAGTCTTCAATGGCCCGGTCATATTGACCTTTTTTGGCATAGGCGTTGCCGCGGTTGTTATAAGCTGCTTTGTCTTTTGGATCCGAAACGATGGCCCGGTTATAGTCTTCTATGGCCCTATCATATTGACCCTTGTTGACATAGGCGTTGCCGCGGTTGTTATAGGCAGAGGCCAACTTGCCAGCTTGCGAACTTTTCTTGATCACTGCTGTGCAGCCCTGAATTCTCAGATCTTGGTCACGTTCTTGGACGCAACCGCTAATTATATCAGCTGCAGCGGGCGCGGCCCAAAGGCCAAAAGCTAAAACAAGCACAAGTATTTTTAGCAACATACCCTCCCTGGCCTCAGTTTTTCTTAAACTGCCACCAGCCACTAAACAAAGCAAAGGCAAAAGACGACGAAAATTTGAACTTCAACCCGTGGTTATCTTCAACCGGTCGTTATAACGAAAAGTGTGAATTGGCTTCTATGCAACGCTGCGAATATAGCTGCTATAAGATTCGCCATGGCAATAGACTTCGACAATTTTGATGATGCCCCACCTGCGCCCAAGCCCACCGGCGTGGCGGCGCGTGCCATGGCCCAGGCAGCCCCGTCTTATCTCGATGGCCTGAACCCCGAACAGCGCGAAGCCGTGCTCACCACTGAAGGTCCGCTGTTGGTTCTCGCAGGTGCTGGCACGGGCAAAACCCGCGTGCTGACCACACGTCTTGCCCATGTATTAACCCAGCGCAAGGCTTGGCCCAGCCAAATTCTCTGCGTCACCTTCACCAACAAAGCGGCGCGCGAAATGAAAGAACGCATCGGCCATTTGATTGGTGGTGCTGTCGAAGGCATGGGCTGGCTTGGCACGTTCCATTCCATCGGCGTTAAAATCCTGCGCAACCATGCTGAACTGGCGGGCCTGAAATCCGGCTTCTCAATTTTGGATGATGATGACCAGTTGCGCCTGCTTAAACAACTGATTCAGGTCGAAGGCCTTGATGAAAAGCGCTGGCCCGCCCGCCAACTGGCCAACCTGATTGACGGCTGGAAAAACCGAGGCCTCACGCCAGATAAAGTTCCGACAGGTGAAAGCTTTAGCTATGCCAATGGTTTGGGAGGCAAACTATATGCAGATTATCAAGCGCGATTAAAGGTGGTCAATGCCACTGATTTCGGCGATTTGCTGCTCGAACCGCTGCGGATTTTTCAGTCTAACCCTGACGTGCTGGCACAGTATCAACAGCGCTTCAAATATATGCTGGTGGATGAATATCAGGACACCAACACCGCGCAATATCTGTGGCTGAAGCTGCTGGCAGCGGGTCATAAAAACATCTGCTGTGTGGGCGATGATGACCAGTCGATTTATGGCTGGCGCGGCGCTGAAGTGGATAACATTCTGCGTTTTGAAAAGGATTTCCCCGGTGCAAAGGTGATCAGGCTCGAGCGCAACTATCGCTCAACACCCGACATCCTCGGTGCTGCTTCCGGTCTTATCGCCAAAAACGAAGCGCGTTTCGCCAAAACGCTGCACACGTCAAAACCCGCAGAGAATCCCGTCATCGTGCGCGGCCATTGGGATGGCGAAGAAGAAGCGCGCGCCATCAGCGATGATATCGAAAGCCTGCAACACAAAAAGCACCGACTGAATGATGTGGCCATTTTGGTGCGCGCCTCGGCACAAATGCGGGTGTTGGAAGAGCGCTTCGTGCGCACCGGCCTGCCTTACCGCGTGGTCGGTGGCCCGCGTTTTTATGAGCGCGCCGAAATTCGAGATTGCTTAGCCTATCTCAAAGTTGTTGCCTCGCCCGATAATGATCTGGCGTTTGAGCGCATCATCAACACGCCCAAGCGCGGCATCGGCGATGGCTCGGTCAAGAAGATGTTTGATATGGCGCGTAGTAAACGCGTAACACTTTACGCTGCTGCTGAGGCAATGAGTGTGGCCACTGATCTGCCGCTCAAAGCCCGCACGTCTTTGCGCCAACTCATTGATGGCTTTACGCGCTGGCGCAGCCAGATTGATAATATCCCGCACACTGAATTGGCGGAAATTGTGCTTGATGAAAGTGGTTACACTGGCATGTGGCAGGCCGATAAAAGCCCAGAGGCCGAAGGACGGTTGGAAAACGTCAAGGAACTCGTGCGCTCAATGGGCGAGTTTGAAAATCTTGCCGGTTTCTTAGAGCATGTGGCCTTGGTGATGGACCGCGACCAAGGCGGAGAAGAAGACCGTGTGAACATTATGACCATGCATTCCGCCAAGGGCTTGGAATTCGCGCAAGTGTTTCTTCCAGGCTGGGAGGAAGGCCTGTTCCCATCGCAACGCAGCTTGGATGAAAAAGGCCGCAGCGGCTTGGAAGAAGAACGGCGCTTGGCTTATGTTTGCATCACCCGGGCCAAGAACAACTTGGCGATTTCATTTGCCCAAAACCGGCAGATCCATGGACAGTGGCAATCCTCCCTGCCCTCGCGGTTCATTGATGAGCTACCGGAAAAACATGTTGAGGTGATGCCGATGACCACAAGTTATGGCGGCCATAACTTGGGCAATTTCGGCAGCAGCAGATTTGACGGTGCAAAAACCTTCGGTCAAGGCAGCTATTCCACCCCCGGATGGAAACGCGCTGAGGCCAACCGCGCATCTGGTACCGCCGCAAGGCACACGCCGAAATTCATCGAGGGCCGTTTGATTGCTGATGGTGACGCGCCGTCTAAATTCGAAGTGGGCGCAAGAATTTTCCACGATAAATTCGGCTATGGCGCAGTAATAAAAGTTGAAGGCAACAAACTCACCATCGACTTTGAAAAGGCCGGTGAGAAAAAGGTGTTGGATAGTTTTGTGGTACGCGGATGAATATATGCGGCGAATGATAATGTGCGGAGGATGAGATGGGTAGCTTGAGATCGAAGGGGTCAACACAGAGCATCGACTCTGCAAAGAGTGATCTGATCCCTCCCAGATTTGAGGATTTTCTGAGACCTAATCCTTTTGTCTATCCTTGGATGTTGCGCTTCTTGCCAGCGGGACGACGAATTCAAGATTACTCCGTGGTCGTGTTGGGCTCTTTGCTATTCTGTATAATTTTTATATTTCTATATGAAGTTGGCTTTGGCGAATTACTGTCATTTGGTCTCGGCATGACTGGAGTTGCAGTTCTAACCGGTGAAAATGAAGCTCGTTATATGATAGCCGGAGCAAAATTCGGACGAGCAAAGAAACTATTCCAAACAAGAATTTCCAAGGTTCAACAAGGGGGTGACGTGAATGGCTGAAACATCTTATTTCTCAGGAATCTCAAATCCTGTGGTGGATTATTTGAACGGTGAGCTTCAGAATTCTTAACTGAATTGGATGTCCAATGAATAGCAATGCTGAAAAAGAAGATGAATTGACGCAAGAACAGCCCGATATTTTTGTTCGTCCTTGGATGTTAAAATTTCTTCCGCGCCGACAGGGCCGGAGAGACTTGGTGATGGCATTAGGATCTTTGGTCTTGGGGTACATAGTGTTTGTGGTTCTGCTCAACCTCTTCAACTATCTAACCGCGCTTGTCGCTGGCGCTTGTATAGTTGGCTATTTTGGTGAACTTTACTTGAGGCGATCAATTGAACGGTGGGGAAATAGATGACCGCCGAGGAGATAAGAGTGCCGGATAGTTTTGTGGTGCGCGGATGACCACCAGCCAGAACCGAAAATATCTGCCAGCAATTGATCACATGCGTGCTTTTGCGGCACTATTGGTGATGTTCTATCACGGCTTAGAATTGATTGGCGCAAAGCTAGCTGGCCACGACAATTTCGATGGCGCACGCGATTGGATCTACACTTGGAATCCATTTGCGGCCCTCGTGCAAGAGGGACACACGGGCGTTACCATGTTCATTGTTCTGTCCGGCTTTATTTTGTCGCTCGGCACAATTGACCGCCAAATGTCTTATTTCAAATTCATCTGGGCGCGGGTGTTGAGGCTTTATCCCTTGTTGATTGTATGTTTGGCCGCAGCCGTTCTAACCAAGCCTTTGGGTTCAGTTTCCCTTTACACCATTTTCATTTCACTCATTCCCATCAGTGTCGCTGGCAATCTGCAAAGTGTCTTTACCGTCATGTTCTGGGCGGTGACCATTGAGTTCCAGTGTTACCTTCTTTTCCCATTCGTTACGCGTCTAGCGAATGCAACGGGAGTGAAAGTCATCATCACCTTGATCATTTTCACCATCGCTTTGCGCTTTGGCGTTTATTGGCTTCAAGGGGGCGGCAGTCAGAGAGACCTCAGCTATGCCAGCATATTCGGGCGCTTTGATCAGTTTCTGATGGGTATGTTCATCGCGCGACTACATGCTTCCGGCCGACTGTCGTTCCTAAATATACGCCACCTCATTGCTAGCGCTATTCTTGTGCTTGTGAGCATGACACTCTTCAATCAAGCGGGCGGTGCTCCCGCAGACGGCTATTGGAAATTGCTCTGGCCAACGTATGAAGCTGCCATGTGGGCTTGTTTCATCGTTGCCTATCTTCACACGCCGCTTAACCCAGTAAATATTTTAAGTCGAATTGCCGCAAAAGTTGGTGAGATTAGTTATTCATCCTACCTTTGGCACTTCGCGATAATTACAGGCGTCATTGATCTCGGTTGGCATATTGCACTCACAGGCCTACACCGCCTTGACGCAGTTTTGACCACCGCCTTCATCGTTTTGCCATTGACCCTCGTGGTTGCTTTTATCTCTTATAATGTCATCGAGCTGCCTTTCTTGAAGCTTCGACCCAAATATATATTGCCAAAAATGAATGCCGTTATTGGGCCAGAAATTGTAACAACGACAGGCCCACTATAATCTTAATTACAAATGCATACTTGTTGTCTGGCTTTCATCAAATCGCCACATGCAAAGCGCAGGCGATTCATTAGTATCTTAGCGCACATGTTGCCCCCACATGGCAATGCGTGCGAGTTTGTGCTAAGCTCGTAACTGTTAACCATTGTTCTGTCTTGAAATTCATGAGACCTCAGGAGTTAACCCCATGGAAAACATCCAAGAAACTGTCACAACCCAACTTTCGCGTGATGAACGCGTGGGCCTGCTTGCCTATCAAATTTGGGAGGAAGAAGGCTGTCCCGATGGCAAAGCCGAAGATCATTGGCTTCGCGCTTGCGAGATGGTTGATGCAGAAATCGCCTTCGCAGAAAACCAAGAGCTGCCGGAGTGGCTAGACCGCCAAGATAAAAAACCTCCAGTGGTTGAAACACTCAAACATCAGCGCCGTTCTGCAGCCTGAATTGATTCACCCATCGATCAATGCGGAGATTTCCTCTTCCCCGCATTGCATTTTTTTGCCCTAGCCACCAATTGCAAATTTAGGATTGCCAAATCTTTTTAAAAAAGTCAGGATGCGCCCCGTGCGGCTGGTGACAGCCGCCAAATAACAGAGCGGCTCATAAGAGCCGACACATAATAATGGCCAAAATGGCCTGCCCGTGGGAGGAGCAACAATGGAACTCGAACAAAGAACCATGAGCAAAGTCAGCTGGCATCTCGTGCCATTCCTGATGTTTTGCTATTTCATCGCCTATCTTGACCGTGTGAATGTGGGCTTTGCCAAAGCCACAATGATAAAAGACATTGGCATCAGTGATACTGTTTACGGCGGTGCAGCAGGCATCTTCTTTATCGCTTACTTCTTCTTTGAGGTGCCTAGCAATTTAGCGTTACACAAATTCGGCGCACGCAAATGGATTGCCCGCATCATGTTCACTTGGGGCTTGGTGTCTGGCGCACAGGCCTTTGTTGTAGGTGGATTTAGTTTCAACATCGTGCGCATTTTATTAGGAGTGGCCGAAGCCGGTTTCTTCCCCGGCATCATATTCTTTTTAACGCTGTGGTTTCCAAGCGCATACCGCGCCCGTATTGTTGGCCTCTTCATGTTTGCCATTCCGATTTCGACGGTGATTGGCTCACCTTTATCGGGCTTCATCCTCAATTTAGAAGGTGTTGGCGGCCTGCATGGCTGGCAATGGATGTATATCATTGAAGCTGTTCCTGCGCTGTTGATGACCTTTGCTGTGCTGTATTATCTCACCGATCGCCCATCAGAAGCAGCTTGGCTTGAACCTGATGAACGCGCTTGGTTGCAAAACCGTCTTGATGCTGAAACAACCAACCGCGAGTCATTTGTTAAAATGACTTGGCTGCAATCCATGCTTGACCCACGGGTCATTGCTTTGGGCTGCGTTTATATGGCGCTGAACATCCCACAATATGGCTTGAGCTTCTTCCTGCCGCAGATCGTGAAAGATTTTGGCGTAAGCAATGTGCAAGCCGGCTTCATCACCGCCATTCCTTATGCGGTGGGTGGCATTGCCATGATCCTGTGGGGCCGCCATTCTGACAAAACCGGAGAGCGCGTATGGCATTGCGTTATCCCCTTCATCGCCATGTTGGTGGGGCTTGGACTTGCTGCAATGATCGCTGATCCGACGCTGAAAATGTTGGCAATCTGCATCGCCTCTTGGGGCTTCTTTGCAATTCTGCCCGTGTTCTGGACACTGCCAACCGCTTTCTTAAGTGGCGCAGGTGCAGCAGCAGGCATCGCAGCGGTCAACTCCATCGGCAACTTGGGAGGCTATTTTGGCCCACAAGTGTTTGGTTATCTAAAAGATCAAACCGGTGGCAACACCGCAAGCCTGATCTTCCTTGCCTGCAGTGCCGCAGTTGGCATCGTGCTGGTCTATGCCCTTGGGCATAATCCAGCTTTGGAAAAGCCTGTAGCGCAGAATTAAAATCAACAAAAAAACCCATCCTCTGAAAAGGAGGATGGGTTGCAACGGAAAATCTGACTTGGGTCCAGTCTTCCGCTCCGGGGAGGAAGTCTTAAGCGGCGGCTGGCGCGAATTTTAGCGCCACGCCATTCATGCAATAACGCAGGCCGGTGGGTTTTGGCCCATCGTCAAACACATGGCCCAAATGCCCACCGCAGCGGCGGCAATGCACTTCAGTGCGATCACCAAACAGGCTCGTGTCATCTTTGGTATTGACCGCATTGGGCAGATGATCAAAGAAGCTCGGCCAACCCGTGCCACTTTCGAATTTCGTTTCTGAGTCATAAAGCGCCAAGTCACAGCCAGCGCAGTTGAACACGCCTTTGCGGTGCTCATTAAGCAAAGCCGAAGTGCCCGGGCGCTCGGTGTCCTCGTGGCGCAAAACGCCATAGGCAGCTGGTGTGAGCAAGGCCTTCCATTCGGCATCTGTCTTGGTCACTTCAAACTTTTCAGCGCTGGTTTCAGCGGCCTTTGCCCATCCAGCACCAAGGCCAAGTGCGGCTATTGAAAGGCCAAATGATTTCAAAACTTGCTTGCGTGTCATGGGACAACTCCTATTTCTTGATCACAAGATAGGAGCCCCTCACCAAGATTACCACTCACTCCCATTCAAACAATCGTGAAGCAATTAGGCGGTAACGTGGCCTGAGATGCCAGCCCCTGCTGTGGGCTTCAGGCTGTAATAGAATGGTAAAGCCACCAAGCCCAATAGAGCAACCACCACAAAGGTGACGGCAAAATCAGCATGGTTCAATTCAGTGGCGCCACGCATCCACACGCTGGTATCCAACACCAAAGCCGCAAAAGCCACACCCATGGCCATCGAGAGTTGTTGGTTAACAGTATAAAGCGAATTGGCCCGCGCAATATCGGCATTGGCGATATCGGCATAAGCAACAGTATTCAGCGACGTGAACTGCAAACTGCGTGACAAGCCGCCCAGAAGCAGTGTGAAAGCAATCACATAAGCCGGTATGGCCTGTGTGAACAACGCACACACCGCCATGAAACCGCAGGCAACCACCCCATTGATCAGGAACATCTGGCGAAAGCCATAGGCGCGCAAAATGCTTGCGGTGAGAAACTTCATGCTCATTGCGCCGGCGGCAGTGGCACAGGTCATCAAACCAGATTGAAACGGTGTCGCGTGGAACCCGATTTGCAACAAGAGTGGCAACAGAAACGGCACCGCACCCGCCGCCATGCGGAAGAAAAATCCGCCAGAAAGTGAAACACGCAAAGTCTCATAACGCAGCAAACTCAAATCCAAAATCGGATGTGGAACGGCATGGGCATGGCGCACATAGGTCCACACCATGAACACGCCAAAACAAACCATCGCCAAAGTTTCCGGCCAGCTGAACACCCCGCGCCCGAGAATGGTAAAGCCAAACACCGTGAGGCTGAGGCCGATGCCAGAAAGCAAAAAGCCTTTCACATCCAAAGGTGCTACGGTCTGGGGCGGCTGTTTTGGCATCAGCACGGTGGTCAAAATCACACCCAATATGCCAATCGGCAAATGCATCCAGAAGATCCAATGCCAAGAGAAATAGGTGGTGATGAAGCCGCCAATGGGCGGACCAACCAAGGGGCCAACCAGGGCCGGAAATGTCAGCCAAGCCATGGCATTCACCAGTTCAGCTTTCGGCACATTGCGTAATAGAATGATGCGGCCAACGGGTGCCATCATCGCACCACCTAGGCCCTGCAAGGCCCGCGCCGCCACCAGCCAAAACAGAGAGGGTGCGGCCCCGCAACATAGAGAAGCCAAGGTGAACAAGACAATCGCATAACGAAAAATCCGCTTGGCGCCAAACTTGTCGGCGATCCAAGACGAAATCGGCAAAAATACCGTCAGGCTCAACAGATAGGTGGTGAAAGCCAGCTTCAGGGCCACCGGGCTGGTGCCCAAATCCTTGGCCATGGCCGGAAGCGAAGTGGCAATGATCGAACTGTCCATATTTTCCATGAACAGCGCCGTGGCAATAACAAGCGGCAGAATCCGGCTGTATTTCATGGCGCTGCCTGTAGCATAGCGCAGGTGGCGGACAAGTGAATTTAAAGCAGGGTTGGGATGCAAGGGGAGTGGGGATGAAGTTGAGGCCGAAGGCGGCTTAAATCTCAAAACGCCTTCTTCAAACCCGCCTGCTTTAAGACTTCATTGGCCGTGTGGCGGCTTTTTGATCGCGGAACAATCACTGATTTTCCAGTCGCAGCCTCAACCCATTTTTCGTGACTGCCCTTGCCACCGTCAGCTTTCGCCCAACAAGCGGCGCTGAGAATTCTCACCAAGTCACGGTAAAAATCCTTCGGCAATCACGCCACCGCGAGTGAGCGATGCGATTCAATGTCAAAATAATAAGGCCGTTTCACCTGCGGCATGTTCGCTGCCAACATGTCTGGGGCGAGCGCTTCGACCAGTGAGACGAATTCTTCAAATGTATCAGCTTCGACCACAAGGCCGGGGATATTGGAGGTAGAGGTAAAGACTTTAGCCTCGTCGTCCCAGTTCGCGGTGACTTTGAAAGAGTGGGTCATGGAAAGAGGCTACAACATTCGAGCCAAGGATGCAAAGACCCCACCCTCTCCATGGGCGGGCACGACCCGGTCATCAAGAAATGGTTCAACTGGCGAGCGCAGCTAAGACTGGTTCGGCGGATCAAAGCACGCCGATGGAGGGCTAGCTATATTTTCGCTCAGCGAAGAGACAGTACAATCTCAACTTCAGTGCCACCCGCACGAAAGTCACCCGTTTTTACGAAACCTTGTGACAGATAAAACTTCTCAGGCCCATGTGGACCAGGAATATAGCTGGACAGAATCTGACGCACGCCCGAATGGCTTTTGCATTCAGCGCAAATGAGTTGAAGCGCCTGATGGCCATATCCCATCCTTTGGTAACGATGGTCAATCATAAGGCGCCACAGGGCAATCTGATCCAACCTAACCTGAGGTCGCTCAACAGCCCCCGGTAGAAATGGCTTGAAAAGAAGTACAAACCCAACGGGAATCTGACCGACAAATATAGCCCGCGGCCAAGCACCCGGATTGCTTTTTGCGTCAACAAGTGATCTTTGATTGGGCGCAACATATGAACTTTGCAGATCAGAAACACTGAGCTCAGTGACAATTTGCTCCAATGCGGAATCGATTTGCCGCAAACTGACTATCGACGTCCGATTAACCTGCATTGATTCTTGCCTTACCCCAACCTCTTCACCGCCTCGTTCAGTTTCGCCTTCTTCGCCTCAAACGTCGCCCGCAACTCGCGGCTTTCTTCAAGCACTTCCGGCGGGGCTTTTGCCACGAAGGCGGCGTTGTTTAGTCTTCCATCGATCACGCTCATATCCTTGGCGACCTTCTCCAACTCCTTGGTCAACCTTGCGCGCTCTGCTGCAAAGTCAATCATGCCTTCCAGCGGCAGCGCCAACGTGGCTTCGTCCAGTGCGATCTGCGCGGAGGCTGCAGGAACAGCATCGGCGAAATCCAGCGCGCTCAATCTTGCGAGGCGCATGATCTCGGCTTCCCAAGTTTTAGCGCGCGCACGCGCCTTCGCCCCTGCCCCAACCAGCACACAAGGAATTTTGGCCCCAGCATTTACATTCATTTCCGAACGCACTGAGCGCACTTCCGAAATCAAGCGTATCACCCAATTCATTTCCGCATCGGCTTTGGCATCGCCCAAGCCTTTGTAAGTTGGCCACTGCGCAGCGATCAGCAGATGATCGCGCACAGACGTTTTTTGCCACAACTCCTCGGTGATGAATGGCATGAAGGGATGCAGCAAATGCAAAATCTGCTCAAAGGCCCAAGCCGCACACGCCCGCGTCTCGGCCTTGGCGACTTCATCCGTTCCGGTCAAAATCGGCTTGATCAATTCCACATACCAATCGCAATAAACATTCCACGCGAATTGATAGAGCGCCGCCGCCGCCTCATTATATTTGTGCTCTTCAATTGCTTTGGTCACAGTGTCACGACAGCGCGAAGCCTCACCCGCGATCCACCTATTGGCAGTGACCCGCGCGGCGAGTGGATCAAAATTTTCATCGCGCGCAACGCCGTTCATCTCGGCAAAACGCGCTGCGTTCCACAGCTTGGTTGCGAAATTGCGATAACCTTCCACACGCTGTTTTGAAAGCTTGATGTCGCGCCCCTGTGCCGCCATCGCCGCCATGGTGAAGCGCAACGCATCAGCACCAAATTCCTCGATCAGTTCCAACGGGTCAATCACATTGCCCTTGGACTTAGACATTTTGGCGCCCTTCTCGTCGCGCACCAGAGCATGAATGTAAACCGTGTCGAAGGGCACCTCTTTCATGAAATGCATGCCCATCATCATCATCCGCGCCACCCAAAAGAAGATGATGTCAAAGCCAGTGACAAGTGTGTTGGTGGGATAATAGCGCTTCAACTCAGGCGTTTTATCCGGCCAGCCGAGTGTGGAGAATGGCCAGAGTGCGGAGGAGAACCATGTATCGAGCACGCCTTCGTCGCGCGTGAGTTTCACATTGGAGCCAGCCGCAGCCACCGCCGCCTCTTCCGTTTCTTCAACATAAATCTTGCCATCGTCTCCATACCACGCCGGAATCTGATGCCCCCACCAGAGCTGGCGCGAGATGCACCAGGGCTGGATGTTGCGCATCCATTCGTAATAGGTTTTGTCCCAATTCGACGGCACGAATTTCGTCTTGCCGGATTCCACGGCGGCAATGGCGGGCTTGGCCAGTTCGGCGGCGTTGACATACCACTGCTCGGTCAACATCGGCTCGATAACAACGCCAGAGCGATCCCCAAATGGCTGCGCAATAATCTTGTCTTCCTTGCCGCGATAAAAGCCCAGTTCCTCGATTTCTTTCAACACCAACTCACGCGCCTTGTAGCGATCCAAACCATCATAATGCTTAGGCACATTATTTTCTGGCGTCGAAACCATCCGCGCCTTTTTATCCATGAGAACAATCAGCGGAATGTTGTTGCGCTTGGCCACATGAAAATCGTTTTCATCATGCGCACCCGTGATCTTCACCGCACCCGTGCCAAATTCTGGATCAGGATATTCATCAGCGATGATGGGAATCAACCGCTCTGCAATCGGCAAACGCACCATTTTGCCAACCAACTTTTTGTAGCGTTCGTCCGACGGATGAACCGCAACAGCACCATCGCCCAACATCGTCTCTGGCCGTGTAGTGGAAATTACGATTTCAGAAATACCGTCCACCGGCCCATCGGCCAGCGGATAGGCGAAAGACCACATCGCACCCTTAACCTCGCGTGTTTCAACTTCAAGATCAGAAATCGCGGTTTCAAGAACCGGATCCCAATTTACGAGGCGCTGGTCCTTATAGATGAGGCCCTCTTTATAGAGTTGCACGAAAACTTTGCGCACGGCAGCAGACAAGCCCTCGTCCATGGTAAAGCGCTCACGGCTCCAATCACAGCTTGCCCCCAAGCGCCGCAACTGTTGGGTGATAATGCCGCCGGACTCTTCTTTCCATTCCCACACGCGTTTCACAAACGCCTCACGGCCCATGCTGCGCCGATCGGTTTTATTTTCGGCTTTCAGCAACCGCTCCACCACCATCTGCGTGGCGATGCCCGCATGGTCTGTGCCTGGTTGCCACAAGACATCGCGCCCGCGCATGCGTTCAAAGCGGCACAGAATATCCTGAATGGTATTGTTCAGCGCATGGCCCATATGCAGTGAGCCCGTCACATTCGGTGGTGGAATCACGATTGTAAAAGGCTTGCCCTTAGAGCGGCCCGGTTTGAAATAGCCGCCTGATTCCCAAGCTTCATAAAGGCGGGCTTCCATTTCTTGAGGATCGAAAGTTTTATCGAGGGCCATTGGGGATTCTTTGCTGCTAAAGGTTTTGGCGCTTAAAGCAGGGCTTTGCGCTAAGAGCAACTATCTCCCGCGCCGCGCCACACGCTCAATTTCCTCGCGCACCAAGCGTTCCACCATCGTCGGTAGATTATCATCCAGCCATTGGCGCAACAAAGGACGCAACAGTTCATCGGCGCGGTCTTGCAATCCAGCGTCGCCGCCCAATTGCGACACCATGGCATTGGCCAAGGCCTGAAACGACGCCTGTGCGGCATAAGCTGATTGTGGCGACAGAAGTGCCTGATCAGGGTGTTGCGCATCTGGCTGCTGATAGGGCTCAGTCGGATATTCTGGCTGTTCCAGATAGCTTTGCGGTTGATCGTCCGGCACCCAAGGTTGCGGCCGCGGCGGATAATAGGGCTCTGGCTCTGATTGAAAGACGGATTCTGGCGCGGCCTCATAAAGTGAATGCGTTGGGCGCAACACAGGTGCTGGCGGGACTACTGCCGTATCCAGTTTGTGCCGCTGCACGCGCTGGCGCAGCGAGGCTATATTGCTGTCTGCATCAGGCCTAGGCTTGCCTGCCTGCGTGGCTACATCTTGCATCAATGTGCTGCGTAATTTCGGCACAGGTGCCCCAGCAGCATCACGCGCATCAAGCTCGTTGATGTCACGATCAATTGCGCGCCTAATCGTCGCAAGCAATTCTTCAACGCGTGGCTCTGCTGTCACTGATTCACCGATGCCCAAACTTCGGGGTAAACTTAGATGAGTGGTGAGACTTTGTCACCCAGCAACAAAAGCTTACTGCAAGACATCCGCATCCAGCCCAATCCATTTATTACGAACTGTGTCGTAATTGGATTTTACATCATAGACTGGGCCAAGGTGCAAATGCCTGCCGGTGAGATGGCCCATCGCCGATTGTAGCTGATAGGATGATAAAATCTGGTCATGTTGAGCTGAGACCAATGCGATCTGATTGGTCAGCAATGTCAACTCTGCGTTCAGCACGTCGATTGTTGAGCGTGATCCCACTTGGTATTCCTGCACCAAACCATTGTAAGCCAAACGTGAAGAGCTAACACCGGTTAAATTGGCTGTAACCGATTGCTGATTAGCAATATAACCCTCCCACGCAGCCACAACTGCTTGGCGCACTTGCCTGACGTTATCAATTACACTGATTTTCGATTGGCTTGCTTTCTGCTTAGCCTGACGCACTTGCGAATAGTTGAGGCCCGCTTCATAGATAGGTATAGTCAAAACGCCTTGGATTGTGCCGCTGCTAACTGTTTCTGGCGATGTTGAAGCACCATTCTGCGCACCCGAAAATGAATAAAGCCCCTGCAAATCGGCTTGAGGTAGCAAGGCACTCGCGGCCACGCCAACATTATGGTCAGCAGCAACGGCGTTTTGAGCGGAAGCAAGGATATTAGGATTGGTTTGGCTAGCTATACCTAAAGCTTGATCCAAGCTGGCAGGTGGCTGCGCTGCAGGTGCCGCGGACAACCCGTCCGGTGCATGACCAACATATTGCACATAACTGGCTTCACTGGTTTTCGCCGTAGCAATAGCTAACGATAAAGCGGCACGCTGAGAGGCAACGCCTGCTTGCGATTCGGCCACATCGGTGCGCGTCAATACACCCGCTTTAAAGCGTTCATTCGTGGCCTTGTCTTGGCCTTGCAGCACGACCAGATCGCGCTGACGCAACTCAACAATTTTACGATCACGCAGCACATTAACATAAGCTGTCACAACATTGAGCAAAACCTGCTCTTCGGTGGCCAATAATTGTTGTTGGCCAGAACTCACCTGTGCTTCAGCAACAGCGGTTCTCTCAACCGTACCAAAACCACGGAACAATGGCTGATCCAGTTTGATCGCTAAATTTTCTTGCCCCGGCGCGAAATAGCTCGTGGCCCCACCCGGAAAAGATGAATAAGTGCCATTTTGTCCAACTATAGCACTGGTCGAAACTGTTGGGCGCCAACCAGATAAGGCTTGCGGCACATTTTCATCGGTGGCGCGCTGCCCAGCGCGAGCGGCATTTAAGGTTGGATTAGTGCGATAAGCGCTTAACAACGCATCATGCAGTGTTTCTGCTTTAACCGATGAAGCAAAACCACTTGCGGCGGCCATTGCTATAACCGCCACACCTATTTTGTTGCGAAGACCCACGAGCTAACCCCTGTTTTCTTAAAACCTATTACAGTCCGATATAGGGTAAGCCGATACCAATTGCAAAGCGTTGCCCACAGAATTTATCAAAAATTAATAAATGCCACACCTTGAAAACCCTACCACGTGCCCACCTCAATTTGAAGAAAATGCGTAGTTGTGCAGACAGATACATTCGCTTATAGACCGCGCCGACTTTGGTTCCGTGGCGGAATGGCTACGCAGAGGACTGCAAATCCTTGTATGGGGGTTCGATTCCCTCCGGAACCTCCAAAGATATTTGAGCTCGCAAAAAACTGCTTCCCTGATCGAAAGAGAGGCGTTATAGCGCGGCCAGAGCGTTTTGCGTTTTCGTAGAAAAGGTAAAATTGCCAAAATATTTTGGTCGATCAACTTTACTGAACTTTGACAAACATCAAAGTTCAGGTCGATCTTATTCCTCGATAGCTCAGTTGGTAGAGCATTCGACTGTTAATCGAATGGTCGCTGGTTCGAGTCCAGCTCGAGGAGCCAATTTTTGAAAGGGCCGATGGCAACATCGGTCCTTTTGTATTAAAGGTCACAGCCATGAACATTTGCCCATCTGTCATTGAAGCCATCGGCAACACTCCGCTGATCAAATTGCGCAAGGCTTCTGAACTCACCGGCTGCGCCATTCTGGGCAAGGCGGAATTCATGAACCCCGGCCAATCGGTAAAAGACCGTGCGGCACTTTTTATCATTAGGGCCGCCGAAAAATCAGGAGCACTCAAGCCTGGTGGCACCATTGTTGAGGGAACCGCTGGCAACACTGGCATCGGCCTGTGTGTGGTGGCCAATGCGCTTGGCTATAAAACAGTAATAGTGATCCCCGATACGCAAGCCCAAGAAAAGAAGGATGCACTGCGCCAGTTGGGCGCTGAGCTGGTTGAGGTTCCCGCTGTTCCCTATAAGAACCCCAATAACTATGTAAAATACTCAGGTCGTTTGGCACAGAAGCTTGGTGCGGTCTGGTCCAACCAATTTGATAACACCGCCAATCGTGATGCGCATATCCACGGCACAGCCCCTGAGATTTGGCAACAAACAGACGGCAAAGTTGATGGCTTTGTTTGTGCCGTGGGATCAGGCGGCACGCTTGCTGGTGTTTCCATTGGGCTCAAAGCAAAAAATAAAAACATCAAGATTGCTTTGGCTGATCCCATGGGTGCTGCCCTTTACAGCTATTACAAAACCGGTGAGTTGAAATCTGAAGGCTCATCCATCACCGAAGGTATTGGCCAAGGCCGCATCACCGCAAATCTTGAGGGCGCAGTCGTTGATGAAGCCTATCAAGTCCATGACGATGAAGCTTTGAGCATTTGTTTTGATTTGCTGATCCATGAAGGCTTGTGCATGGGCGCATCAACGGGTGTGAACATCGCAGGCGCTATGCGCTTGGCCAAGCAACTCGGCCCCGGCCATACGATTGTAACCGTGCTTTGCGATTACGGCACGCGCTATGCCTCCAAGATGTTCAATCCGGATTTCTTGCGCTCAAAGAATCTGCCTGTGCCGGAATGGATGGAAACCCCATCCACTGCGCCCGAGGTTTTTGAATAAGCATGAGCAATCTCGTCACCACAGAGTGGCTGGCTGCGCATTTAAACGACACCAACTTGGTGTTGCTCGATTCGACTTGGCATCTTCCCACTGCCAAGCGCAATGCGCATAAGGAATATATCGCTACCCATATTGAGGGCGCACACTTTTTTGACATTGACCTAACCTCAGATCGCACCAGCCCGCTGCCTCATATGTTGCCAACAGCCGAACAATTCGGCGCACAGATGGGCGCATTGGGCATCGGCAATGACAGCCATATAGTCACATATGATTCCTACGGACTATTTTCCGCCGCGCGGTGCTGGTGGATGTTTAAAGTATTCGGCCATGACAAAGTTTCAGTATTGGATGGCGGTTTAAAAAAGTGGTTAGCCGAAGGCCGCAATGTTGAAAGTGGTGAACCACCTCCCCCACTAGCAAAGCACTTCGCAGCAACATTCAATTCCCAAATGGTGCGCAGCATGGCCGAGGTTGAAGCCAGCACCGATCAAATCGCTGATGCCCGTTCGGCTGCGCGCTTTAGAGGTGAAGAGCCTGAACCGCGTGCAGGCGTTCGCCCCGGTCACATCCCTCATGCGCGCAATGTGCATTATGCGAGTCTGCTTGCCGCGGATGGCACGATGCGTTCCCAAAAAGATTTGGCCACGAAATTTGCTGACGCTGGAATTGATACGGCAAAGCCCATCATCACGTCATGCGGCTCTGGCGTCACCGCTGCAATCTTGTCACTGGCACTGGCTGAACTCGGTGCAAAAGAGACGGCACTTTATGATGGAAGTTGGACGCAGTGGGGCGCATCCTCCATGCCACTCGCCACTGGCCCCGCTTAAATCGCAGCCAATAACTCGTCCACATCTTGAAGCGTTTGCATCGCAGGTTTAAACGGCCGTCTCACCATGATAACCGGCAATGCTAAAGCCGCAGCAGCTCTCAGCTTTGCGGGCCGCGCGCCACCCGCATTCTTACTGACCAGAAATTCCGCCTGCGATGAGCGCAGCAAATCAATCTCGGCTTCCAAAGTGAAAGGCGGGCGTTCCAGCATCACTTGCCAGTGAGAAGGTGCAGCCACTTCAGCCTGCTCAATCATGCGCGCTACGCCGGAAAGATGAGCCCGCGCAAAAAACGCACCGACTTCCTTGCGTCCCACCGTGACCACAACTTTAGCACTCTGCGGCAAGACCGCAACGGCTGCGGCGACGTTCTCCACCTCGCGCCAATCATCGCCAGCTTGGGGCTGCCATGCAGGAGCCTCCAGCCGTAACAGTTTCACACTCACTTGGTTGCAAGCCGTAAAGGCATGAGCCGACATCTGCGCCGCAAAAGCGTGGGTGGCATCCGCCACAAGATCAAACTTCTCTTCCGCAAGGTAGATTTTAAGCCCAGTAACTCCACCAAATCCACCTATTCGTAATTTACCTTTTGGCAAATGTGGAGAATGGGTTACGCCCGCCAGTGAAGAGGTTACATCAAAGCCCTGCTCAACCAAAGCGTCTGCCGCCAATCGTGCCAAGCCCGTGCCGCCCAGAATGAGAATGCGCTTAGCTTGCATGGCCAATCACTTTGCCTTCGCGTGAGATAACCATCACATCAACCACCACAGCCGCCCCCAACACAGCAGAAGCTTGCATCTGTGCCTCTTTGGCCACCCGCTGCGCCACATCATTGCCCGCCATTTGCAATACTTCCAAAGCTGTATTCGCCGCCAAAACTTTGGGCCGCAACGCCTCCGGTACGCGCGTCGCCAGCCAAACAAAATCCACTTGTGACCGACCCGAATGCAAATCCATATGACCTTGTGCAAGTTTCACCATCTTGCCAAAGCCGCCGCCAATCGTAAGGCGCTCAACCGGATGGCTGCGGATATATTTCAGCACCCCTCCTGCAAAGTCACCCATGTCCAGCATCGCCTCCAGCGGCAGGCCATAAGCTGCCCGCACGGCATCTTCTGATGTTGATCCAGTGCAGCCCGCCACATGTGACAAACCATTGGCGCGCGCCACATCGATGCCCCGGTGGATGGATGCAATCCACGCCGCGCAGGAAAACGGATGAACCACTCCCGTTGTGCCCAAAATAGAAAGCCCACCCACAATGCCCAGCCTGCCGTTCCAGGTTTTCAGCGCAATCTCTGCTCCTCCCGGAATGGAAATTTCAATCTCCACATCGCGCCCGCCTAGGCGCTCAATTTCAGCAATCATCATTTGACGCGGCACAGGGTTAATCGCGGCCTCACCCACGCCGATAGGCAAGCCTGCTTTGGTAACTATGCCCACGCCCTCGCCCGCCTTAAAGCGAATGCCAGAGCCACCCAACCGCAGCGTAACCACAATCAATGCGCCATGCGTCACATCTGGGTCATCGCCAGCATCTTTGGTAATGCCAACGCGTGCCCAGCCTTCGCCCTTCTCAGCCACGGCCAAAGGAAACGAGGGCTGCTCGCCCTTGGGCAAAGTGATCGACACCGGATTGGGAAACGCGCCCGTCGACAACGCCGTATAAGCCGCCTTCACCGCAGCCGTGGCGCAAGCCCCCGTGGTCCAGCCTTTACGCAATTCGCCTTCTGGCTTCTCATAACGCATAAAGCTATTGTATAAGGCACAAATGTTAAGTGAAACACCCAAAGTGAAAAGCCTGCAACAAGCTGATCTGCCCACCGGCTTTGCGCGCCTTGATGCTGAGGCATTTCCGGTGTTTGAAAAAGGCTGGGTCTGGCTTGTAGGTGCGGGCCCCGGCGCACCGGGCCTCATGTCTCTGCTGTGCTATCACGCCATGCAAAATTGCGATGTGGTGGTTTATGACGCTCTGGTCAACCGCGATATCCTGCGCTGGGTGACAAGCGGCACCGAGTTGGAACATGCTGGCAAACGTGGCGGCAAACCGTCCCCCATTCAGCGCGATATTTCACTGCGACTGATTGAATTGGCGAGATCAGGAAAGCGCGTGCTGCGCCTAAAGGGTGGCGATCCTTTCATGTTTGGCCGAGGTGGCGAAGAAAGTCAGGCGCTGGCCAAGGCCGGCATTCCGTTCCGCATTGTGCCGGGCATCACCGCTGGCGTGGGCGGGCTGGCCTATGCCGGCATTCCTGCCACGCACCGTGATACCAATCATTCAGTGATATTCCTCACTGGCCACGACGCGACGGGTAAAATGCCAGTCAATGTCAATTGGCAGGCCGTAGCTTCGGCCTCACCCGTCATCGTGATGTATATGGCGGTTAAAAATCTGAACGAAATTGCAAGTGCCCTGCTGGCAGGGGGCCGCAAGGGTGATGAACCGGTGACCATCATCTCCAATGCTTCGCTGCCGCAGCAACAAGTTGCCGAGACAACTCTGGCCAAAGCAGGCGCTTTCGTTGCCGCGCATGAGCCGCCCACCCCCGCCATCGTGGTTGTCGGCCATGCCTCCGATTGGCGCGAAATGTTGGATTGGTACACACCTGAGATGAAAGCCAATCAGATTGGCTAAGGGATTGATTATTGCCGCCCCGCATTCTGGCAGTGGCAAAACGCTGGTCACTCTCGGCTTGTTGCGCGCCCTCAAAAACCGAGGCCTAAAAGTGATCTCAGCCAAAGCTGGGCCTGACTATATTGACCCCGGCTTTCATGCAGCAGCCACCGGCCAACCCTGCATCAATTTGGACTATTGGGCCATGGGGGAGAATTCACTGCGCCAACAAGCCAGTGCCCATGCTGTGGGTTTTGATCTCTTGGTTATTGAAGGGGTCATGGGGTTGTTTGATGGCCCTCAGGGAGCGAAAGGCTCTACCGCCGACTTGGCCACTGCTTTAGGCCTGCCTGTAATCTTGGTGGTGGATACGTCCCGTCAAGGCCAATCCATTGCGGCTTTGGTACAAGGTTTTGCAAATCACCGCCCAGATGTAAAAATTGCTGGTGTTATTCTCAACCGCGTGGCCAGTGACAGGCATGAGCAAATTCTGACAGAAGCACTTCTTGAGAAGCCTTTTGGCGTCCTGCGTCAAATCGACTCTCTCGCACTCCCATCGCGCCATCTGGGCTTGGTGCAAGCGCAAGAAAATCAACAGCTTGAAGCTTTTATTGAACTTTCTGCCGCAAGAGTTGCACGTGAAACAATTCTTGACAAGATTCTCGAATCAGCGGCCGTTTTGACGAATCACGGTGATAAACGGACCAAATTGGAACCACTTGGCCAGCACATTGCCATTGCCCAAGACATGGCTTTTAGTTTTCTTTATCCTCACCAACTGTCTGATTGGCGCGCTATGGGGGCGGAAATAAGCTTCTTCTCGCCCTTAGCTAATGAAACCCCGCATGATGTCGATGCGATCTTCATGCCAGGCGGTTATCCTGAGCTTCATGCTGGCAAACTCGCGGCCAACAAAAGCTTCCTCAACGGCTTATGCGCCTTCAAAGGTCTGATTTACGGCGAATGCGGTGGCTATATGGTGTTGGGTGATGGTCTGATCGATGCCGAAGGCCAAACTCACGCCATGGCAGGCCTGTTGCCTCTCACCACCAGTTTTGCCAACCGTAAACTTCATCTGGGTTATCGCGAACTGAAACCTCTAACAGGGCCATGGAAACAGAATTTACGTGGTCATGAGTTTCACTATTCGACCATCGCGAACCAAAGCGGCGGTGAGCCATTGTTTCACGCCCATGATGCTGCAGGCAATGATCTCGGCCCAATCGGCCAGCGTATCAGCAATGTGATGGGGTCTTATGCCCACATCATTAGTGTGGCTCCCTGCCCATGACAGCCAAAGCAATCATGTTCCTCGGCACTGGCTCCGATGTGGGCAAGAGCCTCATCGTGGCTGGCCTATGCCGTGCGTTGCGCCTGCGGGGCTTGTCAGTCGTCCCGTTCAAACCGCAAAACATGTCCAATAACGCCGCCGTAACCGCCGATGGCGGCGAAATTGGCCGCGCCCAAGCGCTGCAAGCTCGTGCCGCTGGGCTAACACCCAGCGTTCACATGAATCCTATCTTATTAAAACCCGAAGCTGAAACCGGTGCGCAAGTGATTGTGCAGGGCAAACGCGCCGCCACCATGTCAGCACGCGAATTCTTCGCCAACCGCGCCCAATTTATGCCTGCGATATTACAAAGCTTCCGCCATTTGGCCGCCAGCCACGATTATGTGCTGGTTGAAGGGGCAGGAAGCCCCGCCGAAACCAACCTCCGCGATGGCGATCTGGCCAATCTCGGCTTTGCTCAAGCTGCTGGCATTGACGGCGTGCTAATTGGTGACATTCACCGTGGCGGGGTTATTGCGTCGATCATCGGCACTTTGTCGGTGTTGGATAAGGCGGATCAAAACCGCATAAAAGGATTCATCATCAATAAGTTCCACGGCGATCCAGAACTCTTTGATGAGGCGCGCGCGTTTCTCGAAAATCGCTTGGCTCTTCCCTGCCTTGGTGTTGTACCGCATTTTGCAGACGCGCTTAAACTGCCAGCCGAAGATGCCTTAGCATTAGAGTATATGGCCACACCAAAACCTGCTGGTCTAAAAATCTGCGTGCTGCGCCTGCCGCGCATCGCCAATTTTGACGATCTTGATCCACTACGCCAAGAACTGGAAGTCTCACTCCAGTTTCTCAATCCTCAACAAGCCATTCCAGGCGATGCAACCTTGGTTATCATTCCCGGCAGCAAATCCACCACAGCTGATCTTGCCGCTCTTCGGGCAGCGGGTTGGGATATTGATCTGCTCGCACATCATCGCAGAGGCGGGCGCATATTGGGCTTGTGTGGCGGCTATCAAATGCTCGGCCGCATGATCCATGATCCGCTTGGGCTGGAAGGCGCTGCTGGTTCGGTCCCCGGGCTTGGTCTGCTCAATGTTGAAACCACACTCACCCCCGACAAAAACGTTGCCGAAACCCAAGCCATGCACACGCTCACAGGCCAGCTCATCAACGCCTACGAAATCCATCTCGGTGAAACCTCGGGGCCAGATTGCCAAAGGCCCTTTGCGCAAAAAGCAGGTGGGCCAGAAGGTGCCATCAGCCCAGACGGATTGGTGACAGGAACCTATCTGCATGGCTGCTTTGCCGCTGACAATTTCCGCACCGCCTACCTCTCATCATTAGGTGCGAAGGCCTCAGTTTTTGCCTATGAGCAGGGTGTAGAAGAAACACTTGATGCTTTAGCCGCCCATCTTGAAAAACACCTCGATATTGATCTCATTTTAAAACTCGCAAAGCCTGTCACATGAACCAACTTGCCCTAGCCTCTGCGGCGCTGCTGTTAGAAAGCCTCATTGGCTATCCCACATTTTTGCAAAATGCATGGGGCCATCCGGTACAATGGATGGGGCGTTTGATCTCATTTTTGGATGATGGCTTGAATGATGAAGAGGCACAGCCACAACAAAACCGCTCCAGCGGCGTGTTGGCCATGGTGGTGCTCATTGCCGTTTGCGCCCTGCCCGCATTGGCCGTTCAATATGCCTTGACCAAGCTGCCTTATGGTTACGTTTTAAACGTTTTGCTCGCCATTCCATTCATCGCCCAACACTCGCTTGGCCAACATGTTGAAGCGGTCGCCAAAGCTTTGTCGCAATCGACTGAAGCTGGGCGCAGCGAAGTATCAAAAATCGTGGGCCGCGATGTCACTTCGCTAAACCAAGCCGGCATCGCCAAAGCCGCCCTTGAGAGCCTCGCCGAAAATGCTTCTGACGGTATCGTGGCACCCATCTTTTGGTATGCGCTTTTAGGTCTGCCCGGCATCGTGGCTTACAAGGCCATCAACACGGCAGACAGCATGATTGGCCACAAGTCAGAAAAGTATCTCCATTTCGGTTGGGCCGCCGCCAAGTTGGATGACCTCGTCAACTTGCCCGCTTCGCGCCTTACTGGCCTGTTATTTGTGGTGGCCGCCTATGCCAATGGCAAAGCCGCCGCACAGAATGCCTGGAGAACAATGCGCCGCGATGCGCCAAAACATAACTCGCCAAATGCTGGGTGGCCTGAAGCGGCCATGGCCGGCGCGTTAGGATTGCAATTCGGCGGTGCGCGCGATTATGACGGCGAAACTTTGATGTTGCCCACAATGGGAAGTGGCAGAAGCCCTGCAGGCGTTAAAGACATTGAAGATGGCCTCAGCCTGTTCCGCAATGCTATGGCTTTGCTCATCGCCCTTGGCGCTATTCTGGCAATCGCCCTTTGATTATTTGCGGAATCCCGGCAACTGTAAACACCACACAATCCGCAATCGCCGCCACTTGTTGGTTCATAAGCCCATGCAAATCTCTGAAGCGCCGTGAAAGGCCGTCCTCAGGCACCAACCCAAGCCCCAATTCATTTGAAACAATCACCAGCTTTTGCTGGTTTATCTGAAGTTGGGCCAATAAGACATCAAGCGAAGTCTGCACGTCTTTTTCAGCCATCAGCAGATTGTTTAGCCAAAGCGTAAGGCAATCGAGCAAGACATCGCCTTTGGCTTTACTCAATGCGCCAACCAAATCTAGCGGAGCTTCCAGCGTCTGCCACGCTTTACCACGATCACTTTGGTGTTGAGCAATGCGTCTTATCATTTCATCGTCAAAAGCTTGGGCAGTGGCGATATAAGTGCGAGGCGCTTGGCAAAGGCCTTCTGCAAAGCGGCTTTTGCCACTGCGAGCACCCCCCAACACAAAAATAATGCTCATGGTTTCACCTCTGATTTGAGGGGCGGAATGCGCGCAATAAAATGCCCACGCATTTTTTGCGGCCACTGCTTAAATGGCACATTGCCATCTGGCGTTTCACCGTGCAAATCAAACCAGGCCAACAAGGCTTCGGCCTGCGCTTCATCAGGCGCGTTGCCGCCAGTAATATAACTGAACCGTTGAGAATCCTGCACCACCACGCTGCACGGCCTGGTGCAATTCCACAGGCAGGCTTGAGCCTCAACCACCACATCAACACGCCCTAACTTGGCTAAAAGTCCCTGCATGGCGGCCAGCATCATCTCCCCGCCGCTGCGCCCATCGGGGGCCAATTTGGCGGTTTCAGAAAACTTACAAGTGGTGCAAATAACCAAGCGGCGCATTTGTCTCATCTGGGGGTTGAATGGCTGGAATTGAATGTTATCGTGCCATCCTTAGCTCAAGCAGAGATAAAGCCACCACATGAATTTTACCCGCATCACATTCTTGGCCTCAGATTCTCCGGCAGCAGGTCGTGCATTGAAAACATTGGCCAAACGCTATGGCAATGCCACGGTTGATACCGCTGACGTTATTGTAGCCTTGGGCGGTGATGGCCTTATGCTTGAAGCGCTCCACGCCTGCACCAAATCTGGCCTGCCGGTTTACGGGATGAACCGAGGCTCTGTTGGCTTTTTGATGAATAACTTTCATGAAGCAGATTTACCAGAGCGCATCGCCGCATCTGAGCAAACGCTGATCCGCCCCTTGCGCATGATCGCTAAAACGCCTGATGGCAAAAAGCATGAACGCACCGCCTTCAACGAAGTGTCTCTGCTGCGCCAAAGATCACAAGCCGCAAAAGTGAAAATCACCATTGACGGCAAACCCCGCCTTGATGAAATGATTTGCGATGGCTTAATCGTGTCAACACCGGTTGGCTCAACCGCTTATAATCTTTCAGCCCATGGTCCCATCTTGCCAATCGGCAGCCCACTTCTGGCCTTAACCCCGCTGAGTGTTTTTCGCCCGCGTCGTTGGCGTGGCGCAATTCTGGCTAAGGGCGTTAAAGTGAGGATTGATGTTTTGGAACATGACAAACGCCCGGTAGCCGCCGTGGCAGACCATGAAGAAGTGCGCAATATTCTATCGGTGGAAATCACTGAGGATAAAAAGCGCGGCGTGCGCATGATGTTTGATCCTGACCACAGCTTAGCAGAGCGTGTTTTGTCAGAGCAATTTAGGATCTAGCCTCAAAAGCAAGCCTAAGCGGCACGCACCAAATCGGCGCGCAGGCGCTTAGCAACTTTGCGAATTTTATCCTCGCCATAACGGCCCAAATATTCAATCTGTTTGGCACGTTCTTGCGGGCTCATCGACTCATAGCGCGTCATCAAAGCTTCCAACACGCGTCCGCCAAATTCGGATGAAGAGATCTCCAATCCTTCTTCGCGCGTGTCGATCACCACGTCACACGCCGCGCGTAACATGCCAAAGCAACTCATCGGCAAGCCAGAACGCTTAAACAGCGCTTTAAAGCTGGCGGGATGTCGGTGATACATTTGTTGGGCAGTGCGCGAAGGGGTAAAGCCGGTTAGGTGCGCCAAGCTTGCCTCCACCACAACCATCTGTCCAAGGGCTGCACTGCGCACCACAAAAGCTGGCGTCAGTAATTTCTTGGCGGCCATGAATGCCAAAGCCTTAGAGCGGCCGACCTCATCACTTTCGACCAACACTTGCATCACGGCATTGTCTTCAGCATCGGCACATAGATCAGAAGCGTCATTGGCAGCGATCCAGCCGCGTTCTGCCATCATCTGGCGCATGCGCGCGGCGGTGCGCCGGGCTTGGGTGATGCGAATTTCAGCGGGAATGGCGGGCTTGGCTAAAAGCCGCTCGACAATATCTGTATTGTTTCCAAAGCGTTTGTAAAGCACATGAAAATCCATGTCTTCCAGCATTATGGCGGTGTTTTGCAGAAGTGCCACACACGCAACAGCACTACCTTGACCAATGACGAGTTCACACGCCTCTGGCGGCACATCAGAACGCGAGACAATTGTGGTCTGCCGCGCCTCGTCGCCCACTTTGGCGATCACCGTAATCTGGGCCGCACTCAAGGCCTTTGTCTGGGCAAGAAACGGCAAAGCAATATCATCATCATCCGCGATGATTGAAAAAGCCAATTGCGCATCGATGCGGTTTGATGAAGCAAATTCTTGCGCCAATACCAGTCGCACAGCTTTCTCATCGTCGCCTGCAAGACGCAGCAAAACGGGGCCCACTTGTTCGATTTCAATGCGAGCTGTGGCTGGATCAGCCACCAAAGCCACCAATTGGCGCGTCAACGCAACGCGGGCATCCACATCACCAACGGCAATGACAGATTGAAAAACCGATACATCTAGCCCAACGAAATCTGCTTCACCCATCACATCACCTACGCCTTACTAAAGCACAACCTACGGCTTAAAAATTAATAAGACGTTCACTGTGATTTTTGAGATTCTGTTAAGGTCTGTGGCGCGACTTAGTGACCAAGCAGGCCAGCTTGCTCAAGCTTGAAGCGTAGCAACTCGCGGTCAAATGGTTTCACTAAAACATCAGTGGCCCCCGCTAAAATAAAAGCGGCCAAGTCATCCACTTTGGGTGCATCCGCATAACAAATGATCTTAGGCGCAACAGCATTGCCGCGCCCATGCTGTAACTGTTGAATCAAATCCTGCGCAGCATCGGCGCGTGTAACATCCATGAAAACCACATCAGGCTCGAAAACCTGAGTCGCACTCACGCTTTCCTGCTCATTGCAGGTCAGCCCAAGGCTGTTCAACAGCAGGGCAATACGCTGGCGTTCAAGGGCATTTTGATCGATTAACAAACACTGCACTGTAAGCCTCACATCGTTCCATTTTATGCAACGTGTGCGAGTCCTGACTCCGTGCTGGTTAACAGGTTCTTAAGTCACTTATCCACAGCTTAATTCAGGTTTAAAACATTGTATTTGATCGTGAATTTAAGTTATCCACAGGCACGAGCAATATAGTCGCAAAACACTGAATCTCGGATTCCTGCCCAATGACACCCGACTCGGTGGCACCGCTCAAACCAGCCTGATCACAGATATCGGCACACTGTCTGGCAAAAAGCTTTCACTGGGGTCGACGCATCTTCCACACCTGTTCAACAGTCGCATATTCGGCATAGCCAAGGCGTGCGATTGGCTTCATGGCGGCTGTGTTTACGCGCCCATCAACGATAAAGCGGTCATCAATGTGAATGCCAACAACGCGCCCAACCACAAGATAGTTACTTACCTGTCCATCGTCATCCGGCAAATCAAGTGTTTGAAAATGCCGACATTCCAGCGCAACAGGGCTTGCTGCAACACGTGGTGGCTTTACCTTAACGCATTCTGCTTTTGCAAGGCCGGCAAACTCAAATTCATCCTGATCAACGCGAGCAGATGATTGGTTCATCGCCTCACGCAAATCATAAATAGCAACGTTGACTACAAATTCCTTGTTCTCTTCAATGTTGCGCAAAGTATCTTTGTAGCCCGTTGAACCAAACGCCACATAACTCGGATTGTGGGAAAAGGCGTTATAAAAACTGTAGGGCGCTAAATTGGCTTTGCCACTCTTCGATAGCGTCGAAATCCACGCTATCGGTCGCGGCCCCACCAAGGCATAGAATGGATCAAGCGGTAATCCATGGTTATTGGTCACCGCATCGTAGAACATCAACGCAACTTCTGCAAAAGCGGCACCAAATCTGCCACCGTGCCAATCACATAGTCGGCGATATGCGCCAAATCATCATGATCTGAATTTCCGCTCAGCACACCGATGGCAAGGCCTGCGCCGCCTGCCCGTGCTTCGTTGATGTCATGGGCATTGTCACCCACCATGGCGATCTCATCAGGCTTTATGGTCATGGCTTCGGCAAAGCGCCTGATCATATTGCCATGCGGTTTGGGTTCCACCACACTGTCGGCACCAATCAACATTTCAAAATAATCGATCACCCCAATCTTGGTCATGTGGCTATGGGCCGAAGCCTCAATGTCATTGGTGGCAACACCCAGCACGTAACCTGCGGCTTTCAATTCTTCGAAAATCGGCTGCAAAGGAATAATCGCAATCGCCCCATCATGGGCATCACGGTCAAAATTCTCGTCAATGAATTTGCGCCGCGCTTCGCGTTCGTCCTCGGCCATGTCAGGCCACCAAAAACGCACCACTTCACGCAGCGTGCCTGATGCCATCGGGCTTCCACCGCGGCAGCCACCAGTTTCAGGCATATAGCCCGCGCGCATTAAAATCTCAGTCGCTTGGTCTTTTGAATAACCATAATGCAATTGCAGCATCTTGAGATAGGTGGCCCCGAATAAATTATTGAACTCGATCAGTGTTCCATCTTTATCGAATAATATGCCTTTAATTGCCATCACTTCACCCAACGCGTTAAAACAGATGAAAGCTCTGGCCGAGGTCTATCCTCAAGCGGCAAAGTTGAAGTACCGACGTAAACGATACCCGCCACCTTCTCTTGCTCACTAACCCCCATCGCCGCCTTGGCCTTGGCATCATAGGCCACCCAATCAGTTTGCCACTGTGCATCAAAAACATGGGCCTGTGCTGCCAGAACCACATTGAAACTTAACGCCGCTGCGGAGAGTTGCTGTTCCCAGATCGGAATTTTAACATGCTCTTGTGCGGTGGAAACCACCACAACAACAACCGGCGCACGCATAAAAAGTCCGGCCTGGAAATCTAAGGCTTCTGCGCCATGCGTGGGGTTAAGCTCGGCCCAGCGCGCTCTAAAGGCTGCGCCCACTTGTGCGCGCGCAGCTCCCTCAAAAACCACAAACCGCCAGGGGGCAAGCTTACCATGGTCGGGAACGCGAAGCGCAAGTCGCAATATCTCGTCTAGCGCTGCAGGTGCTGGCCCGGGCTCGCCCATCGCTTTGGCTGAAGCCGACTTGCGGGTCTTCAAAAATGTCAGCAGGGAACTTGTGTCATTGAATGTCATAGCCGCCTCATAGCCATTTCCTATGTCATTGTGCAATGCGCTCAATCCGCTAGGTCACATTAACCATTCGTTAAGCATTTCATTGCACAGCCAACCCCGCCCGTGCTTCAACATGCTCACCAGCCGGAAAGTGCTTGGGGAGAATTAAACAGGGGAATAAAGCGTGGGCGCCAGCACCCGCCTAACGCGTCATCGCCACCAAGCCAGCATTGCATGTATGCTCGGCTTGGTGGCGTTTTCTATTTCAAGCCAATATGTGCGTGCCAATGTGGGTTCGGCCAATCAAGAAGTCTCACCTAAAATCGCAGCGCACCTACCGGCCACAATAGCTTTATCCGTGGTAGCCGCTGGCGAGGAAAAGTTAGAGCTTTCAGGCCGCCTCACCCAAAATGCAATAAACTACGCAGATAGCATTGATTGGATTCTGAAATCATCAGACGGCCAAACACTTTTTGCAGGCGCGTCGCAAATCCTGACCTTGCCGTTAAAGCCAGGCAATTATGATGTGACAGCCCATTACGGCAATGTGGCTTTCAGCGAAAACATCACATTGCCCGCTGACACATCGGTATCTGTGAACTTCGATCTCAATGCAGGCGCGTTACGCATTGCACCTCATCTCACTGATGTGGGAGCAACATTACAACCAGCAACCACGCGGATTTACGCGCTGGACGGTGTGGATGTTGGCCAACTCGTGGCATCGTCAGTAACGCCGGGCAAAATCATCAAGCTGGCCGCTGGCAATTACCGTGTTGAAACGCGATTTCCGCAAGGCAATGTCGAAGCATCAACCAATGTTGAAGTCAAAGCCGGCATTATGCGCGCCGTTGACCTCGCTGTGCATGGCAGCGTGGTGGAATTCCCCGTCTTGGGCGAAGGTGAAAATTGGACGCTGAGCAATGAGTCTGGTGAAAAGCTAGCATTGCCACCGGGCGTCAGTGAAGTTGCGCTGAGGCCTGGGGCCTATTTCGCAGAGACAAAACTTGGAAGCCGCATCATTTCAAAAAGCTTTGTCGTGCAAGACGGCATCAGCCAACGTCTCAGTTTGGAATAGGTCAAAAAAAGGGCAGCACGAAGCCGCCCTTTGATGTTTACAAAAATTAAAATCAGTTATGCTTCGTCATCATGTGGTCCATCGCCATGCCGATGTGCTTAGAGCAATCGTCCATCTTGTTGGCCTTCATCGAATCCATAGCCATTTTCATTTCATCACCGGCCATCTTCACACCATCAGCCATTTTGGCATCAGTGTCTTTGGCCATTGCATCGCCCATCATCTTCATGGTTGGAGCATCACAAGTGGTCTTCATCATATCATCTGCAAAGGATGGCGCTGTGCTGAAAGCAAGGGCCAAAAGAGCGGCGGCGAGTGTTGTCTTGATCATATTCATTCTCCATAAAAAAAAGCTGCGGAACTTTTGTTCCACAGCTTGTTTGCACTTTGACTTTCACATTGGCCAATAAACTCAGCACACAATGATGTGAACTGTGATCCGGATGTTATGCGCCACTGAACCAATTATAGCCTTGGTCTTCCCAATAACCGCCACGATCTTCATTGGTCACTTCAATCGACATGATGTGCTTTGGATTTTTAAAACCCAGCTTGATTGGAATGCGCAGCTTCATCGGGAAACCATATTTGCGCGGCAGAACCTGATCGCGGAATGTGAGCGCCAGAATAGTTTGCGGATGCAGAGCTGAAGCCATGTCGAGAGTGGTGTAATAATCATCGGCGCATTTGAAGGCCACATATTTGGCTTTGGTGTCTGCGCCCACCATGTTCAAGAAATCAGCGAAACTCACCCCCGCCCATTTGCCAATCACGCTCCAGCCCTCAACACATATGTGTCTGGTGATTTGTGATTGCTGTGGAAGTGCATGCAAAGCAGCCAAAGTCCAAGGATCTTTCTTGTCGATCAACCCAGTGAGCTCAAGCTTGTAACCTTCTTCCTTCACATCGGGCGCTTTATCTTCGCTATAGTAAGCATTGAAGGGGAACGGATCGGTAATGTCTGCTTCGGTATAGGTGGTCGCCAACTGGTTGGTTGCGCCAAAAATCGCCTCCTGCACACCATCATTCCAGCGCGACATGGCATCAAGAATACTTTGCGCCTTTGAATCATCAGCGACATTACAGCCCGCCAGCATCGACAATGCGCCAAATGACAATGCCCGGCCCATGAAAAAGCGCCGCTCAATGTTCTTCACTTGCTTGGTGCGTGGCAGCAAAAGTTTCTGCGATGAATTTGGTTTAAGCAACATGGCTGTTCTCCTTCTCTGGAAATGGCTTAGCCTTCCCAGTGATCATCGGAATGAGTGTTGATGGCACAATGGCCACAAGTGCCACATGCACAATAATGAAAGCACAGATCAAAGTCATGCCAGCAAAGTGAACATAACGCGCCGTGGCGTAATTACCCACAATCCAACTCAGTGCTTGGAATTGCACAGACTTCCAAACCACAAGGCCTGAAACGAATGTCATCAACATCACAAAAATGATGCCGATGTAAAATGCTTTCTGCACGGCACTATAATCATGGCTATTATGACCCAGCTTGAAGCGTAATGCGGCCCAAATGTCATGGAATAAAGCCTTTGGGCCAAGTGGGAAAAACTTATCGCGGAAATGGCCTGTGACGATGCCAAGAATAAGATAGATCAGCAGGTTGACCACAAACAGCCACATGGCCGCCAAATGCCATTGAATGCCGCCGCCCAGCCAATCACCCAAAGTGAGATAGTCTGGAAACTCTAAGCTATCGAACAAAGGTGAGGCATTGTAAATCTGCCACCCACTCATGATCATGGTCACAATGGCAATGGCGTTCAGCCAATGAAAGATCCGAACATAGAGTGGATGAATTAGAACCTTTTTCATAAAAACTCCTCAAACCGGACTCAGACTTTCCTCTGAATACAAGCTTAAGGCCAATAACGCTTCATCACAATTATGTTTACTGACCGGGCGCAGCCTTGACCACGGGCACAACCTCCAGGAACTAGCCGGGAAGCGGGATGAATTCCTTGTCGTCGCCCGGCACCATCGAGAACTTTCCGGTGCGCCATTCATCTTTCGCGGCCTCGATTTTTTCTTGCGATGATGAAACAAAATTCCACCAGATATGGCGTGGCCCGTCCATGGGCTCGCCACCGAGCAACATGAAATGACTGGCCTCAAGCGCCGTGACGATCACTTCGGCCCTCGGTTTCAAGGCGATGAGCTTGCCCGCTTCAAACACACGGCCCGCAATTTCGATCTCACCAGACACCAGATAGAGTCCACGCTCTTCATGTTCAGCGCCAATAGGCAGCCGCGCCCCCGCATCCAGCCGCACGTCGGCATAAAACAAATCGGAATGGGTTTTTACTGGTGACGTCTCGCCGAAAAGCGAACCTGCAATCACCTGCACCTTGCGCCCGCCATCAACCAGCAGCGGCAACCGATCTTGCCCCAGATGCTCAAATCCGGGCGCCGTCTCTTCAAATTTCTTCGGCAAGGCCACCCAGCTTTGCAGGCCAAAATAGTTCTGGCCCGAGGCCCGCTCCAGAGCAGGCGTGCGTTCTGAATGCACGATGCCCTTGCCAGCCGTCATCCAGTTGAGCTCACCCGGGGCAATCGCCTGTTCTGAACCCAGACTATCGCGATGATAAATCGTGCCGTCAAACAGCCATGTCACAGTTGCAAGACCAATATGCGGGTGCGGCCGCACATCCATGCCCTGCCCGGCCTTCATCATTACCGGACCAAAGCGGTCAAAGAAAATAAATGAGCCGATCATCTGACGCTCAGCAGCAGGCAGAGCCCGGTGCACTTCAAAATCACCAATATCGCGGATGCGCGGAACAATCACATGTTCAATGGCATCAACCGACGCGGCATCGCCGGGAATGGGGTCAGGAATGTGGGGGAGTGTCATTTCAAAGCTTTCCTCACCGCGGGGGCCACTTCACCACCGAGGATTTCAATGGCTTTCAACTGCTCCGCATGCGGCACGGTGCCAATCGCCATCTGTATCAGAATGCGGGTGTTTTCAAAAACTTCATGCAACTGCAGGATGCGGTCGGTGACACGCGCGGCGTCACCCACGATCAGGTTGCCATCATCTTGGGTTGAACGTTCAAAATGGTCCATGCCTTGCGGCGGCCAGCCACGCTCTTTGCCAATGCGGTTCATCACTTCCATTTGCGCCGCACCATAAACGCGCTTGGCGTTCTCCGTCGTGTCAGACACAAAGCCATGCATGTTAAGGCTGAGCTGAATGGTTTTCGGGTCATGCCCCGCCTTGGCGTGGGCTTCGCGGTAAAGATCATAAAACGGTTTAAAGCGCCTTGGGTCTCCGCCAATGATGGCCAAAGCCATGGGCAGATCAAGCGTGGCAGCGCGCACCACTGATTGCGGTGTGCCACCAACGGCGATCCAGATCGGCATTTTCTTTTGTTCAGGGCGTGGATAAATCCCTGCGTTATTCAATGATGGCCGCAATTTGCCAGCCCATGTAATGCGCTCACTTTCACGAAGCTTCATGAGCAAATCAAGCTTCTCGGAAAACAGCGCATCATAGTCATCAAGATCATAGCCAAACAGCGGATAGCTTTCGATGAATGAACCCCTGCCCGCCATAATTTCGGCGCGGCCATTGCTGATCCCGTCCACCGTGGCGAATTGCTGAAACGCCCGCACTGGGTCGTCAGAGGAGAGAACCGTCACGGCACTGGAAAGCTTGATGCGCTTGGTCACCGCCGCCCCCGCTGCCAGAGCCACGGGCGGCGCTGAAACCGCATAATCGGCCCGGTGGTGTTCGCCCACCGCAAACACATCCAGGCCAACCTCATCAGCCAGCTTCATTTCCTCAACCAGATTGCGCAGGCGTTGCCCCGCAAACTCAGGCTTGCCCGCGGGCACATCAGCAAAAGTGTAAATTCCAATTTCCATGAGGGTTATATGGAACTGAATGAATTACAGTTCAAGGGGTGATAGCAAATTTTGCTTGCATTTCTTTAACTGCTAGCATATATTGCTTGCATGAATAATCGGCAACGCAAGACTTTAGAGGCCGTTTTTGCCGAGCCTACCAAGTCCAATATAGCTTGGGCGGACATTGAGGTATTGCTAATTGCATCTGGCTGCAAAGTCATTGAAGGCTCTGGTTCACGCATAAGGTTTAATCATGAACGTGGGACATTCGTGGCGCATCGTCCTCATCCGCAAAAAGAAACTAAACAATACATCGTCAAGTATGTTCGAGCATTTTTAAGTGAGATTGGAGTGAAGCCATGAATGAGGTTTTGAAATATAAAGGCTATCACGGCAGTACGGAATTTTCTTTGGAAGATGATTGTCTGTTTGGGCATCTCTTGGGCATTAGCGATATTATCAGCTACGAGGGAAACTCCGTAAAAGAAATTAAAGCGGCCTTCAAAGAATCCGTAGACGATTACGTCGAAACCTGCCGCAAAATTGGCAAGGCCCCGCAAAAACCCTATTCCGGTAAAGTGATGTTCCGCATTGATCCACAAGTTCATGCCAAGGCAGCGCTGGCCGCGCAGTTGAAGGGGATCAGTTTGAACCAGTGGGCGGAAGAGGTTTTGAGAGAGGCCGCAGGACACTGACACGGCTTGTAGCTAATGCACAACTTCATAAACTTGCCAAAAACAATTCGCATATTTTTCCCAGAATCGTTCGTAGTTATCCATATTTATCTCTCGTTCAGAAATGATATATGAACTCAATTTACCTGATGTGCGTCGCTGTTTGCCAAACAACTCAACCGCGCTATGCCAACTCTGTTCATCTTTTGGCGTGGGATATTTTGAAGCCCAAGAAACATACTCAGACATTGATTGTAATATTATCAAGTCGTCGTCGGTTGAACTGATACCTGACAATAAACTCAAATCCTGAATTTGGTGGCTCTTTGGGAACTTACCTTGCAGGCCTAGCAATATGCCTTTCAAAAGCAACTCAATTGAAAGCCCTGCAAGCAAGCAAAACACATTACCCGGAATCAATTTAGCATTACCAACCAACAGTGCAGCTTCATGCAACTCGTCTGCGTAGTTCGAATAATACATCAAACTGTTAAATCGCCGACTAAACTGGTCACCTTTGTCGAATGCTCGAATTTTTCCGCTAACCCTCGCGAGTTGAATTTCGAAATCAACTATCACTCAATATCCTCCAGTCGCGGTATACTAAATACACTTAAACGCAAAGGCAGGCCGATAACGGGCGTAACGGCCGATTTATTTGCTCAGCTCCTTGTCAAACTTATCCAGTGTCGATGCACAAAGATCGAAGCCTTGATTTAAAGCAACTCCTGAGGTGAAGGAAAAATTTCCTGCCTCCAAACCTTGCCTTATTGAATGCACCATGTCGGCGATAAACAGGGCATCTGTCTGATCAAACGGGTACTCTTTCTCATTCTTAAGCACAATTTCTTGAAGTGACTTTTCCATGGTATCGGCTTGTTTTTCAATCTCAGCCTTGCCATATTTTTCTTCCATGTGAATCATCATGGACAACCCAATAACTACATTCTTGCAAATGAACGCATGATACTTCCAGTCCTTGACTTTGCTGACATCATAAGTTGCTTGAGCAATAGTGGACTGCAAGCTCAGAAACACAACGGCGATTAAATATTTGACATTGTTCACGAGACTGAACCTCTTGAATTAACTCGTAAGTAACTACCCTTTGCTGACAGCTATTAGGCAAGCATGAGAGTGTAAGAGTGTCAATCGAAGGCGCAAACTGGCAATCTCTTCAAATTTGAACAATCAAAAAAGTGCGCCTTTTTTCTCATCTCACCTCAAATCCGGCGGCATCGCTTCCTTCACCAACGCGGCCAACGCTTCCGCAAAGCTCATCGCTTTCTGATCCTGGCTCCCCAAGCGGCGCATATTCACCGCCTTCTCGTCCATCTCGCGCTTGCCCACCACAAGGATCACCGGAACTTTCGTCACCGAGTGTTCGCGCACTTTGTAATTGATTTTCTCGTTGCGCAAATCCGCCTCAGCGCGAAGCCCAGCGTCTTTCAGCTTTTGCGTAACCTCTAAAGCATAAGCATCAGCCTCAGACGTGATGGTGCAAACTGCAACTTGCTGTGGCGCCAACCACAACGGAAAATGCCCGGCAAAGTTCTCAATCAATATGCCAAGGAAGCGCTCCATCGAGCCACAGATGGCGCGGTGGATCATCACCGGAACATGCTTGGCCCCATCTTCGCCGATGTAAAACGCACCGAAGCGTTCCGGCAAATTGAAATCAACTTGCGTGGTGCCACATTGCCAATCGCGGCCAATCGCATCGCGCAACACATATTCAAACTTGGGGCCATAAAAAGCGCCCTCGCCCGGATTGATTGAGGTTTTGATCTTGCCGCCGCTCTCCGCCGCGATCTGCTCCAGCACATCAGACATGATCGATTCGGCACGGTCCCAATCCGCATCCGTGCCCACCCGCTTTTCAGGCCGTGTGGAAAGTTTCACCACAAACTGTTCAAAGCCAAAGTCTTTGTAAGTTGAGAGAATGAGATCATTGATCTTCAAACATTCATCTTTCATCTGCTCCGGCGTGCAGAAAATATGCGCGTCATCTTGCGTGAAGCCGCGCACGCGCATCAACCCATGCAGCGCGCCTGAGGGCTCATAGCGATGCACCGCGCCAAATTCCGCAAGCCGCATCGGCAATTCGCGATAGCTCCGCAAACCGTGTTTGAAAATCTGCACATGGCCCGGGCAGTTCATCGGCTTGAGGGCATAAATACGGTCGCCGTCTTCGGCTTCAGCACCGGCAGGTGTTGCGCCAAACATCGCCTCTTTATACCAACCCCAATGGCCCGAGGTTTCCCAAAGGCTCTTATCCAAAAGCTGTGGCGCGTTCACTTCTTGATAGCCGAGTCTATTTAGGCGGCGGCGCATATAGGCAATCAACTGCTGGAATATGGTCCAGCCCTTAGGGTGCCAGAACACCACGCCCGGGCCTTCTTCTTGGAAATGGAACAGATCCATTTCGCGGCCCAGTTTGCGATGGTCACGCTTTTCAGCTTCTTCCAAAGCGGTGACATAGGCTTGCAAATCTTTGTCATTGGCCCAAGCGGTGGCATAAATGCGCGTCAACATCTGCTTGCTGCTATCGCCGCGCCAATAAGCGCCAGCCACTTTCATCAGTTTAAAGGCGTTGCCGATCTTGCCCGTCGAAGTCATATGCGGGCCACGGCATAAATCTATCCAGCCACCTTGATCGTAGAACTTGATGTCTTCATTGCCGGGAATGGTATCCACCAATTCGACTTTGAAGTTTTCGCCCTTGGCGCGGAAAAATGCTTTGGCTTCTTCACGAGTCTTGGTGCTTTTGGTGAAAGGCTTGTCGCGCGCGATGATCTCACGCATCTTTTTTTCGATGGGCACAAAATCTGCCGTGGTGAAAGGTTCATTGCGGAAGAAGTCGTAATAAAAACCATTCTCAATCACCGGCCCAATCGTCACTTGCGTTCCAGGATGTAATTCTTGCACAGCTTCCGCCAAAACGTGAGCAGCATCATGGCGAATAAGCTCAAGCGCGCGCTCATCTTCGCGCGTCACAATCTGTAATGTGGCATCGCCCATAATTGGATCGGCCAAATCAACAAGCTGGCCATTGACTACAGCGGCCACAGCTTTCTTTTCGAGGGACTTGGAAATGGAAGCTGCAACTTGTGCAGCAGAAACCCCGGCTTCAACTTCGCGCTTAGCGCCATCGGGGAATGTGAGCGTAATCATTTAGGTCCTTTCTGCCCAGTCCCGGCAACAGCCCGGGTAGGCCAAATCATTGAAGCCTTGAATTGCCCTGCCAAAAAACCTGCGTCAAGGCCAAGAAATTTACAATTTTAACTGTTCGGTAAAGCTTTTCTAACCAGCCATTAACGTTACCAATGCATTATCAACCTCAGATTTGTGTGTTTGTTTGTTAAGAAAGGTACCCCTATGAAGATTATATCCAGAGTTTCTATCGCGTTGCTTGCTTCTCTAACTATCGTGACACCTCTGAGCGATGCCTTTGCGGCGGACGCGCCCGCGCCACCAGTGGTGCAGCTACGCCCAGCGCAATATGATTGGAGTGGCGTTTATGCTGGTGGTTGGGTCGGCCTGGCCTGCCTTGATGGCAGTGGCTCGCTGGTGGATAACACAGCAGGCAACACTTTCAACAACGGCGGCTGCGGCTTCAAAGGTGGCGCGTTGATGGGCTATAACTATCAATTTGATCAATTTGTGGTGGGTGCCGAAGCCGATTTGGGCACTTCCACTGACATCGTGCGCAATACAGAACCCACCGCTGACTTCCGCTTCAACATGAATTATCTCGCCACCTTGCGCGGCCGTGCTGGTTGGGCGATGGATAACACCCTGTTCTATCTCACCGCTGGTGGCGCCTTTGCCCAAGGCGAACTCAACGGCATCGTATCCGCAACTCCAAGCCATCTCACAGCAAACCAATTTGGTTGGACAGTCGGTGCGGGTATGGAACACGCGGTGAGTGATCATTTCCGTGTACGAATGGAATATCTCTACACTCAATTCGCCAATACAAAATACCAAAATGCATGTTGTAACGTGGATTGGAACTGGGGCGGCGAACACGAAGTTAAAGCCGCCGCTATTTGGGCATTCTAATCTTACATCGCATTGCAGATTTCAGGGCCGGATTTTCGCCGGCCCTTTCATTTTGCCACAGCAGGAACATTGGTCCGGCACCGGGTCATAACCGTCGCCTCCCCATGGTTGGCAACGCGCGATGCGCTTTATGCCCAGCCACCCACCACAGATGACGCCATGTTTCTGAATGGCCTCAACCGCATAGTCTGAGCACGTTGGCAAAAATCTGCACGTCCGCCCCATGACAGATGATAGCGTTAGCTGATAGAACCTGATCAGAAGCAGCAGCAGCGTTTTCATGAGGACAATATAGTGGTCAATTCACCAAAACCCAATATCCTCTTCATTATGGCCGACCAACTAGCGGCGCGCTATTTGCCTATGTACGGCCATTCTCTGGTCAAAACGCCCCATCTCTCGCGCCTTGCTGCAGAGGGTGTGGTGTTTGAAAATTGTTATTCATCGTCACCGCTGTGTGCGCCAGCCCGTGCCACCATAATGAATGGGCTCCTGCCCTCGCGCACTGGCGTTTATGACAATGCCGCAGAGTTTCCTTCGGCCATCCCCACTTGGGCGCATTATCTTAGGCTCAATGGCTATCAGACTTGCTTGTCAGGCAAAATGCATTTTGTGGGGCCAGACCAGTTGCATGGTTTGGAAGAGCGGTTGACGACAGATATCTATCCCGCCGATTTCGGTTGGACACCGGATTGGCGCTTAAGGCAAACCCGCATCGACTGGTGGTATCATAACATGACATCGGTGTTGCAGCCCGGCATAGCTGAGATTTCCAATCAACTAGAATTTGATGGTGATGTACTGTTCCAAGCCAAGCGCAAATTATATGACTATGCGCGCTTCACGCCCGAAAAACCTTTCGCTATGGCCGTCAGCTTCACCCATCCGCATGATCCCTATGCGGCGCGCAAGACGTTTTGGGATTTATACACGGATGCAGAAATTGATCTTCCATCCGTGCCACACATGCCGCGCGAGAAACTCGATGCCCATTCGCAGCGCCTTTATGATGTGAGTGCGATGGATGATTACAAAGTCACTGAGGTCGATATCCGCGCCGCCCGCCACGGCTATTATGCCAACATTTCCTACATTGATGATCTGGTTGGCCAACTCATTGAAACTTTGCGCGCCTTAGGGCAACTCGACAACACTGTGATTGTTTTCACTTCGGACCACGGCGACTTTTTGGGTGAGCGCGGCCTCTGGTATAAGATGAGCTACCTCGAACCATCATCCCATGTGCCATTGATCATCTGGCATCCGAAAGATTTCAAATCACGCCGTGTGAATGAACCAGTTTCACTGGCCGATATCATGCCCACGCTGTCAGCACTGGGTGGCACTCAAGAACTTGCAACGCCAGTGGATGGCCGCTCCCTACTGCCCTTGCTGAACGGTGCTAATGAAAATCCTGATGCCACGGCCTGGGGCGAATATCTGGCGGAGGGTGCCGTTGCGCCAATGTATATGCTGCGCCGTGGGCCGTGGAAATTTATCCATACGCCGACCGATCCGGATCAACTATTCAATCTGAGTGACGACCCGAATGAGTTGAATAATTTAGCCGCCACGCATCCACTGGCTAGAAAATTCCGTGCCGAAACTGAAGCCAAATTCAACATCCATCATATTCACCAACAGGTTCTGCAAAGCCAACAAGCGCGATTGATGATGTTTGAAGCGATGAAAAATGGCGCACATTTCCCGTGGGATTTTCAGCCGCTGCGCGATGCCTCAAAACAATATACGCGCAATCACATGAGTGTGACTGAGCGCGATCTGCAATCGCGCTTCCCGCAGGCCCCACAGATTGAAAATAAAAAGCAGCGCTAAATACCAAATAAATTGCTATGCGCTGCCCAAACGAAACCGGCGGTGATGATGCCCGCCAGCACTGTATTGATCGCCGCCTTAACCAACAGACGTGTAGCCACTGGCGCGCCGCGCTCATGGCCTTTTTCGACCGTCACACCCGCCTCATCGGCATTTTTCACACCAAAGGGCAGAACCATAAATAACGTCACCCACCAGGTCACAAAATAGATCGCCATGATAGTGCCGATGTTCATGCCTGTTCCAATTCAATCAATGTTCCAAAAAAATCTTTCGGATGCAAAAACAACACCAGCTTGCCATGCGCACCGATTGTCGGATTGCCATCGCCCAAAACCCGCGCACCTTCGGCTTTCAATTTATCCCGAGCAGCTAAAATATCATCCACCTCATAACAGATGTGATGCATCCCACCTGATGGGTTCTTCTCCAAAAACCGTTTGATCATTGAATCTTCGCCCAAAGGTTCAAGCAATTCGATCTTGGTATTGGGAAGTTCAGTGAACACCACCGTAACGCCATGCTCAGGCAAAGCCATAGGTGCTGAAACTACGGCGCCAAGCTGCCCACGATAAGCAGCTACAGCCTTGGCCAAATCCGGCACGACTAAAGCCACATGGTTCAACCTGCCGATCATGCTGCAAGTCGCTCTTTCAAACTATCGCACAGCCAAGCCCGCGCTGATGGCAATGCAATTTGCCTCGGTCCATAAACATGGCGCTCTAAGAAAAAGCCAGTCAGCTTGAAGCCTTCCAACACATCATTCACCGCAAACCCTTGCGCGCCATTCAAAAATGCGGGCAAGTGAAACAATCGCTCATGATAAGGCAGACCTGCCGCTTTTGAAACGGCTCTCCCTGTGCGCGGTGAAACATAGGCCAGATCGCCTTCCTGCCCGGTGGATGCACAGCGCGACAAATCAAGCCCAAAGCCAAGCTCATCCAATAAGCCCAATTCCCAGCGCACAAGAAGTGCGGGCCACACCGCATCATCTTCCATTTGCGATAGCACCACATGGGCGGCATCATAAAGCCTGCGGTGCGGTTCACGTTCCGGCAACATTTGCGCCAGCCCCATTAAGGTGTTCATGCCAGCAAGGCGCAACGGATGCGCCAGTATGAAGCCGGCCTTCAGGCTTAATGGCTCCAACACATAAGCGCCCATATGTTCTTCAAGCCTGGCGCGCCAAGTCACCATCACCAGATTGCCGGGCTGCAACACTGGCCGCATATGGCGTGAGCGGCCGCCCCTCACCATGCCAAGGCAGCGACCGTGTTCAGCGGTGAGGATTTCGGCAATGGCAGATGTCTCGCCATGGGCGCGCACCCCAATTACCACACCCTCATCGCGCCATTCCATTTTGCCTAAATCTCCAACCCCATCATGCGTAAGCGTTCAGGATCTTGCGCCCAGTTCTCACGCACTTTGACGAAGAGAAACAGATGCACTTTGCGCGCGAATGATTCTTCCATTTCAGCACGCGCCAACTGCCCCAGCAACTTGATTTGTGCACCGCCTTTGCCCAGCACAATGGCCTTTTGTCCATCACGCTCAACGAAGATGGTTTGCGAGATTTTTACCGAGCCATTCTTCTGCTCTTCCCATGCCTCAGTTTCAACAGTTGAAGAATAAGGCAGCTCTTCATGCAGCCGCTCATAGATTTTCTCGCGAGTGATTTCAGAAGCAATAAAACGCAAGTGAACATCGGCCGTTTGGTCTTCTGGATAAAGCCATGGCCCCAAAGGCATCAATGTTGCCAGCCGCTCTCCCAATTTTTCAACGCCTGAACCTGTCACCGCACTCACCATAAAAGTCTCGGTGAATGAATAAAGCTCATTCAGTTCTTGTGAGATCGCCAAGAGTTTCTCGGCCAACAGTAAATCAATCTTGTTGATCACCAGTATGGCCTTGATGTGTTGCGCCTTGAAGGTTTCGATAATCGCGTGAACCTCTTCATCGGCGCCGCGTCTTGCATCCACAATCAACAAAACTGCATCCGCTTCGGTGGCCCCGCCCCAAGCGTTGCCCACCATTGCTTCATCAAGTTTGCGGCGCGGTTTGAATATGCCGGGTGTATCAACCAACACAACTTGCGACATGCCACTCATATAAATCGCACGGATGCGCGCTCGCGTGGTTTGCACCTTATGGGAGACAATGGAGATCTTTGCCCCCACCAGCTTATTCACCAAGGTGGATTTGCCCGCATTGGGTGCTCCGATGATGGCGGCAAAGCCACAGCGAGTTTCCGTTTCAACCATCAACGCAATCCTTCCCGCGTTATAAAATTCTGTGCTGCGTCCATCTCAGCTTGTTGTTTGGAACCACCGCGTCCTGTCGCTGGCGCAAATTCACCAACCCTCAACGCAATGTTAAAAACCGGTGCGTGCTGCGGCCCTGTGCGGCCCACCTCGGTATATTGCGGCAAAGCCAAGGCCCGCGCCAAGGCCCATTCTTGCACAAAAGTTTTAGCATCTTTGAGGCTTGATGGTTCTTTGATCAGCAATTCATTCCACGCCTGTAATACAAAGTCGCGTGTCTTGGCATAGCCGGCCTCAATATAGAGCGCACCGATAACGGCCTCCATCACATCGGCCACAACTGAAGCCATGTTTTGAACGCCCTTGCGTTTTTCCACTGTGCCAACCTTGATGAAGCGCCCAAGTTGTAACCGCTCACCCACATAAGCACAGGCCTCAGCCCTCACCAAAAGCGACAGCCGCGCAGCCATTGGGCCCTCTTTTTCGTGTGGAAAGCGGTGGTAGAGCGCTTCAGCAATCACAAGGCTCAACACTCTGTCGCCCAGAAATTCCAAACGCTGATAATCACCAGTTGCAGTTTGGCTGCTGCCGTGGGTAAGGGCTGCATCTAATAACGCAGGATCGGCAAACACATGGCCCAGCAGAGACTCGAGAAGATCATTCCCGGCCATGCAGAAGCCGCATCAATGAACCCAATTGAAAAAGCGTGACCAGCGGATTTCAAACGGCCAATCCCATGGCCGCAAAAGTGAAGCCTCGGGCTTGAACGAAAAGAACATGATATTGGCCTTGCCCACAAAATTCTCAATCGGCACATAGCCCACCCCATTGAGAAAGCGGCTATCAGCCGAATTGTCACGGTTGTCACCCATCATAAAATAGTGCTCCGCAGGCACCACATATTCATCGGTGTTGTCTTGCGGAAACTCATGATAATCACCATAGTTGAGCACGTTATATTGAACCCCATTCGGCAGGGTTTCGCGGTATTGTGCTACAGCTGGTGGGCCGCCGGGGCTTTCGGGGCTGGCATTGCGGTTTGGATCAATATAATCCTCAATGCGTTCCTTCTTTACGGCAACGCCATTGATGAAAAGTATGCCTTGCTTCATCTGGATTCGGTCACCCGGCAGGCCAATCACCCGCTTGATATAATCGATGCTGAGATCACCGGGATATTTGAACACGGCCACATCGCCGCGCTCAGGCAGGCCGGAAAACACTTTGCGCCCCGGAAAATCAATAAACGAACAGCATTTGATGATCGGTTCGCTGGAGAACCCGGAGAATTGAAAATTAAAGCTATACTTTCCATAACCATACGAAAGCTTTGAAACAAAAAGGTAATCACCAATGTTCAAAGTTGGATACATTGATGCAGAGGGGATATTGAAAGGCTGGAACAAAAACAACCGAACCACAAAGGCAATTGCCAAAGCCTGTATGATGACTTTGCCGGTTTCCCAAATTTCACCGAGGGCTGACTTATTATCTGACACTGATATCTTCTCGCTCATAGTTTTAAGGCCGCCAAAGCAGCCCTCCTTTTGCAAGTTGCTATAGGGGCAAGCCCTTGGCAGCGCAATAAGCCGCTTTAATGGCATGCGTGCCTCTCATGACTAAAACTTATAATGCCTCAATCATCACAATTGCCTGGGCGTAGGGATATTCATCGGTGATGGTCAGATGAATGCGCGCCGTTTTGCCAACGGGTGTCAAGCGTGCCAACATTTTTGCAGCACCGCCGGTCAACGCCATGGTGGGCTTGCCAGAAGGCTCATTCACCACACCTAAGTCTTTCATGAAAACGCCGTGTGAAAAGCCGGTGCCCAAAGCCTTAGAACAAGCCTCTTTGGCACAAAAACGTTTCGCATATGATGCAGCTCGCATGGCCCTACCGTCAGATTTGCGCTGTTCAATAGCAGTGAAACTGCGCTGGGTGAAGCGCGTGCCCCAACGATCCAACGCCTTCTCAATGCGGCGGATATCGACAATATCATTGCCGATGCCGATGATCATTTCTTCATGCCTCTACTGCCGGGTTTGCTGGCAGGAATTGCAGCCAGTTCAGGCGGCAATTGATCCGCAGCATAGGTCGGCACATCAAGTGAAGTCAGCGCGTAAAGAGGAACACCCACGTCAGCCTTGCCGCCAGACCGGTTGATGAGACAGGCGGCAGCCACAGTCACCCCGCCCTCCTCAGTGATGCCATCAATGCATTCGCGCGATGAAAGCCCAGTTGTGACAATATCCTCAACCATCAAAACCCGCGCACCCTTGGGGATGTTAAAGCCACGGCGCAAAGCCAGCTTGCCCGCCACCCGCTCAAAGAAAATTGAGGGCACACCAAGTTGGCGCGCCATTTCATAGCCCACCACCACACCGCCCATGGCGGGCGACGCAACCAAGTCAATCTTGCCATGGCCACCACCACGCACTTTCTCAGCCAGCGCCTCACACAAACGTGCTGCTCGCGCGGGCTCCATCAACACGCGGGCACATTGCAAATAACGTGATGAATGCAGACCCGATGAAAGAATGAAATGGCCTTCCAGCAAAGCACCAGCGGCGCGAAATTCATCCAACACTTGTTCATGCGTCAATGCGCTCATCCCGTCACCCTACTTACATCCGAAACCAATGGTTTGGCTTTAAGCTCATTCATAATCACATTCAAATGGCGGATGTCAGTCACTTCCAACATTATCACCAGATCATAAAAATCCCGCACCCCATGGTGCGCCTGCATAGTTAGCTCATCAATGTTGCTGCCATGTTCGCCGATCACTTGCGTCACTTGCGCCAGTGCTCCAACTTCATTTGCAATCCTGATGGAAATGCGCGCCGGGAAACGGTGCCCCTCTTCGGCCACACCCCAGGCTAAATCCACCCATCTATCTGGCTCTTGGTCAAATTGTTCTAGGGCATCAGCATAGATGGGATAAATCGTAATGCCCTCGCCGGGGGTTACAATGCCTACAATGCGCTCGCCCGGTACCGCTCCGGTGACCGGATGGATTTTCATCGCCATCCCTGCTGCAGCGCCGCGCACAGGCAGAGAGAATTTGCCATCAGACTCTTTGCTATTGCGTTTTCTAAGCCCGCGCAAATTTTTAGCTTCAATCTCAAGGCCCATGGCCTTGGCCAAGTCATTGGCGGAAAGATCTCCGCGCCCAATGGCAGCCAAGGCATCATCCAAGTTTTTATGGCCCAGGCGCGGCACAGCGGCAACGGCCTCTTTCTCATTGAGCTCCAACTTCTGGCGCGCCAAAAGCTTTTCAACCAATTCACGTCCGATATGGGCATATTGCTTGCGAATATCCGCTCTGGTGGCGCGCCGTATTGCAGACTTGGCTTTGCCGGTCACCACAATGGCTTCCCATGCCGGCGGTGGCGAAGCAGCATCAGAACGGATGATCACCACTTCATCGCCATTCTCCAGTTTGGTCACCAAAGCTGCCGTGCGGCCATTGATCTTGCAGCCCACGCAACTATCGCCAATCGACGTATGCAGAGCATAGGCAAAATCAATCGGCGTTGCGCCGCGTGGCAAAGCGATCAACTTGCCCTTGGGGGTGAAGCAGAACACCTGATCATGGAATAGTTCCAGCCTTGTATGTTCGAGAAATTCTTTCGGGCTTTCACCTTCTTGCAATGTCTCCACCAAATGCCTGAGCCATTTATACGCACTTGAATCTTCAACCGCGGAAGCCGAGCCCGCACCCTCTTTGTATAAAGCATGCGCTGCTACGCCACGCTCGGCAATTTCATGCATAGATTTCGTGCGAATTTGCATTTCGACGCGCTGCGAATGCGGGCCAATCACCGTGGTGTGAATAGACCGATAATCATTTGCCTTTGGGCTAGAGATATAATCTTTGAAACGGCCTGGCACGGCAAACCATTTTTGATGCACAACGCCAAGAGAGAGATAACATTCGTCAACATTATGCAGCAAAACCCGAAAGCCGAAAATATCTGCCAACTGATCCAGTGATAAATGCTTGCGCTGCATCTTGCGATAAATTGAATACGGCTTTTTCTCACGACCACTCACCTCAGCCGCGATGCCGTGTTCTTCCAACGCCTGCCGCAAGGCCCCTTCAATTTCGGTTAGAATACTGCCGCTTTCAGCGCGCAATCTCTCCAACCGTTCATTGATGAATTCGGCGGTTGATGGGTCAAGCACTTTGAAGGCAATGTCCTCCATCTCTTCGCGCACCAATTGCATGCCCATGCGGCCAGCCAGGGGCGCATAGATCTCCATGGTTTCTTGCGCGATCCGCTGGCGTTTTTCAGGCTTCACATGATGAAGCGTGCGCATGTTGTGCAGGCGGTCCGCCAGCTTAACCAGCAACACCCTTACGTCCTTGGCCATAGCCAACAAAAGTTTACGCAAATTTTCTGCTTGCGTGGCTTCCTTGGTCACCACATCGAGTTTCTTAATCTTGGTCAGCCCATCGACAAGGGCGGCAATTTCAAAGCCAAATTTATCAACAATCTCACCATGGGTTGCCTCGGTGTCTTCCACCGTGTCATGCAGCAAAGCCGCGGCTATGGTTGCCGAATCCAGTTTCATATCGGTGAGAATGGCGGCCACTTCTAATGGGTGGCTAAAATAAGCCTCGCCCGAGGCGCGGGTTTGCGTGCCGTGCGCCTTCATTGCATAAACATAGGCCCGGTTGAGCAAATCCTCATCCGCCCGTGGGTCATAGCGCTGAACCCGCTCAACTAACTCATATTGCCGCATCATGATTTTTATGAGCATAATTGGTTTGTGCAGAAGCGCCAGTGCTCTTCATGCAAATGTTATATTTCGAGGTCAGATCCTAGAACAAACAACAGGAAGGCCATTATGAAAAAACTCGCCACATTATTCATCGCCGCAACCGCACTCACCACCGCATCCGCCTTTGCCCAAGAAGTGGGTCTCGATAAAATCAAGACCGTGGTCGTGATCTATGCCGAAAATCGTTCGTTCGATAATCTTTATGGCGCTTTTCCCGGTGCCGAAGGCACGACCAATCTGAAGCCTGAACAATTTGTGCAAATGGATAGAGATGGCAAACCATTGACAGAACTTCCGCCATCATGGGGCGGCCTTACGGCCAAGGGTGTAACGCCAGCGATCAGTGAAGAACAATCCTCACATTTACCCAACGCACCATTCCAGATAGACGGAGCATCAGGCTTCAACCTGCCAGCCTCAGTCACCACCCGCGATCTATGGCACCGCTTCTATGAAGAGCAAATGCAGATAGATGGCGGCAAGAACGACAAGTTCGTGGCTTGGGCAGATAGCGGCAATACCGTGATGGGCTATTACGATGGCTCTAAACTGCCAATGTGGCCGATTGCCCAGAAATACGTTTTAGCGGATCATTTCTTCTTAGGTGCTTTCGGCGGCTCGTTCTTGAACCACTTCATGTTGGTCTGCGCCTGTGTGCCGCAATATCCTGATGCTGATAAGGGCGTCGAAAAGTCTAAAATCTCGGTTGTTGAAGCTGATGGCGTTACCCTGAAAGTGGCACCAGATAGCCCCGCTTCGGGCGCTGCAAGGCCCGCCTAAATATGTCAATGACAACCAGCTCACCCCAGATTTCTATGCGGTGAACACCATGTCCCCACCATATCAGCCAGCTTACGTTAAGCCAGCGGCTGGCCAAGACCCAACTTTAGCTGACATGAATGACCCCTTCACTTTGCCGCCACAAAAGCTCACCTCGATAGGTGATTTGCTCACCGCCAAGAAGATCACTTGGGCATGGTATGCGGGCGCTTGGGACGAAGCTTTGGCAGGTCGTGGTGTAGGCACCAAAATGCCAAACTTCCAAGCCCATCATCAACCTTTCAACTATATGGAACAATTTGCCCCCGACACCCCAGCTCGCGCTGAGCATCTGAAAGACGGCGGCCTCTCGGGCGTTGCCTTCTTGAAGGACGTGGATGACGGTAAGCTGCCAGCGGTTTCTTTCTATAAGCCCCAAGGCAACCTCAATGAACACCCCGGCTATGCCGATGAACTATCAGGTGACCAACATATCGCAGATATCGTTGCCCACCTTGAAAAAAGCCCACAATGGAAAGACATGCTGGTGGTTGTCACTTACGACGAAAACGGCGGCTTCTGGGATCATGTGGCCCCACCAAAGGCCGATCGTTGGGGGCCAGGCAACCGTGTGCCAGCCATCATCATCTCGCCCTATGCCAAGATGGGAACGGTGGATCACACGCTATATGACACAACTTCAATTCTGCGCTTCATTACCAACCGCTGGCAGCTTCCAGAGCTGCCCGGCCTAAAGCTGCGCGATGATGCGATGAAGGCCAATGGCACCGGCACAATCGGTGATCTCACTGGCGCACTGAATTTGCGGTAATCCAACAACATTGAGAGCGGTGCGCAATTGCCGCTCTCAAAAACTCAAATAAAAAAAGCCCGCTCATGAGCGGGCTTTTTAATTTCAATGCAGAAAACTCAGAAACCGTTGCGCTGGCTGCCTGGGCTTTCAGCTGGCGGGAGGCCTTCAAGGCCACGCAGCAATTCTTCTTCAGTCATCTGTTCCATCTGGGCAACATCAGCTGAATCGTCCACGATGCTCATATCGCCGGATTGGGAAATCAAAGGCGTATCGCTTTCTTCGGCCTCATCCACCTCAACCTGCTTTTGCATGGCGTGAATGAACTCTTCACGCAGATCATCAGAATTGATGTTGGTGGAAGCGATTTCGCGCAAACTCACCACCGGGTCTTTGTCATTGTCACGGTCAACTGTAATTTGCTGGCCTTGGGCAATGTTGCGGGCGCGGTGTGCAGCAAGCAACACCAGTTCAAAACGGTTAGGCAATTTATCAATGCAGTCTTCAATGGTAACGCGTGCCAATGTGGGACTCCTCAAAAGAATTCGGGAAAGTTGGGGCCTTCTAGCTGCCAACTACGGCCTTGGCAAGGCCAACAGCCGAAACGTTAGTTCGCGATGTACTTAACCAAAACTTTCGCCACTCGTTGGCATTTGAAAGGGTTGGTGCGGCCAAGAGGACTCGAACCTCCACGAGTTTCCCCGTTACCACCTCAAGGTAGTGCGTCTACCAATTCCGCCATGGCCGCAAGCCATTTCAAAACTTGGCCGCAAATAACAGGCGGATGGCATTTCCGCAACCCCTTAGCGCCGCCGCGCCTGAGAATTTCGATGGTTAACAAATGCTGTAGCATTTAGCTAACAATTACATAGACTTATATCGCCACTCCCAACGTTGGCGAAACCCGCCCCTGTTACATTGCTCCCAACAAGAAAAACAAAAAAACACCAACGGGGCTAAGAACATGAGACTTCAGAGATTCATATCCACACTTCTACTATCTGCCACTTTGCTGGGCGGCATAGCCAAAGCTGACCAGACCAGCCACTTTGCCAAGCCCGACGCTAATTTAGCTGCCGCCCCCATCTATGGCAAAACCCTGCCACCGATTGGCTATGTCGGCTTCTGCGAACGCGGCGAAGAAGAATGCAAATTCGCTAATGGCAAGGCCGAGCCTGTGGTTCTGACAGACCAGATGTGGAGTGAGATCAGCCAGGTCAACAAATACGTCAATGCCAACATCCGTGGTGTGACCGATGTACAGAACTTTGGGATGATCAATTATTGGACCTATCCGGTCAATTCCGGTCTTTGCCACAGCTATGCGCTTCTTAAAAAGCGGTATCTCAGTGGGCTCGGTATCAGCCCAGACAAAATGCTGATGACTGTGGTGTTGACAGAAACCGGTGAAGGTCACGCCGTGCTCACAATCCCTACGGATAAGGGCGATCTCATTCTGGATAACCGCCGCGAGGAAATTTTGCTGTGGAACCAAACGGGCTACACCTTCTTGAAGCGTCAATCACAAGAGCAAGCCAATCAATGGGTCAGCCTGCAACGCGCACCATCAATACTTGTTCAAACCTCTTCAACTGAAGGTGGCCACTAAGCCTTCGTTCAGAGTTGACTTTGCCCGGCTGGCGTCCCCCATCCCCAAGCAGCCGGGTCAACTGGGAGCCGGTATTGCAAGCGTCCCCACGCGCAGTATCGGCTCTTTTTTTATACAGGCTTCAGCTCAGCTACAAACTTGCGCCAATTGCGCTGATAACTTTGCGCTGCCAGCAAAAGCTGATGCTGTTCTTCATCTGATAAAATTCTGGCAACCCTGCCGGGAGCGCCAATCACCAGTGAGCCATCGGGAATGACTTTGCCTTCGGGCACCAACGCTCCAGCCCCAATTAAACAGCCCGCGCCAATCACCGCATGGTTGAGCACCGTCGCTCCCATACCGATCAAACTGCGCCCACCAATGGTACAGCCGTGCAAAATGGCGTGATGGCCAATGGTGCAATTGCTGCCAATGGTCAGCGGTGCACCAATATCTGTATGCAACACAGCGCCGTCTTGCACATTGCTGCCCTCGCCAATAGTGATGAGTTCATTATCACCGCGCAGCACTGCGCCAAACCAAACACTGGCACCGGGGCAAAGGCGTACTTTGCCAATCACATCCGCAGAAGGTGCAACCCAACCGTCAATATCTAGCTGCGGTTTTAAATCACCGAGAGCATAGATCGCCATTAAGTTTGTCCTATTTAATGCCGAAAATCTGGGTCATGACAACAACCCCTTGCAGAAAACCTAGCCCGCTGCCAAGTGCCAACGCAAATGTTGAATAAGTTGGTCTGGAGATGGCTGTGGATAACCCTTCAAAAAAACACCGGCTGGGCAAGCTCAACGCATAAGCCAAGCCACGAATGGGCGATAAAAAACTCAATTTTGAGAAACTGTCGAGATCAAGCTGCTCACCAGTGAACAATTCCCACAGGCTCGCGATAAGACCCGATGCGACAAACCCGGCACATAAAGCAAACCCATAAGCAATATCCTGAGCGTCCACCAATACTCTCCCGCATAACCAAGGCCCAGTTTGGTTCAGGCCATTGTAGTTATGTTGAGAGAGCAATTTGCGTGCCGCTTCAGGGCTCAATGACGATTTGGGTTAACGTGTTTGGTTATTCCAAATCCATTTCAAGCACGGCCATCGAAAAGTTATAGGAAAGCTCGCCATCTTCGTCATCACGGAAAATGACGCCTATGAATTCCTCGCCACTATAAAGCTCACAAGAATCCTTCTTCTGCGGACGCGCCTTGGCGATAAGCGTGTCATTTGCGAACACTTTACGAAAATACTTGGTCAATTTAACAAGTTCATCTGGCTTCACTATATTCCCCTTAAAATAAATTCAATTCTCACAACTCAACCTTCTTCAGCCTCAATCTGGTGATCCATAATCAGGTGATCCATGGCGCGCGAAGGCTCAGCACAGCCAGCTTTGCCAACGACTTTCGCCGGAACGCCTGCCACGGTGGTATTGGGCGCTACTGACTGCAGCACAACTGAGCAAGCCGCCACGCGGCTGCAACGGCCGATTTCAATATTGCCCAAAACCTTGGCGCCTGCCCCGATCAAAACACCTTGCATGATCTTTGGATGGCGGTCACCCACCTCTTTGCCTGTGCCCCCAAGTGTAACGCCCTGCATGAGCGACACGTTGTCTTCGATTACACAAGTCTCACCAATAACGATGTCGTGGCCATGGTCGATCATAATGCCTTTGCCGATCTTGGCATTGGGGTGGATGTCCACGGCAGAAATCAACGATGTACGGCTCTGAATGTAATAAGCGAAGTCCTTGCGCCCCATCTGCCACAAACGATGCGCCATGCGATGCGCCTGCAACGATTGCCAGCCCTTAAAATAAAGCAACGGATCAATATAGCGGTTACATGCAGGATCCCTGTCAAAAGTGGCAATGATATCAGCCCGGGCCGAATGTCCGATTTCTGGCTCCTGCGCCAGCGCGTCAGCAAAACCGCTCACAATGACATCAGCCCCAAGGTCTGCGCTCCCCAGCCGTTGCGCCAACCGATGTGACATAGCCTCTTCAAATGAAGCATGGGCCAACACCGATGAATACACAAAGCCACCCAGAGCAGGTTCATTTCGAGCAATTTCATTGGCTTCGCTACGCAAACGATCCCAAACCGGATCTAGTTTTTCGAGGGTCTTTGCGCTTCCTATATTGCGTGACATGACATTATCTCCCATACCCCAGCCTACCACAAATCGCTGTGTTCGGAAAGAAACTCCAGAACAGAGGCTTTATAACCCGAATCTCCCACTGCATTCATATGGTTGCGCTTAGGCAAAACCACACCGCGCGCATTGGGTAGCATCTTCACCAATGGTTCAACTTCTCCAGCAATATCATCAAGTTCTCCTGCCACAACAAGTGCTGGGCAGGAAATTGCCTGCAGCGCTTCCGCTTTGATTTTCATCCGTGAAGACCGGATGCAAGCTGCCAAGGCGGCTCGATCAGACTTGGTTGAATCGGCAAACAGTCGAAAAGCACGCGCCTCTCGGTTCTCAACGTTTGCGGCACTTGGTGCTTCCAAAGCGTCGGCAATAGCATCGGCACCGCCCACGCCCGTTACGAGGCGTGAGGCCAAGCCAGCAAAAACCGCGCATGATACTCGCTCTGGATGTTGCATGGTAAGAAAGGCAGAAATGCGCGCTCCCATGGAATAGCCCATCACGGCGGCCTTAGGCACAGCGAGATAATCTAATAGCCGCATGGCATCGTCAGCCATGATCGGTGCCTGATACTGGTCTATGTTATAAAGCTTCTCACTCTCGCCATGACCGCGATTGTCCAGCGCAATTACGCGGTAGCCAGCACCGGTAAGCGTCTTCACCCAGCCAGTATCCACCCAATTCACATTCATATTGGAGGCAAAGCCATGGATCAGCAGAATGGGCTTGCCCTCACCCCATTGCCGATAGGCAATTTCAACACCGTCTGAATTAAACTTTTCACTCATGGCCTCTCTATGCTATCGGCAACTCACCAGATCAACCTGACTTTTGTCGGAATCGACAAAAGTCAGCCAAGTTGATCGAAAATAATCATTTAGGGCGAGAATGACTTTTCTATGAAAAGTCATTCCGCTCTAACACAAGACATTGAGGATGATCATGGCAGCAAGTGCAACTCCGCATTTCCAAAATTCGATGGGGCTTTCTGCCATTGAGGTGGGCTCACGCGAATTCATGTGCATTGGCGCCAAGCCACCGCATGATCATCCGCATGTGTTTATTGACATGGGCGCTGCCGATGAAACCGTCTGCCCCTATTGCTCCACTCTTTACAAGTTCAACAAAACGCTGGGCGCAGGCGATGCCAAGCCTGCTGAAGCCACTTGGCATGATGAAGCTGCCTAATCTCCAATGACGCCCCGCGAAGCCCGCCGTATCGCTCTGGCGGCCCAGGGCTTCCGCAAGCAACCGCGCGACAAACCTGCCACCTGGGCCAAGCTCGCCGCCACAATAGATGAAATGCACCTATTGCAAATCGATAGTGTGAATGTGCTCACCCGCTCGCACTATCTGCCGCTATTCTCGCGTGTTGGCACCTATGACCGCGCTATTCTCGACAAACGCACGCTGGGTAAAACCAATCGCCATGTCTTTGAATGCTGGGCCCATGAGGCCAGCCTCGTGCCCTTGGCTCTGCATCCGCTGATGCGCTGGCGAATGAACCGCGCCCGCAACGGAGATGGCAACTACGGCGCTTTTGATCGCTTCGCCAATACCGAAAAGGCCTTCCTCGCCAACACGCTGCGCTTCATCGAAAAGAATGGCCCGACGACGGCAAGTGCCGTTCCGGGTGCTGGGAAATCTGCAGGCGGCTGGTGGGGCTGGAGCAAAGGCAAGCTTGCCGTTGAATGCCTGTTTGACCAAGGCCTCGTTACAACATCTCACCGCGATGGCTTTGAACGCATCTATGACATCACCGAACGCGTAATCCCCGCCGATGTTCTGGCACTCCCCACACCTGATGAGGAATACAGTTTTCAACGCCTCGTGCTGATGGCCTGTGAAGCGCTCGGCATCGCTACAGAAATTGATCTCAGAGACTATTTCCGCCTGCCCGTGGCCGACGCGCGCAAAGCCTTGACTGCACTCGTGGCCTCAAAACAACTTGCGCAGGTCGAAGTTCAAGGCTGGACGAAACCCGCATTCTTGCCGCAGAACCCAATGCGTCCGCGCAAAGTCGGCGGCACGGCACTGCTCTCTCCCTTCGATCCGCTCGTGTGGAACCGCGAGCGTGCATCGCGGCTTTTCGACTTCCATTACCGCATCGAAATCTACACGCCGCAACACAAGCGTAAATTCGGCTATTACGTCTTGCCATTTCTCTATGGCGAAGACCTGGCCGCACGCTTCTGCCTGAAGGCCGAACGTGAAAACGAAATTCTACGCGTCAACACATCCCATCATGATGACAAACATTCCCCATCCGAACTCGCCAAAGCTGCCGCCGACGAACTACGCCGCATGGCAAGCTGGCTCGGCCTGAAGAATGTGCAGATTGTAAAAAAAGGCAACCTGGCTTCCGCTCTGGCCAAGCAGTTCTAAAACTGGTGCGGGCGGCCGGACTCGAACCGGCACGGGATTACTCCCAACGGATTTTAAGTCCGTTGCGGCTACCATTACGCCACGCCCGCTATCCGCTGGACGATTAGTTAAGCAGAGAGCAATTAGCAAGGATTCGAATTTGCAAAAAAACGAAGCGTCTGGGGCAAATTCGGTAAAACATTAACGTTTGGCAAACCCATCTTCGTGTTTTTTGTGCCCAACACCCAGACAAACCACCACTTTAACTCCCAGCACGCAACACTTGCTTCATTATTTTTTGCGAAAAGCTTCTGAAATGTGAGTAATCGGCGCGATGATTGATCAAGTTATAAAGGCTTTTGACCTAACAACCGCAGAAGTTTTGCTGGTCAGTACGCCGGATTCAACCATAAGACACGCCTCATCCGCCCTACTTGCGAAATGGAATTGCCAGCTTCCAGATATTATTGGGAAACAAATTATGAACTCTGGTATTGGCTTAATTTCTGCCAAACCAGCATCCTCGGGCCTCAGTCAACATGATAAAAGCCAGCTCGAAATCAGCTACTCACCACCCACGGGAAGCCAAAACCAATCCGTATTCTCCGTTCAACCAATAATTTATGATTCAGAAACTTATATTTTACTTTTGGGTGTGACGAACTCCTCTGACGAACATCAACCCGATATAGCAACAGAGCGCAGGCTAAACCTAGCCTTGCGTTCAGGAGGCTACGCGCTTTGGGATCATAATTTTGAAACCGGCGAAACTTACAATTCTCCTGAAATGGTGCACATCTTCGGGCGACAGGTCGGAGATCAACCTCTTAACTATCAGTCGTTTGAAACTTTGGTTCATCCCGAAGACAAAGAAAAATCTATCAATACCAAAATTTTAGAGGCACCCATTGAAGCTGAAGTGTTTCAGACCCGAAGCCGGATCAAAACCGGCACAGGCAAATACGCCTGGATAGAAACAGTGGCCAGCTTAGTGCGCGACCAAACTACCGGCAAACCCAAAAAGTGCGTCGGTCTATGCCGCAACATCGACCATGAAATGTTGACGATGGAACGCCTTAAAAACTCTGAGCTCATGCTCAAACGCACTCAGGCCGTTTCCCATATTGGTTCTTTCAAACTTCGCATTGAAAGTGGTGTGTCACGCCTTACGGCAGAATTGGCCGCAATGATCGGGCTCGCCGATGCAATGGTTCATCCAAACCTTGATACTTTTATCAAAATGGTAGAGCCCAATGATCGCGAAAAGCTGTTGGAAGGCATCGAATTAGCAAAAATCGGAAAGCCAATTCGCAATCTTGAAATTGCAGTAAAGTCCCAAAAGGGAAACATTGAATGGTTCGCCGTCACCTTGGAGCCGGAGCGCAACGCAAGTGGTTCACTCGAAAGCATCTTTGGTGCATGCCAGCTCATCACCGAACGCAAAAGCCTAGAGGACAGGTTCCAACAGGCCCAAAAGATGGAAGCCGTTGGCCAACTCACTGGCGGCATTGCCCATGACTTCAACAACCTGCTGATGGTTGTGATGGGCAATCTTCAACTGGTAGAGAAATTAGTGGCGAGTGATGACAAGGCCACCAAACGCATTCGCGCAGCGATGGAAGCTGCTGAAAAAGGATCAGATCTCACCAGGCGCATGTTAGCTTTCTCACGCCAGCAAACTCTGCAAAACCGCGACATTCTCTTAAATGATATGATCAACGCTATGCAGGATATGTTGCGGCAGGCGATAACCGCTGCGGTGGAATTGCATGTTATTCCCAATGCGGAAGTGTGGCCAGTAAAAGCTGATAAGACGATGCTGGAAACAGCAATTCTCAATCTCGCTATCAATGCCCGCGATGCGATGGCTAAGAACAACGGCGGCAAGCTGATCATTGAAACTGCTAACCGTATTTTGGATGCCGGCTATTCTGACAACAACGAAGAAATAAAACCAGGCGACTATGTCGAAATTGCCGTAACAGATACAGGTTCTGGAATTGCTCCTGAAAATCTATCCAAGGTGTTCCAACCCTTCTTCACCACCAAAGGGCCAGAGGCAGGATCAGGCCTTGGCCTATCTATGATCTATGGCTTCGTAAAACAATCCGGTGGTCATGTTAAAATCTATTCGGAAGTAGGTGTTGGTACTTCCGTGAAGCTTTACTTGCCGCGCAACAAGTCTCTAAGTGTTTCCGCCCCAACAGCAATCGAGACAGCTCCGCCAACTATCGATTCATCAACGTCAACCGCAGTCCCTAAAAAACTTAAAATTCTCATTGTCGAAGATAACAGCTCAGTACGAGATGTTGCCGCCGCGATGATCGAAGAAATGGGCTTCGAGACGCTCACCGCCTGTAACGGCCATGAAGGTCTTGCTGCAATCGAAGCGATGCCTGATCTAGATATGGTGTTATCTGACGTGATTATGGCTGGCGGAATGAATGGGCCAGAACTGGCCGCAAAGGCGATCAAGTTGCGGCCCGATCTAAAAATTCTTTTCATGTCCGGCTATGCGCCAGGCTCGATGCGCCAGATGCAAGATTTGCCCGACGAAATTGAACTGGTGAACAAGCCCTTCACCCGTGCTGACTTAACAGAAAAAGTAAAGCGCACACTTTCTCGCATGACACCTCTCCCCGCTGCTGCTTAGGCAATCGAGCAAAGGCAATTGACCCTGCCGAACGAGAGCGCATATAAGTGCCTATGAGTAATGTTCAACTGCATCCCAAAATCCGCCTCCATGATAAGGAGGGCTTTGCTGCCATGCGTAAGGCTGGCCAACTCGCGGCACAAGCTTTGGATGAGCTGACCCCCCTTGTGAAGGAGGGCACAACAACACAATTCATCGATGATTTTGTGATGGATTTTGCCGCCAAACACAACGCCATTCCTGCCACACTGGGTTATCGCGGTTACCGCAAAGCCAGCTGCATTTCCATCAATCATGTGGTTTGCCACGGCATCCCCGGAGACAAGACACTGCGTGATGGTGATATCGTCAATGTTGATTTCACATTGATCGTAGATAGCTGGCACGGAGACACCAGCCGCATGTTTGAAATTGGCAATGTGCCGCGCGCCGCCTCGCGACTGGTGGAGGTAACCTATGAAGCCATGATGGGCGGCATCAATGCCGTCAAGCCCGGCGCGCATTTGGGTGACATTGGCTATGCCATTCAATCTTATGCCGAAGGTGAACGTTGTTCGGTGGTACGCGATTTCTGTGGGCACGGTCTGGGCCAAGTATTTCATGACCATCCGAACATATTGCATTATGGCAACCGCGGTGAAGGTGCCATGCTCAAGGCTGGCATGATTTTCACCATTGAACCGATGATCAATCTGGGCAAGCCGCACGTTAAGATCCTCAATGATGGTTGGACGGCGGTGACGCGAGATAAATCGCTTTCCGCCCAGTTTGAACACACCGTTGGTGTGACAGAAACCGGCGTAGAAATTTTCACGCTCTCGCCCGCTGGGTTTCATCATCCGCCTTATCGGGCCTGAACAATGGCCAAACACGCAGACCATACTGGCCTTGAAGATTTCTCTGCGATCATATCTCCACATGGCCACCGCGAACGATTGAGAGACCGTTTCCGCGATGGCGGCCCTGCCGCCTTGCCTGATTATGAATTGCTGGAGATGGTTTTATTCCGCGCCAACAAACGCGGCGACACCAAGCCTCTGGCCAAAATGTTGCTGGCGCGCTTTGGCTCATTTGCTGAGGTGATCAGTGCTGCACCTGAACGGTTGCAAGAAATCAAGGGCGTTGGGCCTGCGGTTGTCAGTGAATTGAAACTCATTCAAGCCGCTGCTTTGCGCTTATCGAGAGCTGCCATTATCAACCGACCATTGCTATCAACTTGGACTTCTATTCTGGCTTATTGTCGCGCCGCCATGGCCTATAACAACACTGAATCTTTTCGCCTGTTATTCATGGACAAGAAGAACCAGTTAATCGCCGATGAAGTGCAGCAAGAAGGCACGGTAGATCACACGCCGGTCTATGCGCGCGAAGTGATCAAACGCGCATTGGAGCTTTCGGCCTCAGCCATCATCATGGTGCATAATCATCCGTCAGGCGATCCAACACCTTCAGTGGCCGATATAGAGATGACCAAGCGCATTATTGCTGCCGGCGATAAGCTAGGCATTATCGTGCATGACCATGTGATCATCGCGCGCAGCGGACATGTGAGCCTGCGACAGATGGGTGTGATTTAGAACTGGCAAAAGGCCAAGCGCCATTGCTCTGTGGGTTTCGTGGCATTCGAAACCGAGGGGATAGAAGGGTGCGTGGGGAAGTCCGACGCAGTGCCACTGGCTTTAAGTGGCTATGATGGCGTTGGGTTTCCCCACGCAAGATAGATTTTATGCCACTCAGAACCTTTATAACCGGAGCCACCTTTAAGGCCTGGGTATTTCTGAGCGCACATCACCGAGAGGGCCTACGTTTGACCTTCGACAAGCCTATCATCACCGCCCGCCCAAGTTCACCGTCATGAACCGGACCCCGAGTGGGAAGCGACGGTGAGGCATGTAGCGGAGATAGGAATAAATGCGCTATTATATACTTGACAAAAGTAATTCAGGGCCTAAAACAGTGGCTATAAGGAACTTAGCCATGTTTGATTTGCAAAACCCTATCTTTAATAATCTCGACAAGGCCCGTGAAGCATTGGAATTGGTGCGCTGGCCTAGTGGCCCTTATTGCCCTCATTGTGGCAATGCCAAGAAAGATTTGATTGCTAAGGTCGAAGGCGTAAAGAAATCGCATCGCGCTGGCCTGCATTATTGCAACGAATGCAAAGGTCAATTCACTGTCACAGTTGGCACAGTGTTTGAACGCTCTAAGGTTCCTTTGACTAAGTGGTGGCTTGCGACACATCTCATGGCAGCTTCTAAGAAGGGCATTAGCGCCCATCAAATGCACCGCATGTTAGGTGTGACCTATAAAACTGCGTGGTTCATGGCGCATCGTATCCGTGAAGCAATGAAAGATATGAATCCTCCTGCCATGGGCGGCAAAGGCCAAATCATCGAAGCCGATGAAACCTATTTTAAAGATAAGGACATTGTCAAAAAACGCACAAAACGCGGCAAGTCTGGCCATGGTTCTAAGCGTACTATCGTTGCATTGGTAGAGCGCGGCGGCTCTGTGCGTTCATTCCATGTTGAACGCGCCACGGCTGAGTCAGTGCGTGAAATTCTTGTCACCAATGTTTCGCGCAAATCCAAACTGTTCACCGATGAAAGCCGCCTTTACGCCGCAACGGGCACAGAGTTTGCCGAACATGACACTGTCACCCATAGCAAGTACGAATATGTTCGTGGCGAAGTCCATACCAACACGATCGAAGGTGTATTCTCAATTTTCAAACGCGGCATGTTGGGCATTTACCAGCACTGTGGCGAAGCCCATTTGCATCGCTATTTGGCCGAGTTTGATTTTAGATATAACAATCGCACGGCCTTAAAGGTTTCAGACCGTGAACGCACTGAAAAGGCCATGAAGGGCATTGAAGGAAAGCGTCTGACTTATCGGCGGCTTGACCAAAGCGCTCACGCGTAAACAACTCGTGAATAGATTACTATGGATTCGCAGGCGTAGTGATTAGATCAGCACGAACAGGCAACCAAGCGCAACAACTCCAATAATTATTGCGACCTGCTTCGCAACATAAAAGTGTTGTCGCAAGATGTACGCGTATGAATTCGGATCGTATTTACAGTCTAATGTTTTTAGCGCATTTCCCACGGCCCACGCGGCGAATGTGTACTGCAAATAATCAAACAGAACGGAAAGAAACCCGAAGCCTCCGACCGCCCATACCAAATATGGATGGGCGGCTCCTATTTTTTCCATATCGCCTCCGCCTACTCGAACGGAATAGAAAACTGCCAATAAGCCAAATCCTACAACTCTACAGCTATCGCTAATCCTGCTTGTAACGTTCTTTTTCTCTTCAAGGACGTTAGAACGGTCAGACTTGTTGGAACTGTCGGACTTAATGTCTTTTTTGATCTTACTGGTGGCGGGCATGTCGTTACTTTACCAAATCATTGGAGATGCTTGGGCCGGGATCGTCTGTGCCCGGCTTTGGTGCTTTAACTGGAACCAACGAATACGCGTCCATCAATTCTTTTGCGGATCCCTTATATTGCATAAGCAGATAGACTGACCCGCTCCCGCAATTGACCACCTTTTCGTGATCAAGCATCCAATATGACGTCTTTGGGCAGTCGGCAGGCCGAGCACCTTGGGATGACGCGAGTACTTTGCTCTTTTCACCAGTTTCATAATTGAGCATTGCACCCGCTCTATCTGCGGAAGGGGGCAAAAAGAATGTTTTTGGCCACGTGTCGTCACCTGCAAACGCAGGTCTGCCGCTAGTCAGCAATGTCACTATACAAACAATTGAAGAAAAACGGTTCATCGCCCACCCCGCAATAGCTAGGCGAGGTCTAACATAGTCCGTGTTTTCTTGCGAATCAGGTCTTCTTGGGCAACTTGAGAGCTTTAGGCTTAGCCTTCTTGGCAGGCTTGTGAGGCTTGTGCGGCATTTCAAGCATACGCTTCATAATTTCTTGGGTAGTTTTATCGGAAAGATGAGTCATGTCAGACAATGAGGATACCCTTTCTAAGATAGGCGAAATACACGAATACGCCTTCTCCTTAGCAGAATTTATCACGGGATGGAATCGCGCCGAGAGGGTATTGCATCTCATCTTAAACGAACTGATTGGAGGAACTGCTGAGACATTCATTGTTATTGTTGAAATGGGCAATCGCAGTGTAGTGAATGCATTGCTATCTTACGCTGCCGATAAAATGAATGAGGTTGAAAAACGTGCCATAAACCATCTTATGGAGTATTTTAACCGAATACTCGGGCATCGAAATTATCTTGTTCACGGTCTTCATTTGCTCGCCTATGACAACAAAACCAATCAAGCGGTTGGCGAGGTTTATGCCGTATCGTCAAAGAGTAGGCTCATTCTGCACCATGAGGTAATCTCCAAAACAGATTTAGAAGAAAAAAGAGTTATGCTGACAAACCTAAGCTCGGCGCTGACTTGGATGCACATATATGTTGGAAATCGCCGTTCACAAACGACACAGAAAAACCTGCGGCTCGAAGAATTTCAACAAGACTTCCCGCTGCCAGATGCGCTGGTGAGGCCTCGCTCCTTTCCCCTATCCACATAGTTCCCGCCTCAATCATGGCTGGTGTGATCTCAATAACATCGCCCTGTCGATTTTCATCTTTAGACATCTATTCCACTTTTCTCAAGTATATAATTGGCAATAAATGTCAAGAGGAAAAGGGAGCTTCACTTTAATTATCTTCACGCTTTCTCATCTCTACCAGCGCCTCTGGCGTATCAGCATCCAGCAAAATGCCATCATGCTCCACGGGGATTTCGGTGATCTGCTGGCGGCTCGCTTCCAGCAAGCTGCGCGCACCTCGGTCGCCTTCCAATGCCATCAGCGCTTTGAAATGTTCGCGGCCCCACAAAACCGGATTGCCCAATTGGCCGCGATAAGTAGGCGCAATCAAACTGCGCCCCTCCTCAACATCAAACGCCTGCATCATGCGTTGCATATCAGCAGAGCGGATCAAGGGCATGTCGCCCAAGCAAATGAAGGCGGCATCAAAATCCTGCACCGCCGCAATGCCGCAACGCACCGATGTGGAAAGTCCATTCGCATAATGTGCGTTATGAATGATGACAACTTTAGTGTGGGAGAGTGCTGTGGTCACGGCTTGCGCCTGATGGCCCGTTACCACCACAATCTCGTCCACACCAGAGGCTTTGATTTGTTTTATCGTGGTTGCCAGCACGGGCCCGCCGTTTAAATCGGCCAATAATTTATTGGTCCCCATGCGGGTGGAGCGGCCCGCCGCCAAAACCACTGCTGCGAATTTCATAAGCGCCCGAGTCTGAGGGCTTGCGTCAATTGCGCCATGATTGAAATGGCGATTTCAGGTGCGCCCATAGCACCGATCGACAGCCCAATGGGCCCAGCAATGCGCGCCAAATCCGTGGCGTTAAATCCTGACTTGGTTAGCCGTTCAATCCGCGCGGCATGGGATTTCTTTGAACCCAAAGCGCCAATGTAAAAAGCCTCAGAACGAAGCGCCATTTCCAGCGCTGGATCATCAATCTTTGGATCATGCGCCAGAGCGATAATGCCTGTGCGCGCATCAAGTTTAAAATCCGGCAAAACCTCTTGCGGCCAGTCCGCCAGCAGCGTGATATCAGGAAAGCGAGCGCCCGTGGCAAAGGCCCCGCGCGGGTCAATCACCGTGATGTCATACCCGCACGCTTTGGCAATGGGGATCAATGCTTGCGCAATCAATACAGCCCCGATGATCACCAGCCGCAACGGCGGGTTATGGATAGCGATGAATTCATCGCCCAGCATGGCGGATTTATCAAAACGAAATGCCATTTCCAAGTCACTGCCGGCTTGCGCATCGGCGCGCATTACGATCCGCTCTGCCCCCGTGACAGTGTTGGTGATAAGGGCCACGGCGCGGCGCGCGCGCTTGGCGTCATTCAACGCATTAAGCGTGGATATTTTCACGTGAGAGCTTCAACATAAATCTTGATGCGCCCGCCGCAAGCCAGGCCTGCGCGCCAAGCCGTTTCATCAGCCACGCCGAATTCCAAAAGCCTATGCCCGCCCGAAACTATAACATCTTGCGTCTGGGTGATGACTTCGCCTTCAACACAGCCTCCGGACACAGCGCCTTCAAAATGGCCTTCTGCATCAACCAAAAGTTGGCTTCCAACAAGTTGCGGTGCCGAACCCCACGTTTCTACCACTGTGGCCAGTGCCAGCTTGCGCCCCTGCCCCAGCCAGCTTTCTGCCATCTCTAAAATCGCCATGCATATTCCATCATCAAAGTTGTCATATCTTGCCGCATCATAAGGCTTTCGCCAAGCTTTTGGGCAATTAGACTATGCCCAAGATGTTGCAAAATTAATTCACATTTTAGTCAATTATTACAACTGGAAGCAACTAGAAGAAATACACAAAATCTAAACGATTAGTGTCTAACGACGAAGTGGGGTGATGCGAATATGAGGTAAGTTTCATGTACATCAATTCTAAGCCAAAGAAGCATCCCGATCCTAAAGACTTGGATTTGGAAGTTTTGCAAAAGTTACACGCAGAGTCACTTGCCTTTATCGAAGGCAATGAGCAGGACACTGTTGCTTCGCTGAAAGCGGAGTTGGAGAAGTTCCAGACAATTCTTGATAATATCGCACAGGGCGTCTGCTTTTTTAACGCCGATCAACGACTGATCCTCAGCAACCGCCGCTATGCTGAAATTTATCACTTGCGCCCGCAGGATATCTCGCCCGGCATGTCGTTACGCGAAATCGTCGCGCGCCGTACCGCAGTTGGTACTGGCCCTGCCGTGGGTGCCGAGGACTATTTATCTGAAGCCACAGTTCTCAATCAGAGCACAGGCCGGAAAACCAGGATAGCGAAACTTCTCGATGGTCGAGAAATTGCAATGTGGAATCAACACATGCCAGAAGGTGGCTGGGTGACGACACATGACGACATTACCGAGAATAACCTCACCAGCACCTCACTGCAGACACTCATCGACTGGGTGCCGGATTTACTCTTCGTCAAAGACCGCGAGTCTCGGTTTCTTGTTGCCAACGAGGCTACAGCGACCGATTTGTTATCCGTTGAAAATACAAAGCCTGTCACGCGCGCGGAATTAATTGGCAAAAGTGATTTTGACCTTTACCCCCGAGAAGTCGCGCAAATATTTAGCGAAAGTGAAGCCAAGATTATGGAGTCTGGCGAAGCGATGCACGATTTGCAAGAACCTACCTTTGATCGATTTGGCCATAAAAAATGGATTTCAATGACCAAAGTCCCCTTGCGCAACGATAAAGGTGAAGTCTTCGGTTTGATTGGCGTCGGCCGTAATATCTCCGTACAAAAAAAAGAAAATGCGCTCCGCGATGAGCAAGCAGCGATCCTCGAATTGATTGCCACGAGCGCTCACATCACGAAAATTCTCGATCAGTTGGTGCATCTTATGGAATCCCAATTGGATGGAATAATCTGTTCAATTCTGCTGCTTGACAGCGATGGACTTCATCTCCGTCACGGCTCGGCTCCAAACCTGCCAGAAGCGTATTGCAAAGCCATTGATGGCGCTCAAATTGGCCCAAATGTCGGCTCATGTGGCACAGCTGCGTTTTTGCAGAAACCGGTGATTGTATCGGATATTCAGACCGACCCGCTTTGGGAGGACTATAAGAGTCTCGCGCAACAACATAATTTAAGGTCATGCTGGTCAACGCCAATCCTGTCACATGACGGAGGGGTTCTGGGTACTTTGGCGTTATATTCGGCCACAGTTCGTGAGCCGACAACAACCGATATGCGTCTCATCAATGTCTCAACCCGCATCGCCGGAATTGCCTTGCAGCGCAAACTAGACGAGGACCGCATTCAATTTCTCGCTACACATGATGCATTGACTCATTTGCCAAATCGAGGCTTGCTCAAGGATCGTTTGGCCCAAGCCATTTCGCATGCTGAGCGCAATGACGCCTGTGTTTCTGTTATCTTTATAGATCTCGATAAATTTAAAGAGATCAACGACAGCCTTGGCCACAATGCTGGTGATGAACTCCTCAAGACCGTGGCCAAACGTATGGTTTCTTGTGTCAGAACGGTTGACACTGTCGTGCGTCTTGGTGGCGATGAGTTTGTTATTGTCTTGTCCAATCAACCGAAAAATATTGATGCCACAGTTGAGGTTTTACAGAGAATCCGCAGCTCAATCGCGGAGCCAATCTGTCTCGAAGGTCATGAATTTAGTGTCACCAGCAGCATGGGTTTGGCCACCTATCCCACTGATGGTATTGATGCGGATAGTTTGCTCGCCAATGCCGATGCAGCGATGTACCGCGCAAAGGCCACTGGTCGCGATAACTTTCAGTTCTATACGCCCGAATTGAATGTCAGCGTTCATTCCAAATTTCTCATGCAAGAAGAATTACGCGAAGCTGTAAATCGTTCGGAATTGTTTCTCGATTATCAACCCGAGGTAGACATGCGCAGCGGCAAGATATTTGCCGTAGAAGCACTCGTGCGCTGGAATCATCCTAAATTGGGGTTGATTTCTCCGGCACAATTCATTCCATTGGCTGAGGAAACCGGAATCATTGTGCCAATCGGAGATTGGGTGCTGCACACAGCTTGTAAGCAAAACAAGGCCTGGCAAGATGCGGGGCTGCCTCCGATTAATATTTGCGTCAACGTATCGCCGAGGCAGTTCAAAGAGAAAAATTGGGTCAGTCGTGTCTCTCATGCTTTGGCTGCAAGCGGTCTCGAAGCCAAACATCTGGAATTGGAAATTACTGAAAGCCTCATTATGCAAGATGCCGATCAAGCAGTGAGCATGATGGTCGAAATCCAGAAGCTTGGAGTTCAGATTGCGATTGATGATTTCGGAACAGGCTATTCCAGTCTTAGTGCGTTGAAGAATTTCCCCGTCGCGCGCTTAAAGATTGACAAATCTTTTGTTGCCGAAATTGCCAATAACGAAAAGGACAAATCAGTGGCCAGCGCCGTGATTATGCTTGGCCAAAAACTGAATATGAGAGTTATTGCCGAAGGTGTGGAAACCGACGAACAGATCAAATTCCTGCGCGATAACAATTGTGATGAAATGCAAGGCTATCACTTCAGCAGGCCAGTATCTGCCAATGGTGTCGAACAACTCCTCAAACACACCGATACAAAAATCCAAATGGTGAGCACTAATCAATAACATTACACACCGATTTAATTCGAGTGACTATGCACGAAGATGAAGCCAACATTCATGAAGTGAATGTATTTTAAATGACCTAACCGGAAAAGATCGAACGAGCCGTTTGAATTCCGCCATAGTTATGGGCAAAATAGCTCACATGAATCGTCGCACACTTCTCAAAGGTCTCGCCACTTTTTCTGCAATTGGTTTAGGCACGGCAACTTATGGCGTGGTGATCGAAGCTGGCCTGATGCTCAATACCACGGCTTATGCCTTCACACCGCCAAAGTGGACGAAAGGTTTGAAACTGCGTGCCGTGGTGATCGCTGATCCGCATGTGGTTGAGCCGTGGTTTCCAGTGTCACGCTGGCGCAATGTGATTGAAGCGGCACAGGCCTTGAACCCAGACATCATTTTTATGCTGGGTGACTATATCACCGGCATGCGCTTGCGAACGAGCAATATCCCGGTTGATGAAATTGCCCAAGCAGCCGCAAAGCTACACGCGCCTCTGGGGGTTTACTCGATCAACGGCAATCACGACTATTGGGGTGATTTTGCCTTGCAGCGCATTGGGCATGGCAAGCCCGCCATTCAAACCGCCTTTGAGGATGTTGGTATTCCGGTGCTGACCAACAAGGCTGTGCGTTTGATAAAAGACGGCCTACCCTTCTGGGTGTCGGGCACGGATTCAATGATCGCATTCTTTAAGCAAGGGGGCGGTTTTCAAGGCCGCGATGATCTGCCTGGCACCTTGGCGCAAGTCACCGATGATGCGCCCATCATCCACCTCGCGCATGAGCCTGACATATTTGCGCGTATGCCCGAACGGGTTTCACTCACACTGTCTGGCCACACCCATGGCGGACAAGTGCGCATTGCGGGGCATGCGTTATATGTGCCGTCAGTCTATGGCCGTCGTTACCTCTATGGACACATTGTTGAGGACGCCAAACACCTGATTGTTTCCGGTGGTTTGGGCTGTTCCACTTTGCCCATTCGCATTGGCTCTCCGCCGGAAATCAATTTGCTGGAATTAGGCTGAAGATTTAAGCGCGGGATGTTGCCGAAACATGCCCTGTGGCATTTGCTCAAAATCAATGATCGCACCATTCATCATTTGCGCTGAGGGCGAACACAAATAGGCCACCAGATCGGCAATATCTTCAGGTGAGATGAGCCGACCGGAAGGCATTTCAGCGCCATTGCTCTGCGCCCAGTCAGCAGGCATGCCAAGTGCTGCCTGCACAGCAATCTCTCCCTCGGTCAAAGTCCAGCCCAAGGCAATGACGAATGTGCGAATTCCATCCCAAGCAAATTCCTGCGCCGCATGTTTGCTAAGCGCATTGAGCGCTGCCTTGCTGGCAGAATAGGCCGCAAGTGAAGGCTTGCCGCCATAAGCAATCATCGAGGAGACATTGATGATCGTACCAGATTTCTGCCGCTTCATCACTTTGGCTGCTTCTTGCATCAAAAATAATGGCGCCTTCACGTTAACATTGAAAAGGCCTTCATAAGTTGATGAGTTTACATCGCTTATCGCCCCACGCGCCGTGTTGCCCGCGGCATTAAACAACAGGTCAATCCGGCCAAATTCTTGCACACATGTTGCTATGGCCTTGGCTGGCGTTGCGGCGTCTGCCAAATCGCAGACCAGTGTTTTGATATTGCCTAACTTAGCCAGTGCCGCAGCTTCCTGCGCCAAACGCTGCGCGTTACGGTCAAGCAGCAATATATCGGTAAAACCGTCTTTCAGCAGACGTTTGGCTGCCGCCGCACCGAGGCCTTGCGCGCCACCCGTGATGAGCGCAGCACGGCTCATGGATTAGTCACTCACCGTGATTTGCACGCGTGAAGGGCCATATTGCTTGGCTAAGTCAAAAAGCTTCTCGGCGTTTTGCGGAAGCAGGCGCACACAACCATGCGAAACGGCGCGACCTAAATTCTTAATGTGATAAGTCCCGTGAATGGCGATGCCGCCGTCAAAAAACAGTGAATTGGGCATGGGCGAATTGTCATATTTCTTGGAGAACCAAACCTTGGCCATGCGCTGCACATGAAATGTGCCACGCGGTGTGTGATAGCCCACACCAGCAGAAGAAATCTGCCAGTTGCCAGAAGGCCATCCATTCACCGATAAATCGAGGGTTTGGCGGGAAATAGAAATATTGACCATAACAATGGGTGGCTCGGCTGGCAGGATGTGCTTGCGGATGCGGGCTTGCGCTGCAACATTGCCCATAACCAAACTGGTTAGCACCAAGACACCCAATAGAATCCGACGCATCATTTAAAGCTCCCTAGTTCGGCAAAACAAAGCAGAGCGAATTGATTTGCGCAAGCGCTCACACATTTTATACCAAGGTTTAATAGCAGATGATGATCACAATTCCGTTAATCCCAAACCGCTCCACAGACGCGACCCGCACATTACAGTAAAAATTCGCGGCCGGTTTTCACGCGCGCCTCGCCATTGTATTTGATGATATCGGCGGTGGCGTAAGTCTCACTCAATGTGGCTGGCAAGAATGACCCCGTGCCCACCATGTCAACCGGAGCCTTGGCCGCCCCCATAATCTGGCATTTTTGTGGATCAAAGCCAGATGAGGCAACGATCATGGCAGCTTTAAACCCTGCCCGATCAAGGGATTGCCTTGCATGAATAACCGAGGCAACAGAAACGCCCTTGCCGAATAAAATGCGCCGCACTTTGTCGATCAGTATGTTGGAAGGGTCAAGCTGAACGGTTCGCCCGCCCAACACGGTTTCGACGATGGGGTATTCGCCGCGCACCTTCAGCCACTCGCCCACCACTTCAACCGAGCGTTCATAGTCTAACCCCTCGGCAAAGCGGCCACCATGCGTGTCCAATCTAATACCAAAGCTTTTGCCTTTTTGGTCAAGCTTGGCTTCATTGTAAAACCATTTAGCACACCGCAAGCTATCAGCGATTTCCTGCCCCGTATAATCAACAAGGGCGATGAGTGATTTCACATCAGGCATGGTTTCGTTGAATAATTTCATGGCGGCGAGAACATCGCCACCTGCATAACCGATCAGGGCATGCGGCATGGTACCCATTCCATTGCTGGCGCCAAAGAAGGGTGCCGTTAAATCCTGTGATGAACCAACAAAGCCCTTCACGGTGTGGTTGGCAGTGCGTGCGGCTTCGCTGCCCACCTTGGCCCCGTAAGCAGCAAGGATATTCATCTCGGCGCCAGAACCATGGCGCGCATGCATGTCCATGAATGCTGCATATGGAATGGCCAAGCACATTTCATAAGCATTATTGGCCGCCACACAGGGAAAGCCAGTTTTCTGCAACAATAGCGTTTCGATTTCCGAAAGCTTCTGCATCGAGCCGGTAATTTCCATCAGCTTTTGTTCGGATGGAACAACTTCACCTTCTTCTACAAAGCGTTTTACTTTTGCATCTGGGACGAAATGATTGATCAACCGGATAACCGGTTCCAGCGCAGCCACAACACGCCGACGCATGAACACCGCATAAGTCACCTCAGCACCTTCATGCGAAGCCACAATGCGGCTGGTGTTGGTAAAATATTTGTCGGTTTGTGCGCCAATTGGCCCTGCGGCTTCAACAAGGGCGACAAGGCGGTCAAGAATCTGGGCTTGGCTGGATGAGAGTGTCATGGCCCCACATTCCACATTTCAAGTGCCCACGTCAAACAGGCATCTCTTTGCGACAGTGTTTAAGATTTTAATGCCGCGTGCACACCCAGTTTCAGCACATCATTGTCGGTCACTGCTGCCATGAAAGTGTAACCCATCGCCGCATATTTGCTGATGTGTTCCGGTGTGCCAGCAAAGGCGCCTGCCACCAACTTGTGCTTGAGAGCCACGGCAACAATCTTTTTCATCGCCACCAAATTGGCCGCACTCAAACGGTTGAGCTCTGCCCCCTTAGACAGTGCAATCGATAAATCTGATGGCCCGACAAACAGCCCGTCGAGCCCCGGCACACTGGCAATCTCTTCAACAGCATCCAAGGCTTCTTGCGTTTCAATCATTGCAAAAACCAGCGTGTCGCGGTTGGCCTCTTTCAAATAATCCGCTGCTGATTTGCCTGAGGCCTGCACCATCGCATAGCCACCCCAAGAACGCTGGCCCAGCGGTGGATATTTCGCGGCTTTCACCAAAGCATATGCGTGTTCAGCAGAATTGATCATCGGCGCAATCACCACTGATGAGCCAAAATCTAAAGCCTGGCCGATGAGGCCGGGATCATTCCACAAAACACGGGTGATAACCGGCTTGCCCGCTGCCGTAATTGCCGCTGCCATTTCGCCAGCACTGTCCATGCCAATGAGCCCATGCTGCAAATCAAGCGTCACACCGTCAAGCCCAGCACGGGCTAATTGACCTGCCAACTGTGCGCCGGGGATGCCCATCCATGAAAACAGGAAGGGCTTGCCATCATGCAATCGTGCCCGAAGGCTCATTTCTGTGCTGCTTTTAACTGCTTGCGCGCATCAGCCAGTTTTTGTGCCATGGTGTTTTTGATGATGTCAGCTGAGACTGCAACACCCTTGGCTTTGAAATCTTGTTTCAGCTTATCAATCACATCCACTTCACCGTGCTTTTCCAAATCGGTGGCAACCAAGCTTTTGGCATAGGCAGCGGCATCTTTGTCTTTCAAGCCAAGCAGGTTAGCTGCCCACTGGCCGACCAATAGGTCACGTTTCGCACGCACGGCGAATTCAACTGATTCATGCGCCGCAAAAGCGCCTTCTGCTGCTTTTTCACGATTATCGAAGGTTGTCATGACTCGCTCTCCATAAAACTCCCATCTATCAAGTAGTGGGAAAAAGCCACAAATCAAGCCAAAAATACAGTTTGTGCAGCGCAATAAAGCAGACTATGAACCCCGCTTTCCACAGGGCCTCATAAAACCTCTTTTAGAGTGGCTCGCATGTTAGTATCCGCAGGGTCAGTGATTTGAGGATTCTCCCGATGAACGGTAAGCGCACACAGCTTTATGAAGGCAAGGCCAAGATCTTATATCAAGGCCCAGAGCCAAATACGGTGATTGTGCACTTCAAGGATGATGCCACAGCTTTCAATGCCGAAAAAAAGGCAGTGATTGAAGGCAAAGGTGTGCTCAATCAGCGTATCTCTGAATTCATTTTCACCAAGTTGAATGATATTGGCCTGCCCACGCATTTTCTGCGGTCATTGAACATGCGTGAGCAACTGGTGCGCTCGGTTGAAATCATCCCTCTTGAGGTGGTGATCCGCAACGTTGCGGCTGGGTCTTTGGCCAAACGATTGGGCTTAGAAGAAGGCACTGCTCTGCCGCGCTCTATCATCGAATGCTATTACAAGAACGATAAGCTGGGCGATCCTATGGTGAATGAAGAACACATCACCGCCTTCGGCTGGGCCACACCTATGGAAATGGATGACATGATGCACATGTCCATCCGCATCAATGATTTCCTGTCGGGTCTGTTCATGGGAATCGGCATCAAGCTGGTTGATTTCAAACTGGAATTCGGCCGTTTTGTCGAGAATGAGATGATGCGTGTGGTTTTGGCGGATGAAATTTCGCCTGATAATTGCAGGCTTTGGGATATGCGCAACAATAACGCCAAGATGGATAAAGACATTTTCCGCCGTGATCTTGGAAGCTTAGTTGATGCTTATCAAGAAGTGGCGCGCCGTTTGGGCATCATCCAAGAAGGTGAAACCCCGCCGCGTTCGCGGCCGAAACTGGTGAAGAGTGATTCATAAAATGAAAGCCAAAATTAAAGTCACCTTGAAGAACGGCGTGCTTGACCCGCAAGGCAAAGCCATCGAACACGCTCTGGGTTCGATGGGTTTTTCCGGCGTAAACGGCGTGCGCCAAGGCAAGTTCTTTGAAGTCGAATTGGCTGAGACCGACAAGGCCAAAGCCGAAGTGCTGCTCAAACAGATGTGTGAGAAACTGATCGCCAATACAGTGATCGAGAATTACGCAATTGAGTTGGCCTGAGCGATGAACTCAGCAGTTCTCCTCTTCCCCGGCATTAACCGCGAGACCGACATGGTCAAAGCGCTGGAAAAAACCACGGGTAAAAAGCCCCAGGTGGTTTGGCATACCGATACCAACCTGCCCGCTGGCACCGATCTGGTCGTCGTGCCCGGCGGTTTTTCTTACGGTGATTATCTACGCTGTGGTGCCATTGCCGCGCGTTCGCCTATCATGGCCGATGTGAAGGCCAAGGCAGCCAAAGGCCTGAAAGTTCTAGGCGTGTGCAACGGCTTTCAAATCATCACTGAGGCTGGCCTTTTGCCCGGCGCTTTGGTGCGCAATGCCGACTTGAAGTTCGTTTGCAAAGAAGTGCGCCTTCGCGTTGAAAACAATCAAACTTTCTTCACCAAAAAGACCGTCAAAGGCAGCATCGTCTCCTGCCCTGTGGCGCATGGCGAAGGCAATTATATTGTTGATGCTGAAACTTTGAAGAAAATTGAAGGCGAAGGTCGCGTGGTGTTCCGCTATGTTGAGGGCACAAACCCCAATGGTGCGATGAATGATATTGCTGGTATCTGCAACGAGGCTGGCAATGTGATCGGCATGATGCCGCATCCGGAAAACATGATCGAAGCGCTGCATGGCAAACAAGATTGTCTGCCGCTGTTTGAAAGCCTGTTGGCGGCGTAAACCTCCTCTGTCTTAATTCATTTTTAAAACCGCTAAGTCTAGCTTGTGGACATGACCACTGCCTCACTTTTGCCGTCAACTGCCAAACCTTTTCTCAATATGGAACGGCTGCAGGCAGTCCTGTTCCCACATTGGGTGTTATGGCTTGTTCCAAACGTAGTTTTGGCACTTTGCATGATAATGGCTGCTGCATCATCGCGTATTGAATTTATCCATTTCGGATATAATGTTTTCTATACTAGTCTCTTCGTAGTTTTGGTTTTGATGATCTGGCGCTATGCACGCTTCAACACCTTCGACTGGTTCTTGCATCGCTTGTGGTGTTTCATGTTACTGGAACTATGGATCACGTATACAACCCACTGCCTTTCACTATTACCCCCTATGCTTTTTGCTTTCAACTTTCCTGCCGTCGATCATACATTGGCCGTCGCAGATCATGCGTTGGGTTTTGAGTGGAATACCTACGCCCACCTAATGTATGATCACAAATGGACAAACATGATTTTCTCAACGGCCTATTCAAAATTAACTTTTGTCGGCCTCATACTCACACCATTTATCGCTATTTTGCGTAACGACCGCATTCGAATAATACAGATCTGCTATTTGATGGTGGCTACAGTTATAGCCTGCATTACTATAGCCGGGCTTTTGCCAGCCTATCCAACAACAGAACAAATCGCTGATGCGAGCATTCTTCACGCTATAGAATTAAGCGATAACCACAGCCTTGCGAGAGTTTCGGCACAGCTTCACGAACTACGCGATGGGGCCTATGTTGTATTTGATATGCATACAGCAGAGGGTTTGGTGACCTTCCCATCCTTCCATTGCTGCATGGCCCTGATCATTGCATATTGTAACCGCGGTCTGGGACTATTCAGCTGGCTTGCTTATTTGGCTGGGATTGCCATCATTGCCGCAACACCTTCATATGGTGGTCATTATCTTGTCGATCTGATCGGCGGCGCTTCAGTTACCTTGTTCTTTATTGTGATTTGGAACAAATTTATTTTCAAGCATCTGTCACCCTTAATGCCCGCGACGTCTGCGCAAGCCTATGCCTTGCCCATGTTTATCAAGCGCCTATCATTCATGGCTAATTAAATTTAAACACCGCAGTTAAAATTTCCTGCCTCTTCACCGTAAGCTGCGTTAATCCTAGATTAACGACATACCTTGGTATTCATTCAATCTATCGATTGCCGAGGAGACGTTAACATGTTGAGCAGCTTATTCAAAAAGTCTGAGACTGAAGTGCAACACAACGTGAATTTGAAGCATTCTGAGCAGGCGCTTCAAGACCGCGTGAACCGCATGATGCGGCATACTATTAAGTTCGATTGGTCAACCGCAGCCATGACCCCAACGGTGACCCAACCACGCACTATTTCAGACGCAATGCACGGCAAAAAATAGGCTTAATCAGCCAAAAATCGCATTGTGAATCTGGCCCCGCCCGCTTAAACGGCGGGGCATGAGCAAGCCTGAACCCGCAATCACCCCAGAAATCGTTGCCGCACATGGGCTAAAGCCCGATGAATATGAGCGTTTTAAGAGCCTCATAGGCCGCGTGCCAAGCTTCACCGAACTGGGCATTTGTTCGGCGATGTGGAACGAGCACTGCTCATATAAATCCTCCAAAAAATGGCTGAAAACGCTTCCCACCACGGGCCCGCGCGTGATCTGCGGGCCGGGTGAAAACGCTGGCGTGATCGACATTGATGACGGCCAAGCGATTATCTTCAAAATGGAAAGCCATAATCACCCGTCGTTTATTGAGCCCTATCAAGGTTCAGCCACCGGTGTGGGCGGAATTTTGCGCGATGTGTTCACCATGGGTGCACGCCCCATTGCAGCATTGAACGCGCTTCGTTTCGGTGAACCAACGCATCCTAAAACCAAGCACCTTGTTTCCGGCGTTGTTGCTGGCGTGGGCGGTTACGGAAACTCTTTCGGTGTGCCAACGCTTGGCGGCGAGGTGAATTTCCATGCTCGCTATAATGGCAATATCCTCGTCAACGCCATGGCCGTGGGCTTGGCCGATGCCGATAAGATTTTCTATTCCAAGGCCAAGGGCGTGGGTCTGCCTGTGGTTTACCTCGGCGCAAAAACCGGACGCGACGGCATTCATGGTGCCACCATGGCATCCGCGGCATTTGAAGCCGATGCCGATGAAAAGCGCCCCACCGTGCAAGTGGGCGACCCGTTCACCGAAAAGTGCCTGCTTGAAGCCTGTCTCGAACTGATGGCCTCAGGTGCTGTGATCGCCATTCAGGATATGGGTGCGGCAGGCCTCACTTCGTCTGCTGTGGAAATGGGGGCCAAGGGTAATCTCGGCATTGAACTTGATCTCGATAAAGTGCCCTGCCGCGAAGAGGGCATGAGCGCCTATGAAATGATGCTCTCTGAATCCCAAGAGCGCATGTTGATGGTGCTATTGCCGGAAAAAGAAAAACAGGCCGAAGCCATCTTCATAAAATGGGGCCTAGATTTTGCGATTATAGGCAAAACCACCAACACACTGCGCTTTGTTATTAAGCACCAAGGCGAAGTGAAAGCCGATTTGCCCATCAAGGAAATGGGCGACAATGCGCCGGAATATGACAGGCCGTGGGTTGAGCCCAAAAAGCTGGCGCAGTTGAAGCCTGCGGATGTGCCGGCGCCCGCAAATTTACGCACCGCCTTGCTGCAAATTTTGGGATCGCCCGATATGTGCTCACGCCGTTGGGTGTGGGAGCAATATGATACACTGATAGGGTCCAATTCCGCACAAATCCCCGGTGGCGACGCAGGCGTGGTGCGCATCAATGAAAAGAAGGCCATCGCCGTTTCATCAGATGTAACGCCGCGTTATGTTGAGGCCGGTCCCTTTGAAGGCGGCAAACAGGCCGTGGCCGAAAGTTGGCGCAACCTCACTTGCGTTGGCGCAACGCCCATTGCCTTCACTGATAATTTGAATTTCGGAAACCCAGAACGCCCCGAATATATGGGCCAGTTGGTCTTTGCCATTAAAGGTATAGGCGAAGCGGCGCGCGCACTGGACTATCCAGTCGTCTCAGGCAATGTCTCACTTTACAATGAAACCATGGGCCAAGGCATTTTGCCAACGCCAACCATTGGCGGCGTAGGCCTGCTTAGCGATCTTTCTAAAATGATGACCAACCGTTTCAAACAAGCAGGTGATGTGATCATTCTGATTGGTGGCCATGGCACACAATTGGGCCAGTCGATCTATCTGCGTGAAGTTTTGGGCCGCGAAGAAGGTGCGCCTCCGCCAGTTGATCTGGCGCTTGAACGCAAACATGGAAATTTCGTCCGTACACTGATTAACGATCGCGCTGTGACAGCGGTTCACGATATTTCAGACGGCGGCCTGGCTATCGCCGTCATTGAAATGGCTTTGCCAACTGCCTTTGGCGCAAAGCTGGAAGCATTGGATCATGTGGCGCTGTTTGGTGAAGACCAGGCGCGTTATGTGCTCACCGCGACCCCTGCCCGCGCCATGGCGATTCTAGCCGCAGGCATGGAACAAAACATCCAGCTCAGCGTTGTTGGCAAAGTGACTGCAGGTGCCACACTTAAAATTGGCGCTACTGATGCTATTTCCATGGCAAATCTTCGCAGCGCTCATGAAAGCTGGTTTCCTGCCTTCATGAAGTCATAATTAGAACCAAAGAATTGATAATTGCGTATGTTGCCATACCTTTAAGAACCAATTCAGACAGGAAAAATAATATGAAAATGAATAAATCTCTCGCAGTTAGCGCCGCACTTTTGGGCGTTCTCGCCGCCGCTTCAGCCAACACGGCCCAAGCCGCGCGTTCCGGTGTCAAAGTTGGCGTACTTGAATGCGTCGTTGCACCTGGCGTTGGCCTGATCATCGTCTCATCCAAGGAAGTAAACTGCACTTTCAAAAGTCATGGCCGCAACGAACATTACCATGGCAGCACTGGCAAGCTTGGCGTTGATATTGGTTTCACCAACAAATCATACCTGAGCTGGGTCGTTTTTGCCCCCGGTGAAGTGCACCGCGGCGCATTGGCTGGTTCCTATGTCGGCGCATCAGCCCAAGCCACGGTGATCGCTGGCCTCGGCGCCAATGTATTGGTCGGCGGTTGGAGCGACAGCATTAACCTGCAACCGCTATCCGTTCAGGGCCAAACTGGTCTGAATGTGGCAGCGGGCCTCGCCAGCTTGAATTTGCGAGTTGGTCGTTAATTTATTCACGAAGTTAACATCAAACCCGCCCTGCCTTCCCGGCACGGCGGGTTTTTCTTTGGCCGGCGACAAAAGGCACTGATTGAAGATCGCTCATAGGCTGGCTATATAGTGAACCAGAGGAAATCACATGGCCATGACTGCCCCAGATATTGAACGCTTCATCAAAGAAGCCCTGCCTGATGCCACGATCACCATCAGTGATCTGGCAGGAGACGGCAATCATTATTCCGCCAATGTTATTTCCGCCGCCTTCAAAGGCAAGAACCGCGTGCAGCAGCACCAGATGGTCTATGCCGCCCTCAAAGGCCGTATGGGCGGCGAGCTTCACGCTTTAGCTTTGCAAACTTCATCACCACAGGAATGATAAAATGACCATCCATGACCAGATCGACAACGAAGTTAAAACCAACAATGTTGTGCTTTACATGAAGGGCACGGCAGATATGCCCATGTGCGGCTTTTCCGGCCGTTCGGTGCAAATTCTCCAACACCTTGGCGTACCGTTCAAAGACGTGAATGTTTTGGCGTCTGATGAAATTCGCCAAGGCATCAAGGATTACACCAACTGGCCCACTGTGCCGCAGCTTTACGTAAAGGGCGAGTTCATCGGTGGCGCAGACATTCTGATGGAAATGTATCAGTCTGGCGAATTGAAACAGCTTTTGGCGGATAAGGGCGTGGCTTAAAGCCATGCTCAATCTGTTCATCAGTGGAATTGGCTCATGCGCACTGGCATCGCACATTGCATTGGAAGAGGCAGCCGCTGCTTACAAAGTTACAAAGCTGGATTTCAAAGCAGGTGAGCAAAAGAAACCTGCATTTTTGAATATCAACCCTAAGGCACGTGTACCTGCTTTGGTGACAGACAAGGGCATCATCACCGAAACGCCCGCGATTTTATATTACATCGCCCAAAGCCATCCCAGTGCAAAGCTCGCCCCAACTGATCCGTTTGATGTTGCGCATATGCAGGATTTCAATTCGTATCTCTGCTCCACCGTTCATCCAAATCATGCCCATGGCAGTCGCGGCTACCGTTGGTCTGATGACCCTGCGGTTATTGAGGGCCTCAAGGTGAAAGTGTCTGCCAATCTCACTGAATGTTTCAGGCTGATTGAAGATAGCTATCTGAAAGGCTCATCTAATAGTGGGCCATGGGTGATGGGCAAACAATTCAGCGTGGCTGACATTTATCTCTACACTTTGGCCACATGGTTGGAAGATGATAAGGTGGACGTCAACACCCTGACTAAAATCAAAGAGCATCGGGCGCGTGTTGCCGCGCGGCCGGCCACTCAAAAGGTGCGCGCAACTTATGCTTAGACTTGCTGCGGCGTTGTTTCTCTTCAGCGCGACAGCGGTTCGAGCAGATATTATTATTGGCGTTGCTGGCCCAATGAGTGGCCAATACCAAGCCTTTGGGCAATCGATGTTGAATGGTGTGAAGGCAGCAGTCGACAAGATCAACGCTTCAGGCGGCCTGCACGCAGAACAGCTCACCATCATCAGCGCCGATGATCAGTGTGATTCAATAAAAGCTAAGGAAGCAGCCGACAAGCTTCTGGCCCAACAGGTTGATGTGGTGATTGGTCATTTCTGTTCCAATCCAACGCTTGAAGCTGCCAAGATTTATGACAAAGCTGGCGTCACCTTGATCGCTCCGAGTGCGGCCCTTCCAGCACTCACCGAGTCAGGTCTCTCAACTGTTATCCGCATGACCACCCGATTAGATTCGCAAGGCGCATTTGCTGCAAAACGCATTCTGGCCAAGAGGCCTAATGCCAAATTGGCCGTGGTTGATGATGGCTCAACGGATATGAAAGCAATCACCGCCAGCTTCGCAGCCGCTTATGGCAAGCCTCCCACCATGACGGCCAGCATCGTGGCCGACCAGAAGGATTTTACTGAAGTTATCGCCAAATTGAAGGCCAGCAACATTGACACAGTTTATCTGGCAGTAGGCGGGGCAGATGCCGGGCGCTTAACCGCTCAGGCTGCTAAATCCGGTTTGGATTTGAAACGCTATGGCCCTGATTCCCTGCTCATCGACACCTTCTGGTCAACCAGCGGCGCAGACGGAGAAAACACCTTGGTGAGCTTTCCTTCTGATCCTGAAAATAGCTTTGAAGCCAAAGCCTTATCAAGAGATTCGAAGGCTTTAGGTCAGGCCACCGATGGGCCATTTCTACCTTCCTATGCAGCCGTTCAGCTCTTTGCCGCCGCCTCTGAGGAAGCAGGAGCCCATTCCAAAGGCAAAATCGCCGAAACTCTCAAATCTGGAGATAGCTTTGCAACCATCCTTGGGCCATTGCGGTTTGACGCCAAAGGCGATGGACAAGACTTGCGATTCAACTGGTATTCCTGGAACAATGGGGTGTATCAGACCATCGCAGCAGAGAGTCCCTAATGCGCGCTTTTTTCGTTCAAATAAAATGTGAACTTGGCAAATCCTACCAAGTGGCCACTGCCATTGGCGATGCGGAAATCGCCTCAGAAGTTTTTTCAACAGCTGGCGAATATGACCTTCTGGTGAAGTTCTATTTGAAAGATGGCGAAGATATCGGCCACTTCATTGCGCAAAAAGTGCAAACCATTCCCGGCATCAGAGACACTTTCACCACCGTCACCTTCAAGGCCTTTTAATCACAGATGATCCCACGTTATTCGCGCAAAGAAATGGCCCAGATTTGGGCTCCTGAAACCCGTTTCAAAATCTGGTTTGAAATTGAAGCCCATGCCGCAGACCGCATGGCCGTCCTTGGCATTGTGCCCAAGGCAGCTGCCAAGAAAATCTGGGCCAAAGGCAAAGATGCCAAGTTTGATGTGGCGCGCATTGATGAGATTGAATCCGTCACTAAACATGATGTGATTGCCTTCCTCACCCACCTGTCTGAAATCGTCGGGCCTGAAGCGCGGTTTGTGCATCAAGGCATGACCAGTTCTGACGTTCTCGACACGTGCTTGAACATCCAACTCACCCGTGCCGCTGATCTGCTGCTGGCGGATTTGGATGAGCTTCTTGCCGCCCTCAAAAAACGCGCCTTTGAGTATAAGATGACGCCATGCATCGGCCGCAGCCACGGCATCCACGCTGAGCCAATAACCTTTGGTTTGAAACTGGCTTATGCCTATGCCGAATTCACTCGTGCTAAAAAGCGCTTGGTCGCCGCCCGCGAAGATGTGGCCACTTGCGCCATCTCTGGTGCGGTTGGCACCTTTGCAAATATTGATCCATCAGTTGAAATCTATGTTGCCAAAAAGCTGGGCCTAAAACCTGAACCCGTTTCCACTCAGGTCATCCCACGTGATCGCCATGCGATGTTCTTTGCCACTTTGGGTGTGATTGCCTCATCGGTTGAGCGCCTCGCCACTGAAATCCGCCACTTGCAACGTACTGAAGTTTTGGAAGTGGAAGAGTTTTTTTCGCCAGGCCAAAAGGGCTCAAGTGCCATGCCGCATAAGCGCAACCCAGTGCTGACAGAAAATCTCACTGGCCTGTCGCGTTTGGTGCGATCAGCCACAATTCCAGCGATGGAGAATGTGGCGCTTTGGCATGAGCGTGATATTTCGCATTCGTCAGTGGAGCGCGGCATCGGCCCGGATGCTACAGTGCATCTGGATTTCGCATTGAAGCGTCTCGCGGGCGTGATTGACAAGCTGCTGGTCTATCCTGAAAACATGAAGCGCAATTTGGATAAGCTTGGCGGCCTGATTCATTCGCAACGTATTCTGCTTGCCCTCACCCAAAAAGGCATGAGCCGCGAAGCCTCTTATGCCGCCGTGCAGCGCTGCGCCATGCCTGTGTGGCGCGGCGAAGGCCAGTTCTTGGATTTACTCAAAGCTGACAAGGAAGTGGCCGCACATCTCTCACCTAAGGAACTCGAGAAATTGTTTGATCTTGGCTATCATACCAAACACGTTGGCACCATTTTCAACCGTGTGTTTGGTCGGGCCTGATATGTTGAACAAAACGCAAGTCACCGAAGCGCCAATCCACACCATCATCACAACTGATGATCTGGCCAGCTATTGCGCACGCTGGGCCAATGAAACTTACATCACGGTGGATACTGAATTTCTGCGTGAGACAACTTATTATCCCAAGCTCTGCCTCATTCAAGTTGCCGGTGCCACCGAAGCCGCGTTAATTGACCCTCTGGCTGAGGGGCTCGATCTTGCACCTTTCTTTGCTTTGATGGCCGATGAGAAAGTGTTGAAAGTTTTTCACGCCGCCAAGCAGGATTTTGAAATCCTGATGATGCTGTCGGGCGCATTGCCCATACCCGTGGTGGACACTCAAATCGCTGCCATGGTTTGTGGCTTCGGCGATCAAGTGGGCTATGAAGCCATAGTGCGCAAACTGGCGAATGCCAGTATCGATAAATCCTCACAATTCACCGATTGGTCACGCCGCCCCCTCACCCACAAACAAACCACCTATGCCATTTCAGACGTCACACACTTGCGCACGGTTTATGAAGCCCTGGTGGAACTGCTCAAGAAAAGTGGCCGTGCTGAATGGATGAAGAATGAGTTGGCAAGCCTGTGTGATCCAGCCACTTACAAAGTTGATCCTGAGCAAAGCTGGCGGCGTATCAAGGCGCGCATCCAAAACAAAAGACAGCAGGCAGTTTTAATGTCGGTTGCGGCTTGGCGTGAGCGTGAAGCCCAGAGCCGCAATGTGCCGCGCGGCCGCATTTTAAAAGATGACGCGGTTGCTGAAATCGCTATTCAAATGCCGCAGACGCCACAAGATGTGAATGAATTGCGTTTGGTTTCCAAAGGTACCGGCAATTCCACCATGGGCGCAGCTTTGATGAAAGCTGTGCAGCATGGTTTGGCACGCGATCCTGAAACCATTCCCGGCAAACCTAAGTTTGAAGAAATGTCGTCATCGGCACAGGCAGTTGCCGAGATTTTAAAACTGGCATTGAAAGTTGTTTGCGAAAGCAATGGACTTGCGCCCAAGCTTATCGCTTCAGTGGCTGACATCGAAGCGCTGGCCATGGATGACAATGCTGACATAGCGGCCATGAAGGGATGGCAGCTGGATGTGTTTGGTAAGATCGCACTTGATCTAAAACATGGCCGTGCCGCCATTGGCATCGACAAAGGTAAGGCGGTTATTCTGCCGCGCGAAGCGAGTGAGAATTCGCGCACTCCAATTATTTGATCATCAATTTCGGTATCAGGCCCAATTCAATCGCCAATTCCGACAAGCGCTTTTCCACACGCTCTCCCATCAAATCTTTAAGCTTGCTGGGTAGCCGTAGCACCAATGATTTACCGGTGATTTTCAACCCAATCTTCGGCAACAATTCTGGCATGGCGGCAGACAAAATATAGGCCAAACGGAAAATTGAACTCAGCAGATGGGCGCGCCTTATAGCAGGTGCTTGCATCAGCTGTGTCATCTCTCCGCGCATATCTTCACCATCATAGCGATAGAAAATGGTCAGCGCCAAAAACAGCCGTCCCGGATGATCAATACCTACAAATGTAGCTTGTGAAATCATGCCGAGTGAGCGTTCCGCGCGGTAATCCGGATGCGCACGCCAACCAATGTCTGCCAGCAAACAGGCAGCATAGCGCAGGCGTTTTTCGTCTGCGGTTTCAGCCAGGCCCACCTTGCCAAAAAGCTGATCTGTCCAATCACATAATTCCAACTCATGCGCTGGTGAGCGGGCATATCGCCTCGCAAAATCCCAGCACGACGACAGAAGTGCGTCTTGCCCCATTTTCTTGCGTGGCAGCTTTGAAAACAACAGACCTTCACGCACACCATAGACAGAAATCGACACTTCTTTGGCCTTGCCAAAATGCATCAAACGCTCAAGGATCATGGCAGCATAAGGCAACGTGTCAGCACGTGTTTTTGACATGTCATCGATCTTTTTGACTGAGACCGCATCACGCCGCCGTAACAACTCTGGCAAAGCCTCGGCATCTTTGCGCGAAAGAAGATAGTTGTGCAACACATGCAAGGGATAGCCACCTTGCGCCATATGCAGCCGCGCTAAATTACGCCACGCTCCGCCCACCGCATAGAAACTGCGATTTTGCAGGTTCTTGAGCAACGGCGTTTTGGCCAAATACTCATCCACAATGGCCTGAGCCCGTTGCATATTGCCGTTTGATAAATCAATCAAACGCAGCGGGCCGATCGGCAAGGTCACCCCACCTTTAACTTTGCCTTGCTTGATGTCGATCAATTCCAATGAACCGCCGCCCAAATCGCCGGCAATGCCATCGGCTTGCGGCATGCCCGCCATCACACCCAGTGCTGCATAATGCGCTTCTTGCTTGCCTGTCAGCACACGAATTTTACAAGCCATGGCCTTTTCGGCGGCCTTAATAAAGTCTGGCCCATTCTTGGCTTCCCGCGCTGCTGCGGTGGCCACTGCAAAAACCCGTGTGGCGCCCATCTGCCTAACCAGTTCACGAAACCGCCTCAGCGCTGCAAGTGCGCGCGTCACCGCTGCCTCGTTCAATCGCCCGCTGATCGCGACACCTTTTCCTAAGCCACATAACACCTTCTCATTGAAGATCGGCGTGGGAGAGCGGCGCAGTCCATCATAGACCACAAGGCGCACAGAATTAGACCCAATGTCCACAACCGCCACCGGTTTATATTTTGGTGGTTCCGTGCGATAGCCCGTATGCCAAGTCACTTAGCGCGCCTCTTTTTCTTTTCAGTCTCTTCTTGTGGTTTGCCAGATAGTGCACTGCCACGCCCAGACAGTGATGGATTTTCCATGAAGAACTGATGTGCATTAAACGCCGGATGCTGTGCATCTGGCGCTATGCGCGTGTAGGCACCATCACTCTTCAATACCCAGCTTTGAGTATTATCACGAAAATTGGCCAACATAATTTGATCTAAAATTTGTTCATGTACCGTTAGATTTTCAATCGGAATGAGTGTTTCAACACGCCGGTGCAAATTGCGCGGCATCCAATCAGCCGAGCCGATATAGACTTTGGCGTCAGGGCTAGGCAACCCATGCCCAGCGCCGAAACACACGATGCGCGAGTGTTCGAGAAAGCGCCCCACAATACTCTTAACGCGGATATTTTCCGAGAGGCCCTTAATGCCGGGCCGCAAGCAAGAAATGCCGCGCACCACCATATCAATCTGCACGCCAGCTTGTGATGCACGGTAGAGTGCGTCAATAACGCCCTCATCAACCACAGCATTCAGCTTGGCCCAAATCTGCGCTGGCTTGCCTGCCTTGGCATGGGCGATTTCATTTTCGATATCGCGCAGTAACGTATCCTTGAGATTGATCGGCGAAAGCGCGATCTTTTCCAATTCCTCTGGCTGAGCATAACCCGTAATGAAGTTGAAAACCCGCGCCGCATCGCGCGCCAGTGCCGGATCACAGGTAAAAAATGATAAATCAGTATAAATCTTGGCGGTAATCGGGTGATAGTTACCGGTGCCAAAATGCACATAAGTGCGCATCCCCCCACCTTCGCGCCGCACCACCATGGAGACCTTGGCATGGGTTTTCAGTTCGAGGAATCCGAACACCACTTGCACACCGGCACGTTCCAAATCTCTGGCCCATTGGATATTGGCTTCTTCATCAAAGCGGGCTTTGAGTTCAACCAAGGCAATCACAGATTTTCCGGCCTCAGCTGCCTTGGCCAAAGCGGCCACGACCGGTGAGTTATGCGACGTACGGTAAAGCGTTTGCTTGATGGCAACCACATCTGGGTCAGCGGCGGCTTGTCTAATAAACTGCACCACCACGTCGAAAGATTCATATGGGTGGTGCACCACAAAATCTTTTTGTCTGATGGCGGCAAAAATATCGCCGCCATGATCACGCACCCGCTCAGGATAGCGCGGCACATAAGGCGTGAATTTAAGATCCGGTCTCTCGTCCAAAATCAATTGCTGCGTATCAGCAAAGCCTACGAGGCCTTCCGAAACAATGGTCACATCCTGCGAAGCATCAAGTTCCTCAGCGATGAAATTGCGCAAATCCACAGGGCACTGCGCATCCACTTCCATGCGAATAACTTGCCCACGGCGACGAAGTTTGAGCGCGGTTTCAAACAACCGCACAAGATCCTCAGCTTCTTCTTCAATTTCAAGATCGCTATCACGGATAACGCGGAACAGGCCGCGGGCCAACATATCATAGCCGGGGAACAGCCGCGGCAGAAAAAGCCCCAACATGTCTTCCAACATAATGAAACGCGCTCCTTCACCGGGCAAGCGAATGAACCGTTCAAGCAAGGCCGGAATGGGTAGTAATGCGCGCATTTTATTGCCGTCAACGCGGCGTTTCATTTCCACCGCCATAACAAACCCACGGTTCAAGATGAACGGAAATGGATGGGCTGGATCAATCGCGATGGGCGTAACCACAGGCAAAATCTGTTCAAGAAACCTAAGATCAAGCCAAGCGTGTTCGGCCTTAGTCAGACCCTCAACGCCTATGATGGCAATACCATTGTCACTCATTTCAGTTTTGAGTTGAATCCAGCGCCTATCTTGTTCCGCCATCAACTCCAATGCACGTCGTCTGATAAGCTCTAACTGTTCAGCCGGAGACAGACCATCTTGTGAAATTTCGGGAATCTGTTCGCGAAGCTGCCCCACCAGGCCAGCCACCCGCACCATGAAAAACTCATCAAGGTTATTGCCGCTGATCGAAAGAAAGCGCAGCCGTTCCAATAAAGGATGGGCTGGGTTTCGCGCCTCTTCCAATACCCGCATGTTAAATTCAAGCCAAGATAACTCACGGTTGAAAAAGCGCTGCGGACTGCGCATCAAATCACTGGGGGGGCTCATGTCATTCATATGTTTGCAATCTTATCCCAGTTTGACAGTTTTATGAACGACTAAGCGCTTTCCTCGTTAAAAAGATCAGGGCTTTCATGTGCGGCCATAACACGCGCCACAAAGGGCCTGGTGATTTCGGCTTTTTCAACCATCGCCGCCCGGTCAATCTCTGCCACAAGGCTGCGTGCCGCCGCAAGCGAACGCGCCATCCGCGTTAACATATAACTCACCACGGCTTCATCAACATTGATTTGCCGATCCGCAAAAAGCTTAACCAAAACCCCACGCAACAGGGCATCATCCGGTGCCGAAATATGAACCATCGGCAAGGCCTTGAGGCGTGAGGCCAAATCCGGCAATTTCACCTGCCACAAGCGCGGTTCAAGCCTGCTGGTTAACAATACTTGCCCGCGTTGTTGGCCCGCCAGGTTGAGCGTATGAAACAAAGCCGTTTCATCAAATCCTCGCCCCTCATCATGTTCAAGCGCCAAAGCCCCGCTGGATAAAAGCTCAGGTGCGTTTGGCGTGCTAAGTTCATGCAGTGCAATGAGGGGTGCTTTGGCCCGCACTTGCCACACCGTGGCTAAGTGGCTTTTGCCGGCACCTTCAGGCCCTACCAACACTGCTGCATGCACCGGCCAATCCGGCCAATCATCAACCAGCTTGATTGCGGCGGCATTGGAAGGTGCTACCAAAAAATCATCGCGGCCTAAAGCTGTGCGGTGAGACAAATCCAATAGCAATTGGCTGGGAATGTTCATGGTCACCTAAAGCGGGCTAATAGTCGAGCTTGCACCATTTCGCAAAAGCTTCAGACCCACCGCTCTGAACGCATTGTTCAAATCATCCACTCCACCATTATAGTCCAAGGTGGCAGCAGCACCACCGGCATCAAGCGAAGTAACATCCAACCCCACCACACCTGGTGCTGAAAGGATGCGTGCACGAAGGCCGTTCCATTCCGAAGGTCCTGCAAATGGCACTGCGACGGCCATTTGCTGCGGGCCGCCAGTCGATCCCGCAAGCTTGGCTTGGTCAGAGCGGAATTTATCGGTTATCAAGGTTTGAAAACGCTGTGCCGCCACTGTAGCGGAATCCACCACCACCTTGCTGTCGGCAGTGTAGATTTTGTCGATGGTGATTTTGCCAAGCGGCGAATCCCCTACCACATGAACATGAATGCCGCCGCCGGGGGCCGCCTGTGCAGTGGCTAGCAGCATTGTTTTAACATCATAACGCCGCCTCAGGGCTTCAAGCTTCACCACATCATTGGCCGCAACATCAGCAACAGTGAGCGTGGCTTGGTCTTCTGCATCTCCGAGCGGAATGACAATCGGAATTTGTGCTTGGGCTGCGTTAAGTGCCAGCCAGGCATTGCGCCATGGATTTTCGCCCCACATTTGCATTTGGCCCTTATCATCCATCCACACCGGAATAATCATCATCGGCGGGCCCTGTTCGGCCGGAAGTTTCACTCCGAGGTTTTGTAGCAGTGGCTTCAGTTTATCTGGCAGAAAACGCACCGTGAATGTGCCATCATAATGGCCGGGACTAATGGTTTCTTGTTCAATTGAGAGTGACTTGAGCAGGGGCAAAACCTCTTTGGTGTTCATCCGTGCGAATGCCAAAGACACCTCATCGCCGCCCAGATTTTCACCAAGCTTTACCAAGGCCACTTGCTGCACATTAAGTAAGGCCTTATCTTTGGCAGCATTGGCCGAAACAGCTTGCTCATCCATCACCACACCTTGCACGGCATAGGGGCTGGTCTCCACCGGCCCAGCGGCAAGGCTGGGTGTGGCTGCAAGACCAAGCAAAACGGCTATCGCAAGATAAAGTCTCATCAATTCACAATCTAACTTTATACAGAAGTGGGGCTTTATTGGGTTTCAGAATCTGCTAGGTGTTTGGCACATTTCACCCCTTTGAGGCAAACACGTGGCATGACGGTAAAATCCAACTCACTTTCCTATGCTGACGCTGGGGTTGATATCACCGCGGGCAACGATTTGGTTGATTTAATCAAGCCTTTGGCCAAATCCACCAAGCGCAAGGGTGCTGACGTCGCCTTGGGCGGATTTGGCGGCCTATTTGATCTAAAGCGCTGCGGCTTCAAAGATCCGGTTCTGGTTGCGGCCAATGACGGCGTGGGCACGAAATTGAAACTCGCTATTGACGCCCATATTCACCACACTGTCGGCATTGATCTGGTAGCGATGAGTGTGAATGATCTTGTGGTCCAAGGTGCTGAGCCGCTTTTCTTCTTAGATTATTACGCTACCGGTAAATTAGACGTGGTTGCTGCGCGTGATGTGATTGCAGGCATTGCCGAGGGTTGCAAGCAAGCAGGCTGTGCCCTTATCGGCGGCGAAACCGCAGAAATGCCGGGCATGTATCACGGCAGCGATTATGATCTTGCGGGCTTTGCCGTAGGTGCGGTTGAACGCAAAAAGATTTTGCCACGCAAAGATGTGAAGGCAGGCGATGTGATCCTTGGGCTAGCCTCATCTGGCCCACACTCCAACGGCTATTCCCTTATCCGTAAAATTATTGACTTGAGCGGCTATCACTTGGATGACGCGGCCCCCTTTGCCAAGGGGCAAACCGTGGCGGAAGCGTTGCTTACGCCCACACGGATTTATGTGAAATCCATTTTGAAAATGTTGAAGACCAAATCTGCCATCAAGGCCTTTGCCCACATAACAGGCGGCGGTTTCACTGAAAACATTCCGCGCGTTTTGCCGAAGGGCACTGTGGCGGCGATCGATTTAAACGCCGTGCCATTTCCTGAAGTGTTCCGCTGGCTGGCTTCCCAAGGCAGTGTTGCCGAAACCGAAATGCTGCGCACGTTTAATTGCGGAGTGGGCATGATTGTGGTGGTGAGCGCCAAGGATGCCAAGACAGTTGCCGCTGGTTTCAAAAAGGCGGGTGAAAAGGTTGTGACACTTGGCGTGATCCGCAACCGCAAAGCCAAGGAACCACAGGTGGCTTATTCGGGTACACTTTCACAATGAAAAAGCGCGTCGGTGTTTTAATATCAGGCACCGGCTCCAATATGAAGGCTTTGGTATCTGCTGGCAGAGAAGCCGCAAGCCCATTTGAAGTGGTTTGCGTGGCTTCTAACAAAGCTGATGCAGGCGGCATCGCTTGGGCGCATGAGCAAGGAATTGCAGCACAAGTCATAAATCACAAAGATTTCGCAACGCGTGAAGCTTTTGACACTGCCCTCAACGCATATCTGCAGAGTCAGCGCCTAGATATCGTCGCCTGTGCTGGGTTCATGCGCATCATGACGCCAGCGCTAATCACGCCGTGGGCGGGGCGCATTGTGAACATCCATCCATCCCTGCTGCCCAAATACAAAGGCCTGCACACCCATCAACGCGCCATTGCAGCCGGAGATATCGAGGCGGGTTGCAGCGTGCACTTCGTGACTGCAGAATTGGACGGCGGGGCAGTGATTGCGCAAGTCCGCGTTCCCATCTTGGCTGGGGACACGGCTGAGACTTTGGCGGCGCGCGTTCTTGTGGAAGAGCATAAGCTTTATCCAAAGGTGTTGAGCGACGTCACATCTCTTATTTAGAAAGATCATTTAATTATCGCTTGACAATAATTTATTGATGTGAAATGAGTGGCGGGTCAACAAGAGGTGATTTTATGTCTTCAGAAATCCAGCCCAATCCACATGTAACAAAACTGCAAAAGAAGATTGGCTGGATATGCCAAAGTATTCGGTGGATGCTGATTATTTGGTTGGGTTGGCTTCTTGCAATCATCGCGACGTCATACTTTGGCGCTGACGCAGCCGTAGCCAAATTGAACGCCCTGCCCTCCTTCAAGGATTATCCCATCACTGCGCAATCCTACGTCTCCAGCCAATGGGTCCACCTTTTTAGCTGGCTTTGCGCCACGCCAATTGGTTTTGCTGGTTGGCAATTGACAAGGTTCTATCTCACAGGTGACATTCTATCCGAAGCCGCCGCTCTGCGCATGAAACGCCTTGGTCAAGCGGCCCTTTTTGCAACTGTCGTTGGAATTCTTGTGAGGCCAATTTCCGCTTGGCTTCTTTCACCAGGTCATTTTTATAGTTTGCAGATTTGGAATTTCTTCGCCCCTCAGGACCTGCTCAATCTGTTGTTTGGCGTCTTCATCCTAAGCCTTGCCCACATTTATCACGCCGCCGCGGAGATCAACGCGGAAAACAAGGGCTTCATCTAATGCCCATCATCGTCAATCTTGATGTCATGCTCGCCAAGCGCAAGATGCGTTCCAAGACTTTGTCTGAACTTGTTGGCATAACCGAACAAAATATCTCGCTGTTGAAATCTGGCAAGGTGAAGGGCATACGCTTTGAAACGCTTGAAGCCATCTGCAGGGCATTGGATTGCCAGCCGGGTGATATTCTCGAATTCCGTGACGCTCAGGAGTGAGAACGATAATTTTCTGCCTCACGATCTTTCTTCCACCGCGCCAGAAGCTTCAGACGCGGCTCTCGATATTTTTCTTCCAACACACGCATTTCTGAAATCCGATCAGTGCGGAAATGGCGAAAGCCCCGGCGTAGTTCACACCACGCTACGATCAAGCGTTGCACATCAAAATAAGAAATGGCAATCGGCCACATCACACGCGCGGTTTGTCCGCCCTGCTCATTTAGATAAGAGATCAGAACTTTGTTTTGGGCGCGCATGGCAGAGCGCAACAAGCTCACATCAACGCTATCTTCAACCACCGCAAAACCCGGCGGAGTGAGCAGCGGCGCATCGAACAATGAACCACGCATCGACACAGGCAGAACCACACCGATTTTTCCAACCACATCAAGTGCCGCGCGTTGCAACGCTTTATCACCGCGCTTTTGCACCCATGAGAGGCCAAGCATAATGGCTTCCAATTCATCCGCCTTGAACATCAAAGGCGGCAGATCATAACCTTCGCCCAATACATATCCCACGCCTGCTTCGCCGCGAATGGGCACGCCATCGGTGATCAGATCAGCAATGTCGCGGTAAAGTGTGCGCAGCGAAACTTCCAATTCCTCAGCCATGCGGCTGCCCGTCACCGGCCTGCGGTGGCGGCGTAAAACTTGGATTACCCTTAAAAGTCTGTCTGCGCGTCTCATAATCGTGCCTTACTCCACCACTGCTGACACCATGTTGTCAGCAGCATGGCAGTATGGCAATCCCAACAACAGGAGAATATCATGCTCAAGCTTCACGTCTTTGGCCCACATTTTGGTTTGCCTGATGGCAGCCCCTTTTGCATCAAAGCTTTGACATTATTTAAAATGTCCGGCTTGGCGTTTGAAACAGCGCGCATGAGCTTCAAGCAGGCCCCCAAACACAAAGCGCCCTATTTGGTGGATAGCGGCAAAGTGATTGGTGATAGCCACTTCATTGAGCGCCATTTGGCAACAACACATGGCGTGGATTTCTCCGGAGACTATAGTGAAGCCGATTTGGCCAAAGGTTGGGCCATCTCGCGCATGTTGGAAGAGCATTTCTATTTTCTGTCCATGAACATCCGCTGGCTGCGTGATGAGAACTTCTGGAAAGGCCCCTATACTTTTTTCGCCGCTGTGCCAGCACCCATCCGCCCGCTCATAGCGCGCATGGTGCGTAAGAAAGTGGCCAAGACGCAAGATCTGCAAGGGCTTGGCCGCCACACGGCGGAAGAACGATTTGAACTCGCAAAAGGCGATCTTATGGCCATTGAGACCATGTTGAAGAAAAACCGATTTCTCTTGGGCAACAAGCCCTGCGGTGTTGATGCCAGTGTATTGGGATTTATTTGGGCGGCAGAATGCCCATTCTTCAAAAGCGAACTGGGTGATTATATCCGCCAGCGCCCCGTGCTGATGAATTATTTAGGCGAAATGCAGCAACGCTATTTTCCTGAGTTTCCTGTCGGCAAATGAGAAACAACAACCTTTTCCTCGAAGCGATTGCACCTTATTCACTCAAGGCGCAAAAACTGCTCACAAACTTGCGCCAGCGGGTTCACAAAACCGCTGGCGATCTACCAGAAGTTGGCGAGATTACCGAGGCCTTGCGCTGGAACCAATTCAGCTTTCTGACTGAGAAAAGTGGCAGCACCTTTCGCATAGGCGCTAAACGTAATGATACGAATGTTGTGGCCATGTATTTTCATTGCCAGAGTGGTTTGATTGACCAGTTCAAAACCCATTATGCAAAGGAACTCAAATTTGAAGGCAAACGTGCGATCATTCTGGATGTGAACGACAAATTGCCCGAGGCCGCACTTCGCCACTGCATTTCGCTTGCACTCACACATCATCTGCGCAAAATTCCTGCCAAAAGCAGGAACGAAAAAAGTGCATAAACATTCTATCATCATCGACACTGATCCCGGCCAAGACGATGCACTGGCCATTTTATTGGCCCTGGCCTCGCCAGATATTGAGGTGCTTGGCATCACAGCGGTGGCGGGCAACGTGCCGCTGCATTTGACTGAAGTGAACGCCCGCAAAATCTGTGAGCTGGCAGGAAGGCCTGAGATAAAAGTTTTTGCCGGGGCCTCGCGCCCAATGCTGCGAAGCTTGATTACGGCAGAACATGTGCATGGCAAAACCGGCTTGGATGGCCCTATTCTTCCTGAACCTAAAATGCCATTGCAAAAACAATTTGCGCCGGATTTCATCATCGAGACATTGATGAGCCACCCCGCAGGCACTGTCACCTTGTGCTGCTTAGGCCCCCTTACTAATATAGGACTTGCACTGGTGAAAGAACCACGCATTGCCTCGCGCATAAAGCGCATCATCGCGATGGGTGGCGGCTGGTCAGAAGGCGGCAACATCACGCCAGCGGCAGAGTTTAACATTTATGTTGATCCTCATGCCGCGCGACTGGTTTTCCAATGCGGCGCACCGATCACTTTGATCCCGCTGGATTGCACACATCAAGCGCTGGCCACACGCCCCCGCATCGAACCGTTTCGTCAAATGAAAAATAAGACCGGCCCTGCCGTAGCCGAAATGTTGGATTTCTTTGAACGTTTTGATATTGAAAAATATGGCTCAGACGGTGGCCCGTTGCATGACCCGTGTGTGATTGCTTGGTTGCTTCACCCAGAAATGTTCAGCGGCAAGGATGTAAATGTGGAAATTGAATGTGAGAGTGAACTCACCATGGGCCAAACCGTTGTCGATTGGTGGCGGGTGACCAACCGTAAACCCAACGCCCATGTGGTGCGTGGGCTTGATGCGGATGGGTTTTATGAATTGCTGACGCAGCATTTGGTGACATTGCCATAGCTGCCGCTTGATACTTCCGCCAGCGTGTCGCGGGTTAATTGTCAGTGCTCAGACGGTAGCTCAGTTCAATGCCTGTGCCCTTCGCGCCATTCGCCAGCTTAAAGGGCGAATAATCAGTCATCGGATCTGGGTCACTGCCAAGATCCAATGGCCAGACTTGTTCAGGCACGCCCGGTATATCCAGGCTGACTTCCCTTCCACTGGCCTTATAGGAGAGCGACGCACTGGCGAGAATTCCGGGCCGGTCGCCGTCATGACCATGCCACGGGTTACCCAAGCTGATCATCGCCTGTCTGCTCCCACCTTCAGTGACGATGATATGCACGTCATCGTCAACAGTCGGCAAAACCGTGCCTGCCGGAAATCTAAACTGCATGTCGAGTTTCATAAATCCGTGCGAAAGATAGGGCGAGCGGATCAACTCATACCAGCCCTCATAAGCCAGCGCCGCCAACACAAGAACAACAACAATGGCAAAGGGCCGCGAAATATGAGTTCTGACTGGCGGCACGGCGGCGTCAGGTTGTTTTGCATCGGGTTGACTAACGTCGGGTTGACGAGCATCGCTCGGCAATGAAGTTCTACGCACGATGCCAAATTTTACAAACAGCCACACACCGACAATAAAACCGACGACCCCGCCAATCGGCCCAATTTGGAAAAATGCGCCCATGGCAATTCCGCCATCTTGATCATGGCCTGCAAGACTTATTACAAGGAAAGCCAGCCCCGCCCAACCAGCCAGCATTCCAAGAATGCCGGCGAAAAGGCCGATGACGATGCACAAAAAAGTTTTCACCCGAAGCCCCCTACTGCTTAAGATGAGTAAGTGTGCCCGAAATGACGGATTCTGTATACTGGGCTACAGAAATACTAGTTCACATCCCCTGTTTCTGCGTCTTCAGATAATAATTGGCCTGTTTGCCGTAAATTATCCCACGCAGGAAAACTCTTAGGCGTTGCGATTTGCGCAAGGGTGAAAGCACCGCATTCATCACATCATGGGCAATAACTTTGGCTGCATCACGCATTGGCGAAACGCCCGGTGCAACGGGCTTGCGGCCATAAGTGCGCAACGTGCCATTTATCAAACGAATTTTGTTGAGCCTACGCACTTCAGGGGTCTTCCACGTCATCGCCATGGAAATGGAATAAGTTTCGCCCGTGCTCACCCAATGCGGATGCGTATATGGAATATGCACGGCATCACCGGGCTTTAATGTGTGAAGCGTGGCGCGCTTTTCAAAGCTTACCTCATATTTGCGGTTGCGGTGGACCGCTGGTGAAATTTCAATATCCGCCTCACCAACCAATGTGCGATCGGCGTTATCAAAAGTGCGCAGGAACTTATCGCCTTTGAGTTGGATTAAAATGTTTTCTTCCATATCAATATGGAACGGCGTCGTGGCCTTGGCCGAGGACACAAAAATATAACCTTCAAGATCAGAATAATCTGACGGCTTGCGCCCTGCCGCTTCATTGGCCTCGCGCACGAATTGTTCAAGCACGGCCTTATAGGCTGGGTCTTTCTCCACGCGCTTAATCACCATCCATGCATTAGCGGTCTCGATGGATTTGATCACCGCTTCGGCTGGCATATCCAGCTTTGGCACATCCTCTGGCTTAACACCCACTGCCACCTTACCCGAATTATATTCAATACCATCGCTTGGCATAGATTTGGCAAGCTCCACCAAACGCGAAAGCTCAAACAACGGGTTGCCCACTAAACTATGTTGCAAGATAAATGGCTTCTTCAGAAAATTATCGGCGATAACTTTCGCATCAGTTGTGATCATGCTCATGATTTTTTCCTCCGTGTCAAAGTGAGATAAATTTTCTTGGCCAAGGCGCGCAGCTTTATGTAACCGCTGAGGCCAATAAATAGATTGTTGAATTTCCAACGAGGATAATGCGCTGGTGCCACCAAAACATCGCCGATCCGCACCCTGTCGCGCCAGATGCGGTTAATCATCGGGTGATCCGGAATGGCACAGCTATCCACCATTTCAATGTTGGGTTCAGCAAAGAATGCCTGAGTTGCATCCAACACCAACATAACCCCGGGCGAATACTTGGCGAAACTCTCATCATAGGCAATCTTGATGATCTGGGCCTGTGTGCCAGACGCCGCCCCAAACAGCGCTGCAATCGGCTTGCCATTAAATCGCAACACCCAAAAGCGCAAACGCCCGGTTCGGTGGAGCCCGGCGCAAATCTGGTGGAAAGTCGACGTCTTGCCATCTTGGATTCCCAGTGCGGTGCCGCGTTGGCCTTTCCAGCCCTGTGCTTCCAGATGAACAAAATCCTCAACAAAGGTTGCAAAGTCGCTGTTTGGATTCAAGATTTCGAGCTTCAATTCGCCCTGCTCACACAGTCTTTTGCGCGTGCGTTTGAATTCCTTGCGGCGTTTGTGATCAAAATTATGCGCCAACCAATCTTCAAAACTTCCAGTTAGCCGCAGGGCGGCGCGTTGCCATTGCTGGGTGAGGCGCAGATGTGCGCCAGTCTTTTGCAGCTGATCATAGAAGCGACTATCGAGCGGCAAATCCTTCAGCAGCAGCGGCCGATGCAACTTTTGCACCATGGCCAGAACTGCCTCTTGCGGATGGCTGCTTGCCACTAACGGCAAGCTGTTACAGGCAAAATCCGATGTTGTGCTGCGATCAAATTTTCGCGACGATTGCATCGGCAGCGCCAAAAGCAGCTCATCACGCTTGCTTACTGTCAGCAGCCGGGCTCCAGCATTTTGGGCCAATAATGGCAGCTGCATCTCAGGCAGTTGCACGCCGCAAGCCTCTTGCGCCGAATCTGCCAGCTTTGCCCAAGCCGCAGCAAAGCGCTGAACCTCGCTTGCCGGTACGGCCTCAACTTTCAGATCTTTCCAAACGTCTGCGAGCATTCCCATCCCGATCTTATTGGGATATCCATGCAAGAAACGGGTTAAATCCGACGCGCCATACCCCAAAAAGAAAAGCCAGCGTTAACGCCGGCTTTACAAAATCGATCAAATTTTAGCGAAGTTCGCGAAGGCCTAAGCGTCGCTCTTCACATCAAGAACTTGGCGGCCATTATAGGTGCCGGACTTCAAATCAATGTGGTGTGGGCGGCGAAGTTCGCCTGACTTCTTGTCTTCAACAACTGTCACGAGCTGCATTTTGTGGCCAGAACGGCGCATACCAATGCGGCTTGGGGATTGTTTTCTGCGTGGAACTGCCATATTAAACCTCTGATATCAAACGAAAAAAGAAACCGGATGGCAATCCACCCGAAACTGTTGCCCGCTCTATAGCCAAGGATTCTAGTCAAGGCAAGTAAGATACGGTCCCATTTCGGTCATCTGATCTTCGATGTCGCCAGCAATCCCGCGCAATGCCATGGAGGGGCGGCCGGCATCGCGCTTAAAAGGATTGGGCAGGCTGGCCGCCAACAGGGCCGCTTCACGCGGTGAAAGCTTGGCAGCAGATTTGCCGAAATGGTGTTGGGCTGCGGCTTCCGCACCATAGATGCCCGGCGCCCATTCCACGATGTTGAGATAAATCTCCATCATGCGCCGCTTGGAGAGAACACCGTCCATGTAAACTGCCATAGGCATTTCCAATCCCTTGCGGATCACGCTGTGGCCCTCCCACAAATAGAGGTTCTTGGCCACTTGCATCGAAATGGTGGATGCGCCGCGCGTCGGGCCGGCTTCGCCCCCCATTGCATCATGAAATTCTACCCAATCAATGCCGTGGTGGCTGCAAAAGCGCTCATCTTCAGAGGCAATAACAGCGCGTGGCAGATTGGGCGAAATCCCATTCAATGGCATCCAGCTTTTATGCAACCCCTGCCCGGCCAATAACCGAAACAGCATCAGATTAGTAACAGGCACGGGAACCCAAATATAAGCCAAAGTGGAAAGCAGCGGCCAAGCTATAATGATCAAAGCCAAACGCTTCACCCATACCCACCAATATGGGCCTGCGTTCCAAAAGCTTTTGAATTTCCCGCGCAATGGCATTAAGTGGTCTTAAGGCAATAACCGCAATTGAGGAACCCGTGGCCGTAAACTTTGAAACAGCTTTGTCGCAGACAGCAGCACAAGTGGAAGATGCACTCAACCGCTTGCTTCCATCCATAGCGGGCGACCGCCTGCAAGAGGCGATGCGTTATGCCACGCTTGGCCAAGGCAAGCGCATAAGGCCGTTCTTTGTGATGCAAAGTTGTAAGTTACACGGCGTGGCAGAGGCGCGCGCCGTAGCCGTGGCAGCGGCATTGGAAATGATCCATTGCTATTCACTGGTGCATGATGATCTGCCCGCCATGGACAATGACGACTTGCGCCGCGGGCTTCCAACCACTCATAAAAAGTTTGAGGAAGCGACTGCGATTTTGGCCGGCGATGGCTTGCTGACATTCGCGTTTCAGCTTTTGGCTGATGGCGGCGAAAGCCCGGCCCTTATTGCGGCTTTGGCTAAAGCGGCTGGCCCTGGTGGCATGGTGGGCGGGCAAATGTTGGATATGCAAGCGCAATCCACTGGCTTTGCATCGCTGGAAGAAATCTCCGCCACGCAACAGGCCAAAACCGGAGCACTCTTTGAATTCGCCTGCATCAGCGGACCTCTCATGGCGGAGCAAGATGCCTCAGCGCTTCGCACCTATGCTAAGCACATCGGCCTGGCCTTTCAAATTGCTGATGATATTTTGGATGTTGAAAGCAGTGCAGAAGCCTTGGGCAAAGCCACACAGAAAGATAAAGCCAAAGGTAAGAAAACCTTTGTCGATTTTTTAGGCCTTGAACGCGCCAAAGTCGAAGCAGCAAGAATGGTAGCAGAATCCAAGTTTGCACTTATTCCTTATGGCGAAAAAGCTGATGTGCTGCGCCAAGCGGCAGATTTCACAATCTCGCGCCAGAAATAATTCGCTTGGCATCACTATAGTTGGCCACCTCGTAAACCCAGCCACGACGAATTACAAACTTCCATGTGAGTTTGTCGGACCGAGCCAAATCTTCCGGCGTAGTGCCCATCATTTCATCCGTGGACGGATAATCCAAGCCAGTCTTCAGGATCACGTCTTGGGTATTGATCTTCTCACTAACAGCCGCCTGAAAGAAACCGTATTGAATAAAGCCAGAGCAAATGAACTGGCGCGGAAACCAGCGCCGAAACCTATTAGGCTTTCTCCCTAACTGCTGCACGGCGCGCTGAAATCCAAATACAGATGAGAATGCCAACTGCCACAAACGCTTAAAGTCATAGGGTTTGTTCACTTCGTTGAGCAAAGTGCCATTGGAAAATTTAAAGAAATCTTTGGTAAATGCCTTGCCTTGCAAGCGCAAAATGCCCACCTCTTCAATCGGCATCGGGCCACCAACATAAGATTCAAGATTTGCAATGCCCACGCCCTTGAAAAGACTCTCGATTACGAAAGTGTGGAAAAAACGGTCGCGATGTCGCGGTAACAAAAATATCACCGCCGCATGACTGAAGAATTGCCTGGAAACAAAACGAATGATACGCGAAGCGTAAGTAGGGCTACGCGACAAGAGAATATCCCCATAGCGCAAGTGTATATCTGCCTCGGCAAAAAAATGCTTCACCGTCATCGGGAAATGGCTTTTTGGTTTTGTCAAAGCTCTTTTGACTTCGGCTTTTTTACCCCCAGCGTTGCGCGACATAGCTCTCCACGATTTCTTCAAACTGTGCCGAAATATTCTCACCACGCAAAGTCTTCACTTTCTTGCCATCAATATAGATTGGCGCTGATGGTGTTTCCCCCGTACCGGGCAATGAGATGCCGATGTCAGCATGTTTGCTTTCGCCCGGCCCGTTCACGATGCAACCCATCACCGCCAACGACAGATTCTCAAATCCGGGATATTGCGCTTTCCATTCGGGCATGCGGCCACGCACATAAGATTGTATGTCTTGGGCCAATTCTTGAAATACAGTTGAAGTCGTGCGCCCACAGCCAGGGCATGCAATCACCATCGGCGCAAATGCACGAAGGCCCATGGTTTGCAAAATTTCTTGCGCAACGATCACTTCTTTCGTTCGGTCTCCGCCCGGTTCAGGTGTGAGCGAAATGCGAATGGTGTCGCCAATGCCTTGTTGCAGCAAAACTGACAAAGCTGCAGTTGAAGCGACGATGCCTTTTGAGCCCATGCCAGCCTCAGTCAGGCCCAGATGCAGCGCATAATCACTACGCTGTGCCATCATGCGGTAGACGGCAACCAAGTCTTGCACTTCAGAACATTTGGCGGAGATAATAATTTTATCGCGGGCAAGCCCGAGCTCTTCGGCATAAGCCGCAGATGAAAGGCCGGAACGCACAATCGCCTCATGCATCACTTCGCGCGCCGGCTTGGGTGCTGATGATTTGGCATTCTCATCCATCAATGCCGCAAGCATGGCTTGGTCAAGCGACCCCCAATTCACGCCAATGCGGATAGGCTTGTCATGTTTCAGAGCCACTTCAATCATGGTGGCGAAGTTGCGGTCTTTCTTGTCTTTAAAACCTACATTACCGGGATTGATGCGATATTTCGCTAAAGCCGCCGCACATTCACGATATTGCGTCAGCAGCAGATGGCCATTGTAGTGAAAGTCTCCAACCAGCGGCACGGCAACATTCATCTGTGCCAACCGTGCAGCAATTGCCGGAACAGCAGCCGCACTCTGCTCACGGTCAACAGTGATACGCACCAATTCGCTGCCAGCGCGAGCCAGTTCCGCCACTTGCCGGGCAGTGGCCTCAACATCGGCTGTGTCAGTGTTGGTCATGGATTGCACCACGATAGGCGCACCTCCACCGACTGTGACGGAGCCAACTTTTACGCCGACGGTTTTGTGACGGCTTTCAATTGCTGAATATGACATGGGGGATGTTTAGCGTGACTGCGCGGCGGGTTCAATGCGGGAGGGCAATTTTAAATGTGAGCGACAGAAGCGCTGGTAATCGGTACTAACGCGAATATGGAACATTCGTTGACTTCAAAAGCTGCTTCATGCGAAAGTTATCAAATAGATGATTGCATAATTTGTAGGGCAAATTAGTTATGCCAAGTGTTTTAATCGAAGTTCGGCGTCAATATTCTGAAGCGGAAGAAATTGCTTTAATCGAAGCTGTTCACTTAGCTTTGCGCGACGCATTTAAGATATTGCCTGGCGACAAGAATGTTCGCTTGGTCGTCCATGCGCCTCACCGCTTCGCCTACCCGCCAGAACGCGAGAAGCCAGAGTTTTACACCCACATAAGTATCGATGCGTTTGCTGGTCGTTCGCTTGAAGCAAAGCGGAATCTGTATAAAGCCATCGTCAACAATCTTGAACCTCTCGGTATCCCCAAAGATCACGTTAAAATTTTGCTTCGCGAAATTCCAAAGGAAAATTGGGGCATAAGAGGTGGGCGGGCGGCAATCGATGTGACACTAGGATTTAAAATCGATGTTTAAATGAGTTCGATACTTTTCTGTTCGTAGAACACTTGCCTTATAATCGTGGACATCCATCCTATTCCACCATCGCCAGCAACAAGCAGGCGGTATTCACAATCTCTTCAACGCTCGCCCCGCGCGAAATATCTGATCCTGCCTTGGCAAAACCTTGCAGAATTGGCCGGATGGCCTTGGCGCCGCCCCGCAGTTGTCATCACACCAGAAACTGTGTTGTGGCAATTTAATTACATCTAATGGCTAGATTCGGAAGTCGCTGAATGCAGCACATTGCGGGATCGTAAACGCGGCGTCGCGTGATATATTTAAGCATGGGTGAAAAAACAGTCGCACAAAAGTTAGGCCTTAAAATCGGTAAGGCTTTACTGGTCAAACAGCAACCAGCAAACGTCGCAGCGCTCATCGGAAATTTGCCTTCTGAAGCGCAATTGATCACCTCCGGAAACAAGCCGTGTGCACTTATCTTGATGTTTGCAAAGGACAAGTCAGCGCTCATCAAGGGCTTGCAAACTTACAAAGGTCTGCTCGAACCAAGCGGTGCACTTTGGGTTGCTTACATCAAAGGCACTTCGGACCAAACGACGGATATCAATCGAGACAGTATTCGCGAGTATGTTGCGACAGTTGGTCTCGATACGGTATCGCAGATCGCCATCGACGATGACTGGTCTGCCCTACGTCTCAAGGTCGTCTAAGACTGATCAGGATACAAGGCCGACACCTAAGCTAAATAGACGCAATGCTTCTTTCAGATGACGAGCAGAAATCTGACCTAGTCCACCATCGCCAACAACAAACAAGCTATATTCACAATCTCCTCCACACTTGCACTCGACAAGCACGGTCATCGCTGGCTAAATCCCCGCCATAGGAGTTCACCCCATGCGCGCTGCCGATTTCATTGTTCAAAGCCTCAAGGCCCATGGTTTGAAGCGGGTTTATTGCGTGCCGGGTGAAAGCTATTTGGCGCTGCTCGACGCTCTGCATGATGCTGACATTCAAGTCATCATCTGCCGCCATGAAGGCGGTGCTGGTTTCATGGCCGTGGCCGAAGCCAAGATGACTGGAATTCCCAGCGTGGTGCTGGTCAGCCGTGGGCCGGGTGCCACCAATGTTTCCATTGCTGTTCATATGGCCGAGCAAGATGCAGTGCCGTTGATTGTTATCATCGGGCAAATCGCCAGAGAAGAAAAATATCGCTTCGTGTTCCAAGAGATGGATTATGGCCAGGTGTTTGGTTCATTCAGTAAAGGCGTATTTGAACTCACAGATGCCACCCGCCTGCCGGAAATGTTGCCCCGTGCTTTCCGCCTCGCCCTAGAAGGTGTGCAAGGTCCAGTTATCTTGCCCGTGCCTGAAGACATGCTGCGCGATGAGGTGTTAAATCCACAAGTTCTCACTTATCCGCTGCCCCACGTTTCTGCTTCTTCCACTGACATAGAACACCTGCGCGAGTTGCTGCTGCGGGCCGAACGCCCCTTGGTGATCGCAGGCAGCCGCTTGCGTGGTTCCAAAGGTGCTGAAGCTTTAGCGCGCTTTGCCTCAGCCCAGCGGGTGCCTGTGGCAGTGACATGGAAATCGCAAGACATATTTGACAATGCCTCCGAACTTTATGCAGGCCATTTGGATATGGGCACGGCGAAGGACTTACGTGATGTGCTTGCCACTGCTGATCTTATCATCGCTGCGGGTACGCGATTAGGAGATTTTTCCACCATGGGTTTTGCCTTGCCTGAGGCCCCCCTGCCCAAGCAAACGCTGGTGCATATCTATCCAGATTCAAAACCCATTGGCCGGGTGATCCGCGTTGATCTGGGGCTGGTGGCAGAGCCTGCAGATGTTCTGGGCGCATTGGCGCAAAATGCGCGCGTTGCCCCAGCCGCGCGTGAACGGTGGATTTCATCCGTTCACACGGCCTGTGCAGCGTCACAAATCTATGCGCCGCGTAATGTAAGTGACGGGGTTGATTTCGGTGTTGTCACTTTGGCTTTGGCCAAATACGCCGATGCCAATGCTATCATCACCACAGATGCTGGCAACATGTCCACTTGGGCACATCGCTTCTGGAAAATGTCGCCGAAAAATTTAATGATTGGCGGCGTGGTAGGGGCGATGGGCAATGGCGTGCCGTCTGCTGTTGCGGCCTCAATCATTGATCCACCACGACAAGCCATTTGCCTTGTGGGCGATGGCGGTGTGATGATGACGGGCAACGAACTGGCCGTAGCCAAGGCTTATGGCGCAACACCCAAAATCGTGATTTCAGACAATGGCATTTACGGCACAATTAGATCGCATCAAGAGCGCCATTTCCCGCACCGCATATCAGGTACAAAGTTGGTGAACCCAGATTTCACCGCATGGGCAAAATCATTTGGTGCAGAAACTTTCGCCTTAAAATTGGGCGATGATGTGGAGGCTGTGGTGAAAGCATTTCTCGCTTCTCCCAGCATGGCGGTGCTTCACGTCCATGCGTCAGCCGAGTCACTCAGCGCAGGCGGAACTTTACCCACCTAATAGGTGTCGCAGTAAAACCACTGATCCCATGCCGAGCAATATGTTAAGCACTAAGGGCGCACGAAAATACGCAGCGATGGCCACGATGATGGCGGAGAGGCTTTCCGCCTTGCCCGTCATCAAGATCATTGGCGTGATCACCGCCATCATCACTGACACAGGCACAGCATCAAGCGCTGCTTTCCACCGGCCCTTCACTTCAACGCCGCTTAGCAATAACAGGCCGGAAATGCGTGTGGCATAAGTAACAGCCGCCATGCCCAAAACTGCTGCCGCCCATGGCCAGTTGAGCGCGAGGAGATTGCTCATGCATCGGCCTCTGAATGAAGCAACGAAGCTACGATAACGCCAGCCGCTCCTCCTGCCATGATGTACCATGCGCCAGACAGCGCCAGTTTTGCGCCAACCGCAGCAGCACCTGAAGCTATGATCACCGCCCCGGTGCGCGGGCCTTTCCAAAAACCCATGATGATCGAAAGGAAAATGGCAGAAAAAGCAAAGTCCAATCCGTAAGTTTCTGGTGCACCCAATTTGTTGCCCACGGCAGCGCCAATGAAGGAACATAAAAACCAAGTAGGCCACAGTGGAAAAGATGATCCAACCATATATCCCAAATCCAATGGCGCACGCAGCGCGCGCCGCTCGGCCATAGCCCACCTTTCATCGGTGAGGATAAACATCAAGGCATAGCGCCACCCTTTGGGCACCGCCGCAATGTGCCGCGAGATGGATGCAGACATCAAAACATGCCGCAGGTTCACCACCAAGGCTGTCAAGGTCAACACCAATACCGGCAACGGTTGCACCCACATATCCACTGCCACGAATTGAGAAGCTCCGGCATAGACGAACACGCTCATCAACATTGCTGCTAAGGCTGAGAAACCCTTGCCCGCAGCCAAAGTTCCCCACAACAAGCCGATGGGCACATAGGCCACCATTACGGGTGCGATGTCTTTCAGGCCTTGGCGAAATGAAGTGGTGAAGCTGCTCACCTAAGTTTGCCCAACCAATTCAAACCAGCCCGCCTCATCAATCACTTTCACGCCATGCTTTTCAGCATCTTTGAGTTTCGAGCCAGCCCCTGGCCCAGCCACCAGCAAATCAGTTTTCTTAGAAACTGAGCCTGCAACTTTAGCACCCAATCTTTCGGCCATGGCTTTGGCTTCATCTCGTGTCATGCGTTCGAGTGAGCCAGTGAACACAACTGTCTGACCTGACACGGGCGAAGCCGAGGCGACGGCTTCCAATTTCTGCGGACGCACTTGGGCGAGCAGCGCGTTATAAATCTCAATGCTATGCACATCACTGAAAAACACGACGATCGCATGGGCCACAATGGAGCCGATGCCATCAATCGCTTCAAGTTCAGCGCGCGACTGGCTGCCCTCGGCCGCCTGCACCATCTGATCGCGTAAATGTTCGGCGGAATGATAATGCCTGGCCAAAATCCGCGCTGTGGTTTCGCCCACGTGGCGAATTCCCAAGGCAAAGATAAACCGATCCAGCGCAATCTCACGCCGCGCTTCAATCGCTGCAAAAAGATTGGCCGCAGAGCTTTCGCCCCAGCCTTCGCGTTGTGCCAGTTTGTTAGTCGACCTTGCATCTCTCGCTTGCAAAGTGAAAATATCTTGTGGGCCAGCGATCAATCCATCCGAATAAAATTCTTCAACAATCTTGTCGCCCATGCCTTCAATATCAAATGCATTGCGCGAGGTGAAATGTTTCAGCCGCTCTACCCTTTGCGCGGGACAGATGAGGCCTCCAGTGCAACGCCGCACTGCATCAGTTTTTCCGCCCTCACGCTCTTCTCGTTCAGCGGGGCTGCCGCAGGCCGGACAGACTTGCGGAAATTGGTAAGGCACAGCGCCAACTCCCTGTGCCGCAACGCCGACAATTTGCGGAATCACATCGCCAGCGCGTTGCACAATTACCGTGTCACCCACGCGTACATCTTTGCGGGCGATTTCGTCTTCATTGTGCAGCGTGGCATTGGAGACAACCACGCCACCAACTGTAACAGGCTTTAGCCGCGCCACGGGGGTAAGCGCTCCCGTGCGGCCAACCTGAATGTCGATGGCTTCAAGAACGGTTGTTGCCTGCACCGCTGAGAATTTATGAGCAATCGCCCAGCGTGGGCTGCGTGTGCGAAAGCCCAAACGCCGCTGCAAAGCAAGATCATTGAGTTTGTAAACCACGCCGTCAATGTCATAACCCAAGGTGGCGCGTTGGGCTTCAATCTTGCGGTATTGTGCGAGGAGATCCGCCCCAGTCTGGCACAGCACCATCAGTGGATTAACTGGCAGGCCCCAAGATTTGAATGCCTGCACCACGCCCCATTGTGTATCGGCCGGAAGTTTTGGTGCCTCACCCCAAGCATAGGCAAAGAATTTAAGTGGTCGCGATGCCGTGATGCTCACATCCTGCTGGCGCAACGAACCTGCCGCCCCGTTGCGCGGATTGGCCAAAGGTTTTTCACCAGCTTGAATCAATTTCTCATTCAATTCCGCGAAGTCACTGTTTGACATATAGATTTCACCACGCACTTCTATCACGTCAGGCGCAGAGGCGGGCAATTCATGCGGAATATCTTTGATGGTCTTCACATTGGCTGTAACTAACTCGCCCTCTTCGCCATCGCCGCGCGTGGCCGCTTGGACCAACTTTCGCCCCTCATAGCGCAGCGACATGGAGAGCCCGTCAATCTTCGGTTCCGCAGTCACAGGAAGTTCCGTCTGTGCAGGCAACCCGAGGAAATTCTTCATCTGCGTGAGGAAGTCCTCAACGTCCTCGTCGCTAAACGCATTATCCAGCGACAACATCGGAACGGCATGTTTAACCTTGGCAAATTTGCCCGAAGCCACTGCCCCCACTTTTTGTGAAGGCGAACCCTTGGCCAAAGTCGGGTATTGCTGTTCAATCTCCAAAAGTCGGCGCTTCAACGCATCATAATCACCGTCACTGATCGTGGGGGCATCATTCTGGTGATAAGCCAGATCATGCTTGGCAATTTCTGCCGCCAGCCTTGCGTGTTCGAAAGCAGCATCATTGCGGCTCATGCCCGCCCCGCCAATAACTCATTGGCTTGCGCGCGTGCCGCATCCGTCACCGAAGCGCCAGAGAGCATGCGCGCCAATTCTTCGCGGCGGCTTTGCGCGGACAGCGGTTGCACCCGCGTCACCATGCGCTTGCCGCCAACGTCTTCCATTTTTGAGATGAGCAAATGCTGGCTGGCGTTGGCAGCCACTTGCGGGCTATGCGTCACCGCCAAAACCTGCAAGCCGCCTGCAAGGCGGGCCAATCTTTGCCCAATGGCATCCGCCACCGCACCACCAACACCTGTATCAATTTCATCGAAAATCAAAACAGGCGCTGAGCCCTTGGCGGCGAGAATAACCTTCAGAGCCAACATAAACCGCGCCAGTTCGCCGCCCGAAGCCACTTTCATCAAAGGCTGTAAGGGCGTGCCCGGGTTGGCCGCCACCACGAATTCCACACGGTCAATGCCATCGCTTTGCGGTCGTGCTGCATCAGAAGTAATCTCAGTGGCAAAACGCGCCTTCTCCAATTTCAACGCCGGCAATTCTGCCAGCACGGCCTTGTCCAAAGCTTTGGCCACTTTGCGACGGGACGCGCTCAAAACATCGGCAGCTTTTTCATAGGCGCTTTTGGCCTCTGCATGGGCCTGCTCCAATTTCTTAAGCATGGTCCCACCATCGGTAATGGATTGTAGCTCCGCCTCAAAACCGCTACGTTTTTCAGCAAGCTGATCAACCGTGCATTTATATTTTCGGGCCGCTGCTCTTAGTCCAAAAAGCCGTTCTTCGGATTTTTCTAAATCCCGTGGGTCAAACACAAATTGGCGTCTGGCATCTTGCAGCGCGCGTGCCGCCTCATTCTGCTCTAGCAACACGCGCTCCAGAGCCACACATACAATGTCTAGCCGCCCGCCAGCTTGTTCTTTGCGCCGCTCTAACTTTCGCAATGCCACATTCAGCCGCGCCTCAGCATTGGCCTCGCCAAACAAGGCGGTTTCGGCTTCTTCCAAAGCAGAAACATATTGCTCCGCTTGCATCATCACTTGGCGCTTATCAGCCAGTAAACGTTCTTCGTCGGGTTCTGGTGAAAGCGCTGCTAATTCCTCGGCAGCATGTTCGAGATATTCACGTTCTGCTTCAGCTTTAGCCATTAAAGCTTTGTGTTGATTCAATTCTTCTGCAGAAGATGTCATCACTCGCCACAATGCATGAAGTTTTTCCGCCTGCGGTTCCAGCCCACCAAACGCATCCAGCAACCGCCGATGTTCCGCCACTTCCACTAAGGCGCGGTCTGCATGTTGGCCATGAAGCTCAACCAATAAAGCCGCCACTTGCCGCAATAGATTTAAACTTACTGGCTGATCATTAATAGTGGCGCGGCTTGGGCCATCAGCATTTTGAATGCGCCGGATGATGATCTCACCTTCCACTTCAATGTCATTGGCTTTGAGCAACTCAAGCGCTGGATGCTGCGGCGCTAAAGCAAAAGACGCAGCGATGGAGCCCTTTGCCTGCCCGGCCCGAACCAAGGCGCTGTCGCCACGTGCGCCCAAAGCCAAGCCTAAGGCATCGAGTAGAATGGATTTGCCCGCACCCGTCTCACCCGTCAAAATGGTCAGTCCACCGTCAAGCGCCAGATCAAGTTTTTCGATGAGAACAATATCGCGGATGGAAAGGGCGGTAAGCATGACAACCTTATAGCCGAAACCGCAGGAGTTTGGCGAGTGTTCTTGTTATGTCTTTGTCAAATCTCAATCGCTGCTAACAACTCATAAGACTTCAACCGCGCCTCGTGGTCATAGATGGCCGAAGCCACCATCAACTCATCCACGCTGGTGCGTTCAACAAACGCCTTCAACTGAGCTTGAACGGTCTCTGGTGAACCCACAAAGGAACAGCTTAGCATGCGGCTGGCTTGCGCTTTTTCGGATTGCGTCCAGTAAGTTTCTATATCGGCAATCGGTGGTTTCAACAATCCGCGGCTACCGTGAAACATATCGGCAAAGCGTTGCTGGATCGAGGTGAACAGATATTGCGCCTGCTCATCGGTCTCGGCCAAAACCACATTCACCCCAGCCATGGCATAAGATGTCCCACATTGCGTGGAAGGTTGAAATTTAGCGCGGTAAATCGCCAACGCTTGTTCCAAAAGGTCTGGCGCAAAATGTGAGGCAAACGCATAAGGCAAGCCCAGCATGGCGGCGAGTTGCGCGCCAAACAAGCTCGAACCCAAAATCCACAAGGGAACATGCAAGCCCGTGCCAGGAACGGCTTGTATAACCTGTCCCTCTTGCAATGGCCCCAGCAGCGCCTGCAATTCCAACACATCTTGAGCAAAATGCTCAGATGCTTGCGGATCAACCCGCAAAGCCCGCGATGTGCGTTGATCGGTTCCCGGTGCGCGACCCAATCCTAAATCGATGCGGCCAGGATAAAGTGACTCTAAAGTGCCAAATTGTTCGGCAATCACCAAGGGTGAATGATTTGGCAGCATAACGCCACCTGCCCCCACACGAATGCTTTTCGTTTCACTGGCGAGATAGCCAATCACAACCGAAGTTGCAGCACTGGCGATGCCAACCATATTGTGATGTTCTGCCACCCAAAATCGTTTGTAACCCAAACCCTCCGCAAGCCGCGCCAGCTCTGCGGAATTGTGCAAAGCCTCACGTGGGGTTTTGCCCTGCGTCACAGGAACCAAATCAAGAATTGAAAGCGAAACCATGAATGTCATCATCCAAATGCAGGGCGGGTGTGTAAGATGTGTATATTGACGAGATAGTCTTTCTCGGCGTCTAAGGCCATCATGAAACCGAACTACATTTTGCCCGTTGCGGCTTTGGTTATTGCCGTTTTGATTTGGGGGATCGTTCCCAGCCTGATCCGCTCTCTCACGCTCGAAACTGGCCCTGCCGATTCGGTGGTGATCCGCATGTTCACAAATGCCATCTTCTGTCTGCCCCTCATGTTTTTTGCTGGCTGGCACATTGAGCGGCAAGATTGGCCGCGCCTTCTGGTTTTGGCCTGCATTTGCAACTTTGGTTATTATGTCGGTTCAATCTATGCTTTTGCCAATTTAAGCGCTGGCGCTGGCGGTATGCTATACGCCACTAACCCAATGATGATTGTGGGTTTAGCCATTGCCGTTGGCCAAGAACGGCTTTCATTGGCTGTGATTATGGGAATGGTGATTTCATTCATCGGCACGCTGGTTTTGTTTTCGGGCGGATTAGTTGGTGCTGGCGGTAATCCACTTTTCGGGGGTTTGGTAATGCTGGCGGCCTGTTTCGGCTGGGCCGTCTATGTTGTTTTCAATAGACCCTTGGTGAAGAAATATGGCCCGTTGCGCGTGACACTTTATAGCGTCATGCTGCCGGTCATTCCTGCATTACTTTTTCTTACCCCGCATACTTACACAACTTTCGCAAACCTCACCCCCAATGCCATCATCGCGCTGGTGACAATGACTTTGTTCGGCACAATTTTGAGTGTGAACTTGTGGAACTATGCCTCAGTGTATTTGCCCAGTTCATCGTGTGGTGCGTCGCTTTATTTGATCCCGCCGGGAGCAGCGGTTTTTGGCTGGTTGTTCTTGCATGAAACCACTGGGCCACAAACTCTGCTGGGCGGCCTCATTATTTTGATCGGCGTGGCAGTGGCGGAATTTGGCAAAAGTTTTATAACGGAACCGACGAGGGTTACATGAGCAGCGCGTCAACCAAAGCAACACCGTGGTATTTTGACCCGATGACACTGCTGGTGACGGGTTGCCTTGTTGCCATCATCAACTTTGGCATCCGCTCAACCTTCGGTCTGTTTACTTTGCCAATAGGCATCGCACATCAATGGCCGCGGGAGGTTTATTCTTGGGCGGTGGCCATTCAAAATCTTGTTTGGGGCGTCGGCACGCCAATAGCCGGCATGTTGGCGGATCGTTATGGCTCAGCACGCGTGTTGATGTCAGGCGCTGTGCTTTATGCGCTGGGCCTGATTGGCATCAACTATTCTGAGACTGGCCTGATGCTGGATTTGACTGCAGGTTTACTTGTTGGCCTCGGCGTAGCCTTCTCATCCTTCTCCATCGTGATGGCCGCCCTTGGTCGCTTAGTGCCGCCAGAAAAGCGTTCTTGGGCCTTTGGTCTGGCCACTGCATCGGGCTCTCTAGGACAGGCTTTATTCATCTGGCCTGTTGGGCAAACCATTGCCTCTTACGGCTGGCAAAATTGCCTTGTCGCCTTGGCGGTCGTGGTGATGATCATCATTCCGTTGGAAGCACCCTTATTGATACAGAACACGTCAAAATCGAAAGTCATTAAGGGAGAGGCCGCCATGTCAATGGGCAAGGCGATCAGCGAAGCTTTTGGTCATCCTTCATTTCTACTCTTATTCTTCGGCTTTTTTGTATGCGGTTTCCAACTGGCTTTCATCACGGTGCATTTTCCGCCTTACTTGGCTGAACATGGTATCAGCAAGGAAGTAGGCTGGCTTGCCATGTTGCTGATCGGCCTGTTCAATGTGATTGGCGCCTACACTTCCGGCATCATCGGTAAAAGCAACGTCAAACGTGTGCCACTCGCAGGAATTTATTTTGCGAGAGCCGCTATTTACACGATTTACATTCTCACCCCAATCAGCACGACCTCAACTCTGATCTTTGCGGCCGGCATTGGCTTGCTGTGGCTTTCAACCATCCCACTCACCATGGGCTTGATCACTGTGATGTTTGGCACGCGCTATATGGCAACGCTTTATGGCTTTGTTTTTCTCAGCCACCAGATCGGCTCATTCCTTGGCGTATGGTTAGGCGGCAAGCTTTACGATATTTACGGCAGCTATGACGTGGTGTGGTGGATGAGTGTTGGCCTTGGCGTGTTCGCAGGATTGATCCATCTACCCATCCGCGAAATCCGCGCCAGAGCATTTGCCGTGGCATGAATTTCTCCGCCCATAAATTTGCCCTTGGGCTTTTTGGCTCCGTTCTGGTTGTGTGGCTTTTAGTGATGGTGATCTTGGTGCGTCATGCCGCACTTCCCGCCGAGGCTTCCGGCATAATGCTGGTGGTATTTGAACCGCGTATTTCAGAAATTGAAGCGGTGCATATCATCGCCGAAGCGCAAGGCAAAATTGTCAAACAAACTGGGGTTGGCTTTGCCTGGCTGGTGCAAGATGATGCGCCCGGGCTGGCTGGCCGCTTGCGCGCCAATGGCGCATTGGGTGCTTACCGCGAGTTGCCCATTCCCATTGAAATGGCAGGATGTCTGGCTGTGATCGACGCAAAAGTGGCCTCAGCAATAAATTGAACATCAGTAGTGCGGTGGTCTATCCACCGGCACCGGCCCTTGATCTTGATTTTGCATGTCTTCACTCATGCGTGCGAGTTGCCGCTCCAGCGCTTCAATGCGCTTCCATTGTGCAAGCACCACATCATTTAACTCACCCAGCGCCTTATCCTGATGGGCGACACGCAATTCAAGCTCAGTTATGCGCGTTTGATCTGTCATCTGCCGCTCCGAAATAAAAAGGGCCCGCACAATGGCAGGCCCTTTGAACATATCTGAATTCAATAATTAACGTGAGTAGTATTCCACGACGAGAGCTGGCTGCATCTGCACTGGATATGGCACATCACCCAATGAAGGAATGCGTGTCAGCTTGGCATTATCTTTGCCATTGGTCTCAACATAGTCAGGTGTGTCACGCTCAGAAGTTGCCAGCGCTTCACCAACCACTGGGAAATCCTTGGCTTTATCCGAAAGTTCAATGGTATCGCCAACCTTGATCTGGATCGACGCGATGGTCACGCGTTTGCCGTTCACTTTAACATGGCCGTGCGAAACCAACTGGCGAGCCGCAAACATGGTCATCGCAAACTTGGCGCGGTAAACGACAGCGTCAATGCGGCGCTCCAGCAAACCAATCAGGTTTTCAGAAGTGTTACCTGTCATGCGCGAAGCTTCTTCGTAATACTTGCTGAACTGACGTTCAGTGATGTTGGCGTAATAGCCCTTCAACTTTTGCTTGGCGCGCAGCTGCGTGCCGAAGTCTGAAATCTTGCTCTTGCGGCGTTGGCCGTGTTGGCCAGGGCCATATTCGCGCTTGTTAACCGGAGACTTAGGACGGCCCCAGATGTTTTCACCAAGGCGGCGATCAAGTTTATATTTGGCGTTTAAACGCTTTGTCATTTACAGCTCTCAAAATAGGGCTGAGGCGCAAAGGCGCACAACGTAAGTTGCGATCACATTTACAGCCCCAACCAGTTGGGTTGGAGCCCACCCTCCTCTTCCCTCTTTCGAAGGCCGACAGGGATTTCAAGAAACCCCACGGGTAAGCAATAAGCGGGAAAACCCGCTGGTGGGCGGCTGATAGTTGAGGCGCGGGTGAATGTCAAACATTGCACGAACCCAAGAATTGACATTCATAACGTTATGCGTTACAAAATACAGGAATGATCCTAAGCTTTCGCGATCGAGAGACCGAAAAAGTTTGGCAAGGTGTGCGGTCACGCCACTTGCCTGAAGATGTTCAACGGATTGGGTTGCGCAAATTGCTCTATCTCAACCGCGCAATGAAAATCAGCGACTTGCTTGAGCCGCCCGGTAACCGATTAGAGCCACTGCGCGGCAAACGCGAAGGCCAATGGTCAATTCGGATCAATGATCAATGGCGCATTTGCTTTGAATACGAAAATGGAGAAGCGAGAAATGTCGAAATCATCGACTATCACTAAATCAAGCAAAGAAGATCTTTTGCCCCTCCCTCCCCCCGGAGAGATTTTGCTGGAGGACTTTTTGAAGCCGTCAAACCAGTCACAAAATGCCTTGGCCCGCGCCATCGGTGTATCCCCGCGACGCATCAATGAAATCGTGTTAGGCAAACGCGCCATAACGGCTGACACAGATTTGCGCCTCGCGCGATATTACCGAATTTCCGAAGGCCTGTTCCTTGGCCTGCAAGCCGATTACGAATTGCGGATCGAGCGCCGAAAGTTGGGCGACAAGCTGGATTTTATCGTGCCGCGAGTGGCCTAAACCGGTAAATCCACGATCTCATGTTTAGCAAAACCCATGCCTGCATACGCAGCCAAAGTCTCAGAGCTTTCACTGCGCGCTGCTGTCAACAACACCGTGCCGTGGACAGGAACCTTAGCATCTGGCCCCTTGAGTGCGGTTTCCTCCACCACATCAGCCACCCGCCGCGCTATGGCGCCTGACGGGTCAATAAAATTAACTTCCCACGGTGCCACCTGACGAATTTCATCAATCAACAACGGATAATGTGTGCAGCCCAAAACCACGACATCAGTTTTGCCGCCGTCGCGTTTGCGAAACACGGGTGCTACTTCATCGGCCAGCTCCGCCATATCAACAGCGTGCCCACGCAATTTCTGCTCAGCAATCTCAGCAAGCCTCGGAGCACCATGCAAAAACACTTTGCAGTGATAGGCATAAGTGTGGATCAGCGAATGGGTGTATTCGCGGTTCACTGTGCCCGGCGTGGCCAGCACACCAATGATGCCGGATTTGGTCATCGCCGCCGCTGGCTTGATGGCTGGCACCGTGCCCACAAATGGCACTGAGAATGTACTGCGCAAATCGCCAATGGCAATGGTTGAAGCCGTGTTGCAGGCCACCACCACAACATCGGGTTTGGCGCGGTCGATGAGCTTTCCTATCACGTTACGGATGCGCTCAACCAACGGCTTTTCTTTCCATGCCCCGTAAGGAAAGCCAGCATTGTCGGCAGAATAAATCAGATGCGCCTCAGGCAATTGTCTGGCCACGGCGCGCGCCACCGTGAGGCCGCCCATACCAGAGTCAAAAAGCAGAATGCGCGGGCTGGTCATTCGCCCCTCTTGGCTTTGCGCAATTCATGCACACGCGTCAGCGCTGAAACAATCCCGCGCAGGGAGCGCACTTCTTGTTCACTTGGCTGGGTGCGGGCAAATAAATTACGCATATTGCGGATCATATGTGGGCGCTTGTCGTCGGTTTTGAAAAAGCCAGCCGCATCCAATTCACTTTCCAAATGTTCAAAGAATCCAAATAGCTCATCCTTGGTGGCTGGCTGCGTGCCGGGCATGTGCAGCCCCGGCCCTTCTAGCGCTGCAAGCTCTTGCGTTTCCATGCCGAGCGTTGTGGCCAAAGGCTTGAACCATTCATAGCCCACCAACAACACGGCTTGGGCAATGTTGAGTGACGCATAAGCGGGGTTCACAGGAGCAGTGATAATCATGTCTGCAAGTGATACTTCGTCATTTGTTAAACCATATCTCTCTCGCCCGAAAAGAATGGCAATTTTCTGGCCTTGGCCCACGCGTCTGTGCATATCAGCGGCAGCTTGTTCAGGCGTCATCACATCCTTGGTCATGCCGCGTGGGCGCGCCGTTGTGGCGTAGACATACTGATAGGGTTTCAGCGCCTCTGCCAACTCAGGCACAACAACAGCGGCCTTCACGGTTTCAACCGCGCCTGAGGCCGCAGCCTCCGCCTTCTCTTTGTCCCAGCCTTCACGTGGGGAAACCAAAACCAAATCCATCAAGCTAAAGTTGGCCATGGCTCTTGCCGCCATGCCAATGTTTTCGCCCAACTGCGGGTTAACCAGCATCACCGTAGGTGATGGGCCAAAGTCGCGTTTTTGCCTGTGATCTGTGCCAGCCATTAAGGCGGCCCTTAGCCGATGCGCCGCCGAATGCAAAGTGCCTCACTTCACACAAGGCCCTTAACTGCGTTAGCAAAAGATCGATAAGCGATGCTGCCATCCGCTGCGGTGCGAAATATCGCGCGGCCGCGCTCTTTCAATTCTGCCCTTTGCGCCGCGGTGAAAGCAGTCAGACTCACTGCCGGTGGGCCAGAAGCCGAGCAGCTATCCCAAAAGTCATCAAAATCTCGAAATGCGATATCAGTATGCAACACCGTCGTCTCAATTTCACTGAGCTCTGCAGATTTCCACATGGTGTGAAGCGCGTCGCGTCCTGCCGCCTCGGGGTGCGACGGCATTTTTATTTCCACACCTAACGTTTTCAACACGTCACGAAATGGCTTGAGGGGAAGGCCGCCGCCTGCAAAATCCCACATATAAGTTGCCACCATACCGCCTTTGCGCACCGTGCGCTTCATTTCCACCACAGCTTCTGCTGGGTCAGGCACGAAAGATATGGCTAAAGCCATAGCCGCAACATCGAAACTCCCGTCTGCCACTGGCAGTTTCATGGCGTTTCCAATCTCAAAGGTAGCAGCAGAAACACCGAACCTAGAGCGGGCAAATTCAATTTGTCCTGGAGACGGGTCAACACCTAGGACGTGTGATGGGCTGGCTCCAGCAATAATCTCTTGCGTGAAGGCCCCATTGCCACAGCCCACATCAAGCCACTTTTGTCCCGGCGCCACACCACACCAGTCAAGAAACTTGACGCCACCTTGCGGCTCCATCGTCCCATTTGCCTCTCATAAGCCGCGCCGTCTGAAAATTCCTGTGCTGCTGTTGTCATCATGGCATTCCTTCACCCGAATTGTCCTGCCAGACTATATTTGAATGAGTACATAAACCAGTCTTGACAGCAACAATAAGCCGACTTAATCACTCGGGTATATCCTGACTAAACCAGTCGGGAATAAAAGGAGCCGGACATGAAATTTCTTCTCGCCGCATCAGTTGCTGTGTGTTGCGTCACCCCCGCCTTAGCTGACGACGCTGCAATCACCTGGACCCTCAAGGGTGCCACGTTTGATCCATCACCTTTGACGATCGAAACCAAGGGCGATTTCACCATCAAGTTTATCAACACCAATGCCACAGCTGGTGAACTGGAGTGCAAAGGCCTGAAAATTGAAAAAGCCGTTGTTGCCGGTGGCACCATTATGGTGCGCGTGTTAAACCCTAAGCTCGGAACTTATGATTGCGTTGACGAGCCCCATGAAGATGTGGCCAAAGCCCAAATCATCATCAAGTAAGAAGTAGCAGGATGTTTGGCACCGCCGTTATTGTTTTTCGCGAAGTTTTTGAAGCAGGCCTCGTAATCGGCATCGTTGCTGCTGCCTTGGGCCACGCGCCCAAGGCGCTGCAATATATCTGGGGCGGTGTGCTTGCGGGCGTTGCTGGTTCATTACTGGTTGCCCTATTGGCATCGCAGATCAGCAATCTATTTGAGGGCTACGGCCAAGAATTATTCAATGCGGCCATCCTTTGCCTCGCTGTTCTGATGTTGGCATGGCACACCATGTGGATGGCCCGCAGCGGGCGGCAAATGGCCCAAGACCTCAAATCCCTCGGCATGGAAGCAGCCAGCGGCAAGAAGCCCATGTTTGCGATTGCCACAGTGGTGGCCGTGTCGGTGATGCGTGAGGGGTCTGAGGTTGTCCTGTTTCTTTACGGTGCTGTCGCCGCCAGCGGTGCTACAGGAATACAGGCCCTGATCGGTGGCATCGGTGGCCTCATTCTCGGTGGAATGGTGTCATACGTCACCTATAAGGGCATTGTACGCATTCCCATGCGCTGGGTGTTCTCCGTCACCACTGGCCTGATCGCTCTACTGGCTTCAGGCATGGCTGCACAGGCTGCACGTTTCTTGCAGGCGGCTGGCAGCGTGACCGTCATGGAAACCGAAATGTGGGATTTATCAAACATTTTGCCAGACAGCAGCGTTGTCGGCAGCTTTTTTAAAGCCCTGATGGGTTATAGCGACAGGCCAACAGCCTTGATGCTGGCGGCTTTTGTGGCAACGCTAGCCCTGTTTATCTTGGTCAACTATTTGGCCAAGCCAAAGGCTAAAGCCGTGGCGCTTTAATCACTGCGTGAAAGCCTGCGTTGATCGCGCAGCTTAGGGAACAACCAAGCCCAAATTCCCGCCACCGCGACAGTGCCGAGCCCACCGATCACCACGGCAGGAACCGCTCCAAGTGCCGCTGCCACAAATCCAGCTCGCGCTTCGCCCAGCTGGTTTGAAGCCCCCAGAAAAACGTTGTTGACCGCATTCACCCGGCCGCGCACTTTGTCGGGCACCCAAAGCTGCATTAAAATCTCACGCACGTAAACGCTGATCATGTCAAACGCGCCATATAGAACCAACATCAATATGGAAAGCCAAGCCAATTTTGAATATCCAAACACTGTGATCACCGTGCCGCTCAGCGCAATGGCAATAAACATCCACCACCCTGCGCGGTCTTTAATGCCAAACTTCGCCAACCATAGGCCAACGGTTATGGCGCCGATCCCTGGAGCAGCGCGCAACATGCCATTGCCAACAGCACCCAAATGCAAAATATCAGAAGCGTAGATCGGCATCAGTGCCACAGCACCGCCCAGCAACACCGCGAACATATCAAGCGAGATCGCCCCTAGCACAATGGGTTCACTGATCACAAATTTGAATCCGCCTAACACCGCGCCAAGGCCAAGGTCAGGGTTGTGATGGTGGGTTTGATTGACCCACCCCATGAGCATCAACAAAGTTGTGGCCACTACTGAAAGCGCAATTGCGATGCCGTAAGTGACGCCAGCGCCAAACAAAAGCAACACACCGCCCAAGGCTGGCCCGATCACGGAAGCTGCTTGCCAATTCATCGTATTCAGCGAGATGCCCTGCGCCAATTGTTGCTTTGAAAGCATATTGGGCACAAGCGCTGATGCTGCCGGATTGCCAAAGGCAGAGGATGTTCCGATCAATACCAAACAGGCATAGACCAGCCAGATATGTCCACCACCCAAAAATGAAAACGATAACAGCCCTACTGCGGCCACACCCTCCAGTGCGGTGCAAATTATGAGAATAATTTTCCGGTCATGGCGATCAGCGGTAACGCCAGCTGGCACCACCAAAAGCAAAACGGGCAAGAATACCGCCAGGCCGATCCATGCAAGATAGCGCGCATCATGGGTCACAGCCCAAACCTGCCAACCAACGGCGGTGGTCATAATCTGCATGGAAAAAGAATGCGCCATGCGGCTGGGGAAATAAAAGCGAAACGCGCGTGAATCAAATGCACGGCGAGAAGTGGCGTCGGTCATCGCCTTGCCCTGCCAGCATACGCTGATTTTGTCAAAATTTCACGTCACTAAGGCTCCAACGCAAACACCAAACATGATGAGTATTGTGAGGCCAACCGTAATAAGGCTAAGCCTCGTAGAAGGCTGCCCAAGCATGATTTTCTTATCGCCCGCGATCAGCCAGACCCCAACTAACAGGAATGGGGCCAAAACCCCGTTGATAACGGCTGTCCAATACAGGGCCGAGATGGGATTAACATGAAGCCAATCCATGCCAATGCCCACCAAGCCCGAAAGCACAATCACGCCGTAAAAGGCGCGCGCATGCCACCATTTTTCATCTAGGCCATGGCGCCAACGGAATGTCTCAGAGAAAGCATAGGCGGCAGAGCCGGTAAGCGTTGGAATAGCCAATAGGCCCACGCCAATGATCCCAACGGTATAAAGCAGCATGGCAAATTTACCAGCGAAGGGCTCCAAAGCTTGTGCTACTTCCTTGGTCGTGGAGACCTGAGTGATGCCATGCGCATTCAGTGTCAGTGCTGTGCAAATAATCACAAAGAACATGATGAGATTTGAGAAAAATGTGCCGATGGCCACATCAATCTTACGATTCCGCAATTGCTTTTTTGTGGCTCCTTGGCGTTGAATGAGAATGCGCCGCCCCAAAGCTTTGTCTTCCTCGACCTCTTGTGCTGATTGCCAGAAGAACAGATAAGGTGAAATCGTTGTGCCAAGAATTGCCACCACCGTGGCAAAACCACCATCTGCGGAAGGAATTCTGACAGTAACGAAGCTGTGCAGAATGTCTGACCAATTGGGATGCGATAGAAAACCCGTAACAATATATGCCGCCAAAGCCAGCGCCAGCCATTTCAACACATTGGCAATTTGGTAATAGCGAAATTGCACGATGGCCCAGCTGATCCCTAGTCCAAACAAAACGACATAAATATGGCTGCTAAAACCAGTGAGCAATGAAGCGGCATCGGCCATGGCTGTCAAATCAGAGCCCACATTGATGGTATTGGCGATGAGCAATGACACGCACACCACAATCATCACAGGTTTTGGAAATTTTTGACGCAAGGCCCCGGCCAAGCCCATTCCCGTCACCATGCCGATACGCGCACACATATTCTGCACGGCGGCCATCAATGGCCAAGAAAACCACGAAAGCCACAAGAGGCCAGTCCCAAATTGCGCACCAGCGATGGAATAAGTGGCAATGCCTGAAGGATCATCATCTGCCGCCCCAGTGATGAAGCCGGGGCCAAGAATGGAAAGATACTCGCGGATGCGGCTCTTGGGCGGAGCGTTTTCTGCGGATTTGGCCTTGGCGGCGGCATTTTCAGTCATGGGCTATTCCCAAATCAGATGGTTACATGAATGTCTGCCTAGCTCATTAAATGCGACAAGCAAGTGACAATTTGGAGTGGGTCGCTTGCTGTGTCATTTTTAGTTGTGATAGTCATATTCCATGATCCTTCTTGAACACCTTTCTGCGAGACTCACACCCCTTGGGGCCAGGCCCCAGCGCATGATTTCTGGCATGGGCTTTATGCTCAACGGCAATTTGGTGATCGGCACGCGCAAAACTGGTCTCATTGTCCGCGTCGGGACGGATAATGAGGCTAAGGCCGTCAAAATGCTCGGTGCATCAGTAATGGAAATGGGTGGCAAAGTGATGCGTGGTTGGATCCGTGTCGAGCTAGAGGGGTGCAAATCTGAAGCGCAAGTAGATCGCTGGCTCACAATGGCATTGAGCTTCAACAAGACCTTGCCGCCGAAAGGGGCGATCAAAAAGACTACGAAGAAAAATAAGGCCAAGTCATGATCATGGCAGACAATATCGCCCAGCCAGCACAACTAAAGCCAATTCCCGTGGTATTAGTTGAATATGACCCCACGTGGCCGCTGACGGCAGAGAATTTTGCCAATCAATTGCGTCACATTGGTCAAAACATTTTGGCAGTTCATCACATCGGTTCGACTTCTATTCCAGGCCTTGCTGCAAAACCTATCATTGACCTTCTGCCAGTTGTCAAAAGTTTGGAGACGCTTGATCGATCTCGCAAGCAAATCGAAGTTTTAGGTTTTCACTGGCATGGCGAATACGGTATCCGAGATCGACGTTATTGTACGCTGTCCAATTATGCAGGCATCAGAATTGCCCACCTTCATTTCTTCGAGACGGATTCACTGCACATCACGAGACACCTTGCCTTCAGGGATTACCTTCGGGCTCATCCCGAAATCGCTGCGGAATACGAAGCCGAAAAGCACGGCGCGCGGGAACTCCACCCCAACAACTCCCACGACTATTCGGATGAAAAGGCCCTTTGGATTAAAACCGTTGAGGCTAGGGCACTCTCATGGTTCATGAAACGCTGAATTGCGGCGGTTCAATCGCCCTGCTATAGCCGCGCCAATTCACTCAAACTCACAGGGCATTATTCATGGACAAGATCAAGGTTGCTAACCCCGTTGTTGAAATCGACGGCGATGAGATGACACGCATTATCTGGGATTTGATCAAGACCAAGCTGATCCTGCCCTATCTGGCGATTGACCTGCATTATTACGATCTCTCAGTTGAAAACCGCGACGCCACTGGCGACCAAGTTACCATCGACAGCGCCAATGCCATCAAAAAATATGGAGTGGGCGTGAAATGCGCCACCATCACACCTGATGAAGCGCGCGTGCAGGAATTCAACCTCAAGCAAATGTGGCGATCACCTAACGGCACGATCCGCAACATTCTGGGCGGGGTGATCTTCCGTGAACCAATCATCTGCCAGAATGTGCCGCGCCTGGTGCCAGGCTGGACCAAGCCCATCATCATCGGCCGCCACGCTTATGGCGATCAATACCGTTCCACCGATTTCACCTTCCCCGGCAAAGGCACGCTCACCATGAAATTCGTCGGTGACGATGGCAAGGTGATCGAGAAGGAAGTGTTCAAAGCCCCAAGCGCTGGCATTGCTTTGGCGATGTATAATCTCGATGAATCAATTAAGGATTTTGCCAGAGCCTCGCTCAACTATGGCCTGAGCCGCAAAGTTCCGGTCTATCTTTCCACCAAGAATACCATCCTAAAAGTCTATGACGGAAAATTCAAAGATATCTTCCAGGAGATTTTCGACGCTGAATTCGCGGGCCAATTTGAAAAAGCTGGCATCACCTATGAACACCGCTTGATTGACGACATGGTGGCCTCAGCCATGAAGTGGAGCGGCGGTTATGTCTGGGCTTGCAAAAACTATGATGGTGACGTGCAATCTGATCTCGTGGCCCAAGGTTATGGCTCATTGGGTCTGATGACTTCGGTGTTGATGACGCCGGATGGCAAGATTGTTGAATCTGAAGCAGCTCACGGCACTGTCACCCGCCATTACCGCTTACATCAGCAGGGCAAACCAACTTCTACCAATTCAACGGCGTCTATTTTTGCATGGACGGGCGGCCTTAAACACCGCGCTAAGCTCGATAGTAATGACAAATTGATGAAATTTGCTGACACCTTAGAAAAAGTGACAGTCCAAACCATCGAGCAAGGCAAGATGACGAAGGATTTGGCAGTTCTCGTGGGGCCAGATCAAAAGTGGCTCACCACCGAAGGCTTCATTGACGCCGTAGAACAGAACCTACAAAAGGCGATGGCTTAAAAGGGTGGCGGCGTAAGCGCCATCCAAATACAAAAAAAGGCGGGGTCAAACCCCGCCTTTTTCATTTGATCAATTTTAGGCTGCTTGCTTTTCCACAATATCCAACAACTGGATAGGGTCAGTAGGCTTTGAGAAAACGCCCATGGCCCCACCCGCGCGGGCGCGGTCAAGCAATTCACTTTCAGAATAGCCAGTCATGAAATAAATCTGTGCTTCAGGGTTGAAGTGCCGAATTTCAAGGAAGCTTTCAACGCCGTTTTTAACTGGCATCATGACGTCAAAAAAACCGACGTCAAACTTATTAGCGGCGTAAGCGTCCACGGCCTGTTGGCCATCATAAGCAATAATTACGCGGTGATTGTCTGCTGCAAACAAGTCCGCAATCGAAGCGGCGTTCTCAGCATCATCATCCACAACTAAAATGTTCAATTGTCTTGCCATAGTTTCTTCTCCTTCAATTAAGCTGCAATTTGGTTAAGTTTACCTATCAATCTTTCTGGATCGAAAGGTTTGTTCAAAATTCCTGTCACAATAACATCGTCCAACCCATCGCCATCAAACCTCCCAATACTCGGTTGGGCCAATATGACGGTTGCGGGCATATCGTGTATTTTGCGCAGCCGCGAATAGTGGCACACGCTGTCGATAAGCTTTTCTCTACTGTCCATGATCATTACATTGGACATGTTAGCATGGTCTAAATTCCGTGCGGCCGGGATGACCTCAAATTTGGCCCCGCTCATTTCTAAACCGCTACACAATGCTCGGGTGAATGCCGGGCCCTGCCCTTGCGCCACAACCAGTCCATTGGGCCCAACACTTTGCACCATTTCCAAAACAGCTTCAGGTGGAACAGGTTTGGTCAGCAACCCAAGCGCACCTTTGTCCACCGCCTGCTTCAACAAATCTTCCACACTATAGCCAGACATCATGAAAACATTGGCGTTCGGGCGCAACTTTCGAATTGCCAGAAAGCTTTCAACGCCATTCATGCCGGGCATCATCACATCTAAAAACGACACATCGTAATTTGCCGCGTGATAGGCAGCAATTGCCTCCTCGCCACTATAGACAACACGCACCCTGTGTCCTTCCAACTCGAACAGCTCGCCCATAGAATTGGCATTATCGCGGTCATCGTCGACAACTAAAATATCAAGCTTTTTCATCATGCAGCCTCCTCTGCTAATTGTTGCACCAGAGGCAGGCGCAAAATAAAACTAGCCCCCTCACCTGGTTTGGATTTAATTTGCAATTCACCACCATGCTGAACGGCAATCTGCTCAATGGCAGGAACGCCAAGCCCAGTGCCGAAACTTTTGGTCGTGAACAACGGATCGCGCGTTTTAGCCAAAACTTCTGCGCTCATTCCCGGGCCGTTGTCGGTGACGGAAACGACGGCGTATTCGCCTTCGATCAGGGTAGCCACTTCAATGCGTGGTTCGGCAGAAGAGTTTTCCAGTGGCTTGTCGCCATTGCCCACCATTGCCTCAGACGCATTTGAAATGAGATTGATGATGGCGCGCTGCAAACGCGTCTGGTCAAACGGCACCATTTGCCCACCCAAGCCCAGAACGCAAGATACAGTGATGCAATCCGCAAGGCGCTTAGCTTCTTCTTCCACGATGCGCACCAGCCACGCATCAAGATCGCCTGGCTGTGCAACAACTTTCTTGGTGCGCGAGAAATCTAATAACTGGGTAATGATCGCATCGCATCGACCAATACCATTATTAATGCGTTGCACTTGTTGTTCAACGCCCATCCCCTTGTCTTGTAATTTGCGGCCGAGAACAAATGCGGCGGTGCGTATGGCGCCCATCGGGTTGCGCAATTCATGGGCGATAGTGGCGGTCAACTGGCCCATCTGTTCCATGCGGCCTTTTTTTACCAACGCTTCTTGCGCATCTTTAAGTTGTTGAACGCTGCTAGCGAGATCTTTGTTAAGCCGTGAGACTTCATCATTGATCCGCTTGAGTTCAGCGTTTTCAGATATATCAACAACGCTAACAATCGCGCTGCGTTTGCCGCCCTTGGCCAAATAGAGCCAACCCGAACTAATCACTAATACACGACGGCTATGCCCCTTGTGGTCCGTCAATTCACATTCCTGCCGAGAGGCATCACCTGGAAAACCAATTGGTTTGCCAAGCGCCTCATGAAATGATGACAGCGTGTGCTCTTCGGTGCCAAAATTGAAACTGGCTAATAAAAGCGGATTGGCAAAACTCACCGAGCCATTTTCTTCAAACTGAATTACGCCCACTGGCACAGTTTCAGCCAAGGCGCGGTATTGTTCTTCACGCTTCTTGATTTCGGTAATATCAAAATTTGTGCCTACCAAATAGGTGCTGCCATCAGCCAAAACCATTCGAGCTTTGTGTGAGGCAACCGGGCGCGCAATTCCATCAGTGGAATGGTTCATTTCCTCCACGATTGAAACCTCTCCGGTTTTGATGACATTCAAATCCAAAGCCAAAAACTTTTTAACCGCGTCGGCCGGATAAAAATCTGCGTCTGATTTGCCGATCAATTCGTCTTCACTGCGACCAATCAATGCGTCGTGGTGTCGGTTCGAAAAAACAAAACGAGTCTCAGCATCTTTGACATAAATTGGAACAGGTAAACTGTCGATAACCTGTTCGAGGAATTTCGCATAATCCCCCTCGTCTTTGCGTTTACTTTCTAACATGTACTTTCCCTTCCCATAATAGACTAATATCAAGCAGCCTCCGCAGCTGTCATCAGCGGCAATAAAATCGTCGCTGTCGTGCCGCGCCCAAGTTTAGATGTGATTTGCATTGTGCCGCCATGCTGGGCAGCAATTTGTTCAACTGCTGGCAAGCCAAGCCCTGTCCCAAAACTTTTAGTGGTGAACAAAGGTTCACGCACCCGCGCCAAGTTTTCAGTCGAAATGCCTGGCCCATTGTCCGAAACTGTCAGTTGCAACATGTCGCCGACAATCGCGCTAGAGATTTCGATATGCGGATTAGTCGTGTGAAATTTCGCACTGCCTTCGCCGTTGCCCACCATCGCTTCGCTGGCATTACTCAGCAGATTTGTAAGTGCGCGCTGCATACGCGATGGATCAAAAGCAATAAGCCTACCCTGCGTGCCAAGTTTACAGGATATGCTGACGGCTTGCGGCAAGCGTAAGGCTTCTTCCGTCAATGTTCTTTCTAACCAGGCATCAAAATCGCCCGCGGTGGGTGAAAGTTGTTTTGTGCGCGAAAAATCCAGCAACTGAGCGATGATGTCATCACAGCGCATGATGGCATTGGTGATACGCTGAATTTGGCCTTCAACACCAAGCCCTTTGTCACGTGTTTTGCGTTCTAATAAAAAGATTGACGTGCGCGCCGCACCGAGTGGGTTGCGCAATTCATGAGCCATGGTTGCCGTCAATTGACCCATTTGCTCCATGCGGCCTTTTTTGACCAGCTGCTCTTGCGCATTTTCCAGTGCCTTCAAGTGCTGGCTCGCTTCTTTGTTCATGGCCGCAAGATCGCTGTTCAATTTCTCCATTGCGGTTGTGCCGTTTTCGGCAGCATATCGCGCAACCTCGGCCTCTTTTCGCGCTATCTCAACGTCATCGAGTCTTGAAGCCGCGGAATTGAACATGCGTATCGCCATGCCAAGACTAAAAATCGCGGCAACCAATGAGAAGCCGATGGTTTGCGAAATTGACCAGCGCAAATTAGACATGCGCGCGACACTGATACTACTTAACCGTTTGTGCAATTCAACCCACGTGCTCAACACATCCGGAAGCCATGTTTTATTCGCGGCGCGCAAAGCAGCTCCAGCTTTTTGCATTTTGCTCAACGGATCAAGCTGGGGATCAAAGGCAAGAGATTTAAAAATATCCGCCCCGACGATAAGTCTATCGCTGCTGGCTTGTAGGAAATTATAATCTGCCAATTTTCCAGCAGCCACTTGGGCCGATCCAATGCGGCTTTTGAACTCTCTGGTATGTTGCGAAAGACCAACTGACAGTGTGCCTAGCGCTTCAACATTTTTGGTCGCTTCATCGCTATACCACATCGAGGCATCGGCCAGTGCTTGCATTTCTCGATAGTTGACGACAATTGCCGGAAGCAACGTCCCACCCGCCCTTGCCATAGCATTGGCCTCGCGGTTACCAGCTGCGTTTACTAAAGGGCCATCGCCAAGCGCAATGATCAACGCATTGGCGCTGGTCAGTGTTTCACTGCGGTCCGAGGGGCTTTTTGTCATGGCATCGCGAAGCGCTTCGAACTCTGGCGTCACTCCTGCGGTTTCAGCTAACGTCGGGCCGTTTTTTAAAAGACCATTTTGTTGGTCAGACTCACTCCAACCACTGGCCAAATCAACCATGGTGCGAAAAGTCATATCAACCAAATCAACGGCTGCAATATTGGACTTTGCCAAGCTGAGGTCATTTAGCGAGTTGAGTGTTAATACCGAACCAAAATATGCAATGGGAACCAGCAGGCAGAAAATCACCAGCCCCAATTGATATCCAGCGGCACGCAACGCCAACTTTTTAATCATTAACCACCCCGGCAACCGGCTCCTAAACCACGCAACAAAACACGCCAAAGCCATGACTTGCTACACAATCTGTGGGTTATGACGCATGAAAGGTAAAGAACGAGCTAACGCATGTGCCAGGCTCCACGGTGAGCCGGCAATATCAGCCCGCGATCAAAACCTTGGCGGCAGCGAGAGCTTCAGCGGCATGAGCACCATCTGGCCCTCCAGCCTGGGCCATGTCTGGCCGGCCACCGCCGCCCTTGCCGCCCATGGGCGCGCAAGCGGCTTTGACCAAATCGACCGCGTTGAAGCGCGATGTAAGATCCGCTGTCACCGCGGCAACCACAGCACCTTTGCCGTCTTCTGCCGTGGAAATCAAAATGACAATGCCTGATCCCAAAGTCTTCTTGCCTTCATCAGCCAATGCTTTCAAATCATTGGCAGCAACGCCTTTGAGCAACCGCGCCATCACTTTTATGCCGTTGATGGTTTCAACGTCGGATGCCGCATCTCCGCCAGAGCCACCACCCATGGCCAACTGGCGCTTGGTCTCGGCCAATTCCCGCTCCAGCTTTTTGCGTTCATCCATCAACGTATCAATGCGTGAAACCACATCGGCAGGCGCAACTTTCAAGGCCGCCGCAGCGGCATGAAGGCGGCTGTCTTGTTCATTGAGATAAGCCCGCGCTGCTTCCCCAGCCAACGCTTCCATCCGACGTACCCCTGCTGATGATGCGCTTTCGCTAACAATTTTAATGAGCCCAATATCACCTGTGCGGCTAACATGTGTGCCACCACAAAGTTCCAGCGAATAGATCGCACGCTTTTCGTCTGGTCCGTTTCGGCCCATTGAAACAACACGCACTTCATCGCCATATTTTTCACCGAACAAGGCCATCGCCCCCTCAGCGCGTGCAGCATCAACTGACATCAGCCGCGTCACCACTTGGTCATTCAGCGCCACTTGGCGGTTGGCCATGGTTTCGACCAGCGCCAAATCTGCCGCACTGATGGGTTTGGTGTGGGAAAAATCAAACCGCAGCCGAGAAGGATCAACCAACGAACCCTTTTGCGCCACATGCTCGCCCAACACGCGCCTAAGTGCCTCATGCAACAAATGCGTGGCCGAATGGTGCTGACGATTGGCAGAGCGCCGCGCATTATCAACTTCCAACTCAACCGCCTGGCCAGTGCGGAACGAGCCTTTTTCCACCATGCCGTTGTGAACAAAAACATCGCCCAAACGCTTTTGCGTGTCGGTGACACGAAACAACGCGCCATCAGCGTGGCGGATTACACCATGATCCCCGGTTTGGCCGCCACTTTCGCCATAGAACGGCGTTTGGTTAACCAGAATAGCACCGGATTGGCCTTGGCTGAGTGAGGTGACATCCTTGCCATTGTGAGTGAGCGCCATCACTTCGCCTTCAGCGCGTTCAGTGTCATAGCCAAGGAATTCAGTGCCGCCCACACGCTCTCGAATATCAAACCAAAGCGTGTCGGTCTTTTCTTCGCCAGAGCCTTTCCACGCCGCGCGCGCATCAGCTTTTTGTTTGGCCATGGATTTAGCAAACGCCTCACCATCAACCGCAATGCCGCGAGATTTCAGTGCGTCTTGTGTAAGATCAAGCGGGAAGCCAAACGTATCATAAAGTTTGAATGCAGTTTCGCCAGAGAACGTATCGCCCTTTTTCAGAGCAGATGATTCATCAGACAGCAATTTCATGCCGCGCACCAAAGTTGTGCGGAAACGGTTTTCTTCCAACTTCAAGGTTTCCGTAATCATCGCCTGCGCGCGAATGAGTTCGGGATATGCGGCACCCATTTCGCGCACCAATGCGGGCACCAATTTCCACATCAGTGGTTCCTTCATGCCAAGCAATTCGGCATGGCGCATGGCGCGGCGCATAATGCGGCGCAGCACATAACCACGGCCTTCGTTGGATGGCATCACACCATCGGCGATCAAAAATGATGACGCGCGTAAGTGATCGGCAATTACGCGGTTAGAAGCCTTGGCTTCGCCTTCAGCGGGTACATGCGTTTGCTCAACTATCGCTGAGATCAATGCGCGGAATAAATCCGTTTCATAATTATCATGCGTGCCTTGCAGCACAGCGGCAATACGTTCCAGCCCCATGCCAGTATCAATCGACGGCCTCGGCAGGTTGACGCGGTTGTCTTTGGTGATCTGCTCAAACTGCATAAAAACCAGATTCCAAATTTCGATGAAACGGTCGCCATCTTGTTCGGCAGAGCCCGGCGGCCCACCCCAAATCTTGTCACCATGATCAAAGAAAATCTCCGAACATGGCCCGCATGGGCCAGTGTCACCCATCGCCCAGAAATTGTCCGAGGTGGGGATTCTGATGATGCGGCTATCAGGCAAGCCCGCCACTTTTTTCCATAGGTTAAATGCATCATCGTCGTTGTGATAGACGGTCACGGAAAGGCGGTCTTTCGGCAGACCATATTCCTTGGTGATCAAAGTCCAAGCCCATTCAATGGCGTCGGGCTTAAAATAATCGCCGAATGAGAAGTTGCCTAGCATTTCAAAAAACGTGTGATGACGTGCCGTATAACCCACATTGTCGAGGTCATTATGTTTGCCGCCAGCGCGAACGCATTTTTGCGCAGATGTGGCGCGGGTGTAAGGGCGCTTTTCGGCACCCGTAAAAACGTTCTTGAATTGCACCATGCCCGAATTGGCAAACATCAAAGTGGGGTCATTGCGCGGCACAAGTGACGATGACGGCACAACTTCATGGCCCTGCTTTTTAAAGAAATCGAGGAAGGTCGAACGAATTTGTGCAAGGCCAGTCATCGGTAAGTCCAAGGTTAAAACTACGCCCTCTTAGAACAACTCGGGTCGAAGTGAAAAGAAGTTTCGGAAAGTCGTCCAATCGCCAGAAAATGGATCTGCCTTGGCGAAACTTTGCAATAACTTTGACCACCTCAAACAAATCAGCTTAATTCCATCCCACCAAGGGCAATATTTAAATTGGAGATATTCGTGATCATCAATAAGAAATTGGGTTTTGCAGCCTCTGTGTTTCTGGCGGCAGCCATTTTTGGGACAACTGGCGCAATCGCAAAGGTCTTTTCAATTCCTGAAGCCCACGCAGTCGCGACTGTGAACGCTCCCGATGATTGGGAACCTTCGATCATCCACGCTGGCATTGAAATGAATTCCCCTGATAATGGAGTCTATGTCTCGATTGAATCGGTCAAAGCCGACAAAATCACCGATGCCGTCGCAGAAAGCGTGAAAGTGTTAGGCGAACAGGGCTTGGAGATAGATCTCTCCACACAGAAAGCCAGCGATAAAGAAGTTAACGGGATGAAAATTCATAACTTGGAATACACAGGCAAGGACGACGACGGACCGACTGAATTTTCCGTTACATTGGTTGAAACACGTGTGCCAGATCAGTTTGTAATGTTCACCTTCTGGGGCTCAGAAGACGCACAGAAAACCAATGACGCAGCCTTGAGCGCAATTTTGCAGAGCGTGCAATTGACCAAATAGCAACTGGCTCCGCTAGGCCAAGTATCCAACAAAAAAAACCGCCGAAGCAACTGGCTCCGGCGGCGTAGTGGGCAGGGGTTGTGGGGCAAACCTGCCTGAAGACTGGCCCAAATGGAGCCAGCATCCTTGGGGCTGGCCCGGACAAGGCCAGCATGGGGGAGGAAAATGGCTGTCTTCTCAAACAGCCACACCATGAAGTAGGAAGCGCTTTGGGCCTTTTCAAGCCCGAAACCTGCGAGACGAAAAGCTTAAGCTTCGTCGTCTTCGCCTTTGATAGAGCCGTCAGTGATGCGCGATGCGATCAAACCAGCATTGGCTCTGATGGCCGCCTCAATCTTGTTTGCCAGATCAGGATTCTGTTTGAGGAAGACCTTGGCATTATCCCTGCCCTGGCCGATGCGTTCACCGTTATAGGAATACCACGAGCCAGATTTTTCAACCACGTTAGCGGTGACACCAAGGTCAACCAATTCGCCAACTTTGGAAATGCCTTCGCCATACATAATATCAAATTCCACCATCTTGAACGGCGGCGCCACTTTGTTTTTAACCACCTTCACGCGGGTTTGATTGCCCACAACTTCTTCGCGGTCTTTGATGGCACCAATGCGGCGAATATCAAGGCGCACCGAGGCATAAAACTTCAAGGCATTGCCGCCAGTGGTGGTTTCAGGCGAACCAAACATCACACCAATTTTATGACGGATTTGGTTGATGAAAATCACCATGCAATTGGATTTGGAGATGGAGGCCGTCAACTTACGCAAAGCTTGGCTCATCAAACGCGCTTGCAGGCCAGGCAGACTATCGCCCATCTCGCCCTCAAGTTCGGCCTTGGGAGTTAAGGCCGCCACTGAATCGATCACCAGAATTTCAATGGCGCCAGAACGCACCAATGTATCAGCAATTTCTAAGGCTTGTTCGCCCGTGTCAGGTTGGGAGATTAAAAGATCATCAATGTTCACACCCAGCTTGCGGGCATAAAGCGGATCAAGCGCATGTTCAGCATCCACAAAAGCGCAAATGCCACCGCGCTTTTGAGACTCGGCAACAGCATGCAAAGCCAAAGTTGTTTTGCCGGATGATTCCGGCCCATAAATTTCAATCACACGACCACGCGGTAATCCGCCAATGCCCAGTGCAATATCAAGGCTGAGAGAGCCAGTTGAAATCGATTCCACATCCATGGCTTGATTGGCCCCAAGCTTCATGATGGAGCCTTTGCCGAAAGCCCGCTCAATCTGGCTTAACGCAGCTTCCAAAGCCTTGCCCTTATCGCTTCCCATATTCTCAACAACCTTCAGATTGGCTTGCCCCATTGCACTCTCCTCTTAACTGATGTGAACCGTGATGTGAACCGAACCTTCCTCGTTCCGTTCATGTGCACTGTATGTTCTATTTTAGTTCCCAACGCAAGCTCTTTTCAAGATTTTTTATTCATTATTAAAATCAAATGCTTGGGTTGAATTTGCAAAGTTGGCTGGGGTTTTCGCACAAAAGAAGCCCGAATGCGCCTTGGGGAGGAAGGCAAACAGCAAGTGCTGAAAACCTATGAAAGTGCAACGCATTCGGGCCCGCAACGATTGGTTTGGAAGGGGTTCGGCACCAATCGCTCGGAGGAACTGCGAGGGAAAATTCCCAGTCCTACTCCGTAATTGAAAATGAGTGATTCCCACAATCAATACAAGTTATAATTGCTAAAATTTATTAATACACTCTTTAATTGAAGGAGGCTGTTATAATAGAAATGGTGCCCAGCAAGCGACTCGTTTGTATTTCTGCGCGTTCAACTCGCCATCTCCGCTTTCACTTTTTCAACCAGCTGCTTCAGCGAGAACGGTTTCTGGATAAAGCCAAAGTCCGTTGGGCTATCCGGCGTTTTTTCAAATGCGTCCTCGGCATAGCCACTCATGAAAATGAACTTGGATGTGATGCCGCGCTTGCGCAGTTCTTTCAACATGGTGGGGCCATCCATTTCCGGCATCACCACATCGGAGAGAATAAGTTCAAAGCCCACTTTGTCATCTTCCAAAACCTCAAGCCCCATCTGGCCGGTGGAAGCCTCAACCACAGTATAGCCGCGCGATGTGAGTGCGCGCGCCGCAAAGGCCCGCACAGAATCCTCGTCTTCCACAATAAGAATCCGGCCACGGCCAGAGAAATCCTCGCGCAGCGGCGCAGCTTCTGTTACGGGCTTGGCCGCCAACATGGCCGCTGCGGCCTTTGCATCAAGGCGCGGCAGAAAGATGCGGAAGGTTGTGCCCTTACCGATTTCGCTATCACAATAGATAAAGCCGCCCGATTGTTTGACGAAGCCATACACCATCGAAAGGCCAAGGCCCGTGCCCTTGCCCACTTCCTTGGTGGTAAAGAATGGATCCCAAATCTTATCGAGCAATTCTTTGGGAATGCCCTGACCCGTGTCTGTGGTTTGCACCACCACATAATCGACCGCATTCAGCGTGTGTCCAATGGCGGCCGTATCGGCTGCGGCAAGATTGTTAGTGCTCAGGCTGAAGTGCCCACCTTTGGGCATCGCGTCGCGGGCATTGGAAGCGAGGTTCACAATCGCCTGTTCGAGTTGATGAATATCCACCAACACTGGCCACAAATCTCGCGCGTGAGAAATTGAAAGTTCCACTTTATCGCCCACCACGCGTTTCAGCAGCAAGCCCAAATCCGCCATCTGATCTGGTAAATCGCAGGGCTTGGGCAAAATCGTTTGTTTGCGTGAGAAAGCCAAAAGCTGGCGCACCAAACCCGCCGCGCGGTTGGCATTATTTTTGATCGACATCACATCTTGAAATGACGGATCTGTGGGTCGCATTTTAATCAGCAGTAAATCAGCAAAGCCAATGATCGGGGTGAGCATGTTGTTAAAGTCATGGGCCAAGCCGGACGAGAGTTGGCCCACCGCCTGCATCTTTTGGCTTTGCACCAATTGTGCTTCCAGTAATTTACTTTCGGTTTTGTCGATCGCAAAAACCGCGGAGCCTTCGCCGCGTTTGCCTGGCACCAAAGTTAAATGCGCGCTTCGTTGCTCGCTTCCAACGAAGCCCACATCAAGCTGAACTGTTTGATCACTCTTGGCTTCGCTGCGCCGTGCCGTAAAGCGTGCCGCACTTTCGCCATCCAGTGTGTCGGCCATCATGCCACCACGCACTAATTTTGACGACAATGCCAACAGTGGTGCATTGGCGTTGATAATGCGCCCTTCATCATCCAAAGTGGCATAGCCAATGGGCAACGATGACATAAGGGCGAGTGGGCCTTCAACGCCCCTTTCCTCAATGGATCCGCGCATCACCATGCAGCGCGCCGGCAAGGGTTTGCCATTGCCATCATAATCAGCACGGTTGATCAGCGTGTAGATCTCGCTGGAACCATTCTTAGCCCGCAGCGGCAAAGCAAACCGATCAATGCGGTGACCGTTTTCTTTGGGCTCCAGTGCAGTAAGCACTTTGGCTGATGCAGGCCCGATCACCTGCTCTAATGTCATCTTGCCAGATTGCACTTCCATCAAGTCAAAACCCAGCCATGCAGCCAGCGTGGCATTAATATAGTCCACTTTACCATTGGGCAACGCTGAGAAAAAACCAACTGGCGCCTGATCCAAATATGAGATGATGAATTGCAGCCGTGCAAAGGCGCCTTCCTGGCGCATGCGGTCTTCAGTGATATCAAGCAGCCGCCACAAGGTTTTGCCGTCGCGGTTGTTCACCGCCATTGGCGAGACTTGCAAGCGCAACCACTTGGCATTTTTCGCGTCAGCAAATGGCGCAGATGAGCCAGCGGCAATCCGCATGTCTCTAATCTCTGGGCGGTCTTGGCTGGCGGCTTGACCAAGTTGATAAACTGGCTCAGCAAAATCCGGATAGCCCGCATAAAGCACATCAAAGCCCACCAGCCGTGAAAGCTTGGCCGACGCAGACATCTTCATATAAGGCGCATTGGCATAAACCGCGCGGCCCTTGGCATCAGCCACCACGGCAGGTTCCGCCAATGCATCCACCACAGCATCATAAAACTGTCGTTCAACATCAGGCGCTGGCCGTTGCACAAGTTGCAACAAGAGATGAAAAATATAAGTAAGGCCTAAAAAGCACAGGCCCAACACGGGCAAAAATAAGCTGTGTCCAGTGGGCACTTGCGATTGCACCAAATTCAACCACAAGAACAGCACAAAGCCAGCAGCAAGCAATGGCACGACTTGGCGCAAAACCGCCTGCCCCACAGCTGATTGGCTTTCACTCTGGTCTTTCATTGCCGCGCTAGGTCCCTCGAATCGCATGAATATAGGCGAAACCAGCGCTGCGCCGCAGCCAAAGATTAACAACGCACACACAGCTTTTGTTTTGTCACGAGTTTGTGCTAAGTTTGCGCAGCGTTAGGAGTGCGTATTATGCCAGAAATTCAACCTTATATGTTCTACATCGCCATGGCACTGGCTGTGCTGGTGGTATTGTTGTTGATAACCGCCCTCTTTAGGCGCCTGCGTAGCGGCACACGTGGTGGCCGGGGCACGCGTCTCGGTATCAATGAGTTTTGTGAGATTGATGAGACACGCCGCTTGGTGCTGGTGCGCCGTGACAATGTTGAACATTTGGTGCTGATCGGCGGGGCACAAGATTTGGTTATTGAAAGTGGCATCACAACAGGTGCGCAAGCCAGACATCCAGTGGATGATGCTGTGGCAGCAACCCGCAATGAAGATGTCGTTCCATTCCGCACCGCGCCGCGTGCACCAATTTTTGGCACTAAGCGCCCCAGCCTGCATGCGGTTGACGACAAGCCTGACGGAAATGATCCGAAGTTGGCTTAGGTCAAAGCCTTCTCGGCGTCAGTCCAACGGATGAACTGAATAATCGGCATGGCGGCCAACACCGCCCAGACCTTGCCGATGATCTGGCCTGCCAAAAAGTCCAAGCTATGAAAAGCCAGTTGTAGAAACAACACACTATCGACCAAAATGCCAGCCAGTGCGCTCACCGCAACGGCCAGCAATAGTCCGCGTTTTTGCAGTGGCGTAAACACCAACGCGTCGGCTGTTTCTGAGAACACAAAAGCCGCAACCGAAGCCACAACCAAAGCTGTGGGTGAAATGGCCCAAGAAATCAATGCGCCAATCACAATGGCGGCAAGTGAAAACGAAAGTCCCAAACGCCGTTGCACCAAATCACGCAACACCAAAGCAGCACCAATTGCAAGTACGCCACTGGGTGCGGCAATGCCGGGCCAAACTGGAATCATGCAGGGGCCGTCTGGCACACAGAAAGTGCCGACATGCCCGATCAGCCAATTGGCCAGCGGAATGCAGGCGATATAAAACGCAAAGCAAACATAACCCTGAAGCTTCTTGTCCATCATTCTCATCCTCGTCCGCGGTAAGGTGCAACACCCTGATCGGGAATCCATAAATTCTTTGGTGCCACGCCGGTTTGATAAAACACATCAATCGGCATGCCGCCGCGTGGATACCAATAGCCGCCAATGCGCAGCCATTTGGGCTTCAGCAATTTCGCCAAGGTCTTGCCGATGGTCACGGTGCAATCTTCATGAAAGGCCCCGTGGTTGCGAAACGCGCCGAGATAAAGTTTGAGTGACTTGCTCTCTACCAGAAACTTGTCCGGCACATAGTCGATCACCAGATGGGCAAAATCGGGCTGGCCAGTCATTGGGCATAGCGAAGTGAATTCCGGCTGCACAAAGCGCACCATATAAGCAGTGCCAGCTTGTGGATTGGGAACCTTCTCAAGCTCCGCCTCTTCGGGCGAGGCGGGAAGCTTGGTGGGGGCACCTAACTGCTTCAATCCTGTGTAAATATCTTTTTTGGCCATGTGCCATCGCTCCTGAAATCAGGGCGCAAAACCACAGCAAAATGCATGAGCATTGCAAGTTTTGACTGGGGGGCTGCGACCAGAGGTATGAAAACCTGAGGGGCGGATAGCAAAGGGGGGAGGGAAAGTAAAGTGTGGTGGGAGTCGGTGTAAGGTTCCGCGTTTATACGCAAAGGAGAAATCAGCCGAAAGGTAAGTTAAATCAGCACCAAACCCTGAGCGGAACTGAATTATTTCTGGGTTGGGCCGTAATTTTTCACTCTACGCATACTTCAAAATGGGCCACCTAAAGGCAGCCCATGATATTCATTGCACGGAGATAATAATTATCGCCCGTAAGTGGCAGTAAAGGTAGCACTACCCAAGGCATTCATATTTGTCATGAAGCCCGCAAGAGAAGCTGTCGGCGTTTCTGGTAGTTCAAGTTTTGCGATCTTCAATGCGTAGACCGTGAATACGTAATGATGCGCGCCATCGCCTTGCGGCGGGCAAGGCCCACCATAGCTCTGAACACCAAAGTCATTGGCGATCTGACGCGCACCCTTCGGCAGCGACTTGTTGCTGTGGTCTCCCGCACCCTGAGCCAGCGAAAGTGTAGTTGCTGGGATATCAATCACCATCCAATGCCAAAAACCTGCGCCGCCGGTCCTGGCATCTGGGTCGTGAACAAATACGGCAAAGCTTCTTGTGCCAGCAGGCGGGTCACTCCAAGCCAACGCTGGAGAAAGGTTTTCCCCTGTGCAACCGAAGCCTTTGAACGAAAACTTTTGATCGATCGCTTTGTCTTTAGCCATATCAGGGCTCGAAAGATCAAACGCATGGGCGGCTGATAGCGAGCCGACGAGTACAAGGCTTGAAAACAAGAGTCTCAATGAGTTGAATTTGGTCATGGTCTTCTCCGCTAAAGTTTTAAAATAGTTGCAAGATATTTTGTCAGTTCAAGCGGCTTTGCGCTTTGTAGTGGCAAGTGCTTCAAGCATCAGCAAAGAGACAGCTTTTACCGAACTCGGATTTTGCCCAGTCACAAGTTGTCCATCACGAACTGCGTGCGATTCAAACTTGCCGGAGTTTTCAAAAATAGCTCCGCGTTTGCGCAGTTCCGTTTCCAAGAGAAATGGCACAACGCGTGTGAGCCCAACGGCGTCTTCTTCTGCGTCAGTGAATGAATTCACTTTTAGGCCAGCAACAATCGGCGTCCCGTCCGATTTTTTAGCATGAACGAGAGCAGCAGGCCCATGGCAGACCGAACCGATAATTACCCCCTTATCCCAAGCATCGCCTACGAGCTTTGCAAGCCGCTGATCCGTGAAGTCCCACATCGTGCCATGGCCACCTGGCAAGAAGATGGCTTCGTAATCTGCGAGGTTGATCTTGTCGATTGGCAGGGATGCGTTGATCTTGGCCATGCTTGCCGCATCGTCAATAAAACGCTGAACGGACGAAGCTCGCTTGCCGTCTTCACCGTAACTTCCGAGATCATAAGGGGCTTTGCCGCCTCTGATTGAAGCAATGTCCACAGAATATTCCGCGTCGACAAGATCCCAATAGGGTGTTGCCATCTCGTCAAAGTAAAAGCCCGTTGCGCGGCCAGTATCGCCCAGCTGATTGTGCGATGTTAAAACGATAAGTGCTTTGGGGTGAGTTTTCATTTGCGTCTCCTTCATTTGTGCGTGATTGCATCACTCACAATTAGGCAAATTATGGAAGCAATAAATGGTTGCTAAATCACAATATAAATTACATAGTGTAATCTATGACGCGATCATTTGGTCCTGTGCAGCTCGGCAGCATCGAGATATTTCTTAAAACCGCCGAGGCGCTCAGCTTTGCAAAAGCGGCAAATGAGCTGGGACTTGGAGCACCCGCAGTTAGCCGATCAATCGCGAGGCTTGAAGAAAGGCTTGGCGTTCCGCTCTTTGCGCGCTCCACACGAAAAGTGAGGTTGACAGATGACGGACGCCTCTATTTCGAGCAGTGCAAGCAAGCTTTACAGCAAATCAACAATGTCGAGGAAACACTCAGCGGACATCAACGTGTCACAAGTGGATTGTTGCGAATGAGCGTTCCCACAACTTATGGCCATCACCGCATCATTCCACATTTGCCGGAGTTCGCGGCTCTATATCCTGAGATCAAAATTGAATTGAATGTTTCAAATCGCAATATCGATTTCATTGAAGAAGGGTATGATCTGGCAATTCGGTTAGGTGAACCTGCTGATAGTCGACTCATCGCCAGAAAATTAGAAGATGCCACGCTCGGCGTTTATGCTTCACCTACTTATTTGAAGAAAAACAAATCGCCCAAGATTCTAACCGAACTTAAAGACCATAGTCTTATTCAATTTGAACTTCCAAGCAGCGGTCGCCCAATGCCATGGATTTTTAGAGATCAGAAAAAAGACATCGAATTTGCGTTCAAAGCCAAAGTGGGCTTTTCGGACGATGTGCTCGCCTGCATCAATTATATAAAGCATGGCGGCGGCTTGTTTCAAACTTATGATTTCATCGTTGCCGATGACATTCGCGACGGTAGGCTTGTTGAAGTCCTGAAACATCTTCGCGGTCGGTCGCGGCCATTTTCAATAGTGTACCCCCAAAATCGCCATCTCTCACAGCGAGTCAGGGCCTTTGTCGATTTCATTTTGAAGAAGACAGCCAAATCAAGATAGCGAATGTGCTCAACCGTGTCCGTTTATGACCCTAATCGGAAACTTCCCGACACCTTCAGCACTTCTGCAATCATAGCAAATGCAGACATCTACTCCCCAACAGTATTCGAAAATTATCCTCCTCCCCACCTTTGACCTTTTGCCACCAAACCCCCATATGCGTGAAATGCTCAGTCATCTCTTTTCATGGCTCGAAAGCCGCGTTAACTCTTTCCCGCCCGAAGCCCCATCCATGCCCCCGGCCACCACTTGGGGCTTTATCCGATTTTATGCGCGGCCATTCTTGCCCATCATTGTCGCTGGGCTGCTGTTTTCTGTTGCCATCGCCATCATCGAAGTGCGGGTCTATGCCTTTGTCGGCCGGTTGATTGACCAAATGGGCAAGGCCGATCCAGCAACCTTTTTCGCTGATCATCGCACTGAAATGATTATCTACGCCGCGTTGGCTCTGCTCATCCAACCAGTCTTGGCCGCATTGGGAGACGCGTTTGAAAACCAAGGTCTGCGCGGTTCATTTCCCATGCGCACCCGCTGGCTGGCCCATCGTTATATGCTGCGCCAATCGATGGAATTCTTCCACAATGAATTCGCAGGCCGAGTTTCCACCAAAGTCATGCAGGCCTCTATTGGCGTGCGCGATGTGGTGATGAAGCTCACCCAAGTGATTTCATGGGTTGTGGTTTTTGTGTTCACAGCATTGGCCTCGTTCATCGCCAATGATTGGCGCCTGGCCATCCCGATGGTGGTGTGGATCTCAGCTTATGGCCTCGTGATGCGTCGCTATGTGCCGCTCATGGGGGCGCTGTCAACGAAACAGGCCAATATGCGTTCGGTGGTTACCGGCAGGTTGGTTGATACTTACACCAATATCCCAACCGTCAAACTGTTCGCGCATGCGAGCCGTGAGGATGACTATGCCAAGGAAGGCATGGGCTGGATGCTGCAAAGCGTTTACGACAGCATGCGCGTGGCCACCACAATGAACATCTGGCTCAACACTCTAAATGGTGCCGTGTTAGTGGCAACCGCAGCCATCGCCGTGTGGCTTTGGTCGAAGGCTGCAATCACTGTTGGGGCAATAGCATTTTCGGTGGGTCTCATTTACCGCATGTTGGGCATGGCCCATTGGATGCTGTGGGAGGTGGCTGGGCTGTTTGAAGATTTCGGCACAGTGAAAGATGGTGTTGATGTATTGGCGCGCCGCCACAAAGTTGTGGATGTCGCTGATGCCCCTGCCCTTACGGTCAAGCGCGGCGAGATTTCATTCAGCGATGTTCATTTCAACTATGGCAAAGAAATTGAGAATTCCCGTGAAGTTCTGGCTGGTTTGAAGCTTGTCATCAAGCCCGGCGAAAAAGTGGGCCTTGTCGGCAGATCAGGTGCAGGAAAGTCAACACTCGCCAATTTGTTGCTGCGCTTTTACGATGTGAGCGCTGGCACCATCACTATCGATGGCCAGAACATTGCAGGTGTTGCCCAAGAATCTTTGCGTGCTGCCATTGGCGTGGTCACCCAAGACACTTCGCTCATGCACCGATCAGTGCGAGACAATATCCGCTATGGTAAGCCCGATGCCAGCGAAGCAGAAATCAATGCCGCCGCGGCCCAAGCCCATGCATCAGAATTCATCAGCACGTTGATTGATCCATTCGGACGGCGCGGGCTGGAAGCCCATGTGGGTGAACGCGGCGTGAAACTTTCCGGCGGCCAACGTCAGCGCGTGGCCATCGCCCGGGTGTTGCTAAAAAACGCGCCAATTTTGATTTTGGATGAGGCCACTTCCGCTTTAGATTCAGAAGTTGAGGCTGCCATCCAAGAAAACCTCAACACCTTGATGCAAGGCAAAACCGTTATTGCTGTGGCGCACCGCCTAAGCACCATCGCCGCCATGGATCGTCTTGTGGTGATGGATAAAGGCCGCATCGTTGAAGAAGGTACCCATGCTCAACTCGTCAACAAGCGTGGCGGAATTTATGCCGCTCTTTGGGCCAGACAATCCGGTGGTTTCCTTATTCCGGAAGACATTAAAGCCAAGGCAGCAGAATGAAAAACGCGGTCGCTGCCATTGTCATCGGCGCAGGGCCGGCCGGCCTCGCAGCAGCCAAATGCCTTAAGGATATAGGTGTTGATCCAGTCATTGTTGAAATGGAGCAGAATGTTGGTGCTGTTTGGCGTAAACATTATGACCGCTTACATTTGCACACCCCGCGCGACCTTTCGGCCCTGCCCGGCCTTGCCATTCCGCGCGCCGCAGGTAGCTATCCTACACGCGAAGACGTTGTAACTTATTTTGACTCATATGCTGCCACTTTCAATCTCAAGCCAAAATTCGCAGAGAAAGTGTTGGCAATCAAGCCACAAGGCAAGCAGTGGCAAGTCACCACGTCACGAAACACATATCAAAGCCCGATCGTGATTGTTGGCACGGGCTGGGCCTCTTTCCCCAACCGCCCAGCTCTGCTCGGCGAGAAAACCTTCCGGGGAGAAATCATTCATTCCACGGCTTACAAGAATGCGTTGCCCTACAAAGGCAAACGCGTTTTGGTCGTAGGCTTTGGTAACTCCGGCGCTGAGATTGCGCTCGACTTGGCTGAGAATGGCGTTGCTGTAGGTTTGAGCGTGCGCTCGCCGGTGAATATCATACCGCGCGAATTGTTCGGCATTTCGGTTTTGCGTTTCGCTATTGCTCAAAGGTTCTTGCCACCTAAATTCGCCGACATTCTCAATGCACCATTGATAAGATTTTTTCTGGGCACACCAGAAAGCTATGGCCTCGTGAAGTCGCCCAAGGGCGCTTTGCAAACCATTCATGAAGACGGCAAAATTCCCGTGCTGGATGTCGGCACTTGCGAAATAATTAAGCGCGGCAAGATCAGCATCTATGGCGGCTTGGATAGACTTAACACCAATGAAGTTGAATTCGCCGATGGCCGCAAAGCGCCATTCGATTGCATCATCTTGGCCACTGGTTTCTCGCCAAATATGCCCAGCCTATTTCCTGATAGCCCTCATCTGTTCGACGCAAAAGGCCAACCGAATTTGAGCGACGGTCCGGCCGCTGCCCCGGGCCTTTATTTCCTTGGTGCTAAACCCGTGGCCACTGGTGAATTGCGTGAACTGGCACGCGGTGCAATCCGCATCGCAGCCAATATCAAGGCAGCAAATTAATTCTATTCACACAGGCGATAACCGCCATTGCGCACTTCCAGGTCAATATGAAAATGCTCAGCATGAGCCTCGTTAGCACCCGGCCCAAGCACAGTTGTAAATTCATCGCAGGCCGCGGCCCGTATATCGCGCAGAAAACCAAAACTCGGTGACTGCACATTGAGTGCGTCTTTCACCAGTATCTGCGACTTGTTGGCGAATTTGAAATATACAATGTCAACTGCATTTCCAATACCGTGCTCGCTTAACTTGGCCGAAGAATCGCCATTGCGTCCGCGGCAATCGAACCCGGGCCCGGTTCCCATGGCCGTCACTGCTGAACCAGGGCTTTGCTGCGCCAGCGGTTGCACCCGCTGATTAACAAATTGCGATAACTTCAGTGCAAAGGCACAGTTGACCGTGGGCAGATCGGGCAGCTTCACCACGCCTGCCTTGGTGGAAAGACTGTTGAGACGAACCGGCGTATCAATTTGGCAAGCCGATGAGCGGCCGGGCTGAGGAACAGGTACGAAACTGGTGTTCGTGGCTGCAAGTGCCGTCAGACAAGCGCTGGCTTGTTCGGCCACGGGTGGTGGCACAGGCGGTGTGACTGGTGGAACAACACCTGGCGGTGCTGGCTTTGCCACTGCTGGCGGTGGAGGTGCAGGCGGTGTGACTGGTGCAATAACAACTGGCGGCGCAGGCTTTGTCGCTGCAGGCGGTGGCAACACGATCGCAGGGGGCTTGTGAGCCTGCGCCGGTGTACCAGTGCTTAAATCGGCAGGCCGAGGCCTTGGCAACGGAGGAGCAAGGCGCGGTACAATGGCGTGTGTCACAGGTGCCGAGGGAATCACAGGCATCGCCTTTGGCGGCACAGTAACTGGCGCGGCAGAACTGTCCCTCGGCTTAAGCTTAGACTTGTGCTTCGATGTGGCCCTAAATTTTTTGCACTTTGCCGATGGCATATTTGCACAAAGTTGCCGATTAATTCGGTTTAGGCTTTGCTCAATGCCTTGCACTAAAGATTTAGCCTGCACGGGTTGTTCGGTCGCATTTGCGCAAACCAAAATTACCAAACCCGCAAGGGCCGCTTTAATTCTCATGACAAGATCATCCCCTAGTTCTCGCGTATATGATAATGATCAAGTCGGCAAAATGTTCCAGCGGCTATTTCACCGCCACTATGAAAATGCGTGGAAAGCGCAACAATACTTTTCCATCCGCCTGCACTGGATAGTGTTTCGCTAACAGCATTTCATATCGCGCGAGATAGTCTTGTTGTTCATCCGCACTGAGCGGTTCAAGAAAAGGTCGAAGGCCTGTGCCCTTCACCCATTCCACAATGCCCGCAACTCCATCCAACGGATGATTATAAATCGTATGCCAAATATCTAATTGCGCGCACAAAGGTTTCAGCGCGGCATAATAGTCACGAGGCAGTGGCAACGCATCACGCGCCTTGGCAGCGTCACGCAACTTATCCGTATACGGAGCATTTGATGCAGCATCACGCATTGCCACATGTGATGGCTCATTCAAATTGTCTGGCATTTGCACAGCCAATACGCCACCAATCTTCAAGCCCTTCAACAAATTCTGCAACACACCAACATGGCCTTGCACCCATTGAAAGGTGGCATTGGAGTAAAGCACATCTGCATCTGCGGGTGCGGCCCAAGTGCTCAAATTCGCTTCAATAAATTCAGTCTTGGGCAAAGCCTTGCGCGCCTTGGCCAACATCTCACGCGAGCTATCCATTCCCACAACCCGCGCCGTTGGATAAGCTTCAACCAGCAACTCCGTAGAATTGCCCGGCCCGCAGCCGAGATCATAAACCACTTCAGCTTTTTTAAGCGGCACTTGCGCCAATAAATCCCGCGCGGCGCGGGTGCGTTCATCAGCGAATTTCAAATATTGTGTGGGCGACCACGTGGCCATCAACTAGTCTTTCAGAACCACAACCCGTGTGCCAAGCTTCACCCGATCATACAGCCAGATCACATCGGCATTCAGCATCGCAAAACAGCCTGCAGTGGCTTTGGTGCCGATATGCTCGGCCACGTCTGTACCGTGGATGCGGTAAGACGTATCGCCCTTGTTGTCATAAAGATAAATCGCCCGCGCACCCATCGGATTATCAAGCCCACCCGGCATGCCCTGAATATATTTGATCAAATCGGGCCGGCGCTTGAGATGATCTTGGGTTGGCGTCCAGGTCGGCCATTTTTCCATGCGGCCCACAAGTGTCACACCAGTCCAATCACCATATTTGCCCGTGCCAATGCCAAAGCGCACGGCTTTGCCATTGCCAAGAATGTAATAGAGATAATTATGCCGCGGCGAAACAATCACCGTGCCCGCAGGCTCAGCGGTTTTCGCATCCACGATCTGTTTGCGAAACCAAATCGGAATCATATTCTGGTCTTGATCGGAAACCGCAAACGGTTCTCCCGCCAGATTAGCTGCTAAGGCGGGCCTAGCGAGCGAGGTGGCGAAAGCGGAAATCAAAAGCCAGCGTCTGGTGATTTTCATGGTCACAGTCTAACCCTTCGTGCACGTCATGAAAAGCCAGAAACATTTAAATTAATATAATCCACTTTCATGCCACTCGCCACCGCGTGCCAAGACACAGTTTCTCATCCATGAAATGCCGCACGATATTGGCGAGGTGACATGCCGCGAAGCTTCCGGAACTGTCGATTAAAGTTAGCAAGAGATATGTAGCCCACCTCTTCAGCAATATATTGAATAGGTTGGTTTGTACTCGAAAGACGTGAACATGCTTCGCCGATCCTGAGGCCGATTAGATAGCCGGAAACATTAGACTGCGTATGGTTCCTAAACATGCGGTGCAGACCAGATACACTGAGTGCCGCAATATCTGCCAGTTCCTCCAAATGCACCTGTTGATGATAATGCTGGTGAAGATGCTGCAACACGCGATCTAAGCGCAAGCGGCTGCCATCCATCTGCCTTGGCACAGTCGTTGAAAGGGGCTCGGCACTGTCCGCATCTGCAATCCGCAACAAAATATCGATAAGCCCCAGAAGGCGCTGCGCCGGCGGGCGCGTATAAATCGCCTCGAAGTCAGCCGCCAGCGTCAAGCCAAATTCATTTTTAAAAGCCAAGCCAGTCATTGCACGATTGATAAGGTGTAGGATCGGTTGCAATTCCTTCGTGTCTGCGCTCAGTTTTTCGATCCATTGCTGGCTGAACCAGAAGACCAGCGCCACATGAGGTTCCGTCATGCGGATTTTTTCGCGCGATGCCCATGTATGCGGCAGATTGGGCCCGATCAAGACGAGGTCGCCATCGTCATAGTTGCCCACATGGTCGCCTACAAACCGTTGGCCTCGCGAATTGCGCGTCAGCGTCAACTCAAACTCAGGATGGTGGTGCCACGCAAACGGAATGGCATCATCGAGCCTGCGGTTGAGCATGCTCCAAGACGCATCAGGCGGCAGTGGTAATTTTTCCAAATATGGTCGCATCGGACACCAATTAAGCTCAATTCGCCAGAATAGTATCAGAATAGGCCCGATGCTGACAACATGGCTCGGCGGCAGCCCTTATTCTCTCGCCATAACCTGGCCCTCACAGAGGCTAAAATGGGAGACTGAAATGCAAACCATGGCCGCAATCAAGCCTGATAGCCATCCAACAACCAAGGCTACAACCCAGCTCAAAGATATCCGAAAGACCATACCATTGCGCGTGTTATCGCCGACCGACTGGGAACATTGGACAAAGAAGGGATATGTCATTGTCCGCCAAGCTGTGCCTGCGGCCAATGTGGAACCGCTTGTTGATTTGTTGTGGAAATTTGATGAGAAGAATCCAAGTGACCCTTCCACCTGGTACGCGCCGCAGCGCCGTGAGCACATAATGAAAGAGCTGAACAATACCGGAATGCTGGAGATCTACAATCACCAGTATCTTTGGAACAACCGCATGGAAAAGCGCGTGTATAACGCCTTCGTAGACATATGGGATCGCGAAGACCTGTGGGTCACCATTGATCGCGCCAATCTGAATCCGCCAAAGAAGGTCAAAGGCAATCCAAACGGCTTCATCCATTGGGATGTTGACACTTCAATCCAGCCACCTCCAATCGGTGTTCAGGGTGTCTTGAGTTTGCAAAAACAAGATGGTGATGTTGGCGGATTCCAATGTGTGCCCTATCTCTTCGAGCATTTCGATGAATGGGTGAAAACCCAACCAAAAGATCGCGATCCAAAGCATCCCGATATGACAGGCCTTTCAGCCATCAACATCGACATGGAGCCGGGCGATCTGCTGATCTTCAATTCACTCCTCGCGCACGGCGTTCGACCCAACCACTCTGGTAATCGGGTTCGGATGGCCCAATACATTTCAATGCACCCGGCTGATTATGAAGATGAAGCGGCGATACAAGAACGCATCAGGCTGTGGCGCGAACTTGACAGTCCCAAACGCGACGCATTTCCCGGTGATCCGCGCCAATGGGAAAAACATACAGCCAAGACTGCAACACTTACACCGCTTGGCGAAAAGTTGCTCGGCCTTGCGCATTGGTAAAATCGGCTGTCACCCTAGCTTGAAATGACTTTGCCATGTCACGGGTTGACAGCAGTACCCCGATAATAATCATGGCACATCATCTGTTTGGATGATGTGCCCGATTTATCTCGCAAACTTCTTATACTTGATGCGCTTGGGCATCAAACTATCTTCACCCAGCCGGCGCTTTTTATCTTCTTCATAGTCATAAAAATTGCCTTCAAACCATTCCACATGGCTATCGCCTTCAAAGGCAAGAATATGCGTTGCAAGGCGGTCAAGGAACATGCGGTCATGGCTGATGATAACGGCGCAGCCAGCGAAATCTTCCAGCGCTTCTTCCAAAGCGGCCAATGTTTCAGTGTCGAGATCATTGGTCGGCTCATCGAGCAGCAAAACATTGGCACCGGACTTAAGCATCTTGGCCAAATGCACGCGGTTGCGCTGACCTCCAGACAAAGTGCCCACGGTTTGTTGCTGATCGCCGCCTTTGAAATTGAACGCGCCGGTATAAGCGCGCGAATTCATTTCGCGCTTGCCTAGATAAATCACCTCAGCGCCGCCAGAGATTTCCTGCCACACAGTTTTCTTAGGATCAAGCGCATCGCGGCTTTGATCAACGTAACCAAGTGTCACTGTATTGGCCACGGTGATGGTGCCGCTATCTGGCTTTTCTTGGCCGGTAATCATGCGGAACAAAGTGGATTTGCCTGCGCCATTGGGCCCGATGATGCCCACAATGCCACCCGGCGGAAGTTTGAAAGAAAGATTGTCGATGAGCAACTTGTCGCCATACGCCTTAGATAGATTCTCGACATCAATCACGTTGTCGCCCAAGCGTTCACCCGGCGGAATGATGATCTGCGCTTCATGAGATTTCACCCGCTCATCATTCTTCTTCAGCAACTCATCATAAGATGAAATACGCGCCTTGCTCTTGGCTTGGCGAGCTTTAGGCGATTGCGAAATCCATTCCTGTTCGCGCGCAATAACTTTCATGCGCGCTGCGTCTTCGCGTTGTTCTTGTTCAAAGCGTTTCGATTTGGCCTTGAGATAGGCGGTGTAATTGCCTTCGTATGGAATGCCGCGTCCACGGTCCAATTCCAAAATCCAACCCGTCACATTGTCGAGGAAATAACGGTCATGGGTGACGATTAAAATCGCGCCGGGATAATCACGCAAATGATGTTCCAACCAGTTGACTGATTCAGCATCCAAATGGTTGGTGGGTTCATCCAGCAAAATGAGATCAGGCTTAGACAACAACAACTGTGTCAACGCCACGCGGCGTTTTTCACCGCCAGAAAGATTCTCAACCGAAGCATCGCCGGGAGGGCAGCGCAGCGCATCCATCGCCTGCTCCACTTGGCTTTCCAAATCCCACAGGTTTTCGGCATCAATGGTATCTTGCAACACGGCGGCCTTTTCGGCGTTCTCGTCGTTATAGTCGGCCATCAAAGCATTATATTGATCGAGAATGGCCTTCTTCTTGGCCACCCCTATCATCACATTTTCAAAAACGTTTTTAGTTGGATCAAGTTGCGGCTCTTGTTCGAGATAGCCAACACTTGCACCATCCGCCAGCCAAGCTTCGCCATTCCATTCCTTGTCGCGCCCCGCCATGATTTTCATCAAGGTGGATTTGCCTGAGCCGTTGGGGCCAAGCACGCCGATTTTGGCATCGGGATAAAAACTCAGATGAACATTATCCAAAACCTTTTTGCCACCGGCATAAGATTTAGAAAGCCCCTGCATATGATAGATAAATTGGCGCGCCATGGAATATCCCGCAACTGAATGAATTGTGGGCTATGTAGCGATCAGTTCAACAAAGTGCAATGCGCGCTTTATTGTTTTTCCAATGCGCTTTCGAGGATTTGCTTCAACTCATCGCGGCGATAAGGCTTCATAATAATAAAGCCCTGTTTGAAGCGCGGTTCTTCTTGATGCACCATCGCACCCTTAGGATAACCGGACGTGTGCACCACCTTCAGATTAGGACGCAGCGTCAAAGCCGCTTGGGCCAAATCAAAACCATTCATGCCGCCGGGCATCACCACATCTGAGAACATCAGATCAATGTCTTGTTGCTCTTGCAAAACGGCCAAAGCTTGGAAGCCGTCTCCGGCTTCAACAATCTCATAACCGAAATCTTCGAGGAACCCGCAAGCCACCGCCCGCACCGCCTCTTGATCTTCGACCACAAGAATTTTCGCCTTGCGCGCAGGATCAGCCGCTACCACCACACCTGCATCAACCACAGTGTCCGTCATTGCAACTTGGCGTGGCAGGAACATTTTCACCGAGGTGCCATGACCCACTTCTGAGTAAATGCTGATATGGCCACCTGATTGCTTAATAAAGCCATATACCATCGAAAGGCCAAGGCCTGTGCCTTTGCCTTGTGGCTTGGTGGTGTAGAAAGGTTGGAACACCTTTTCCTGAACTTCCGGCTTCATGCCTTCGCCAGTGTCGGTCACGGCGATCATCACGTAAGGGCCGGGCGTTACTTCGACATTCTTGTCAGCATAATTTTTATCAAGCACCACAGCACTGGTTTCAATGGTCAGCTTGCCGCCTTTTTCCATCGCGTCACGGGCATTGATGGTGAGGTTAAGCAGCGCACTTTCAAGCTGTGAGGCATCAATCATGGCTACCGGATCGCCCGCCATGGTTATTACTTTGAGATCAATCTGTTCGCCAATGCTGCGCACCAGCAACGGCTCTATGCCCTTGACTAAAGCATTAACATGCACTTCGGCTGGTGCTAGCTCTTGCTTGCGCGCTACAGCCAACAACTGGCGTGTGAGATCAGAGCCCTTACGCGCCGCATCAATTGCTTCGCCCACACGTCTGGCAGATTTTTCATCTTCACCAAATTTGCCGTCGATCAATTCTAAATTGCCAATGATAACGGTGAGCAGGTTGTTAAAATCATGCGCCAAGCCGCCAGTCAATTGACCAATGGCTTCCATCTTCTGGGCGCGTTGTAAACGCTGCTGCGATTGGCGGCGTTCAGTGATATCGGCCGTTTGAACGATTAACTGTTCAGGTTCGCCTTTGTCGTTTTTCACTAGCGCCACTGAAAGAGAGCAAGGCACCACACGGCCTTGGCCCGTCATCAGCCGAATATCCAATTTTAAAACGGGGATAATGCCACTGAGCAAATCACGCATACCTGCAATGAAATGGGCGCGGTCTTCGGTTTGCACAAACCCATCAAAAGGCACATTGCGCCCTTCAATATCGTTACGCTGCAATAAGTTGCACATCGCGGTATTGGCCAGTTCGATCGTGCCGGCAGGAGAAACCACCGCCATCCCGTGCGCTGCTGCGGCAAACGCGGCACGCAAACGTGGATCAGCCTTGCCTACAGAGTTGGCAACCTGCTGTATTTTTTTATCGCTGATGTCTTCAAGCACACAAACCGATTGTTCCAGTCTGCCCTTATCGCCACGGTAAGCCGTCATTGAAAGACGCATCACCGCCAAAGATCCGTCCTTGCGGTGCATTTGAATTTCAACATCGCGCACCGAAGATGACACTAAAAACTTCGGATAGATTTCAGTGACCAAACGCGTGCGGGCGTCCAGTGGCAAAAACTCCGAAAAACTACGTCCAATAATGTCGCGCGCCTCATAGCCCAGTGAGGCACACCAAACTGCGTTGGCTGAAATCATTCGGCCAGAACCATCCATCGTGTGCAACATCACCGGCAGATTATTCAGAAGCTTTTCATAAACGCCGCCGTTTTGGTCAGGGAAGAAGGCCATTGCCGGGCGCGCCGTCGTTGGCATTTCAATTCGCCAAGCGCGGTCAGCAGCAATACTGCTTTGTGCGCTGTTCATTGAACTCATCTGCATCCCCTTGAAATTAAACCCGTGTAAATCATCATTATGCCCCATGAGTTAACGAGGCATTGACAGAACGGATCGAATTCAGGAATTCAGCGCGCAGTTCGCCCACAGCGTTAACCCACAGCGTTAACGGGCAAACGAGCCTTTAAACTGGGCGGCCCCTGGCCTGGGTGTGAAGCTCAGCTGTTAATAGCCCCGCATCATCCACAAAGCCCGGCATGCGATGTTTGATCCAGCGCCGGTGTAACTTGGGTGATTTACCACCCTGCGCCTCAGCCATGGCCAAAGCCAACGTGGAAGCCCGCTTTTCTGCCGCGGCAATTGCATCGGCCGCAGAGCCAAATGTCTCTGGCGTGCCATGGCCGGTCAACAGAAAGCCACCGTTGCCATCTCCGTCAACACGCAAGCTTACTGTGCAGGCCACCAAAGCGCAGGCAGCGCCCACCGCATTGGCCACATCATGATGCGCAGCAAACACCACATCACAGCCCAATCGCTTGGCCACTTCGCCGTAATAGACCTTAACGGGCCCGCCCACCGCCACAATGGGCATAGTGGGGGTAAGCCGAACTTTCACCTGCCCCACTTGGGCTTGTCCGCGCGCCACTGCGTCCACTAACGGGCCAACCAGACTTTCGCCAAAGGCCGAATCCAAAATAATCCGCGCGCTGCCTTGCACCGCAACGTCCCAGACACTTTGGCAAAAGCCCAATAATTGCGCCTCATCTGACAGCTTCATCTTATTAAATCCAAACGCAATTTGCGCTGCTAAAACAGCAGCTTCGATGTTCCAGTTATTTTGTAACTTTAACACATGCGCGGCATCAGAGGGGCTAAAAGCGCACAGCTGAATAAGCCCTTTTTTGCGCAATGAGGCAACCGCCCGTAAGCCCGTCGATCCCGCTGCCACAAGTCGCAAAGGCATAGGGGTCTCAGACACGCGCGCCAAAACTTCTGCCTCTTTGACCGGAAGGCCAACAGGCCTTGGACTGCTGCGCGTTCCAAACGGCAAAACCACAAACTTGCCCAGCAATGAGCCGCCAGTTTTCGTTGCCAGATCAGCCTGCAAAAGCGCCACTACTTCCGGCTGACGCTGCGCTAATAGCGAGATCGGCACAACACGCTGCGGGCCGAGGCGTACACCCTTCCCCGGTTCGAGATGCACTTCGCTGTCGCCGCCAAGGCCGATGGTTTTAAGATCAATGGCCTTCACCATCGTGCGCCATGCACCCACTTCGGCCCCCTCGCTGGCAATGCGAGGCATTCCCGCCATTAAAAGACCCACGTCAGTTGTGGTGCCGCCCATATCGGCCATGATGAAATCATCAAGGCCTGAAAGCCATTGCGCTCCAACCAGACTGGCAGCGGGGCCAGAAAGCACCGTTTCAATCGGTCGTTGCGCAACGGCGTCAGCTGAAGCCAGACTGCCGTCGCCCTTCATCAACATCAGCGGGCAGTTGATGTTGAGTTGCGCCATGGCATCGCGCACCGCTTCAACCAAGCTGCTCACCCGCCAGACCAGTCGCGCATTCAGCACAGCGGTCTGTGCACGGCGTGGCGCATCCAGCGCATCGGCTAATTGATGTGATAAGGTTACGGGCCTTCGCGTTTCAGCGGCGATTATATCCGCGGCCCGCAATTCATGTGCGCCATTGCGTGTAGCAAAACATGAAACGACTGCAAAACCCGTTACTTCTGGCGCAACTGCCGCCGCCCAACGCCGCAAATAAGCCTCGTCTAAAGCAGCAACTTCGCGGCCTGCGTGATCATGCCCGCCCGCAAAACGCTGGATCGGCATAGCGCCAAAAGCTTCGGCCAAGCCGCTGCGCCGTTGCATGGCTTCATCAAAGCCGATCAGCGCCAAAGCCACATTTCCGCCATGGCCTTCTACAATGGCATTGGTGGCCAGCGTGGTGGAAACTGAAACCATGCTGACTGCGGCAGGATTGAAATGTGTAACGCCAGCAATCGCCATGCGCAGCGCATCGCCCACACCAATTGCCAAATCACCCTTGGTGGTGATGGCTTTTGCACTTGATAAAATTTTGTGCCCAACAGCATCAATGACCACAGCATCTGTATATGTGCCGCCCGTGTCTATGCCGATGATTAAAGATGTTTCAGCCATGGTCAGGCTGCGTGTGCCTCAAGCAGCACCAGCATTCAAGAGGCCAGCGCCACCGACTGCAAAAAGGAGGTTGCGGTTAACCCCAAAACCCGCAGCACATGTTGCGGCCGCATCGGTGCTGCTAAAACTGCGGCAAGCCCCGGCACTTTGAGATAGGCCCCCAAACTTCCAAGCTGGCTCACCACCACCAGTTTAACGGGATAGCCAAAACCTTGCACCAAGGGCGCAATATGCTTGCTGGCCATTGCTGGATCACGTTGGTCGAAAAACACAAAATCAAAACGGCAAAGCCGCACTTGGACAAGCCCATCCTCAATTGAAGTGGCCGCCGCGATGGCAAGACCGTCTACCAATCTCAAAACCGGCTGCAATTCAGCAGCGTAAGACCCAATATAAAGAACCTGTGGGAGGGCCTGCGGCAAAGCCATGTTCCGCCCGAGAGGTGCTATAATCTTCACCATGGGCCACCCGCCAAATGGGGACTGAATTCCAAACCAAGACAACGCATCAACAACACCCGCGCAATGGCAAACGCGCCTTGCTCCGTGTTCCGTGATACAATTGAAACCTTGAAACACTGTTAAGGGTAACGGGTTGTAAAAATCTCAACCAAACCGATAGCTTGAAGCCGTCACCCCGCCAAAGGCATTGGTTTCATGATAGACCCGCGTGGCTTTTTCCTGCTCAGCAGCACCTACGGCGGCAAACAAGGGCACCAGATGATCTTCACGCGGATGCGAAATGCGCGCTGCTGGGGCCTGTTCCCAATTCAACAATTCAGCAATACGCGTTTTGGGATCTGCCATCACCGCCTTATTGAGCCATTGATCAAACGCCGCCGAAGGTTCACGCGCCGAAGGGCCAAACAGCCGCAAATTATGGTAGCTGAGTCCAGAGCCCACAATCAAAACGCCTTCATCCCGCAGCGGTGCCAGTGCCCGGCCAAGCGCAATATGCGCCGCCGGATCATAGGAATGCCTGATGGCCACTTGCAGCAAAGGCACATCAGCAGCGGGATACATCACCTGCATCGGCGCAAACACGCCGTGATCAAACCCGCGCGTATGATCCAAATGCGTGGGCAAGCCAGCAGCTTTTAAAAGTGTCTCCACGCGTGCTGCCAATTCCGGCGCACCTGGTGCCGCATATTTGATCTGAAAGGTGAAGGCAGGAAAGCCGCCGTAATCATAAACCATCGGCGGCTGTGGCGAAGCCATCACCGCAAAATCATCTGCCTCCCAATGGCCAGAGATCATGAGAATGGCTTTGGGCTTCACACCAATTTCTGCAGGCATATTGGCGAGCGATGTTTCCAACAGTGCCATCATGACGCGCATATCAGGCAACCACGGCCAAGGCCCGCCGCCGTGTGAGATGAAATAGGTAGGGAGAGGTTTAGACATAGATCAGCGCTCCTTCTGGCGAGGGCCAACATAGTTGAGTTGGATCAACACCTCAACTCAACTGCGTTTGGCCGCGCAAGTGCTAACGCCAATCAAACTATAAAGCGGACAAGTGCCAAATACGGCGGTTAAGATTGGCACAATGCCAATATAGCCAAGCCACGCATATGGCTGAACCGAATAAACCGCAAAAGCCAAAAGCGCCAAGCCGATCAAAACGCGCACGACACGATCAACAGAACCAACATTGTTAGACATAACCAACCTCCTGCAAAAACAATTATTCTACCTTTGCAGGATTATGGCCCTATCTGGTCTGTATCGCTTTGATCTCGATCAATTGAAAATTATGCGAGACATTAAACTTGCCTCAGTTATCCAAGAAACTCCGCAGCTTCTGGCTCCGGCTTGGGTGCTTGAGCTTGCGCAGCGCCTTGGCTTCAATCCGGCGGATTCGCTTGCGCTTCGCCCTAAGCTGCTGCCCCAATTCTTCCAGCGCATGATCAGCGTTCATGCCGATGCCAAAGCGCATACACACCGCACGCTCTTCACGCGTCGTGAGCGAAGCCAAAACCCGTGTTGTCGTCTCACTCAAGATTTCTATTAAAGAGCCAACCTAATGTGCAGATAAACGCAATGGAAACTTCTTATAACTAATGTTGAAAAATGTTAATCAGAAAGCAAGTTCTGGCCTACTATTTGGCAATATCAGTAGTTTCGCTGATCGCCTATGTAGTTCCCACGTTGTCAGCATTTCTATCAGTGCTCACACTTGGCCTTTTCGCTCTTATTCCAAACATCTGGCTGTATCTAACACTGCTACTACCAGTCGTATTATTTCGCTCAAATAGCGAGGCATTTTTACTCTTAAAGGCTGCCTCAATTGCATTGACCTTGTACGTTGGGATTGGCGTGCCGAAGCAACGCAATGATAAGATCGATTCAGCAATAGCTGGGTTAACGAAAGATGACTTTAATAGACCTACTACAGTCCAACCCACGCATCTTAAGTTTTTGGTATCTTCATATTATTCGAGCGACGACAAAAAGAACGCGCTCAAGACATCAGCGTGTGACACGATCTGCCAAAGACTATTGATAAATGGTGAGGTTGAAACTGTAACCCTGGAGGCGCGGGATAATCGGTCCCAACAAAATGTCAGCACTGTTACATTTAAAATGGAAAGACTTGCTCGCTGTCCGGATGCATTTGCTACAAATGACGAAGCAATCGTAGATACAATTCTACAAGCTATCGAGGGAAATTGCATTGTCGCCATTATTGGTCAAGATATGACGAACGGCGTTCAATTCGAATCGAAATGGATTGATTTAGATAAAAACATATTCCCAGAAGATTCTTATGTTCCAAGAGCGGTGCGGTATTTAGTATCAGAAAAGTTGGGGGACTCATTAGTGCCAATTGCCCAGGTAACGTCGGTGCGATATCGCAAAGCGGATGACGTTCTTATGGCTTCACCTTACGGAAGTTTTTTTACGACCGTTTCGGGTTGGCATGCCTCAGGCACTCCTACCACCAAAAATGAATTCGATTTCCCCAACTATATCGAAAACAAATTAAAAATATCGGCACTTCCACCAATGGCTAGCACCGGTGTGCGGCAAGTTGATATGACGGCTTTCAACAGAATCCATCTTGACACTGCTACAGTTGAAAAAACTTTAGACGATCAGAGCGACGCGACATTTAACCAAGACGTTACTATGGCAATAACAAGTTGGGCTGAATACCTTTGGTATAAGACAAAGGGCAGAGAGTGGACACCCGAAGAAACTGAACTAACTAAACGGATTATCCTAGATTCACGTATAAATGATATCACTAGAGTAAATTACGCATTCCAAGAACGCAAAGAAATTCCTACTGAGATTACAAAGGCAATCGTGGACCGTCTGTGCGATACGTCCAAACCGCTTCTGAAATACTCCATTGATCCAATAATAGTTTTCCTAAAAGGGAGGCACGCACTTTCCAACATAGGCAAAATCAGTGGCGGCCCACTAGAATATAGCGAGTTTCAAACAGCCTATTGCAAATCCTAATTAGTCTTCAATTGTCCAAGAAGCTCCGCAGCTTCCTAGACCGTGACGGATGCTTCAGCTTCCTCAGCGCCTTGGCCTCAATCTGCCTGATGCGTTCGCGCGTCACGCTAAACTGCTGGCCCACTTCTTCCAGCGTATGATCAGTGTTCATGCCGATGCCGAAGCGCATGCGCAGCACGCGCTCTTCACGCGGCGTCAGCGAAGCCAAAACCCGCGTTGTGGTTTCGCGCAAGTTCTGTTGAATGGCTGAATCAATCGGCAGAATGGCGCCTTTGTCTTCGATGAAATCGCCCAAGTGTGAATCTTCTTCATCACCCACAGGCGTTTCAAGAGACACAGGCTCCTTGGCGATCTTCATCACTTTGCGCACTTTTTCTAGTGGCATAGATAATTTCTCGGCCAATTCTTCTGGCGTTGGCTCGCGGCCAATTTCATGCATCATCTGGCGCGACGTGCGCACGATCTTGTTGATCGTTTCAATCATATGCACCGGAATGCGGATTGTGCGCGCTTGATCGGCGATTGAACGCGTGATCGCCTGCCTGATCCACCAGGTTGCGTAAGTTGAGAATTTATAGCCACGGCGATATTCAAACTTATCAACCGCCTTCATTAAGCCGATATTGCCTTCTTGAATGAGATCAAGGAACTGCAAACCGCGATTGGTGTATTTCTTGGCAATGGAAATCACCAAGCGAAGATTGGCTTCAACCATTTCCTTCTTGGCAATGCGCGCCTCGCGCTCGCCCTTTTGCACCATGCCAACGATCTTGCGATATTCTTGAATTTGCAAACCAGTGGCAGAGGCAAGTTCAAAGATTTCATCGCGGATGACCTTGATTGAATCTTTCTCGTCGTTAATCCATTTTTTCCAGCCATGTTTGGTGATGCGCACAACGCGCTTGGTCCAATCCATGTCCAATTCATTGCCGGTGTATTCCTTGAGGAATTCATCGCGCGGCACTTTATATGTTTCGGCCATGCGCATCAAACGACCCTCAAGCACATTGAGGCGTTTGGCAATATCATAAAGCTGTTCAACCAGCGCTTCGATACGCGCGTTGTTCAGTGCCAATGATTTCACATTGTCGATGATGTCATCGCGCAGCTTGCGGTAACGGCGTTCTTGTGACGGCGAAAGGCCTTCACCTTCCGTCACTTCTTGATCCATCAATTTGCGCAATGACTTATAGGTGCGCGCAATTTCGTCGAACACTTCAAGCACTTTGGGCTTGAGTTCCATTTCCATCGCAGAAAGCGAAACACCCAAGTCATCGCCTTCATCATCATCGTCATCATCAGCGGCAGCTGGTCTATCGAAATCTTCTGGCGAGAGCACATCGGAATAATCATCTTCAGCCAGAGAGCGGCGCATCGGTTGCGGACGCTTCTCGGCTTTGGCTGCGGCTTCAGCGCGCTTCGCTTCAGCGGCTTTGCGCACTTCTTCCTTGGGCGGCACATAAGGTGCAGGCGTTGCCACGGTTTGGTTTTGTTTGGCGTCAGGGCCAGCATAAGTGGCTTCAAGGTCGATGATGTCGCGCAGCAATATCTTGCCTTCGTTCAACTCATCGCGCCAAATGATAATGGCTTGGAAAGTTAAAGGGCTTTCGCACAGGCCAGAGATCATCGCCTCGCGGCCAGCTTCAATGCGTTTGGCAATGGCGATTTCACCTTCGCGTGAAAGCAATTCCACAGCACCCATTTCGCGCAGATACATGCGCACCGGATCATCAGTGCGATCAGACGGGGCTTTTGGCGCCTCCACCTTCATCAATGCAGTTTCAGCCGAAAGTTCAACCTCTTCGGTTTTGGCTACAACTTCTGTGTCTTCTTCGCTTTCCACCACATTGATGCCCATTTCGGCAAACATGGCGTAAATGTCTTCGATCTGATCGGAGGTCACTTCCTCAGAAGGCAACACCGCGTTGATTTCATCAAGCGTGACAAAGCCACGCGCCTTGGCAATTTTGATCAGCTTTTTGACTGCCGCATCATTGAGATCAATGATCGGGCCATCCGAGGCGGTTTCGGCCGCGTCACCTGCTGGTTGTTCCTGTGGCTCTTGCTCATCCACGGGTGCGGCTGCACTCTTGTTGGGCTTAACAGCGGCAACGGGCTTGGTGGGAATGCGGGCCATGGGTATTCCTTGTCTAGAAGGCGGTGTGTACGCCCCAAAAGTGATTCGTTCTGAAAACTACTGACCCGCCCTTAAACGCTGCTTAACCAAGCCAGTGATTGTGAGGTTCAGTTCACCTCATTGGCATTGCGGCCTGATGCGGCCCCAAAGCCTGCAATCATGGCTTCGTGGCCTTCCACCGACAACAACTGGTCGCGCAGCGCCCGAACAGCGCTTTCGTTCTCCACTGTCATCGCGTCTGCAAGAGCAGCTTCCGCCGCTCTTAATTCGCGAGTCAAAACTATGGCTTTATGGTGCAAAGCAATCATCTGGCGGAGGCCTGTCCGGGCATCATCTGCGGCTGCCACGGGACTTAAGTGCCACTCATTCAGGTTTTTTGCCTGGGCATCGAGGTGGGCCAAAACGCGGTCCAGACCCCGAGCCTGTAGATGGGTTCGAAGAGCTTCCCTTTCAAGACGCTCCTCAGATGCGGCACGTTCTAGAATCAGTGTACGGACAGAGTCAAGCTCTGTGCTTGACAATTCGACATTGGCAAACTCGCCCCAAAACTCATGCAAAAGCTCCGGATGGTTGATCAAAGCCAGAACAATCATCTGGGCGCGACGCTCGGTTGTGGCCGCCGCAAGCGACTTATTTGACAAGGCTTTCAGCCGCGCTGACACCGGTGCCGCCACTTCCCATGGCTTTTGGCCAAATTTAGGTCGTGGGCTGCGCGGCGTGAAGCTGCCTGTGCGGCGCTGGCCTTGCACTTGCCCAAATAATTTAGCCAGTTTTTCGCCCGCATCAGCCAGATAATGCTTTTTCACAACATCATCGCCTATGGTATTGATTAGACTCTTTAAGTCTCGCTCAAACAAAGCCCGCCTTTCGGGTGTGGCGCGGTCATTTTCATCCAAAGCCCGCCGCCACAAAACCTCGGCCATCGGCTCAGCCACTGCCACCACACCGCGCAATGCGTCTGGTCCCTGCGCTTTCAATAAATCATCCGGATCTTGCCCTTCGGGTAGAAAAGCAAACTTCAAAGAATGCCCCGCCTTCAGCAATGGCAGTGCCAAATCTAAGGCGCGATAAGCTGCCTTCAGCCCTGCATTGTCGCCATCAAAGCACAAAGTTGGCTCTGGAACAGTTTTCCACAGGACAGCCAATTGGTTCTCGGTGAGTGCTGTTCCCATGGGGGCAACCGCTGCGGCAAGCCCGGCGCGACTCATCGCAATCACATCGACATAGCCCTCAACCACGATAAGTAAGCCATTTTCATGGGCCGCGGCCCGCGCTTTATCGAAATTATAGAGAATATCGCCTTTGTGAAACAACGGCGTCTCAGGTGAGTTCAAATATTTCGCCGGAACATCAGCCTTCAGCGCCCGCCCACCAAAGGCAATCACGCGGCCTCGCGCATCGCGGATGGGAAACATCACGCGGTCACGGAAACGGTCATAAGCCACCGGAATGTCATCGCCCGAAACCAGCAAACCAGCTTCAATCATCTGTTCGGGCAAAATCTTTTTCTCTGCCAAATGAGAACGCAAGGCTGAACGATCATCCGGTGCATAGCCAAGGCCAAATTGCTGCTGAATGGCAGGCGAAAGCCCACGATCTGAAAGATAGCCCCTAGCCTTTGCCCCTTTGGCAGATTGCAACTCAGCCTGAAAAAATTCAGCCGATATTTCCATTATATCATAAAGGCTTGCGCGTTGCTCCTCACGCTTTGCATCAGCCTCTGAATAGGCTGGCATGGGCAGGCCTGCCTCAGCCGCCAATTGCGCCACAGCCTCCGGAAATGGCACACCCTCTTTTTCCACCAAATAGGTAAAAATATCGCCGCTCACCTTGCAGCCAAAACAATAGTAGCGGCCCTTGCGGTCATCGGCGTGAAAACTGGGGGACTTCTCGCCGTGAAACGGGCAACAGGCCCAATAATCGCCCTTGGCGGCATTGGTTTTGCGCCTGTCCCAAGCCACCTTGCGGCCAATAACCGACGACACCGAAACCCGGTTGCGAATGTCATCAAGGAAGGAAGGCGGAAAGCGCATGGCCATTATCTAGCAATGCATAAGCAGATAACCAAGCGCCGTCACAAGGACCCTTCCCAATCACATATAAATGAGCGGAAGTGAATTTACTTTGCAGCCACGTCTGGCAAGTTCACCTGACCAAATCTGATAGCACCAACGGAGTTGATCATGACCCAAGTTTCCCCAAATATTAGTTCGTTGCCACGCAATGTCATTCGTTCGGCAGCTGCGGCCCTTCTCACTTTTTCCGCACTCAGTTTTTCGCTTGCAACTTTTGGCCAAGCAGAGACTGCCGTGATGGTGCCCCCCGCAACCCAGCTTGAAACGGTTGATCCAAGCGCGAAGCTCGAAACCGTCGTTTTGGCTGGAGGTTGCTTCTGGGGCGTGCAAGACGTGTTCCAGCATTTGAACGGCGTGAAGTCTGCCATTTCTGGTTATGCTGGTGGCAATGCCGATACGGCTGAATATGAAACCGTCAGCACCGGCACCACAGGACATGCTGAATCCGTGCAGATCACTTTTGATCCCAACGTCATCAACTACGCCACGATTTTGCAAATCTATTTTTCAGTTGCGCATAATCCAACGGAACTGAACCGTCAGGGGCCAGACTCTGGCACGCAATATCGCTCGGAGATTTTTGCACAAAGTGATGCGCAAAAACAGGTTGCTGAAGCTTACATCAATCAACTCAACAAAAGCGCTGTGTTCAAGGCGCCGATTGTAACGAAGATCGAAATGGCCAAGACCTTTTACCCAGCCGAAGGCTATCATCAAGACTATGCAACCTTGCACCCTGACCAAGGCTATATCGCGTTCAATGATCTGCCGAAGGTGGAGAATTTAAAGAGCTTGTTCCCCAAGCTATACCGTGAAAAGCCAGTGCTAGTGGGAAGCACGGGTTAAGCCATCGAGTGCCCTCGCCCCTTCATCACACCCAATTTGATCAGACTTAGCCAAACTAGCCATTCCAATCCCGCGCCATAAAACGTTCCTTGGCACCATTCAACACACGCAGTGCCTTGGCATAATTCCGCGCTCTTGCTGACCCCGATTTTAACCCAGCGAAATAGCGTAGAATTTCCTTATGGCGGCTGGGGATCAATTTGCTCCATGCGAGTTCCGCATTTGGATGGCCTTGCAACAACGCCAAGAATTCCGCAGGCGTCTCATATATGGGCCCATTGCGATAGGCTTCGTCAAAAATCAAAGACACTTCCACATCATCGCCCACTTCGGTGTTAGACGCTTTGCGCACGGCACCGTGGAGATAGAGAAAAAAGCTGCCATCGCCGCGAGGCATCATATTTACCATCCATGCCGGCTTTGGCTCACCATTGATTTGCACAAGTACTGGCATCGGCTTTCGCCATTCAGCTTTCAGCCGCTTGGCACGCGCGATTGAGACAAGCACGAACGGATTTATTTTGTTAATTGCTATTGTGGATCTGAATTTCACGGCGTGGCCCTATCTATATCGGCCCTCACCCTGAAGCCTTTGTTTGAAGCGCACCAAACATAAGCATCCAAGCCGTCAACACGGAACGAACAATCTTAACAACGCAAGAGGCAGCGACCAGATACAGGCTCCAGTCCAACTGCTTGAAGGCGGCAACACCTCCGGCGATACCAAGCAGATAGGCCGCAGTAATTGTCAAAATCAATCCCAGTGGGAAATCGCTTTGATGACTAATCGTGATGTGCTTGCCAAAATATTTATAGCTGAAGGCCACTGGGCCACGTAATCCGAATATGTTGATCACAATCAATTCGGCGCCCATAAAAGACAGCGGCTGTGGTGTTAAAACCACCGCCGCTTCGGTCAAAACCAACAGAAGATGAATGGTGTTATAGTAAGCCCCGTCGATGGTCGCGCGCATATTGACATCGGTGCGTTTGCTAATCCTGTCGATATGCAGCGACATGACGATGAACAAAAGCCCAACCAGGCTTCCCGCAGCAGTACCAAGCACGATGAAAAGGTCGTGCCACAACTCAGGCTTAAAAGTGGAATCCATTTGCAAATCGCCTCTTGAGAAAATGGTAGTAGAATTTCAGTTCAGCGCATTAACAATTTTCATTTCAACACACAAAGATACGTCAGCCCCTGCGTACATCCATCTTGATCGGCCCATCGGCCTTGCCATGAATAAACTGGTCAACATAAGCGCTGCCTGAGCGGTCAACCATTTTTGCCGCCCCCTGCCAGATGATCTCGCCTTTATAAATCATCGCAATATCATCGCCGATTTTGCGCGCACTGGCCATATCATGCGTGATGGAAATGGTGGTAGCGCCCAAGCGGTGCACGCAATCGACAATCAGATTATTGATCACATCAGCCATGATTGGATCAAGCCCTGTGGTCGGTTCATCAAAGAAAATAATTTCTGGATCAGCGGCAATCGCCCGCGCCAGCCCCACGCGCTTTTGCATGCCACCGGAAAGTTCGGCTGGATAAAGCGCACCAACATCAGCAGTAAGCCCCACAAGGCCTAATTTTTCCATCGCCACTTCGCGGGCTTTGCCCCTGGCCATGCCGCGCCCTTGAATGAGTCCAAAGGCCACGTTCTCCCAAACCGAAAGTGAATCAAACAATGCGCCACCTTGGAACAACATGCCGAAGCGGTGCAGATATTCATCGCGTGCGGTGCCTTTTAAATCCACCGCATTTAGGCCACCCACTTCGATGGCGCCGCTATCTGGCTCCAAAATACCAAGGATGCATTTGAGCATTACGCTTTTGCCAGTGCCGGAGCCACCGATCACCACCAGCGAGCGACCTTTCTCAACCGACAAGTTAATGCCATTCAGAACATGCTTAGGCCCGAAGCTCTTGCGCAAATCGGTGAGCTTGATGAAAGGTTCAGCCATCAATGCTTTCCAAACAATAATGACGTGAGCGCGAAATTCGCCGCCAAAATCAAAATCGCTGATGTAACAACCGCATTGGTGGTGGCACGGCCCACACCTTGTGCTCCGCCTTTGGAATTGAAGCCATTATAACAACCCATCAGCGCGATGATAAAACCAAACACCGCCGCCTTGATGAGGCCGGATGTCACATCATCAGAATGCAAAGTGTCAGCAGTGGTTTTCAAAAATGCAGCACCATTAAAACCAAGCGCGCGCGTGCCAATCACATAGCCGCCCATCACGCCGATAATATCACCAATGAACACCAGCACCGGCAAAGATAGAACCGCTGCAATCAAGCGCGGGCCCACAAGATATTTAAATGGATTGGTGGAAAGCGTGATGAGGGCATCGGTCTGCTCCGTCACTTTCATGGTGCCAAGCTCAGCCGCAATCGAAGCACCCACCCGGCCCGAAACCATCAAGCCCGCCAGCACCGGCCCCAATTCACGCGTAATGCCGATGGCCACAATCGAGGGAACGAGTGTTGCAGCTGTGGTGGCCGAAGAACCAGTATAAATCTGCAAGGCCAAAGCGCCGCCGGTGAAAAATGCCGTCAAGGCCACAACTGGCAAAGACGTATATCCAATAATGAACAATTGCTGCAAAATCTGCCTGCCATAAAAGCGCGGCGTAAGCCCGATGACCAGCGCGTCCTTGGCAAACAGCGCCAGTCGCCCGATCTCAGCCAAAAACCCGAGCACTATTTGCCCAATCACCTGCAGAATGTTCACGAATGCGATTCTCATTTTATATATTTGTAAGCATAGCGGCTGCCCAGGTGCGTGAGAAGCTCCCATGTTATGGTGCCTGCCGAAGTTGCCGCGTCATCCAAACTGATGTGATGGCCGAAGAACTCGGCGAAGTCGCCACGCTTAACTTGCACTTCGGTCACATCCACCGCCGTCATATCCATCGATACACGCCCCACAATGGGGCAGCGCGCACCGCCAAGCCAAACGCTGGCCTTGCCTTCAAACACTGAACTCATCCGGCGCGGAATTCCGTCACGGTAACCTGCACCTAGCAACGCCACTTTAGATGGACGTGTCGCCCTCCAAGTTGAATTGTAACCCACCGCCTCACCCATCGGCACATCGCGCACTTGCAAAACGCGTGCTTCCAAAGTGGCCACAGGCAGCATCGGGTTGGGATGGCCCGGCAACGGATTGCCGCCATAAAGCGCCACACCGGGTCTGGTTAAATCCAGCGTAAAATCCTTACCGAGAAAACAACCCGACGAATTGGCCAAGCTGGCTGGCACATCTGGCAACAAAGTCCGCGCCTCAGCAAAACGTTGGCGCTGGGTTTGGTTGAAACCATTGCCCGGCTCTTCGGATGAGGCCAAATGGCTCATCAGTAAAACAATTTTAAGCTTCAGTTTTTCAGCCAGAATGGCTTTCAATTCGTCAATCGGAAAGCTCACGCGGTTAATGCCGCTGTCCACATGAATGGCACAAGGTGCCCCCTTGGCCTTGGCAGCCCATTCGCGCGCCTCGTCAGCCGAAATCAAAGCCGGGATCAGCTTATGCTTGAGATAATAGCTGGCCGCCCCGGTGTAAAATCCATCAAGCACATAAATTCTCGCCTTCGGCAATATGCGCCGCACGTCAGCACCCTCGCGCGGTCTGGCCACAAAGAATGAACGGCATCCCGCATTCCACAATGCTGTAATGCAAGGCTTAAGCCCAAGGCCATAAGCCTCGCCCTTCACCGCAGCACCTGTTTCAGCCTTGGGCGCAAGTGCCGCCAACGTTTTATAATTTTTGGCCAGCGCAGTAAGATCAACCGTCACTTGCGCAGCGAGAGAATGCTTTGACATGAATGCACAGTTAAATTGAAAGCTGTTGCAGATCAACCGTCATACTTGGCCCGCCAAATTCTCGTTATTGACGAAGTGGCCTCAGCCTCTATATAGCCCTGGCAACGGCTGGGAGTGTAGCTCAGCGGTAGAGCACACCGTTCACATCGGTGTGGTCACAGGTTCGATCCCTGTCACTCCCACCATTCATTTCACATCGCTGAACACAACGCCCTGCCCCGGGCTTAGACCGTAAAGTCTGTTGCCAACAAAGCGCAGACTGGTGATGAATGGCCAATTCAATCCTGCATTTTCTTGTCGCCAAGTCTTGCCGCCATCGCGGCTGATAAACACACCCATCGCAACATCGGGCAGATAGCCGCCTGCAACACTTGCAACAGATGTGCCAACGACAATCATCTTGGGTTCATTCGGGTTCACAGCCACGCTGCGCGCAAAATTGCGCTGCATATTTGCGCCCGCACCAAAGCTTTTAACCTGCGCCCAAATCTCGCCTGCATCACGAGAGCTGTAAAGCCCCGCACGTGGTTGATCTCTATCTGTGCTGGGCAGCATCACAGTCATATAAATGTGCGCAGCATCGGATGGATCAAAAGCAAAATCTGAAATGGCAAAGGGTGTTGCACCAAAGGGTGACCACCACACAGAACGTTTCTCACCCAAACGTTCATTGCCGCGTGATGCATGCCACGTATAGCCACCATCATGCGAAACACAAACACCCGCGTTGCCGCCCACCAGCAACGTCTTTGCCTGTTCGGCCATCACCAGAAGCCCACCACCACCACAGCCATTGGTATTCACCAGCGCCCAATTCTTTGCACCATTATCTAATTTGTATAAACGGCCGCCCGCAATCGCCCATAGGCGGCGCTGTCCTTTGATCGGCGCATCAACCTTAAGCGCAACAATTGCAGCACCTTTGGTGAGTGTTGTGAGATTGAGGGTCATATCATCATAGGTCGCAAGACCGTCGGAACTTTTTGCAATCTTATAAAACCCAGAAGTCGCACTACCTTGCTCTTCACTATGCGGCGCATGAACCGCCCAAACAGTTTTCACATCTTCGGGATCTGGTGCAATCGCCACAACATTGCCACCGAAACCATGCCAATCGCCATTAAGGCTGGAATTCGCAAAAGTGCCGTCTGCCGCAAGCTGAATTTGCCCGCCATTACAATCGCGCCAAGTCACTTGTGCGGCTTGGGCATTATTGCTGCGCCAACATCCCATGTCGAAATAGCCCGCATAGAGAATGTTTGGGTCAACAACGCTCGGTGCCAATACAGCGCCCACCGCATTATCAATTCCCCGCGTTACAAAACTGCCATCGCTCATCCGTTTGGTTGTGGAATTCACCACCAGCTTGCCGCCTTCAGTGATGTGATGAACAAATTGATCGTCGATCCACCAAGCTTCACTGTCATTTACCGGAGTGAAGCTTTGTATGTGCCCATTGAGTGAAGCTTGAGGCGCGTGGAGAATTCCGCTCCAACCCATATCCCAATGCTGATAATCCTCAGCTGTTGTGAGATGAATGAACTTTTGCGTGGCTTCATTCCATTGCCAAAATCCAGTCTGATCTTCAGCGGTGAAGGGCTTGTTATGCCAAGGCCTTTGGCGGCGCAGATCCAGTAAGCGAATTCCACCGCCGCTCAGCGGCCAGATCTGCCCTGTCTGCTCAGATGAAACCAACTTCATGTCACCATCACGCATATAGGTCGCGCCATTTCTTGCCACATCATCCGTGGGAGGACGAGTTGTTATCCATAGCCGCTGCGGTACAGATAAATCGAACTTCACATCTTCAACCGGCATTTCTGTCAGCGCGGTAAAATGCGCGCCGCCATCAAATGTTTCATATGCGTTGAGTGGCACTGAATCTGGCCAGCGATCAGCTCCGCAAGTTTCAGGCCCGCTAAAGCGTTCGGCGGTGGAAATAGCAATCACATGCTGTGCCGAATTCGGATCAATACGTAAGCCCATGATATTGGCAGCGCGTGGCAAACCATCAGCGAGAACTTTTCTCCAGGTCGCGCCATGATCCTCAGAGCGCCAAGCCAACGCGCTTTCTTGGCAATAACCGCCAAGGCCCGCCGCATAAGCAATCGCGCCTGAACCTTGCACCACTGAAACTTGTGCCTCAAATGGGCGCGTGAAATGACACGCAGCGTCAGATGCATTGCCGCAATCAGTGGAAACGTAAAGCCCATTATCCGCACCCACCAAAACAGTTGCGGGCCGCTTAGGATCAACGGCAACGCCGTCGACATGAGTTGAAAGCAGGCCCTGAGCAGACCCCAGCCCGCGCCAGTTTGCCCCGCCATCAGATGAACGGTAAACGCCTGAAAGATCCGAGCCCACAAACACCACGCCATCGGGCGAAACGGCTGCTGATTCAAAGGCCCCACCGCCGCCTGGCCCGGCGGGCTGCCAATTTAGCTCAGCAAATGCGGGCTGCACCATTATCAGCATGGCCAATATGCCAGCCGACACGAATTTCATTTTTGCTTCACCAGAAACCGCGCCATGGCCTTCAGCGTTTCTTCGCTCACATGATGTTCAATGCCTTCGCTATCTTCATTGGCTGTCTTGGGTGAAATGCCCAGCGCCAACAAAAAATTTTCAACGATGGCGTGTTTGCGCTTTCCGTCTTCGGCAATTTTCCAACCATCGGCCGTCAGAAAGATGGCACGGTAAGGTTCTTGCTCCACCAATCCATTTTCCGCCAAACGCTTCATGGTTTTGGCAACAGTCGCATTGGCCACACCCAACCGCAAGGCGATGTCGGTGCCGCGCGCCTCGCCTTTTTCATCAATCAGTTCAGCAATCAGCTCACAATAATCATGTGTCAATTCAAGACTGTGATCGGCCCGTGTGCGGCTGAAAGCGGCCGAGCGCAGTTGTGATGAGGGAATCTTCCGTTTCATAAAAACGCTGTTTAGCTGACAAACTATATTTAGCCTATTGCATAAGGTTTAGCCTGTGCTAAACTATAGCGATGAAGATGAACTATTCTGATCAAACTGATCTGCGCATCAGGCAGGCTTTGGCGGGCCGCGGTGCGAGTGGCTTGCGCACGGCCCTGCTATTCGCTGGCCCGGCAGTGGTTGTGTCAATCGCCTATATGGATCCGGGCAATTTCGCCACCAACATTCAAGCCGGTGCCAAATACAGCTACTCGTTGCTGTGGGTGGTGGTGCTGGCCAATGTCATTGCCATGTTGTTCCAATCGCTATCGGCCAAGCTGGGCATTGTCACGGGGCGCAATCTCGCTGAATTGAGCAGAGAGCATTTCCCGCGTCCCATCGTTTTGGCCATGTGGGTGGTGAGCGAAATTGCCGCGATGGCGACTGATTTGGCTGAATTCCTTGGCGGTGCCATCGGTCTATCGTTGCTCTTCAGCATGCCGCTCCTCTATGGCATGATCGTAACTGCAATTGCGACCTATGCAATTCTCATGTTCGATAATCGAGGCTTCAGGCCGCTCGAACTCATCATCGGTAGCTTGATCGGTGTTGTCACACTTAGCTATCTGATCGAATTATTCATTGCGCCAATCAATTGGGGATTGGCAGGGCTCCATTCGGTCGTGCCGCAGTTCGACGATGCGGGCGCCGTGACGGTCGCTGTCGGTATTGTCGGTGCAACTGTCATGCCGCATGCGATCTACTTGCATTCCAGTTTGACTCAAACCCGCACCATCGTTGACAACGACATCGACCGCGCCAAGCTGGTTCGATTTTCGAACTGGGAGTGCATCATAGCGCTCACCGTCGCTGGCCTTGTCAATATGGCGATGGTGATGATGGCATCTGGTGCATTCCATGATGGCCATCCCGATGTGGCAGAAATAGAAACCGCCTATCATACGCTAACCCCGCTATTGGGTGTAGGTGCTGCCAGCATCTTTCTTATATCGCTTATGGCTTCGGGCATATCGAGTTCTGCCGTCGGCACAATGGCCGGCCAAGTCATCATGCAGGGCTTCATCGGCTTTCGCATTCCGGTGTGGCTGAGGCGAGTGGTGACGATGATCCCAGCTTTCGTCGTAGTCGGCCTCGGCATGAATTCAACCGATGCACTCTTCTGGAGCCAAATCGTTTTGAGTTTCGCTCTCCCAGTCCCGATGATTGCACTTGTCATTCTCACGGGCCGTGTCGATATCATGGGGCAATTTGTCAACAAACCTAAAACACAGATCATCGCCTTGGTCGCAACCTTCGTGGTGCTGGTGCTTAATACGATCCTGCTGTTGCAATCTTTCGGGGTGAACATTCCGTTATTGTCGTCGAGCTGATAGCAAACAACGTCACGTCATTCTCATTTCAATGTGAAATTGCACACGGACATTATTTTCTGATATGTTTTGATATATTTTTATGATCGAGCACAGACATAAAAGACTTCTGCCCTGCAAAATATGCATATCAAGATACTTTGCTTTTTAGAAAACATGTCAAGGCCTTAAGTCAGCGCCGCAACGGCGCGATGCAAAAATCGCCGCGATTCGAAGCCCATACCCGTGGTCTAACCTGCACAAAGCGCAACAAATGTAACGTGCAATGCGCTCCCAGTTAGTTTGTAACTATTTTGTAACAAGGCCATCATCAATTGGCCTCGGTATCTGTGGGGAACATATGAGGTCTCACCAAATGCGCGGCAGGATTGCAGCCGCCCTATCACTTGTTGTGTTTTTTGCAGGCAAGACACACGCCAACGCCGAAACTGTTTTATTTACGCAGCCAATTATCAACATATCTGCCGATTCTGGTGGGCGCATCGGTGATTTTATGTCCCGCTTGCACAAATATAAATATGCCAACGCCCAAGTTGCCTTTTCAGGAAATTGCGATTCTGCCTGCACACTTTTTTTGGCCCTGCCTCACAATCAAACCTGTGTAAACACTGGTGCAGTTTTCAGATTTCACGCACCAACAGCTGGTTCCGCTGAAGTTGGCGTAGCTGCAAAACACTTTCTGATGGCGAATTATCCAAGTTGGGTGCGCAGTTGGATCAACAGACACAATGGGCTCACCACACAATTGATCAGCATGGATTACAACTACGCCAGCAAATTCATGCGGAATTGCGGATCGATGGCTTCGCGTTAAGTTGATTGTCTCATAAAGATCGGGCCCCCAAGATGGGGGCCCGAAGTGACGATTTTGGTTATTCAAAATGGCCCAACACATATACCGATTATCGAGTTAGCGCCTTGGGGGGAGCGTCACAATCGTGACTGGGCCCTAGCCCAAATTTTCGGTCGCTATGTTGAGTCTGTTCGAATATCTCCAAAGTCGCCGAGCTACTCATGTGTTGGTGTTACCCATTACTGTGGGAGTTTCGCATCAGCTGGTGGGCCTGACCGTGAGGCCGAACTCGTGTAAAATACGTCGCCTGTTGTGCTGTCAGTCGCGGCGAAGATGGTGTCCGGCGTCACATGTTTATGACGCACTAAGACAAAGGAATCATCAACTTTTGCGTCTGCTGGCGGACCAGAGCGGGAAGCTGAACTGGTGTAAAATTGGTCGGCCTGCGCACTCGAAGTCTGAAGTGCAACAAAACCGGTCGAGGCCAAAATTGCCCCTAAAACCAAAGCTTTATGAATAACCATGATAAATATCTCCTAATAAAGTGACGCTACCCTTGCAACTGATGTAGTATCTAAAAATGGCATTTCAACGGTATCTGTAATATATTTTATTACGA